>ERZ780149.5-NODE-5-length-397161-cov-16.211248_pt1 | contig 397161 bp, 370 predicted proteins | sample MGYA00511367_ERZ780149 | MGnify/ENA primary metagenome ERZ780149 (study PRJEB29588, sample SAMEA2153852) | human gut metagenome | biome: human gut; feature: human-associated habitat; material: faeces | place: Denmark | collected 2008/2010 ... | reverse complement strand
CCGTTAGGGCAAGAATTGCGAAGCGATAGCCGTCAGGCGACTTTGGCGAAGATGAGGAAAGGGGAAAGCTTTTCTTCAAAATTACTTAAGGCAGACCTAAATAAACTGCTTTTATATTAAATTAAAGCAGTTAAACATTAAATCAAAAATAATAATTAAGGAGGTATTTCTATGAAAGAAAATACCAATAAAGAAAAGGAATCTTGCTGCTGCCATTCCGGCGAGCAACAAGCGGAGCAAGAGAAAGAGAAATCCTGCTGCTGCCATCACGAAGAACCGGTGGAAGAAGAACGTTCTTGCTGCTGCTCTCATGAAGAACCGGCGGAAGAAGAACATTCTTGCTGCTGTGAAAAGGAAAAGCCTGCAGAAGAGAAGAAATCTTGCTGCTGCGAACATCACGACGACGATGACGACGATTGCGGTTGCGGTAGGCATCACCATCACGAGCATCATGACGATGATGACGACGACTGCGGATGCGGTAGGCATCACCATCACGAACATCATGACGACGATGATGACGATGATTGCGGTTGCGGCAGGCACCACCATCACGAACATGAAGGCGGCGAAGAAGAATGCGGTTGCGGCAGACATCATTCCAAAAAGAAAAAACGTCTGGAGCAATGGCAAATCGACCTTATCATCATTGCCGTTTCGGCCGTATCGGTTATCCTCAGTTACTTCAAGGTGCTGAGTTACAAGTATTTCGACCTTGCGTTTATCGCGGTTGTGCTTTGCGGTTATCCTATCGTTCTGGGCGCGTTTGAAAACCTTATCAAGAAGAAAAAGATAACTGCGTCGCTGTTGGTTACGGTTGCGCTTGTGGCGTCGATCGTGATAAAAGAGTATTTTGCGGCAGGTGAAGTTGCGCTCATTATGCAGATCGGCGACTTTTTGGAAAGCCTGACCGTCAGAAAGGCAAAGAGCGGCATCAAAGAGCTTTTAAGCCTTGCTCCTGACACCGCTTGCCTGCTCAGGAACGGCGAAGAAGTGACAGTCAAATCGTCCGAGCTTAAGGTCGGCGACGTCATCCGAATCAAAACGGGCGAAAGCGTTGCTTGCGACGGCGTAATCGTCAAAGGCGCGTCCAGCCTCAATCAGCAGGCCATAACCGGCGAAAGCATGCCTGTAGATAAAGAAGTCGGCGACGAAGTTTACGAAGGAACCATAAACTGCGACGGCGTCATCGAAGTCAGAGCCACCAGAGTCGGCCGCGACAGCAGCTTGAAACGCATGGCAAAAATGGTTGCTCAGGCAAACGCCAAAAAGGCGCCGGTCGTCAAAATCGCCGATAAAATGGCGTCCATATTCGTTCCTGCGGCAATGATAATAGCAATCGTCGTGGGCATCATCACCAAAGACGTTCAGAGAGCCGTTACCATTTTGGTTGTGTTCTGCCCGTGCGCGCTCGTTCTTGCAACGCCTACGGCAATCATGGCAACCGTCAGCAAGTCGTCAAAAGAGGGCGTAGTCATAAAATCCGGCGAAACGGTTGAAAGCCTCGCGCACACCGGTGTCGTCGCATTCGACAAAACGGGCACCATCACCACCGGTGAAATGACCGTTTCCGACGTCATCACCGACGACTACGATTCCGACACTTTGATGGCTTACGCCGCAAGCGTCGAAAAATTGTCCGAGCACCCTATTTCCGGCGCAATCGTGAAATATGCCGAAAACAACTATATCGAACTTTACGAAGTCGAAAATCACCGCACAATCGTCGGTTTGGGCGTAAGCGGCGAAGTGAACGGCCACACCGTAGAAGTCGGCAACAAGAAGCTGGCAGGCGAAGAAAACGCCTTCGCGGACAGGGCCGAGGCTCTCAATTCCGTCGGCAAAAAAGGATTGTTCGTCGTCATCGACGGCAAAGTTCAAGGCGTCATCGGCGTGTCCGACACCATAAAAGCCACGGCAAAAGAAGCGGTTACCGCGCTTGGCACCGAATTCGGCATTCAGACCGTTATGCTCACCGGCGACAACAAGAAGGTCGGCGAAGAAGTGGGCAAAGAAGTGGGCGTTTCCAAAGTGTATGCCGAGTGCCTGCCTGAAGACAAAGTCGCTCACATCGAAGAGTTCATCAAACAAGGCAAGAAAGTTGCAATGATCGGCGACGGCGTAAACGACGCTCCTGCGCTTGCAACCGCAACCACGGGTATTGCAATGGGCGCAATCGGCGCGGACATCGCCGTGGAATCTGCCGACGTTCTGGTTATGAACGACGACATCGGCACGCTTCCGAAAATCGTCAAGAGCGCAAAACGCTGCATGACGACCATCAAGTTCAACATCACGGTGTCGCTCACCATAAGCGTCGTAAGCATTATCATCGCTTCCTTCGGCGGCATCGGACATCACGATATGAGCCCGGCAGTCGGCGCGCTTGTGCACAACGCTTCCAGCTTATTTGTGGTTCTGAACTCCATTCTGCTTTCGAAACGAAAATAAAATCAAACAATCAAAAAACCCTCCTTTTCGGGAGGGTTTTTTAATGTCCGTTTCGGTATTTTTAATACATGCCGTCCATGCCGCCTTGAGGCATAGGAGGTTGCGGTTCGGGCTTGTCTGCCACCAGAACTTCGGTGGTGAGAAGGGTAGCCGCCACGCTTGCCGCATTCTGAAGCGCGCTTCTGGTAACCTTCGTCGGGTCCAGTATGCCGCATTCGACCATGTTGCAGTAGGTGTCCTTGAGAGCGTCGTAACCGAAGTCCGGATTGCCGTTCTTCTTGATTTCGCTGATTACTACGCCGCCGTCGATGCCTGCGTTGACGGCAATTTGTTTTGCAGGTTCTTCAAGCGCTTTTGCAACGATAACCGCGCCGGTTTTGACGTCGCCGTCCAAGGTTTCGGCGAACTTATAAACGGTCGGAGCAACGCTAAGAAGAGCGGTTCCGCCGCCGGGGATAACGCCTTCTTCGACTGCGGCTCTGGTTGCCGCGAGAGCGTCCTCGATGCGGAGTTTTCTTTCTTTCATTTCAACTTCGGTTGCCGCGCCGACGTTTACGACAGCCACGCCGCCCGCAAGTTTTGCAAGACGTTCGGAAAGTTTTTCTCTGTCGTAGTCGGAAGTGGTTTCGGCAATCTGTTTTCTGATGGAAGCCACTCTGGCCGCAATTTCGTCGGGATTGCCGGCGCCGCCGACGATGATGCTCTTATCTTTGTCCACTTTGACGGATTTTGCACGTCCGAGCATGTCGAAGGTTACGTTCTGAAGCTCGAATCCGAGATCTGAGGAAACGAGGGTTGCGCCGGTCAAAATTGCGATGTCTTCGAGCATTGCTTTTCTTCTGTCGCCAAAGCCCGGGGCTTTGACCGCAACGACGTTCAGAATACCCTTAAGCTTGTTCAGAACGAGGTTGGTGAGCGCGTCGCCTTCGATATCTTCGGCGATAATCATAAGTTTTGCGCCGGTTTTGATGATGTTTTCAAGAAGCGGAACGATGTCCTGGAAGTTGCTGATTTTTTTGTCGGTGACCAGAATGACCGGGCTGTCCAGTTCGGCCTCCATTTTGTCGGTGTTGGTCATCATGTAAGGGCTGGCGTAGCCGCGATCGAATTGCATGCCTTCAACGACGCTGAGTTCGGTTTTGAGGCCTTTGCCTTCGTTGACGGTGATGACGCCGTCTTTGCCGACCTTTTCAAAAGCGTCGGCTATGAGGGAACCGATTTCTTCGTCGCCGGCAGAAACCGACGCAACGTCTGCGATGGCCTTTTTGTTGGCGATAGGTTTGCTGATTTTTTTCAGTTCTTCAACGGTTTTGTCCGTTGCGAGGGCGATACCTTTTTTCAAAACCATAGGGTTTGCGCCTGCGGCGATGTTTTTGAGACCTTCGCGGATAATGGCTTGCGCCAGAACTGCCGCCGTAGTGGTGCCGTCGCCGGCAACGTCGTTGGTTTTGATGCTGACTTCTTTGATGAGCTGCGCGCCCATATTTTCGAATTTGTCGCCAAGATCGATTTCTTTTGCGATGGTAACGCCGTCGTTGGTGATGAGCGGCGCGCCGAATTTTCTGTCCAGAACCACGTTTCTGCCTTTAGGCCCCAAGGTGATTTTGACTGCGTCGGCCAAGGTGTCGACGCCCGATTTCAGGCTGCGGCGAGCTTCTTCGCCGTACAAAATTTCTTTGCTCATATTAAGCCTCCTTGTTCACCACGGCCAGAATGTCGGACTGGCGAATGATGATCACTTCTTTGTTTTCAAACTTAAATTTGCTGCCGGCGTACTGGCTGTACAAAACGAGATCGCCGACTTTGACCTGCATTTTGATTTCTTTTCCGTCTATAATTCCGCCCGGGCCGACTGCAATGACTTTGGCCATTTGCGATTTATCTTTTGAAGCGTCGCTCAAAAACAAACCGCCTGCCGTTTGGTTTTCCGTTTCAACGGTTTCAAGCACGACTCTGTCGAAAAGCGGTGTAATTTTCATGATGTGTATCCTCCTGAGATTGTGTATTGCTGTTAGCAGTCAAAACTTTCGATTGCTAAATTCTATGTTATTATAGCCCACATAATTCCAAATGTCAATAGCTGTATGACCATTTTTTGGAAGCGAAAAAAATTTTTTTGTCAAAAATTGCTTTATTTTATTTTGCAATAATGTTATATTAGATTTATTCAAAAACAATATACCCGAGGTGTGCTATGAACAAATGGGACAAAAGATTTATGGAAATGGCAGAACTGGTTTCGACCTGGTCCAGCTGCTATAGAACCGGCAGGCAGGTGGGGGCCGTCATCGTCAAGAACAAACGTATTCTGACAACGGGCTACAACGGCGCGCCGAGCGGCGTGAAAAGCTGCGCAGAAAAGGGCGTTTGCATGCGTGACGAAATGGGCGTTGCGTCGGGCACCCGCGCGGAGCTTTGCTATGCCGTCCACGCCGAACAGAACGCCATTTGTCAGGCCGCAAAACTGGGAATAAGCGTGGAGGGGGCCACCATTTACGTTACCCATCAGCCGTGCGTCATTTGCGCGAAAATGATCGTCAACAGCGGCATAACGAGAATTATGTACAAGCACCCTTATCCGGACGAATTCAGCCTCAAAATTTTGGAAGAGGCGGGCATCGAGCTTATTCATTACACGGACTAAACGCAAACTTTGGGCCACGGCGCAAGCCGCGGCCCGTTTTTTTGCATACCGATTTTTGACGAAGCATAAGTTAAGAAGAGGTGTGTTATGGAAAGAAATCAGGATAACGACGTAAACTACGAGCCGTATATGTTTTTCCGCAGAGGAAGGCCGCAGCAGGATCGGGAGGAAGTCGCCGAGCCTAAAGAGCGTCCGCATAGGGCAAGAACGTTGGTTGCCGTGCTAATGATTGCGGTGCTATTCGGCCTGTCGATTTTCGTGGCCGATTTATATGCAAACGAAGGCATTTTGGCCGTGTGGAAGGACAAAAACGAGGACGTTTCGAAAACCTTTTTCGTCTATTGCGTGGACAGCTATCATCAGAACGCTCAAGGCTTGATGAGCGCGGGGGAAGTAAAGAATATGGGCGGCGCGGGATATTTGTTTTTCGACGGCAAATATTATCTTGCCGCGGCAATCTACAAAACGCGCGAGGACGCCGAAAAAGTGAAAAAGGACACGGCAAATTCGGGCGGGCTTATATACGAGCTGACAGTGTCAGATCCCAAACTCGAGTGGTGCCGAGGCGGCAACAAGTCTGCCGTAAAACGCGCAGTCACCGCGGCCTACGACCTCTACGACGGCCTCTACGACGTCAGCGTCAGGCTAGACGATGGCAATCTGGATATGGTGGACGCAATCGCCAAAATCAACGTTTTAGCGGCAAATCTTGACGATTTAACTGCGGATTTTGAAGAAACAATTAAAAACGAAAACAAATTCGGCTATGTGAAAACCAAAACGTATCTGCTCATTTTGTCCGCGCTTTTGGACAACTCTAAATCCGAAATACTTGCCGGCGCAAACGCTTCCGGCGCGGTCAGATACGCCTATTGCGCCGCGCTATTTTTGGCAAGCTCCACCGCAAAAAGTTTGTGAAAAAGATTGCAATAGCGCCCGAATTATTGTATAATAGCTTATATAATTATTATCGGGCGGTAAATATGGCGCACATTTCACTTTACAGAAAATACAGGCCTGACACCTTCGAGGGCGTTTTCGGGCAGGATCACATCGTCAGAACTTTGAAAAATCAGGTGAAAACCGGAAACGTTTCGCACGCCTATCTTTTCACCGGAACAAGAGGCACCGGCAAAACCAGCACGGCGCGTATTTTTGCGCGCGCAATAAACTGCGAGCATCCCGTGGACGGATCTCCTTGCGGAAAATGCGACTGCTGCAAAGAGGCGGCAAATCCTGCTTGTCTGGACATTTTGGAAATCGACGCCGCGTCCAACAACGGCGTTGACGAAATCAGAGATCTGAGGGAAAAAGTCAAATATCCGCCTGTAACGCTGAAGTACAAGGTCTATATCATCGACGAAGTTCACATGCTTTCAACGCCTGCTTTCAACGCGCTTCTCAAAACCCTGGAGGAGCCGCCGAAGCACGCCGTTTTCATTTTGGCAACCACCGAAGTGCACAAGCTTCCGGCGACTATTTTGTCAAGGTGTATGAGGTTTGATTTCAGGTTGGTTTCCGCCGAACTTCTGGCAAAAAACCTTGCGGACATATTTGACAAAGAAGGCAGAAAGTATCAGCCCGAGGCGGTAAGGCTTATCGCCACCGCAGGCGCGGGCAGCGTGCGCGACAGTCTGAGCATTGCGGATATGTGCCTTTCCTACTGCGACGAAGAGATAACCTACGACAAGGTTTTGGAGGCGCTCGGCGCTTCGGATCCGAACCTTATTTGTTCGCTTTGCGGCGACATAATTTCGTCGGACGTAGGCGCGGCGCTGAAAAAAATCAACAAACTTTCTTCCTGCGGCAAGAATATGGCTGTTCTGGCGTCGGACGTTGCGGAATGTTTCAGAAACGTACTGTACGTCAAAAATATCAAAGACGCAGACGACGAGCTCGGCCTTCCTAAACCGATTCTGGCAAAGCTGAAAACTCTTTCCGAAACGGTCGCCAACAGCCGCATATTGCTTATTCTCGACATTTTCAACGGCATTTCGGGTGAACTCAGGTTCAGCTCCCAGCCGCAAATAGTCGTCGAAGCCGCCATCGCAAGGGCGGCAACCGAAAAAGACGTTTCGACGGCCGCGATAGTTGCCGGCTGCAAAAAACTCGAACAACGCATCATGCAGCTCGAAGCAAGGGGGCTTCCCAGGCGAAGCTGAAGCGGCGGAGGATTTTTCGGAGAGCGAGGGAGGCCTTTCCCGATCCGTTTTGGAGGAGGCTTCCACCGACCTTATGAAGCAAGGCTACATTGCGCTTGGGTTTGCGCTGAGAGGTGTGAAAAATCTGACGGATGACGGAAACAACGTCAGTGTTACCGTCGAAAGCCGAAGCAACAGGGCGTTGTTCGGTATAAAGGAAAATCTGGACGTCATAGCTGCCACGTTGAAAAAATTGACAGGGAAACCGTATTTTCTGACAGTGGTTGACGAGGTGGGCGCAGACGGCGGCTCGGGCAACGTTATCATAGAACTCAACCGACTTTTCGGTGAAAAGCGGCTGAAAATAAAAGACTAAATAAAACTCAATTCAAGGAGAAATAAAATTATGGGTAAATTTCCAGGCGGCGGTTTTGGCGGCGGCAACATGCAACAGCTTCTGAAACAGGCTCAACAAATGCAACAAAAAATTCAGGAAGCGCAGGCCGAGCTTGCGGAAACCGAAGTTACCGGCGTTGCGGGCGGAGGTTTGGTCGAAATCGGAATGATGTGCGACAAAACCGTGAACTACGTTACCATCAAACCCGAAGCAATCGATCCTGACGACATCGAAATGCTGGAAGATCTCATCGTCGTTGCTTTCAACGACGCAATGAAAAACGCCGAAGATGAAACTCAAAGGCTTATGGGCCCGATGGCCGGCGGAATGGGCGGTTTGTTCTGATGCAATACATTGAACCTTTGGCAAGACTTATTTCGGAATTCACAAAACTTCCCGGCGTCGGAGAAAAGACGGCGGTGAGGTATGCGTATTCCATGCTTACAAGGCCCGAAGAGGACGTTCAGAATCTGGCGTCCGCGCTTTTGGACGTCAAAAAGAAGGTGCATTTTTGCAGCGTATGCGGCAATTTCACCGAAAACGACGTGTGCGACATCTGCAAAACCCGAAGCAAAGACGTCATCTGCGTCGTGAAGGAGCCGAAAGATATTCTTGCTTTCGAAAAAGTTAAGGACTACAAGGGCGTATATCACGTTTTGCACGGCGTGATAAGCCCGATCGATCACGTCGGGCCGGACGACATAAACATAAAAGGCCTGCTGTCGAGGCTTGACGGCGTGAAAGAAGTTATTCTGGCCACCAACCCCGACGTCGAGGGCGAAGCGACGGCAATGTATATAGCCAGGCTTTTGAAGCCGCTGGGAATAAAGGTAACCCGTATCGCGCGCGGCCTTCCTGAAGGAAGTGTCATCGAGTACGCCGACGAAATGACTTTGTCCAGAGCGCTTCAATCGAGAATAGAACTTTAGATTTTTGTCAACAAAATACTTGAGAGGACGGACTATGAGAGGATTAGCTTTGGAAGGAGGCGGCGCAAAAGGTGCGTATCACCTCGGCGCGCTCAAGGCTCTTTACGAGGCCGGCTACGCTTTTGACGGCGTGGTAGGGACAAGCATCGGCGCGCTTAACGGTGCCATTATCGTTCAGGACGGCGGCAGCATAGAAAACTTGCAGAAACTGTGGGACAACGTAAAAGTCTCGCAGCTTTTGGACTTTGACGACGAAGAGTGGGAAATGATCCAGCGGGGCGCGATAAATCTTGGGCGCATCGGTTACCTTATCGGCAAAATTAAAAAATTCGGCCGTGTCAGGCTGGAATCGACCGACCGAATGCGAAAATTTATCTCCTCATATATTTCCGAAGAAAAGCTGCGCGCCAGCAAGCTCGATTTCGGGTTTGCGGTGTTCAACATGTCCGACATGAAAGTCATCGAGGTGATGAAAGAGGACGTCGCGGAAGGCGAACTTCTGAACTACATCATCGCTTCCGCCAACTATCCCGTTTATTCCGCAATCGAAATAGACGGCAATCGCCTTATGGACGGCGGCGTGGCCAACAATCTGCCCGTCAATCTTTTGATCGACAGAGGCTACGACGAAATAATATGTATTCGCACGAGGGATCGTTATCAAAGCGTTTACGAGTCGCTCTATAAAGGCAAAAACATCAAGTATATCGTGCCGTCCGAAAAAATGTCGATGGCAATGAATTTCAGCAGAGATCGCATCGATTATTACCAAAAAATGGGTTATTACGATGCAAATCGTATGATAAAAGGCTATTTCGGCAAACATTATTATTTGCAGGAAGTGCCTGACGACGACGTGAAAACCACCATGCTTTGCCTGCCGGACGAAGCTTTCTACGAAGCTTTGAGGGCAGCCGGCGTTGCTCCTGTCGAAGACAAAATCGAAAATTACGAACTTTTCGTTTCGGCGGTGAAAAGGCATCAGTCGGAAAAGAAAAAGGATTCCGACTCGATGGCGATAGGGCTGTTTCTGGAGGATTTTGCCACCACTTACGGCATTGACCGTTTCGAGGTTTTCGATCCGCTGGAGTTGGCTTTGAAAATTTACGAAAAAGCAAAAATGGATATGTTCGATCCCGAAGGCCTGCTTGCAAAAAGCAAGTACTGCAAAAACAAGGTCAGAAAGGACATGTTCGTCGCAATTATGAAACATTTCAGCGTTTTTAAGAGGGATTAAAATGCCTGCCGAAAACACAAAACTTTTACTTCTTGACAGCAACAGCCTCATGTATCGAGCCTTTCACGCGCTTCCGCTTCTGACGGACGACAAGGGCAGAAATACAGGGGCTATTTTCGGTTTTCTAAATATGCTTACGGGCCTTATAAACGAAGAAAAACCGACGCACATTGCCGCGGCTTTCGACCTTAAGGCTCCGACTTTCAGACACAAAATGTACGACGGCTACAAGGCCACCAGAAGCCCTATGCCGCCGGAGCTTGTGGAGCAGATGCCCGTTATCAAGCAGATGCTTGCGGCAATGAAAATCACGGTCGTCGAAAAGGAAGGCTACGAAGCGGACGACGTTTTGGGGACTTTGTCGAAAAAATTCGACGTTCCGACCGTCATCGTAACGGGGGATCGCGACAGCTTGCAGCTCGTAAGTCCGACGACGAGCGTTTACCTTACCAAAAAAGGCATAAAAGACGTGGTAGTCTATACCCCCGAAAGGCTTTTGGAAGACGGATTTACGCCGGCTTCGTTCATTGACTACAAGGCGCTTCGCGGCGACGTCAGCGACAACATTCCGGGGATACCGGGCGTGGGCGAAGTTACGGCCAAAAACCTTTTGAAGGAATACGGATCGCTGGACGAAATTCTGAAAAACGCCGAAAACGTAAAAGGAAAACTGGGCGAAAAAATCTCGGCGGGGAAAGAGTCGGCGATATTGTCAAAAGAGCTTGCGACGATAGCTTTGGACGCGCCGATAGGCGTCACTTTGGACGATTTGAAATTTGATTATCCGTTAAGCGCAGAGTTTCGGCAAATGCTTTCGGACTACAAGCTTGAAAGCACCGCAAAAAGATTGCAATTCGTGGCGGAAGCCGAGGTTAAAAAGGTCAAAACAGACGTAAAAACCGTTGATATCGACAACTTGGCCGATTTGAAAAAAGCGGTTGAGAAGGTTTCGGGTAAAACCGTCGCAATCGTTTTGTCGGACAAACTTAATTTTTCCGTAGGGGACGGGACAGAGTATTCCGTGGCGGAAAAGGTCGATCTTTTCGGCGGCCTGTCCTACGACGACATCGTTTCCGAGGCGAAGAAAATGGCTTGCTCGGATTGCAGGAAAATCGTGTTCGACTACAAAACTCTTCTTCATAAATTCGATTTCGAGGAAGCGGCTTTTAAGGGGCAAACCGACGACGTTATGATTCTGGCGCACCTCGTGAAGGGCGGAAAAAGCATAACGAAACCGGAACAGGCGTTTGACGCTTTCGGTTATGCGGGCGAGTATCCCGCAACTGAGCTTTTGGAGCTTTATTCGGAACTTGAAAAATCGGCAAACGAGCTCGGCGTCAAAAAGCTTTACGACGAAGTGGAGCTTCCGCTGGTGTCGGTTCTTTACAAAATGGAAAGGACGGGGTTTGCCGTTGACAAGGAGTTTCTGCTTTCTCTCGGCGAAAAATATTCAAACGAGCTTTCGGAGCTTACGGCGGAAATTTTCAGGCTTACGGGAGAGAGCTTCAACGTCAACAGCCCGAAACAGCTTGCCTACGTTCTGTTTGACAAGCTCGGCCTTCCGAAGGGAAGAAAGGCGAGCACCAACGTGGAAGTGCTTAACGGCTTGAGGTCGAAGCACCCGGTCGTGCCGCTTATTTTGCGGTACAGAGAAATCGGCAAGCTCAAATCGACCTACGTTGACGGCATGGTCAAGCTTATCGGCAGCAATCACAAGCTTCACACCGAATTCAAGCAAACTGTCACAAGCACCGGAAGATTGTCGTCCACGGAGCCTAATCTTCAGAATATCCCGACCAGAAAAACCGAAGGAAAGGAAATCAGGCGCGCGTTCGTGGCGTCGGAGGGCAACGTGCTGGTATGCGCCGACTACAGCCAGATCGAACTGCGGCTTCTCGCGCATTTTTCGGGCGACGAAAACCTTATAAAAAGCTATTGCTCGGGCGTGGACGTTCACGCGGTTACGGCGGCGGAAATTTTCGGCGTGCCGCTCGATAAGGTCACCAAGGAAATGCGCGGAAACGCAAAGGCCGTCAATTTCGGCATAATCTACGGCATAAGCGACTGGGGACTTGCAAACGATTTGTCCATTTCGCCGAAGCGAGCAAAGGAATTTATCGAAAAATACCTTGCCACCTATCCGAAGGTCAAGGAATATATGGACGCAAACGTCGCCTACGCCAAGGAGCACGGCTACGTCAAAACCTTCATGGGGCGCATAAGATTTTTGCCGGAGGTTACCGCGTCGAATGCAGCACTACGTAGCTTTGGCGAAAGGGCCGCCATGAATATGCCGCTTCAGGGAAGCTCGGCAGACATCATAAAAATGGCAATGCTACGGCTTGACAAGAGCTTGGAGGGCATGAAGTCGAAACTTATTCTGCAGGTTCACGACGAACTCATCGTCGACACCGTGCCCGAGGAAGAGGAGCGCGTCAAAGCGCTTTTGAAGGACGCCATGGAAAACGCAGTCAGCTTCAAGGTGCCGCTGTCCGTTAACGTCGAGAGCGGAAAAAACTGGGTGGAGGCAAAATGATATGAAAGTTGCAATAACGGGCGGCATCGGCAGCGGCAAATCGACCGTTTCCGACATGCTGAGAAAAATGGGCAAAACCGTCTATGACGCCGACAAAATAAACGCGGAGCTTTTGACGGACGAAAGTTATCTTGAAAAGCTTCGGGCAAACTTCCCCGAGGCGTTTACGGGCGGCGAACTTGACAAAAAAAAACTTGCCGAAACGATTTTTTCTTCCGACGAAAAAAGACTGCTTCTGAATTCGATTGCTCACCCTGCGATTCTTTCTAAAATCGAAGCTTTGGACAATTGTTACGTCGAAGTACCGCTTCTATCAGAGAGCGGCGCCGAAAAGCTTTTCGACAAAGTGGTAGTGGTGCTTGCGCCGAGGTGGATGAAAATTGATAGAATTATGAAACGAAACGGACTTTCAGAGGAGCAGGCTTTGCGCATAATAAACGCACAGGCGACCGACGCCGACCGAATTAAGAACGGCTACTACAGCCTTTCAAACAGCGGCGATTTTGACGATCTGGAATGGCAGGTTGAAAAACTTGCCAAAGTGTTCCCGATATAAACGTGTAAAGAGAAGAGCGGCATGCCGCTCTTTTTCGTTTGACATTTCAAAACGCCTTAATTGCATACACTATTTTTATGAGAAAACGAAAAAAAACGGTGATTGCGATTGTGGCGGCAGTGCTTTCGGCCTCGGCGATCGGGCTTGGGTTGTTGAATCTGGTCACGGTGGATTATTTGGCGGAAGTGGAAACCTATGCGCCCGAAAATGTTCGGGCACTTGCGCTTGCCGTAATAAAGGCCGAAAGCGATTTCGACGCTCGGGCAAAGTCCAAAAAGGGCGCCGTTGGCTTGATGCAGCTTATGCCGGACACGGCAAATTTCGTATGGCTGACAATGCTGGGCGGAAAAACAATGCTGACGAAAACGACCTTTACAAGCCGGAGTTGAACGTTAAAATCGGGATAAGATATCTTGAATATCTGCTTTCGAAATTCGACGAGAAGTGGGCTATATGCGCCTACAATGCAGGAGAAGGCACCGTCTGCCGCTGGATTTCAGGCGGCGGGCAAGTGGAGTACGAGGAAACGCGGAACTACCTTAAAAAGGTAAATTTTTATAAAACCGTCTATCAAAAGGCAGGATGCCGCCAAAAACGGAAAATATCCGCCACCACTCGAGAAACAAAATTTACAAAAAAATTTCCCGAAACCCAAAAATTCGCTTGACAAAAACAACTCCACACTATAAAATGTTTGTTGTTATGCGGCCATGGCGGAATAGGCAGACGCGTACGTTTGAGGGGCGTATGGGAGACCGTATGAGTTCAAGTCTCATTGGCCGCACCAAAGACAAGCAGAGATGCTTGTCTTTTTTTTGTCCAACGGCTTGAACGCGGCAAAACGGGTTTTGCCGTAACCGCATATGCGGTTTCATACGGCCGTATATCGTGACAACAAGCTAAGCCGACGAAAAGCCAACGGCCTTTCAGGAGGCGTGCGCAGAGGACGTAAAACAATGGCAAAATGCGTAAGCATTTGAAGCGTAGCGGTTTTGGAACAAAACAGGCATTGCTTTGCAGACGCTTCGCTGCGCTCTCGCTATTCCGTCACTACGGAAACAAACGTAAAACGGTTGCAATCCCTTCGTTCCTTACAAGTCTCACCCGCCGCACCAAAGACAAGCAGAGTTGCTTGTCTTTTTTTGTCCAACGGCTTGAATGCGGCAAAAGCCAAGGCGAAAATCAGGCCGGATTTTTTTGTGGGGGGAGAATGTGGATAATAAAAAACTCCCGAGCCGGGAGTTTTCGTTTTATTCGTCGTCCGGTCGGACGGAGAAGTCCGGTTCGTCGCTCGGCTGTTCGGCGGCTACCTCCTCCAATGTTTTTTTGTGCGTTGTTTTGTTTTTGAGGGCTTTTATCGTAAAAATGATCAGGAAAATCACAAACCCCAAAACCGGTATGCCCAACAAGAAAGCTGCAATGATGCCTCCGATTATGAAAACCATGAATATGGCGTAGTAGATGTTTTTCACTCGCTTCGGACTGTCCGACGAGCATATTTGTAGCTTCAGTTCGCCGTACTCCGGAAGAGTGTCGTAATGGGCGGTGTAGCCCGTTTCGGTTTTCTGCCAGCCGTCCTTTAAGTCCAGAATATGGAACGGCGTGTTGACGACGATCGTCAGATCCTTGAAGCTTGCCCAGGTCGAGGCCGGCGACAGAAGATAATTGTAGGTGTAAACGGTCGGTTCATACCCTTTGTCGATGCCGGGGAAGAGCGGCGATTTCACTTCGTTCACCAGCGTCTGATGCGGAGCGAATTTCATTTCGTAGCCGTACCAGCGACGGATTTCGTAGGAAGAAACGTTGAAGACTGAAAGACTGTTGCCGTAGTGAGAGCTCTGACTGTTGTACTTTTCAAAAACGATGTTGTGCCAGTCCAGACGGCTGATTTTGCTGTCTTCGGTGTGGTAAAGATAGACGAGGTCTTCAAAAGTCAGTTCGTTTTGTTCCGCGACCTTCACGCTGTAGCCGCCGAGAGGTTTGAAAACTCTGTCGGAATAATTGTAGCTTGCAAATTTTGCGCCGCCGGCGATTTGTTCAATATCCATAGGCTCGCCCACAGTGTAGAATTCGATAAACTGCGTTGCTTCGTTGTAGGATATGGAAATATAGCTGTTGTTTCCGAGGTAGTATTCGTTTCTGGCGGAAACGTTTTCGCTGCAAAACATTTTGACGTTAGGCAGGCTGAAGGTTACGTATGCGGAGGAATAATCGGGCATTTTTCCCGAAAAGTCGTTGTCTATTTGCAATTTGTAGCGATAGACCTTTTCGGAAAGATTCCAGTCGTCCGCCGTTTTGTATTCGTCGGTGACGTTTGAAATTTCTTTTTCGAGGTCGAATTCGTCGTCGCGATTATAATAGGTTGCGCGAACCGTGCTGTTTGCGGAAACGCCGTCCACTGTTATGTCGTAGAACTTGCCGTCCGAAATGCTGCCGTAGTCATAGCCGTTGCGGCCGTCCATGAACGGAAAAACCGCGAAGACGGTTATTTCGCTGTCGGTAGGGTTGCGGAAAGTGTAGCGCGCGGTAACGGTGTTGAGCGGCCGGTCTTCAGAGGAATAAGGGCCGACTTCGTTCGTGATGTCGAAGGTCAGAAGCTCGCTGTCCACGACGATAGGGCTGTCGCCGTTGCCGGATATGGTTATGCCGGTGGACGTCGTGCCTTCCCATCTGGTCTGTGCCGAGTTCGCTTTGGCGGGCATAGCTGCCGAAAACACCGCGGCAAAAGCCAAGGCGAAAATCAGGCTAACTGTGGCAAATTTTCCGAAAGCGGTTTTCATCGAGCACCTCCTTTTTTTTCAGTATAACATAGCGGTCGGCGGATTGCAACGATTGTTGACAAAATAGTGGCGGCGGTGCTATAATATATAAAAAGCGGCGTAAAAGCCGGAAAGCGGTTTGAAACGCCCTGGAGGATATGAAATGAAATATTGCATGCATTGCGGCAGAGAAATGCCCGAAGGCGCAAACTTTTGCCCGAATTGCGGACACGGGGCGGACGGCTCCGAACAAGGCTCTGCCTACACCCGCACGGCAGACGATAAGCCTCGTCAGAACGACTTTCTGACGGACGTAACCACCGATTTTTACGGCCGTAACCGCCTTTGCGCAAGCCTTTTCGGCATACTTTTGGGGACTTTCGGAATACACGAATTTTATTTGGGAAACACTTTTTTGGGTATTTTGTCGGTGCTGTTCTGCTGGACGGGCATACCGGCGCTCGTCGGCCTTGTGAAGGGCATAATGTATCTTTGCCAGCCTAACGAGGAGTTCAAGGGGCACATTTCCGACAAAATCAAAGCAAAATATCCGCCCGAAAATCAAAACGACGGCTGGAAATTTTAGACGTTTAGGGAAAACCCGTTGACAAAAACGCTTCGTCGGCGTATAATTTTGTTTATATAAAAGCAATGACGGAACAAGTAGCTTCGGAAAGCGTGAAGAGAGAAGGCGGTCGGTGCAAGCCTCCCGCGGAACGAAAGCGAAAAACCACTCCCGAGCTGCGTGGCGAAATACATCAAACCACGCCGCAGACCTTGCGTAAACAGGATAATTGAGCAAAAGTCAAGGTGGAACCGTGCCATGCACCCTTGCCGAGGATATCCTCTGCAAGGATTTTTTATTTATTTGGTTTATCGGTGAAACCACAAACAACCTACGAAAAATTATTTTTGGAGATATAAAAATATGAAAATCATCTACAACGACGGCCACGTGGCGGAATGCCCGGTCGAGGAAGAACTTCACGTTATCAGGCACACTTGCGCGCACGTTATGGCGCAGGCCATCAAACGCCTTTATCCGAATGCGGATTTTGCCTACGGCCCTGCAACCGAAAAAGGGTTCTATTACGACGTCGATCTGGGCGACGTAAAGCTTTCGGACGAGGATCTTTTGAGCATCGAAAAAGAAATGAAGAAGATCATCAAGGAAAATTTGCCTATCCGTCCGTTTATTCTGCCTAGGGAAGAGGCCATAAAGCTTATGCAGGAACGCGGCGAAAAATATAAGGTCGAACACATCGGCGACCTTCCGGAAGACGCCGTCATCAGCTTCTATCAGCAAGGCGAATACGTCGATATGTGCATCGGGCCGCACCTTTGCTACACCAAGGCCATAAAAGCCTTCAAAATTACCCAACAATCGGGCGCGTACTGGAAGGGCGACAAGGCCAACAAAATGCTCACCCGCATCAACGGCATCGCTTTCAGAACGCAGGAAGAGCTTGACGCTCACCTCAAACTTATGGAAGAAGCCGAGCGCAGGGATCACCGCCGCATCGGCAAGGAAATGAATCTGTTTATGCTGGCCGACGAAGGCCCGGGCTTTCCGTTCTTCCTTCCGAAGGGCATGGCTCTGAAAAACGCCCTCATCGACTACTGGAGAGATATTCACTATCGCGACGGCTACGTCGAGGTTTCCACCCCTATGATTATGAACAGAAAACTTTGGGAAACCTCCGGTCACTGGGATCACTATAAAAACAATATGTATTCCACCGTCATCGACGACGAAATTTATTGCATCAAACCTATGAACTGCCCGGGCGGAGTTATGGTTTACCGCGCTCAGCCGCACAGCTACAAAGAGCTTCCTATGAGAGTGGGCGAACTGGGGCTCGTGCATCGCCACGAGCTTAAGGGCGCGCTTCACGGCTTGTTCAGAGTTCGTTGTTTCACTCAGGACGACGCGCACATCTTTATGCGCCGCGACCAGATCGAAGAAGAAATCATGGGCGTCGTGCATCTTATAAACGAAGTTTATCAGAAATTCGGTTTCAAATATTTCATCGAACTGTCCACCCGTCCGGAAGACAGCATGGGCAGCGACGAAGACTGGGAAGCCGCAACCCAAGGCCTCAAAGGCGCTTTGGACAAACTCGGACTGCCTTACACCGTCAATGAAGGCGACGGCGCGTTCTACGGCCCGAAAATCGACTTCCATCTCGAAGACAGCATCGGCCGCACCTGGCAATGCGGAACCATTCAGTTGGACTTCCAGATGCCGCTCAATTTCGGTTTGGAATACGTTGACGAAAACGGCGAAAAACAACGCCCTATCATGATTCACAGAGTTTGCTTCGGTTCCATCGAACGCTTTATAGGTATTCTTACCGAACACTTTGCTGGCAAATTCCCGGTGTGGCTTGCTCCGACGCAGGTCAAGGTTCTTTTGGTCAGCGAGAAGAGCGAGGCTTGGGGACAAGAGGTTTACGAAGCGCTCAAAGCCGCCAAAGTCAGAGTGGAATTTGACAACAGAAACGAAAAAATCGGCTACAAAATCCGTCAGGCGCAGCTTGTGGACAGAGTGCCGTACATGGTGATTATCGGCGAAAAAGAAGCGGAAGACAAAACCGTTTCCCTCCGTTACCGCGACACCACCGCAACCGAAGTTATGACTTTGGACGATTTCATCGCAAAAGTCGTTACGGAAACAAGAGAAAGAGCGTAAGATGGACGGCGTAACCTATCCGTTGCCGACGTTTTTAAGGGAAAAACTGAGGGCGGAGTATTCGCCCGCAGAAGTGGAGAAAATCGTCTGCGGCTACGAGAAAAAACGCCCCGTAACCTTGAGGGTGAACACCGTCAAGTCTTCCGCCGGGGAGGTTTTGGAGGCGCTTTCCGCCGCGGGGATAAGCGCGAAAGGCGTTTCGTGGAGCGACTCCGCCATGATTTTGGACGGTGCAACCGAATCGGACGTAAGACCGCTTGAAATTTACGTAAGCGGCAAGATTTACCTTCAGAGTTTATCGTCTCAGCTTCCGCCGATCGCAATGGATCTTTCGGCGGGGCAGGACGTTCTGGACATGACTGCGGCGCCGGGCGGAAAAACCTCGGAAATTTACGCCATGACGGGCGGAAAAGTCAACCTGACCGCTTGCGAAAGAGATACGGCCCGCGCCGAGCAGCTGCGCTTTAACCTTAAAAAACAAGGGGTTTCGGCAAACGTGCTGCAAACGGACGCAAGAACCATAAGCGATTTTTTTCGTTTCGACAACGTTCTTTTGGACGCGCCGTGCTCGGGAAGCGGAATTCTGAACGTCAGAAATCCGAAAATCGCCACCGCTTTCACCTTAAAGCTCATCGAAAAAACCACTCGCTTGCAGGAGGCTCTTCTCAAAAAAGCGCTCACCGTGCTGAAAGCGGGGCAGACGATGGTTTATTCCACTTGTTCGGTTCTGAAAGAAGAAAACGAGAACGTCGTTTCAAAGGTTCTGAGGGATTTCAACGCGTGCGTCGTGCCGATAGAATTTTCGGGAAATAAGGATTTGCCGACGCTTGAAAGCACGATTCCGGGCGCGGTAACCGTTTGCCCGACGGAGCTGTACGAAGGCTTTTTTATGGCAAAAATCCGAAAAAACCGCTGAAAGTGTTCTGAAAAATGCGGTTTTTTATAATACACACCGATTTTTAGGCACTATGGCGGTTTTGCAAAAATTGTAATATTTTGGAAAATTCCGCTTGAAACGATTGCAACATACGAAAGATAGTTCTATAATGGATGTGAAATAAGGTTTGGAGATAAATTATGCTTCTACGTTACAAAAAATCCAAAAAGTTTCAACAGAAAGGCGACTGCAAAATGATTGCGCACCGCGGCCTCAGCGGTATCAAACGCGAAAACACGGTGGCGGCCTTCGACCTTGCGGGCGAGCACAGCTATTTCGGCATCGAAACCGACGTGCACGTTACCTCTGACAACAAATACGTTATCATTCACGACAGTTTCACTTCGAGGGTGTCGGCAACGTCGTATCTCGTGGAAAAAACTCCGCTCGACACCTTGAGGAAGGTGAAGCTTTACGCAAAAAGCAAAGAGGGCGGTGAAAAGGAAACCCGAATTCCGACGCTCGAGGAATACGTTTTGTCCCTCAAGGAACACGGCAAGGTCGGCGTTCTGGAAATGAAAAACCACTTTGAGGAACAGGAAGTGTGGGATATGTGCGCCGAAATCGAAAGACTCGGCTATATGGATCACATCATTTTCATTTCGTTCTATCTCGAAAACCTCGTGGCGCTGAGGAAAAAATATCCTCTGCAGCCTGCTCAATACCTCACTTTGCACTACAACAAAAACGTGCTCAAAACGCTTATCGAGCATAAGCTGGACATCGACATAAATTTCCGCGCGCTTCGCCCGAAAGCCGTCAGAGAAATGCACGAAAACGGCATCAAGGTCAACTGCTGGACGGTGGACTGGAAGCCGGTGGCAAGGTGGCTCGTGAAGATGGGCGTGGACTATATCACCACGAACATTTTGGAATAATCTGAATTTATGGGGCTTTGCTCACAAAGCAAAGCCTCGTTTTTTTATAAAAAAAACATATTTTCGGTTATTTTAAGGTACAATTAACATTCGGGACGTAAAATTTTGTCATAAAAATACGGGAGGCTATGTATGGCCAAAAGCAAAAAAACGATTTTTGCGCTGGTCGTGGTTCTGGTCGTCGCGCTGGGCGTTTCGCTTTGCGCGTGCAACGATTCCTCGGCCAACAATTATTATAACACCGTCGTCAGCATCACCAAAACCAAGACGGAAGGCCTTGTCGACACCTACACCATCACTTTTTCCGACGGTTCGACTTACGATTTCACCGTAACCAACGGCAGAAACGGCGTTGACGGCGAAGACGGCACCAACGCCAAAATCACGGTGGAGGATTTGTACGAAGCGGCAAAAACCGCAGGATACACGGGGACGCTGGCGGATTTCATAAACGAAAATTTGCAGGTTACAGCTCCGGAAGCGGTTTCCTCGATGGTTTCGAAGGCGGCGTACGGCACCGTGTTGGTGGTTTCTAACTTTACGAAAAGCGGAGCTTCCTCTGAAAAGTATGCGTCTGCGGGCAGCGGAATAATTTATAAGCTCGACAAGGAAAAAGGCAACGCTTACGTCGTCACCAACTATCACGTCGTTTACGACAGCGGCGCAAGCACTTCCGATCACGTAAGCGACAACGTTGAGGTTATGCTTTACGGCAGCGAATATCTCGATTACGCCATTCCAGCGACCTACGTCGGCGGCAGCATGACCTACGACATCGCCGTTCTTAAAATCGAAAACAGCGAATTTCTTAAGAGCAGCAACGCCACTCAAGCGGTTTTGGGCTCGTCCGAAAGCGTGTCGGCAGGCGACGCAGCAATAGCAATCGGCAACGCAAAGGGCAGCGGAACTTCGGTTACCGCGGGCATAGTGTCGATTGACAGTGAATATCTCGAAATGACCGCGGCCGACGAAAAAACCGCCGTTACCTACCGCGTTATGCGCATCGACACTCCTGTCAACAAGGGCAACAGCGGCGGTGGACTGTTTAACGCACAAGGCGAAGTCATCGGCATCGTCAACGCCAAAAACGTCGAAAGCACGGTGGAGAGCATAGGCTACGCAATACCTGTTGACCTCGTGAAAAAAGTGGTCGATAACCTTCTTTACTACAACGTAACCACCGGCGAAAAGAACGGCTACAAACCCGTTCTCGGCATAACGGTTTCGGGGCTTGACAGCAAAGCAATTTACGACGCGGCGAAACAAAAGAGCGTCGTCAAGGAAAACGTAACCGTCAAAAGCGTTGAGGAAGGCACCGCGGCCGAAACCGCAGGCTTTAGGGAAGGCGACGTCATAACCAAAGTGAAAATCGGCGGAAAAGAGTACGAAACGGACAGAATGTACAAGCTTATCGACCTCGTTTTGCTTCAACACGTCGGCGACGAAGTTGAATACACCGTCCTTCGCGGCGGCGAAACCGTCACCATAACCTGGACTGTCACCGCAGGCCAAATGACAAAAATAAGCTGATCGAAATCACCAAAAAAGGGAGCGACCCTCGCTCCCTTTTTCTTTTATCTTTTTAAATAAATACATTGCAAAAAGCGTGGAAGGAAGGTATAATTAAATCGGAGGCGGATATGGACAAATACGAAGAACTTAAAAAAATCATTGACACGTCAAAAAACACCGTTCTTTTTACGGGAGCGGGGATAAGCTGTCCGTCGGGGATACCGGATTTTCGGTCGGCAGACGGCCTTTACAACGAAAAGGGAGGCGGCTACAGCCCCGAACAGATCATAAGCCACAGCTTTTTCGTGGCGCACCCCAAGGAGTTTTACGAGTTTTACAAATCGAAAATGGTTTATCCGAAAGCGAAGCCGAACGCGGCGCATCGCTACTTTGCTAAGCTTGAGGAGGAAGGGAAGCTGTCGGCAATCGTAACGCAGAACATAGACGGTTTGCATCAGGCGGCTGGAAGCAAAAACGTGCTTGAATTTCACGGCAGCGTCCATAGAAATCATTGCATGCGTTGCGGCAAATTTTTTGACGTAAATTACGTTATGAATTCGTCCGGCGCGCCTAAATGCGACAATTGCGGCGGACCCGTGAAGCCCGACGTGGTTTTGTACGAGGAGGGCATCGACGCCGACGTTTTTGAGAAAAGCGTTGCGGCGATAGAAAACGCGCAGACGGTGATAGTTGTGGGGACGAGCCTTGCGGTGTATCCCGCGGCGGGGCTGCTGACGGGATTTAGTGGAGAGAATCTGGTGCTTGTGAACAAGCAGGCCACGCCTTTCGATCGCTACGCAACCCTCGTTTTCAACGAAGACGTCGTAAACGTGGTCAAGCGCCTCGAAAGCATGGATTTTCGCCCTTAAAAACTTGTTTTTACAAATATTACCAACACAAAACGTTTTTGCCGCGTTATTTCGGTTGACATAGTGAAAGAAATTCGATAAAATTATATCGATAAAAAAATACCAATAAGTTTTTTGTCGAAAAATATCACGGAAAATAACGGCACAAAGTGCCTCAAAAGGAGATAACTATGAACAATCGCAGTAAAAAAATCACCATTCTGGGAGCGGGAAACGTCGGCGCTTCCATAGCCTACGCACTCACCATCAGCGGCATGAGCAGCGAACTTGTTCTCATTGACATCAACCGCGACAAAGCCGAAGGCGAAGTCATCGATTTAAGACAAGCGGCTTATTTCACCCCAAACATCAAACTCACTTCGGGCGACTACAGCGCGGCTGAAGGCAGCGACATAGTCATCGTAACCTTGGGCATCGCAAGAAAACCGGGACAAACCCGTATCGACCTTGCAAAAGTCAACGTCAACATCATAAGAGAAGTTATGCCTATCGTTGCCGGATACGCTCCGCATGCAATGTATGTCATGGTTTCCAACCCTGTGGACATTCTGACTTACGAAACCATCAAATGCACCAACCTCAAACCGAGCCAGGTCATCGGCACCGGCACGCTTCTGGACACCATTCGTTTGAGAGACGCTTTGGGCGAATATATGGACAACACCTCCAGCAAGAACTTCCACGCAATGGTTCTCGGCGAACACGGCGACACCAGCATGGTTCCTTGGAACTTTGCAAACGTCGCGGGTATGCCTCTTATCGACTACGTTTCGATGGTAACGGGAAAGAGCAAAGAGCAGGTTAAGGAAGAAGTCGTCGAAATTCATCAACAGGTTTTGAAGAGCGGCGGCAAAATCATCAAGCTTAAAGGCGCAACCTACTACGGCATCGCTTTGACGGTTCGTCACGTTTGCGACTGCGTGTTCAGAAACAAAGACGTCATTCTGCCGCTTTCCACGCTTCTCGAAGGCCAGTACGGCATTTCCGACGTGTGCCTCAGCGTACCTGTGGTGGTCAACAGCGAAGGCATCAGAAAGATCATCGAACTGCCGCTTTGCGACGAAGAAAGAGAAGCTCTGCAAAAATCTGCTCACGCCCTGAGGTCTATTATCGACCAACTCGACTGATGGAGAATAACGAACAACACAAAAAAGAAAGGCTGTCCCTTGCCACGGTGAAAAGATTGCCGACCTATTTAAGGTATCTCAAGAGCATGGAAGGGAAATGCGAATACATATCGTCCGTAACCATAGCGGAAGCCATGAATTTGTCGGCGATACAAGTAAAAAAAGACATCGCGGCCGTGTCAAGCGTAGAGGGCAAACCTAAACTCGGGTTTGTCCTTAAAGACATTGTGGCGGATATGGAAAAATTGTTGGGCTACAACAATATGAAGGCGGCGGTTCTTGTCGGCGCGGGGAAGCTGGGCACGACTTACTTAAGTTATACCGGATTTTCCAAGTACGGCATCACCATAGCCGCGGCCTTCGATCAGAATCAATATCTGTGGAACAGCGAAATCAACGGCATCAAGGTTTACCCGATGGACAAACTGAAAAGTTTCGTCAGGGATAACGACATAAAAATGGGCATAATAACCGTACACAAGGACGACGCGCAGGACGTGTGCGACAAGCTTGTGGACGCAGGCATACGAGGCATAGTCAATTTTGCCCCGACGCACCTCATCGTGCCCGACGGCGTGGAGCTTCAGAACGAAGACATAGCCGTTACGCTGGTGGTTTTGAGCTATAAGCTGCAAAACCTTATGGACAACGACAACAATAATTAGGTTATTTTATAGGAGATTATGATGGATTATCGTATTGAAAAGGATTCTATGGGCGAAATGAAAGTCCCGGCCGACAGATACTGGGCGGCGCAGACTCAAAGAAGTTATCAGAACTTCAAAATCGGCGGCGAAATTATGCCGAGAGAAATCACGCACGCGTTCGGTATTCTGAAAAAGTCCGCGGCAATCGCCAACAACAGGCTCGGCAGGCTCGACGACGAACGCCTGAAGTATATTTCCATGGCGGCCGACGAAGTTATCTCGGGCAGTCTGAACGACCATTTCCCGCTCGTCGTATGGCAGACGGGAAGCGGCACTCAGTCTAACATGAACGCCAACGAGGTTATCGCAAATCGCGGCAACGAAATCGCCGGCAAAAAGATTTTGCACCCTAACGATCACATCAATATGAGCCAATCCTCGAACGACACCTTCCCGACGGCCATGCATATTGCTGCCGTTTGCGCCATCGAAGACAAGCTGTTTCCGGTGATGGACGAATTCGTCGCCACCCTTAAACGGCTTGAAAAAGAGAACGAAGGCATCGTGAAAAGCGGCAGAACTCACTTGCAGGACGCGGTTCCGGTTGCTTTCAGTCAGGAAATAAGCGGCTGGCGCAACATGGTGGAAAAATGCAAGGGTATGCTGGAACTTGCGCTTCCGGGACTTAAGGAACTGGCTCTCGGCGGCACTGCGGTCGGCACCGGCCTCAACGCCCCTAAGGGCTTTGCCACGGAAGTTGCGAAAGTGGTTTCCGAGCTTACGGGGAAGGAATTCAGGACTGCGGAAAACAAATTCCACGCGTTGACTTCGAAGGACGAACTCGTTTTCGCTCACGGCGCGCTCAAAGCTTTGGCGGCGGATATGATGAAAATCGCAAACGACGTCAGATGGCTGGCAAGCGGCCCGCGTTGCGGACTGGGCGAAATCTTTATCCCCGAAAACGAACCGGGCAGCTCCATTATGCCGGGAAAGGTCAACCCTACTCAGTGCGAAGCCGTTACCATGGTTGCCGTGCAGGTTATCGCAAACGACGTTGCTGTCGGTATGGCGGCGTCGCAGGGCAACTTCGAGCTGAACGTGTTTATGCCGGTGTGCATCTACAACTTCCTGCAATCTGTCAGACTGCTGGCCGACGGTATAAAGAGCTTCAACGACAACTGCGTGGTGGGAATAAGAGCCAACAGAGAAAAAATGGCGCACAATCTGCACAACAGCCTTATGCTGGTTACCGCGCTCAATCCGTACATCGGCTACGACAACGCCGCAAAAACCGCCAAAAAAGCTTACAAGGACAACATCAGCCTCAAAGAGGCGTGCGTGGAACTGGGCTTTTTGACGGCCGAAAAATTCGACGAAGTGTTCCATCCGGAAGAGATGGTCTAAGGAGAGGATATGGTTTTCAGTTATTATCCCGGCTGTACGCTTAAAACGAAAGCCAAGGAGCTGGACGCATACGCAAGGGCGTCCGCCGAGGTTTTGGGCGTAACGATGGAAGAAATAGAAAATTGGCAATGCTGCGGCGCGGTTTATCCGCAGGCGGAGGACGAAATTGCCACCAAGCTGTCGGCAGTGAGGGCGCTTAACGACGCAAAAGAGCATAAACAAGATTTGCTCACTTTGTGCTCGGCGTGCCATCACGTCTTAAAGCGCGTCAACAACGATATGCAAACCAGCGACTATATTGCCACGCGCGCGAACAACTATCTTAAGCTGGACGAGCCGTATCGCGGCGAAACCAAGGTGGTGCATTATCTCGAAATGCTTCGCGACACCGTCGGTTTTGACAATCTGGCGAAAAAGGTGGTAAATCCGCTTAAAGGCAAGAAGATTGCGGCGTACTACGGCTGTCTTTTGCTGAGGCCTTCGGGGGTTATGGCGTTTGACAATCCGGAAAATCCGACCATTATGGAGAACTTCATCAAGGCTTTGGGCGCAACGCCTGTCGTGTGGCAGATGCGCAACGAATGTTGCGGCGGCTACATCGCGGTGGAGGACAAGGAGCTTGCGAAGAAAAAATCTTCAAAAGTGGTTGAAAACGCAATAAGCGGCGGCGCTGACGTCATCATAACCGCTTGCCCTCTTTGTATGTACAACCTTAAAACAAACGGCGGCGCGAACGTTCCGGTGGTCTATTTCACCGAGCTTCTGGCCGAAGCTTTGGGCATAAAGTAAGGAGGACGAAATGGAAAACAACTTTTTGAAAGAAGAAGTTTTGAGAATAAGCGGCGTAAATCCCTTAAAGTGCATGAGGTGCGGCAAATGCAGCGCAACGTGCCCGGCTTACGACGAAATGGAATATCATCCTCATCAATTCGTTTATATGGTAGAAAAGGGCGAGATCGAGGAGCTTATGAAGTCTAAATCCATTTATCGCTGCCTGTCTTGCTTTGCTTGCGTCGAGCGTTGCCCGAGGCAGGTCGAGCCGGCAAAACTGGTGGAAGCGGTGAAGCTTCAGGTCATCAGGCAGCAGGGCGGAAATCATCTTACGGCAGACGACGTTCCTGCGCTTTTGGACGAGGATATGCCGCAACAGGCGATCGTCAGCGCATTTCGTAAATTTGCAAAATAGGGAGGGAATATGAACAGAATCGGTGTTTTTATCTGTTGGTGCGGCAGCAATATAGCCGCCACCGTCGACGTTAAGGCCGTGGCCGAAGCTCTTTCGAAGGAGCCGGGCGTCGTCGTTTCGACAGATTATCAATATATGTGCAGCGAAGGCGGCCAGAACCGCATAAAACAAGCCGTGAATGACTATAAGCTTACGGGCATAGTCGTTTGCAGCTGCTCGCCGCGTATGCACGAAGCTACTTTCAGAAAAACCGCGGCTTCCTGCGGCATCAACCCGTACATGGTGGAAATCGCCAACATAAGGGAGCAATGCAGCTGGATACATAAGGATATTAAGGAAGCCACCGCAAAAGCCATCGTTCTCGGAAGAACCGCAATCGCCAAATTGACGCTCAATCAACCGCTCGTTCCGGGTGAAAGTCCCGTCGTAAAAAGGGCGCTCGTCATCGGCGGCGGAATCGCGGGCATACAGACCGCTCTCGACATTGCGGACGCAGGCTACGAAGTGGACATCGTTGAAAAATCTCCGTCCATCGGCGGAAGAATGAGTCAGCTGGACAAAACCTTCCCGACCTTGGACTGCGCGGCGTGTATTCTCACCCCAAAAATGGTGGACGCGGCGCAAAACGAAAAAATCAATCTCTATACCTACAGCGAAGTGGCCTCGGTGAAAGGCTTTGTGGGCAATTTCACTGTGGACATTAAACAAAAACCGCGTTACGTTGATATGACCAAATGCACCGGCTGCGGCGTTTGCACCGAAAAATGCCCGAGCCGCAAAACCCCTAACGAATTCAACATGGGGCTTAACACCAGAGGCGCGGTTTACATTCCGTTCGCGCAGGCCATACCTAACGTCCCTGTTATCGATCCGAACGCCTGCATACACTTCAAAACGGGCAAATGCGGACTTTGTCAGTTAAATTGCGGCGTTAAAGCCATTGATTTTGAACAAAAAGAACAAATCCTCACCAAGGAATACGGCGCAATCGTCGTAGCCACAGGCTTCAAAACCATAAATCTCGACAATTTCGACGAGTATGCCTACAACACCAGCAAGGACGTTATCACAAGCCTGGAGCTTGAAAGACTTATGAACGCCGCAGGCCCGACGAAAGGTCAATTCGTTCGTCCGTCCGACGGCAAACATCCTCACACCGTCGTCTTCGTGCAGTGCGTGGGAAGCAGAGGCCTCAGGCCGTGCGACAAACCGTATTGCAGCAAAATTTGCTGTATGTACACGGCGAAACACGCAATGCTTATCAGGGAAAAATACCCCGACACCGAAGTTTACGTCTTCTATATCGACGTGAGAACTCCCGGCAAAAACTTTGACGAATTCTACAGAAGGGCCGTCGAGCAATACGGCGTGCACTACATAAAAGGCCAGGTCGGCAAAGTTGTGGACGAAAACGGCGTTTTGAAGGTTCAGGCTTCCGATCTTCTGGAAAACAAACAGCTTCACATCGACGCCGATCTCGTGGTTCTGGCCACCGCCATCGAACCGGATCCGTCGGTAAGGGACGTTGCCACCATGCTGACTGCCAGCATCGACACCAACAACTTCCTCACCGAAGCGCATCCGAAGCTCAGACCTGTCGAAAGTCCTACGGCCGGCGTGTTCCTTTCCGGCGTATGCCAAGGCCCGAAAGATATCCCCGAAACCGTTTCGCAGGCTTCCGCCGCGGCGGCAAAGGTCATCGGACTTCTGGCAAAAGACAAACTTACCACAAACCCTTGCGTGGCTATGCCTAACGAACTGCTGTGCAACGGCTGCTCGCAATGCGAAAAGGTTTGCCCGTACGGAGCGATCGGCTACACCGAAAAGCTTATCAACGACCACGGCGTGAAACAGACGAGGCGCGTTGCCGAGGTCAATCCTGCGGTATGTCAGGGTTGCGGCGCTTGCACGGTAACTTGTCCGTCCGGCGCAATGGACCTCAAAGGTTTTTCCAACAAACAAATATTTGCGGAGGTTGACGCAATATGCAAACGATAGAAAACAGTCAATTCAAACCGACGATTGTGGCGTTTTGCTGCAACTGGTGTTCGTATGCGGGCGCAGACCTTGCGGGAAGCAGCAGGCTTTCGTATCCTGCGGACGTAAAAATCATCAGAGTGCCGTGCAGCTGCAGAGTTAATCCGCTGTTTATCCTCCGAGCTTTCCAAAGAGGCGCGGACGGCGTGATTTTGTGCGGTTGCCACCCGGGCGATTGCCATTATACCTCCGGAAACTATTATGCAAGAAGAAGAATGACCATGCTGTTTAGTATGCTGGACTATCTGGGCATCGAAAAAGAACGCACGAGGGTGGAATGGGTTTCTGCCGCCGAAGGCGCCAAATTCAGCAAAGTTATGAACGACTTCGTTAAAACCGTTACCGAGCTTGGCGAAAACAAACGACTGGAGGACTTGAGATGCAAGGAATAACCGAACTCGTAAAAGAAAAAGCCAAAGAGCTTTTGTCGTCGGGAAAAGCGCAAAGAGTTCTCGGCTGGCAAAAAGGCGAATTTATGTACGATCAGACGCCGCAAAGCTTCTCGAAGGTAGAGGAACTGGATAACTTCGTGTACGACTGCTTCAGCGCGCCGAACCTTTCCAAATACCTCATTTCGGAAAGTCAGAAGGAAGGAGTTACGGCAGTGTTTTTGAAGCCGTGCGACACCTACAGCTTCAATCAGCTTCTCAAAGAATTCCGCGTCAAGCGTGAAAAGGTTTACGTCGTGGGCGTTCAGTGCAACGGCAAGCTTAATTACGAAAAGCTGACGGCCGCGGCCGGCGACAGAATTTCGGAAGTTTTGTCGGACGGACTGACGGTGGAAGTGAAAACGGCAAGCGGCAAAGTCGAAAAATTTGACAGAAAAGACGTGCTTTTCGACAAATGTCTTGCTTGCAAAGGCAAAGAACATAAAGCCTACGACGAGCTTTTGCTTTCGGGTGAACAATTAGACGTTCGCGGAGAAGACAAATTCAAAGCGGTCGAGAGGCTGGAAAAGATGACTGCGGACGAAAGGTTCGAATTCTGGAGAAACGAGCTTTCGAAATGCATACGCTGCAACGCGTGCAGAAACGTATGTCCTGCGTGCAGCTGCCTTAAATGCGTGTTCGACAACAACGCGTCCCCTGTTGCCGCAAAGGCGAACAGCGACAGCTTCGAAGAGAACATGTTCCACATCATTCGCGCTTTCCACGTTGCGGGCAGATGCACCGATTGCGGAGAATGCGCAAGAGTTTGTCCGCAGCATATCCGTCTGGAGCTTCTGAACAGAAAATTCATAAAAGATATTGACGGCTTCTACGGCAATTTCGTGGCGGGAGAAGTCCCTGAAGGCAGACATCCGCTCATTTCCTACGAAAAGAGCGACGTGGAGCCTAGCGTCGTAACCGACAAAGGAGGCGAAAAATGACGTACAGAACATCTTTCTCGAACCTCGGCGCCGTTCTGGAAGGCCTTGCTTCGGCCTACAAAGTGATTGCGCCGGTGGAAAAAGGCGGAAAAGTCAACTTCGAAGAGTACGCAGAGGGCAAAAAAGTTAATTTGTCGGCCATGACGGTCAAATCCGCAAAGGACGCGTTTTTCCCGCAGTCCGAGGATCTGATGAAATTCAGAATGGAAAACAAAACCATAACCGTTGCGCCGAAAGACGTTACCACCGCGCCTTACGTGCTGTTCGGCGTCAGAGCCTGCGATCTTAAGAGCTTTGAAATTCTGGACAGAGTGTTTTTGGCAGATCCGGTTGACGAATACTATAAGTCCAAAAGAGAAGCGGCGGTGATTTTCACCCTTGCGTGCAAAAATCCCGAAGACAGCTGCTTCTGCACGGAATTTTCCGTCGATCCGTCGAACCCTGCGGGCGACGTAACCGTCTGGACGGACGGCGAGGAACTGATTTTCAGACCTAACACCGAAAAAGGCAAAAAGGCGCTCGAGCACGTTTCCTGCCTTGTGGAGGGCGGCGACGAAAAGGCCGCCGAAGTTTCGCCCGAAATAAAACGAAAGGTCGAAAATCTTCCGCTTAAAAACATCGGTTTCGACGAAATAGACTACCATAACCTCAAAAAATATTTTGACAGCGACAAGTGGGAAAGCCTGCACAAAGGTTGCCTCGCTTGCGGAACGTGCACGTTCGTTTGCCCTACCTGCCAGTGCTACGACATACGCGACTACGACGACGGCAAAAACGTCAGACGGTTCCGTTGTTGGGACAGCTGTATGTACAGCGATTTCACCATGATGGCTCACGGCAACAACCGCACCACCCATCTGCAACGCTTCAGACAGCGCTTTATGCATAAGCTGGTTTACTTCCCGACCAACAACGACGGAATATTCGGTTGCGTCGGTTGCGGCAGATGCGTCAGAAGCTGTCCGGTTCACATCAACATCGTGAAAGCGGTGAAAGCATTGAAGGAGGATAAGTAATGGAATTCGACAAAACTTTGGTTCCTCACGTCGGCGTAGTTACCGACGTCAGAAAAGACACGCCTGACGTAAAAACTTTCAGAGTCGTATCGACGGACGGCAAAAAATTGTTCGAACATATCCCCGGTCAGTGTGCAATGCTGTCCGTTCCGGGCGTCGGCGAAGCCATGTTCAGCATAACTTCCAGCCCGACGAACAAGGAATTTATGGAGTTCTCCATAAAAAAATGCGGTTGCCTGACGGAGTGGCTTCATCAGATGGAAGTCGGTCAGCAGGTTACCGTCAGAGGGCCTTACGGAAACGGTTTCCCTGTGGAAACCACGCTTAAAGGCAAGGATCTTCTGTTCATCGCAGGCGGCATCGGCCTTGCTCCTCTTCGCAGCGTAATCGACTACGTCCGCGCAAATCGCGAAAACTACGGACACGTGGACATCGTTTACGGAAGCCGCAGTATGGACGATCTGGTGGACATCGACGAAATCAAAAACGAATGGATGAAAGAGAAGGACTTCGACGTCTATCTCACCATCGACCGCCCGCAGGAAGGCTGGGACGGACACGTGGGTTTCGTGCCTAACTACGTAAGAGAGCTTGAATTCGATACCAACAAAACAGCGCTTTTATGCGGGCCACCTATCATGATAAAGTTCGTTTTGCAGGCGCTTATGGATTTAGGCTTCGAGAAGAAGCAGGTTTACACAACGTTTGAGCTTAAGATGAAATGCGGCGTCGGCAAATGCGGCAGATGCAACATCGGAAGCAAATACGTTTGCAAAGACGGTCCGGTTTTCAGCTTCGACCAAGTGGACGAACTGCCGGCAGAATACTGAGAGGTAAATATGGAAAACAAAGTGAACGTTTATTTGTTCGGAAAAAAATACGAGGTTCCTTCCGAGCTTACCATTATGGGAGCTATGGAATACGCCGGCTATCAGCTGGTCAGAGGCTGCGGCTGCCGCAACGGTTTTTGCGGCGCGTGCGCGACCATATACAGAATTAAAGGAGACAAGGAGCTTAAGGTGTGCCTTGCATGCCAGACCAAAGTCGAAAACGACATGTACATCGCGACGCTTCCGTTCTTCCCGCTGGTGAAGGAAGTTTACGACATGGAAAAACTGACTCCGTCGGAAACCGTTATGATGCAGCTCTATCCTGAAATTTACGCTTGCGTGGGCTGCAATGCCTGCACGAAAAGCTGCACTCAAGGGCTGAACGTTATGCAATATATCGCGGCGGCGCAGAGAGGCGACTTCGAAAGATGCGCCGAGCTCAGCTTCGACTGCGTTATGTGCGGAGTTTGCTCCTCCAGATGCCCGGCAGGCATATCTCACCCTCAAGTCGCGCTTCTGGCAAGAAGGCTCAACGGCAAATATCTCGCCCCGAAATCCGAGCATCTCGAACAAAGAGTCAAAGAAATCAAAAACGGCGATTTCACCGAGCTTTTGGAAAACCTTATGGCAAAACCGATCAGCGAGCTTAAAGAGTTGTATAACAACAGAGAAATCGAAAAATAGGAGCGATATATGTATACCGACAAAAATATTTTAGAATCCATAAAAAAGGTTGAAGCCACGAGAGAGGCTCGCTTCGGCAAAGAGCTTAAACGTATGACCGCAGACGAAAAGGACGCGGTTTTGAAGGCTTTCCACCCGGACTATAAAACTGAAGGCTTCACAAATCTAAAAATCGGTCCGAACAAAGGCGACAAAGTGCCTGTCGAGCTTGCCGACATTTTGCAGGGCAGAAGCCGCGTGCTTGACAAGGAAATAGATCTCGAGCATCCGGATTACGACGTTGACGTTCTGGTTATCGGCGGCGGCGGAGCAGGCTCCAGCGCGGCAATAGAGGCAGACGAGGCGGGCGCAAACGTTATGATCGTTACAAAGCTTCGAATCGGCGACGCCAACACCATGATGGCCGAGGGCGGCATTCAGGCGGCGGACAAAGCCAACGACAGCCCTATGCAGCACTATCTGGACGCTTTCGGCGGCGGCCACTTCGCGGCAAAACCGGAGCTTTTGGAAAAACTGGTTATGGACGGACCGGAAGCCATAAAATGGCTTAACGATCTGGGCGTCGAGTTCGACAAGGACGCGAGCGGCGTTATGATCACCACCCACGGCGGCGGCACGTCCAGAAAACGTATGCACGCGGCAAAGGACTACAGCGGCGCGGAAATCATGCGCACTCTCCGCGACGAAGTGCTGAACAGACAAATTCCGGTGGTTGATTTCACCGCGGCAATCGAACTTATTAAGGACGATGAAGGCAAAGCCTGCGGGGCCGTTCTGATGAATATGGAAACCAAAGAGATTTTGGTTGCTCGCGCAAAATGCGTGGTCATCGCCACGGGCGGCGCAGGCAGAATGCACTATCAGGGCTTCCCGACCTCCAACCATTACGGCGCAACCGCCGACGGTCTGGTTCTGGGTTACAGGGCAGGGGCAAAACTGCTTTATCCGGATACTCTTCAATATCACCCGACGGGCGCAGCGTATCCTTCGCAGATTTACGGCGCGCTCGTTACGGAAAAAGTCAGAAGTCTCGGCGCGCAGCTCGTCAACCGCGACGGCGTTGCGTTTATGAATCCGCTTGAAACCCGCGACGTTTCCGCCGCTTCCATCATCAGAGAATGCACCGAAAGGAACGAAGGCGTGGACACCGGCGAAGGCAAAGGCGTGTGGCTCGACACTCCGCTCATCGAAATGCTCGGCGGCGAAGGCACAATCGAAAAACGTATCCCTGCAATGATGAGAATGTTCGCAAAATACGGCATCGACATCAGAAAGGAACCTATTTTGGTTTATCCGACTTTGCACTATCAAAACGGCGGCCTCGACATCGGTGTGGACGGTATGACTTCCGTCGAAAACCTTTACGTTGCAGGCGAAGCCGTCGGAGGAATCCACGGCAGAAACCGTCTTATGGGCAACAGCCTTCTGGACATAATCGTGTTCGGCCGCAACGCAGGTCAGCAGGCAGGCAAAAAATGCAAAACCGTGAAGGTCGGCAAAATGACTTTGGATCACGTCAAAAAGTTCCAGCTCGACGCGGAACAAGCCGGCATCAAAAACCAAATCGCATCTCCTAAACTTTTGCCTGTTTACACTCACGGCAGCAAGGTGGAAAAACAACCGTTCTAACCAAAAGGACACTTAAACGTATAAAAATCTATGATTAACTTGATTTCATCATTCTTAGGCCTCAACATTTCCGGACTCACGGCAGTGCTTTTCGGCACGTTTCTTATCGCGGCTTTGGGCTATTTGCTGGGCAGCGTAAAAATTAAGGGCTTGTCGCTCGGCACGGCGGGAGTGTTCTTGGTTGCGCTTGCTTTCGGCTTTTTGTTCGCGGCAAAATTTATGGACAAAGGTTTTTTGAAAAATTTCTACATTCCGGACGAAAGCGCGATAACGTATAAGTATTTCAAAGAAATCGACAGCATAGGTCTCGTGCTGTTCGTTACGGCTGTCGGCTACATCGCAGGCCCGACCTTCTTCAGAAACCTGAAGAAAAACGCAAAAAGCTATTGTTTACTCGGCGTTGTGATCATCGGTTCCGGCGTTTTGGTGGCAGTGCTGTTTGCTTTGATCCCGGGCATAGGAAGTCCGTTTTCCGCGGGCATACTGTCGGGCGCGTTGACTTCTACGCCTGCGTTCAGCGCGGCCGAAGCGGCGGCAGGAGAGGAGAGCGCTCTGGTAGCTTTGGGGCATGCGATCGCTTATCCGTTCGGCGTCGTGGGCGTGGTGCTTTTCGTGCAGCTCGTTCCGAAAGTCATGAAGGTTGACAACTCGGAAGAAATCATCAAAATGCAGTCCTCCAAACTTGACGTCAGAAAGGAATATCAGGGCAAACTTATCGACATCGACGAATTCGGTCTGGCAGACTTCGGCATTGCGGTGGTTCTGGGCATAATTCTCGGCAACGTTTCCATAAACGTGGGCGGCGTAAAACTCAGCCTCGGAAACACGGGCGGTCCGCTGATTATGGCGCTTATTCTCGGCCACCTCGGCCACGTCGGACACATAAACCTCAAAGTGCCGGAGCACACGCTGAAAGTGTTCAGAGAGTTCGGTCTGATGCTGTTCCTCATCGGCGCGGGCGTCAGAGGCGGCATAAGCCTTATGGCAAAAATTTACGGCGGAAACTTTAACGTTATGCTCATTCCTTACGGATTTATTGCGGGCGTAATTATGACGGTTTTGCCGATGTTTGCAGGTTTCTTCTTTGCAAAATACGTACTGAAACTGCCGCTGTTCAACAACCTCGGCTCCATCACCGGAGGCATGACTTCCACTCCTGCGCTCGGAACCTTGGTTCAGGTGTCGGGAACCGACGACGTTGCAGGCGCGTATGCGGCAACCTATCCTATAGCTCTCATTCTGATCGTTGTTGCCTCCAACCTTATGGTATCGTTTATCTGATAACTTCATTAAAACAAAAAGCGGCCCGCACAGAGGCCGCTTTTCAAATAATTCGTTTCAAACAAAAAACCGTCCCGATTCGGGACGGTTTGATTTTCGTTCGGTTTAGCCGAGAAGAGGAAGCAGGTTCTTAACGAGGAAGTAGCAAGCCGCTGCCGCTGCCGCAAACAAGCCGATGGCGAGCGCGATTCTGCCGCCCTTGCCGCCTTTTTTGGCTTTCTTAGGTTTTTCGACCTTTTCGCCTTCTTTGATAACGACCTGAGGTTCAGGGATAGGTTCGGCCTCGACGACTGCCGGAGCTTCTTCGACGTATTCGGTTTCAGGAACTTCCTCGACGTATTCTTCCGCAGGAGTTTCTTCATAGTAAACCTCTTCCACCGGTTCTTCGGCGAAATAATCTTCGGTTTCGACGGTCGGTTCTGCCGGAGCTTCGGCGTCAAGTTTGTCGTCGGATCTGAGCATTTCAACCATTATGGAGGTTGCGTTAGGGTTGACGACGGAGCCGTCTGCGTTGAACTTTCCTGCCTGATCGAGAACCGACTTGAAATCTTTCAGCCAGTTTTTGACTTCGCCCGCCGCTACTTTCGGTTCGAAACCTTGGTCAACGATGGTGTAATATTTGTTTTTAGCCTTGGTTTTGACTCTGTTGATAAGAGCAACCATGTTGGCTGTTTTAGGTACGTCGGCAAAAACGGTGTCGATATAAGTGTTCAGTTGATTGTCGATTTTAGCGCGCATTTCCATAATTCTACCTCTAAAAATACTTATATTATTAACATTATACAATATTTCTATGAGCAAAGTCAAAATATTTTGCCGACAATTTTACTAAATTATCGACCCTTTGTTCACTTTTTTTAATTATTTTCAATAATTTTCGATTAGGCTTCAAAAATGATTGACATGCGGCAACGGTTGTGATACTTTATATATATAAACAGGTTATATATGTCTGTACCATAATATAAAAGGGAGCAAGCATGGCAATTTCAACCGACGTCTTAAGAGGGCATACGGACACGGTCATTTTGAATATTTTGCGGCAAGGCGACAGCTACGGCTACGAGATAACCAAAAAAATTCTCGAAGCGTCCGAAGGCCGAATCGAACTTACCGAAGCCACCATCTACATCGCGTTCAGGCGTATGGAGCAGGCGGGGCTTATCGCAAGCTACTGGGGCGACGGCGTGGGCGGAGCAAGGCGCAGATACTACAGCATCACGCAAAAGGGCCTTGCGACCTACAAGGAACACGTTGCCGAATGGCAGGAAGTCAACACTATATTAAATTCGCTGATCACCGGCGACTTAACTTAAAAAGCAGGAGGACAACTTAATATGATCAAACGGTTTAGATCTTTCATCGACAGAGAATTTGCCGGATATCCGGAGAGCAAACAGCTTTCCGATCTCAAAGAAGAACTCGTTTCCGTTTTGATGGACAAATATAACGACGGTCTGGAAAACGGAATGAACGAACTGGATTCCTATTCCAAAGCCATCGAATCTATGAGCGACCTCAGGGCGCAATATAAGGACGAAATGGACGCCTTGCACTTCACCAAGGACGAAGTGGTGGCAAAAACCATAAACACCTTCATCGTCAGCATATTGTATTTCCTCGGACTTACCATCGTCTTTTTGGCGCTTCAGTTCACGATCGGCAAAAAAGGCGAACCGGCTTGGCTGGTGTGGCCGCTCGGCGCAATGATTTACGTCGTCAGCCTGTTCGTTATGCTCAACCAAAACGGCAAACTTTCAAAGAGCAAACTTTTGAAACGCGGTTCCATTTACGGCATCGGCATGGCGCTTGCAACGCTTCTGTATATGGTGATGCTGTTCGGACACAAGGTTTTCCCTTCGATGCCTAATCTGGCGCATCCCGGGTGGTTGATCTTCCCGTTCGCAGTCAGCTGCTGCCTCATTTTGTCCGCGCTTCTTGTTGAGCACAAAAAAGCCTTCAAAATCGTTTTGCTTGCGATTGCCGCAGTGCTTCTGGTGGCCTTCTTACAACTGTTTTTGATGTTCGTTTTGCACGTTCCGAACAGCTGGCTTGTGTACCTCGTTGCTGTGTTTGCGGCGTTTGTTGCCCTCAGCATTAAGGTTATGGAAAAACCCAAAAGCGACCTCAAAAAACGCAAAAACGATAAAGAATAATTCCATCCGAAAAACCCGCCTTTTCGGCGGGTTTTTTCATTCTGATTTTCAGTTTTCGAGATCTTTTTTGGTGAAGGTGGTGTAAAGCGTTTTCGGAAGCTCGGTTTTGGCAACTTTCAGAAATTCGGCGATTTCGTCTTTTTTGACGTTGGCCTTGACGACGCCGAGCTTTTCGGGGATTTTCGAGTTTACGTCGTTAAAAATCAAAAACACTTCGTTTGTGTCGAGGTTGTGTTTGATTTCCGTAAAGTTTTTGTTCTCGAAGTACATTGAGAAAAACCCGTAGCAGACGTAGAACCTGTCGTTTTTGAAATGATATTCGCAGCCGAATATGAGAGAAAGCGAAGCGGCGCACACCGCAAGGCACGAAATCATCGCCGAAACGGAAATGCTTATCGAAGTGTTTCTGAGGCTTCCAACCTCCAGAACCACCAAAAAGTCGAACACGGCGCCGGCAATCGTCAGCACTGCAACCAGCCATAAAAGAGCGTAAATCGTTTTAGTAAAATTCATTTTAAATTTTTTCATAATCTCACCTAAAAATATTTTAGCACAAATGTTGCAAAAAACCAACAAAAACCGCCAAAAAACTTTGAAGGACGAAAAATTTGTGTTATAATTAGTTCGGAGACGTATTATGAAATTTTCACCGCTTAAAATTTCAGAAAAACGCATCGTGGACGCCTACTTGAAAAAGTGGGGCGGTTTCGGCACGGATTATGCGTTTGCAAGCTGGTTCAGCTGGTACGATTTTTCGAAGATGAGCTTCGCCGAAGCGGACGACGTTTTGTATATCCGCGGTGAAATAAGGGGCGAAAAAGTTTTTCTGTCGCCGCTATGCTCTGACGAAAAATATCCGTTTGCGGTTTCCGTTTTGCGCGGCGTCGCAAAAGAAGAAAACTTGCCTCTTAAAATCGTTTTTGCAACGAAAAACCAGGTTGAAGTGCTAAATAACGCTGTTAAAGTGCCAAACGGCGCGATTACGCTTGATGGCGCGAAAATAAGCGAGGAGAAGGACGGTTTGCTCGTTTCTTCAAATCGCGACAACAGCGAGTACGTCTATCTTGCCGAAAACCTCATAAATTTGTCGGGCAAGCATTACCACTCAAAACGCAATTTCGTCACCAGATTCAAAAAGCAGTACGCTTATTCTTTCGAAACCTACACGGACGAAATGTTTGACGACGCCGTCAGGCTCATAAATACCTGGGCGGCCGAAAAGTCCATTGACGACGAGGAAGAAATCGGCGCTTTCACCATGATGCTAAAACATCTTTCGGAGCTTTCGGGCTTTGCCGACGTTTTGAAAATCGACGGAAAAATCGCAGGCATAGCCGTGGGCGACGTTTCCGCAAACGGCGTGGGCGAAGTGTTTTTCGAAAAGGGCGACACCGAGTTCGACGGCATCTACGCCGCCATAAATCAGATGTTTGCCGAAAAGCATTTTTCGGGTGTAAAATACGTAAACCGTCAGGAGGATATGGGGATATCCGGCCTCCGCACGGCCAAACTCAGCTATAAGCCGGAATTTTTGGTGGATAAATTCACCATAACCGAAAGCGCGTTTTCGCAGCTTGAGGATTTGTACGGCAAGTCGTTTCCCGAGGATTCCGAAGAATTTCGGAGCTTCTACTTTTCAAACAAATTGCCTTCTGCCGTCGTAACCGCTTATATATCGGACGGGACGATAGTTTCCGCGCTCTACGATTTTTGGAAAGGGCTTGTTGCGGGCAGCGCTTACGTCCCGACGGCGTTTGTTACCGCCGCGGCAACATTACCGGAAAAACGAGGGCAGGGGCTTATTTCGGAGCCTATAAAAAGGCTCTTTACAGAGTGTTTTCCGATGAGGCAGCCCCTCATTATTCTTCAACCGTTCAGACGCGGGTTTTATAAAAAATTCGGTTTTGCGCCGCTTACGTTCGAGGGAAAGTATGTCGTAAAATCCAAAAACTCCAAAAATCCGCTTATGGCAAAAGAAAGCGGGAGCGCCGCCGAAATCAAAAGAGCCTACGACGCGTTTTGCGCTTCGGTTGCGTTTTTTGTAAACAGAACCGAATGGGATTTCGAAAGGCGACTTGAGGAGCTTTTTTCGGAAAGCGGCAAAGCGTACGTCGTTTACGACCATGAAAGACCTTTGGGCTACTATTTTCTGATAGAAAACCAAGTGGCGGAAATGGCGCTTACGAGAAAGCAGGCGAATAGGGTTTACGAACTGGACGGAAAGCAAGCCGTTTTTGCAGGCGGCAGGTTTTCGGGCGCGGAAGCGAGAATCGTCGATATTTATCGTTTCGTCGAGCGTATGCGCTTTGAAAAAGATTTCGTTTTGAGGTTTAGGCTTCGTGACGATTTGGTGAAAATTAACGACGGAGTTTTTAAATTGACGGCAAATGGCGGCGCCGGAAAACTGGAAACCTGCGACGCTTTCGACGAGGATTTCACTATCGACAGTTTTTTGACCTACGTATTTACGTCCGGAAAAGTCGTTTCGGGCAAAGGCTTCGTCGTTGACAGATATTGACACAAAAACCGCGCACCCCTCATAATATAGAACTGCTTTGGAGGCAGTTTATTATGGGGCTTATCGTTGCGACGGACTTGTCCGCAATCAGACGAAACGTCGAAAAAATCAAGGCCGAAACGGGGAAATCGGTTATGCTTATGGTCAAGTGCGACGCATACGGAAGGGGTATGGAAGCGGTTTCCGAATACGCCGAAAGTTTTGTGGAAGCCTTTGGCGTGGCCACGGCAACAGAAGGGGCAAAGCTTCGTGCATGCGGCATAAAAAAACCGATTCTGGTGACTATGTTCGAAGACGCCGACTCGGCTACGGCGGTTAAATCCAGTCTGGACGTCGGCATATATTCGCCTCGTCAGGCGTATGCGCTTGAGGTCGCCGCAAAAAAAGCGCATAAAAGCGTTAACGCGCATATTGCGGTGAACACCGGTATGAACCGCTTGGGGGTGTCTGACGAAAAGGAGCTTGAAGAGCTGTTTGCCGCCTTAATCCAAACGCCAAGACTTACGGTGAAAGGCGTTTACACGCATTTCTACGGCACGGACGATGGCAGCATAAGTTTGCAAAACACGCGCTTTAAGCCGTTTGAAGAAGCGGTTAAAAGCCGTTTCGGTGAAGTTACGGTGCACACGCAAAACAGCGGCGCGATATTTTCGGATACTTCGGGGAGCCTCGTTCGGGTGGGGCTTGCCGCATACGGCGACGCGGAAGGCTTTGTCCCGTCGATGAGTGTGTACGGAAGAATAATAGCCGTAAATCACGTTATGGCGGGGGACGCCGTAGGCTACGGAAGGGACTTCGTTATTTTATCCGACAGCGACGTTGCAGTCGTGTCGGGAGGTTACGGCGACGGCGTCGGCTTTAAGCAGAAATACGTTTTGGTGAACGGGAAAAAAGCGAAAGTCGTTTGCAACCCGTGTATGGACGTTTTTATGATCGACGTAACGAAAGCTTCGGCCGAAATCGGCGATTTGGTTACGATTGTCGGACGAAGCGGCAAGGAAGAAATCACGCTTTCGGACGTTGCGAAATGGTCGGGTACTTCGCCGTATGCCGCCGCAACGGCGTTCGGAGGACGAATAGACAGGATATATTTCACATGAGAGTTATTTCAGGAAAATTCAGAGGCAGAAAGCTGGTTTGTCCGGAGGGGCTGGACGTCAGACCGACAACCGACAGAGTGAAGGAAAATCTTTTCAATCTGTTGCAATTTCGCATTCAGGACAGCGTCGTGCTGGACCTGTTTTCGGGAAGCGGCGCGCTCGGCATCGAAGCAATCAGCCGCGGGGCAAAAGAGGTGTGGTTTGCCGATCAGAGCGTAAAAAGCATAGCGTACTTAAAGGAGAACCTCAGAAACGCCGAGTTTGAGGGCGGAATTCTTACTGCCGATTTCAGGGCGGCGTTGGAGCGGCTTTCGGGGAAAAAATTCGATTTGATTTTTTTGGATCCGCCGTATTCGAAGGGACTTGCCGAAAAAGCTATCGAAATCTTAGTGAAAAACGACATGTTGTCTAGTGGCGGCGTGATGGTTTACGAGCACCTTGCCGCAGAGCCGTACGCGCCTATCTCGGGCATTGAAATATACGACTCCAGAAAATACGGGCAAACCGAACTTACACTTTTGAGAAAAGCATGAAAACGGCAGTTTTTACGGGGACCTTCGACCCGTTCACCGAAGGACATCTGGACGTCGCGCGCCGCGCGGCAAAAATATTTGACAAGCTTTACGTCGTGGTTTTTATCAATCACGACAAAACGCCGATGTTTTCCGTAGGCGAACGCATGGAAAAAATCAGGCAAATGACGAAAGATATTGACAACGTGGAAGTTTCAAGCTACAATAAGTATGTGGTTGAGTTTTGCGCCGAATTCAAAGTGGACTACATCGTTCGCGGAATCAGAAGTGACAGCGACTACGTTTACGAGAGCGAAATGGCCGCGTACAATTTTTCGCACGGCGGCTACGAAACCGTTTATTTCGCGGCGCCGGAGAGCTTGAGAGAAGTTTCGTCGACTAAAGAACGACAAAAAATCGCAAAATGCGACACAAAAGATTGATTTATTGACACACGGGAGGACTATGTATGGAAAATATCGAAATGCTTATAGCGGATCTTGAAAACTTAATTTCTTCGGGCAAAAAGGCGCCGTTTTCGGCAAACGACGTCGTTTTGAACAGAAACTACGCTTTGGAAATGGTTGACCGAATCAAACAGAGTCTGCCTGAAATCATAAAAGAAGCGCAATATATCAAGCAGGAAAACGAACGCATAAAAGCGGACGCCATCAGTTACGCGCAAAAGACCGTTCAGCAAGCGGAAAAGAGGGCGGAAGAACTTTTGGATCAGAACGAAATTATCGCCCGCGCCCAGGAAGAAGCGGAAAACATTCGCCAAAATGCTTTGGAATATAAAAACAAAGTGGAATTTGAAGTAAAAATCAAAATTGATCAGCTTCTTAAGGAAAGCGAAGTTACCATAACCGACGCGCTGATGCTCATTCGCTCCAACCGCGAGGAGCTTCGAAACGCCGCTCAAAAACCGCAGAATTATTCGGACGCGGCGCCAAAGAACAACTAAAATCAAAAGAACAAATAACCCGCCGCTAGGCCTATCAGAAAGCCGATCAGGCCTTGCGTGGTTTTCGAAAGCAGGTAGAAGCCTGCTTTTATTTTGCATTTTGACAAAAAAGTTATGGATTGCAGAGTAACCGAAAGGCCGCCGAAGGAAACCGCGAAGCTTGCGAGCGCAATTTTCAGGGGCAGAGAAGCCGCGGTTTTTTCTATTTCCAGACACCCTCTCGTCATTTCCACGGCAGAGATGACGACTGACCTGAATATACCCGCCGCGTTTTCGGAAATAAGGCCGAACGGCGCGGACAAAGCGTCCAGAATTTTCAGGTTCGAAAACGCGTCCGCGGCCATGCCCATAAGCGCGACGTAGCCGCCTACCGTCAAAACTGACAGAACTGCCGAATTTATGCTTTCGGAAAGCACGTTGTCGGGTGATTTTGCGGCTTTTTGGGAGTGCGGTTTTTCCGCCGCGCGTTTTCCGCGATAAACGAGGCCGTTAAGAAGCGCCGACAAGACGTGCGCCGCCAAAATCACGTAGCCGATCCGCTTGTCGCCAAATAATCCCGCGCCCACCGTTCCGACTATGAAAATCGGCCCGCCGGTGGAAGTGAAAGCGGAAATTTTTTTACATTCGTCCGTGTCAAGAAGTCTGTTTTCATAAAAATCCGCAAGCATTCTCGCGCCGACGGGGTAGCCTGAAAGCAAGCTCATGACGAACACATAGGCAGAGGTTTTGTCTGTGCGGTAAACTTTTGAAAACGGCTTGCCCAAAACCGCCGAAAAGTCGTCGCCGAAGCCCGAAAGCGTCAGAATTTTTCCGTAAAAAAAGAACGGAAACATGCCCGGCAGCACGCTCACGGCAAAGAGAATCAGTCCGTTAAAAACCGATTTGGTGTAGACCTCGGGTTCGATGAGAAGAAGGGTAATCATGCCGAGGGCAAAAGCATAGACGACGATTTTTTTTGTTCGCATACGAAATGTTATTCAAAAAAAATCCGAAATATAATAAAACCGCGCTTACCTTAAGCGCGGTTTTTCGTTTTAAGGATAAACGACGTTTCTGACTTCCTCCGAAAAGCGGTCCAGCCTGAAGCTTTCCGCTTGGACTTCGTCCAACGTCTCGGCGTCTTTAAGTTTGACGATGCCTTTTTCGCCGGTTGCGGCAAGCGCTTTGAGGATGTCGGCGTCGGCTTCCAAAAAGTTGAAATAGGGCTTTGCCTCCGTAAGCCTTTGGAGCGCGGCTTTGTCGATTTTAAGAAGGGAATAAAGCAAAATGCGTTTGATTTTTGCCATGGTGTAGCGCTTGGTTTTGACGTTTTCCACCAGCGATTCGTAGGACGACGAGGCGGTAAGCGCGGATTTCAGGCGGTTTTCAAGCCCCTCCGAAACCTCGGGCAGAGCCTCCAGTTCGGCTTTGGACTTGGCGTTCAGGTCGTAGAGAACGAGGGCCGACAGATTGCGATTTGATAAAGAAGACGGAAGAGTGTCCGAAACGTATTTCGGCAGGTACTTTTCGGCCTTTTCCACGTCGCCCGAAAACAGAGCGGATCTTATGGCCGTGGCCGAAGCGTAAGCGCCTTCCAGATTCGTCGAATTATAGTCGTTTTGACGTTTTACGGTGTGAAAAGCGATGTCTAAACCGAGTTTTTGCGCGGCTTTGACGTATTCTACGGCGAGAATGTTGTTTGGCTCCGAGAGCACTTTTGCCGTTTCTTCGTCAACAGAAGCTAGCGCCTTGTGCCTTGAAAGAGGGTAGCTGTCGCCTGCGGCAAGCCGCTCTTTCAGAACCTTGGCGAAAAGCTCGTTTCCTTCCTCCGAAAACTCTGCCGCGCGTCTAATTTTTTTAACGTCGCCGCACTCCGAGCCGAACGACAAAGTAACTTCGTTATTCTTTGAAAAGGCCGATACGATTTTCATTGCGCCGAGAGAAAACTTTTCGGCGTTGTTCAAAGCGTAACACGTCGGGAGCTCCAGAACGGCGTCTGCGCCCGCAATCTTCGCCCATGCGGCGCGGGTTCTTTTTCCGCACACGGCAAAATCTCCGCGTTCGGTTACGCTGCCGCTCATTATGACGGCAAGCTTGTCGGCGTTCGTTTGCTCCTTTGCCGCCCGAAGCTGAAAAAGGTGGCCCGTGTGGAACGGATTGTATTCGGCGATAACGAAGGTGATTTTCATCTTTCTCCAAAATTTTCCGGAAGTTTCGGGTTTGTCCCCGAATTCGGTTGCAATTTTTTTAGATTATATTATAATTATAATGTGTTTTGCATTTTAAGGCAAACAAATTCATTTCGGAAAATACATTTTTGGAGCTAAATATGAGTAAATTTTTGGACAACCTGTTTCAAAGAGCAACCGAAGCGCACAAAACCATCGCGCTTGCCGAAGGTTTTGACAAAAGAGCCGTCAAAGCGGCTGAAATTCTGACGCAAAAAGGCATCTGCAAGGTGGTTTTGTACGGAGATAAAGCCGAAATTTCGGCGGCAAATCCGGACGTAAACCTCGAAGGCGTTGAAGTTATCAATCCTGCGGCCAGCGAAAAAATTCCTGCTTACGCACAAAAGCTTTTCGAACTTCGTCAGGCAAAAGGCATGACTTTGGAACAAGCCACGGCTTTGGTTTCCGGAAATAATCTTTACTACGGCGCAATCGCCCTCAAGCTCGGCGATATCGACGGTATGGTCGCAGGCGCAACCTATTCCAGCGCCGACGTTTTAAGGAGCGCGCTTCAGGTCATAAAAGCAAAACCGGGCATCAAATCGGTTTCCAGTTGCTTCATTCTGGCGCTTAAGGACGGATTTGAATATTCCGACGGCGACGCAATGGTGTTTGCGGACTGCGCGGTTATCCCCGAACCGGACGAAAATCAGCTGGCAGACATAGCTCTCGCCGCGGCCGACAGCGCAAAATCCATTTGCTGCATGGAACCGAGAGTCGCAATGCTTTCCTTCAGCACCAAGGGCAGCGCCAAACACGACAGAGTCACCAAGGTTCAGAACGCCACGGCCATCGCAAAGGCCGCTCGTCCGGAACTGCAAATAGACGGCGAAATGCAGCTTGACGCGGCAATCGTTCCGTCGGTAGGCAAACAGAAAGCTCCGGGCAGCACCGTTGCAGGCAACGCAAACGTTTTGGTTTTCCCTAACCTCGAAGCAGGCAACATCGGCTACAAAATCGCTCAACGCTTCGGCGGACACATGGCAATCGGCCCTGTTATGCAAGGCCTTGCAAAACCTATAAACGATTTGTCCAGAGGCTGCGTGGCAGAAGACATCGTTGCCACCGCCGCAATCACCGCACTTCAGGCTACGGAAGGTTAAAAATATGAAAGTTCTGGTTATAAACGCCGGCAGCAGCAGCCTTAAATATCAAATCATCGACATGCAAAACGAGGAAGTTCTGGCAAAGGGAATTTGCGAACGCATCACTTTCCCGGGATCCGTCCTCACGCAAAAAACCGCCGACGGCAGAAAATCGGTCATAAAAGAGGATATGCCTACGCACAAAGAGGCGTTGGAGCTGGTTCTTAAAGCTTTGGTCGATCCGAAAAACGGCGCAATCAAGGACATAAAAGAGATTTCCGCAGTGGGCCACAGAGTGCTTCACAGCGGCGAAGATTTCAAATCGAGCGTCCTCGTTACGGACGAAGTTATCGAAATCTGCAAAAAGAACATCGACCTCGGGCCTCTGCATATGCCTGGCAACATCGGTTGCGTGGAAAGCTGCAGGGAAGTTTTGGGAAAAGACGTGCCGATGGCTTTGGTTTTCGACACCACTTTCCACTCCACCATGCCTCCAAAGGCTTATCTTTACGGCATTCCGTACGAAGATTACGAGGCGTTCAAGGTCAGAAAATACGGTTTCCACGGCACTTCTCACAAGTATATTGCCGGCGAAGTTCAAAAATGGCTCGGCACCGACAAATTCAAAGCAATCATCTGCCACCTCGGCAACGGCAGCAGTTTGTCGGCCGTTAAAGACGGCGTATGCGTCGACACCACCATGGGCTTCACGCCGCTCGAAGGCGTTATGATGGGCACCAGAAGCGGCGACATCGACCCGGCTGCGGTCGAATTTTTGGCCAACAAAAAGGGTATGACTCTTTCCGAAACCGTGCAATACCTCAACAAAAAGAGCGGCATGTTCGGAATAAGCGGCTTCTCCAGCGATTGCAGGGATCTCACCTCGGCCGCGGAAGAAGGCAACGAAAGGGCAAAGCTCGCACTCGATATGACGGCTTACAGAATCAAAAAATACGTCGGAGCATTCGCTGCGGTTCTTGGCGGCGCGGACGCGATCGTTTTCACCGGAGGCATCGGCGAACACAGCTCTCTTATCAGGCGCGAAGTGCTCGAAGGTCTGGAATATATGGGTGTTGAAACCGATTTCGACAAAAACGAAAATCCTGACGACGAAAACGTGTCCGTCATCTCCAAACCTTGCTCCAAAGTCAAGGTTGCAATCATTCCGACCAACGAGGAACTGGTTATTGCTCGCGAAACAAAGTTTTTGAGCGAAAACAGATAGGCTAAATTGCAAAATTCGACGTTATTTAGTTGACAAAAAAAATAATAATTTATATAATACAACTTGCCGTTTTGTGGAGGGCTATATGAAAATCGAATTTTCAAAAGCAATTGAAGGGGAGTTTTACGACATTTCGGGCGAAGTTAAACCGGACGATTCGCTCCTCGACGGACGGCCACAGGCAAAATTTACGGGCAATCTGAAGGCGAAAGGCTGGTACGTCGTCACCGACGACAACGTGGCCGTGAAGCTTAAAGTTGAAGTTCCGGCGAAGTTTTTGTGCGACCGCTGCGGCGACGAAACCGAAAAGGTTCTGACCGCCGACGTGTCGGAAACGTTTTTCAAAAATCCGCCGTCCGACGACTGCTACACTTACTCGAACTTCCGGATCGATTTGGATCCCGTTATCGAGGAAAGAGTGGTGCTTTCGGTTCCGACGCAAATTTTGTGCAAAGAAAACTGCAAAGGGCTTTGCCCTAAGTGCGGCAAACGTTTAGAGGACGGACCGTGCGACTGCGAAACCATTCGGCCTGACGGCGATAAGAAAAATCCGTTTGCCGATTTATTAGATTTAATTTAACTTCGGGAGGTAACATAAAATGGCAGTACCAAAAAGGAAAGTTTCCAAGGCAAGAAGAAACAGCAGAGCAGCTCAAACTTACAAACTGACCGCTCCGAACCTCGTTGAATGCCCGCAATGCCACGAACTCAAATTGAGCCACATAGTATGCCCTAAATGCGGTTATTATGACGGCGAACAAGTTGTTGCAAAGAAGGACAAAGAATAGTATTCGGATTTTATGGAGGCAGGCGAATCGTCTGCCTCATTTAACGTATAATTTTTAGGAGAAAAAATGAAAATAATCGTAGACGCTTACGGCGGCGACAACGCTCCGAACGAAATCGTGGAAGGCGCGCTTCTCGCTCTCGAAAAGGATAAGGATCTCGAAATCGTTCTTGCCGGCAAAGAGGATGAACTGAGTTCTATTTTGCAGGGAAGGACGGATAGGGTTTCCGTTCTCGCGGCGGAAGAAGTCATAACCAACCACGACGTGCCGACCGTTGCTGTCAGAGCAAAGAAAAACAGCAGCATGGTCAAGGCTTGCTACGAGCTTAAGAACAATCCGGACGTAAAGGGACTTGTTTCCGCGGGAAGCACGGGCGCTTTGCTGACCGGCGCGTATCTTATCGTGGGAAGGATCGGAGGTATTCAAAAGCCTGCGCTCGCAACCGTTCTGCCGCATCTCGACAGAAAGGGCGTCGTTCTTTGCGACTGCGGCGCAAACGCCGAATGCAGACCGGTGCATCTCGAACAGTTTGCCGTTATGGGCAGCGCGTTTTGTTCGGCAATGCTGGGGATAAAAAATCCTAAATTGGGGCTTCTGAACAACGGCGCGGAGGAGTGCAAGGGCGACGAAGTCCACAAGGAAGCCTATGCGTTTATGAGCAAAAGCAACACCTTCAACTTCTGCGGAAACGTCGAAGGACGCGACATTCTGTCCGGCGAAGCGGACGTGGTGGTGGCCGACGGTTTCAGCGGCAACGTTGCCTTAAAATCCATTGAAGGCACCGCTTTGGGCGTTTTCAAGCTTATCAAAAAAGGTATGCAGGAAGGCGGCTTCAAGGCAAAAATCGGCGCGCTTTTGTTCAAGCCGGTTTTAAGACATATCAAACATAAGCTCGACTACAGCGAAGTGGGCGGCGCATGCTTTTTGGGCGTAAACAAAGTTGTTGTAAAAGCGCACGGTTCCTCCGACAGAGTGGCGATTTGTTCGGCAGTGTTGCAGGCCAAAAATCTTGCCGAAGCGGGGATTATCGAAAAAATTAAATCTGATTTGGACAAAATAAAGGAATAGTATGGGCGGCATAGAAAGCATCATCGGATATAAATTCAAAAATACGTCCCTTCTCGAAACTGCGCTTACGCATCGTTCGGTGAAGGGGAAAATTTCCAATCAAAATTTGGAATTTTTGGGCGACAGCATTTTGGGATTTATCATCGCTGAAGTTATCTTCCGCCGCAATCCCGATTTTGACGAAGGCGCGATGACGGGAATGAGAAAAAATCTCGTTTCTCAAAAACCGCTTGCCGACGCCGTTTCCGCATTCGGACTTGAAAAGTATCTGCGCCTCGGGAAAAACGAACACGACCACAACGTGCAGAAAACCGACAAAACCAAATGCGACCTCTACGAAGCTCTGCTTGCCGCAATCTACCTTGACGGCGGAATGGACGAAGCAAGGGCGTTCGTCAAAAAAACCTTGGGCAATTTGCTTGAGAAGCTGGAATCGGAGGACGAAAGAGATCTTTCGGACTACAAGTCCAGGCTGAAGGAATTTGCCGACAAGCATCATCTTTTGTTGGAGTTCAGGCCTATTCCCGCCTCGGACGAAAAACTGTTTTCGTTCGTCGCGATACTTGAAGGCGACGAGATAGGCAAGGGCGTCGGAAAATCCAAAAAAGAAGCCCAGCAAAAAGCGGCCAGAGCGGCCCTCGAAAATCTCGATAAATGACAAAACAAGCACTTTATGCGGCGTAACTATGCGGTTACGCCGCTTTTTTGCCTCAAAAAGCCACAAAAAAACGCAAACAATTTTTGGCAAAAATCTGTTGAAATATCGTTAAATTTATGATATAATATATTTAATTTACTTTTATATTAGCGCGTGCGGGGCTTTTTTGCGCCGCAAAAACTTGCGCCGGTCGCAAAAAACGCTAAAATATAATCACGAAAACACGCGCAATTTTGCGCAGAGTACACAGGGAGAATCTAAGTGAACTTAAAAAAGGTCGTTCTTTACGGTTTCAAGTCGTTTGCCGACAAAACCACAATTCCGTTCGAGTACAATATGACGGCAATCGTCGGGCCTAACGGTTCCGGCAAAAGCAACGTTGCCGACGCCATAAGGTGGGTTTTGGGCGAAAAAAGCGCAAAACAGCTGAGAGGCAAAAATATGCAGGACGTCATATTTATGGGGACTGCCGCCAGAAAAAGTTTGAGCTTTTGCGAGGTCGAGCTTTATTTTGACAACACGAACCATATTTTTCCTATCGAATTCGACGAAGTGGTGATTTCCAGAAGGCTGGACAGAAGCGGCAACAGCGAATACTTCATCAACAAGGAAAAGATGCGCCTTAAGGACATCACCAACCTTCTGCACGACACCGGCGTCGGCACCGAAGGTTATACGCTTATCGGGCAGGACAAAGTTAAGGACATTATGTCCTCAAAGCCTGAGGACAGGCGTATCATTTTCGAGGATGCGGCAGGCGTTTCCAAATTCAAGGCGCAAAAGGCCGAAACGGTCAGAAAACTGGAGAGATCCTCGGACAATCTGTCGCGTTGCAACGACCTTATAAACGAAATAGAAAACCGCTTGGGACCGCTCAAAAAGCAGGCCGAAGACGCAATGAAACATCGCGAGCTCACCACGGAACTGAAGTACAACGAGGTGAACTACTATATCTATCGTTTCGAAAACAACAAGAGCTTGGTGGACGGCATAAAGGACAAACTTGCCGCCATTATTCTCGACCTGAACAACGCGGAGCAGTCCGCCCAAAAAGCGCAGGACGACTACGACATGCTGACCGCATCCATCGGCACTTTGGACGACAAGCTTGCCGACTGCAACCAAAGGCTCACAAGCTTAAAGGTTTCTGCGGAAAGGGCTTCGGGCACCGAGCAGCTTCACGAACAGCGTATTTTGCATTATACCGATGAGCTTAAGCGTTTGTCCGACGAAAAGGCTTCGCTTGAAAAGAGTATGGGCGAAAAAGCCGAGGCGCTTGCCGCTTCTTTGGAGGAAAAGGAACAAAAAACGGCGGAGCTTTCAAGGGTTTCGGCCACTCTCGAAGCGGATACTTTGAAGCTGCAACAGATACTTGCCAAAATTTCCGCCGACGAAACCAGCATCGAAGACAGCAACAGGCGCATGGTTTCCGCGGCCGAAGAACTGGCGGCAATCAAGGGAAATATGTCCGCTCTCGTCAAGGAAAAAGAACTTAACGAAAAACTTTTAGAGTCCAAAAATCAGAACCTTCTCGTCAAAAAGAACGCTTTGGACGCCGAATACACCGATCTTGCCATAAACGAGGCCAACCTCAAAAAGACCATGGACAAAGGCAAGGCGCTTGCCGACGAATACAACGAAAACGTCGGCGAATACAACGACAAAAAACACAGCCTCGAAACTTTGGCCGAGGATCTGGTGAAGCTCAGCAGCCGTATTTCGTCTTTGGAAACCAAGCATACGTTGCTCGTAAAGATGAAAGAGGACTACGACGGCTTCGGCCTCGCCGTAAAGAGGCTTATGCAGGACGCAAAAAGCGATCTCGACCTTCAAAGGCGAGTTTGCGGCGTCGTAGCTGAAATAATAAAGGCGCCGGTGGGCATGGAGCTTGCCGTCGAAACGGCTTTGGGAAACGCCGTGCAAAACGTCGTAACCAAAAACGAAGAGGACGCAAAGCACGTCATTTCCTATCTGCAAAACAAACGCTACGGGCAAATCACCTTCCTGCCTATGACCAGCTTCAAACCGAGGACTCTGGAACCGGAGTTCAGGTCGGCGCTTTCCGAAAGAGGGTGCTACGGCATAGCCAGCGACATCGTTAAGTACGACTCGAAGTTTGACGGCATCGTCAAAGGTCTTTTGGGCAAAACCGTGGTCGTTGATAACATGGACACCGCCGTCAGAATGGCCAAAAATTATCGCTACGGCTTCAAAATCGTAACGATGGACGGCAACCAGATTGCCACCAGCGGCGCAATCCGAGGCGGCAGCGCAAAATCCGAAGGCGGCATTTTCAGCAAGGAAAAAGAAATTGCCGAAGCAAAAGTTTCGTGGGATAAGGCGAAAAAGCAATACGAGCAGCTTATCGTTATGCGCGCGGACTACGAAAGGGCAATGCACAAGGCCGATGACGAAACCGCAAGGCTCAAATCCGAAATGGAAGAGCTGAAGATTGCGGGCGGAGTTTTGAAGGAAAAAATCGCAAAAAGCAAGCAGAATATCGATTTTATGGAAGAAGAAGTGCATCTTATGGCTTCCGAAATCGAAACGCTAAAAAAAGGCGTAAAGGAAACCGCCGACAAGCTCGGCTCGGTGGACAAGCTTGAAGCGGAAATTTCTTCCCAAAAAATTATGAGCGGCGACCTGGCGGAAAAATCCAAGGCGCAGACCGACCTCAACAAAAAAGAGCGCGACGAGCTTAACAGCAAAGTCATTTCGCTTCGCGTAAGGATTGCGGAGCTTAAAACCGAGATAGAAAACGCCGAGGCCGATTCCTTCCGCTTAAAGCGCGAAAAAGACGTTTTGAACGAACAGATTTTGGACGACAAGGCGAAAATGCTTTCCTTGGAAAGCGAAGTGAACGCCGAAAGATTGCGCGCCAAAACCGCCGTCATGAGCCGGGAAGATCGAGAACAAATCGAAACTCTTTCTCAGTACATAACCGAACTTACCGATCAAAAACGCAATTCGCAATCGGAGCTTTCCAGGATAAACAGCCTGCGTATTCAGCTTGGCGACACCGTGAAGGATCTCGAAGTGCAGAGATATAAGCAAGAAGCCGCCTTGGAAAAAGCGGACAGCGACATCAAGTACCTCGAAGATCACGTCTGGCAGGAGTATTCGCTTACCTACCAGAACGCTTTGGAACTTAAGGACGAAAATTTCGACTTCGAGAAAGCAAATTCAAACATCAACAAATTAAAACGCGCCATCAATCAGCTCGGCGACGTCAACCAACTGGCAATAAGGGACTACGAGGAAAACGGCAAACGCTACGAAGAGCTTTGCGCCCAGCGCGACGACGTGCAGAACGCCGTTGACGATCTGAACAAAATTCTGAAGGATCTCACCGACGAAATGACCACGCGCTTCAACGACGCGTTTGTCAAAATAAACGAGAACTTCAAGGTTACGTTCAAAGAGCTTTTCGGCGGCGGCAACGCGGAACTTTTGCTTTTGGACAGCACCACCGGCGATCCTTTGGACGCAGGCGTGGACATCAAAATTCAACCGCCGGGCAAAAACACTCGTACGCTTTCGTTGTTCTCGGGCGGCGAACAGAGCCTCACCGCAATAGCAATTCTGTTTGCGATTCTGAAGCTCAAGGCGATGCCGTTCTGTCTGCTGGACGAAGTTGAGGCGGCTCTCGACGACAGCAACGTTACGCTGTTTGCCGAATACGTCAAAAAGCTGTCAAAGGACACTCAGTTCATCGTCATCACCCACCGTAAACCTACCATGGAGCTTGCCGACAGCTTATACGGCGTAACCATGGAAGAAATGGGCATTTCCAAAATTTTGTCCGTCAAGCTGGCAGACGCCTTGCTTACGGCAGAGGAGAAATAGAAAATGGGATTTTTTTCAAAAATCAAAGAAAGCCTCAAAAAAACGAAGGACGCCGTCGGCAAAAAGCTGTTTGCGGTGTTTTCCGGCAGAAAGCTGGACGATGAGTTTTACGACGATTTGCAGGACGCGCTTATATCCGCCGACTTCGGCGTCGTGGCAACCGACGAAATAATCGAGGAACTTAAAGATCGCGTTTACCGCAAAAAGGTTACCGACACCGACGGCGCCAAAAAGCTTTTGAAGCAGATTATGATCGAAAGCGTGGACTACGAAATTCCGCCGTACGAATATCCGCTGGTGATTTTGGTTGCCGGCGTGAACGGCGTCGGGAAAACCACCGCCATCGGCAAGCTTGCCAACAAATTCAAGAAGCAAGGCAAATCCGTTGTCGTTGCGGCGGCGGACACCTTCAGGGCGGCCGCAAGCGAACAGCTGGAAATATGGGCCGAGCGCGCGGACGTAAGGATTATCAAGCACGGCGAGGGCAGCGATCCCGCTTCCGTGGTTTACGACGCAGTGGCTTCGGCCAAGGCCAAAAAAACCGACGTCGTTTTGGTGGATACGGCAGGCAGATTGCACAACAAAAAGAACCTTATGGAAGAGCTCAAGAAAATTCACCGCGTGGTGGAGAGAGAATTTCCGGAAGCGGATTTCAGAAACTATATCGTGCTTGACGCTACAACCGGCCAAAACGCCGTACAGCAAGCGGAAGTTTTCGGAGAAGTCGTCGACGTTGACGGCATCATTCTGAATAAACTCGACGGCACGGCAAAGGGCGGAGTGGTGCTTGCCATCTCTGCGGAAATGGAAATCCCGGTCGTGTACGTCGGCGTGGGTGAAAAAATCGACGATTTGGAGGACTTTAACGCCGAAGAATTCGTCGACGGAATTTTGTAAAAAGAAAAGCCTTCCAAAATGGAAGGCTTTTTTCGTTAGCCGGCGAGGGTGTCGGCAAGTTTTTTGAGGTCGTCGTCGGGAGCGGCCTCTTCTTCGGGATCTATGCCGAGCCGCTTTTTAAGCGAAGATATGAGGTCGTACAGCTCCGTTTTTTCGGAGGACAGGCGTTCGGCCTCTTTTTTGAAGTGTTCCTCCGGCGCGGACGACGACGTAAGACGTATGCCGAACTCTTTTCCGAGCATTTTTTCGATGGAAAGAGCGGTGTCGACGGCCACCGCCTGCAAGTTCAGAACGTCCTTTTCAAAACCGTATTTCGCGGCCAGAGTTTCGTACGCGTCAATCCATTTCGCCTGAAAAAGCTTGAGCCGCTCTATTTCCAAAGCGTATTGAAGTTTGAGGTCGGTTTCCATTTCCGAAGCCTTTTCGGCCACCACGAGCATAACCTCGGCCACGTCTTTTTCGCGCTTTTTGTATTCGTCGAGGCTTGCGTTGAGGTCGGCTTCGTTTTTCAAAAGCGCGGTTATGCGCTCCCGCTGTTCGGCGAGAGCGTTTTCGTAATATGAAGTCTGTGAAGCAAGTTGCTGTTCGAATTTGCGGTTCTTTGCCGCGCCAAATAATTTTTTCATAGTATCACCCTTGAATATGCTAACATCTCAAGGGGCGGAAAAAACCGAAAAAAATGTCGAAATCAGTCTTTTATTGAAATATTGTCGATGAGGCGGTCCTTTATGGAAAAAGTTGCGACTTTAGGCTTCACGAAACCGAAATCGACGCCGTCGTCATAGACGTTGTAGGAGCCGTCGGGCAGCTTTTCGTAGCGGCAAAAGCTGCCGAAAAATTCGGGAAGGTACGGGGCTTTTCCTTTAAGCTCGGGGCCGAGGTATTTTTCCGCTGCCGAAAAGTCGCCTGCCCGCGTTGCCTCAAGGAGCAGAGAAGGAAGAGAGGCGAGGTCGTAGCCGCCTGCGTTTTCGTAGGAAAATTCTTCTTTTATCGGTCTGAAACCGGTTTCGGTGAAGGTGTAAAAAGATTTCCTGACGCGCCCCAAAAGGTCCTTAAACTTCGTCGTCTCCAAAAAGCCGTCGTCCGAAAAAGCGTATTCGTCGGCTTCGCCCTCATACAGCAGTCTGAAAACTCCGTCGTAGGAACAAACCGCCATATAGTTTTTGTCGGTTTTTGCTTTTGCCACGCAAAGAAGCGCCGATTTCGACGGTTGAAACATAAGTTTAAGGTCGGTTAAATCCTTTTTGGGGCAAATGGTCTGGCTTTCGTCGCCCGAAGAAAGAACGATAAGAGGGCGATTTTTGCCGTATGCCGAAAAGTTTACGCGGTTATTTTTGAAGTTTGCGGAAACAAAATAGTCGGGTTTCCCGCCCGGGGAAGCCGGCTCCTTAAATCGGTAAACGAGGGCGTAAGTGCCGTCGGAATAGGCGATGAGTTTTATTCTTCCGAGAACCGATGTTTCCTCCCCGAAATCTATAAGCCCGAAAACGGGATCGGTTTTGGGATCGTCGGAATAAACGGCCACGGAAACCGCGCCTTCCGGCACAGTCAGCTTCACGGTTTTTCCCATTCCTTTGACGGCGGTCAAGCTATTTAAAACAAGCGTTTCTCCATGGTTCGGGCAAACGAAAATTTCGGGCATAAAAACTCCTTTGCCCGAAAAAAAACAGGCGGGCTACATTAGCCTATGCCTGTTTCGTTTTTTTTATAACTATTCGATTTCAATGTTCGTAAGTTTGAAGATCACGTCGTTCTCGACGATTTCTATAAGCGGAGAAGAAATCTTTTTGCCGTTTATCTCGATGGCGTCAGCAGCGTAGTAGGCGTAGTACTTCTTGCCGGCAAGGTCGCTTCGGGAATAGACCACGGTTTTGCATTTTACGTCAGACTTAAACGGGACGGATATGGTGGCCGAGGAAGCGGTGGACACCGACAGCTTTACTGCCTGACCTTCTTTTGCTATAGGGACGTTTATCGTCCAGCTTGCAATCTGCGAGCCTGCGGCGCGAAACAGCGTGTAAAGTTCCGAGTTGTCGTAGTACGGCGAAGCAAGGCCGATTTCGACGGGGGTTACGCTGTCCAAGGTGGCGGAAGAGTCGGAGTAGAGATAGATTTTCGTTTTGGCTTTTTCGTTGTCGTAGACGATCGTCTGATACGACGTTACGCCGTCGGTCGTCTGTTCGCGGTAGCTTGCGATCGGGATAAGCTTTTGCTTGTCGGTCGCTTTGCCGAAGAGCAGCACTTCCACGAAGGAAAAATCGCCGAAGGAAAATCTGTTTATCTGAAGCTGATTGGTGACTTTGTCGAAATGCACAAGGCCGACGTCCAGAGATTCGTTCTGCACGAGGCGAAGCTCGGTGGAGTAGCTGCCCGTTTCGGAGTTTCCGTTTTGCGTAACCTCGTAGGTGAACTTTTCGTATGAGCCCCACACGACGTCCGATTCCATTGCGTGATTGGTGTTGTTGCAGCCGGCCAGAACGCCCGCAAGCGCCAGAATTACCAGCGTCAAAGCAAAAACTTTTTTCATATATGCCTCTTTTGATGGATTATCTTAACGATAATGATTATAACAAATAACGTTTGCTTTCGCAAGAAAAATCGGACTAATTTTGAAAAATATAGTTTGCGGTGCAATTTTGCACCGCCCAGACCTTGCAAAAAGGGCGGCTTGGATGTTACAATAATAATACAAATAATTCTTATTTTTATTATTAACCGAGGTATTATGGCAATCAAACTTATCACCGGCGACACCTTTAAGGCCGAGTTCGACGGCGTTATGGCCGAGCTTAAACGCAATTATCTTGCCGACAGACGTGCAATGCACGTCGTTCTGGTCCCCGACAAATTTTCGCTTACCATGGAAAAAGAGGTTCTGGAAAGCCTGAATCTGGAAGGAAGCGCCAACGTGCAGGTTCTGTCGTTTTTGCGTTTTGCGGGCCGCGCGATGAAAAACAGCATCAAAAATTGTCTGACGCCGCAGGGCGTGGTTATGTTGTTGCAAAAAGTGATAAACGACGTAAGAGATAGGCTTACGGTTTATAAAAACGCGTCGAAAACTCCGTCCTTTGCAAACGAAATGTACGCGTCGCTGACCTCGCTCAGAAACAGCGGCGTGTCCGTGCAGGCATTAAGGGATGCTTTGCCGCGGATAAAATCGCAGGTGCTTGCCGAAAAAACACAGGATATGGCCATAATTTTGGAGGCGTATCTCGCCGAGCTTCAAAGCGGTTACGTCGACAGCACCACCAGACTTGAAAAATTTGCCGGGTTCATACCTTCGATGCCGAACGTCGAAAGGACCTATTTTTACGTTACCGACATCTACAAATTCACCGCGCCGGAATACGACGTTTTAGAGGCGCTGGCAAAAAGCTCGCCGGGGGTAACGGTGGGGCTTCCGCTCGGGTACGGAGAGAACAAAAGATTGTTCCCGTTCGGGGTTAAGGCTCGGATAGTTTCTATGTGCAAAAACGCGGGAATTTTGCTTAAAGAGGAGCGCGCGTCCGCTTGCATAAAACCGCAGTTTCAAAAAATCGTGGACAATTTGTATTCGTACAGGGGAGTGCTGCAGACGTCTGCGGGCGGAGCGATCGAGATTTCGTATGCCGACGACAATTTTTCGGAGTGCGAAGAAGCGGCGTCGAAAATTGCGGAGCTTATCAATTTTTCGGACTACCGCTATAAGGATATTGCCGTCGTGATTCCCGACGAAGGATATTTCGGCCCCGTCAAATCGGCGTTCGAGCGTTTCGGAATACCGCATTTTGTGGATGAAAGCACGGTGTTCACCGGTCTTTTGCCGATAAAATATTTGCTGTCCGTGTTGTCCTATTCGTCCACTCAACTGACGGACGACGCTTTGGAAATCGTCAAAAATCCGCTGTTTACGGAAGGCGAAGATCTGACCTTCGACGACGTGGACGCTTTTGAAAACTTCATTTTGCCGTTCGGAGCGGACAGAATGGTATTTCTTAAAGAATTTTCTGGCGACGAGGCGGCAGAAAAGGTCCGTCAGACGTTTTTGGCCAAAATGCCGAAATTCAAAAAAGCGGATACGGCCGAAAACTTCACCGAAAAAATCGAAAAGTTTTTGTCGGACGACAAATTTTTCCAAAAGGTATCGAGTTTTGCGGCCGAGGCTAAGGACGCGAAAATCCAAAAAAGCTTTTCGCAGACGGAAAGCAGGCTTTGCTCCGTCTTTGAGGAAATAAAACGCACGATAGGCAAATCGTTTATGGACTTTGACGACTATCTCCGCGTGCTTACGTCCACGCTTGAAAGCGTCAAAATCAGCCTTACGCCGCTTTATCTCGATTCGGTTTTCGTCGGCACTTCGCAAAAAAGCCGCTTCGAAGGCGTGAAAACCATGTTCGTTTTGGGTGCCACCGCTTCGGGTATGCCGGAGGGAGTGGGGAACACCGCCATAATATCCGCCGACGACGAAACCCTTCTTTCGGAAGCGGGAATCGAACTTTCGCCGACCAAAATGCAGCAAGCGTTGTCGAATATGTTTTATCTGGCCGAGCTTATAGTTCGGCCGACGGAAAAACTGATCGTAAGCTATCCTAAAACCGTTTTGGGCGCGGCCATGCAGCCGTCTACGCTTATCGATCAGCTGCTGTCGCTGTTTTCTGACCTTAAGGTTTCGGAACCGAGGTTCGGAACGATTTTTGAGAGAACCGAAATGTCCGACGAAGAAAAGGCCAGAGAATTCGGTCTCAAATTCGGCAGTCGAAAAAACGCCTATTATCACGTTCTCGGCGAGGCGAAGGAAGCGGCTGTTATAAAAGAGCATAAAAAACCGTATGAAGTGGCGTTTTCGCTTCTGACCGACGAAGAAAAAGCTGCCGTAAATCGCTATTTCGACAAGACTGACGAACCGAAAATAGCAGACGGGTACGATCTTTTCTTCAAAGATTTTTCAAAGGGCGACTACGTAACTTCGGTAAGCCAGTTGGAAAAATACTTTGCCTGCCCGCTTCAGAACTATTTTGCCTACGGCCTGCGGTTGCAAAAACGCGTAACCGACGTCATTGAAAACAGCCTGACGGGAAGCTTCATTCACGAGGTTCTGGAAAAATATTTCACCCTTTTTGCCGAAGGCAAACTGGACAAAAAAACGGTTAAGGAAGACGAAATCCGAAAAATCGTTTCCGAAATTTCGGACGAGGTTTCGGGCGAAAAGGACTTTTTGGCCTTCACCATGCCGGGGAAACATAAAACGGGATTTACAAGGCTGAAAGGCGACTGCGTAAAAATCTGCATCGCCCTAACCGAAACCATAAAAAATTCGTCGTACAATCCGTACAAGCTCGAAGCCGCTTTCTGGAACGGCAGCACCGACAGGCAGGGCAACAAGCTTAAAAACGTCTATAAACCGCTGACGTTTACTGCCGACGGGCGCACGGTGAGTTTGAGAGGAAAAATCGACCGCATCGACGTGTTTGAAAACAATTTTTACGTCATCGACTACAAGAGCTACGGAAAGGACATAAGTTTTCAGGACGTATTTTTCGGCACGGCCATTCAGCTGGTGGCATATATGACCGCCATTGAAAAGGAGGAGAACAAAACTCCGACCGGCGTGTTCTATCTTCCTGTTACCGTGGGCTACAAGGCGCAGTCGCAGGCAGAGGAAAAACGTTTTCACGCAAACGGATTTTTCGACTGTTCTTACGAAAAGGCGGCGGAGATGGAAAACTCCCTGAGAAATTTGAAAGTCGGCCAAAAGGTTTCGGGCAAATTTTTGAAAAATTCGTTCACGGCAAAGACGGTGAAGGATAATTCGGAGACGGCGGGCGAAATCGTTCGCGCCCTAAACGAAAAAACTGGACTTGACGAGGATTGCGAGCTTAAAATAACGGGCTCGGGAGCCGTGAAGGGCTCGGTTCTGAGTAGCATGGGCTACTACGTAACGAAGCTTGTGGAAAGGGCAATTTCGGAAATCGGCGGCGGCTACGTCGAGGCGAAGCCTACCCAAAAAGCTTGCGATTTTTGCGACTACAAAGATATTTGTCAAAAAACCGATTTGACGTACAGAAAGCACCCGAAAGTCGGTGCGGAGAACTTTGCCGCCGCAGTGGAGGAAGAAAATGAGTAAACCGAACTACACACCAAATCAACAAAAAGCATTGACGGCGCAGGGCAACGCCGCCGTTTCTGCGTCGGCGGGTTCGGGCAAAACCACGGTGATGATTGCAAAAATTTTGAGGGATCTCGAAACCACCGACATCGAAAACATTCTTATTCTTACCTACAACAATTCCATCGCCGCGGAAATGCGCGCGAAAATCATATCTGCGCTCTTCGAGGCAGTGAAGAACGCCGACGGCGAAGCCAAGCGTTCACGCTACGCCGCGCAAATCGACAAAATTCAGTTTGCCGACATAAGCACCATTCACGGTTTCTGCAACCGACTGGTGAAATCGAACTTTGAGGTTCTGGGCATCGATCCCGCCTACGACGTGGCCGAAGACGACGACGTTTCGCAAAAGGCGCTGAAGGAAGTTCTGGACGAGTACTATTCGTCTGACGACGAAGTGTTTCAAAAGATAACCGAATATCTGCTTGCAAAGCCGACGGACGATTATCTGGAAAAGGTCATTCTGAAAATCTATCGCCAGTTGGAAATTCAGCCAAGCCCCGAAAAAGCGCTTTCGCGCCTCAAAGAAATACACTCGGAGGCGTCTGCGGCGCCTGCGGAAAAGGTCGTACTGAATTATTATAAGAACCTGTTTTCCGACCTTGCTTCGTTGCTTTCGGAAACGGGGAAGAGGGCGTCGGCTTTTGCTACGAACGACGCCGATCAAAAATACGTTGACGCCGTTAAGTCCGTTTTTGTCAAAGCCAAAAGTCTGGCGGAGGCAAAAAGCCTGTCGGAGCTTTCGTCTTTGGCCGAAAGCGTTGCGGGCGGGCTTTCGAATATGCCGTCAAAATACTCGGGCCCGTCGGAAATCAAGGAAGCGGCGAAAGCTTTCAAAAAAGCGGTTCAGGAAGCGGCAAAAGAAATCACGCCGCAACAATTTAAGGACAAATACAACTATACGCCGGGCGACGAAAAAATCTTCGACAACGGCAGTCTTATCAAGCTGAAGCTTCTGGAAATCACCGAAAAATACGCCGAGCGTTTTTCCGAACTCAAGCTCCGCGCAGGCAAGCTGGACTACGGTGATCTGGAACACTATGCCATAAAATTGCTCTCCGACGAAAACCGCCTCAAAGCCATAACCGACAAATACAAGCTGGTTTTCGTGGACGAATATCAGGACGTCAACGCCGCGCAGGAATACATCATCGACAAGGTGTCGTCAAAGGCGAGAGTGTTCACCGTGGGCGACGTCAAACAAAGCATCTACGGTTTCCGCTCGGCAAACCCCGAAATTTTTTCGGAAAGGTTGGCAAGATACGGCGAGGGCAACGGCGGAGAAGCGGTGTTTTTCAACGACAACTTCCGCTGTAACTACGAAATTCTGGACTTTGTAAACCGCATTTTCGACAAGGCCATGACCGAAAAAACCGGCGGCGTCGATTACGAAAACACGGCAAGGTTCGTAACCGAAACGGCGGCCGGCGAAAAGCTTCGTGCGGGCGGAACGGTGAAAGTTACGCTGTTTGAAAAACCTAAAGCGCAAAAGGAAGAATGGGACGGAAAAGGCGTTTTCAGCCTTGAAAACTACGTTCAGCCCGACACCGTCGACGTCAGCGCTGCAAAGGCCGAAGCAGAAGAAATCTGCAACAACATAAAGACGCTCGTCGGCAAAAGAATAGAGGGAGATCCGAACGGAAAAATCTGCGACTACGGCGACATTTCTGTTCTCGTCAGAAGCAGAGCGGCCGGCCGTGAAATTCTGGCAAGGATCAAGGAGCTCGGCTATCCCGTTCGCGCGGCGAAGTTCGAGGACGACGATTCGACGGCCGAACGCGACGAGCTTATAAACTTCATAAGAGTTTTGGACAACAAAAAGCAGGATATACCGCTTGCCGGATTTTTGCTGGGGTTTTTCGGCGGCTTCACCAAAAGCGAGCTTGCCGACGTCAAGCTTTTCGGCAAAAGCCAAAGCTTTTCGGAGAATATCGAACTTGCAAAAAACAGCGGCACGAAACTGGGCGAAAAGCTTAACGCGGCGTTTGAATTTTTGGAGGAAAATCGCCGTAAAGCCGCTTCAACGGACCTGTTTGACTACTTAAACACCTTTATTTCGACATCCGGTTTCGAAGCTTACGTTCTGTCAAAGCCTGACGGCGCGGACAGACTGGCGGCGCTAAGAAAATTCGTTTACGGCCTAAAAGGGCAGACCTACGCCAAAAGCCCGCACGCCTTCGTAGGGTACTGGGATTCGAGGGAAGAGGAAGCGTCCTCCGACTCGGCGTTCTCGGACGACGGCAAGTGCATAGTGATGCAGAGCATGCACGGAAGCAAAGGACTGGAATATCCTATAGTTTTCGTTGCGAACCTGTCAACCTCGTACGTAAACGACCAGAAAGGCGCCGTCGGCATCGACGAAAAGCTCGGTTTGGCCGTGCAGGTGTTCGACGAAGAAACGCGAACGATAAGTCCGTCGCTTCTTTCCCGCGCAGTGGAACTTTCGAAACAGGAAAAACAGCGAAGTGAAGAAATGCGTTTGCTGTACGTTGCGCTGACGCGCGCAAAATATCGGCTTTACGTTTCGGGAAGCTGTTCGCAAAAGCAGGAAGCAAGGTATAAATCCATATATAAAGCAAACTCCATGCTCGACGTGCTGTTCTACGCGGCGTATCTGGACGAAAGCCTGTCCGCCGACATAGATTTCCGCCTCACGGAGCCCGTTATCAAAAACGCCGAAACACAACCTGTTGTGTCCTTCGGAAAGCCGGACACTATATATAATAAAATAATAGACGAAATTATAAACCATAAATATAAATACGAGGTGCAGACGAGGGCAGAGCAAAAATACAGCGTAACGGCCCTAAACGCCGAGGAAACCGACGAAACGGCCTCCACAACGTCGCTTTTCGACGACGGCGACAGAAGAACGGTGGGTATTGCCTATCACTCTGTTATGGAAAACGTCGATTTCAACCTTGCGTCCGAAGCGGAGGTAAGGCAAGCGATCGACAAAATGGCGGAGGAGGGGATACTGTCCGCGGCAGACGCCGCCGAAGTTAAGGAAGACGAAATTTTTGCGTGCATTCAAAATGCGGAGCTTCGGAAAATTCTGGGACTTGACGAAAAGTGCGAAACCACGCCGCAAATCTACACGGAGCTGCCGTTCACGCTGCTGGTGCCCGCAGACAAGGTGCTCGAAAACCCCGGCTACGGCGACAAGGTGCTGGTTCAGGGCGTTATTGACCTTCTGGTTATGGGCGACGAAATCGTCATCGTGGACTACAAAAACAGCCTTAAATCGCCCGAAAAACTGGCCGAAACGTACAAAAAGCAACTTTATCTGTACAAAATGGCGGTTGAAACCTCGTTTGGTGAAAAAGTCGACAAAATTGCGCTTTATTCATTCCCGAAAAAGGCGCTCTACTACCTATAATTAAGCAGATTTTTTGTCAAAAAACGCTTGATATTTTCTAACTTACTTGCTATAATATCAGTGTACTATGTTTTAAGGAGACATCTTTATGGGTTTTTTAGTTGATTTGATCCCTTGGTTGGGCAAAAAGTTCGGCATCGCGGCACTTGAGAAATTCTCTCTTTCCGATGACGTAACCAAGTTTATCTGCCTCGGCGCACTGGCTTTGGTTGTCGTTTTGTTTATTTTGCACGTTGTCGGCAAAGGCGTCGGCAAAAAAGAAGGCAACGCAAAATATGCCGCATCCGTCAGCAAATATTTGCAGGATAACGGCGAAGTGAACGAAGGCAATCTCGCTCCGTTCACCGACACTTGCTTCGGAGAAAAAGCTCCTACCGCTTACAAAGAAGGCTGGGCCGCTTTTGTTGAATCCCGTTTCGGCTATCCGAGCGAATGCTTCGACAAAGCAAAATGCGTCAAACCTGTCAAAACCAAAAAATCCGTAAAAGCAAAAGGCTTTTTGGCCGCAAGCGCAGTGCTGTTTGCCGTGGCAGCGGGCTTTGCAACGAGCTTCACCGGAGCGGCAGTCGCTTTCGCCATTCCTGTGGTGGCTTTGGTCTGCTACTGGATCATTTGCGCAAAAGCCTTCAAACTCGACAAAAAATTGTCCGCAGAAGAAGAAGCGGCTTTCGACGCGTTGATGGAAGATCTCGACGCCAACGTCGCTTTGCAACAATACTTCGATTATCAACGCGACACTTCCGATTTGTCCGAACTTTCCGACGCTATCAATGAAATCGCCGATTTCGAAAACAACAAACCTGACGTTCAACCTGCCCCTGTAGAGGAGACGGAAGAAGCTCCGGCAGAGGAAGAAGAAAATCTTTTCGCCGCCGAAGAAGAAGCGGCCGCCGAACCGGTGGAAGAAGTCGAAGAAGTGGTTGAGGAAGCTCCGATCGAAGAAACCGTTGAAGAAGAAGCTCAGGAAGAAGAGGCTCCTGTCGAAGAAGAGAGCGTAGAAGAACCTGCCGAAGAAGAAGTAGCCGAACCGGCCGCGGAAGTCGAAGAAGTTGCCGAGGAAGCTCCGGTTGAAGAAACCGTTGAAGAACAAGTGGTCGAGGAAGCTCCGGCAGATGAAGTGAAAGAAGAAGCAGCAGAAGAAGTGGCGGAGGAAGCTCCGGCTCCTACCCCTGAAGAAATCAAAAACGCTCAGATCTTCAAGCCTTTCATGACCGTTCTCAACAAAACCCTCAAAAAAGGTTACAACAGAGCAACCCTCAAAAAAGTCGCTCAGATCGCTATCCTTGCTTACAAGAAATTCGACAAGCCTGAACAACGCGAAGAAATCAAAGACTTCATCAGAAAGTTCATCGTCGCTTACAGCAAAGCAAGAGACTAAGTTAAATACCGCGTCCGCCCCTTTTCGGGGCGGATTTTTTATGCCGGCGCTCGGAAGTTGACAACAGTCCGTGCTTGTGCTAAACTAAACGTAGTTTACGAGGTGCAAAGTGAAAAGAAAAATCGCATTGACAATTTTTATCGTTTTGACGCTTTCGCTGGCGGCAGCGTTTTTGCCGGCATGCAACAAAACGCCTAAATATACCGTTTCCGACATCTACAAATCGCACGCGCAGGAATCGGGCTTTACTTCGGCGACGAAAATTTTCGATTTACCGGAGGGGGTTAAACCGTACGGCGGCAAGAGCAGCAAAATAAACTATGCCAACGCTTATCTTCCGAGCGTGAACTGTCTGGTGGTTCAAAAAACCGACGGCAGCAAGCTTTTGGGGCTTTACGACCTCAAGGGCAAGGAAGTTCTGCCGATAAATTTCACCGAAATTTCAGTTAAGCAGGGCTATATTCTGGCGCGCGAGCAGGGCGGAAACGTGATTTTGGCAAAGCCGAACGGAGAGGTCGTTTTGTCGGCGACGCCGAAAGATTCGGGCTACGAAATCAAAAACGCCAAGGGCGAAACGCTTGCGCTTTCCTTAAACTTCGACACGTCTAACGATATGAGCCTTCTCATACGCCCTATGAGCGCCAAATACGTGGCGGTAAGGACCAACGTTCAAAAAGTGGCTTTCGTGGGCGCAGACGGCCAAATCGTGGCCGCAACCGAGTACGAAGGCAATATGTCGGAATTCAAAACCGTGGACGACTACGTTGTGAGAAGCTTTACGGAAAATTCCTTGCCGACGGTATGCGTTTATCGAATCGGCGAGAAGGCAGTGGTTTCGGGCGGCAGGATAGTGGCCGCAACCGAGGACGCGGTGCTGAACGTAACCTACGTCGGCGGCAACAACTTTTACTGCGCCGAAATGGTTAAGCTTGCAAAAAGCTCCGCTTCGGACGAAACCGCGGAAGAGGACTACGACTATATCGACCTTTCGGGGAACAAGTGCAAAATAAGTATATTTGGTTTCAACGCAAAAACCGGCGAAAAGAAAACGATGTCCGACGAAATGATTTTCAGCAGCATCGTCAACGGCTATTACGAAGAAGAGTCGGGCATTGAAATTTCCAAGTATCTTAACGACGGATTCAGCTACGTTTCGGTGGGCCTCGTTAAAACCGACGGCAAAAAAACGCAGTTCGAAGCGTTTATCATCGACGAGAATTTCAACGTCGTGGCTTCTATGACGACGGAATACGGCAAGTTCAATCCGAGTGCGGACGGCACGGCCTACAGAGATATGCTGATCGAATATTCGGGCGGCATAGGCATAGGCGTTACCAACGAAAAAGGTCCGCTTGCCGTCTATGACAGAAACGGCAAATGCGTGCTTTTCAAGGACGACGCAAGCTATTCGAAAATCAGCTTCGGGGGCGGGGTGGTTACCGCGCTTAAAACGGCGGCTGACGGCACCGCGCGCTACGTCGCTTACGGTTTGGACGGATCGGAAATCGTCGGTTTCGAGCAAGGATTTACTGCGCTGACGAAGTTCGTGGGCGGGTACGCCGTAGGCGTTGCGAAGAACTATTCTTCCTCGACGGATTGCCTGATCGTGGCGGCAGACGGCAAGGTTTATCCGAGCCAGACTTACGCCTCTAAGAGCACCTATTTTTACTGCCCGGGCGCGCAGGTTTCCAAAAATTCGGAGGGCAAATTCGGGCTTTTGTCCGTGGCGGAAATCCCCGTTTTGCTGGTTGACTACGTTGCCGACAACGTCATTCTGACAAACTACGACGGAGGCGTCGTAATCTACTATACCGAAATCGGCGGAGCATACAGCGCGTATCTCTTAAACGGCGGAACGCAAGGTTAAAAACGCTGTTTCGACTTATTAAAAGTGTGATATTGAAAAAATGGAAACTAAAATTTTGAGCGCGGCGGACGTTGACGTCGCCGCCGAAACGTTGAAAAACGGCGGACTCGTGGCCATTCCTACGGAAACCGTTTACGGCCTTGCGGGCGACGCAATGCGAGGCGAAATCGTCAGAAAAATTTACGAAGCGAAGGGCAGACCTTCCGACAATCCGCTGATTGTTCATATTGCAAAAATCGAGGACGTTTTCAGGGTTTCGGACGACGTACCCGAGGCATTTTTCGCGCTGGCCGAAAAATTTATGCCCGGGCCTCTTACGGTGGTTGTTCCGAAGGGCAAAGCCGTGCCTTACGAAGTTACGGGAGGAGGAGAAACGGTGGCGGTCAGAATGCCGTCGCACCCGCTTGCGAGAGCCGTCATAGAAAGAAGCGGCTGTCTGCTTGCCGCACCGTCGGCAAACGTAAGCAAACACGTTTCGCCAACCACGGCAAAGCACGTTTACGACGATCTTAACGGGAAAATTCCGTACATTTTAGACGGCGGAGAGTGCGGCGTGGGGATAGAATCCACGGTCGTCAGCGTCGTTACCGACGTGCCTACGGTGCTTCGCCCCGGTTATATAACGGCCGAAATGCTGGGTGAGGTTCTGGGCGAAGTCAAAAACTTCGAGGGTAAAGTTATAAAAACAGCTCCCGCACCGGGCATGAAATATAAACACTACGCTCCAAGATGCGAAGCCGCGCTTGCCGCCAACGCCTCGGCTGCCGTTAGGCTTTACGAAGCGGCAAACGGTGATGGGAAAAACCCCGTTATCCTTGCGTACGGCGACAACAAAAAACGCTACGGCAGCTTGAACGTCATAGACCTCGGCGACACGCCTGCTGACGCGGCGCACAGAATTTACGCGGCGCTCAGGGAAGCGGAGGACAAGTTCGGGTATATCATAGTGGACAAGATTCCCGACGGCGGCCTCGCTTCTTCGGTTATGAACAGAATTTTGAAGGCAACGGCAAACGAATAGGAGAGAAATGAAGATTATTTTCGTATGCACCGGCAACACCTGCCGCAGCCCTATGGCGGAAAAGATACTTAAACGAAAGCTCAAGCTTTGCGGCAAACGCGGAGTGACGGTTTCTAGCGCGGGGCTAAGGGTTATCCCCGGCGACAGCACCGAGGACAAGGCCATCGAGGCGTTGAAAACCGTCGGGATTTCGGCAAGAAAAAAGAAATCCGTTCAGCTTACTCCCGAGGCCGCGGCCTCGGCAACCTACGTCGTCTGCATGACGGAGGGACATAAGGCGGCGCTTCTCGGCTGCGGTGTGAACAACGTCGTTACGCTCGGCTCTCTTACAGGGACGGGGGATATTTCGGATCCTTTCGGAAAAAGTCAGGAGGTTTACAATCTTACCGCATTGCAGCTTGCGGCGGCGATAGAACTATTTGCCGAAAAATATCTTTAGAATTTTTGCGAACCGATTTTCGGCTCGCTTTTTTTATAAAAAAAATGCACTTTCGTGCAGAAAATGCCGAATTTCGCGCAAAAACCGCTGTTTTTTGGCCCAAAAACATGTACAAACGTATAAAAACTCTTGAAAATGCAAGCGGTTTAGTTTATAATCAAGAATATAGTGCGTAAGTATGCGTACGTGTTTAGCGTATAAAAATTAAGTTTTTGAGGGGGCTTATTTTGAAAACTTCTTTTAGAAACAGCTTAAAATTTCTGACGGTTTTCGTCGCGGCGCTTTTGGTTGTCGCGGTGGGGATCGGCTTCGTGCCCGAACGCGGAAGAGGAGAGCAGGCTTTTGCCGCGGAAACTTCAAACGATCTTTGGAGCGACGTCATCGAAGCCAAGCTAAATGCGGGTTATTCGGGCAGCAGCATCTGGCCGTCGCTTTACACCGCAACGGGCGAAGAGGACGATCCGTACGTCATAACTACTGCCGAGCAGCTCGCGTTTTTCGCGTACGTCGTCAACAACAGCAAAATGAATTCTTCGGCTCCGGAGGGCGCAAATGCTAAATTTAGATACGTTGAGGACGACAAAACCGGCGTAAACCAAAAAGGTTACGCAATCGGCAACTTCAGTTTTGCGGGCAAATACGTTCGCCTTGCGGCAGACGTGGATTTAAGCGCGCATTACTGGGAGAGAATAGGTTTTCAATATTTCACCAAAAATGCGTCCGCGTCGGCTTCGGCAGACGGCGATTCGTCTGAAACGGGCAACGAAAGCGACTTTGACAAATGTCGTCCGTTTTTGGGCAATTTCTCAGCCGCGGCTTACGACGAAAACGGCCATATCGTAGGTCTCTACACGATCTCCGGCCTCGTCATCGACGAAACGCAGGACATTTATAAAGCGGTCAGCCAAAACGGCACCGTTGTAACTACCGGTCTTTTCGGCTACGTCGGAGCAAGGTACGATTTGGCGTACTATTCCGAAATCGGTAATAACGAGGACGCCGCAAAGTATAACTTCAAAAACTACGAAGGTCAATGGCAAAACTCCGCGGTCATTGCGGGCACCGTGACCAACGTTAAGGTTTTGGGCGCAAAAATCACCGTGCGCTACAGCGCGTACGCAGGCATAATTGCGGGCGTAAGCTCGGGAGTTCTGGCCGATTGCTATGCTTACGGCTCGGTTCAGGCGAACGGTTATCAAACCACCACGTCTTCAACCAGCAACCCGTTCTTCGGCGGCGTCGCGGGCTACACCAGAAACGGCGACCTCATTCAGTGCCGCAACTACGCGACTGTCGTGTCCGACAAACAAACGGTTGGCGGCGTCGTGGGCAGAGCGGGCGCGGAAACTATCGGTATGGAGCCTCGTTCTATACTTAGAAACGACAGCGTCATCGGTTGCTTCAACTTCGGCGACGTTACGGGCGGCTTGGCGGTCGGCGGCATCGTCGGCTATTCCACCGGTATGGTTAGCAGCGCGTGGGGCGGACAATATCGAATTTTTTCCTGCCACAACGAAGGCAAAATCACTCACACGGGAAAAGTGAACAACGCTTTTGCCGCGGCGGGAGGCATCGCTGGCTATTGCCAGGCCGGCGTTATTCAAGGCAGCTATAATACCTATCCTTTGACGGACGAAAGCGGCAATCCGCAGGCGGGCGTGCTTTTGGCAAGCGACGCGTCGCAAAGGAATATTCCGCTCGGAGGCCTCGTCGGAAACGCTGTAGGTCTGGTTGTGAACGCCAGTTACAACTACGCTTACGTCGCAAGCGACGTATCTACTTTGGCTGGCGCGATTTTCGGCGTTGTCGGTATACTTGAACCGACATACTGCTCTTATTATGTCGCGGGGAGCGTTCCTTCGGGCTTTGCCGATACATACGCATCGGGAAAAGCCGACGACGATAACTACAAAAAAATGGATTATGCAAAGGTTGACGGCACCAAAACGGCGGAAGTCATAAAGACGTCCTTCGGTTGGGCAAACCTGTCGAACCCTTTGATTACAAACGACAAAAACTGGGTTTTCACCGACGGCAATCTGCCTACGCTCTCCGTCAGAACGCTTAAGGAAAGACACGAGAACGTCAGCGTCGTGCCTTATGAATACGACGGCAAAAACAAAGAAATCGAAATAAACTTCTACAACCCTCTCGAGCTTGCAAACGAAGACTACGGCTACACTTTGGCAGTTTTTAAGGGCAGCAAAATCGTTTCCGACGGCGGTTCGGGCTATCTGAACCGTATTCAGAGCGTGTCCAGAAAAATTTCGGACGGCCGCCTTACGCTGGAAATAAAGGACGCGGGCGAATATCTTATCGTGGTCAGGGCGATTTCCGCCGACCTTACGGGATATTTTTACGGCGAATATTCTTACGTGGTGGACAAAAAAGAACTGAAGGTTTCCATCGAAAACAAATCTGCCGTTTACGGCAGCACCTCGGAGGCGTTTACCGACTACGAAGTTTCCGGACTTGTGGAAGGCGACACGGTGGAGGGCACCGTGGGAAGGAAAGAAGGTAACAACGTCGGCGTTTATCCGTACGATCTTTCCACTTTGAGGATTAAAAACGCATCGGGCGACGATTCTGAAAACTATGAGCTCGGCTTCGAGCCGGTTGGCGGAAAAATCCCTTCCTACACGATAACCAGAAAAGAAATCAAAATCACCGACGTCACCTCGCTTACCATGCCTTATGGCAACGTAAGCTCGGCGTTCTATGCCGAAAAAGCAAACGTTTCGGCGGTCGTATCCGTGCAGAGCGGCGGTTTGGTCGGCGATTCGGTGGAAATAAAGGAACTCAGGTTCTCGGGCGCCGAAACTTCGCCGCTTGACGCCGGCGAATACACAGGCCGCTTGAAAATCGTCGAAGTGGTGCTTTCCAACGACAACTATTTCGTCAACGTTGCGGGAATGGGCAACGTAACTCTCATCGTAACGCAGGTGCAAATCGTCGTCGAGGCCATCGGGCCCGTAACGAAACCTTACGCTCAGGATTACACTTCGTTTGAAAACTACGGCTTCGTCGTCAAGACGTCGCTGGGCGAAGTGCTCCCTGACAGCGTGGTGAGCGGCTTGCGCCTCAAATTCCGTTCCGAAGGCGCGGAAGTTTCCGCAACGCCCGGAACGTACGACGTTTTCGTTGATTCTATCGGAAACAGAAACTACAAAATCGACTTTGAAAAAGTCGTCGGTTCTCTCATTGTAAAGGATCGACCGATTATCTCGCTTCGCACAGGCGCCGAAATAAGAATTTCCAACAAATACTACGACGGCACCAACCTTGCCGCGCTTGCCGAGAATTTCGTGCTCACAAGCGGTCTTTTCGACGGCTGGGACGGCAGCATTATGACCGTTCTGCCGCACGCGGAATTCTTCTTCAGTCAGTCGGGAGTGGGACAGGACCTCACGGTGGACGTCGTGTTCACGGTGCCCGACAACAGCCCTTACGGCATGCTTAAAACCAAATATACTGCCGTTGCAAAGGCCGACATTCAAAAAAGAGAAGTGGTCGTCGACGTTTCGGATTCGTCCGCAATTTACGGCGACTGGAACGCGGAAACCGGCAAATACGACGTTCAGTTTGCGCTTTCCTACGCTTTTGCGGGCGACGGACTGACCGACGCCATGAAAGAAGCGCTCGGCAAAGAGCTTTCGGCGGTTCTCCTCAAAAACCATACTCTTAAAATCGCCGACGACGCGAAATACGCGGGAACCTATTCCGTTTCGGGCGACGTCAATTTCGACGAAGCGGCGCTTGAAAACTTCTTTTTGAAGCGCGGTTCGACGGTGCAGATCGGAAGGGACGATTCGGATTCGGCGACGGTTACCGTCAAAAAACGCACGATAGTTATTTCCGACGGTTTCCTTTCGTCCTCTTCCAGAGAGTACGACGGCACCACAGACATATCCATCAAGGTGGACGGCGTAAGCAAAAAAGCGGGCGACTTATGCTTCTTCGTCCATTCGACGGGCGTTTTGGCGGAAGATTCGGTGAACCTCGGGGAAAATACCGGACTTTATTTCACCTTCACTTCCGAGTTTACGAGCCCTAACGTCGGGCAGGGCACCGCGGTCGTCAGACTTACGTTGCACGGCGCCAACAAATCGAGCTACGCTTTCGAGGGTGGCTCCGACAGCTTCGAGGTTACCATTTCGGGCGTCGAAATCATACCGAGAAAGCTGACCGTCGTTTTCACCAAACGTATTTTCGAGGCCGAATTCGGCACCGATCCGCTTGCCGCGCTGGACTATAATTTGGTCGGCATCGACGGACTGGAAGCGGAAAAGGCTGAAATAAAGAGCAACCTCATTTTCGGCATTAAAGGGAAACCTTCTTCCGACGTGCTTATCCCGGGACTTTACGAAGTAACCTTCGGGCAGAATCCTGCGCTCACCAACTACGAAGTGAACGTCGAAGAAGGCAAAATCACTCAAATCCGAATCGTCACCGCGCTCGTGGGCGAGCTGACGTTCGAGCAGTCGGAATATAACTTCGTTTACGGCGACAAGGTGCAATATCCTGTGCCGATGATCAGAAAGAACGGTGTAACAACCAAAATCGATCAAAGCAAGATGACCGTTTCGCTCAGCCTAAAGCTCGGCGACAAGGTGATTTCGATGGCCGATAAGCTTAATGCGGGTGAATATATTCTCGTCTGCACCGCCACCGCAAAGGACGGCTACGCTTTTGCAAACGGCACCAGAAACGACGAATACAGCTGCCACGTCAAAATCGCAAAGAAAGAGGTTTACGTCGCGGCTCCGGAAACCCGCACCGTGCAGGGCAACCCTGCCGACCTCGAGGGAATAACCGGAGATCAACTGGTCTATTACTTCCTCGAAGACGGAGTTCCGGTTCAGGTGGACTATTCGAGCCTCGGCGACGTGTCGGGCACGTTCCTCCTCAGCTGCACCAACCAGAAGGCGGACCGCGCGGGCACGTTCAACATAACCTTTACGTCGGACGACTTCGCTTTGAAATCCACAAACTTCAAATTTATCGCAATAACCTCCGAAACGGCGGGCTTCGGTTCGGAATACGTCGGCAAGCTGATCGTTTCCGACAACGACAACACCACCGTCGTCGATGAAGAAACGGGCATCGTCATCACCGGCTTCAACGACAACGCGCACGGCGAGCTTACTCTCGTGGTTACAAAAATCACCGACACCGGCGTCATCGAAGGGCAGCTCACCGAGAAGCAAAAACACGTTTTCAGCTTTGAAATCGCAATTGAAAAAGACGGAGAAATTTATAAGTGCAAAAACAATTTCACCGTCAGAATTCCGCTTCCGTCAGGCTACGGCGACGTTGACTTCGACGTCAAAGTGCTGGACGAAGAAGGCAATATCGTGAACTCCGTCAACGTTGAAATCGAAACCGACGAAAACGGCGTCAGATATGCGAAATTCATAACCAAAGGCAATCAAAGCTACGCTTTCGTGGCAAGCGAAAAACCAGTAACGAGAAAGGGTAACGACGATCTTATCTACATTCTTATTGCTGCAGGCGGCGCGCTTATCCTCATTGCGACGGTCGTTGCGATAGTTTTGGTCAAACGCTCGCAGAGAGCGCAGAAGGATTCGGAAGTGCTGGCGCAAAACGCAGTAGAAAGCGTCAGAGACGACCGCTTCAAAACTCCTGAAGACATTGCCATTCAGCAGGCGCTCAGAAACCGCAACGCGGTAAATCCGCAGGCTCCGATCGAGGCTCCTGCTTCGCAGGTTGCTCCTCAAGCCGCACCTCAGGCCGCGCCGACGATGGAAGCTCCGAAAGTTGCTCCGCAACCGCGTCCGCAAAATCCGCAGCCGCAGCAAAGGCCGCAAGCCCCTTCGGCTCCGCAGGCAAGACCGAATACTCCTGCGGCAAACCAAAGACCGACTCCGCAGGTTCAAAGGCCGACCACGCAGGCGCCAAGACCTGCCGCACCTCAGGCTCCGCAAAAGCTCACTCCAGAGCAACGCGCGGAAATGATAAGACGGGCAAGCCGGAATCAAAACGGCGACAACAAATAACAAAATTTGAACTTTCGGCGACGGAACATTAAATCCGTCGCCTTTTGTTTTAAGGTTTTATTAAGGAATAAATAATATAATCTTTTTTCGTTAATAACGTTTGATATTATTAAAAAGTTATAGTATACTAAAGTTATATCGACAATCGTCGCAATAAATTTTTTTGGGGGAAGAATATGAAAATTGCAATCGGCAACGATCACGGCGGTTTGAACCTTAAGGCCGCGGTTATAGGAGCATTGAAGGAAGAGGGCGCAGAGGTCGTGAATTTCGGCACCGACACCCCTGACAGCGTGGATTATCCAGATTTTGCGCTTAAAGTTGCGGAAGCGGTGGCGTCCGGCGAGGCCGACGCAGGCGTGCTTCTTTGCGGGACGGGCATAGGCATTTCCATTGCGGCAAACAAAGTGAAGGGCATAAGATGCGCGGTTGTGGTGAACGAATTTACCGCAGAGGCCACCAAGGAGCATAACAACGCCAACGTAATCGCCATGGGCGGAAGAGTGATAACTCCCGATATGGCGGCAAAGTGCACCAAAATATGGCTTGAAACCAAGTTTGCCGGCGGCAGACATCAAAATCGTCTGGACAAAATTGCAAAAATAGAGGAAAAATATTTTAAGTAAACCGACTACGTCGGAAATTTGAGGTATATATGGGTATTGAGGAAATCATCGTTTCCATTCACGACGCGGAAGCAAAGGCCGACGGAATCATTAAAGACGCCGCCGAACAGGCACGGAACGTGCAGATAAAAGCGGAAGAGCAAGCGGAAAACATAAAAAAAGAAAGCGCGGAAAAAACTAAGAAAAACGCCGCGCTTATGGCGTCAAATGCCGAAGTTGCGGCCGCCGCAAAAAGCAATCAGAAAATGTCTTTGGGTGCAAAAGAGGCCAAAAAAATTTACGATTCCGCTTTGGAAAACGTTTCTGAAGCCGCAGAATTCATAGCGAGGAGGTTCGTGGAAAAGTATGTCGATAGTTGAGATGAAAAAACTTCTTCTCGTCGGCCATAAGTCCACAAGAGCTTCGCTTCTTAAGGCGTTGCATAAAACCGGCGTGGTGGAAATTTCCGCCACCAAGCCTACCGAGCTTGCCGTTCCCGCAAACGTGGACGGAAAGATCAGGGAGAAAGATCTGAAGCTGCAACGCTTGTCTGCCGCATTCGACTTTTTGAAGGATCAGAAACGGGTAGCGGAACGTATGGCAAAGCGTGAAGAAATTTCGTACACGCCCGAAAAGAAAAAACTTTTCGAGCCGCAGCCTCGGGTATCGTTCGACGAGTTTTCGAAATTTTCGGAGCTTGAGGGCGAGGCGATGGCGACGGTGGAGCGGACGGAGGAGTACCAAAGACGGCTTTCCGACCTTGCGTCGCTTCTGCAAAGGGTGAAAACCGAAGCCGAGCAGGTTGAAGTTTTCAGACCGATTGCGGCACCGATGGCGATGTTTTACGACACGAAGCGCGTGGCGGTTATGCTCGGAACCTGTCCGTCGGATAAGGTTCTTGCGATAGAAAAGCTATCTGGCGAAAACGAATACTTCTTCGTTTACAAGCCCGAAGCCGTAGGCCGAACGATTCCGCTGGTTATCGTTTGTCTGAAAGCGGACGCCGCAAATATAAGCGTACGTCTGGCGGAACTCGGGTTTATAAAAAGCAGTCTGACTTATACGGAAACCGCGGAGCAAAAGAGCGCCGAATTTCAAAAACGAATAGAACAGCTCGAGACAGAAAAAAAGCAAATCGTTTTGGATTCTGTCGAAATTTTGCAAAAAATCGACGTTCTACAGCAGTTTTACGACTACGTTCTGGTTGAAAAAGCAAAGCTTACGGCAACCGGAAAAATGGCAGACACGGCAAAAACCTTCATACTTGAAGGGTGGATCCCTGCCGAGCAGGAAGAAAAAGTCAAAAAGGCAATTTCGGACGTTTCGGAAAATATCGTGTTCGAAATAAGAGAGCCGAGGAGCGGCGAAGTGGTGCCGACGCTGGTGAGATCGAATACGATCGTAAGACCGTACGAGAGCATCACGAACATGTACAGCGTTCCGGCCTACGACGATCTGGACCCGAACCCGTCGATGGCGTTTTTCTACTTTTTGATGTTCGGCATAATGATGGGCGACGCCGCGTACGGCATTTTGCTGGCGGTTATGGGCTACACATTCTATAGGCTCAAAAAACCGGTGCCGGGCAAAGGAAATCTGTATCTTATCATTGCCATGGGCGGCATATCGACGCTTATATGGGGCGCGCTGTTCGGAAGCTGGTTCGGCCTGGACGTTTCGGGAACCTTCCTTGAAAAGATAAAATGGTTCAGCCCGATGGACGATCCGATAACGATGCTGGTGCTGAGTCTGGCGATAGGTATGTTCCAACTTATGTTCGGCATACTTATGCGGGGAATAAAGATGGCGAAACGCAAGGAATGGCAGGGCTTTTTGGGCGAATCGGTGAGCTGGCTGCTGGCTTTCGGCGGACTTATAGTGTTCGCGCTCGCGTCGTTTTTGCCTGCGCTTGCCGCGGCTAAAAAAGCGGGAATATACGTTGCGCTTTCGGGCGTGGCCCTTATCCTCGTTTTCGGCGGCTGGCAGAAAAAAGGCGTCGGCAGAGTGATCGGCGGCGTTCCGAAGCTTTACGACGCGGTCAACTTCGTAAGCGATATTCTGAGCTATTCGAGGCTGTTCGGACTGGGGCTTTCCGGCGCGGTCGTCGGCCTTGTCGTCGACAAAATATGCCAAGTTATCATAGATATGCTGACCTTCGGCGGAGTGCCCGTCGGCATAGTGGTGGCGGCGCCGATATTCATCTTCGGACACGTCCTGAACATCGGCATAAGCGCGCTCGGCGCGTACGTTCACAACAGCAGGCTGCAATATATCGAATATTTCGGCAAATTCTACGAGGGGTCGGGGCATCAGTTCCTGCCGCTCGGCTACAACACAAAATACAACTATATCCAAATTCAGGAGGACAAATAATATGACGTTAGGAACAGTTTTGGCAATACTTGGCGCAGCTTGCGCATCGATTTTCGCCGGTCTCGGCAGTGTTTTCGGAGTGAGCGCGGCAGGTCGCGCCGCCGCAGGCGTTACTGCAGAGGATCCGGACAAATTTTCCAAGTGCCTTATCTTGCAGCTTTTGCCAGGCACGCAGGGCATCTACGGCTTGCTTATTGCATTCTTGGTGTTCTTGAAAATCGGTTTGTTCGGCGGTATGCAACCTCTGACTACCGAATGCGGTCTCGGACTTCTGTTCAGCTGTTTGCCGATAGCAATAGTCGGTTTTTTGAGCGCAATTTATCAGTCTAAAGTGGCAATCGCGGGCATCGCGGTGGTCGCAAAACGTCCGGAAGAAAGCGGCAAATCCATCATCATGACCGTCATGGTCGAAACCTACGCTATTTTGGCGCTGCTCATAAGCTTTTTGGGAGTGTTCATTCCAAAGCTTTCCGTGGTTGCATAGAGGTTATAAATGGACGGGCAACAAAAAATCATCGACAAAATTTTGTCCGACGCCACGCACGATGCGGGCGAGATGCTTTCCGAAGCCTTGAAAAAGGCCGAAGCTCTCGTTGCGGCAAAGCAGGCTGAGGCCGACGCCGAATACGATCTTTCGGTCGAAGAGGCTCGAAAAGCGGGAGAAGAGGTGGTAAGACGCCGTTTGACGGTTGCCGACCTCGAGGTGAAAAAACTTTTGCTCTCCGCCAAAAAACAGGCCGTCGACGAAGCTTTTGAAGAAAGCCTCAAAAAACTTCTGGCGCTTCCGAAAGAGGAATATGCCGCGCTTGTCGGAAGCATGATTGCGTCCGCCGCAGACGACGGCGACGTCGTTGTGATTTCCGAAAACGACAAAAACGTTTTGACAAAAGCGGTTTTTGACAAAATTTCGGCAAAAATCGGCAAAAAACTGACGCTTTCCGACACGTTCGGGAATTTCAAAGGCGGCGTTATGCTTTTGGGAAAAGGCGTGGACAAAAACTTGACTTTCGAATCCGAACTTGCTCTTTTGAGGGACGAGGTTGAACCGGAAGTCGCAAAAATTATGTTTTCAAACGGTAAAAAATCATGACCGAAGCAGGGCTTTTGTATTCTAACGCTCGCATAAAGAGCATGGAAAATTCGCTGGTTTCGCCGCTTCAAATGGGAAGACTTTTGGACTGCGAAACTTTTTCCGATGCCGTAAAAATGCTTTCTGAATTCGGTTATACCGGCGGCACTGCGGCAGACGACGGCGTATCATACGAAAATCTGCTCGACGCGGAGCGCGCCGCGGCAACCGACTTTTTCATGGAAAACGTTTTCAAAAAAAGCGGACTGGAAACCATGCTTTTGCCTGCCGACTGGCACAATTTGAAATCGGCGCTGAAGGCAAAATACGGCAAGGTGAAAGACCTTTCGCTTCTCGTTTATCAAGGCGGGAACGTTGCTCTCGAAACCATCGAAAAAGCGGTGGAAGGGGACGAAGATGCGGCAAGCGGTCTGACGGCCGAAATGAACGAAACGATTATGGCGGTCCGGGCAGAATTTGCCGAAAATCCTCCTTCGGGAAGGTTTATCGACGTAGTCGCGGACAAGGCGATGTACAGAGAAATTTTTGCCATACTCAAAAAATCGTCTTCGCCGTGCCTGGTGAAGTATTTCGCTTTGCAGGTCGATCTTTTGAACCTTAAAAACTTTTATCGTTCAAAGAGGCTCCGCCTCGGAAAAGAGGAGTTTAGAGAAGGTTTTATTTCGGGCGGCAAGCTCAAGGAAACGCTGTTTTCGGAGGGCTACGAAACGCCCGACGAGGACTTTGCAAAACAAATCGAAAAGGTCGCGCCTGAATTTTTGAAAATAACAAAGGTGCTTTCGGAGGGCAAAATCGCCGAAGCCGAAGCGATGGCTGATAATATGCAGCTTAAAATTTTCAAGGACGACAGAAACGACATGTTTTCCGTTGCGCCGATAGCGGGATTTTATCTCGCCAAGCTTACGGAAATCAAATCGGTCAAGCTTATTCTCGCCGCAAAAAAGAACGGCGTGGACAAACAACAACTCAGAGTGAGGCTCAGAGAACTTTATGCGTAACAACAGGATTGCCGTTATAGGCGACAAAGATTCGGTTTTGGCTTTCAAGGCGGTGGGCATGGACGTCTATCCCGTGGAAGACCTTGCCGAAGCGGAAAAAACCGTCAAAATTCTGGCGAGGGACTACGCCGTGATTTTCGTTACCGAAGAAATCGCCGAAAAGGCGCAGGACATTCTGGGACGATATAAATCGCGCCCGTATCCTGCGATTATCCCTATTCCGTCGAACAAGGGAAGCAACGGATTCGGCATGGCAGGCGTAAAGGCCGACGTCGAAAAAGCAATCGGCGCAGACATTCTATTCAACAGCTAAAAAGAGGTATATATGCAAAACAACACAGGTAAAATCGTCAAAGTCAGCGGTCCGTTGATCGTGGCGGAAAATATGGCCGACGTCAAAATGTACGACGTGGTGAAGGTTTCCAAAGAGGGGCTTGTCGGCGAAGTCATAGAGCTTAGGGGCGACAAGGCTTCCATTCAGGTTTACGAGGAAACGGGCGGCCTCGGCGTCGGGGAAGAAGTGGTTTCGACCGGAATGCCGCTGTCCGTCGAGCTTGCTCCGGGACTTATCGAGGGTATTTACGACGGAATTCAGCGTCCGCTTGAAAAGCTTGCGGCTGTTTCCGGCGACAGAATAGGTCGCGGCGTAAGCGTGAGCGCGGTGGATCATGAAAAGAAATGGCTTTTCTGTCCGACGGCAAAGGTCGGGCAAAAGGTGTCTGCGGGCGACGAACTCGGCTACGTTGACGAAACTCCGGTCGTCAGACATAAAATTATGGTTCCGTACGGAGTAGAGGGCGTCGTAACCGAGATAAACGGCGGCAAATTCAACGTCACCGAAACCGTGGCCGTTCTGGACGGAGACAAAAAGGTCTGCATGCTCCAGAGGTGGCCTGTCAGAAAGGGGCGTCCGTATAAAGAAAAGATGACTCCGACCATGCCTATGGTTACCGGTCAGCGCGTAATTGACACGCTGTTCCCGATTGCAAAAGGCGGCGTGGCGGCTGTTCCGGGGCCTTTCGGCAGCGGCAAAACCGTCGTTCAGCATCAGCTTGCAAAATGGGCGGACGCCGAAATCATAGTTTACGTCGGCTGCGGCGAACGCGGCAACGAAATGACCGACGTTCTTAACGAATTTCCGGAGCTTACCGACCCGAAAACCGGCTATCCTTTGATGAAGCGCACGGTTCTGATCGCAAACACTTCCGACATGCCGGTTGCGGCAAGGGAAGCGTCCATATACACCGGCATAACCATTGCCGAATATTTTAGGGACATGGGCTACAACGTCGCCATAATGGCAGACAGCACCAGCCGTTGGGCGGAAGCCTTGAGAGAAATGAGCGGCCGTTTGGAAGAAATGCCGGGCGAAGAAGGTTATCCTGCGTATCTTTCGTCCCGTCTTGCCGAGTTCTACGAAAGAGCAGGCGTTGTGAAAACGCTGGGCAGCGAGGAACGTGTTGGCAGCGTCAGCGCAATCGGCGCGGTGAGCCCTCCGGGCGGCGACCTTTCGGAACCTGTAAGTCAGGCAACGCTCAGAATCGTCAAAGTGTTTTGGGGGCTTTCGGCAAGCCTTGCTTACAAACGCCATTTCCCTGCAATCGACTGGTTGCAAAGCTACAGCCTTTACGCAGACCGCCTGAAAGAGTGGTACGATTTCAACGTCGGCGAAAAGTGGGCGAAGGATCGCGCCGAAATCATGAGGATTTTGCAGGAAGAAGCTTCGCTTGACGAAATAGTTCGTCTGGTCGGCATCGACGCTCTGTCGCCTAAAGACAGGCTCATCATGGAAACGGCCAAGTCCGTAAGGGAAGACTATCTGCATCAGAACGCTTTCCACGAAGTGGATACCTACGCTTCGCTCGACAAACAGCTCAGGATGATGGAGCTTATCCTCGGTTGGTATCATCTGGGGCTTGACGCTCTGGACAACGGCATCGAGGTCGAAGACTGGCTGGAGCTTTCGGTGAAAGAGAAAATCGGCAGAGCAAAATATATCCCCGAAGCAGAGCTTTCCAAATTTGAAGACATCACCAGAGAACTCAAACAGCAGGCCATAAATCTGGCCAACGAAGGAGTTGAAAATGCTTAAAGAGTACAAAACTATCCGAGAAGTCGTGGGACCTTTGATGCTCGTCGAGGGCGTTTTGGGCGTAAAATACGACGAACTCGTGGAAATATGCCAGGATAACGGCGAAACGAGAAAAGGCAAGGTGCTTGAGGTCAATCGCGACAAGGCCCTCGTTCAGCTTTTCGAGCCGTCGCAAGGTCTCAAAATTTCCACCGCAAAAGCCAGATTTTTGGGAAGAAGCCTGTCGCTTAACGTTTCGGAAGACATGCTCGGCCGCGTTTTTGACGGCATGGGCAATCCTAAAGACGGCGGCTCGCCGATCATTCCCGAAATGCGTCTGGACGTAAACGGCAGACCGATTAACCCTGCAATGAGGGATTACCCGAACGAGTTCATTCAGACCGGCATCTCCGCAATCGACGGCCTCAACACTTTGGTCAGAGGTCAAAAACTGCCGGTGTTCAGCGCGTCGGGACTGCCGCACAGCGAGCTTGCGGCGCAGATTGCCAGACAAGCCAAGGTTTTGGGCACAGACAGCAAGTTTGCCGTCGTGTTCGCCGCCGTGGGCATCACGTTTGAAGAAGCGGAATTTTTCATAAACGATTTCAGAAAAACGGGTGCAATCGAAAGAGCGGTGCTGTTTATCAACCTCGCCAACGATCCGGCGGTCGAGCGTATCGCAACTCCGCGCATGGCGTTGACGGCTGCGGAATATCTGGCTTTCGAAAAAGGTATGCACGTTCTGGTCATCACCACCGACATCACCAACTACGCTGAAGCTTTGAGAGAGGTTTCCGCTGCAAGGAAGGAAGTTCCGGGCCGTCGCGGTTATCCGGGATATCTCTACACCGACCTCGCTTCCATGTACGAAAGAGCGGGCAGAATTAAGGGCAAAGAGGGCAGCATAACGCAGATTCCTGTGCTCACCATGCCCGAAGACGACAAAACTCACCCTATCCCTGACCTTACGGGTTACATCACCGAGGGGCAGATTATTTTGAGCCGCGAGCTTTACAAAAAGGGTGTAACGCCGCCTATCGACGTTTTGCCGAGCTTGTCGAGGCTTAAGGATAAGGGCATAGGCAGCGGCAAAACAAGAGAGGACCACGCCGACACTATGAACCAGCTGTTCTCGGCGTACGCGCAAGGCAAGGAAGCAAAGGAGCTGTCCGCAATCCTCGGCGAATCCGCGCTTTCCGACGTGGACAAAAAATTTGCGCACTTTGCCGAAGAGTTTGAAAAACGCTACGTTTCTCAGGGCTTCGACACCGACAGATCCATCGAGGAAACGTTGGACATGGGCTGGGAGCTTTTGAAGCTGCTGCCTAAATCCGAACTCAAACGTATAAGAGACGAATATATCGAAAAATATCTGAATCGAAATGACAAGGCTTAACGTCAACCCGACGAGAATGGAATTAAGGCGCCTGAAAGCGCGTCTTAAAACCGCCGTCAGGGGGCACAAACTTCTAAAAGATAAGTCGGACGAAATGATCAGGCAATTTATGGTTTACGCCCGCAAAAACAAACAGCTTCGTATGGAAACCGAGGCTGCGCTTTCCGACGCGCTGAAAGGCTTTATGCTGGCCAGAGCCGTTTCCGACGACCAGGTTATCGAGGAAGCCGTGGCTATGCCCGCTTCGTTCGTGGAGGCCGAAGTGTCTACAAAATCGGTTATGAGCGTCGAGGTTCCGTCCATAAAAATCAAGGAGCGAAAAACTCAGGATATGTTCCCGTATTCTTTTTCGTCGGTCACCGCCGAGCTTGACGACAGCATCGTTACCCTTAACGGAGTGGTCGCCAAAATGGTGGAGCTTGCCGAAGTGGAAAAGACCTGCAACATGCTTGCCGACGAAATCGAAAAGAATCGCCGCCGCGTCAACGCGCTCGAGTACGTTATGATTCCGGAGCTTGAAGAAACCATAAAGTATATTTCGATGAAGCTCGAGGAGCAGGAAAGAAGCAACGTCGTCAGGCTGATGAAAGTCAAAGATATGATTCAGAACAGAGATTAAAATCAGCGAAAAATTCCGCGGCAACGCCGCGGGTTTTTTAATTTGTCATAAAACCTCGCCGTTTTGCATTTATATAAGCGAGGTGAATTATGAAAAAATTTTGTATAGTTATGCTTGTTCTCGCCGTTGCGGTTTGTGGTTTTTCCGCTTGTGGCGACAAAAAACCGGAAAAAATCAAATATATCGAAAACGTCAGCCATTATGAAACGCACGCGTATCGCGCGGACACTGCGGACTACTTGGTGGAAATCTCTGCCGGCGTAAAAGAAAAACCGTTCGTAGCCGACGGCAAGGTCGGGGAGCCGGTGGAATTTCAGACCGTGAAAATCACCCCTAAAAAGAACGCCGAAGCCACGGAGCTGGACTTTAAGGTGAAGTACGAGAGCGGCGAATTTTCGGGCAAAGCTCAAAAAGACAAATTCGGCCCGGGTTACACCGCAAACATAGATATCGGCGAAAACGTCGGGAAGATAGAATCGGTGAGTGTTGCGGGCGGAAAAGAAATCCCTCTCGAAAACCTTCTGGACGGCAAAATCGGCTGGGAGGACGCTTTCAAGGTTGCCACCGAAACCCTCAAAGATTTCATCGGAGCAAACCTTGACGAAAAAGGAAAATTCAAAAAGGAAATCTGCGTCAAATATCTGATGAATCCGTACAGCGGAAACGGTGAATATTACTGGTACGTCGCTTTCATCGGCGAAGGATTCGACTACACGGCAATTCTGGTCAATCCGACCGACGGCAAAGTCGTCGCAAAATAAAAAGCAGGGCATAGGCCCTGTTTTTTTTTGTTTTACAAAGGAAGGTAAGTGAATATATTTAGGTTGGAGGGAATTATGCTTATCGTTGCTTTGACTGCATTCGGCGTGGGCGGCGCAACCGTTTTGGGGGCGATCTTCGGCTTTTTGTTCAAAAAATCTTCCGCAAAAACGGGCGACGTGGTTTTGGGATTTGCCGCGGGTGTGATGATGGCCGCCTCCGTCGTCGGCCTTATAACGCCGTCGCTGTCTCTTGGCGGAAAGTACGGCATTTTCGTTACCGTGGGCGGAATTCTGGCGGGAACGATCGTCGTCGGTCTTTTGGAAACCTTTATACAAAAAAGAACGATTTTGTCCGAAAAAGACGGCGTTTCTTCCGAAAAAATCAAAAAAATACTGCTTTTGGTCGCCGCAATCGCAATCCATAATTTGCCTGAGGGCATAGCCGCTGGCGTGGGTTTCGGCGGCGAAAACGTGTCGGACGCCTTGGTTGTGGCGGCAAGCATAGCTCTTCAGAATTTCCCCGAAGGCATGGCCGTTTGCGCTCCGATGATTGCGTCCGGCTTTTCGAAAAAGAAAACGTTTTTCATTGCTCTCGGAACGGGGCTTATCGAAGTCGTCGGAACTTTCGTCGGCTATTTCGCCGTAACCGTTTCGAAAGCTATGCTCCCGTTTTCGTTGGCTTTTGCCGGCGGCACCATGGTGTACGTCATTTCTGACGACATAATCCCCGAAACGCATCTGTCGGGAAACGGAAAGGCTTCCACTTTTGCGCTTATAATCGGCTTCGTGGTTATGCTGACGCTGGATTGGTTTTTCGGATAAAAACCATTGAACGTTGTCATTTATCTGAATTCGAGTGTGTTGTTCGGATATCTTTCTACAAATCTTTTCATGATTTTTACGATAAGGCCCCATTCATAATCGTCATACGTTTTTCGAGCTTGAATTTTGTCCAAATCGAGTCCGACGAAAACGAGTTTTAAGTTTTCGTTGTGATTGTACCACATAAATTCGTTCAAAATGTCCGCATGAAAGTGCAAGTCGGGCAGATCTTCAAAATCTATGATACCTTTCCCGTCAAGCTTAATAAAGACGTCCTTGTAGAAATCCTTGTAAGTTTCGTAAGGTGTTTTGTAGTCTGAAATGTTGAAAATAACTTCTTTCATTGTTTTGGTTAGTGTTTATTTATCTCTGAATTCGAGAGTGTTGTTTGGGAATTTTTTAACAAAATCTTCCATAACAGATATGATGAGTTCCCATCTTGTGTCATCATACGTTTGTCTTTTTTTGATTTTGTCCAAATCGAGCCCGACGAAAACGAGTTTCAAGTTTTCGTTGTGATTGTACCACATAAATTCGTTTAAAATGTCCGCATGAAAGTGCAAGTCGGGCAGATCTTCAAAATCTATGATACCTTTCCCGTCGAGTTTGACAAAAACGTCCCTATAAAAATCTTTATAAGTCTCGCCTGTTGATTTGTAATCCGAAATGTTAAATATAACTTCTTTCATTCCTCGTCTCCTTCTTCGTTTTCTCCGATAATATAATAAATGTCGCCGGTATAATGGTCGGAAAAAAATTGTGGCGCAAAAGATTATGCGCCACAAGTTGAAAAATTTGATTTTTATCTGTTTTTCTTTTTGAAGCCGGCTACGAATTTTCTGAAGCCGCCTTTTTCCTTGTTGAGCATAGCCACGAGGCCGTCAACGGTCATAGGGGAGAGGATACCTCCCGAGAATCCGCTGAAAACTCTGAGCGGCATGGTTTTGATGGATTGAACGATCATTTCGCTGTTTGCCGCGCTGCCTGCAACGAGCTTGCCGCCGAACGTCAGAAGGTTGTGCAAAAACTTGCCGAGCGGCACCGATTTGACGTCGGACATGGAGCTGTTAGGTGTGAATTCGCCGCGTTGTTGCTGATGATTTTCAGGGATTTTCTCGCCGTAGAGCGCTTCGAATTGATCCTTTGGCCAGTCCTTTAGGCCTTCGACGGAGAAGTAGCACGGAGCAAAGGATTTGTAGTCAGGCACGGGCTGAGCCTCGGAAGTCAGGTTGACTTCGCCTTTCAGGCGAATATCTCTGGAGGAGGCGCCGACCAAAATTTCGTATTTGCCCGCTTCCGCGTACCAGTCTTTGGTTTCGGTGTTGTAGAAGCTGAAGCTGCGCTTGTTCAAAGTTACGGAAACGTCCACGGTTTCGCCTGCTTTGACGAAAACCTTTTCAAAGCCCTTAAGCTCTTTTTCCGCTTTGAAGACGGAGCATTCCGGATCGCGGACGTAAACCTGGCAAATTTCTTTGCCGTCGGTTTTGCCGGTGTTGGTAACCTTGAAGCTTACGGTCAGGGTGTCGGAATCGGTGACGTCGGACTTGTCGAGTTTCAGATCGCTGTATTCGAAAGCGGTGTAGCTGAGGCCGTAGCCGAACGGGAAGCGCACGTCGATTTTTGCGCTGTCGTACCAGCGGTAGCCAACGAAGATGCTTTCGCGATATTCGACGTATTGCGGGCCCATAGGGAACAGTTTGGCCGCCGAGCAGCTTTCGTTCTGATACGGATAAGTTTCGGCCAGTTTGCCGCAAGGGTTCTTGTCGCCGAACACGAGGTCGACGATTGCGCTGCCGACGGCCTGACCGCCGAGGTACATGTTGAGAACGGCTTTTGCGTCGTCAAACCACGGAAGGGTAACAGGCGAGCCGCCTTCGAGAACGAACACGGTGTCCGGTCTGATCTTCAGCAGTTCCATAGCCAGTTTGTTGTGGCCGAGAGGCAGTTCCATGTGGGTTCTGTCGAAGCCTTCGCTTTCGTAGATGTCGGTGAGGCCGATGACGCAAACGACTTTGTCGGCGAGCTTCGCCGCTTCCAAAGCCTTGTCCAGAAGCTTTTGATTGAAACCGTCTTTTTTGAGGGTGTAGCCCGGTTCGTAAACGTATTTGACGCCGGCTTCGTCCATTGCGCTAAGCACGCTGTCGAGCCTGGTCGGAACGATGTGCGAAGAACCGCTGCCCTGATATCTCACGACTTCGGCCAGTTTGCCGATGAGGGCGACTTTTGCGGTTTTTTCGAGAGGGAGCAGGTTGTCGTCGTTCTTCAGAAGAACCGCGCTTTCTGCGGCGGCAGTCCTTGCCACTTGGTGATGAGCGGCGTAGTCGGCTTTTTTGCCTTCGTTTGCGGCCTTTTGTTCGGCGCATTCGGATATGTAGCGGAGCATACGTTCAACCACGACGTCCAGTTCTTCCATGGAAAGACGGCCTTCGTTCACGGCTTTGACGATCTGACGGTCGTTCATGCCTTTGTTGCCCGGCATTTCGAGGTCCAAACCGCCTTTGATGCCCAAAACTCTGTCGTTGGTTGCGCCCCAGTCGGAAACGACGATGCCTTCAAATCCCCATTCTTCGCGAAGAATGTCGTTAAGCATGCGTTTGCTGTCGGAAACGAATTCGCCGTTGAGCATGTTGTAGCTGCACATAACCTGTTGCGGTTGAGCTTCCTTTACGGCGGTTTCGAATGCAGGGAGATAAATCTCCCTGAGGGTTCTTTCGTCCACCTTTGCGTCGATGGACATACGAAGGTATTCCTGATTGTTGGCGGCGTAGTGTTTGAGGCTGTTGCCGACTTTCACGCTTTTGGTACCTTTGATGAAAGCGGTTGCCATTTCGCCCGCCAGATAAGGATCTTCGGAAAAGTATTCGAAGTTACGGCCGCAAAGAGGGCTGCGCTTGATGTTGGTGCCCGGCCCGAGGACGGTGGAAACGCCCTGATCGATCGCTTCTTCGCCGATGGCTTTGCCTACGCCGAAAAGAAGCTGTCTGTCCCAGCTGGAAGCGGTGGTTACCGCGGTAGGGAAGCAGGTTGACGGTTCGCTGCCTTTCATGATGTTGGTGCCGCCGCTCTTCTGAACTTCTTTTCTGAGTCCGTGAGGGCCGTCGGTCATCATGACGGAAGGAACGCCCAGTCTTTCGATTGCTTTGGTGAGCCAGAAGGTCTGACCGGAGCAAAGGCCGGCTTTTTCTTCCAGGGTAAGTTCGGACATAACTTTTTTGATGTCGATCATAAAATTGCCTCCAAAATTCAAATATAATTTTATTGTATCAAAATAATTTTTGCATTGCAACTGTTTGGGAAAAATTTGGCCAAATATGCGTGCGTTTTGAGTTATATTTTTATATTTATTTGACATTAGAAAGCAAATGCGTTACAATGCAATATGCAAACTATTTTTACGGGAGAGATATTATGTCGCAAAAACAAAAACGTCAATTTGTTTTCAAAAAAGAAGAAGCTTTGTGGGTTCCGAACCTCATAACCTATTTCAGGATGCTGTGCATACCTGTTTTTTGCGTGCTTTGTCTGGTCGGCGGCCTGAAACATAACGTTACGCTTGTGTACTGGTCCTTGGGCGTTTTCAGCGTAGCGGCGATAAGCGACCTTTTCGACGGCAAAATTGCCAGAAAATACAACCTCGTCAGCGACATAGGCAAGGTTTTCGATCCGCTTGCAGACAAGCTTATGCACATTTGCGTTTTGTTGTGCCTGTGCATCATCGGCTACATTCCTTGGTACGTCGTTGCTTTCATCATTCTGAAGGAACTGGTGATGGTTGCCATCAGCCCGCTTTTCGTTACGAGAAGCATCGTCATCCCTGCAGTGTATGCGGGAAAAGTGGCTTCTGCATGGATAAGCGTCGCGGTGGTCGTAACCTTCTTCCACGAGCTTTTGGTGGAGCACGCTTCGTTCAATCTTGGCAGCCTCACCGTAACGCCTGACTGGATTATGCTTATCATCGGCTGCATTCTTGCCGCTTACGCCGCAGGCACCTACATCGTCATCGGCGCGAGAAAGATGAAAGAATTCAGGGAAAAACTCGCCGCGGGCGAAATCGACAAACTCGGCCAACCTATCGTAAAAGCAGAGGACGCAGCTACGTCCGACGAAACCGCTTCCGAAAACAACTAGGGCTTAAATCGGAGAACCACTATGGAAAAAACTTATCAGCCACAGCTTTTTGAGAAAAAACTGTATGAATTCTGGTCGAAAGGCGGCTATTTCGGCGCAAAACCGAATCCTGAGAAGGAGCCGTTTACCATCGTTATGCCTCCTCCAAACATCACGGGGCAACTGCACATGGGGCACGCTTTGGACGAAACCGTGCAGGATATTATCATTCGTTTCAAACGTATGTCGGGCTACGAGGCTTTGTGGATCCCGGGCACGGACCACGCTTCTATCGCAACCGAAGTCAAAATCGTTGATAAACTGAAAGCCGAAGGCCTTGACAAAAGGGAAATCGGCAGAGAAGAATTTCTGCGCCGCGCGTGGGAATGGAAAAAACAATACGGCGGCAGAATAGTCGAGCAGCTTAAAACTCTCGGCTCCAGCTGCGACTGGTCGAGGGAAGCGTTCACTATGGACGAAAATCTGTCGGCGGCGGTTCTGGAGGTTTTCTGCAAGCTTTACGACAAGGGGCTTATCTATCGCGGCGACAGAATCATCAACTGGTGCCCGACCTGCGGCACGGCTCTTTCGGACGCAGAGGTCGAATATTCCGAAAAAGACAGCTTTTTGTGGCATTTCAGATACCCTCTGAAGGACGGAAGCGGCTACATCGAAGTGGCCACCACCAGGCCTGAAACCATTCCGGGCGACACCGCCGTTGCGGTCAACCCGAAAGATCCTAAATACAAGCATCTCGTGGGCAAAATTCTCGTTTTGCCGGTGAACGGAAGAGAAATCCCTATCGTTGCGGACAACTACGTCGAAATGGGCTTCGGAAGCGGCGCCGTCAAAATCACGCCGGCTCACGATCCTAACGACTTCGAGGTGGGCCTTCGTCATAACCTTCCTGTCATAAGGGTTATGGACGATAACGGCGTTATGAACGAGCTTGCGGGCAAATATAACGGACTCACCCGCGACGAATGCCGCAAACAAATCGTCGAAGACTTAAAAGAGGGCGGCTTTCTCGTGAAAATCGAACCTTATAAGCACAACGTCGGCGAATGTTATCGTTGCTCGACCATCGTCGAGCCTATCGTCAGCAAGCAATGGTTCGTCAAAATGAAACCGCTTGCCGAACCTGCCATTGCGGCCGTCAAAAAACGCAAAGTCGAATTTATCCCTAAACGTTTCGAAAAAACCTATTTCAACTGGATGGAAAACGTCAGAGACTGGTGCATCAGCCGTCAGCTTTGGTGGGGACACAGAATTCCTGCCTACTATTGCGACGACTGCGGCGAAATGACCGTTTCCAAAACCAAGGTCGAAGTTTGCCCGAAATGCGGCGGAAAACACGTCCGTCAGGACGAAGACGTTCTGGACACCTGGTTCTCCAGCGCGCTTTGGCCGTTCTCCACTTTGGGCTATCCGAAAAAGACCAAAGACCTCGAATATTTCTACCCGACCAACGTTCTCGTAACCGCATACGACATCATCTTCTTCTGGGTTGCCAGAATGATTTTCAGCGGCATCGAAAACATGGGCGAAGTTCCGTTCTCCGAAGTGCTTATTCACGGCCTCGTCCGCGACAGTCAGGGCAGAAAGATGTCCAAATCGCTTGGCAACGGCATCGATCCGTTGGAGATTATCGACAAATACGGCGCCGACACCTTGCGTTTCAGTCTGGCTACGGGCATCGCTCCGGGAAGCGACACCAGATATTCCGAAGAAAAGGTGGAATCCTGCCGCAACTTCATGAACAAGCTTTGGAACGCCAGCCGTTTCCTCATCATGAACATGGAAGGCAAGGAGCTTAAGGACATTTCCGAGCTTAAAAAATTGCCGGTTGACAAATGGATTCTCACCAAGCTTCAAGGGCTTATCAAAGAGGTTACCATCAATCTCAACAAATACGAAATCGGTCTTGCCGCAGGCAAAATTTACGACTTCGTGTGGTCGGATTTCTGCGACTGGTACATCGAAATGGAAAAACCGCTCCTTTACGGCGACAACGAAAAACTGAAGATTCATGCGCTCAGCATGCTCAGCTACGTTCTGGAAACCGTTCTGAAGCTTTTGCATCCGTTCGTTCCGTTCGTTACAGAGGAAATTTTCCGGATTCTGCATCCTGACAAAGCCCTCATCGTGGAAGAATGGCCGAAGTACAACAAACGCCTCACCTATTACGCCGAAGCAAAGGCATTCGAGGGCGTTATGAACCTCATAAAAGCCGTCAGAAACATCCGCGCCGAAATGAACGTCGCGCCGTCAAAGAGAGTAACCTTGCTCATAAAAGACAACGAACACAGGCCGTTCTTTGAAAAAACCGCCATGTTTATCGAAAAGCTTGCCGGCGCATCGCACGTTGAATTCGTCAAAGAAAAACCGACCGACGTCAAGGTTTCCACGGCAGTTTCCGACAGTGTGGAAGTTTATATTCCGCTCGGCGAACTGGTGGACACAGAAAAAGAAATCGCGCGTCTTACCAAGGAGCTTGAAAACACCGAAAAAGAAATTTTGCGTGCAGAGGGTATGCTCGGCAACCAAAAATTCGTCGCCAACGCTCCGAAAGCCTTGGTTGAAAAGGAAAGAGATAAGCTGGAAAAACATCGTCAGAAACGCGACAAGCTTTTCGAGCAGATCGAAAATCTTAAATAAACGAAACAAAAAAGAGTGGAGAAATCCGCTCTTTTTTGTTTTTAATTTAATCGAACATCGATTTCAGTTTGCCAAAATCGACGTTTTTCACCTTTTGAAACTTCATTACCGAAATCGTGTCGCCGCCTTCGCCGAGAATTTTCAGCATAGTGCGGTTAAATATAACGGTTTTATCCGCGTAGCGTATGCGGTATTCGACCGAGGAATATTCCGTCGCTTTTACTTTTCGGAAATTATACCGTTTTACGTATTTTCCGCCGTCCATTTCGGTCAGAAAGTCCGATATTTTGTCGGAGGGAAGAAAGGTTTCGGTTTCCGTTTCCTTGTCGTAAACGGAAATTTCAAGCGCGTCGCCGTTCGGAAGCAATTTTTCGATGCTTCTTGGAGCGTATAACCCTGCCGCAACCGCCGACGCGGCAATCGCCACGACAACAAAAACAATCGCAAGGCGAGTCGTTAACTTTTCGGTTTTCATCTGAGGCCCTCCTTTTTATACTTTCAGTATAACGGATAGGGCGAGCGTTTGTCAATATGAATTTTTCGAAAAGTCGGGTATGAAGCTTTCTCCAACAGAGCCTAAATCCTGCGTGAAACCGTCGGTTATGCCGAGTTTTTCCATATATAAAGCCGCGCGCTTATATTCAAGAGGCTTAAGCGGTCGATTGATTTCGGGGTAGTTTTCGGTGTCCACGGGGGTGTATTGTCCCATAAGGCTCAGGAAGGCGTCGTTTTTGAAATGCTTTGAAAAGCAGTCCAGAACGTCGAAAGTGTTCTGAAGATTATTCGGCAAAACGAGGTGGCGCACTATGACGCCTTTTTGCATAATGCCGTCCGCGTCGAAGGCGGGTTTTCCGACTTGGCGGATCATTTCCGAGATTGCAGGGAAGGCAAATTTGAAATAGTTTTTCGTCCCCGAATATTTTTGGGAATATTCCTCTTTGACGTATTTAAGGTCGGGGAGGTAAACGTCCACCAAACCGTCAAGCATTTTTAGGGTATCGACGGTTTCGTAGCCCGAAGTGTTGTAAACGACGGGTATTTTCGGCTTATAAATTTCGAGCGCTTCCGTGATAAGGTCGGCGAACGGCGTCGGGGAAACGAGGTTCACGTTATGCGCGCCCGACGCTTCTATGCTTTTTATAAGCTCCGAAAACTCCTTTGGGGTGTAGGTCTTGCCGACAGGAGAGCGGGAAATATCCTTGTTCTGGCAAAAGACGCAACGCATGGTGCAGCACGAAAAAAACACCGTTCCGCTTCCGCGCGTGCCGGAGAGCGGCGGTTCTTCCCATTTGTGCAGGTGAAAGTAGGCCACCGTAATTTCGTGCGGCGCGCCGCAAAGGCCCGTTCTGCCGTTCGCGCGGGGGCTTTTGCAGGCATTTGGACACAAATTGCACTCAAAATCTTTGCCAGAGGTTGCCTTAATCATAATTATATATTATAATATATTCATCTGGCTAAATCAAATATATACGGGAGGTAAAACGTTGAACAGTTTAAAAAAAGCGTTCAGATACGCGAATTCCAAATTGATATATCTGTTGCTATTCGGGTTTTTGCCGGCGGCGTTTTGCTCGGCCTGTTTCCCGATAAGCAAAATCGTTAACTTTATTTGCTGGAATGCGGAAAATCCTGCCAGGGATTTTAAGTCGATTCTTTTCGCCACGTCGCACATAGCGGATAAATGGTGGTGGATCCCGGTGGCAATGTTTTTGCTTGCGGTGTTAAGCTATTGTATGCTTTTCGGCGCAATTGACCGCCACATGCGCATCGGCAGCTTCACCATGAGCTTCAAACGGTTTTCCGCAAGGGCAAACTACAATATGATTTCCGCTACGCTGTTTTCGGTGGCCGTCATTTTGTGCTTCGTGCTGGACGAATTTGTGTTTGCAAGTCTGGCAACCTTGTCGTCCAACGTCTTTTCGGGAGTGACACTGACGGTGGCGCTGTCGCTTTCGGCGTTTTTGTCGTTTGCGCTTCTGGCGCTTGCGGTGGCTCTTCTTATTATGTGGGTTCCGACGATGATGCACACGGGGCTTAACGCCAGCGCGGCTTTCGGTATGAGCGTTCGTCAGCTGGGAAGGGACTACTGGAACGTGGCGTTGTCGCTTGCCGCGGTAGGCGCGGTCGCCCTCGTTTTGTACGTTCTGAACGGCGTTTTGAAAATGCACATCGGCGTGTTCTTGGACATGGTGTTTTACTGCTTCGTGGTGGTTTATTATCTGGTTTTGGCGTTCACGCTGTTTTTCGAGAAAAACGGCATCGAACGTATGGACCTCAAAAAAACAAGCATTTGGGAGAAATAATATATGGAATTTAAGAATTCAATTTCTATCATTACCGTCAAATTCGGTACGGTTTTCAGAGTTATTTTGTATATTGCCATCGTCGGCGTGATCGTGCTCGGGATAGCAATGATCGGCATAAATCCGATCATATCCGACATCGAAAACAGTCAGGCTATAAAAGACGGCATCAGATCCGTCACCGAGGACGTTCGTTCGTTTTTGGCAGGCGACTACACGATGAAACAAACACTCGACGCGATAAAAGACGATGCGTCCGAAATTTTGTCGCTTATTAAAAGCGAAACAAACGCCTTCACGAAAATAGGCTTGCTCACCGTTTTGCTGCTGGCGATTTCAAGGTTTCTCATCGGTCTGTGCTACGTTCCTTTGGGGGACATTTTCGGCCAGTATATGCAGTCGGGCATGAGGTACGGGTTTTTCTCAAACTACGTTAAAAACATCAAACAGAGCCTCAATTTCAGCTGGGGATACACGCTGTTTTCGACGCTTCTGGACGTGCTGGTTGTGCTTATCACCGTGTTTTCCGTCTATTTTGCTTTCAGCGTTTTCAAGATTATTTCGCTGATGCTGGCTGTCGTTTTCATCGTTGCGATCGTCGCCTTTAGGTTCACGCTGACTGCGGGAGTTATCCCTTACATACTTTTCGAAAATTGCGGAAGCAACTTCTTCGTTGCATTAAAACGCAGTTTACCGTGCGTAAAGAAGAACATAAACGGCTATATGCGTTGTTTCATCATGAGCGTGCTGCTGTTCTATCTTCTGAACGCAGCCTGCGCGGTAACCACCGTATTCGTCATAACCATTCTTAGCTTGGCGGCACTCGTCATTCTCGTCAGACTTTTGGAGCTGTGCTTCTACTTCAAGTACAAGAAGATGAAGTACTACATCGACGACAACACCGTCGTTGACACGGCTCCGTTTGCCGAGCGCGCCGACCTTGTGGAAATCGAAGACTAAAAAAAGCGGCTTACGTAAAGCCGCTTTTTTATATTCCTGAAATAAAAACGCCGCAAAATCGCGGCGTTTTTTGTAGGCTGTTTTTATTTTTACTTGATTTTTAACACGCGGTAAACGCCGCTTGTTTTTTCAAAAAGCGATTTGTCAAGTTCTTCGTCGCTGTCGGCGAGCGCCGCCGACGTGCCGGATTTATGAACTGCCGAAACTACGTCTGCATTTATGCTTTTTGCAATCGCCTTAATTTCGGGCACTGCCGATTCGCTTCCGAGAATAAGCAGGCGGTGCGCCTTTTTTAGCGGTGCAAAAACGTCAGGGAAGTTTACGCTGTTTTTAACGTTGCCGTTCTCCAAAAAATCGGTGAGCCGGGCCGCTATCATGTCGGCGCAGTTGTCTTCGGCTTCCGCAGTCGACGCGCCGAGGTGAGGAAGGGCAACCACGTTTTTCACGTTCAAAAGTTCTTTAGGGCAAAAGTCCGTGACGTACGCGGATAATTTGCCGCATTCCAAAGCTTTTTTTACGCTTTCGGAGTCGACGAGTTCGCCGCGCGCGTTGTTTATGAGCACGGCGCCGTTTTTCATTATGGCAAATTTTTCGTCGTTCACGAAGCCCTTAAGCTCGGCGGCAAACGGAACGTGCAGGCTGACGAAATCGGAAAACTTGAAAACCTCGTCGAAATCGCGCTTGAATTCCACGCCCGAAAGATCTTCGCGGTCCAGCATTTCTGCGGTGTAGAACGTGCGGTTTGCGGAGGCGACTTTCATTCCGAGCGCAAGCGCCATTTTTGCGGTTTGTTTTGCAATTTGTCCGAAGCCTATAAGCCCCAACGTTTTGCCGGAAATTTCAAAGCCCGAAAATGCGCTTTTGCCTTTTTCAACGGTGGTTTTGAGGTTGTCGTCGGCAGGCAGCGACTGCATCCAGAAGAGTGCGTCCTTAACGTGCCTTGCGGCAAGGAACATGCCCGCAATCGTAAGCTCCGCAACCGCGTGAGCGTTTGCTCCCGGCGTGTTGAAAACCACTATGCCGCGTTTTGCATATTCTTTGTGAGGTATGTTGTTTACGCCTGCGCCGAGTCTGCAAACGGCTTTAAGCTTGTCACCGACGGGGTAGTCGGTCATGTCGAAGCTGCGAAGAAGAATGACGTCGGGGTTGGTTTCGTCCGGATTGTTGACACAATTATCGTTAAAAATGACATCAACCCTCGAACTCATTTTGTTCAGTTTTTTGACGGTGATCATCATTTGTTCCTCGCCTCAAAATCTTTCATGAAGGAGATGAGCGCATCGACGCCTTCCATAGGCATGCCGTTATAGAGCGACGCCCTCAGGCCGCCGACCAGTTTGTGGCCTTTTAAGCTGTGAAGATTTTGCGCTTCGGCTTCTTTGACGAATTTCGCGTCCAGTTCGGCGCTCGGGGTTACGAAAGGTATGTTCACGAGGCTTCTTGCGTCGGCGCGGTTAGGGCAGACGTAGAAACCGCTTTCGTCGATAAAATCGTATAGCTTTTTGCTCTTTGCTTTGTTGAAGGCTTCCATTTCTTTTACTCCGCCGAATTTTTTGAGGTAGCGGAGGTTCAGCATCATAACGTAGATGGCGAAAGTAGGCGGAGTGTTGTAGAGGCTGTTTTTCGCCGCGTGCGTCGAATATTTCATCATCGTCGGGCAGTATTCGGATTCGTGGCCCAAAAGGTCTTTTTTGACGATAACGACGGTTACGCCCGCAGGCCCGAGGTTCTTTTGCGCGCCCGCAAATAAAAGTCCGAATTTTTCAACCGGAATTTCTTCCGCCATAATGTTGCTGCTCGCGTCGCCGACGAGAGGGGCGGAAAGGGTTGGATATTCGGTGTAATGCGTGCCGTAGATTGTGTTGTTGAGGGTTATGTAGCCGTAGTCGATGTCAGGCCTGAAAGAAATGGTTTTGACGTCCGGAATGTAGGTGAAATTTGCGTCCTCGGAGGTTGCGGCAACGGCTGCGTCGCCGTAGCGCTTGGCTTCTTTGTAGGCCTTGGTCGCCCATACGCCGGTGAGGACGTAGTCGGCTTTTTTGTGATTTGTCATAAGGTTCAGAGGAACCGCTTCGAACTGAGTGCTGCCGCCGCCTTGCATAAGCAGAATGTCGTAGTCCTCAGGAACGTGCATAAGTTCCCTTATAAGAGAAAGACATTCGGCGTGAATCCGGTCGTAAAACTTGCCGCGGTGGCTCATTTCCATAACGCTCATGCCGCTGCCGCCAAAATCCAAAAGCTCGGCTTTTACTTGCTCCAAAACTTCCACAGGCAGTACGCTCGGGCCTGCGGAGTAGTTAAAACTTCTCATAACGATCTCCTTAAGATTTGCTTACTTAATTATACAACAAATTTTGCCGAATTTCAAATTATTTGGCCGTATAAAACATATCGAAAGCAATAAATTTGTATAATTTGGTATGAAAGCAGTGATTCTTGCGGGCGGTTTCGGAAAAAGGCTTAAGCCGCTCACCGACAAAACGTGCAAACCTATGGTCAGAATTTTGGGCAGGCCGCTGTCCGAATACGCCGTTGCGGCGCTTAAAGCCGCGGGGATAGAAGAAGTGTACTTCGCCACGGGCTATCGCTCGGAGGACGTCGAAAGCTACTACGGCGACGGCAGAAAATTCGGTATGCGGTTTCGTTACCGAAAAGAAACGACGCCTCTCGGGACTGCCGGCGCAGTCAGGGAACTTAAAGGAGAACTTGGCGAAAAGTTTTTGTGTCTGCCGGCAGACGGCCTGTCCGACGTGGACCTCGGGGCGTTTTCCCGCGCGGATACGGACGGATTTGTCGGCGCGCTTGCGGTGGCGCTAAAGGATGACACGACGGGACTCGGCGTTGTGAATTTTGACGATAATCTGATTGTAAAAAGCTTTGTCGAAAAACCGCTGATTTCGACGAAAGCGTACGTTAATACGGGTATATATATGTTTACAAGTGCCGTTTTCGACTATATAACCGACGGCTTTTGTGATTTCGGAAAGAACGTTTTCCCAAATCTTTCGGGGAAGCTGAAGGTGTTTGTACATAATGGTTTCTGGTCGGACGTGGGCACTTTGGAAAGCTACGAGGAAGCTTGCAAAACGGTGGCTCTCGGCGAAAAATTCAAAAGTTTGTAGAAGGTTTTTTCAAATTCCGCTTAAACTCTTGTCAAAGTCGCAATAATAAGTTATAATCTATGTTAGACTATATTGCGCGCTTTGCGCACGGAGGCATTTTTGAAATCAAATAAACTTCTGAAAGTTATGTTTTTCGGCGGCGTCGGCGAAATCGGCAAAAATATGACCGCCTTGGAATACGGCGACAATATTCTGGTCGTCGACGCGGGCATGGGGTTCCCGAACGAAGCGACTCCCGGGGTGGACGTCGTTATTCCCGATATAGAATATCTTAAAACCAACAGCGAAAAGGTGGTCGGCATAGTTCTGACGCACGGCCACGAGGATCACGTCGGCGCGTTGCCGTACGTTTTGAAGGACCTGCCGCAAGTGCCCGTTTACGGGACTCGTTTTACGCTTGGCATCGCGGCGCACAAACTGGAAAATCAAAGGATGTCCACCGACGTCCTTTCGGTCGTTCCCGAAAACGGAACCGTCGAAATAGGCCCGTTTTCCGTCGAATTTATCAAAGTCTGCCACAGCATAGCGGGCGCGGCTGCCCTGAGCATCACGACGCCTGCCGGCATAGTGTTTTTCACCGGCGACTACAAAATGGACTATACCCCTATCGACGGCAAGCTTACCAACATTGCAAGGATCGAGGAAATAGGCAAAAAAGGCGTTTTGCTTATGCTTGGCGAAAGCACCAACGTCGAACGACAGGGGCACAGCAAATCCGAACGCCGGGTGGGGCAGAGTCTGGAACAGGTGTTTGTGACGAACAGCACCCGAAGGATAATCATTGCCACCTTTGCCACCAACAACTACAGGGTTCAGCAGATTATGGACCTTGCCAAAAAGTACGGACGGAAAGTGCTGCTTAGCGGTCGGAGCATGAAATTTATAACCGAACTCGGCAAGGAGTCGGGCGAATTGCACTTCGATTCCGACATTCTCGTGGACGCGCAAACGGCCAAAAAGATGGACGACGGCAAAGTTCTGGTGATAAGCACCGGCACGCAGGGCGAACCGATGTCGGCGCTTGCAAAAATGAGCCAGGGCGAATTCGACAAGATAACCGTTGGCGAAAACGATACCGTGGTTCTGTCGTCAAGCCCGATTCCGGGCAACGAAAGAAGCATCTACACCGTCATCAACAACCTCTACCGCAAGGGCGCGGAGGTTATGTACGAAGCGATGTACGACATACACACCACCGGCCACGCGTTTCAGGAGGAGCTGAAGCTTATGCTTCAACTGGTGAAACCGAAGTACTTTATCCCCGTTCACGGCGAATATCGTCATCTGAAAAAGCACGCCGAACTGGCAAAATCGTTGGGTATTCCCGCGGGCAACGTGCTTATATGCGAAATAGGCAACGCGGTTGCTTTGAACAAAAAGGAATTCAAGCGTATTTCCGACGTTCCTGCGGGCAACAGCTTCGTTGACGGCAACACTTTGGGCGAAAACGCAGACGGCATTCTGCGTGACAGGATAAACCTGTCGAAGGACGGAATGATCATCGTCGTTGCAACCGTCGAAATGAAAACGGGCAAAATATTGTCGGGGCCGGAAATAATCGCAAGAGGCTTCGATTTCGACGAAGAAAAGGCCGAGGAAACCAAAGAGGAAGTGTCAAAAGCGGTTGCCGCTCTGGACTACGATCTGGTTGAGGACTACACCGAGGTCAAGGCTGCGGCAAGAAAAGCGATACGACAGCTTCTTAAACAAAAATACAAACAATATCCGATGATATTGCCGATCATAATCGAGGGCTGAAATGTTTGAGGATATTTACCGATTTCAAAAAAAATACGCAGCCGAGCACAAAGTTCCCGTTATGCTTGACGAGAGCATGGCTATTCTGCAGGAAACGGTCAGGCGCGCGCGCCCGAAAAAGATTCTGGAAATCGGCACGGCCATCGGCTACAGCGGCATAAAAATGCTGGAGCAGGCCGATTGCGCCACGCTTACCACCGTCGATAAGGACGCCGACAGACTGGACGTCGCGAGGGAATGTTTCAAAAAGGCGGGACTTACGGACAGGGTTACGATTTGGGAAGGCGATTCGGACGATATCGTGAGATACGCAAGCGGCAAGTTCGACTTCATTATGCTTGACGGACCGAAGGGGCAGTATGCGAGGTATCTGCCGTATCTGAAGGAATTGCTCTTAAAGGGCGGAGTGCTTTTTGCCGACGACGTTATGTTCAAGTGCAAGACGGGGGAGGACTTCAATCCGCTGCACAAGCTGAGGACGATTTCCGTTCAGCTTAAAGTTTTTTTGGACGAACTGACAAACGATAAGGATTTTGAAACCACGCTTTACGACGTCGGGGACGGCGTTTCGGTGAGCGTGAAAAAAGGTTAGACGAAAATGGTTGAATTGTTGGCTCCCGCAGGGAGCAGAGAAAAACTTGACACGGCAATACATTTCGGCGCGGATGCGGTTTACGTCGGCGGGGCGAATTTCGGCCTGCGCGCGTATGCGGACAACTTTGACGAAGAAGGGCTGAAAAACGCCGTTGACTACGCGCACTCGAAAGGCAGGCGCATTTACGTGACGGCAAACATTTTTGCCAGAAACTCCGACTTTTCGCCGTACAGAGAATATCTTTCTTACCTCAAAAAAATCGGCGTCGACGCCGTTATCGTGACCGACACCGGCCTCGTCTGGCGAACCTTGGAATGGCAGCCGGATATGGAAGTTCACCTTTCGACGCAGGCCAACACCACCAACGGCCACACCGTGGCGTTTTGGGCAAAACAAGGGGTTAAGCGCGTCGTTTTGGCTCGTGAATTGTCGCTTGAAGAAATTAAGGAAATCAAAGATATGGTCGGTGGCAGCGTGGAACTTGAAACCTTCGTGCACGGAGCAATGTGCATAAGTTACAGCGGAAGATGTTTGCTGAGCAATTATCTCACCGGTCGAGATTCCAACCGCGGCGAGTGCGTGCAGGCGTGCAGGTGGGAGTATAAAATCGCAGAGGCGTCCAGACCTAACAATCCGCTTACGCTTATGGAAGACGAAAAGGGAAGCTATATCTTAAACAGCCGAGATCTCAACATGATTCGACACGTTAAGGAGCTTGCGGAAGCAGGCATCGACAGCTTCAAAATAGAGGGCAGAATGAAGTCGGAGTACTACGTGGGGAGCGTCGTAAACGCCTACAGGCGCGCAATCGACGCCTATAACGTAAGCCCCGAAGCCTACGTTTTGCAGGAAAATCTTGTCAAAGAACTGGACAAAACCAGCCACCGCGGTTACACCACCGGTTTCTATTTCAGGGGCGAAAACAACGTTTGCATCGAAACGTCAAAACCCGTTTGCGAATACAAGTTTATGGCGAGGGTGCTCGGCTACGACGACGACAAAAAAGCGCTTGTTCTTGAGCAGCGCAACCGCTTTAAGGAAGGCGACGTTCTGGAGGTGCTGTCGCCTGACGGCAATTTCAACAAAAAGATAAAAATAGAAAAAATGTTCGGCGAGGACGGCGAGGAAGTTCCGGACGCAAAAATCGTGCAGCAAAAACTTTTCGTGCCGACCGACGTCAGACTTTCCGAAAACGACATTCTGAGGAGGGACGATGGCAATGATGCTTGAAAAGAAAAACGTAATATTTTTCGTTTCCGTGGCGGACGACCGCCGCGGCGTTGACCTGATTGCCGAAACCATCGAAAAAGATTATCCCGAATATCTTCCGATGGTTTTCGACGAAAGCGCCTACGCCGATGACAAAACGCACAAATTCTCCGCCGCTTTGGACAGGGCTTTTCAAAAGGTTTTTCCGAAAAAATACGACGAGCACAAACGCAAATCTTCCGAAAAACGCGAAACGGCAAATTCGACATTCAGAAAAAAACGTTCCGTCGAATACAAGCGCATTCACAGCATAATTCAGCGTTTTGATCCCGTGACGGTGGTTGCCACAACCCCGAAGCTTTTAAATCTTTGCGTTCTGGCCAACAAAAAGCGCAAAAAACAAACCAAAGTTGTGGGGCTTTGCCAAGGCTTTTCCGCCGACATCACGTTCTATTCTAAGAACGCCAACGGCTATATCGTGGACAACGCCGACGTCAAAAAAAGCCTTATCGGCCGAGGTGCGCAGGCCAGATCGGTTCTAGTTCTGGGTTCTCCGTGCCTCACAGAAAAATACGACTTCGAAAAGGTTTTCGAGGCCAAAAGGGAAATGGGACTGAACGACAAACCGACGATTTATTTGTCGGGCGGCATATTCGGCGACGACAAGGTCAGAAAAGTGCTGGAGCTTATCCTCGATCAGGGCGACTATATCAACACGGTCGTGTTCTGCGGCGAAAACGAAGATTTGTTTTCTTACGTCAGTCAGCGCGTCGAAAAAGCAAAAGCGCAAAACGTCAAAGTGATTATGAGCGGCGAAATGGAACATACCGCCTACCTCGCTTCCGACATCGTCGTTACGACTTATGATCCTACGCTCATAGCGTCGTCGATGGTAAGGCGGGTGCCGACGGTGCTTTTCGCGCCGAAAACCAGACAGGAGGAATCGGACTTTTCATACCTCGGTCAGCGCCGCGCCGCGTTCTACGCAGAAGATCTGAACAAAATCATCATCGACATTTACAAAATCATTCAGACCGACGTCGCAAGGTTCTATCGCATGAGCGACGACACGGGCCTGAAAGTCGATCGCCTAACTGCCGCCGCCAACGCGCTGACGGATTTTGTTTCGGAATAAAAATTTAAAATAAATTATTTTTATGCGGAGGAAACTATGATTCAACACGTTGTTATCTACAAATTCAAAAACCCGTCGGAGGAGCTGTTTTCTGCCGTCGCCGAAAACTTTCAGACGATAAAGGGAAACGTTCCGGGGCTTCTTCGCCTCGACTGCGGCAAAGACGTAATCCGCCTTCCGAGAAGCTACGATTTCGCGCTCTATTGCGAGTTCGAAGATATGGCCGCTTACGACAGGTATCAGACCGCGCCGCTGCATCTTGCGGTTAAGGAGTTTATGAAAACCGTCGTCGAAGAGAGCCACTCCGTTGACTGGGAAAACAAATAAAACCGAATATAAACCCCCGAATGACAGATACTTGATTTATGATGTCTATAGTGTTCGGGGGTATTATTTTGACAATTGTTTTTGGCGGGGCGGAGCGGTTGTTTTTTGGTGGAAGAACGCTTAAAAGGGGAACGCTTTTAAGCCTTTTTGCCGCACTTCTTTTCACGATTTCGCCCGTCGTTTCGGTTTTCGGGCGCGCCGTTTCGGTTCCGACCGTTATATACGTTTTCGTTTCCGTGGCCGTCGGGTTCTACCGTGGAAGCGGCCTCGACAGGCTGTTTTTGACTTACGTTTCCGTCCTTGTCGGCGTGTTTTTATATTTTTACGGCGAGGCGAAAAGCGTTTCACTTTTTTCGTCGGACATATTTTATAGCGCAAACGGAGTGCTTTTGGAAGTTGCGCTCACCGTTTTTTTGGCAAAAACGGCGTCGGACGCGGTCGCGTCTGCGGCAATTTCGATTTTTACCTATGCGTGCCTGTTCACGTCTTTCGGAAAATTCTGCCCGCTTTTCCCCGCGGAAATTTTTTCCGCTTTAACGTTGTCCCAAATTTTGTCTGCCGCAATTTGCATATACGCCCAAAAGATTGCCCGCCTCGTTGCTCCCGACGCGGCGTTTATGCTGGACGAAGCAAAAAGGGCGTAGTTTTTTTGAAAAACGATTTACAAACAATTAAAAAGTAAGTATAATTGATAAATAAAAAAATAAACGGCGGACGATTGAAGGGCTTTGCGCCGACGGATTTTTTGAAAATCTCGTCAGGTGCCCGCTTTGATTTGACTTGCCGCCGATAATTTTGTATAATTTAATCAATTACTTTAAGGCGGTACGATATGCCAAAACCAATCGTGGCCATTGTGGGAAGGCCTAACGTCGGAAAATCGACGCTTTTTAACACAATCGCCGAAAGACGAATATCAATAGTAGAGGACACCCTGGGCGTCACCCGAGACAGGCTTTACGCCGACTGCGAGTGGTGCGGTTACGCATTCAGCTTAATCGACACCGGCGGCCTTGCGTTAAAGAGCGAGGACGAAATGTGGCTTCACATCAAAAAACAAGCCGAAGTCGCGACTTCCACGTGCGATCTGGTGCTTTTCGTGGTTGACGGAAAAACCGGGCTTTCGGCGGAGGACTACGACGTTGCCGACTTTTTGAGAAGAAGCAAAAAACCTTGCCTGTTGGCCGTAAACAAACTGGACAATTTCGAAACGGAAAATCTGTTCGATTTCTACAGCCTCGGAATAGGCGAACCGATAGCCATATCCGCTCAGCAGAAAAAGGGGCTGGGAGATTTGCTGGACGAAATCGTCAAAAACCTCAAGGAAAGGGTGGAATCGGAGCCGGTGGACGAGGACGTTGTGAAGGTTGCTCTCGTAGGCCGTCCTAACGCCGGCAAAAGCAGCATAACCAACAGACTTTTAGGCTACGAACGCGTCATCGTCTCAAGCATTGCGGGCACAACCCGAGACGCCATCGACACTCCTTTTGAGTACGAAGGCAAAAAATATATTCTCATCGACACCGCAGGCATCAGGAGAAAGAGCCGCATCGACGAGGATCTGGAAAGCTACAGCGTCATGAGAAGCCTGGCCGCCATACGTCGCGCTGACGTGGTGCTTCTCGTTTGCGACGCTACGCAGCCGCTTTCCGAGCAGGACGTGAGGATAGCGGGCTACATTCACGACGAAGGCAAGCCGTCGATCGTGGTGATGAACAAATGGGACGCCGTTGAAAAAGACACCTTCACCATCAACAAGTACAACAAGCAGCTTGCCGAAGATCTGAAGTTTATGGACTATTTCGTTCCGCTTTACGTAAGCGCGCTTACGGGGAAAAGGGCGGACACCATAATGCCGGCCATAAACAAGGTTGTCGAAAACAACAGACGAAGAATCACGACGGGACTTTTGAACGACGTGCTGCAAGAGGCCATTCTGACCAACGAGCCGCCTTCGAAAAACGGTCGCAGACTAAAGATATACTACGCGACGGAAGTTTCCGTTTCGCCGCCGACTTTCGTCATAAAAGTTAACGACGAAAGCATAATGCACTTCAGCTACAAGCGTTATCTCGAAAACGCCCTGCGTCGAAGCTTCGATTTTTCCGGCACGCCGGTGAGGCTTCTTATAAGAAATAAAAACGAAAAAGAGGATAATTGATGAAATATTCCGAACTTACCGTCGCAGAGCTTAAGGCTCTCGAGGCGGAGCTTAAGGAGCTATATCAGGAAACCGCCAAAAAAAAGCTTAACATCGACGTTACCCGCGGCAAGCCTTCGGAAGAACAGCTGAAGCTTGCCGACGGAATGTTCTCGGTGGATTTTGGCGACTTCAAATCCGAAAACGGCGCCGACGTAAGAAATTACGGCGGCCTTGAAGGCGTTTTGGAGCTGAGAAAGCTTTTTGCCAAAATTTTCGACGTCAAATATCAGCAGGTGGTTGCCCTTGACGGCAGCAGCCTGAACGTTATGTACGATACTTTGCAATACGCTTTGACCTTCGGCGTCGGCGGCGGTCTGCCGTGGCAGGGGAAGGGCGTCAAATTTTTGTGCCCGGCACCGGGATACGACCGACACTTTGCCGTAACAGAGGCGCTCGGCGTCGAAATGATAACCGTTCCGATGACCGAAACGGGGCCGGATATGGACCTTGTGGAAATGCTTTGCGCCGTAGACGAAAAAATCAAGGGAATGTGGTGCGTTCCGAAATACAGCAACCCGACGGGCGTGATATATTCGGATCAGACGGTGGACAGAATCGCAAAAATGAAAACCGCCGCGCCCGATTTCAGGGTATTTTGGGACAACGCCTATTTCGCGCACGGGCTTTACGCCAACGACGACAAGTTGAAAAACGTTTTTCAGGCTGCCGAAAAAGCGGGCAATCCGGACAGATTCTATATGTTCGCTTCCACCTCGAAAATCACTTTCCCGGGAAGCGGCGTCAGCGCGTTCGTTTCTTCCGAGAAAAACGTGCAGGAATTTTTGTCGCACAGAAAATATCAGACCATCGGCCCTAACAAGGTCGTTCAGCTGGCGCATTTCAAATATCTCAAGGACGAAAAAAACCTGCTTGCCATCATGCAGAAGCACGCCGACATACTTCGCCCGAAGTTTGAGAAGGTGCTGGAAATTTTTGAGGAGGAATTTTCGGATTCCGACGCTCTCAGCTGGTCGAAGCCTAAGGGCGGCTACTTTATAAGCGCGGACACCATGGACGGTTGCGCCCGACGTGCGGTGGAAATCGCCGCAGAACTCGGCGTAAAATTCACGGCCGCAGGCTCTACTTATCCTATGGGGCGCGACGATATGGACAAAAACGTGAGGATCGCTCCGTCTTATCCGACGGTTCCGGAACTGGAAACCGCAATAAGGGTTTTTTGCCTCGCCGTCAAAATCGCCACGGTCGAAAAACTTCTTGCAAACACTTCGTCCGCAAGCGCCGCAAAAACGCTCTGAATAATTTTGTTTACGCCCGCCGCAACGGCGGGGGCTATTTTTATATTATATATAAAGTTTAGGTTATACCAAAAACAAATAATTGATTTTTTCTTCCGTTCTAAACGCCTTTTTGACAAAATATACTATACAAACGTCAATTTGGAGGATGATATGGAAAACTTTGACATTTACAGAGATATTTCAGGCCGTACGGGTGGGGATATATACGTCGGCGTCGTGGGGCCGGTGAGAACGGGCAAATCCACGTTTATCAAAAAATTTATGGAAAACGTCGTTCTGGACAACATCACCGACATAAACGTTCGAACCCGAGCCGTGGACGAACTGCCGCAGTCGGCCGACGGCAGAACGATAATGACTTCTCAGCCTAAATTCGTGCCTAACGAAGCGGTTTCCGTCAGCTTCGGCGAGGGCGTGAACGCAAACGTCAGACTTATAGATTGCGTGGGCTATCTCGTTGACGGCGCTCTGGGAGACAAAGAGGGCGAAAACGACCGCTTGGTTATGACTCCGTGGTCCGATGAAGAAATGCCGTTCTCGAAAGCTGCCGAAATCGGAACCGAAAAGGTCATAAAAGAACACAGCACCGTTGCCGTTCTGGTGACGACCGACGGCACTATTTTAGACATCGACCGAAACGATTATCAAAAGGCGGAGGAGCAGGTGGCCTCCGAGCTTACGAAAATAGGCAAACCGTTCGCAATAGTTCTGAACACAAAAACTCCGTCGGCGCCTAAAACCGCCGAGCTTGCCGCCGAGCTTGAAAAGAAATATAACGCGCCGGTGGTTATCTCGGACGTTCTCAATATGGACGAAAAAGGCGTCGCCGCCGTTATGAACGAAATTTTGCTTGAGTTTCCTGTTCGTTCGATCGACGTCAAAACACCGAAATGGATGCAGGCGCTGGACAAAGACAACTGTATGATCGATTCGCTTCTTTCGCGCATACGTCTGGGGGCGGCAAACGTCCGCACCATGAAGGACGCCGACACCTTCGCCGCGGCCTTTCAGGATATGGAAATTTTGGAATCCGCGCCCGTGGTGAACCTCGACATGGGGAAGGGAAGGATCGAATTGACTTTGCCGGTCAAACGCGAAGTTTTCCACAAGGTGCTTTCCGAAGAGTGCGGCAAAGACATTTCCGACGATTTCAACCTTCTTGCCTACGTCAAACGCTGCGGCAAAAACGAAGCCGAATACGACAAAATCCGCTTAGCGCTTGAAGAAGTCAGGCAAAACGGCTACGGCATAGTTCGCCCGCGCATCGAAGAAATGACTTTGGACGAACCGCAAATAGTGTCCAAGGGCGGTCAGTACGGCGTGCGCCTCAAAGCGACTGCGCCGAGCCTGCACATCATCGAAGTGGACGTCGAAACCGAGGTAAACCCGACCGTAGGCTCCGAACTTGCGGGCAAAACGCTTGCGGAAGAAATGGTTCAAAGCTTCGATTCCGACAAAGAAGCCTTCTGGAAAACCAACCTCTTCGGCAAAACGCTGGACGAACTCGCCTCCGACGGCCTCAACGGCAAGCTTTACGGAATGCCGGCCGAAGCTCAGCAAAAAATGCGCAAAACGCTTGGCCGCATAGTCAACGAAGGCCGCGGCGGAGTTATCTGCATATTGCTCTAAACAAAAAAACGCCTTCGGGCGTTTTTTTGATGATAATGAAGCGGGGGAGTGCGAGGAACCCTCGCCCGAAAGCGTGCTTGTCATTCCGAGCCTGCCGAGGAATCCCCTGGAAAGGAACAATATTAAAACCCGCTAGAGGGCGGAGTAAAGCTTTCCCCTTTCCTCACGGAGTTTCCCCCGTTTCCGTTCCCCTTATTGCAATGCAACAAGGAATCCACGGAAAGCCCAGTTGGGCGGGGACACTCTCGGTCTCGCAGTCGGGAGCTTTTTCTGATTGTGTCACTCGTTTTCGGGGCGGCGCACTGCGCCATGCAAAATTCCCGAAAACTTCGTATTGCCTGCAACTGCTCGACACTCGTTTCCACGCCGCCTGTGTAGGCCTAAATCGTGGACGGCGGCGTGGCCTCATTTTTCTATCAAGCAAAGTGCTTGTTTCATTGATGCTAATTCAAAAAAAACCTGACGCATTGCGTCTTGTCGATTTTTTTATGCCATCAATGCTAATTTGCAAGCAATTATCTTTATGGCATGTGGGAGACGGAATGCTGCCCTAAAAGGGCAGTCCCTATATGCAGCACTAAACGAAAACGCCGTGCGCAAGGCGCAATTTGGTTTTTTCAGTTGCCAAACGTCAAATTATAAATAATTTTCTTTTTGTAACATGAGCGGGAGACGGAAGTGGCAACCTGGCGGTTGCTCCCTTAAGGCTAACCTCAAAAAACCTGACGCATTGCGTCTTGTCGATTTTTTTATGCCATCAATGCTAATTTGCAAGCAATTATCTTTATGGCATAAAAAAATCTGCTTGCCTTTTGGCAAGCAGGTTTTTTGGGTGGAGCGGGAGACGGGATTCGGACCCGCGACTTCCACCTTGGCAAGGTGGCATTCTACCACTGAATCACTCCCGCATATTGGTGCACCATCAGGGACTCGAACCCGGGACCCACTGATTAAGAGTCAGTTGCTCTACCAACTGAGCTAATGGTGCACGATTTGGTGCGACTGAAGGGACTTGAACCCCCACATCGTCGATACCAGATCCTAAGTCTGGCGCGTCTGCCAGTTCCGCCACAGTCGCATAGTCTGCGCTTTCCGGCCCGGGGTAGGCCTCTCAGATGTTTCGGGCAAGCCCGAAAAAAATAAAAAGTATTGGTGCTCCATCGGGGATTCGAACCCCGGACACCTTGATTAAAAGTCAAGTGCTCTACCGACTGAGCTAATGGGGCATATTGGTGTTGTTACAAACTTATCTATATTGGCTGGGGTAGCAAGATTTGAACTTACGAATGCCAGAGTCAAAGTCTGGTGCCTTACCGCTTGGCGATACCCCAACGACGGCTTGCAAAGTAGTGGGGTGAATAGTGGGAGTCGAACCCACGACCTCCAGGGCCACAACCTGGCGCTCTAACCAACTGAGCTATATCCACCACATGGCGAGCCTGAAGGGATTCGAACCCCCGACAAACGGCTTAGAAGGCCGTTGCTCTATCCGACTGAGCTACAGACCCACGTCGTAACTTTGCAGTAGTTTTGGAGCGGGTGATGGGAATCGGACCCACGCGGCCAGCTTGGAAGGCTGGAATTCTACCATTGAACTACACCCGCATTTGTAACAACGCGAGATTTATTATATGGTATTTGCCCATTATTGTCAACTGTTTTGCCGCGTATTTCGGCAGATTTTTCAAAAGATTTTTACAAATTTCGCAAAAATTTTGGAGCCGTCGATCACCACGTATGAGTAACCGTTTTCTCCCATAAAGCCGTGCCCGAGCGAACCGACGCCGAGCAGAGTAACGCCGCCGTTTTCCGTCAGGTCGTAGGCGTGGGTATGTCCGTAAAGAACGAAATTGCAGTCAAGCTCCTTTGCTCGGTAGAATAATTCCAGAAGATCGGATTTCACGCGGTAATCGTGTCCGTGAGTTACCAGAACGCGAACCCCTTCGACCTTAAGCGTCGTTTCTTCGGGAGTGCCTCTGACGCGGCCGTCGCAGTTGCCCGCAACCTCCACGAATCTGTCGCCGAGGGAAACGAAGAAGGCCCTGTCCGAAAGCGGTCCGTCGCCGCAGAACACCACTTTGTCCGATTCGGCCATTATCGCTTTCAGTCGTTCGGGAACCGGCGCGCCGTGCGTGTCGGAAAAACAAAACAGCGTTTTCACAGCGATTGCTCCAAAGCGTCCAAAAGATTTTTTGCCGCGCGGCCTCGATGGCTCACGCCGTTTTTTTCTTCGGGCGTGGCTTCGGCAAAGGTTTTGCCGAGATCTTTGGACAGAAAAATGCTGTCGTAGCCAAAACCGCCGTTCCCTCGTTCCTCCGAAACGATGGTGCCGTAGGTTTTTCCTTCGGCGGTTATGTAATGCCCGTCTGGATAATAGAGCACCAAAACGCAGGAGAAATAGGCCGTTTTGTCCAAATTTTCAAGTTTTTCAATAAGTTTTTTCCGATTTTTTGCATCGTCGTGATCGCCTGCGTAGCGCGCCGACCTGACGCCCGGTTCGTTTTTCAAGGCCACGGCGATAAGCCCCGTGTCGTCCGAAAGCACCGGAACCCCCAGAGCTTCGGAAACCGTTTTGGCCTTTATCAAAGCGTTTTCGAAAAGCGTTTCGCCGGTTTCCTCGACGTCGCCCGAAAAGCCCGCGTCGGTCATGGAAACGATATTTTGAAATATGTCCGCAAAAATCTTTTGAAATTCCTCGATTTTGTGCTTGTTTGCGCTTGCGATTACTATGTCCATAAATCTACCTTATACAGTTGATATAAAAGAGTATAACCGAATTAAATGCGATTGTAAAGCGGATATTTCGAAGTTTTTTTTGAGAGCGGCGTTATTTCAGGTTGCTAAATCGTCAAAAATTTGCTACAATTTTGCCGGAGGCATTATATGAAGTTGTTATCGTTCGACATAGAAAGCTGCACCGGCAGCCACAACGACGCCAGTTTGTGCAGTTTCGGCTACGTTACGGCCGACGAATTTTTGAATATCAAGGAGCAGGAGGATCTGTTGTGCAACCCTAAACCCGCGCATTTCAGGCTTCGGCCGTATTCGAAAAAGCGTCAGACCGAGGGCATAACCTTGGCGTACAGCGAAAAGGTTTTTCGCCGTCGGCCGAAATTTCCGGGGATATATCCGATAGTTAAGGGACTTTTTGACGAGGCGGACGTCGCAGTAGGTTTTTCCATAGAAAACGACGTGCAGTTTTTGAACAACGCTTGCGTCGAATACGGCCTGCCTCCCGTTTCCTATAAGTTTCTGGACGTAAGACAGATAGTTGAGCTTTTGTACGGAACCAAATACGGTTGCGGCCTCAAAACCATTGCCGAAAATCTTGAAATAGCGGGCGATTCGCACCGCTCGGACGAGGATGCCCGCGTAACGCTGGAAATTTTGCGGTTCGTTTTGAAGGATCAAAGCATGACGCTTTCGGAATTCGTTTCGGCATACGGCATAAAATTCGGGCAGGTGAACGCGGAAGGCTATTCGAACATGGTTTCGGAGAAAGGCTTGAAGGCGCAGCTCGACGAAGGCCGCCTCACCCGAAAACAAAAGAACGGCATCTTTGAAGAATACGTCAAAAGAGTTTGCAGAAACCTCGTTCCCGTTTCCGAAAAAATGAAGGGACAACGAATTTCGTTCAGCGACAAATTCGTCCGTGACAGTTTGGACGAAGCGAGAAGCTTCGTTAAGGCGGTTTATCTTTCGGGAGGGAAGTTCGACCTGTCGGGCGAACGCGCAAACATTTACGTTCGGGTGTCTTCGTACGACGACTCCGAAAAAATTCAGAAGCTTAAAACCGACTACCCGAAAATGAAATTCTGCACCTACGGTGAGGCGAAAAAAGAAGTTGGGCCGTTTGAAACGGAAGATTTTTCCTCGTTCGACCTGAAAGCTCTCGTGAGGGTTGCTTCGCGGCCGAACCGCTTGAAATAGGCAAAAACTTTGAAAAACGGCTTAAAAGTATTCTAAAAAACGCCGTAAATTATAACTTTATAAAAGCTCCCCGTTTTGGCGGGAGCTTTTTTGCAGACTGCGTTTTAGAATAATCGTGTTTTGGCGACATATAATAGTTGTATGTGGCAAAAGACTGTTTACGTTGATAAAAAATACCGTCCGTACGTAAAAAATCTGTCCTCAGCGTTTGAGGAAACGGAGAACCTGACCGTGGCGGAAAGCGAAACGAAAAGCGGCACGAGGTTTTCGCTGGCGGCGTCGGATGAGTCGGGAAACGCAGTAAAAAGGAAGGTTGACGACGAAATATGTAACTTTCTGCTGGAAAGCGTTAAGTTCGATTTTCTGACGGAAAAATCCGGTTGTCTCGCTTCGACGCCGTCCGAGGCGGCGGTGGTTGCCGCGATGCTTTATTTCGACGTTTCGGGCGAACCTCCGGCGATTAAAAGCGTCATCGAAAATCTGGATACGGTGTCGGTGGACGGCGTTTTCAATTTTGCTCTCGGAGCTTTGAAAAACAACTGGGAAGAAATCGTTTCGCTGTCAAAAAACATTTTGTCGGTGTCGGCGGATCCGTCGGATTTGCTGTCGGTGGCGGGTTTCATTTCGGCAAGCGGCGAGGAGGGCGGCGCAAGCTTGTTGGTTTACGACATCGGAAGCAAAAATTATCTTAAAAATCTGACGCTCAAAAGCGACGTCAAGGTTCCTATGCTGTACGAGGACGAGGAGCTGAACCTCGTTACCGCCGTGGTAAAGCAGCACCCTAATCGCATTATTTTGGAAAGTAACAATCTGTCTGCCGCCGCAAAGTCTGCCTTAAAAAGCCTTGCCGCAACCAAAAAGGCGTAGCGGAGGTCGTCGGTGGTTATCATCGTTTCGTCGATTGTAACTGCTTGCTATAACAAAAATAAATCAAATAAAAATATTCCTTGCTCCCATTCGGTTGACAAAAGTCGTTTGCGTTTATATAATGGGTTTACATTTTATCACGTACGACAAATCCGTGTGCGCTGTCGTGTTGCGCATATAGAAAGGAGCGAGTATGATTTTGACTTTTCCGGGTGGTCTTGTTTCCGAAGCGGAAAACGGCCTCAAAATTTCAGACGTTTTCAAAAACTATTTGCCATCGGCCTATAAAACCGCCATTGCCGCCAGAGTTGACGGCAAGATAGCGGAGCTTTCCGACGTTCTGATGTCGGACTGTTATTTGGCGCCGATAACGTTTTCGGACGAGGACGGAAAAAACATCTATCGTCATACCTGCGCTCACGTTCTTGCGATGGCGGTGAAGCACATTTACCCGACCGTCAAGCTTGCCTTGGGGCCTGCCATAGAGAACGGATTTTATTACGATTTCGAATTCAAAACGCCTATTTCCCGCGAGGATTTTCAGAAAATCGAGGCGGAAATGCGCAAAATCATAAAAGCTAATCTGCCTATAACCAAAAAGGCCGTTCCCAAAAAGGAAGCTCTGGCGGTTATGAAAAGCTTTGACGAGGACTATAAGGTTCAGATTATCGAAAGCATGCCCAAAAACGAGAGGGCGGTGCTTTACAGACAAGGCGATTTCACTGAGCTTTGCAAAGGTCCGCACCTCGTTTCTACGGGAAAAATCAAAGCCTTCAAGCTTACGGGGCTTGCGGGAGCCTACTGGCAAGGCAACGAAAACAACAAGATGCTCACCCGAATTTACGGAACGGCGTTCGATAAAAAATCGGAGCTTGACGCCTATCTTGCCCGCCTCGAGGAGGCCAAAAAGCGCGATCACAACAAGCTTGGGCGAGAACTGGGCTACTTTATGACCGACGCGGGCATCGGACAGGGACTGCCTATTCTTCTTCCGAAGGGTGCGAAAGTTATGCAGATATTGCAGCGCTACGTCGAAGACACCGAAGAAAAACAAGGTTATCGTCTGACCAAAACCCCGTATATGGCAAAACCCGAATTTTACAAAGCGGGCGGCTACGACGGCTATTGCAAGGACAGCTTCTTTTCGGTTAAGGGCGCAAAAGGCGAGGACGAAGCGTTTTTCCTCAGACCTATGACTTGCCCGTTCCAGTACGCCATTTTCAATAACGGTCTTAAATCGTACAGAGATTTGCCGGCGAAATACGCCGAAACCTCCACTCTTTTCAGGGACGAGGACAGCGGTGAAATGCACGGACTTATACGGCTTCGTCAATTCACCATATCCGAGGGGCACATAATTTGCGCTCCGTCCGACGTGGAAATAGAATTCGGAAAAGCGCTGTCTATGGCGGTGGATATGCTGAAAGCCGTGGGACTTGAAGACGACGTTACCTATCGGTTTGCAAGGCGCGGAACCGCCTCGAAGGATAAGTATGCGGGAACCGACAAACAGTGGGCGGCGGCGGAAAAGGAAATGAAACGCATTTTGGACGACTTCGGCGTGGTTTACTCGGAAACCTACGGAGAAGCCGCGTTTTACGGGCCGAAGCTTGACGTTCAGATGAAAAACGTTCACGGAAAAGAGGACACGCTCGTAACCATTCAGCTGGATATGTGCCTTGCGGAGCGTTTCGACATGAGCTACGTTACCGAGAGCGGCGAAAAGGCAAGGCCGTACATAATTCACCGAACCTCGATGGGCTGCTACGAAAGAATGCTTGCCATGCTCATCGAAAAATACGCCGGAGCGATGCCTGTCTGGCTTTCGCCGACGCAGGTGAGGGTGCTCAGCCTTACCGACAGAACAGGAGTTGCGGCGGCGGAAATCGCCGAAAAGCTGACGAATATGGGATTTCGGGCAGAAGCCGACCTCAGAAGCGAAAAGCTGGGCTACAAAATCCGTTCGGCGGGAGTGGAGAAAATCCCTTACGTTCTGGTTATCGGCGACAAGGAAGCGGAGCGCGGAACGGTTTCCGTCAGAAGCAGATACGACGAGGTGCCAAAGGAAATGACCTTCGAGGATTTCGCCACCAAGCTTTATTATGACGTTAAAAATAAGGTTATAAGGGAAAAATAATATAACAAATGGGATTTTTGCCGCAAAATCCCGTCAAAAACCGTTGACAAAATTTTTCGGTTTTGCTATTATATAAGCGCAAACAAGCAGAACTCCGTTCTCACCGCCGCCAATGGCAGGTCGGTTGCCGCACTAAATAAGACTGATTTGGTTTGTTTATTGCCGACGGAGTTTATGCCGTCGGCAAATTTTTTTCGGAGGGAAACTACCATTAAAGAGCTTCAAATCAACGAACAGATCAGGGACAGAGAACTTCGCGTTATCTCCGCAAACGGCGATCAGCTGGGCATTTTGAGCGCGCAGGAAGCCAACAGAATGGCTGAAGAACAAGGTTTGGATCTGGTCAAAATTTCTCCTACGGCCGTTCCGCCGGTGTGCAAAATCATGGACTACGGCAAGTTTAAGTACGAGCAGACCAAGCGCGAAAAAGACGCAAAGAAAAATCAGAAAATCGTTGAACTGAAAGAGGTTTGGTTGTCGGCCACCATCGACGTGGGCGATCTCAACATCAAGGCCAAGCAGGCAATAAAGTTCGTGCAGAACGGCGACAAGGTCCGCGTTTCCATCAGACTTAAAGGCCGTCAGCAGGCTTATCCGGAAATCGCAATGGGGATTATGCACGACTTTTTCGAGATCGTTCGTCCGTACGCGGTGAAGGAAAAGGAACCTAAACTCGAGGGGCGCACCATAGCGATGAACATCGCGCCTATCCCTCAGAAAAACAAATAACAATCAGCAACGCAAAGTCGCGGCTCGCCGCAAAATATAACTTAAAATAACTTACTTGGAGGAAATACAAATGCCTAAAATGAAATCCAAGAGCGCAGCCAAAAAACGCTTCACTCTTACTCCATCCGGCAAAATCAAACGTTCCAAAATGGGTAAAAACCACATTTTGACCAAAAAAAGCACCAAACGTAAACGTGGCCTTCGTCAAGGCGGCTATGTAGATCATTCTCAAGAAAAGTCCGTAAGGACCTTGATTCAATAGTACGGAGGTAGAGTAATATGAGAATTAAACGTGGCGTAAACGCCGTTAAAAAACGCAGAAAAATTTTGAAACAAGCCAAAGGATACTTCGGCGGAAAGAGCAAGCTCTATCGCGTTGCTCGCCAAGCCGTTATGAAGTCCCAACAATACGCTTACGTCGGACGCAAACAAAAGAAACGCGAATTCCGTCAACTTTGGATTGCTCGTATCAACGCCGCCGCCAGAGTCAACGGCCTCAGCTACAGCGTTCTGATGCACGGTCTGAAACTTGCAGACGTCAACCTCAACAGAAAAGTTCTGGCTGACATCGCTGTCAACGACTCTGTCGCATTCGCAGCTCTTTGCGAAACCGCAAAGGCCGCTTTGGCGAAATAGAAACGTAATAATGCCTTCGTTTTCGGAGGCATTTTTAGATATGGAATTCATCGAATCAGCGTCCAATCCGAAAATCAAACTGGTCAGAAAGCTTTCCGACAAAAAGTTCAGGAAAGAAGAAGGGCTGTTTGTCGCGGAAGGCGTCAACATCTTAAAGGATATGCCGAAAAGCGCGCAGGTTACGGGTTTTTTCGTCGAAAAAAGCAAGGCGGAAGAGCTTAGGTACGTTTACGAGCGTTTCGACGCGCCCGTTTACGCAGTGACGGAGAGCGTGTTCAAAACGCTTTCGGACACGGTTACGCCGTCGGGTATTCTGGCCACGGTAAAAATGCCGGAAAACGTTTCCGAAAAGCGCGGCAACGCTGTGGTTCTGGACGGGGTTTCCGATCCCGGAAACCTCGGCACCATAATGCGGAGCGCGGCGGCGTTCGGATTTTGCACTCTATATCTCGTGGGGTGTGCCGATCCTTACGACAACAAGGCCGTCAGATCCAGCATGGGCGGTGTGTTCAGGCTTTCGATTTTGAAAAAAACCGCCGGCGAGATGAAGGAAGTTCTGAAAAATTACTATACGGTTGCGCTCGATATGGGCGGCGAACCTCTCAGGAAAATCGATACCGACAAAAATATTGCCGTCATCGCAGGCAACGAAGCGCACGGCGTTTCGGACGAAATGCTCGGCTTGTCCGACGTCGTTATGTCCATGAAAATGGTTAACGATATGGAATCGCTGAACGTTGCGGTCGCTTGCGGCGTGGCAATGTACAATTTAGCAGTTTTGTAAAGGAGATTAAATATGAGCGGTCATAGCAAATGGCACAATATACAGGCAAAAAAAGGCAAATCCGACGCGGCAAGATCCAACATCTTCACCAAAATCGGCCGCGAAATCGCGGTTGCCGTGAAAGCTGGCGGAGCAGATCCTAACTCCAACGCCAAACTCAGGGACGTCATCTCGAAGGCAAAAGCAAACAATATGCCTAACGACAACATCACTCGTTCCATCAAAAAGGCTTCGGGCGAACTCGGCGCTGTCAACTACGAAGAAATCGTTTACGAAGGCTACGGTCCGGAAGGCGTTGCGGTTATCGTCGAATGTCTGACCGACAATGTAAACCGCACGGCGGGCGACGTAAGACACCTTTTCGATCGCAACGGCGGAGCAATGGGCAAAACCGGTTGCGTGTCCTATATGTTCAGCAAGAAAGGCGTCATCATCGTTGACAAAGACACCATCGGCGAAGACGAACTTATGGACATCGCTTTGGACGCTGGCGCGGAAGATATGCTCACCGAAGACGATTGCTACGAAATCTACACCGTTCCTTCGGATCTCGGCACTGTCAGGGAAGCTCTGGAAGCAAAGGGCGTTCAAATCGTATCTGCCGACGTGGATATGATTCCGGACAACGAAGTTACCCCTACGGCTCATGCCGATACCGTCAGAAAACTTATCGACAAACTCGAAGAACTGGACGACGTGCAAAACGTTTTCCACAATGCGATTTTGCCGGAAGACGACGAAGAAGAATAATAACTATACCATGCGGCGCAGCAATATAGCTGCGCCGCTTTTTTGTTTAAGCTAATAATTTATAATTATGCATTTTCCCTTGCAAACGGGGAGTGCGAGATAGACTTACTTGTCATTCGGGCGAGGGACACCCTCGCACTCCCTTTTTGCTTAAAAACATAACAAATAAGCAAAGCTTAACGCATATAAAATTTTACCTTAAAATAAATCCGACAAAAATTGTAGGAATTATTTATTTTTTCTTGACAAATAATAACGGTGTGTGGTATGATATAGCCGACTAAAAAAGTAGGGATTAAAAATGCGTATATCGACAAAATCACGCTACGGCCTCAGGGCATGTCAGGTGCTTGCGGAAGAGTACGATCCGTCCGATCCGCAAAAACCGATTGCAACGCCTACCATCGCCGAAAGGACCGCCGTCACTGAAAGCTATCTGGAACAAATAATAATTCTTTTGAAGCGCGCGGGCATCGTGGAGAGCGTCAGAGGAGCGACGGGAGGTTACTACCTCACCAGAAATCCGAAGGACATTTCGCTGGGCGAAATATTGCGGGCTTTGGAGGACGGACTGGAAATCGTCAAGTGCATTTCGGCGCCGTGTGAGGATTCGGCAATATGCAAAACCCGCGGCGTTTGGACAAAAATTTACAATTCGATAAACAACGTTTTGAACTCGTTTTCATTGCAGGATATGCTGGACGAGAATATAGAGGAGCAGATATGAGAGTTTATTTAGACCATTCGGCGACGACGTACGTCGATCCGAAAGTTCTTGAAAAGATGCTGCCTTATTTCACGGAGAAATTCGGAAATGCAAACAGTCAGCACGGAGTCGGGCGCGAAGCGGCCGTTGCGGTGGATAAGGCCAGAGGTCAGGTTGCCGCGGCCATAAACGCCAAACCAAACGAAATTTATTTCACTTCCGGCGGCTCGGAAGCGGACGACTGGGTTTTGCAGGGCGTTTGCGAAGCAAATGCGGCAAAGGGCAACGAAATCATCATTTCGTCAATCGAGCACAGCGCCATGATGACCACGGCTAAGTGGCTTGAAAAACACGGCGTGAAAGTTACCTATCTCAACGTGGATAAAGGCGGTTTCGTCGATTTGGAGCAGTTGGAAAACGCAATAACCGACAAAACCATTCTCGTTTCCGTGATGCTTGCAAACAACGAAATCGGCATCATCGAACCTATAAAAGACGTTGTCAGAATAGCCAAAAAACACGGCGTTTTGGTTCATACCGACGCAGTGCAGGCCGTTGGCAGCATACCGGTGGACGTGAAAGATCTGGGCGTTGACTTTTTGAGTATGAGTGCACACAAGTTCTACGGACCTAAGGGCGTCGGCGCGCTTTACATCAAAAACGGCGTCAAAATCGGCAAACTTCTGCACGGCGGCGAACAGGAACGCAGCATGAGGGCGGGCACCACCAACCTTGCGTCGGTCGTCGGCATGGGCGAAGCAATCGAACTTGCGGTCAAAAACCTCGATGAAAACGCAAAAAGAATCACCGAGCTCAGAAATTACTTTATCGACGGAGTTCTTGCGCGCATACCTTACGTCCGCTTGAACGGTGACAGGGAAAAACGCTTGCCTTGCAACGCAAACTTCAGCTTCGAATATATCGAAGGCGAAAGCATTTTGTTCAGCTTGGATCTGGCGGGCGTCGAAGCGTCATCCGGCTCTGCGTGCTCAAGTGGTTCGCTGGAGCCGTCGCACACGCTTCTGGCCATCGGCGTGCCTGTCGAAATCGCTCACGGAAGCATTCGCTTCAGCCTCGGCAAGGACAACACCAAGGAACAAATCGACTACACTCTGGACGTTTTGGTCGAAGTCGTTGAAAGACTCAGAAAAATGTCCCCGCTTTATAACGTAAATAAGGAGAATTAGTATGTATAGCGAAAAAGTAATGGAAACGTTCAAAAATCCGCAAAACGTAGGCGAAGTCGAAAACTACAACGCCATCGGCACGGTCGGCAACGCCACCTGCGGAGACATCATGCAAATCACTTTGCGAATCGAAGACGATATTATAAAAGACGCAAAATTCAAAACCTTCGGCTGCGCGGCGGCCATCGCTTCTTCGTCCGTTGCAACCACCATGGTTATCGGCAAAACTCTGGACGAAGCCTTGCAGCTTAAAAACAAGGACGTAATTGAAAGCCTCGAAGGTCTGCCTCCTCAAAAAATTCATTGCAGCGTGCTTGCGGAAGAAGCAATAAAGGCCGCAATCGACGACTACAGAAAACGTCAGGCAGAACAAAAATAATATAATACGATAATTCATTCAACTCCTGTAAAGAGCGGCGGAACGAAAAACGTTCCGTCGCTTTTGTAAAATTTGGAAAAAATTCGCAGAATATAATTCGTCGTTTTTGACAGACTAAATTCGGGAGGTGGAAAAGATGACTAAATTCAAAACAGGGTTGCTCATCGGCGCAATCGGCGCCTGCATTCTTTTGAAACAGGATTCTGTCAAATCGGTTTTGAAAAAGATGCAGAAATGACGCGGGAACTTCCCGAAAACAAAGCGGCGAGAATATCGCCGCCATTTTTTTTGAATGGTACGTATATCGTTGCAAAAAGCGAGAAAATTATGTATAATTGTTCTATACAAATTTTTGGGCGCATTTCGCCCGCGGAGAAAAAATGCAAGATCAATCGAAAATTCGCAATTTCTGTATCGTTGCCCACATAGATCACGGCAAGTCAACCCTTGCCGACAGGCTCATCGAAATGACGGACACCGTGTCCAAAAGGGATATGAGCGAGCAGCTTCTGGACAACATGGAGATAGAGAAAGAGCGCGGCATAACCATAAAGCTTCAGACGTGCAGGCTTATTTACAACTATAAGGGGGAGGAATACACTCTGAACCTTATCGACACGCCGGGACACGTCGATTTCACTTACGAGGTGTCCAGAAGTCTAAAGGCATGCGAGGGCGCGATACTTATCGTGGACGCAACGCAGGGCGTTGAGGCGCAGACGCTGACAAACGTCTATCTTGCCATCGACAACGACCTGGAGGTTTTGCCGGTTATAAACAAAATAGATCTTCCGTCGGCAGATCCCGAGGAAGCTAAGAGGGAAATCGAGGACGTTATAGGCCTTGACGCCGAAAACGCGCCGCTTATTTCCGCAAAAGAAGGCACCAACATTACCGAGGTTCTGGACAAAATCGTGGAGATGCTGCCGCCGCCAAACGGCGACGAGAACAAGCCTTTGAAGGCTCTTATCTTCGACAGCTTCTACGACAACTACAAGGGCGCGATTTCCATGGTCAGGGTGTTTGACGGAAGCGTAAAAGCGGGCGACAAAATCATGATGATGAGCTCGGGCAAAGTGTTCGACGTGACGGAAGTGGGGGTTTTTAACCCTAAATCGATGCCTATAAGGTCGCTTTCGGCCGGCGACGTCGGGTACATTGCCGCCAGCATCAAGAACGTGCGCGACACCGCTGTCGGCGACACCATAACTTTAGCCGAGGGCGGCGCAACCGAACCTATGCCTGGCTTCAAGCACGTTACGCCGATGGTTTACGCGGGCATTTATCCTGCCGACGGCGCGCGCTACGGCGAGCTTAAGGACGCGCTTGACAAACTAGGGCTTAACGACGCAAGCCTGCAATTCGAACCGGAGGTTTCAACCGCTTTGGGCTTTGGATTCAGGTGCGGGTTTTTGGGGCTTCTGCACATGGAAATCATCGAGGAAAGGTTGGAGAGAGAGTTCGATCTCGACCTCGTTACGACGGCTCCGAGCGTAAAATATCGGGTTACGAAGACGAACGGCGAAGTTATGATCGTTTCAAATCCGACGCATTTGCCGCCAGCCGCTGAAATAGATTTTATGGAAGAGCCTATGGTCAAGGCGGAAATTTACACGCCGCCACAATACGTCGGCTCGATAATGGAGCTTTGTCAGGATAAGCGCGGTGAGTACAGGGATTTGGTTTATCTCGAAGCAAACCGCTGCAAGGTCATCTATCACATGCCGCTGAACGAAATCATTTACGACTTTTTCGACAGCCTTAAGAGCCGAACCCGCGGCTACGCGAGCCTCGATTATGAAATTTTGGGCTATGAAAAGAGCGATTTGGTGAAACTCGACATGCTGCTTAACGGCGACGTGTGCGACGCGCTCAGCATAATCGTTCATAAGGACAAGGCCTACGCAAGGGGCCGCCAGATTGCGGAGCGACTGAAAGAAGTCATACCTCGCCAGATGTTTGAAATTCCGGTGCAGGCGGCAATCGGCGGCAAAGTCATTGCTCGCGAAACCGTCAAAGCGCTCAGAAAAGACGTTTTGGCCAAGTGCTACGGCGGCGACATAACCCGTAAGAAAAAGCTTCTCGAAAAGCAGAAGGAAGGCAAAAAGCGTATGCGTCAGGTGGGAACGGTGCAGGTGCCGTCCGAAGCCTTTATGAGCATACTGAAAATCGACAATGACTGAAAAAGCAAAGCAACTTTATATTCACGTTCCGTTTTGCAAGCGCAAATGCAATTATTGCGACTTTTGTTCGTTTCCTACGTCGAACGAGCAAAAAGCCGCCTATGTGAAAGCGCTTGAAAAGGAAATATCGCTCGTTGGGTACGACGGGCGAATTTCAACTTGTTTTATAGGCGGGGGAACGCCGAGTCTGCTGTCGCCGAAAGAGCTTTCGGACGTGGTTTATGCCTGCCGAAAAAAATTTGATTTTTCACCCGAAGAGTTCACCGTCGAAGCAAACCCAGAAAGTTTGACGAAAGATTTTTTGCTTGCGGCAAAGGACGCGGGAGTAAACAGAATAAGTTTGGGCGTTCAAAGCTTTTCGGACGACAATCTGAAACTTATGGGCAGACTGCACGACTCCCGGCAGGCAATTTCCGCCGTAAAGCTTGCCAAAAGCGTTTTCGAAAACGTGTCGGCAGACCTCATTTTGGGCTTTCCGAACACCGACGAAAAGCAGACCGAAAGCTCGGTTAAGCGTTTGTCGGAGCTTGGGGTTACGCACGTCAGCGCCTACGGATTGCAACTCGAGGAGGGTACAAAACTTTTCGAAATGGTGAAAAACGGACTGGTTTTGCCCGATGACGACCGAATTTCCGACATATACGATTGCATTTCTGACACACTTGAAAAATTTGGTTATCATCGCTACGAAATTTCGAATTTTGCAAAAAGCGGTTTCGAATGCAAGCATAACCTCGGCTACTGGCAACAAAATGAATACGTCGGGGTGGGGCTTTCGGCGCACGGATTCGAGGACGGCGTAAGATATTTCAACACGTCGGATCTTAAAACATATTTCCAGACTCTCGGCGAAAACAAGCTGCCGACCGAGGGGAAAACCGCTTTGTCGCCGTCCGACGCCGAGTTCGAGGCTATTATGCTTGCCCTAAGAACCACGGACGGGCTTGACGCTCGGGCGTTCGAAGATAAATATAACTGCAACTTTTTAGAGAAATATAATATACCTATAAAAAAGACGGAGGCGTTTACGGAGTTTTCGGGCGGAAGATTTCGGCTGAAAAAGGAAGGCTTTTACGTTTCCAACCAAATTTTGCTTGAATTTATGCCTGATTAACTTGCCAAAAGTGGCAAGTTTTTCTTTTGTAAAAAAAAATTGGAAAAAATATGAAAAAATTTAGCACTCACCACTTGACAACTGCTAAAATCGGTATTATACTGAATTAGCAATCAAAGATGTTGAGTGCTAAAACGTATGGAGGCAGGTTATGGAAGAGCTGTCGAAAAGAAAACAGAAAATCCTCAGAGCTTTGGTAGACGAATTCGTTTCCACGGCAGAGCCTGTCAGCTCCGGCGACATAAAAGCAAAATATATGCCCGAAGTTTCCAGCGCAACCATCAGAAACGATCTGGCCGCATTGGAAAAAATGGGTTATCTCGAGCAGCCGCACACGTCTTCGGGGAGAGTGCCTCTTCCTCAGGCGTACAAGCTTTACGTGGAAAACATCATTCCCGATTGCGTTCTTACGCCGGCCGAGATAAAATATATCCGCTCCAGCTTCGACAAAAAGGTCGACAAGGTTGAGGACATTATCAAGCAGACGGCGAAGGTTCTGGCGGACGTAACGAATTACACCTCGGTTATCGTGGTGAAGAACTTCAAAGAAGTTCTGGTTAAGGAAATCAAGCTCGTGCCTATCGGCGACGACACCGCGCTGGTTATCGTCATCACCGACAACGGAGTGCTTAAAGACAAAACCATCGACATTCCGAAAAACATTCGCACGGACGTGATCGAAAGCGCAAACAGACTGGTGAACAAAATGTTCGGCGGAAAAACTGTTGAAGAGATTCTGGAGCCGTACGACATCGTTGACGCCGAAATGGAAAGATTCAGGTCGCTGTTCGAGGAAATCGTCGAAATCATCGCAGGTTACAACGAGGAAGGCACCGACAAGGTCTATATGGAAGGCGCGCTGAAGATGCTGGACTATCCTGAATACAACAACATCGACGACGCCAGAAAGTTTTTGTCGGTCATCGGCGAGCACGAACAGGTAGCGTCGCTTCTGGATTCGGGCGAAGGCATCGAGTTCTCCGTGAAAATCGGCAAAGAGGAAAGCGGCGGACTTGACAAATGCGCTATCGTTACGGCAAAATACGTCGTCAACGGCAAGGAGATCGGTCAGGCGGGCGTCATCGGGCCTGAAAGAATGAACTACAACAAAGTTATATCGGTGCTCAACTATCTGAGCAAAGCCTTCGACAAAGTTATCGACGGCAAAAAAGAGGAGTAACATGGCAAAAAAAATCAAATACGAAAAAATCAATCCTAAACCGCCGCTGAGGGAAGACGCCGCGGTCGAAGAAGCGCAGGAAGCTTTGGAAAATCCGGAGGAAACCGCCGCTTCCGAAACGACAAGCGAACCGTCTCCTTTGGAGGAAGCTTTGAAGCAGGCCGCCGAATATAAGGACATGGCGCTTCGTCAGAGGGCGGAATTCGAAAACTACAGAAAGAACAATCAAAACCTTTCGAAAGAGGTTCGCGAAAGAACCATCGTCGACGTTCTGGAGAGCATTTTGCCGGTTCTCGACAGCTTCGACAGAGCCGAGCAGGCAATCACCGACGAAAACACTTTGACGGGTTTAAGCATAATAAAAGAACAGTTTAAGCTGGTTCTTGCAAAATACAACGTAACCGAAATCGCCGCCGCCGGCAAGGACTTCGATCCGAATTTCCACAACTGCATCATGCAGGTCGAAAAAGAGGACATGGCCGGAAAAGTGGTGTACGAAATTCAAAAAGGTTACATGCTCGGGGACAAAGTTCTCCGCCACAGCGTGGTCGCGGTGGGAAAATAAAACAGAAATAATTCGGAAATAAAGGAGATTTAACTATGAGTAAAATTATCGGTATAGACTTAGGAACAACCAACAGCTGTGTGGCAGTTATGGAAGGCGGCGAAGCAACCGTTATCCCTAACGCCGAAGGTATGCGTACCACCCCGTCCGTCGTGGGCTTTTCCAAAGACGGCGAAAGGCTTGTGGGCGAAATCGCAAAACGTCAGGCAGTCGCTAACCCTGACAGAACCATTTCCAGCATAAAGAGAAAAATGGGTTCGGATTACACGGTTTCCGTGGACGGCAAAAACTACACCCCGCAGGAAATTTCCGCAATGATCCTCACCAAACTTAAAAACGACGCCGAAAAATATCTCGGTCAAAAAGTTACGCAGGCAGTTATCACCGTTCCTGCATACTTCACCGACAGTCAGCGTCAGGCAACCAAGGACGCAGGCAAAATCGCAGGTCTGGAAGTTATGCGTATCATCAACGAACCTACTGCGGCGGCTCTTGCGTACGGCTTGGATAAAGACGAAAACAAAAACCAGAAAGTTCTCATTTTCGACCTTGGCGGCGGCACGTTCGACGTAAGCGTGCTGGAACTTGGCGACGGCGTGTTCGAAGTTCTGGCAACCAGCGGCAACAACCACCTTGGCGGCGACGACTTCGACAAACGTATCATGGACTACGTTGTGGCCGAATTCAAGAAGACCGAAGGCATCGACCTCTCGGGAGACAAGATGGCTATGCAGCGTATCAAAGAAGCTTCCGAAAAAGCCAAAATCGACCTTTCCGGCGTAACCAAAACCAAAATCAGCCTGCCGTTTATCACCATCGGCGCCGACGGCCCTAAACACCTGGACGTCGACCTCACGAAAGCAAAATTCGACAGCCTGACATCCGACCTCGTCGAAATGACCATGGGTCCTACCAAACAAGCTTTGAAGGACGCAGGCCTTTCCGTCGGCGACATCGCAAAGGTTATTCTTGTCGGCGGCAGCACCCGTATTCCGGCAGTCGTCGAAGCAGTCAAAAACTTCACCGGCAAAGAACCGTTTAAGGGCATCAACCCTGACGAATGCGTCGCAATCGGCGCGGCAATTCAGGGCGGCGTTCTGGCAGGCGACGTGAAAGACGTTCTGCTTCTGGACGTAACTCCGCTTTCTTTGGGTATCGAAACGCTGGGCGGCATCTTCACCAGACTTATCGACAGAAACACCACCATTCCTACGTCCAAATCGCAGATCTTCTCGACGGCCGCGGACAATCAGACTTCCGTTGACGTTCACGTTCTGCAGGGCGAAAGAGAATTTGCAAAAGACAACAAGACTTTGGGACGTTTCGAACTTGTGGGCATTGCTCCGGCACCGAGGGGCGTACCTCAGATCGAAGTTACCTTCGACATCGACGCCAACGGCATCGTAAGCGTAAAGGCAATGGATAAGGGCACCAACAAGAGCCAGTCCATCACCATTTCCGCTTCCTCCAACCTCACCGAAGAAGAAATCAACAAGAAGGTTGCCGAAGCCGAAAAATACGAAGCCGAAGACAAAGCAAGAAAAGAGAAGGTCGAAGCCAAAAACAGCGGAGAACAACTTATCTTCGCCATCGAAAAAGCCGTCAAAGACGCAGGCGACAAATTGTCCGACGAAGACAAAGAAACCGTAACCAAGGCTTGCGAAACCGCAAAAGCCGACCTCGAAAAAGCCGACGATATGGACGCAATCAAGAAGGTTATGGAAGAACTGAGCAAGGTTTCCGACCCTGTCATGACCAAGCTTTATCAGGCAAACGCCGCCGAAAACCCTCAGGGAACCGAAGGCACAGACGGTCCGGTTGCAGGAGATCCTGACGACATCAAATAAAAACAAATAGCAAATTTCTGGCTGCTCTCACCCCCGGAATGAGGGTGAGATTAGCCGTATTATAAGGATAATTATGGCAAACTATTACGAAACCTTAGGCGTCGACAAATCGGCGACGAAAGATCAACTTAAAACGGCATACAGGAACCTTGCGAAAAAATATCATCCGGATATGTACAGCACGGCTTCCGAGGAAGAGAAGAAAAAGGCCGAGGAAAAGTTTAAGGAAATCAATCACGCATACGAAGTGCTCTCCGACGACGACAAACGCGCGGCTTACGACACCTACGGAAACGAAAACGGTCCGATGGGCGGCGGCGCGGGAGGCACGGGCGGCTTCCACTGGTCAACGTCGGGCGAAGGCTTCGATATGGACGACATTTTCAGCACCATCTTTTCGGGCTTCACGGGAGGCGCGGGAAGAAGGAGCGCAAGGGCCAACCGAGCCATTCGCGGCGAGGACATCGTGGTCGAACTGAACATCACCTTCGAGGAAGCGGCTTTCGGCTGCGAAAAAGAAGTCAAAATCAAACGCACCGAAAATTGCAAGACCTGCGGCGGCACTGGCGCAAAGGACGCAAACTCCGTCAAAACCTGCACGAAGTGCGGCGGCAAAGGCGTGGTGAACGTTACGCAACGTACCGTTTTCGGGCAGGTTTCCACTCAGACCGTATGTCCGGATTGCAGGGGTAAGGGCAAGATTATAACCGACAAATGCACGGCTTGCGGCGGCAAAGGCAAAGTGGAGCAGGTGCGCACGGTGAAGGTCAACGTCCCTGCGGGCATTGCCGACGGACAGCAGATGAGCTACTACAACGAAGGCGAAGCCGGCACCAACGGCGGCGAAAACGGCAGCCTGATCGTCGTGGTTAGAGTGAAAAAGCACAAATTGTTCGAAAGAAGGGACTACAACCTCTACGTCAACGTGCCTATCACTTTCACCGAAGCGGTTCTGGGCGGCGAAATCGACGTTCCGACCTTGAACGGTCCGATAAAATACGAAATTCCGGAAGGCACTCAGACGGGCACCGTGTTCCGCATAAAGAACAAGGGCGTCAAATACCTCAGGAAAGAAGTTTACGGCGACCTCTACATAACCGTTGTGGTGGAAACCCCTAAAAAACTTTCCCGCGAGCAGAAAAAAGCGCTGGAAGCCTTGGCAAAAACCTTCGATCAGAAGCAATATCAGAAGATAAAAGAATACAAGGATAACCTGAAATAATGGAAAACGTTAAAAACGCAAAATGGTATGAGATATCCGTCACCACCACGCACGAAGCTGCGGACTTGGTGGCGGACCTCTTTTTCGATTTGGGAGGAGAGGGAGTAAGCATCAGAGACAAAAGCGACGTCGAGGAGCTTTACCGCTCGTCGGTCATTTGGGATTATATCGACAAAAAGGCTCTCGACGGCTACGACGACAGAGTGTACGTCAAATTTATGGTGCCGGAGAGCGAGCTGAAAACCAAACTTAAAGAAGTCGAGGAAGGGCTTGCGGTTCTTAAGTCCCGTTCGCCGTTTCCTGTGGGCGCGGCGGAAATCATCGCAAATCCGGTGGATGACGCCGACTGGCGCAACGAGTGGAAAAAGTATTACAAACCTATCGTAACGAAATCTGTAACCGTCGTTCCGAAGTGGATAAACTATCCTAAAGCCGAAGGCGAAAAACTGCTGTATATAAATCCCGGTATGGCATTCGGAACCGGCGAACACGAAACCACGCACATGTGTTTGGATCTTTTGGCCGAATGCTCGCCGAAAGGGAAAACCGTCATCGACGTGGGCACGGGTAGCGGTATCTTGGGTATAGCGGCAGTGCTTCTCGGAGCGGAGCGCGCGTATATGTGCGACATCGACGCCGACGCCGTTCTGACCGCAAAAGAGAACGCCGAGCTTAACGGCGTTTCGGAAAAATGCGACGTAGAATGCGCCGACCTTTTGACGAAAACCGATTTCGAGGCCGACGTGGTGCTTGCCAACATAACCGCCGACGTTTTGATCAAGCTTTCCAAAGACATCAAAAAGTATGTCAAAGACAACGGCTATCTCGTCGTTTCTGGCATAATCAACGAAAGAGTTGCGGAAGTCGCCATGGCCTTCAAGGCCGCGGGCTTTATGCAAATCAATGCCGTTAACATGGGCGAGTGGAACGCATTTTTATTCAAAGACTGATGGAATTACGCAGATTTTTTGTAAAAAACAGCGATTTTGACGAAAATATCGTAACGGTTTCGGGCGAGGAATTTGTTCACGCCGTCAAGGTTCTTCGTTACAAAGTCGGCTACAAAATCATTTTGTCAACCGGCGACGGATGGGACTATATGGCGGAAATTGCGGACGTCGGCAAGGATTATTTCAAGGCGAAAATCACCTCGAAAACCCCGAACAAAGGCATGCCGACGCACCGCGTAACCCTTTGTCAGGCTTCGCTTAAGGGCGGCAAAAACGACTTCGTCGCGCAAAAAGCCGTGGAGCTGGGGGCGTCCGAAATAGTGTTTTTCGATTCGGAAAACGTAACGGAAAAACGCGTGCAGAAGGATCGGCTGGACAAAATCGCTCTGGAGGCTGCAAAGCAGTGCCACAGGGCGGCCAAACCCGAAATAAAGGTTTCGGACTTTTCAAAAATTCTGGAGCTTTCGAAGACGGCTCCGACCGTTGCGGCCTACGAGGATGAGGAAGAAGTTTCGCTCTCCGTCGCTCTCGAAAAGCTTAGGGATCAAAAAGAAATAATTCTCGTCGTCGGAAGCGAAGGCGGATTTACGAAAAAAAGAAGCGGAAGCGCTTAAGGGCGCGGGAGCCGTTCTGGTCAGTTTGGGCAAGCGCATACTTCGCGCCGAAACCGCCGCAGTGTCGCTACTTGCGATAACAATGTACGAACTTGGAGAAATGAACGCATGAAAGTCGTCGTTTTCAATCTCGGATGCAAAGTGAATCAATACGAAAGCGATTCGCTCGTCGCGAGGTTCAAAGAACAGGGATATGAGGTTTCCGAACGTATGGAACCTGCCGACGTTTACGTCATAAACACCTGCGCCGTAACCATGGAGGCGGAAAAAAAGAGCCGTCAGGCGGTTGCGAGGGTAAAAAAATGCAATCCGGACGCAAAAATTTTCGTCATAGGCTGCGCAAGTCAGAACAACCTCGGTCAGTTTGAAAAGGACGGCGTCGTTTACGCTTCGGGAAACGCAGACAAGCTTGCCGTGGCCGACCTTCCGGAATGCGGCGTGACGGAGAAGGAGCTTCCAAAAACCTACGAAGAACTGGGCGGCATGGAAAGCCCGAGAACCAGAAGCTACATCAAAATTCAGGACGGGTGCAACAATTTCTGCACGTATTGCCTGATTCCTTACGTCAGGGGGCGGAGCAGGTCGAGAAGTCCGGACGCAGCCGCCGCGGAAATAAGGAAAACCGCAAAAATTTCCAAGGAACTCGTGCTTACGGGCATAAACCTTTCGGCCTACGGCAAAGATAACGGGGCAACGCTTACCGCGCTCATAAACGAAATTTCGGACGTTGACGTCAGAATTCGTCTGGGTTCGCTGGAAGCGGGAGTGATCACCGACGAACTGTTGACCGCGCTGTCGAAGCTCAAAAAATTCTGCCCGCAGTTCCACCTCAGCCTGCAATCGGGAAACGACGAGGTTCTGAAAAAAATGAATCGCCGTTATACCTCGGACGAATTTTTTGAAAAAACCGAACTCGTAAGAAAGTATTTCCCGGACGCGGCTCTGACGACCGACGTCATCACGGCTTTTCCGACCGAAACCGAAAAGCAGCATAAGAGCACGGTTGAATTTATAAAGAAAGTTGCATTTGCGGATATTCACGTTTTCCGCTACAGCAAACGCGCGGGCACCGTTGCGGCAAAATGGCCGCTCGTGCCGTCGTCCGTTGCGGAAGGCAGGGAAAAAGAACTGCTGGAACTTAAAAAACAGCTTAAAACCGCCTATTCGGAAAAGTTTTTGGGACGAGAAACCGAAGTGCTTTTCGAAGACGAAGAAGACGGCTACAGCGTGGGCTACACCAGACACTACGTCAAAGTCTATAAAGAGGGCGCGCTTCACGACGAAATAGTAAACGTCGTTCCTACCGAAATTTTCAGGGACGGCCTAAAATAAAGGAGAAAAAATATGTGCATATTCTGTAAAATAGCGGCGGGCGAAATTCCGTCGGAAAAAGTTTTGGAAACAAACGATTGCGTCGTCATCAAGGATCTCAATCCCCAAGCGCCGGTGCATCTTCTGCTTATCCCTAAAAAACACTTTAAGGACCTTGCCGACATGACCGAGGAAGACGCCGTTACTCTCGGCAAATCTCTTAAAACGGTTGCCGACAGGGCGGACGAATTAGGACTTAAAAACGGGTTCAGAGTGGTGTCCAACAAGGGCGAAGACGGCTGTCAGAGCGTACAGCATCTGCATTTCCATATCCTCGGCGGCAAAAAACTGTCGGAAAAAATGTGCTGAGTCGGATTTGACGGTGAAAATCGCTTGACAAAAATTTTGAAATAAATATAATAAATGTATAAAATCTTCGAAAAAAGGCGGTGAGAATGAATGTCTACTATCAAAGTCGGTGAAAACGAATCTTTGGACAGCGCTATCCGTCGCTTTAAGAGGAAATGCGCTCGTGATGGTATCATCGGTGATTTGCGCAAACGCGAAGCTTACGAAAAACCAAGCGTTAAACGCAAAAAGAAAGCCGAAGCTGCACGCAAACGCGCTTACAAGGCTTAGAAATTGTATGTGCCACTCGATCAGGGTGGCACATTTTTTTGAGGAAGAACCATGCCGACGTACGTTGAAATCGAAAAAGGTCTGGACGAAATGTTTCCGGACGCGAAATGCGAGATAAATCATCAAAACGCTTTCCAACTGCTGGTGGGCGTGATTTTGTCGGCGCAGTGCACGGACAAGCGAGTGAATATGATAACTCCTGCGCTTTTTGAAAAGTTTCCGGAAGCGGAGGACTTTGCTCGTCTTAACCCTGAGGAGCTGGAGCCGTACATATATTCTGCGGGTTTTTACAAAAATAAATCTAAAAGCATCGTCGCCGCGGCAAAGAGCATAGTCGAAAACTACGGCGGCAACGTGCCCGAAACGGTTGGCGAGCTTAAAAAACTTCCGGGAGTGGGGCAGAAGACGGCAAACGTCGTCTATTCGGTCGCTTTCGGGGGAAACGCCATTGCCGTGGACACGCACGTTTTCAGAGTGACGCGAAGGCTCGGCATAGCAAACGGCAAAACTCCCGAAAAAACCGAATTGCAGCTAAGGGAATTTTTCCCTGAAAAGGACTGGGGCAAAATTCATCATCAGCTTATATTTTTGGGAAGATACCGTTGCAAAAGTCAAAAACCCGACTGCGAAAATTGCGCGCTTTCGGGCGTTTGCAAATATTACGAAGAAAACAAGAGGTAAAATATGTTTTTGGACAAAGTTACGATTAGCGTCAAGGCCGGAAACGGCGGCGACGGAGTGGTCAGTTTTCACCGCGAAAAATTCGTTCAGGCCGGCGGGCCTGACGGCGGCGACGGCGGAAACGGCGGCAACATAGTTTTTTTGGCGGACAGAGGGCTGAACACTCTCATCGATTTTAAGTTCAAAAAACATTTCCGCGCCGAGGACGGTTCGGCCGGCGCAGGCAAAAACTGCTCGGGAAAAAGCGGGCAGGACCTCGTGATAAAGGTTCCCGTAGGCACGGTGATTAAGGACGCGGAAACGGGAAGCGTTGTGGCCGACTTCGTTAAAGACGGACAAAGGAAGGTGCTTCTTCGCGGCGGCCGCGGCGGAAAGGGCAACGCAAGGTTCGCAACGCCTACTCGCCGTACCCCGAGTTTTTCCCAGCGCGGCAACAAAACCGAAGAGCATAAAATAATTCTGGAGCTTAAAACCATTGCGGATGTAGGCCTTGTGGGGTTCCCGAATGTCGGAAAATCCACGCTTCTTTCGGTGCTGACTTCGGCAAAACCGAAAATCGCAAATTATCATTTCACCACGTTGTCGCCAAACCTCGGCGTGGTTAAATATTACGACAACAGCTTCGTCATCGCAGACATTCCGGGCCTTATCGAGGGCGCGGCCGAAGGCGCAGGCCTCGGACACGACTTTTTAAGACACATTGAACGCGTCAGACTTATCGTTCACGTCGTGGACATAAGCGGGGTGGAGGACAGGGATCCCGTTTCGGACTTTGAAAAAATCAACGCAGAACTGGACGCCTACTCCATAAAGCTTGCGGGGCTCAAGCAAATCGTGGTTGCCAACAAATGCGACCTTTTGGGCGACCTTGCGGACGAAGCCGTGGACGATTTTGAAAGGAGAACGGGCATAAGACCTCTTAAGATGTCCGCAATCATGCAGGACGGCATCAAGGTGCTTCTGGACGAAATCTGGAACACGCTTAAAGACATTCCGGAAAGCGAACCGTTTGAGGTTGACGAGGACTTCCAGTTTGAAATCGTGGACAACCAAAGCTACGAAATCGACCGCATGGACGACGGCACGTTCGTGGTATCCGGCGGATTTATAGATATGCTGTCCAAAAACGTCGTCATATCCGACGTTGACAGCAACCGTTACTTCCAGAAAAAACTTATCGAGCGCGGCATAATCGACGACCTCAGAAGGCGCGGAGCAAAAGAGGGCGACACCGTCGAAATCGGCGACATCGAATTTGAATTTGTTGATTAGGAGAAAGCAATGCTAAATAGCAAACAGAGAACGATATTGAAAGCAAAAGCAAGCGTTTTGGATCCGGTGTTTCAAATCGGCAAAAACGGCATAACCGACACCGTTTTGGAGGAAATCGACAACGCGCTTCGCGCAAGGGAACTTATCAAAGTCAAGGTTCTGAAAAATTGTGACTACACCGCACGCGACATCATCGGGGCAGTTGCCGAGGAAGTCGGCGCGGAACCGGTGCAGGCAATAGGCAACATGATCGTGCTTTATCGCGTCAGCGACAAGGCCGGCATCAAACACGTTTTGTAAAACGAAGCCTCCGAGCAATCGGAGGCCGTTTTTTTGTTATAAAAGGAAAAACTATTCTGAAAAATGCTGTTTTTCAGAACACTTCACCGCCTAAGCGCGCAAATCAGCGCCATCGCGAGCGAAAAAGTGCCGACGACGATGTAGTAGGTTTTTGCCGGCGACACCAGACTTATGAGCGTCAGCATAAGTCCCGTAACCAGATAGTAGCGTATGTTCTGTTTCTGAAACACCAGCTCCAAAACGTCCGAAAGCGAAAACTTTTCGGGCTTTTTTTCAAACGTAAGCTCGGGAAGCAGAGAGGCTTTCAGAAGCTTTTTGTAGATGTCGCGGCTTTTTTCGAAGCTTATTTTTACGCCCAGACTTCCCGACAGCTTAACCGCGCCGCGGTCGGCGCTTTTGCAGAGAACGACGATTTTTTCAAATCCTTTTTCCCTGGCAAGCCTGAAAGCCTGACAGACGTCCTCGACGGAGCATGCGAAAAATTTGTAGGCCGAAAAATACAGCGTGTCGCCCGAGGCGAAGCACTTGCCGTCGTAGGTTTCGGAGGCAGACGGAAAAAGCTGTTTGTAAATTTTCAAAGCGTATCCGCTTCCCAAAACCGCCATCTGAAATTCCAGCTTTTCGCGCTTGTATTTGGTTTTGGACGAAGCCCTTTTGGCAATTTCCGAAATTATGACGAATAGCACGAACCCCGTCGCCGTAAAAAGCAACGCGTTCACAAATTCGTCGAAAAGATAGACGCTCCACACGAACAGCAATCCGAGCACCGACAGGCGCAACGCTAAAAAATCTATAACCTTACTCATAACCTAAATTGTTGCCACGGCAAATCTTTTTATACGGTTTTTGCGTTTTGTTTTTGAAACTGTTGAAAAGTTTTTCCAAACGTGCTAAACTATAGCCATGAAAACGATTGTATTCGGCGGGGCGTTCGACCCCGTCCATTCCGAACATATTTCGCTGGCCGCTGCCGCAGTAAAGGAGCTCGGGGCCGAAAAACTTGTTCTCGTTCCGACGTTTTCGCCGGGGCATAAATCGAATGCGGAGGCAAACTTTTCGGACAGGGTGGAAATGCTTAAGCTGGCGTTTTCGGATTTTCCCGTTCAAACGGAAATTTCCGACGTCGAACGCATAAGCGGCAAAACCAACTACACGTTTGAAATTTTGCCGCTCATCGAAAAAAAGTACGGCGAAGCGTTCTATCTCGTGGGCGGCGACAGTTTGGAGCATTTTTCCACGTGGCGCCATCCAGAAAAGATTCTGGAGCTGACGACGCTGGTTGCCGATCAGAGAGAAGGCTTTGAAAATTCCGAAAAGTCGGCCGCAGAAATTTTTGAAAGGTACGGAAAAAAGGTTATTCTTTTGGATCACGTAGGAAAACGCATTTCGTCGGGGGAGATAAAAGCGGAGCTTTACTTTTCCGAAAAACCCGAGGGAGTACCCGTTGCGGTGTACGACTATATCCGAAAAAACAAGCTTTACTCCCGCTACGACGCATTTATCGAAAAGCTGAAAGGTTATCTGACGGACAAAAGGTTTTTGCACACGAAGTGCGTTACGGGCTGCGCCATAGCCTTAAATTCCCGCCACAATCTGAAGCTGGACTATGACAAGGTGTTCGTGGCCGCCGCGCTTCACGACGTCGGCAAGTACGTCAAGGGCGACGAAAACAGCTGTCCGAAAGACGCTTTGGGTTCTCCGGTGGAGCATCAATTCGTGGGCGCGTACGTTGCCGAGCACGATTTCGGCATAACCGATCCCGAAATACTGTCCGCCATAGCCTGCCACACCACGGGAAAAGAAAATATGAGCCTTTTGGACAAGCTCGTTTACTGTGCGGACGTAGTCAGCTACGAGCGTAACTACGAAGGCGTCCTCAAGCTTCGCGCCGCCATTTTCGACGATTTCGAAAAAGGCTTCAGAAAAATTTTATACGAAAACTATTTGCACGTTGCAAAAAGCGGCGATCCCGTTTATCCGCTGACGACAAAAGCCGTGCGCTATTATGAGGAGAATTAACCATGGAAACAAAAGAACTCACTCAAAAAATTTGCGAAATTCTTGATTTCAAAAAAGCCGAAGACATCACCGTTATGGACGTTGCTGAGCTTACCGTCATCGCCGAAAACTTCGTGGTGGCAACCGGTCTTAACACGCAGCACGTCAATTCGCTTGCCGAAAATCTGGAGGACGAGCTCGCCAAAATCGGCGTCGAACCGATCCGCACAGAGGGCATGAGAGAAGGCCGCTGGGCCGTTTTGGACTACGGCTCGGTTATCGTGCATATCTTCAACGACGAAACGAGACTTTTGTATTCTTTGGACAAGCTTTGGGGCAGAGCCGACAACGTTACAAAGTTTTGCAGGGAATAAATAAAGCGAAATAACTCAAAATAAGGGCATGGAAAAAGCGGTAATTTTTGCGGCCCTTATTTGTTTTTTATTCGGAAACACAGTTTCGGAAGTGGTTTTCGAAACCGAAAGCTACGTCGTGGTGGCGGTTTCGGCGAGAGACGTTTTCACCTTGTCCGAATGGCGCGAGATGAAGGACGAAATAGAAAGCAAATATCAAAAGCGTTATCCCGAAAAGCAAATCGTGGTAACCCGCGACGCCACCGTGTACTACGGCTTAAGGCGCGCGCTTGAGGAAAACGATCGGGCTTCGGCGCAATTTTTTGCCGATAAAGCGTTAAATGCGGCCTAAACCGTTGCAAACGGCAAAACTCGGTGATATAATAAATTAAAGCAAAATACTTCGGGGGCAAGGTGAAATTCCTTACCGGTGGTGAAAGTCCACGAGCGCAAGCCGAGCAGGCGAAATTCCTGCACCGACGGTACAGTCCGGATTGAAGAAGTTTCAACGCCCGCATTTTTTGCGGGCTAAATTTTTTTCGAAGTCGTTTTGTTAATTTCTTTTCGGAGATTAACTATGAAAACTCTTTCCACAAAAAAGCTTTGCGGCATAGCCGTTCTGACGGCGATGAGCATAGTGCTCGTCAGCCTTATTCATTTTCCGCTTCTGCCGGCGGTTCCGTTTCTGGAGTACGACGCGGCGGACGTACCGATTATAATCGCGGCGTTTTTATACGGCGTGCCGTCGGCGCTTATCATGACTGTTGCGGTCAGTTTGCTTCAGGCGTTTGCGCTTGGGGGTAACGGCGTTATCGGCTTCGTGATGCACGTTTTGTCGACGGGCGGGTTCGTGATAATCGTCGGTCTGTTTTACAAGAGGAAAAGAACCTTAAAGTCGGCTCTTGCCGGCATGGGCACGGGCATACTTTTCTGGATAGTCGAAATGACGCTCTGGAACGTCCTCATAACCCCGCTTTACATGAAAGTGCCGAGGGAGGTAATCGTCAAGGACTTTTTGGGTTATATCGCGCTTTTCAACCTCATTAAGCCTACGATAAACTGCGCGCTCACGTTGCTTCTTTACAAAAACACGCACAGGCTGTTCGACAAGGTATGGGCGGAAAGCCACAAGGAAAAAGGCGGCAAAGATATGAAACTGCAATCTGCACCCGAAACCGAACAAGAGGAAAAATCCGAAATTAACCCTATCCCGAAGGTCTTTTTGTCGAAGAGCGTGGAAGATACCTACAAGCTTGCCGAAACGGTTGCGAAAAACCTTACGGCGGGCGAAGTCGTTTTGCTGGACGGAGATCTGGGCGCCGGGAAAACCACTTTCACAAAAGGTCTTTTCAAAGCCTTGGGCGTTACGGAAACGGTTACCAGTCCGACTTTCACAATTATGAACGAATATCGGGGCGACCGCTTCAAGCTGTATCATTTCGATATGTACCGCATAGAGTCCGAAGAGGAACTGTCGGAGCTGGGTTTCGAGGAGCAGCTGTTTTCGGACGGTGTCAGCGTGATAGAATGGAACAAGATTTCCGATTTGCCTGAAAAAAGATTATACGTTTCGGTTAAAGCCGTGTCCGACACGGAAAGGGAGTTTGAGATAAATGAAAGCACTGATATTTGACAGCACCTCCGAAGATTTGCTCGTTATGCTTATTTCGGGCGAGAAAACCGACTATATTATATCGTCGGGGGATAAGCGTTCGCACAATTCCAAAATTCTGGAGCTTGCCGACGAGCTTTTGGAGCGTAACAACCTTACGGTCTCAGACATAGAATATGTAAGTTCGGTAACGGGGCCGGGAAGCTTCACGGGGATAAGGATAGGCGTTTCCACCGCAAACGCGCTTTCTTACGGAGGCGGAGCCGAGCTTGTGGACGTGAACGCCTTCGAGGCTATGGCTTACGGGAAAAAGGACGCTCTTTGTCTTATTGACGCTTTGCACGGCAACTATTATTTCGCAAAAGTTACGGGCGGCGTTATCTCGGAAACCGGGTATATGGAAAAAGTGCAGGCGGACGAGGATAAATTGGAAAAGGTTTTCAGAACCGTGGACCGCACTTACGCCTCGAATCTGGCGGCGGTTATAAAGGATAAAGCCGAAAAAAATCAGACCGCCAAAAAGCTGATGCCGCTGTACCTGAGGAAATCCCAAGCGGAAAGGGAGGCCGAAGAACGTGGTAACTTATAAGTTCGGGCTCGAGAGGTCGGAAGTTGACGGCGTGTACGAAACGGAAAAGCTGTGCTTTCCCGAAGATCCTTGGCCGAGGTCGGCGTTCTCGGACGACGCGGACAATCCGCTTGTTTCCTACGTCCTCGCAAAAGACGGGGATAAGGTCGTCGGCTACGTCGCGATTTACGTCATATTCGAGGCGGCGGACATCTCAAACGTTGCCGTCAGACCGGAATACCGCAGGCAGGGGATTGCAAGAAAGCTTCTGAACGTTGTGCTTTCGGCGGCAAAAGAGCGCGGCGTTATGCTGGTTTCGCTCGAGGTGCGCGAAAACAACGACGCGGCAATAAGGCTTTACGAAAGCCTGGGCTTCAAATACGTCGCCACCAGAAAAAAGTATTATCAGAACACCTATGACGCTTTGATATATCAACTGCAATTTTAGGAGGCGCAACATTTTAAGCTACGTTCAGGTCGGCGACGGCCAAAAAACAATAGTATATTTACACGGCTGGGGCAGTGACGCCTCGGCCTTTTTATTTGTCGCAAACAAGATGAGGGGCTATCGCAACGTTCTGGTCGATCTTTACGGTTTCGGCTCCTCGCCGCATCCCGACTGTCCGCTGACCGTCGGCGACTACGCCCGAGGGGTTATGGAGCTTATGTCGGCCTTGGGCATAAAAAAAGCGGTTATCGTCGGACATTCTTTCGGCGGGCGCGTGGCCATAGAGATTGCGGCAAAGCACGGTGAGGTCGTTTCGCAGCTCGTGCTGGTGGATTCGGCGGGCGTCAGACCGAGAAGAGGACCGAGATATTATCTTAAGGTGCTCTCTGCGAAAATAATGAAAAAATTCGGGCGAGAGGCAAAGGGCAGCAAGGATTATCGTGCGCTTTCCGGCCCTATGAAAAAGACCTTCGTCAACGTCGTAAACTACGATCAGACGCCGCTTCTTAAGCACGTTTCGGCTTCGACGGCCATATTCTGGGGTAAAAAAGACGACGTGACCAAGCCGTATATGGCCAGAACGCTCAAGCGGAAAATAAAGCGGTCGGCGCTCTTTTGGCTGGAGGACGCGGGGCATTTCAGCTTTGTGGAGCAGAGCGCGAAATTTTTGCCCGTGTTCAAGGCTTTCGTGGGAGGATGATGGAAAAATATCTGTTCGTGATTTTGACGGTCGCGGCGTCGGTGTATGCGGCGACGGCGCCGGCGTACGCCGCGCAGATTGCGGGCTACAAGCCGTACGGTTTTTTGAAGACCAACAAAAAAGCGCGCGATTTTGTGGTGAAATATTATGCGATTTTGACGATTTTTTGCCTGATATTGCTGATTTTACCGCATTTTTTGACCGCTGTCGTTTTGACGTTCGCCGCATTTTTCGCCGCTTTGGCGCTGAAAAATAGGGCGAAGTTTTTGAAATCTTTCCGTTTTACCAAGCGTGGGACGAGGCTGATGATCACCGAAGCGGTTATAGCCGCGGCGGAGGGCGCTTTGTTTTTCGTCGCACTCGGCGACGCGTTTTATGCGGCCGCGGTTGCGCTTCCCCTCATGTCGCTCCCGAATTTGATGCTGGCGCTTTTTCTGACGGCGCCGCTTGAATCGGCGGTTAAAAAATCGTTCGTAAAAAAAACCGCAAAGATAATAAAGGAGTCGGGCGCCGTGGTGGTCGGCGTGACGGGCAGCTACGCAAAATCCTCGGTGAAAAGCTATCTTGCAAAAATCCTTTCGGAAAAATACAGAACGTACGAAACCGTCGGAAATTTCAACACTCCGATGGGGCTTTCGCTGTCGGTGAAAAATATGCCGCAGGATACCGAAATTTTCGTGGTGGAAATGGGCGCGAGAAAAACGGGTGATATAGAGGAAATGTGCCGCATAGCGCGGCCGAAGCACGGAGTTATAACTGGCATTGCGCCGCAGCATCTGGAAACTTTTTTGTCGCTTGAAAATATAATGAACGAAAAAGGCGCGCTGGCACGCTATGTTCCTCGCGGCGGAAAAATCGTGTCGAGAGATCTAGACGATTTGAGCGTCGATGCCGAAGTTTCGGTTTTTAATAGGGATTTTTTTGTTACGGACGTCATTCTGACCGAAAACGGAACGACCTTCACTCTTGACGTCGGCGGTAAAAAATTGCAGCTTCAAACGCCGCTTCTCGGGCGGCATAACGCCGAAAACGTCGCGCTTGCGGCGGTAATGGCATTAAATCTCGGCGTAAGCGAAGGGCAGGTTGCGGCGGCCGTAAAAAAACTCGAGCCGCTTCCGCACCGTCTGTCGGTGGAAAAACGAGGCGGCATCACCGTCATCGACGACAGTTACAACGCAAACCCCAAGGGCGTGCGCGCGGCGTTGGAGGTCCTTAAAATGTTCGGCGGCAGAAAGGTGGCGGTAACCCCCGGCCTCGTGGAGCTTGGCAAAAAGGAAGAAGAGGAGAACGTCAATTTCGGAAAGCTTCTGGCGCACGCGGCGGACGTCGTGATTCTGACCGGCGGCAGGACGTCGGACTTCGTCGAAAAGGGACTTATGGCCGAAAACTTCAAAAGCTATTTTCGATTTAACGGACTGTCGGAGGCGGAAAAGGCGTTTTCGGACGTTTTGAAAACGGGGGACGTCGTGCTTTTTTCAAACGACCTTCCCGACAACTACGATTAAGAGGTGGTTTATGGAAAATCTTGTTATAATTTTCGGGGGCAATTCGCCCGAAAGCGACGTCAGCGTCATCACGGCAATGCAGGCCGCGGCGGCAGCGGACAAAGGAAAATATAAGCTTTATCCCGTGTATTATTCGGGGGATAGATTCTATTTGGGAAGAACGTTCGAAGTGTCGGAATATGCGGATTTCGACCGAAAAAACGCAAAAATCGTCACTTTTTCCGACGGGAATATGATAATTTGCAAAAACGCGCTCTCCAAAAAAACCGTGAAGGTTCATTGCGTTTTGAATTGTTGCCACGGCGGCGACGGCGAAAACGGGAATCTGGCGGGTTATTTTGAAACGACGCTCGTTCCGTACACTTCGGCAAAGCCGCTTGCGGCCGCCGTTTCGATGGATAAATATCTTTCGAAAATCGTGTTTTCGGGGTTGGGGCTCGACGTCGTTCCCGCAGTTCTTGCGACCGAAAAAAATTTTTCCGAAAAGCTTTGTGAGGCAGAAGAGAAAATCGGCTATCCGCTTATCGTAAAGCCGGTGGATCTCGGCAGCAGCATCGGCGTGAAAATAGCAAAGGACGAAAAACAGGCGGGCGAGGCCGCAAAAGTCGCTTTTGTGTTTTCCGAAAAGGTGCTTTTGGAAAAGTGTCTGGAAAATTTTACGGAGCTTAACGTTGCGGCGATGAGAACGATTAACGGAAGCGTTGCGGTCAGTCCCGTGGAAAGGCCGGTTTTTAAGGGCGAAATATTCGACTTTGCCGACAAATATCTTGCGGGCGAAAAGGGCGGTCTGGAGGAAGCGGGGCGCGAATTTCCCGCAAAAATACCTGAAGCCGTCGCCGAAAAAGCGCAGAATATTGCAAAAAAGATATACGAAGAACTGGAATTTTCGGGACCTGTCAGAATCGATTTTATGCTGTCGGGCGGCACGCTTTACGTCGGGGAAGTCAACAGCGTCCCCGGAAGCTTGTCGGCGTATTTACTGGAAGCTGCGGGCATTTCGTTTGAAAAGCTGGTGGACGAAGCCGTACTTTTTGCGAGGGCGGAATTCGAACGAAAAAAAGGATTGCAAAAAAGCTTCGAGAGCGCAATCCTTAAGGGGTTCGATATAAAAAAATAACGGTCAGTCTTTTTTGAACGGCAGAAAATCGTCGTCCTCGTGCAGGTTTCCCGCGATGTCGTCGCCGGAGAGCAGAATGGCCTTTTTCACGGTGTTGTAGCCGTACTTTTCGCGTATGTCGTCGATGGTTTTAAGGAGATTGTCGCGTTTTTTGTCGGCTTTTTCGTCGTCGAAAAGGGTAATCTGCATACTTTCCCCTATAGGGGAAAGTTTTGACGTATAGACGGAAATGGTCCTTGCGGGAATTTTGAAATTGTAGTTTGCTTCGATGATTTTAAGGGCGGCTTTGGCAATTTCGCCCGAGTCGTGAGTGGGGACGGGAAGCGTGCACTGACGGGTGAACGACTGCATGTTTGCCTGCCTTATCCCGACGGAAACGCAGCCTGCGTCGAGGCCGTATTTTCTGAGCCTCGTGGCCACCATTTCGGAAAGCGCGAAAACGATGGCTTTCGCTTCCGAGATATTTTTAACGTCGCGGGAGGCGGTGGTGCCGTGCCCGACGCTTTTCGGGACGCGGACTTCGTCGGCGCGTTTGACTTCTTCGTCGCCCGAACCGTTTGCGCTGTCGGCCATTTTGTCCCCAACGATGCCGAAATGCGCGCGCAAAAGAGAGCGGTCGGCGTTTGCCAGTTCGCCTATGGTGTGGATATTGAGCACGGCGAGCTTTTCGGCCACGCGTCTGCCGACGTAAAGCATTTCGGAAGCGGGGAGCTTCCATATTTTTTCCTTGAAATTTTCGGGAGATATAACGGTTACGGCGTCGGGCTTTTTCATGTCGGAGCCGAGCTTGGCAAAAACTTTGGTGAAACTTACGCCCACAGATATGGTGAGGCCTATTTCGTTTTTGACGGCTTCTTTAATTTCGTAAGCGATTTTTTCGGGACTGCCGAAAAGACGGGTGCTTCCCGTGACGTCAAGCCAACATTCGTCGATGCCGAAGGATTCGATGCGGTCGGTGTAACGCGCGTAAATTTCACGCACTTTTTTGGAATAATAAACATATTTGTCGTATTGCGGGGCGACGAGCACCAGATCGGGACACTTTTTCTGTGCCTGCCATATCGCTTCGCCCGTCTGAACGCCCTTCAGTTTGGCGGGCATGGATTTGGCCAGAACTATGCCGTGCCTTTTTTTCGGGTCGCCGCACACCGCCACGGGCTTGCCCGCAAGCGACGGATCCAGCAAAACGGCAACGGACGCGTAAAAATTGTTCAGATCGCAGTGAAGAACGTGTTTCGGCACGGAATTTGTCTCCTTGAAAATTGTATAATAAAATTATACAATATCCGAACGAAAATTGCAACAACCTATTGCATATTTCGCGTCTTTGTGGTACAATATAACCTAGAAAAGTATAAAGAGGTGCTTATGGGCTATTTTGATTTGCCGAGATTTTGCGACGTATGCGGAGCGCATCCCGCGTCGGTGAAGCGTTACGTCGTTTTCGAAGACGGGCGTATCGCCGAGCTTGCCGTATGCCCGTATTGCGCCATGTCCGACAGAAATCTTCTGACCGCAGACGAGCTCGAGGCGATTTTGCCGCAGGAGGATTGCTGTCCGACGTGCCACACGCCGCTCTCGAAAATTCAAAAATCGCTTTACGTCGGCTGTGCGGATTGCTACGATCATTTCAGGGCGCAGATTCTGAAAAACGTCGTGGAGTGTCAGGGGCGCCGCAAGCATATAGGAAAACGTCCGGGAGGTAAGCGCAATGGATAGCAAATATCTTATAACTTCCTCGAGGGTGCGCCTCGCAAGGAACGTGAGGGGCCTGCCGTTTCCCGAAAAGCTTTACGGAGAGGGCGTCTATAACGTTATTCTGAAGGGAGCAACGGAAGCCGCAGATTTCGAGTATGATTTCTACAACATGGGGCAGCTCAGCGAGCTCGAGCGCAACGCTTTGGTCGAAAAACACCTCATAAGCCGAGGGCTGGTCGCGCGCGATCAGATCGGCGCGGTTATAATCAAAAAAGACGGCCGCGTTTCCGTTATGGTCAACGAAGAAGACCATATCAGGGCGCAATGCATTGCGGAGGGGTTGAACCTCGAATATTGTTACGACGTCATAAACGCCTACGACGACAGGCTTTCGGAGCGGTTGGACATTGCCTACGACAGCGAATTCGGCTATCTGACGAGCTGCATAACGAACCTCGGCACGGGCATGCGCGCAAGCTGTATGATGTTTTTGCCGGCGCTAACCTTGGCGGGCCAGATGAAGCACGTCGCAAGGCTTCTTGGGCAGAAGGGGTTGACGATAAGGGGCGTTTACGGCGAGGGCAGCGACGCGGAAGGCAGGTTGTACCAAATTTCCAACAGCTGTTCGCTGGGCGTAACCGAAGGGCAGATTCTGTCGGGGGTTAAGGACGCTGTTCTGAAAATCGCCGAGGACGAGGCAGAGTGCAGATACAGGATTTTCGAGGCGGAAGGCCCGTATAATTTCGAAGACAAAGTTTTCAGGGCGTACGGCGTGCTGACTTCGGCGCGAGTTCTGACCAGCAAGGAATTTATGGACCACATGGCCACCGTGAAAATGGGTATTTCGCTCGGGGTTATGCCGATTACGGCAACCGAAAAGCTGGACGGCCTTATTCTGAACGCGCAGCCTGCAAACCTGTGTCTTATGGAGGGCGGAAGGGAGCTTTCCGCTTACGAACGCGACGTAGCGAGGGCAAAATTTGTCCGCGAAACGCTGGAAAAATTGAAATAAACGTTTTGTTTTGCACTTTTTTTGCGAAATATAGTCTTAGGAGAACGATATGCCAAAATTCAGTATAAACGTAGAAAAAGCGCTGGTCGCGGCCGAAAAATTTGCCGCGGAAACCGGCGGAATAGTCGGCACGGAGCATATTCTTTTGGGCTTGTACGCCGTGAAAGACGGCATTGCTTCGGTGCTTATGCAAAAGTTCGGAGTAACCGAAAATATGATTTTGCAACATCTGGAACATTATTCTTCGCCGACCGTCGGCTACAGCCCAAAATCGAAAAACGCAATTCAGATGGCGTTTGCCGTCGGCGCGGAAACGGGCAAGGAATACGTGGGCACAGAGCATTTGCTTCTGGCCATTTTGAGCAACACGAAAAGCCTTGCGGTCGAATACCTTATGGAAGCGGGCGTGGACGTCAGGGCGCTTGCGGTGGCAACGTCGCAGGCCGTTTACAGACCTAACGCGAACAAACGCCCCGATCAGGGGACTCGCACTTTCAAAATAGAATTCGGACCTATGGACAACATGAGGGCGCCGGGCTCTGTCGGAAGAAGCGAGAGCGAAGGACCGAACGTCAAAGTGGTTTCGGGCAGCGAAGCCGTGCTCGGCGAGCTTGCAAAATTCGGCACGGACCTCACGTTTAAGGCAAAACAAGGGAAACTCGATCCCGTCATCGGCCGCAGCAAGGAAATCGAACGCGTCATTCAGATACTTTGCCGCCGAACCAAAAATAATCCCGTGCTTATCGGCGAACCGGGCGTAGGCAAGTCCGCAATAGCCGAAGGCTTGGCTCAAAAAATCACGGAGGACAAGGTTCCGGAGGTTCTGAAGGGCAAAATCGTTTTCAGTCTGGACCTTGCGTCGGTGGTTGCCGGCACGAAATACAGAGGCGAGTTCGAAGAACGCTTCAAAAACGCGCTTGACGGCATCAAACGCGCAGGGAACATCATTCTTTTTATCGACGAAATTCACACTTTGGTGAACGCAGGCGGCGCGGAAGGCGCAATAGACGCGGGCAACATCTTAAAGCCTATGCTTGCGCGCGGTGAAATTCAGACTATCGGCGCAACCACTTTGGAAGAATACCGCAAGTATATCGAAAAAGACGCCGCGCTCGAAAGAAGGTTCCAGCCTATAATCGTCGATCAGCCGTCCGTGGAGGACACCGTCGAAATTCTTAAGGGGCTCAGGGACAAATACGAAGCGCATCACAACGTCAAAATCACCGACGAAGCCATAATCGCCGCGGCAAACCTTTCGGACAGATACATTTCCGACAGGTTCCAGCCGGACAAATCCATCGACCTTATAGACGAGGCCGCAAGCCGCAAACGCATTTTTGCATTCAGTCTGCCGACCGACGTGAAAGAGCTGGGCGAAAAAATCAAACAGCTCGAGGCGGATAAGGAAGAAGCTTCGCTTGCCGAAAACTATCTTAAGGCCAACGAAATCAAAACCGAACTCGACAAGCTCAAAAAGCTTTACGAGGAAGGCAAAAACAGCTACGACAAAACCAAAGAAAACGCAAATCTGTCGATAGGCGAGGAGGATATTGCCGAAATCGTTTCCAACTGGACGGGCGTGCCTCTAACCAAAATCACCGAAACCGAAAGCAACAAGCTTTTGCACCTCGAGGACACCTTGAAGTCGAGGGTTATCGGGCAGGACAACGCCGTTTCCGCAGTCGCCAGAGCAATCAAGAGGGCGAGAGCGGGGCTTAAGGATCCGAAACGTCCGATCGGAAGCTTCATCTTTTTGGGGCCTACGGGCGTGGGTAAAACCGAACTTTCAAAGGCGCTTGCCGAGGCAATGTTCGGCGACGAAAACCTTATGATAAGGGTTGATATGTCCGAATATATGGACAAGGCCAACGTTTCGAAAATGATAGGCTCGGCTCCTGGCTACGTCGGCTACGACGAAGGCGGTCAGCTCACCGAAAGAGTCAGAAGAAAACCGTATTCCGTCATTTTGTTCGACGAAATAGAAAAGGCTCACCCGGACGTTTTCAACATCATGCTTCAGATTCTCGAGGACGGCCGCCTGACGGACAGCCACGGCAGAACGGTTTCCTTCAAAAACACCATAATCATCATGACGTCCAACATCGGTTCGTCGGAAATCGTCAGCATGCCGAAGGTAGGTTTCGGAAGTCTGGACGACGAGGACAGCTACGACGACATGAAGGAAAAGCAGATGAACGCCCTGAGGCGCACGCTTAAACCGGAATTTATCAACCGTATCGACGAAGTGGTCATCTTCAGAAGTTTGGACAAGGCCGATATGCACAGGATCTGCAATCTTATGCTTGCGTCCACCGCAAAACGCCTTAAGGATATGAACATCACCGTTTCCGTCAGCGACGCCGCAAAAGACTTGCTTGTCGAAAAAGGTTACGACAGTCAGTACGGAGCAAGGCCGCTCAGGCGCACCATTCAGAAGATGCTGGAAGACAAGCTCAGCGAAGAAATTTTGTCCGGAAACTTGAAGGTCGGCGGAAAAATCAAAGTGGACGCCGACGGCGACAAGCTTTCGTTTACGGAAGAAAATTAGTTTATCACGTGGGAGAAGAGTTATGAAACGCGTAAAATTTGCAGAAAAAGTCAAAAAGTATTCCGACTCGGGCATGGCGAAAATCGCTTTGTGCATAGTCGGGATAGCGGCCGCGTACGCCTTAACTCTTATCCCCGACAGCGAAAACGCTTTTTGGGCGAGCATACTTGATTTCGTGCGCGACAAAGTGTCGGTGTCCGTGTTTATCGGCGTTGCCTTTGCGGTTTTTGCCTCGAAGATTGCAACCATGAGGGAGCGGCGCACCGAAGAAAGCCTTAAAACCGAAGCAGATCAGCAAAAAATCATTCATAAGTACAAAAATCATAAGGTCAAAACCGATTATGACGGCGGAAACTTTTTCGATTACGACGGTGTGCTTATGACTTTGCATTCTTTGGCAAAAGAGGGCGCAGAAAAGGACCTTGCCCCGCAAAGCGCGACGTCTATTCCGCCGAATATGAGAACGAAAAGCGTGATATAGATCGTTTTTTGAACGGCGACAACAATAGCAGCAAGCCTTATCTTGTCATTGCAAGCCTGAACGTTTACGCAAACAGAGCGTTCAACACAAAGCTTACGATCGCCGACAACGTAAACGAAGCTTTCAAATTGCCCGATTTTATAATTCAGAACAGCAGGGCGCTTCTCGACGCGCACAAGCACTCCAAAAAAACCAACACCGCAACTATTCGCTTAGACGACTTCGAGCGGGTTGACGCTTCCACGATAAAAATACATACCAAACGCACCATGTATTATCACATGCTGCTCACCAATCGCTGTATGGACTACAAGCTCACCGACGGCATGACTCTTAGGGACCTCTACGAGTGCAACGAGAGCATTTCGCCTATAAACAAATCGGAACTCGGCAACCAGATCGGCATAAACGGGCTTGTTATAACCAAAGACGGCTATCTTCTGATTGAAAGAAGAGGCCTCGACAAAACCACGTGGAAGGATAAGTTTGCCCAGCCTATTTCCTTGGCTTTGAAGGAAAAGGATTTGTTTTATCGGGACGAAAAGCCCGAAGAGATCACGGACGCCACCGTTGAAGACAGGTTCTGCAAGGTCGTCAGGGACACGCTGAAGAACAATTTCGGCCTCAGGGAGGGCGAGGACTACGACGAATTGCGCTTTTCCGAAAACTTTATGGGTTTTGCTCGCGATCTGCTTGAGGGCGGAAAGCCGAATTTCTATTTTTACGTCGTGGTGAACTATACCGCCCGTGAATTTACCGAAAAACTTCAAAAATACGCCGCACTCACCATTTGGCAGGCGAACGAAATCAACAAGACTTTGCCTGAAGGCAACAAAATCAAACCTTTGAGAACGGAAAAACTGCAAAACGTTTATTATCTTGTTCCGTGGTCGCAGGCAAAGGTGAATTTCTACTACGAAATGAACCTCGAAGAGGGCGGTGGAACTCTCGTTCCGAAAAGGCAGTTTGCGCCGCGCTTCGAGGAATCGAAAGATAATCCAGAAGCCGTTTGCAGCCTTCAAAAATCCGTCAAAAAGCAATGCGGACAAGCTTTGCTGGCTTGTTTGTCCTACGCGGAAATATTGAATCTGAAAGAAAAACTGAACTTCTGAAATCTTGCGCAGCGGAAGCCCCGCCGCGCATTTTTATACCCGGGTACAAATTAAAAATTTTTCCGAGTTTTAATGGATTTTTAAGCCTTGTTATGATATAATAAAACTAGACAGAGGGCGAAGCCCTTTGATAAAGATAAAGGGAGGCAACAATATGAAAATCGAAATCATCGGGACCAACTACACACCGACTCAGACTCTCAAGAACCTTATCGAGAAAAAAGCCGAAAAGCTGGAATGCTTCTTCAAAGACGACACAACCGCAAAGTTCGTCTGCAGCCAGTCCGGCGCAAAAGAGCGTTACACTCTTGAGGCAACCATCTGGTTTAACGGCGACCTCATTCGCGTGGAGGAGGTCAGCGACAATATGTACGACAACGCATACGCCATTTTCCCTAAAATCGAGCGTATGGTGAGGAAATATCGCACCAAACTCAACAAGAAACTTAAAGAAACCGCTTTCGACGGCGCGTTTATGGAAGAGGATATTTCCCAACGCAAACCTGAAGTCGTCAAGGTCAAACAGTTCGGTCTTAAGGGGCTCACGAAAGAGGAGGCTATGGCAGACCTCGAAATGAGCGGCCACGATTTCTATCTGTATCTGAACGTCGACACCGGCATGGTGAACTGCGTATATCGCCGTCACGACGGCAATGTCGGCATCATCGAATGCGTCTATTAACGAATTTTCAAAAGGGCTTCTTTGGAAGCCCTTTTTTATGTCCGAAAGCGTTTGAAAACAGGCGGACACAATGAAACTTGAATTATGGCTCTTTTGCTTGCAAAAATCGGGGTTATATTGTATAATCAATATACGAAACGGCGAGAAGAATCCGCAGTATTATAAATTTCCGCCTGTTTCAGAATACTTTTGACCAAAAAGAGGAGTTTTTTATGGCTTACAACAAAACCGAAAATCGTATCAGATTCGATTTTAACAATATGATGGCAAAAACCGTCGGAGAAAAAGGCTTCACCGATCGCGAGCTCAATCGTTACGCCGGCAAGGCAATGTGGGCGTTCGATTACGTTTCCAGAAATCGCGGCAGAGATATGATGGGGTGGAGCGAGCTTCCGTACAATCAGGCGGACGTTGTGGACGACATCCTTGCCGCAGCAAAGGAAATCAGGGACAATTTCGACTTTTTCGTCGTTCTCGGCATCGGCGGCAGCGCTCTCGGCCCTATCGCAACCTTCACCGCGCTCAATCATTTGCATTACAACGACCTTCCTAAATACAAAAGAAAGGCCCCTAAATTCTACGTTGAAGACAACATCGATCCTGAACGCATGAGCGCGCTTCTGGACGTTATCGACGTCGAAAAAACCATGTTCAACGTCATCACCAAATCGGGCTCGACGTCCGAAACGATGAGTCAGTATCTCATTATCACCGATATCCTGAAGAAAAAACTCGGCGCCGACTGGACCAAACACGTCATCGCCACCACCTCCGCAAACAGCGGCAACCTCATCAAAATCGCAAAAGCCGAAGGCCTCAAAACCTTCTTTATTCCTGACGGAGTTGGCGGCAGATTCAGCGAACTTTGCCCTGTGGGGCTTTTGCCTGCGGCCGTAACCAGAATCGACATAAAAGGCCTTCTCGAGGGCGCGGCGTATATGGATAAGCTTTGCGGCAGAGACAATCCTGCAAAGAATCCTGCGCTTATGTCCGCAATGCTTCAGTGCATGGCAATGGAAAAGGGCTGCAACATTCACGTTATGATGCCGTATTCCGACGGTCTCAAGTATTTTGCCGACTGGTACGCTCAGCTTTGGGCGGAAAGCCTGGGCAAAGCCACCGATTTTACCGGCAAAAAGGTTTATGCCGGTCAAACCCCTGTCAAATCCTTGGGCGTAACCGATCAGCACAGCCAGGTTCAGCTTTACACCGAAGGTCCGTTCGACAAGGTCGTAACCTTCATCGAGGTCAGAAACTTTAGATCCGAAGTGGTTATCCCTGAAGGCGCAGAGGAGTATCCTAACGTAAATTTCCTTTGCGGACACACCTTGAACGAGCTTATTTCCACCGAAAAACGCGCCACCGAATACGCGCTCACCAAAGCCGGCAGGTTGAACAGCACCATCGTGCTTCCGGAAATCAACGCTTTCACTCTCGGCGAGCTTATGATGTTCTTCCAGCTTCAGACTGCTTATGCAGGCGCTATCCTCAACGTCAACACCTTCAATCAACCGGGCGTCGAGGAAGGCAAAAACGCCACCTACGCGTTGTTTGGCAGAGCGGGCTACGAAGAAAAGAAAAAGGAACTCGACAGCGCTCCTCAGAAAGCCGACAAATATATAATCTAAGGTGAAATCATGAATAACAGCAGCAATTTTTACGCGCTTTTAAACAGAATGAAGTATATTGAGCGTTGGAGCCTTATGCGCAACTCCGTGCCGGACAATCTTATCGAGCACAGCTATCAGGTTGCGTATATCACTCAGGCGCTTTGCCTCATCAAAAACAAGCTTTACGGCGGAAACGTCAACGTTGAAAAAGCCGTATCCATCGCTATGTTCCACGACGCAAGCGAGGTCATAACCGGCGATATGCCTACGCCGATCAAGTATAATAATCCTAAAATCGAGCATGCCTATAAGGAGATGGAAGCTCTTGCCGAAAGCAAGCTTCTGGAGATGCTTCCGGAATTTTTGAGGGATTATTATGCGGAACTTATTTCTCCCGACACTTCGACGGAGGAATATAAACTCGTCAAATACGCCGACAAGCTCGCCGCTTATCTCAAGTGCGAGGAAGAAACCAACGCAGGGAACAAGGAATACTCCGTGGCGCGCGACACCACCTTTGCGACGCTTTGCGTTCTGGGCGCGCCGGAAGTGAAATATTTTTTGGATAATTTCACCGGCGGTTTCTTCAAGCCGTTGGACGTTTTGAAATAACTTCGAACAGGAGGAATTATGAAAAAGACCAAACTTTTGGGGCTTGTAACCATCGTGGCGATCATCGTTTTCACGATCGGCGCAATTCTGGTAGGACAGGCCGAAGCGAACAAACAGTCGGACCCTAAGGATCCGAGAGGTATAAAAGTTTTGGAAAGCCAAAGCTATTTCGAAACTTCGGAAGGTGGCTCTTTAAGTTTTTCGGACGCAGACGCCGAGGACGTAAAAAATCCGGCCACGTCGAGAACCGACAAAAAGTTCAGCTATTCCGATTCTGCGGCGACTTACACCGGCACCGCTCACTACGATCTCAAAACCAAAACTCTGACCTTCAAAACCCTGACCGCAACTTCCGTCGAGGACGGCTCGCCTGTGGCGTTGCGTTCCTTCACGGGTTCGCTTAACGGCACGACGTTCACTTTTGAAGGAAACAGCTACACCTTGTCTTATAGCGCCGACGAACTTTATAAGTATCCTGGCGAACAGCTCGGCGAGGGAATAGGCAACATTTTCAATTTCTTGTTCATCGTAATCGCTGCCGTGTATTACGGCATCAACCTTCTGATTTTTGCCGCCGACTATGCCGCAACGATGAAAGGCAAGTTTGCCGTAAACTACGCGGTTCTGGTTCTTGCAATTTTAACGGCGGTAGTTGAACTCTATTTTGCGATAGCGTTCTCCAGCTTGGCGTGGGCGATGTTCCTGCCGATAAACGCTTTGCAAATTGTGTTCTTCTTCGTTGCGAAAAAAGAAATAAGCGGCGCGAACGCAAATTCCGTTCAAATCGGTTGACAAACCGCTTTTGACGGTTTAATATAAAATCAGCCTTTAAGGCCAAAAAAATATGTTTATCGGGGTGCCGCTTGCGGCTGAGATTATACCCATTGAACCTGTCGGGTTAGGACCTGCGTAGGGAGTTAGCGTGTAATTTTGAATGCCCCGTGTTTTGCGGGGCATTTTTTTGCTTGAGGTTTGTTCGATAAACAGAAGGAGAACAAATGAAATTTACAACAATTCTGAAAGAACCGTTCACGTCGCTTGACGTGGCGGATCAGCTCAGCGTAACGGCGTTCTATTTTGCCATTGCGGCTGTGGTCGTTATGGCGGCGCTCTGGGCGATTCTGAAAAAATTCAAGCCCGAAAAAGTGCCTGCATACGTCAAAAACGTCAAACACTTCGCCTTTGGAGCGGCTTCGTTCTTTGCAGTTTCCATGTTTACACTGAAGGTTGCGGCAGACGTTAGCAGCGGAGAATTCAAAAAAGCCGTTTTCTGGTCGATTTTTGAGATTATAGCTACGGCTGCGGTTTTGTTTTTGGCGGGATTCGTCGTCAAGGCCGCAAAGCCCGACTTTTTGAGGACGTACAAATTTATCGCGGCAGGCGTTATGCTCGTGTCGCTTGTTGTCGCAGCCGTCGTTCTGGCGCTTCATTATAAAAACGTTAAGGACGATTATCCCGGCTCGTCGCAGGCGGGGCTTTATATCAGCGCGGTTGCGCTTGTCGCATTGCTGGTTCTGGCCTCTTTGTTTATCGGAAAAAAGAAGAGTCCTTTCACCACTCGCGACATGGCCTATGCTGCGGTTTCCGTCGCGCTTGCTTACGCGCTTTCGTACGTTAAGTTTTTAAAGATGCCGCAGGGCGGCTCGGTAACCCTCGCTTCTATGCTTCCGATTCTGCTTTTTGCATATATCTTCGGCATAAGAAAAGGTATTATAGTAGGTGTCGTGTACGGCGTTTTGCAAGCGGTGCAGGATCCATTTATAATTCACCCGGCGCAATTTTTGATCGATTATCCGCTTGCTTTCGGTATGCTCGGATTTGCGGGGATCTTTAAGGAAATCAATGTCATCAAAAAACCGGTGCTGTCGTTTATGGCGGGCGCGGGAATTGCCATAACTCTCAGATACGTTTCGCACTTATTGACAGGTATTTTTGCGTTTGCGAGTTACGCCCAGCCGGGATATACTGCGGTAACGTGGGGTTTGGTATACAACCTCTTTACGTTTTTGGACGGAGCAATCGCGCTGGCAGTGGCGTTCGTGCTGTTTAAGAGCAAGAGCTTTATGAAGCTCATATATGAAAAATCGGCGACAGAGAATATCGCTGACTGAAAACTATTTGTTGTAAGTTATGAGAAGGAGCATGCCGCTCGAAACCTCGAAAGAAATTTCGGTTGCGGTTGCCACGTTTGAAAGTCCGCGGCTTGTGCCGGCAGAAAGCGTCAGGTCGGAAAGAGGGTAGTAAAGTCCCTTGCTGCTACGGACGGTCGCGTCACCGAAAAACGGGAACAGCGAAATTTTTTGCCCCGGTCGCGCGCTTTCGGAAACTTCACCTTCAACCAGTCTGATTGTGAAATCGGCGGCCGTTATGCGGGCGCCGATTTTTATGTCGCGCGCATACTTCAAAAGCCCCACGTTTCCGAGCACGTGTCCCAGATCTCCGCCCGTTGCGGCATAGATATTCACTTGGTCGTAGCCCGCCCGTTTTGCGTACAAGACGGCAAGCTGGCCGTCGGTTTCGTCCTTTTCTTTCGGAAAAACGACGTAGTTTATGCCCTCGGGTTTGTTTTCGAGGCTGTCGAAATCGCCGACGCAGGCAACGGGTTTTCTGTTTTTCAAAAGTTTAAGGCCGCCGTCGGCCGCAATAACGTCGGTTTCGACGATTTCGGAGTCGAGGCACGGACCGTTTAGAAGTATAGCTGCGGTTTTCATATTTTTAGGATATAACCGAAAACGGTTTTTGTCAACGGCTCGGGCTAAATTTTGCGGGTTGCATTTTGAAAAGCTATATGGTATAATATATGTGGCAAATATCAAAAGCAATCTTGCTGTTATGGAGGCGAAACATGAAATTATCGAAAAAACTGACTTCCGTCGTTCTTTTAGCGGTCCTCGTGGCGTCGCTTGCGGTGCTGTTTACGGGTTGTTATAGGATCAATCCCGCGGCGGCAGAAGACGTCTACGGCACTTACGAGCTGACGACTTACACCAGAACTTACCCCGTAAAAGAGGGCGAAGATGAGGCGGAAAAAATAGATTTTCTCAAGGATTACGGCGCCAAAAGCTATCTCGTAGTAAAAGACGACGGCTACGGTTATTATTTCTACGCCGACAAAGAAACCGAGCTTTACGGCAAAGAGGTAAAGATCACTCTCGAAGAGAGCACCGACGAAGAAAAAGCGGGGCTTATCTCTTACGTCAAATACGACTTTGACGGCGAGCTCGGCGACAGGCTCGGCGTAAACCAAAAGAACTTCGGCAAAATCGTTCTGAACTATACCGGCAAGCCTACCGGCTTCAGATTTGCAAAAGAAAACGATCGCATCGTCACAAAAAAAGACTACAGCGAAACCGTCAAATACACAAAAATCAGCGGAAAGACCGATTTAACCACCGTCAGAAAAAAGCTGAATATCGTACCGCCTATGGCCAAGTACGAAATGAACCCTTACGACGGCAAGCTGCTTGAACTGCGAGTGGGGGACTTTGAAAGGAAGGATTGCCCGCTGGTGTACTTTGCCTGCCGCTTCGACGCCAAAAACATGCTGGCCGAGGTTTGGTACGGCCTTAAAGGCGAAGGCGCGGAAGTTGTGGACAAACACGAAACCGGTGCAAGGGCGGAAGCTATCAGAAACGACGTTGACTTTATGATAGGTCTTAAAATCGGTGGCTACAGCTTCGTCAAAAATTTCACGCTTATGGAACTTGTCATCGGTGAAAACGCCTACGGCCACGTTGACGTTACGGAGTACGATTCCGAGAGTTTAAGCGAATATATTACGTCCGAAAAAGAGTATTACGGCGCAGTTATGTCCGCCGAAAATAAAGAATGAAACTTGAGGTAAAAAAACTTAATCTAAAATATCCGTCGGGCGAAAAAGCGCTGTCCGACGTAAGTTTGGAAACTGACGGGATTATTGCCGTCGTTGGCGCCGAAAAAAGCGGCAAAACGTCGCTTTTAAGGTGCATAGCCGGCCTCGAAAGCTTTTCGGGCGAAGTGCTTTTAGACGGAGAAAAGTTGCAGAATATCCCCGCCGAATGCAGGGATATTCAGCTTTTTTTCGAAAATTTCAGCGTTTTTGAAAACAAAACCGTCTTTTCAAACCTTGCTTATCCGCTGAAAATTCGGGGCGAAAAGTTTTCGGAAATCAAACCGAAAGTGGACTCGGTGGCTCTTGACTTCAGGCTTTACGACGTTCTGGAGTTTAAGGCGAAACGTCTCACGGAGGACCAAAAGCGCACGGTTGCGCTTGCAAGGCTGTTTTTGAGGGACGCAAAATTTACGCTTCTGGACGATCCTACGGCGGGCTTTTCGAAAAAAGCGTCGGGCGAAGTTTTTTCGCGCATGAAAAAGGCAGCGCTTAAAAAAAGCGGCGTCGTCGTTTACGCCACCCAAAATATCGGGGAAGCGTTTGAAATTGCAAACGAGGCGGTGTTTCTGAACTTCGGACAGGTCAAGCAGACGGGGAGCATGGAGGATATGTATTATCGGCCGAATTTCGTGGTCGTTGCCGAGGCTTTCGGCGATTATAACAAGGTCGAAACCACGCTTTGCGCAGATGGCGACAAGCTTTTCGTTACGCTTTTCGGCAAAAAAATTACGCTTGCAAAAAAGCCTGAAGATCTGCTGTCCGAGGACTATATCGGCAAAAAAGTTATCGTCGGTTTCAGATATTCGGGCGTTAAAATCGTGTCTTCTTCTGCGACGGAAAACGGCGGAAATACCTATCGTTTTTCCGAATTTTCGTCAAAATGCGGCAAATACGCCGGAAAAGTCGAAACGGAGCTTGGAGATATTTTCGTCGAAACCGACGAAAAATTCGAGGGCGAATTTACGCTTTCGGTGGAAAGCGCGGGCATAAATTTGTTCGACGTATTAAGCGAAGGAAACCTTACGATTTCTTGACAGCCGGCCGCAAACGGCGTATAATAAAAACACAATATGATCCTGAATCGATGATTTTTTTCGGAGAGTAAGCGTCAAAAACCACAAGGCAAAATTACGTTTTGTCGTATCGGCATTTTTTGCGACCCTCCGTGGGTCGTTTTTTTTGGACAAAAGGAGATAATATGAAAAGAATCGGAGTTGTCGGCATCGTCATCGAGGGAAACCGCGACGTTGCCATGGAAGTGCAAAAGATATTGTCGGAAAACGGCGATATAATTTTGGGAAGAATGGGAATCCCCGACAGGGAGGACAACATAAGCGCAATCAGCCTTATCGTGAAAGGCGAAAGCGAAAGAATAAGCGCTCTTACCGGAAAGCTCGGCAGGCTCGAGCGCGTCAACGTAAAATCCGCTTTGACAAGCGTTGAAATAGAATAAATTTTGAGGTGAATATATGAACGAAAAAACAAAATTCGTTGCAAGAACAGGCGTGCTTATTGCGCTTGCGGCAGTGTTTCAGATAGTTTTCAGCCTGATACCGCTGTCTCCGATTCTGAAAACCGCGCTGCTCGGCGCGATGGTGAACCTGGTGTTGTACGTCGCGGTCGTGTCTGTGGGACCGATTTCCGCGGTGGCCATTTCCTTTATAACGCCGCTGGTTGCGTTTTTGACGGGCAAGCTTCCGCTTGCGGTGCTGATACCGTTCGTCGGCCTCGGCAATGCGGTCATGGTGCTTTCGTACTGGCTGGTCAGAAGAAACGGCAGAGAAGCGTTGGACTATTTCGGTCTCGGGCTTTCTGCGGTTCTGAAATTTGCGGTTATGCAGTTTATGGTGTCGGTTATCGTGCCGCATCTTCCGGGCATCAAACCGCCTATGATAAAGAGTCTGTCGCTCACCTGGAGCTATCCGCAATTTATTGCGGCGGCCGCGGGCGCGGTGTTGTCGGTTTTCGTGGTGAAAGCGTTGTCGAATACGGGCATACTCGTTTCGAGAAAGGCCGCGCCGAAAAATCAGACCGTCGAAAAATAAAGCATAACCACAAAAGCGAAAGCGAATTTGTCGCTTTCGCTTTTTATTTTTCAAAAACCGCCAAAAAGTTTGACAATCCGTAAAATTAAATATATTATATTTTTATATCATAGTGTGGGAGTGTGCGGTTTTGATTATTTTGGGCATTGATCCGGGGTTCGGCATCGTCGGTTACGGCGTGATAAAAGCCGAACACGGCAACTACGAGGTTCTGGACTACGGCGTCATCGAGACGCCCAAAAACGAGCGTTTGCCCGTCCGACTCGCAATGATCGAAAGCTGTATAAAACAGCTTCTCGCGCGCTATAATCCCGACGAAATCGCAGTGGAAGAGCTGTTCTTCACCAAAAACATCACCACCGGCATTGCGGTTGCCGAGGCAAGAGGAGTGATATTGCTTACTTGCATAAAGCACACGGGCAAGCTTTACGAATACACGCCTATGCAGATCAAACAGGCCATAACCGGCTACGGCAACGCCGAAAAAAGGCAGGTTCAGGCAATGATTAAAATGCTGTTGAAGCTTGACAAAATTCCGAAACCGGACGACGCTGCGGACGCGCTTGCGGCGGCTCTCACCCACGCGCAGACCAACCGTCTTTCCGATTTGTTCCACATTTAGGAGAAATTATGTACGCATACATCATAGGAAAAGTTACATACGCAAGCCTCGGCGCCGTCGTTTTGGAGAATAACGGCATCGGCTATCAGATTTTTTGTTCCGCAAAAACCGTTGCGGCTATTTCCGGCGCAAAAGAAGCAAAGCTGCACACCTATCTCCACGTCAAGGAGGACGCTTTCGTTTTGTACGGCTTTTTGACCGAGGAAGAAAGGGCGATTTTTATGAAGCTTATTTCGATAAGCGGAATAGGTCCGAAAATGAGCTTACAGATTCTGTCGGGCATGGACGAAAAAACGTTGGCGATAAGCATAGTTACCGGCGACAGCAAGGCGCTTTCCAAGATTAAAGGCGTGGGCAAAAAGACCGCCGAACGCATCATTCTGGAGCTTAGGGAGAGCATCAATGCCGAACAGACCGAGGCCATGGAAGCGGAAGGCAAGTCCGTAGATAGCGGAAGATGCGAACCTCTTTCCGAGGTGGAAAAGGACACCATTTCGTTGCTTCAGTCGCTCGGAGTGCCAAAGGCAAAGGCCGAAAAAGCGGTTGCGACGGCAATCAAGGAGGCTTCGTCGTTAGAGGACGTCGCCAGACTTGCTCTTAAAAACTTATAAAAATCGGGGATTATTATGGAATTCGGTAAATTTGAATTTGATCTTGACGAATTCAGGACGGACAGCTCGGAGCGACTTACCGGGGCGCAGAAAAACAATCAGGACGCCTACGAAAACAAGCTTCGCCCGACCAGTATGTCCGAATACGTCGGTCAGGAAAAAGTCAAAAGCAATCTCGCAGTTTATATACAGGCGGCAAAAAGCAGAAAAGAGCCGCTCGATCACGTTTTGCTTTACGGCCCTCCGGGCCTGGGCAAAACCACGCTTTCCTATATTATCGCGTCCGAAATGGGCAGTCAGATCAGGGTAACTTCGGGCCCTGCCATTGAGCATGCGGGCGACCTTGCCAGCATTCTGACGAATTTGTCGGAGGGCGACATTTTGTTTATCGACGAAATTCATCGCTTAAACCGCAACATCGAAGAAATTTTGTATCCCGCAATGGAGGATTACGCGCTGGATTTCGTCATCGGAAAAGGCCCGTCGGCAAGAAGCGTCAGGCTGACTCTGAACAAATTCACTCTTATCGGCGCAACCACCAAGGCAGGTATGCTTTCGTCGCCGCTCAGGGATCGTTTCGGCGTTATGTGTAAGCTCGAAATGTACACGACGGAGGAAATTTCGTCCATCGTGAAGCGCAGCGCAAACATTCTCAATTTGCCGATTTCCGAAGAAGCGGCAGCGGAAATAGCAAAACGCAGCAGAGGCACGCCGCGTATCGCAAACAGACTTCTGAAGCGCGTTCGCGACTTTGCGGAGGTTGCGGGGCAAAAGGCCATCGACGTGAAAGTTGCCCAAAACGCTCTGACGCTTATGGACGTGGACGAACTTGGGCTTGACGCGACGGACAGGCTTATCCTCGGCACCATGATCGACAAATTCGGCGGAGGCCCTGTCGGGCTTGATACTTTGGCGTCTGCGTCGGGGGAAGAAGCGGGAACGATTGAGGATTTATACGAACCGTACCTTATGCAGCTCGGCTTCGTTATGCGCGGGCCGAGGGGCAGGGTTTGTACGGAGCTTGCGTACAGACATCTCGGCAAGGAACATCTTTTGCCGGAAGGCGGAACAAATGAAAAGAAGTGATTTTTACTACGATTTGCCGGAAGAACTTATTGCTCAGCATCCGGCCGAGCCGCGCGACAGCAGCAGGCTTTTGGTTCTTGACGCCGAATCGGGCGAGATAGAACACACCGTTTTCAGAGAAATCGGCAAATTTTTGAAAAAGGGCGACCTTCTGGTCGTCAACAACACGAAAGTTATTCCCGCAAGGCTATACGGATATAAAGAAGGGCGCAAGGTGCCCGAGGGCGAAAAGTCCGTGCCTCCGACGAGGTTTGAATTTTTGCTTTTGAAGCGCCTGAGTTACACCGATTGGGAGTGCATCGCAAGGCCTGCCAAAAAAGTTACGGTCGGCTCGAAATTCACTTTCGGCGAAGGGCTGTGCTGCACGGTGAAGGCCATAGGCGAAAGCGGAATAAGGATAGTCGGCTTCGAGTTCGAGGGAGTGTTCGAGGACGTACTTGAGCGCGTCGGCAACGTGCCGCTACCGCCTTATATAACCGAAAAACTTGAGGACAAAAACCGTTATCAGACCGTTTACGCCAAAACCGACGGAAGCGCGGCCGCGCCGACGGCGGGGCTTCATTTCACCACGAGGCTTATAGACGAGCTTAAGGAAAACGGCGTGGAATTTGCAGAAGTTTTGCTTCACGTCGGCCTCGGAACTTTCAGACCGGTCAAGGAAGACGACGTTCTGGACCACAAAATGCACTCGGAATACTACGAAATCAGCTTGGAGGCCGCTGAGGTCATAAACCGCGCTAACGCCGAGGGCAGGCGAATCATTGCCGTGGGCACCACCAGCGGCAGAGTGCTTGAAACGGTTGCCGACGAAAACGGATTCGTCAGACCGTGCCACGGAGAAACGGAGATTTTTATTTATCCCGGATACAAGTTCAAAATTCTTGACGGAATGATAACCAATTTCCACCTTCCGGAAAGCACGCTGATAATGTACGTTTCCGCGTTCTGCGGCAGAGAACAGACGCTTAAAATGTACGAAACGGCAGTGAAAGAAAAATATCGCTTTTTCAGTTTCGGCGACGCCACCTTCCTCTACAACGGCGGTCGCGGCAGAAAATAAACAGGAGAATTATGTTCAAATACGAAATTTTGCACGAATGTAAGCAGTCCGGCGCGAGAATAGGCCGACTCACCACGCCGCACGGCGTCATCGAAACGCCCGTGTTTATGCCGGTCGGCACGATGGCTACCGTCAAATCGCTTTCGCCTGAGGAAGTCGAGGGGCTTGGCAGTCAGATTATTCTTTCAAACACCTATCACCTCTATCTGAGACCAGGCCACGAGATTATCAGACAGGCCGGCGGCCTTCACAAATTTATGAACTGGCACAAGCCTATCCTCACCGACAGCGGCGGTTTTCAGATTTTCAGCTTGTCCTCCATGCGCAAAATCACCGAAGAAGGCGCTACTTTTTCCAGCTTTATCGACGGAAGCAAGCATTTTATCGGGCCCGAAGAGAGCATGGAAATCCAAAAAGCGCTTGGCAGCGACATCGTGATGGCCTTCGATCAATGCACGTCGGCGGACACCGACTATAACGGCGCCAAAAAAGCCATGGAGCTTACTTTGCGCTGGCTCGACAGATGCAGCAAGGTGGATTTCGAGGGCAAACAAATGCTTTTCCCGATCGTGCAGGGAAATATGTACGAAGATCTGAGGCTCGAAAGCCTCAGAAGAACTATACCTTACGCAAAATGCGGCCTTGCGATCGGCGGTTTGTCGGTCGGCGAACCGAAAGAGGTTATGTACCGCATGCTTGACGTTATGAAGCCTTACTATCCGAGAGAGATGCCTCGTTACCTTATGGGCGTCGGCAGCGCGGATTGCTTCGTGGAGGGCATTGCGAGGGGCATTGACATGATGGACTGCGTTCTTCCTACCCGCATTGCCAGAAACGGAACGGCAATGACGATGAAAGGTGAGATAACGATAAGAAATGCAAAATATAAAGACGATTTCACTCCCGTGGAAGAAGGGTGCGATTGCTACTGCTGCAAAAACTACACCCGCGCATACGTCCGTCACCTGATAAACACCGACGAAATTTTCGGCGGCAGGCTTTTGAGCGTGCACAACATTCGCTTTTTGCATCGTTTGACCGACAGAATCAAGGACGCGATCAGAAACGACAGGCTTCTCGATTTCAGGGACGAATTTATGGCGGAGTATTCTCCGAAAATCAAATAATGCAAAAATTTACGGCAAAGTGTTATGAAAAACGCCGTAAATTAGAATAAAACGACTATGGATACCGAAAACGTCAGAAAATCGCCATATCACGGAGCGTGGGTTATCGTTCTGCTTCAAGTGGGAGTACCCACGGCGGTTTTCGCGCTCCTTTATGCGGCGATGAACTCGAAAGTCGGCGGGCGAAGCGGCGAAGAAGCTTACGTTTCGGCGGTGTTTTTCTCGGGGCTCGTGGGGGTGCTTTTCGAAGCGATGCTCCTTATCTCGGGTGTGTTTTCCGACAGCTTCGAAGCGGTGAAAACGCGGGTTAAGGACTTTGCGTCGGACGTGGGCATAAGCGTCAGAATGGCCTTTTCGGGCTACGCCGAAAGCATGAAATCCGACGGCGTGGTTTTCCTTATCTATTCTTCGCTTGCCGCAGCCACTTGCGGGTGGCTTATATACGGCGCGAAAATTTGCGTTGCTTTTTTGTCGGCAAACGGCGGAATTTAACGCTCATTTAACCTTTTTAGGATAGATTTTAGACATATTCGTTATTTTTGCTTGCTAAAACGGCAAAATTAAGGTATTATAAGAAAAAAATGTATTTTTAAGGAGTAATAAATATGCTTTTCAACCTTCTTACGCTCGCAGCCGAAGAAAACGCCAAAAATCCTTCCTTCATGGACAAATACGGCATGATTCTGGTGCTCGGAGTTTTCTTTGTTATTATGATCGTTATGACCATTCTTCCTCAAAAGAAACGTCAAAAACAAATGCAGGACATGATGTCCAACCTCGTGGTCGGCGCCAAAGTTATGACCATCGGCAGAATGATCGGCAAAGTCGTTTCCATTGACGGCGAGAACAACCAGATCGTTCTTAACGTCGGCAGCATCGACAGCCCGACGTACATCACCGTTGACAGAAACGCAGTCGGCTACGTCATGGATTCCCCGGCAAAAGCGGCTGCAGAAACCGCAGTCGAAGCTCCGAAAGAGGATGCTCCTGCCGAAGAAAAGAAAGACGACGATCTGAAAATCTAACGACAAAAATCGAAGCCACCGGAATTTCGGTGGCTTTTTTATGCCCGATTTCGCTTGTTTATTCGGAAAAATCATAATTGTCCTTTCTGAAAAATAGTATTTAGGAGGAGGAAATTATGGAAAGAAAAAATTTTACCGACATTCTTATTGCAACTTTTTTTGCCGTTCTGATTTCGCTGGTACTAGTGGTGGCGTTCGGCTTGGTGGCAAAGGCCGCCGACCTTTCGGACACGGCTTTGAAAATCGGCGTAATAGTCATAAAACTTTTGTCGCTGACGCTTGGACTGTTTTTTGGGGTGAAGCGAACGGAGAAGGGGCTATTAAAAGGACTTTCGACGGCGATACTTTATTCTGCGGTCTGCTATCTCACTTTCTTTTTCGCAAACGGAAAAAGTTTTTCGGGCGTAACCGTGTTTGACGTGGTGGTGCCGATAGTGGCGTCTATGGCGCTCGGGGCTTTCGTGGTGAACCTTAAGGGGCGCGCCTGACTGCAAATTTCAAAAAAGCAAAGGCCAAAACAACGATATTTGACAATTCTTGGGTTATTTCGGAAATTGTAAGTCAAAAATATTTGACTAATAGAAATATAAAAAGTATAATATTTATGTTATTTTTTAGATAACATAGCAACCCAGGGAGGCAAATATTTTGAATAAAACAAAATCGATTGTTACTTACGTCCTGGTCGGTCTGTTCATCGTTTTGATGGCAGTGCTGAGTTTTGTTGAGTTTCCGATAGGCGATTACGACTATCACGGATATGCCAACACCATAAAACTCGGTCTGGATCTTTCCGGCGGCGTAAGCGCAGTTTTTGACGTAACCGACACCGACGTGTCCAAGAGCGAACTGGAAGTTCGTATTCAGGGCGCAGTGAACCGTTTGTCCAGCATGCTGGTTTCCAAAGGCTACACCGAAGCCAAGGTTTCTTACGACATGAGCGGCACTTATCCGCAAATCAGAGTCGAAGTTCCTGACGTTGACGATCCTGAAAGCATGTTCGACCTTATCAACCGTCCTGCAAGCTTGCAGTTCGTCGATTCTTCCGACAACACCAAAGTTTTGCTCGAAGGCAGAGATTGCATCGAAACCGCATACGTCGGCTACAATCAGCAACTTTCCGGCAATCAATATTACGTCGGTCTGAAGATGAACGAAAAGGGCACCAAGATCTGGGAACAGGTTACTTCCGATCTTACCGCAAACGGCACCAAAACCGGCACATTCACCGTTCTCATCAACGGCGAAGTCTACATGGAAAAGGTTCAGGTTTCCGAAGTTATTTCCACCGGCAGCGGCATGCTGACACAGGGCGGAAATAGCGGTTATACCTATGACAAAGCCAACGAAATGGCGTCCTCCATTCAGGCAGGCGCATTCGGCGTAACCCTTCACCTGGCAGAAAGCCGCGTTCTCGGCCCGGTTCTCGGTGAAAACGCCATCAAAAACGGCCTCATCGCAGGCGCAATCGGCCTCGGTATTATCATTGCGTTCATGTGCATTTATTATCGAAAGATGGGCATCATGGCAAGCTTGGCTCTTATGGTTTACACTGTTTTGGTGGTTTTCCTTTGTAGCGTATTGCCGTGGGTGCAGCTCACCTTGGAAGGTATCGCGGGTATTATCCTCGGTATCGGTATGGCAGTTGACGCAAACGTCGTTATTTTCGAACGTTCCAAAGATGAATATGCGCAGGGCAAAACCCTCATCAACGCTTTGGACATCGGTTTCAAACGCGGCCGCACCGCGGTTATCGATGCCAACGTAACCACCATCATCGGCGCTTTGGTGCTGTATTTCGTGGGCGGTTCCAGCATTCAGGGCTTTGCAATCACCTTGCTTATCTCCATCGTGGTTTCCATGTTTACGGCTCTCGTCGTGACCAGATTCCTCATCAAAGCGGCTTTGCCTTACGACAGCATGGACGGCGAAGGCTACGGACTCAAAAGAGGGGAGGTGCTGTAAATGAAAGACTTCAAACAGAAAATGGTCGATTTCGACATCGTCGGCAAACATAAAATCTGGTACCTTATTCCGGTTATCGTTCTTTTGACGGCAGCCATCGTTTTCAGCGTGTTCGCATATCGTGGAGGCAGCGCTGCTTCCGGCATGAACATCGGCATCGATTTCACCGGCGGCACTCTTATCACCGTAACCTTGGGCGAGGGCGCGGAAGGCGCAGAATACGCCAAAAACGTTCACATTCTCAAAGAGATTTTGGAAAAACACGGCTGTGAACTCGGACAGGATCAAAAATCCAGCGGCTCGGACAGAGAAAAATCCAGCATCGACATTCGTTTCCGCAACCCTATCGACGGAACCGAAACCAACAGCGAAGGCCAGACCATCAACGAACTCGTTGACGCCATCAAGGCCGACATCGCGGCTGCTTTTTCCACCGCCACCGACGTTAAGGATCCTAACGATCCGAACTTTATCACCAGCACCACCATCGGCAAAACCGCCAGCGCAAAACTTTTGAAGAGCGCGCTCCTTGCGTCTCTCCTCAGCATTTTGCTCATTTTGGTTTACATCGTCATTCGTTTCGAACTGTGGAGCGGCGTAGTTGCGGTTCTCACCATGCTGCACGACGTTCTGATCATGGTCGCTCTGACCGTCATCTTCCGTATTCAGGTTAACACCAGTTTCGTTGCCGCAGTCGTCACAATTATCGCTTATTCCATCAACAACACCATCGTCGTGTTTGATCGTATTCGCGAAAACACCAGAACCTATGACGACAAAAACCGCATTCCGTATGCAGACATCGCAAACAAGGCTGTCGCAAACACCTTCACCAGAACGCTTCTGACCTCGCTGACCACCTTTATCACCGTGTTCTTCCTGGCTGTTTTGGGTGTTGCCACCATGAGAGAATTCACCATTCCTATCATGTTCGGTCTTATCGCAGGTATGTTCAGTTGCGTGTTCCTTGCAGGTTCCAGCTGGGCTCTTATCAACGAGTCCCTCAAGACCAGAAGGCTTAAAGCTAAACAAAGTTTCAAACGTAAATAACATATTTGCGAAAGTTCAATCGTTTCCGAGGAGACGAAGAATTACGCAACAAACATGCTGCCCGGCAACTTTGTTGGGCAGCTTTTTTCTTAAAGAAATCGTTACGCAGAGGCAAAAATTATGGCAGTAAAATTCATCAAGAGAGCCGAAGTGGAGCGTGCGGAAATCGAAAATCTTCAAAAAAGCGCGGGCGTTTGCTCTGAAATCGCCGAGCTTTTGTGCGAAAGAGGTGTGAATACGCCCGAAAAAGTGCAAAAATTTTTCTATCCCAAACTTCACGACATGCAGTCGCCGTTTGAAATCAACGGCGTCCGCGAAGCCGTGGAAAGAATAAATCGGGCAAGAGAAAACAACGATCGTATTCTCATTTACGGCGACTACGATTGCGACGGCATTTGCTCGGTTGCAATGTTTTTGAAGTTTTTTGCCGCAACCAACGATTTCGTCAGCTTTTATATCCCTAACCGCAACGAGGAGGGCTACGGAATATCGGTTTCGGCGCTTGAAGCGCAGATAAAAAGTTTTGCGCCCGATCTCGTCATAAGCGTCGATTGCGGAATAACGGCGGTTAAAGAAGTCGAATACGTCAAATCGAAGGGTATCGACGTCATCATCACCGACCACCACGAACCGCAAAACGAAATTCCGGACACCATCGTTGTGGATCCGAAAACGCAGGAAGGGATTTTCAGGGACTATTGCGGCGCTGGCGTCGTGTTCAAAATCATCGAAGCCGCTGCAGGAATCGCCGAAGCCATGCGCTACATAGGCATTGCCGCCACCGCCACCATCGCCGACATCGTTCCGCTCGTTTCCGACAACAGAGTTATCGTTCATTACGGTTTAGAGGCTATAAATAAGCCCGACGCCGACATCGTTTACCGCGTGTGGAAAAAAGCGCTTAATCTTCAGGAAGTGAAGGCGTCCGACGTTATGTTTCAAGTTGCGCCGAGGCTGAACGCCGCGGGGCGCATAGACGACGCATCGAAGGTCATAGGTATGTACCTCACCGAAAGTCCGACGGAAATAATGAGAATGTTCGAGGAGCTTACCTCCGACAACAACGAGCGTAAAGCCATCTGCGACAAAATGATCGTCGAGGCGAGAGAAAAGCTTTTGTCCTACGACCTTACCAAAAATCGAATTATCGTCCTTAAAGACAAAGGCTGGAACGCCGGCACGGTAGGCATTGCCGCCGCTAAAATCGCGGAAGAGTTTTCTCGGCCGACCATTTTGCTTGCGGAAAAGGAGGACGGAGCGCTCAGGGGCTCGGCAAGGAGCATTCCGGGGCTGAATTTGTTTGAGTGCTTGTCGCATTTCACCAAATATTTTCAGAGCTTCGGTGGGCACGTTTCGGCAGTTGGTCTTTCGCTTATGACCGAAGATTTTGACAATTTTGTGGAGGAAGTCAACGAATTTGCGCTGAAAAATTATGAAAACGGTCTGTTTTTGCCGAAAATTTTGTACGACGTGGAGATTTCGGAAGATAGGCTAACTTTAGATTTTGCCGAAAGTCTGACGCTGTTTGAGCCGACCGGTTACGGCAACAGTCAACCGGTGTTCAAGCTTAAGGATAAAAACCGCCTGTTTTTCAAAAGCATTTCCACCACCAACCACATAAAAGCGGAAAGCGGCAGTTTCGAACTCGTCGGTTTTAATATGGGGAAACGCCTCGGTTTATACACCGGCGGCACCGAAACCACGTTCACGGCTTCCGTGAAGGAATTCAGGGGCAGAAGATACGTCGGCGGAATTATCAAGGCCGATATACTTGGCGACGAAATTTCGTACAACAAAGAAAACCTTGCCTATCTTATGCTCATGCAAACGGCGCACGGCGAAAATACGCCGCCGAAAGAATTTTTGCCTTTTGACGAGAAAAAGTTTAAGCCGCGCGATTCGGTTTTCGGCAACGCGTTTATATGTACGTCTGTCGAAACCTTCGAAAAAGCAGTGAAAATTGCGGACGAAAAAGGTTTTCCGATCACCAAAAACATCAGGTGGACGTCGGTCAAAAATCCGTACAACCGCATCGTTCTTCTTCCTGACGACGATTTTCCGTTCGATTACTACGACAACATCGTTTTTCTGGACAAACCGTCGTCGACGGGGTACGCGGCGTATCTGATGAATAAGTTCCCGCGGGCCGAGTTCTATCTTTACGAAAACGCAAAAGAAACGGAAATTGCCGATTTGCCGAACGTTTCGGACGCGGACCTTCGGTTTATCTACGTGAAAATCAAAGATTATCTTTGCTATCACAAGGAGCGCAACGTTTTCGATTTATATTTTGCGCTTAAGTCTTACAATTTCAAATATTCGCCGCCGGCTGCGTACCTTGCGTTCAGCGTGTTCAAAGAGCTGGGGCTTTTGACCGCCGACGAAGACGGACTTCTGAAAATCGGCGGCAATAAATGCAATCTTTCGGACAGCTATATATATAGAAAATATATTAAACACACATAAAACAAATTATGTCTTATGGAACAAATCGACAAACTTATTGAAAAAGTGAAAGCAAACTACACGGCAGAGAGCGCGGAAAGGATACTTTCCGCATTGTCCTATGCCGAAAAAATGCACGACGGGCAGTTCAGAAAATCCGGAGAACCGTATATAATTCACCCGTGCGCCGTGGCGGAAATTCTCATCGATTTGGGCTTCGACGAAGCCACCATAATGGCCGCGCTTTTGCACGACGTCATCGAGGACACTCCCGCAACCGACGACGACATAAAGAAAAATTTCGGCGACGAAGTGCTTTATCTCGTCGAGGGAGTTACGAAGCTTGACAAGCTTAAGTTCGAAAACGTCGAGGAGGAGCAGGCGGAGAACCTCAGAAAAATGTTTTTTGCCATGGCAAAAGACTATCGAGTCATCATCATAAAGCTGGCAGACAGACTGCACAACATGAGAAGTTTGTCCGCGCTTCCGCCGCATCGTCAGCAATCCATAGCTTCCGAAACTTTGGAAATTTACGCAAAAATGGCGGGCCGCCTCGGTCTCAGCCTTATAAAAAGCGAACTCGAAGACCTTTGTATGCGCTATCTTTATCCGGACGACTACTACGAGCTGGCGCACATGGTGAAATCAAAGCTTGCCGAAAGGCAGGAATACGTTTCGCTCGTTTGCGAAATTATCAGAAAACAGCTTGACGAACTGGGGATAAAAGGCGAAGTTTTCGGCAGGCCGAAGCATCTTTACAGCATCTGGCGCAAAATGAAAACGCAAGGCAAAACCTTCGATCAGATTTACGATCTGACCGCAGTCAGGGTTATCGTGCCGACCGTCAAGGATTGCTACACGGTTCTCGGCACTATTCACACGCTCTGGAAACCTATCCCGGGCAGGTTCAAGGATTACATTGCCATGCCGAAGCCGAACAATTATCAGTCGCTTCACACCACGGTTATCACCAACTACAAGGAGCCTGCCGAAATTCAGATTCGCACCTACGAGATGCACAAGGTGGCGGAATACGGCATCGCGGCGCACTGGAAATATAAAGAGAAAGGAAAAAACACCAACAAATTCGATCCGTCCCTGAACTGGATGCAGGACATCGTTGACGCCGACGCCGATGCAAAGGACAACAAAGAGTTTCTAAACAGCGTCAAAACCAACATTCTGGACGACGAAATTTTCGTGTTCACCCCAAAAGGCAAGGTAGTCAGCCTGCCGGTCGGGAGCACTCCTATAGATTTTGCATACGCTGTCCACAGCGAAGTGGGCAACAAATGCACGGGCGCAAAAGTCAACATGAAAATGGTCCCTCTGACCACGGCCCTAAAAAACGGCGACATCGTGGAAATAATCACCTCGAACGCTTCGCACGGCCCGAGCAGGGACTGGCTGAAAATTGTCAAATCCGCGGGCGCGCGCAACAAAATCCGTCAATTTTTGAAGCGCGAGATGAAGGAAGAAAACATCAAGCGCGGCAAAGACATGTTGGAGCACGAGGCCAAACGTCGCGGCTACAATCTGTCGGAGCTTATGAGCGATCAATGGCTCAGCTACGTCATGAACCGCTATTCCATTTCGTCGCTTGACGATTTGTACGCTTCGGTCGGCTACGGCGGGTTGAACACCAATCAGATTCTCATCAAGCTGATTGACTTTTTCAAAAAGGACCTTCTTACCAAAAATCCGGTGGTGGACATCAAAGGCGAAACTCCTTCGCCGGTTCGCCGCAGAAACAACGACGGCGTAATCATAAAAGGTTACGACGACTTCGTCGTCAGACTTTCGCATTGCTGCAATCCTGTGCCGGGCGACAAAATCATCGGCTACATCAGCCGCGGGCGCGGCGTCAGCGTGCATTGCGTGGATTGCCCGAACGTCAAGAACATGGAAAAGGAACGCCTTATCGAGGCCAAGTGGGACGACGTTATAGGCAACAAATTCGTGGCGACGATAAACATTCTGGCCGACAACAAGGGCGGTATTTTGGCGGAAATCACAAACACGATTGCGCAAATGAAAATTCAGATCACCGCCGCGTTTGCAAAACTCGACAAAGAAATGGGAGCAATCATAAACGTTTCCATGGAAATCTCCTCAACGACTCAGCTTGAGGAAGTTATCAACAAACTGATGAAAATCAAAGGCGTGCACGACGTCCACAGATGATGAAAAGCGTAGTTCAGGTTGTAAAAAACGCAAGTATAGTTATAGACGGAGCTTATGGCGGAAGCATAAAGCGGGGGCTTGTCGTTCTCGTGGCGTACAGAAACGAGGATACCGACGAAACAATCGGATATTTGACGGACAAAATTTTGAATCTGCGAGTCTTTCCTGACGAGAACGGCAAACTGAATTTGTCGGTCAAGGACGTTAAGGGCAGCGTGATGCTCGTTTCCAACTTTACGCTTTACGGCGACGCGGCAAAGGGCAGACGGCCAAGCTACACTTTGTCCGCAAAACCCGAAATTTCAAAGCCGCTGTTTTTGAAAACGAAAGCCTTGTTTGAAAAGGAAATAACCACGGTTTCCGGGAATTTCGGTTCCGACATGCAGATTTCGCTTGTGAACGACGGCCCGATAACCTTGACTTTGGAGGCATAAATGAAAGTTTACACCATAGTTTGCCCGCCGTTATCCAGCAACACCTACGTCGTGGCGAACGACGACGGAAGGGCTTTGGTCATCGACGCCGCCTGCAAAATGGAAGATTTGCAGAAAATCGCAACGTCGAAAAAGCTGAAAATCGAGGCCATGCTTATGACTCACGGCCACTTCGATCATGCCGCTTTGGGAAGCAAGCTGAAAGATGCGGGCATACCGACTTATATTCACAAAAATGACGCAGACAAGCTGACTTCCTTCAAAAATATGGCGGTTTTTATGGGTTATCACTTCAACAAATTTTCCGCCGATCACCTTTTGTCGGGCGGCGACGTGCTGGAGATTGCGGGATTTAAGATCGAAGTTATCTTCACCCCTGGCCACAGCGAAGGGGGAGTGTGCTATCGCATCGAAAACAGCCTTTTCACAGGCGACACGATATTTAGTATGGGCTACGGCAGAACCGATTTTATGGACGGCAGTTTTTCCGCTTTGAAGGAAAGCGCCAAAAAAATTTTTGCAATTCCCGAAAACCTCACGGTTTATCCGGGGCACGGCAAATCGTCCACTCTGGACTTTGAAAGGGCAAACAACCCCATAAATTTTGACGACTGATGATTACTTTTCGTTTTGAAACCGACAGCGTTTTTGAAAGCGACCTCATGGACGAAGTGAGGGCGTTTTTCCCGTACGTCAAAAAGGACGACGAGGCGGAAAAAACATTAAGGGTTTCGTGCGACGATTCGGACGGCGTTTTTACGGTGAAAATATCCGGCGATTTCGGCGAAAAAAGCGCGCAGGCGGATATAAAACCCGAATGGAACGACCTTGAAAAGAAGAGGGAAACCAAGCGTATTGCAAAGGTTTTTTTGTATGATTTTCTCAAAAATCTGACGGGCGTATGCCTGCCTTACGGCAGCTTGACGGGAATAAGACCGACCAAGCTTTTCAGAGATCTGGAGGACAGAGGGGAGGATGCGGAGCGTCTTTTTCTGGACGTTTTCGAGTGCTCCAAAGCAAAAACCGAACACGTAAAACAGATTGTCAAAAACCAAAAACCGCTGCTGAAAGTCGGTGAAAACGAGGTGGATTTTTTCGTCAACATTCCGTTTTGTCCGACGAGATGCGCCTATTGCAGCTTCGTTTCTGTCGCCATCGACAAACTGAAAAAATATCTGCCTGACTACGTAAAACTCTTAAAAAACGAGATAAGTATTCTGAAAAACGTGCTTTTTGAGAATAATTTGACCGTCAGAGCCGTTTATTTCGGCGGGGGCACGCCGACTTCGCTCCCTGCGGACATGCTTGCAAGCGTTTTGTCGGAGATTGATTTTCCGTTTAAGGAATTCACCGTCGAGGCGGGACGGCCGGACACCGTAACGAAAGAAAAACTGGACGCGCTGAAAAATGCGGGAGTAACCAGAATCAGCATCAATCCTCAAACCTTTTGGGACAAGACCTTGCGCCTTATCGGGCGCGACCACACGGTTGAGGATTTTTACCGCGCGGCGGAGCTTGCCGGAAGCTACGATTTCGACGTCAACTTCGACCTTATCGCAATGCTTCCCGAAGAAACTTTCGAGGACTTCAAATTCAGCGTTGACAGCGCGGTGAAATTGTCGCCGGAGAATATCACGGTGCACACTTTGAGCCTGAAGAGAGGAAGCGAACTTACGCTTTCCGGCCACGACAACACCGACAATTTGCTTGCAAACCAAATGGTTTTCTACGCCGACGCCGAACTGAAAAAGCACGGATACCTGCCGTACTATATGTATCGCCAGAAACACGTTTCGGGAAATCTGGAAAACACGGGCTACGCGAAAGAAGGCAAAATCTGCATATACAACGTGGACATAATGGAAGAATCGACGTCCATTCTCGCCGCGGGCGCGGGCAGCATTTCCAAAAGGGTTTTTCCAAAGGAAGGCAGGATAGAGCGGCAGGCGGATTTCAAGGCCGTGAAGGAATACGTCGAACGGTTTGAAGAAGTTAAAACCAGAACGGAAAATTTTTGGAAATAATTTTCAAAACCGCTGAAAATTTGTTTACATAATTCTTTATTTATGGTAAGATATTTTCGTACCTTTGGCAAGGTTTGACTGAAACTCCGAAGTCTTACGTTGCTTTCGGTAAATCATTTATCCAACGAAGGAGGCTAAACAATGGATAAACTTCAAAAACAACAAATTATCAAAGATTTTCAAAGAAGCGAAAACGACACCGGTTCGCCGGAAGTTCAGGTCGCGCTTTTGACCGCTCGCATCGCTGAGCTCAACGCTCACCTTGCAGTTCACAAAAAAGATTATCACAGCCGCAGAGGCCTTTTGCAAATGGTCGGCGCTCGCCGCAGCTTGTTGGCATATCTGAAGCAAGAAGATATCGAAAGATATCGTGCTTTGATCGAAAAATTGGGTCTGAGAAAATAGTCCGTTTTATGGGGATGCTTTCGGCATCCCCATTTTTCGTAAAAAAACCCTAAAAAAAAGAAAAATTTTGTCGCATTCGGGATTTGGGTGCGACGTTGGAGGAAACATGGAAAGAAAAATTTTTAAGAACATCATCGGCGGCCGTGAAGTTACGGTCGAAGTAGGCGCGTATTGCGGTCAGGCAAACGGAAGCTGCCTGGTTCGTTGCGGCGACACTGCGGTTTTGACCAACGTGACGATGGCTAAAACCAAACGCGAAGGCGTTGACTTTTTCCCTCTGGGAGTTGACTACGTTGAAAAAATGTACGCAGTCGGCAAAATTCCGGGCGGTTACACCAAACGCGAAGGCAGAGCAAGCGACAAAGCTATTCTCACCAGCCGTCTTATCGACAGACCTATCCGTCCGCTTTTCCCGAAGGGATTTTATAACGACGTAGCGGTTGTTTGCACTCCGCTTTCCGTTGACAACAACATTCCGCCTGAGGTTTACGCTATGCTCGGCAGCAGCATCGCTCTGTCCATAAGCGATATTCCGTTCGCAGGCCCAACCGGCAGCGTTATCGTCGGTTACGTTGACGGCAAATACGTCATCAACCCTGACAGCGAACAACGTGAAAGAAGCTTGCTGCATCTTTCGCTCTCCGGCACCAAGCAGGCCATTTTGATGGTTGAAGCAGGCGCAAAAATCATTTCCGAAAAAGAAATGCTGGACGCAATCCTGTTCGGTCACGAAGAAATCAAACGTATCGTTGCATGGATCGAAGAAATCGCCGCAGAAGTCGGCAAACCTAAAAAAGACATCACTATCGAACACGCTTCTCCCGAACTCGAGGCAGACGTCCGCGCTTGGGGCAGCGAAAAGATGGATTACGTTCTGGACACTTTCGACAGAACCGAAAGAGAAAAACGCGACGACGCTTTGAATGCAGAAGCCGCCGAATACTTTGCGGAAAAATATCCTGACGACCTCAAATTCGTCGGCGAAGTTCTGTACGCAATGAAGAAAGAAAAAGTCCGCGCCAAAATCATCAACGACGGCGTTCGTCCTGACGGCAGAAGCCTCACCGAAATTCGTCCTATCTGGTGCGAACACGGCATTTTGCCGAGAGTTCACGGCAGCGCGATCTTCACTCGTGGTCAGACTCAGGCTCTCACCACTTGCACCTTGGGCAGCCTCAGCGAAGTTCAGAAGCTCGACGGCATCGAAGAAGATAACTTCAAACGCTATATGCATCAATACAACATGCCTCCTTATTCCACCGGCGAAGCAAAGGGCATGAAAGGTCCGGGCAGACGTGAAATCGGCCACGGCGCACTCGCTGAAAGAAGCCTCGAACCGGTTCTTCCTTCGGAAGCCGAATTCCCGTATGCAATCCGCACCGTATCCGACATTCTGTCCTCCAACGGCAGCACTTCTCAGGCATCCGTTTGCGGCAGCACCATGGCTCTTATGGACGCAGGCGTTCCTATCAAAGCTCCTGTGGCGGGCATCGCTATGGGCCTTATTAAGGACGAAGAACACGGCAAAGTCGCCATCATGAGCGATATTCAGGGCCTTGAAGACTTCCTCGGCGATATGGACTTCAAAGTCGCAGGCACCAAGGACGGCATCACCGCAATCCAGATGGATATCAAAATCAAAGGTATCGACGAAGAAATTCTGCACACCGCTTTGGAACAAGCTCGTCAGGGCAGATTGCATATCCTCGGCAAAATGGCCGAATGTATCCCTGAACCTAACAAAGAGCTGTCCCGTTACGCTCCGAAGATCCTGAGCTTCCAGATTGATCCTGACAAGATCGGCGACGTCATCGGCAAGAGCGGCAAGACCATCAACGGCATCATCGATCAGACCGGCGTTAAAATCGACGTCAACGACGAAGGTATGATTTTCGTCAGCAACGAAGACATCAACGCTTGCGAAAAAGCCAAGAAGATCATTCTTAACATCGTCCACGATCCTGAAGTCGGCGACGTTTACCAAGGCGAAGTCGTCAGAATCATGCAATTCGGCGCATTCGTAAATCTGGCTCCGGGCAAAGACGGCCTCGTTCACATCAGCAAGCTCGCCAAAGAGCGCGTCGAAAAGGTTGAAGACGTCGTAAACATCGGCGACATGGTTGAAGTTGAAGTCATCAAAGTGTCCGACAAGGGCGTTGACCTTAAACTCGTCAAGAAACTGTAAACAGTCAAAATTTATGCCTCGGCAATCGGCCGAGGCTTTTTTTTGTGGCCGAAACTGTGATAATTTTGCTTGTCGAAGAATAAAATTTTGTATGAAAAAATTCAGAAACATAACGGCAAACATCGTGATAGCTTTGACATTATTCGCGCTTCTGGCGGTAACGACGGGATCTGGAAGAGGAATCAGCGTGTTCGGTGAAAAGCCGTCGCCGATATATTCGGGCGACAAAACGGGCGACAAAATAAGCCTTATGATAAACGTTTATTGGGGGACGGAATACGTCCTCCCGATGGCCGAGCTTATGGAAAAATACGGTTTCAGATGCACGTTTTTTGTGGGCGGAAGCTGGGCCGACGACAACGTGGGGCTGGTTCGGACGCTTTCGGAAAGAGGGTTCGAAATAGGCAATCACGGCTATTTTCACAAAGATCACAGCAAGCTTACTTACGACCAAAATTTTGACGAAATCGTGATGAATCAGCGTTTAATTGACGAAATCGTGGGTTATAAGGGCAATTATTTGTTCGCTCCGCCGTCGGGCGCGTTCAACGACGACACGCTTGCGTTCTGTCGGAAAAACGGCTTCACAACCGTTATGTGGACGCGGGATACAATCGACTGGCGCGACAAGGATCCGGATCTGGTGTATCGCCGCGCGGTGAAGAATATGGCGGCAGGAGATCTCGTTCTGATGCACCCGACGGCGCACACTTTAAGCGCCCTGCCTAAAATTTTGGCGGAAGTTGCGGCAAAGGGCATGCGAGTTGTCACCGTAAGTGAAAATTTGGGACTATAACGGGACGCCAAAAGGTTTACATAAGGCGAATTTGATGATATAATTATTGTTAAATTCGGAGATAAATCAGATATGAAAAAACTTTACAAATTCAAAAACGGTCTTAAATTGGTTTACGAGCGTCTTCCGTACGTTCGTTCGGTGGCGGTCGGCGTGTTCGTGAACACCGGTTCCGGAAACGAAACCGCCGAAAATAACGGCATTTCGCACTTCATCGAGCACATGCTTTTCAAGGGAACGGCCACAAAATCGGCCTTCGAAATTGCCGAAAGCATGGAAAAAATCGGCGCCGACATCAACGCCTACACCTCAAAAACCAACACTTGTTTTTACACGGTTTCCATCGACGAAGACTTTGAAAAGTGCGCGGAGCTGCTGTCGGACATGTATTTCAATTCGGTTTTTTCAGAGGAAGAAATGGCCAGAGAAAAGGGCGTCGTTCTTGAAGAAATCGACATGAACGAGGACGATCCGTCCGACGTTGCGGCGGAAATCGCGGCGGCAAAATGGTTTGAAACCAACAGTCTTTCGAGGCCGATTCTGGGCGGAAAAAACAACGTTAAATCCATTTCGAGAGAACAGATTTTTGAGTATATGAACGACTTTTACACCGCCGACAACACCACCGTCAGCGTGTGCGGCAACCTTCCGTGGAAGGCTGTTTACGATACGATAAAAAAAGATTTTTCGGACAAATTTTCCAAAAAAACGAAAAAAATCGTCAAAATCGAACAATCCGTCGGCACGGTTGCGCAAGTTACCAAATTCAAAAAAACCGAACAGGGAAACGTGCTTATCGTATTTAAGGGACTTAAAGAATACGATCCCGACACCGTTGCGCTTCAGATACTCAGCAGCGTTTTCGGCGGCACAATGAGCGGCAGACTTTTCCAGGAAGTCAGGGAAAAACTGGGGCTTGCTTATTCGGTCTATAGTTATCCGTCGGCGTACACCGAGGAGGGGTGCTATTCCGTCTATATCGGAACGAACTCCGACAATCTGGATAAGGCGGTCGGCGCGGTCAGACGGGAAATCGACAAGCTTAAAGCGGAGGGCATAACCGAAGCCGAATTTTCGAAGGGCAAAGCGCAGCTTAAGTCGGCCTTCGTTTTCGGGCAGGAGTCGTCGTCCACACTTATGCGCCTTAACGGACGTTACGCAATGGGTACGGGGACGCTTTTCGACGCCGAAAAACGCATGAACGAAATCGACGCCGTAACCTTGGACGACGTAAAGCGCGTCATCGAAAGAGTGTTCGATTTTTCGCGCGTGGTCATAAGCTACGTCGGCCCTAAAACCGAAGTGGATTTGACCAAGCACTTTGCGCCCCGAGATTAGGCGGCACAATTTTTGAAAATTCCTATTAAAACTGTTGAAAACCTTATATAATTGTGTTATAATGACTATATATTGTGTGTGCGCATACGCATTTATAGACATTTTGCACTATATATAAGGTTTTTTTGTTACGGTGCGAGTGTATATCGGAGGAAGTTTTGAGTTACGACGACAGATATTATTCTGACAAAAGATATCATAGTCCCGACGGAAACGGTTTCAACCGTATTGCCGGCGGGCTTTTGGTGGTTATAATTTGCACTCTTTCGGCGTTGTGCCTTTTCGGCCTTTTCGGAGGAGTGGGGAAGCTTGCCGCCGACTTTTTGGTGGGGACCTTGGGCCTCGTCGCTTACGCGTACGCTATCTGCGGCGCGATTTTGGGCGTTATGATCCTCGCAGGGAAAACCGTCAGCCTTCCTGCGGCAAAAATTCTGAAGTACTTTTTGCTGTTCGTTCTCGGAGTGCTGACTTTGCACGTCCTGACCAGCAGAACCGCGCTTCTTTCCAGCAATAACTACGGCGAATATCTGAAAAATTGCTACAATTCCACCACGGCGGGCGGCCTTGTCAGCGGAGTGTTTTTGTATCCGGTGATGAAGATCGTGGGCATCACGGCCAGCTTGCTCATTTTTATGTTGCTGTTTTTCACGGTGGTGTTTTTAAGCTTCTATCCGCTTTTGAAACGCGAACCGGCCTACAAAACCAAAACCACAAAAATCGACAACAAAAAAGCTTCCAAGGGTTCCGCAAAGGTCGTAACCTTCACCGATGACGGCGTGAAAGAAGAGGTTGTGGACCTCGGAAGCGGCAGGAGTATGTTTATGGGAAAACTTAACGACACCGACGATTTCGGCGAAAAGAAACAGAAAAAATCCAAACAGGATTTGCAGATAGACTTATTGTATCCGAAGGACGTGAACGCTCCGTTCGGCAGCGAAGGCTCCGAACCGCAGGAAGCGGCTCCCGTCTTCGAGGACGAAGAAACCGCCAAAAAGCGTCGCAGCAAGGAAAAACTTTTCGGCGGCAAACGCACCACCGAAGATAAAAACGGCAAAAAACCCGAATATTCCGCTTACAGCAAAGGCTTCATTTCCGAAGAAGCCCTGGCCGCAAAAGCCGAGGAAGACAGAAAATATCAGGAAAAACTTGCCGAGCTTTACAGCAGCATAGCAGGCGGCGTCCGCTCGAATCGCTTGGGCGACAGCCCTGTTTTGCCACGCGGCGGACAAAGCGTTTACGATCGTTTCGGCATAAGCCGCAACGAGGACGAGCAGAACGAAGAATTTAAGGATAGATATTACGATATCTTAAACAGCGAACTCACCGAGAAGGATATTTTCGGCAGCGGCAAAAACAAAAAGGCCGCGCCTAGAGCTTCCGAGCCTATTCACGCACCTAAATCGGAAGAGAAAAAGGAAGAGCCGAAGGCCTCCAAAGAAGAGCTTTACGCAAACGGCAACTTTATGCACGTAAAGGAAAACGAGCTTCCTAAAGCCATTCAGAACATTCTGGACGGCCCGCTCGGCGCCGAAACCAACCTCGGCAAAAAGGTGGTTCCGTCCGACTACGCCGAAACCAACAGCAAGGTTTCCCTAAACGCCGAAACCTTCGAGCAGCCGACGGTCTTTGACAGTCAGGTCAAAAAGCCTGAACCGGAAGTTAAAAACGAAGTCAAGCCGGAGCCAAAGCCTTCTGCGCCGGAAATCAAGGCGGAAGAGCCTAAGGAAGAAAAGAAATCGACTCGCGGATCCATTTTCTCTCTGTTTGGGGAGGACAGGGACTACAACCCGAAGCCTGTCGAATTTGCCGCAAAGGAAGACAAAAAACCTCAACCTAAACCGGAAGTTAAGGAGGAAGTTAAGCCGGAACCGGCAAAGGAAACCCCTGCGGAAGAAAAGAAATCCGCTCGCGGGTCCATTTTCTCGCTGTTCGGGGAAGACAGAGATTACACCCCTAAACCTGTCGAAACCGTCAATGCGGACGAGCCAAAACCGGCTCCGAAATCCGAATACGTCAGAAAAGAGCCGGAAATCAAGAGGGAAGAGTCGAACCCTAATTTGTCGAAAACTTCCGCAACCACCGACTTTCTGGAAGACGTCAAACCTATAAAAATCGACGAACGCAAGCCTGCCGACCGGCCTAAACTTTCGGGCGAGCAGATAACCATCGAGCAGACTATGGCCGAGAAAAAGGTTCTGAGGCCGTACAAAGCTCCTCCGATTGATCTTTTGAGCAAGGAAACCGCCACGGATCTTCCGCAGGAAGACTTTTCCGAGCTTAAAGCGAAACTTGAGGACAAGTTTGCGCAATTCAAAATTTACGCCACCGTCGAAAACCTCACGCAGGGCCCGACCTTCAGCAGGTTCGAAATGAAACTTCCCGACGGCGTCAGAGTCAGCAAAGTCAAAGAGCTCGAAGAAGACATCGGCATGGCTCTCGGCGGACTGAAAGTCCGTATCGAAGCTCCGATTCCGGGCAAAGCGCTTTTCGGCGTAGAAGTTCCGAACACTCACAGAAGAACCGTCAAACTTCGCACGATGCTTGACGATCCGAGCTTCAACAACACCAAGGACATGCTTACCTTCGTCGTAGGCGTGGACATCGAAAACAAGGTCCATTGCGCAGACCTTGCCACCATGCCGCACCTTTTGGTCGCAGGCTCGACGGGCAGCGGTAAATCCGTCGCAATCAACGGATTGCTGCTTTCCTTACTTTACAAATATTCGCCTGAGGACGTAAGGCTTATCCTCATCGATCCGAAGAAAGTGGAATTTTCCATTTATCAGGGCATTCCGCACCTTCTCATAAAGGAAATCGTCACCACGGCAGATAAGGCCGTCAACGCATTGAACTGGGCAATCAGCGAAATGTACAGAAGGCTCGATATGTTCAAAGAGTTCGACGTAAGAAACATCGCGGGTTACAATCAGAAGGCCGCAATGAGCGACAATATGACCAAAATTCCGCAAATCGTCATCGTGGTCGACGAAATGGCCGAGCTTATGCGTATGAAAAAACGCGAAGTGGAAGACTGCATCCAAAGTCTTTCCGCAGTGGCAAGGGCCGCGGGTATCCACCTCGTCATCGCAACGCAACGTCCGTCGGTTGATGTTATCACGGGCGTTATCAAATCCAACTTGCCGGCGCGTATGGCGCTCAGCGTTTCGCAGGGCGTTGACAGCCGCACCATAATCGACCGTCAGGGCGCCGAAAAACTTCTGGGACGAGGCGACATGCTGTTCCAGACGCAGTCCGATCCGGATCCTATTCGTTTGCAAGGTTGCTTCACCTCCGACGAGGAAGTGGCAAACATCATAAGCTTCATAAAAGCAAACAACGACACCGATTTCGACAAAGTCATCGAAGACGAAATCAACTTCGACAAAGAGGCGGCCGCCGAGCAGCTGGAAGCGCAAAACGCTTCGCCGCTTGACGAAAAGGCCGACGATCCTATATTCAAGGAAGCGTTGAAGTTCGTTATTCAGGCGCAACAGGCCACCATTTCCAAGCTTCAGAGGAAGATGGGGCTCGGCTTCGGCAGAGCGGCCAAGCTTATAGATATGATGGAAGACAGAGGATATATAACCGCGCAACCGCCGGGAAACAAACCTCGAGAAGTCCTCATCACTATGGAGGAATACAACCAGATCTACGGCGAGGAATAATCGTCGCAACACCACAAAAAACTTATCAGAGGAAATCACTATGGAAAACAAGCGAAATCTGAAAGTCGGAGCCATATCTTTGGGATGCGACAAAAACAGAGTCGACACCGAAAATATGCTTTTCTATGTGAAACAGGCGGGCTACTCCCTGACAAGCGACGTCAAGGAAGCCGACGTTATCGTCATCAACACCTGCGCATTTATCGAAAGCGCGCAGAAAGAGAGCATCGACACCATTTTGGAAATGGCGGAGCTTAAAAAACAACGTCCGGTGAAAATCATAGTAACCGGTTGCATGCCTCAACGCTTCAAGGAAGAGTTTGCCAAAAACCTTCCGGAAGTGGACGGCTTTTTGGGCTTCAAGAATTATCAGCAGATTGCCGAAGTCATTCAAAAAGTCGTTTCGGGCGAGAGAGTGGGGCCGCTTCTCACTTGCACGGACGTGCCTACCACCAACAGGATTCTGACCACCGATTATCACACGGCGTACCTGAAAATTGCCGAAGGTTGCGACAATCATTGCACCTATTGCGCGATTCCGCAAATCAGGGGCAAATATCAAAGCCGCACGCTTATGAGCCTGGTGGACGAAGCCAAAATGCTTATCGATAATTACGGCGTGAAGGAAATCAACCTCGTCGCGCAGGACACCACGCGTTACGGCATCGACATTTACGGCAAGTACGCGCTTCCGACGCTTCTGGAGCAGCTGCAAAAACTCGACGTGGAATGGATAAGAATTTTGTATTGCTATCCGGAGCTTTTGTCCGACGACATCATCAAGATCGTTGCCGAAGACAACAAGGTTTGCAGGTATCTCGATATTCCGCTTCAGCATGTCGACGACAAAATTCTGAAGCTTATGGGGCGCAGAACCACCGAAGCGCAGATAAATAGTCTTTTGGAGCGCATCAGACTGGCCAACGAGGACATCGCTATAAGAAGCACGTTCATCACCGGCTTCCCTACGGAAACCGAAGAACAACATCTCAAGCTTTATAACTTCATTGCCGACGCAAGGCTCAATTACGCAGGCTTCTTTGCTTATAGCAAAGAGGAAGGCACTCCGGCCGCAAAAATGAGAGGTCAGATAATTAAAAGCATCAAGCGTCAGCGTCAAAAAGAATTGCAGGAGCTTCAAAGCGCAATCGTGCAGGAGAATCAACGCAACCTCGAGGGCAGCGAGCAGAAGGTGCTTTACGAAGGCATAGACTACGACAAGCAAATGTTCGTCGGCCGCACGGAATTCAACGCTCCCGACGTCGATACGAAGGTTTACTTCAAGTCGCAAACGCCTGTCGAAGCGGGCAATTTCTATAAAGTCAAAATTAAAAAGGTTCGAAAACTCGACCTTGTGGGAGTGGTAGTCAATGACAACGGCGACTAAAATCACGCTATCGAGGATAGCGTTCATACCTGTTGTGGTTGCGGTGTACCTGCTGAATTTTCCGGGGCATCGCATGCTTGCGGGCGTGCTGTTTGCAATAGCGGCGCTGTCGGACCTTATCGACGGCTACGTCGCAAGAAAATATAATCAGGTTTCCGACCTCGGGAAGTTTTTGGATCCTATTGCGGACAAAATGCTCGTGGTGGTGTTCATGTTCCTGTTCGTGGCAGACAACCTTATATTCAATCCGTGGGGCGCAATCGTGTGCGGAGTGGTGCTGTCGAGAGAATTTATGATAAGCGCGTTCCGTATGCAGGCCGCCGTCAAAAAAATTGTCATTCCGGCGGACGTTTGGGGCAAACTTAAGACCGATTTTCAGGACGTCGGCTCGGCAGTTATCATCTTTGCGTCGGATCCGATTTTCCTGTCGCACGGCGACGGAGCGGCAATGGTCGGCAAGGTGCTGATGTATATAGGCCTCGTGGCGTTTTTCATCGGCGCGGCACTTGCGGTTTACAGCGGAGTGAACTACATAGTCAAAAACAAAAACGTGTTCACACAAAAAGAGGAAGCGTAAATGCGAACGTTGAAATTTTTCGACGCAACGGAAGCGGAGCTTGCGGCCGCGGGACTAGGCAATGGCGAAAACCTCGAAATAGTTCAAAACGGCCTCGATTTTGCGGTAAGTATTATGAATTTCGGCGAAAACGATAATAGTTTGCCGTCCACCGAGAAGCTTAAAGCGGTTTTTGGAAACAGATTTTATTCCGCTTGCGGCAAAACCTTGCCTGAAGCCGTCTTTGAAAAACTTAAAGGCACAAGCGTGCGCCTTGCCACGGCGGAAAGCCTGACGGGCGGCATGGTTGCGGCCGAAATGGTTTCGGTCCCGGGCGTTTCGGAGTTCTTTTTCGAGGGAGTCGTGGCCTACGACAATCTGGCAAAGGAGCAAAGGCTTTTCGTAAAACGCGATACGCTTGAAAAATTCGGCGCAGTAAGCCGCGAAACGGCGGAGGAAATGGCGCTCGGCCTCATAAAAAGCGGGGACACCTTGTCAGTTTCCACAACGGGGATTGCGGGGCCGTCCGGCGGAAGCAAGGAAAAGCCCGTCGGCACGGTTTGGTTCGGCCTTGCGGACGACAAAGGCGTTCTGCACTCGGAAAAACGCGTTTTCGATGGCGACAGAACGAAAATCAGGATAGCCGCAACGCAGTTTGCGCTTCACGTTTTATACAGATATCTTTGCGGAGAATTCCGCTCAAAATAAACAATCTAAGGAAAATTATACTATGGCAGACAAAGAAAAATCCAAAAGTTTAGAGCAAGCTTTGGCTCAAATCGAAAAACAGTTCGGAAAAGGCGCCATCATGAAAATGGGCGAAACCGAACATCAAAGCATCGAAGTTATCCCGACGGGCTGCCTGACGCTTGACGTAGCGCTCGGCATCGGCGGCATACCTCGCGGCCGTATCATCGAAATCTACGGACCTGAATCCAGCGGCAAAACCACGCTTTCGTTGCACATTCTGGCAGAAGCTCAAAAGCTCGGCGGCACCTGCGCTTTTATCGACGCAGAGCACGCTCTCGATCCGAGCTATGCGGCAAACCTCGGCGTGAATCTCGAAGAACTCTACATATCTCAGCCTGACAACGGCGAACAGGCAATGGAAATAGCGGCCACTTTGGTTGCTTCCGGAAGTATCGACCTTATCGTCGTCGACAGCGTTGCGGCGCTCACTCCGCAAGCCGAAATCGACGGAGAAATGGGCGACAGCCACATGGGCCTTCAGGCAAGGCTTATGAGTCAGGCGCTTCGCAAGCTCACCGCAGTCTGCGGCAAAAGCAAGTGCAGCATCATTTTCATCAACCAACTTCGCGACAAAATCGGCGTAGTTTACGGCAATCCCGAAACCACCACCGGCGGCAAGGCTTTGAAATTCTATTCCTCCGTCAGAATGGACGTCAGAAAAACCGAACCTATCAAAGACGGCGCGGACATCATCGGCAGTCGCACCAAAGTCAAAATCGTCAAAAACAAGGTGGCTCCGCCTTTCAAAACGGCAGAGTTCGACATCATTTTCGGAAAAGGCATTTCCAACGTCGGTTGTATTCTGGACATCGCGGTTCAGTTTGGCCTTATCGTCAAATCGGGCAGCTGGTTCAGCTATAACGACGAAAAAATCGGTCAGGGCCGCGACAAAGCTTTGGAATTTTTGAAGGCAAACCCGGACATCGCCGAAACTCTCGAAAAACAAATCAAAGAAAAACTTATGGCATAATTGCCGATTTTTTGGAAAAATACACTATCAGGGGAATTAAAGTCGTGTATGCAAAAATCCAATTCCGTTGCATGCGCCAAGCGGCTTTATAAATATATAGGAGGATAATCCACAATGACAAGCAATTTGATTGTAACGCTTGCCGCTTCCGCGTGGGCCCTTGTCGGCGTCGGCGTCGGGGCACTGGCGGTCGGTGCAGCCGTCGCGCTGGTCATCTACCGCGCTTACGCCAAAAACAAAGTCGGTCTCGCGAAACAAGAAGCAGCAAGAATTACCGAGGAAGCTCAACTTGAAGCCAAAACCCTCAGAAAAGAGGCTCTCATCGAGGCCAAAGAAGAGCAACACAGATTGCGCACCGAATTCGAACAAGAATCGAAAGAAAGAAAAGCTGAATTTCAACGCACCGAGCAGCGCCTTCTTCAAAAGGAAAACTTTTTGGACAAAAAAGACGACGCTCTCGACAAAAAACAGGATCAACTGGACAATCAGAAACGTATTCTGGAAGCAAAGAACAAGGAACTCGAACTTTTTGAAGAAAATTTGAAAACGGCAAATCAGCGCATCGAACTGGAACTTGAAAGAGTTGCCGGCCTCTCCAAGGACGAGGCAAAACAAAACCTTTACGATTCGCTCATCGACGGCGTGAAAAAAGACGCCGCACAGGAAGCGAAAAACATTGAAAAAGAAGCAAAAGAAAACGCGGAAAAACTGGCGAAAAACATCATCAGCCTTGCAATTCAGCGTTGCGCGGCGGATCACGCCACCGAAACTACGGTGTCCGTGGTTGCGCTTCCTAACGACGAAATGAAAGGCAGAATCATCGGCCGCGTCGGCAGAAACATCAGAGCTTTGGAAAGCGCCACCGGCGTTGACGTCATCATCGACGACACTCCGGACGTCGTAACCTTGTCGGGCTTCGATCCGATAAGAAGGGAAGTCGCAAGACTCACCCTCGAAAAGCTTATCGCCGACGGCAGAATTCACCCGGCTCGCATCGAAGAGATGGTTGACAAGGTGAAAAAAGAAGTCGAACAATCCATCAAAGAAGCCGGCGAAAACGCAGTGTTCGAATGTAACGTTTACGGCGTGCATCCGGAACTCGTCAAAATTTTGGGCAGACTCAAATATCGCACCAGCTACGGTCAGAACTGCCTCAAACACAGCATGGAAGTCAGCTACCTTGCGGGTATGATGGCCGCAGAACTGGGCGCAGACGTCAAAATCGCAAAACGCGCGGGACTTCTGCACGACATCGGCAAAAGCGTCGATCACGAGGTTGAAGGCACGCACATTCAAATCGGCGTGGACCTTGCCAAAAAGTACAAGGAATCCAAGGAAGTTATTCACGCAATAGCCGCTCACCACAACGATATCGAACCGCAAACCGTCGAGGCCGTTCTCGTTCAGGCGGCAGACGCAATTTCGTCCGCAAGGCCGGGAGCAAGACGCGAGAGCTTGGAAAACTACGTCAAACGTATCGAAAAACTCGAAACTCTGGCAGGTTCGTTTGCAGGCGTCGAACAGTCTTACGCCATTCAGGCAGGCCGCGAAATCAGAGTTATGGTTAAACCTGAAGTCGTTGACGACGCGGCAACGGTGTTCCTTGCAAAGGAAATCGCAAACAAACTGGAAACCGAACTCGAATATCCGGGCCAGATCAAAGTAAACGTAATAAGAGAAGTCCGAAGCGTTGAAATTGCAAAATAATGGAAAAAACCACCTGAAAAGGTGGTTTTTTTGTAACGAAAAACACCGCGCAAAGAGCGGTGTTTTTGAGTGTTTAAGATTCAATTATACAAAATTATACGACGTAAAGCGATGCGTCTTCAGGCGTCAGCGGGCCGCTGAAATAGAAGCCCTGAACGAGGTTGAAACCGAGGTTGCGGCTGTTGTCGAGCTGTTCGTCGTTTTCCACGCGCTCTGCGATGACGTTGACGTCGATGCTTCTGACGAGGTTGATTATGCCGACCAAAAGGGTGTAGCCTCTGTCGCTCGTGAAGCTCATATCCAGCAGTCTTCTGTCAAACTTTATGCTGCTGCAGTTGACCTTTGCCAGACAATGTATGCTGGTGTTGTTGCTTTTGCCGTAGTTGTCGATGGTGACGCTGATGCCGCTGTCGGCAAGAGAGTTGGCAATTTCCGAGAAAAATTCGATATCGGAAAGCAGAACGTCTTCCGAAATTTCCACTGTCATAACGTCAGGAGTCAGACCGTATTCCGAAAGCGTGCGCAGAATGTTTTCCACACAGCCGTATTCGCGCAGAGAATCCGCCGAAAGGTTTATGGAAACCGACGGAATGTGCGAACCGCCCATAAAATACTGGGAAATGTCTTTGCAGACCTTGTTCAGAACGTATTTGTCGATGCGACTGATGATGCCGGCGCGTTCGGCCTCCGGAATAAAATCCCCCGGATATTTCATCGAACCGTCGGGCATACGCCACCTGACCAAAGCTTCGAACTGTTCGGCGCCGCCGGAAGTCAAGCTGAAAATCGGCTGATAATAGATGACGAATTCGCCTCTTTGAAGTCCGTTCATGATGGACGCGACAATCGGATTTTGCACGGGAGCGACGGGAGCCGCAGGCATAGGTTGGGTATGCGAGCCGTAGCCGCCGCCTATGGTAACCTTCGGCGCGGTTTCGGACGAATGATTTTTGTCGTTTCTTTTGTTTTTGTCAAATAACATATAAAACTCCCTGAATTTACCTAATATACATTATAAACAAAAACGGACGACATTTCAAGTGTTTGACGAATATTGTTTCAGTTTTTGAGGTTTTCCCTCAGCTTTTCGATTATGCGCGATTCCAGTCTCGAAATCTGCACTTGCGAAACACCGAGCTCTGCGGCCACTTCCGCTTGGGTTTTGTCCCTGAAATAGCGGAGATAGACGATTTTCTGTTCCCTCGGCGCAAGGCGCGATATAAGATCTGCCAGAACCAGCTTGTCCAGATTGTCGCCCTCGTTGTCGTAGCTGAGTTTTTCAATGAGGCTTAAGCTGTCGTCGCCCTTGGTGTCGAAAAGCGAAACGGGGCATTTGCTGCTGTCTAGGGCGTAGGCGATGTCTTCCGGTTCGATGTTTAAGGCCTCGGCAATTTCGCCGGCGGTCGGCGCGCGCTTGTTTTCTTCCGAAAATTCTGCCGAAAATTTGTTTATTCGGTAGGCGGTTTGTTTGAGAGCCCTCGACACTTTCAGCATACCGTCGTCGCGGAGATAGCGTTTGATTTCGCCGACGATCATCGGCACGGCGTAGGTGGAAAACTTCACCTCGAACGACGAATTGAAGTTCATTATGGCCTTAAGAAGACCGATTGAACCCAGTTGTATAAGGTCGTCGTATTCGACGCCGCGGCTTTTGTAGCGCTTGGCGACGCTGATGATAAGAGGTACGTTTTCCTTAATAAGCTCGCCCGTGGCGGTTTTGTCGCCGTTTTGCGCTTGCTCGATCAGCCTGAAGGTTTGTTCGGGATCGAGCATTTCAGACCTCCTTGATTATCTTTTTCATTTTGACGGACGTAAGCCCCGTGCGGGACTTGAGGTCGAATTCGTCCATAAACGACTTCATGATTGTGAAGCCCATGCCGCTGCGTTCTTCGTTCGGTCGGGAAGTGTAGAACGGTTTCACAGCTTCCACGACGTCGGGGATTCCTACGCCGTAATCTATGATTTCCACGGTGATGCTGTTATGGTCGGTTTCCGCTTTTATGACCACTTCGGAGTCGGGATTGTTGTTGTAGCCGTGGACGATTGCGTTGGTTACCGCCTCCGAAACCGCCGTTTTGATGTCGTTCAGCTGTTCGACGGTCGGCTCCAGACTTGCCGCAAACGCCGCAACCGTCGTGCGCGCAAAACCTTCGTTTACCGATAATGCTTTCAATTTCATTTCAAAATAATTCATATTTACCTCTTTACCTCTCAGATTTTTTGTATGATGCCGTACAGGCCGCTTGCTTCCATAACTTTGTCCACTTGCTTGTTGGTGTTCTTGCAAGCGAAATTCGCGCCGATGTTTTTAAGGCGCTTATATCTCCCCAAAATCACGCCTATGCCGGTGCTGTCCATAAACGTTACCCCTGAAAAATCGATGACGAACACCGAAAAAGAAAAGCCGTCGATAAGCTTATCCAGACTTTTTCTGACGGACGTAGCCGTGTGCTCGTCGAGTTCACCTTCGAGTCTGACGGTCAGAACGCCGCCGCTATAATTGTAGGTTATTTCCATAAATTCCTCCTTTCGCAGTTTGACTTTTATTATATAAAAGCTTCCGTGTCGAAAACGGTTTTTGCTTGTCGAAGAGAAAAGGATTCCGACTAAAATCGTCGATAGAAAAAATCGAAAAAAATTTTTTGAAAACCACCGAAAAATCGTTGACAAAATTCGTTTGATATCGTATGATAAATAGGCTGTTAAGGGTTTCACCACAGCAACGCTTAGTCGGGGTGTAGCGCAGTTTGGTAGCGCACGTGGTTTGGGACCATGGGGTCGGGAGTTCGAATCTCTTCACCCCGACCATTATAAAAATGTTGTGGGCCATTAGCCCAGTTGGTCAGAGCAGTCGGCTCATAACCGATCGGTCCAAGGTTCGAGTCCTTGATGGCCCACCATTTATATAACAAACTTAATATGCAACAAAAAATCCGTGGTCCGGTAGTTCAGTTGGTTAGAACGCTAGCCTGTCACGCTAGAGGTCGAGGGTTCGAGCCCCTTCCGGATCGCCATTTTTTTGCCTCGGTAGCTCAGTTGGTAGTAGCAGGGGACTGAAAATCCCCGTGTCGGTGGTTCAAGTCCGCCCCGAGGCACCACTGCATATTGGGGTGCGCTGGTGTAGCTCAATAGGCAGAGCAGCTGATTTGTAATCAGCAGGTTGTTGGTTCGATTCCGATCACCAGCTCCAAAATATGGGAAGATTCCCGAGTGGCCAAAGGGAGCAGACTGTAAATCTGTTGTCACCGACTTCGGTGGTTCGAATCCACCTCTTCCCACCAAAAGAAGCAAGCAAACGCTTGCTTTTTTTGTTTGTGGGAGGGTGGATTTCTTGCCTACGGCAAGTGCGCTTTGCGCTGGAACCACCTTTCGGTGCTGAAATAAAAGAACTAATTATTTTGCGGAATTTATAGCAAAGTTTGTTTTTTTATGTTATACTTATAAAATAGCGGTGTAATTATGCTTAAAATGCGCTAAGGAGTTTAAAATGGATAATACAAGTGGCGTTATATATATTTTGACAAATCCATCATTTCCTGAATATGTAAAGATCGGATATGCAGATGATGTGAAACGAAGATTAAAAGAATTAAACAGAAGCGAATGTACGCCATTCGCTTTTAGACTTTATGCATTTTATGAAGTTAATCATAGATTAACAGATATGAAGCTTCATAATATAATAGATAGGCTCAATCCTGATTTGAGAAGTATTGATAATGTAGATGGTAAAAAAAGAGTAAGAGAGTTTTATGCAATGTCTAAAGAAGATGCTTATGCGCTTTTTGAAGCTATTGCCGAAATAAATGGTTTAAGCGACAAATTGCATTTGGTTGAACCTACAAAAAATGATAGAAAAGAAGAGAGTATTGCAAAAGAGATTAGCGATGAGAATGTTAGCTATAATGAAGAATATCATTTGACAAAAGTGCCAAGTGATATTAAAGCTCTATATAATTCTCTGAAAGACGCCGCTTGCAAACAGTTTGATCTTTCTTTGGATCCTCGAAAATTATATATTGCTTTTAAGCATAACAATAAAAATGTTTTTGATGTACGATTGCTAAAATCAAAAATTTGGTTGTGGATTAATATGCCGAAAGGCACTTTAAACGATCCAAAAGAGTTTACCAGAGATGTTTCTAACATAGGACATTGGGGAAATGGGGATTACGACTTAACAATCTCAGATGAAAAAGAAATAGAATATGTTCTATCGTTGATAAAACAGTCTTATGATAGCAAAAGTTAAATCATTAGGTTGAGTTAATCGACATGAATAAATTGAAACATTTGATTGTGTCATAATCGCTATACTTCAACTTTAAATAGGATAGAGCTATGAACGAACTGAAATATTATTACGACGAAGAGCACGACATTTTGTCGGTCTATAACAGAGAAACGGATTTTTTCGCGCAGTTTTCCCCTGAAAAAAACAAGTGGGTTAAGAGCGAAATTTCGTTTTCGCAGTTTAAGCACGATTATTATTATCGCGCGGTAACCGAATCAGAAGCCATGAAAATGACGGGTGGCGTATCCGCCGGCGACGCTTTTGAAAGCTACGCCGAAATCATCAAAGCAAACAGAGGAGAAATATAAGAGCAAATTATGAAAAACGTTGCGCTGGTCGTCATCGACATTCAAAACGACATAACCAAAAACTACAAAGACATTCTGCAAAACCTGAATTCGGCAATTTCGTGGGCAGTGGAAAACGATATGCACGTCGTTTATATAAAACACAACAACCTCACGGACGGCACGAGGACGTTCAAACCCGGAACCAAGGGCGAAGAGTTTGTGCCGGAGCTTAAAATCGTTTCAAACAACGTGTTTACGAAGTCAAAAAGCAGCGCGCTGACCTCTAACGACTTCGTTAAGTTTATTGAGAATAACCACATCTGCGAGTTTTACGTTGCCGGCGCCGACGCCACCGCTTGCGTAAAGTCCACCTGTTTCAATATGAAAAAGTCGGGCTTTGCGGTGCACGTTCTGGCAGATTGCGTAACGAGCTACGACAAAAAGAAAATCCCCGAAATGCTTGCGTATTCCGAAAGCAAGGGCTGCGAGCTTGAAAACGTCGCAGATAAAATTTAAGAGAATACAACAAAACGATTTTTTAAGATATTTGACAACAAAAATGCTCGGGAAAGCCGAGCATTTTTCGTTTTTTATGGAAAATTTTAAGGTTTTACACAACTTTTACGCCGCAAAGCTCCTCAAAGCTATTTCTGCTGTCTTTAAGTTCATGCGGCCACATATTGTCGCCGGTTGCGGCTTTCTTGGTTCCGTCGGTATACAAAATTTCAAGTTCCCAACCGCCGCCGTCGCTAACATCTGCATCCAGTTTATATTCGCCTTCGAGCTTAAAAAATCCGACTTTATAAGCTGAATTCAGAAAAGCGATTTCCTGTTCGTCGGTGAAAGTGGATTTAACCTCGGGGACGTCATCGGCGTCTCTTTTGTATGGGAAGTAGCCGAATGTAGAATAAGTGTTATTCTCAAAATCGATAATGTGAAAGGTGCGATATCCGCCAAAATATTTTATAGTTGTATAGGTTATTTTTTTAATAGGTTTTCCCTTATATTCGTCATTGTTGTCGCACCCGCCAAGGCAAATCGAAAAAAGGACGAGCACCAGCAAAACGGCCATCATGGTTTTCAATTTAAAGTTTTTCATAATTTCTCCGAAAATAAGTTATTTGTCTTCGCTTTGGTTTGATTTTTTCGTTTCTTCGTCGTTCAAAATCTGATTTTCTTCAAATTCTGCGTCCTTCAGAATACGCAAAATGGATTCCTGCCTTGCGAGAATGCGTTTGATTTTGTTGGACATATCTTCCATCAGAATTTCCGATTTAAGATTTACCTTGTAGTCGTTTTCGGCGCGCTTACGGTCTTTTTCTTCCTGTCGGTTCTGGCTCATCATGATAAGCGGAGCCTGAATGGCCGCCACGCAGGACAGCACCAGATTAAGCAAGATAAACGGATACGGATCAAAAGCTTTTGCCTCCAGCAAAACGTTCAGTATCATCCAGACCGTCAAAACCACCACGAAGGACAATATAAAAAACCAGCTTCCCGCAAATTTTGCAATGGCATCGGCGGCTTTTGCGCCAAAGGAATTGTCTTTTTTCTGTTGCTTTTCCGGATTTTCGGAAACTTTGCTTTCCGCAAGCAGCTTCAGAACCTCTTCGTCGGACATATCGTGCGCGATGTCTGTGAGCACTTCGTTTATAAGATTTCTGTTGTTTTTCATGTTTTTACCTCCTGCAAAGGTTGATTTAATTATAAAGCCGCAAACAGAGTTTTGTCAACGGTGATTAAAAATTTTTTGGTTGGCAAAAATATTTGTATGGACAAACTTTATTTATCTAATTTGGAGGACGGGGAAGTGGTTTTCCCCGAGCGAAAAACTTTTGAGGAGATAACGAACTATGGACAAGAAGACTTACAACGAGAAAGTTAAGGAAACTGCCCCAAAAACCGACGAGCTCCGAACGCTTATCCCTGCGTTTCTGGTTGGCGGGTTGATATGCTCGATAGGCGAGGGGTTCAAGGATCTTTACGCTTATCTTTTTCCTGCGCTTAAAGAAGCCGAAGTCGGCTCGGCAGTCAGCGCAACGATGATATTTTTAGGCGCGCTTATCACCGCCGTGGGGCTTTACGACAAAATCGGCCGCGTTGCGGGAGGCGGCAGCATAATCCCGATAACGGGTTTTGCAAACAGCATCGTTTCGCCGGCAATGGAATACAACCGCGAGGGCGTTTTCTACGGCGTTTGCGCAAAAATGTTCACCATTGCGGGGCCTATTATCGTGTTCGGCATAACCGCGTCGGTCGTGGTCGGAATCGTGGGGTTATTTTTATGAAAAAAGGAAAGCAGACATACGTTTTTGAAAACGTCAGGCCGAAGATCGTCGGCCGTTATTCCATCGTAGGCCCGAAAGAGGGCGAAGGCAGTTTGCCTGAATACTTCGACAAGGTTTTGGACGACGACCTTATCGGTCAGAAAACCTTTGAAATCGCCGAAAGCAAAATGCTTCACAAAACCATCGAAGGCGCCGTGGAAAGGGCGGGACTTAAAATGGAAGACGTGGATCTTCTGATGTCGGGGGATCTTCTGAACCAGACGTTTGCCTCGAACTTTGCGGCAAGGGAACTCGACGTGCCGTTTGCGGGGCTTTACGGAGCTTGCAGCTCGTTCGGCGAAGGTTTGGCGCTGGCTAGCCTTCTTATAGATGGCGGCGCAATGGAAAAAATCGCCGTCGCGTCGTCCAGTCACTTTTCGAGCGCCGAAAGGCAATACCGTTTTCCTCTGGAACTCGGCAACCAACGTACGCCGACCTCGCAGTGGACGGTTACGGGCGCGGGCTGTTCGGTGCTCGCGGCATCGGGCGAAGGCGCAAGCATAGTTTCGGCGACGATAGGCAAGGTTATCGACTACGACGTGTCCGACGTCAACAATATGGGCGCGGCCATGGCGCCGGCGGCAGGCGACACGCTTCTAGCGCACTTATCCGATTTGGGAATAGAACCGGACTATTACGACATGATTTTCACGGGCGACCTCGGGCGGCACGGCATGGAAATGTTCAGATATTATATGGAGCAAAGCGGCGTGAAAATAGGCGACAATTATTGCGATTGCGGGGCAATGATTTTCCGTCCCGAACAGCGCACTTTCCAGGGCGGAAGCGGCGCAGGCTGTTCGTCGGCGGTGTTCAACGCCTATATTCTGGAGCTTATGAAGCGCGGTCGGTGGAAAAGGGTTCTGCTTATGCCGACAGGCGCGCTTTTGTCCAAAGACAGTCCGCTTCAGGGTGAGCCGATACCTGCGATTTGTCACGCTATAAGCGTTGAAATGACCGAAAATTCGGCAAAATGAGGCTATTATGGAAATATTTTTGACTTATCTCAAGGTGTTTGTTTCGGGCGGAATCGTGTGTATGCTCGGGCAAATTCTTATCAACAAAACCAACATGACTTCGGCGAGAATTCTGGTTATATATCTTCTTGCGGGCGTGGTTCTGGAGGTCGTGGGCGTTTTCGATTATCTCAAGGAATTCGGCGGCTCGGGCTTTACCGTGCCGATTATGGGATTCGGCTCCAGCTTGGCAAAGGGCGCGCTTAAAGGCGCGAAGGAATCGGGAGTTCTGGGAGCCGTCGGCGGAGGTATGGAAGCCGTTTCCGTGGGGCTTTCGGCTGCAATCTTCTTCGGCTTTTTGTTCAGTCTGATATTCAAGTCCAAAACCAAAAAAGGATAATTTCCGCTTTTGCCGCATATAAATTGTTATGCGAAATAGCGACGTGGAACTGAAAATCAAAATAAGAAAAAATTCGAAAAAACGGTGGAGAAAATGCGTCGCCGTTTTTTTGGCGATATTTATTTCGGCATACGTCTGTTTTGCTACCGTGGCAATCCCCGTTTTATATTCCGCTTTCGAGGCGGAGCTCGGGGAAATGGCGGCAAGCTTGGTTAACGAGCAGGCTTTTCGTTTCGTCGGCCTGACCGGCGACAAAAACGTTTATTTCGATTGCACGGTAAATTCCGACGGCTACGTAACCTCCGTCGTAACTGACAGCCGGTGCATAAACGCGCTTTCAAGAAGAATTGCTTCTTCCGTACAAACGGGCATCGACAACGTGAAGGAGAGAACGGTCGAAATTCCTTTCGGAAACTTCACAAAAATCCATTCCTTATACGGCCGCGGGAAAAATTTGGTATTCAAAATGCGGCCGACCGGCTCGGCAAGCTGCGAAGTTTACAGCGAGCTTTCCGCCTGCGGCATAAATCAGACGCGCTATAAGCTTTACGTGACGGTGAGCGCAGAGCTTGTCGTGGTGATGCCCAGAAGAACCTTGCGTGAAAAATATTCCTCTGACTATTTGGTTTTTGAAAATCTGATTGCGGGTAAGGTGCCGGATAGCTACCTCAATATATCCGGCGGCTCGGGCAGACTGGAGCTTAATCCGTAAGTTTTTCGACGGCTGTCGGCGCAACTTGCAAAATTTTTTGGCGAAAAACGTAAAATTTCAAAAAATAAATATATTTTTCTAAAAAATTGAAAAATTGTTTTACAATTTCCGTTGGATATGTTAAGATAAAAACAACGAAAACGCGATGAGAAAGACAAGTATCGCCACACAATCCGATTTTGAGAGAGACTTTTCTGAGGCTGAGAAAAAGTTATGACGACGTGGCGTGAATTCACTTTTGAGCACCGAGCCGAAGTGGCAGTAAGCGAGGCGGTTGCACCGAAAAAACTTTTAATGAGGCAAGGCTGTTCGGTCTTGCGAAATCGGGTGGTACCACGGCACAGCCGTCCTGATGTCGGGCGGTTTTTTTTATGCCAAATCGCCTAAAAACAGAAAATTTTTGAAGGAGAACGAAATATGCAAGACGCTATCGTAAAAATCAAAAACGATTGTATTGCTCAGACGGCAGCCGCCGCCAACACCAAAGATATTTCCGACGTTAAGGTCCGTTTTCTCGGCAAGAGCGGCGAATTTACTTTGGCTATGCGCCTTTTGAAAGACGTCCCGAAAGAGGAAAAACCCGCTTTCGGAAAAATGCTTAACGACGCGCTCGTCGAGGCCGAAGCGTTTATAGCCAAAAAAGAAGCCGAACTTAAAGCCAAGGAGCTTGAAGAAAGGCTCAAGGCCGAAAAGGTTGACGTAACGCTTCCGGCAAAAGACGTAAAAATCGGTTCTTTGCACCCGCTTACGCAGGTTAAAAACGAGATACTGGACACCTTCATCAGCCTCGGCTTCGAGGTTCTGGAAGGGCCTGAAATCGAAACCGACGAATTTTGCTTCCAAAAATTGAATATCCCGAAGGATCATCCGGCGCGCGACATGCAGGATACCTTCTATATCACCGACAACGTCGTTTTGCGTACGCACACTTCGCCTATGCAGGCAAGGACAATGCTCGCCAAAAAACCGCCGCTTCGTCTGGTGGTTCCGGGCAAGGTTTTCAGAAGCGACGACGACAGCACTCACAGCCCTATGTTCAATCAGATCGAAGGCCTCGTGGTGGACAAAAGGGTTTCCCTCTGCGACCTGAAGGGCGCCTTGGAAGAGTTTGCGAAAGCAATCTTTTCGCCTGAGACCAAGGTTCGCTTCAGACCGAGCTATTTCCCGTTCACCGAGCCTAGCGTCGAAGTTGACGTAAGCTGCGCAATCTGCGGCGGAAAGGGCTGCCGAGTCTGCAAACACACGGGTTGGATCGAAATTTTGGGCGCAGGCATCGTCAATCCGCAGGTGCTTATCAACTGCGGTCTGGATCCGCAGAAATACAGCGGATACGCTTTCGGCCTCGGCATCGAAAGGGTAACCATGATCAAATACGGCATTCCCGACATCAGACTGCTGTTTGAAAACGACAGCCGTTTCTTGAATTTGTATAAATAGGAGGAAACTAAAGTGAAAGCACCTATAAGTTGGCTTAAAGACTTCGTAGATATCGACGTAACGCCTGAAGTTCTGGCGTCCAAACTGGTTTCCGCAGGTTTCGAAGTTGAAGAAATCATATATAACGGCAAGGATATTTCCGGCGTAGTCGTCGGCTTGGTTACTTATTGCGAGGCCATTCCCGACACTCATTTGCACCTTTGCAGAGTGAATTGCGGCAAGTACGGCGTATTTCAGATTTGCTGCGGCGCTGACAACGTCGAAGTGGGCAAAAAATTCCCTACGGCAATGGTCGGCGCAACCGTATATCAAACCGCCAAAGATCACGTTACCGTCGAGGGCGTGATGACGATAAATCCGGGCAAGCTCCGCGGCTATGACAGCTTCGGCATGCTTTGTTCGGGCGCAGAGCTCGGCGTTACCGAAGATATGTATCCGGGCGCGTCCTACAACGGACTGCTGGTTCTTCCGGACAGCGCAAGGCCGGGCGACGACGTAAAACCTATCGTCGGTTTGGACGAAGCCGTTTTGGACGTTTCCGTTACGGCAAACAGACCTGACTGCAACAGCATCATCGGCATTGCCCGCGAAGTGGCGGCAGTTACGGGGAAGACCTTCAAACCCGTTCACCTCAGCTATCGCGCGGAACCGGACCGCATTTCCAACTATCTCACCGTCAGCGTCAAAGACAAGGAACTTTGCCCGCGCTACGTTGCCAAAATGGTCAAAAACGTCAAAGTCGGCCCAAGCCCCGCAATCATTCAGAAGAGGCTTCGCCTCGTCGGCCATAAACCTATAAACAACATCGTGGACATCACCAACTACGTTCTCACCGAAATCGGTCAGCCGATGCACGCGTTCGACTACGACGCTCTCGAGAGCGCTCAGCTTATCGTGCGCCGCGCCGCAAGCGGTGAAGAATTTGTCGATCTTTACGGCGGCGAACACACCTTGTCCGACGATATGCTCGTCATCGCAGACGCCGCCAAACCTTTGGCGCTTGCAGGCGTTATGGGTGGCAAAAACAGCGGAATTTCCGAAAAAACCGACAAAATTGTGTTCGAATCCGCTCGTTTTAAGCGCGACAACGTTCGTCGTACCGCCAGAAAAACGGGCCTTCGTTCCGACAGCTCGGCAAGGTTTGAAAAGGGCATCGACTACGTTTCGCAGGAACTCGGCATCAACCGCGCGTTGACGCTCATCGATTCCTTGCATATCGGCACCATCATCTCCGGCACCATCGACAGCTACGCGGCTCCGGTTACCGCCAGAGAAATCAAAGTCAAAACCAAGGACGTCAACGAAATTTTGGGAATCAAAGTTCCGTACAAGCGCATGGTTCAGATTTTGGACAGCGTGGGCATTTTGTCCAAGGTTAAGGGCAAACAACTCGTATGTCAGGTTCCGCCTCACCGCGACGACGTTCAGAACGCAAACGACGTTGCCGAAGAAGTTATCAGACTTTACGGCTACAACAAAATCAAATCCACCATGTTCAAAAAGGCGCAGCAGACCAAGGGCGGAAAAACCCCTTATCAGCACGGCGTCGACAAACTCAAAGAGAGCATGCGCGGCCTCGGCGCAAACGAAACGCTTACCTACAGCTTCATCAGCCCAAAAGACTACGAAGCCATGGGTATGGACGGCTCGTTCGTTGCCGAAAACGTCATAAAAATCATCAATCCTTTGGGCGAGGACGTTTCGCTTATGCGCACGTCTATGCTTCCGAGCATGATGAAAGTGGTTTCCACCAACGTACAGAAAGGAAACAAGGAAGGTCTCTTCTTCGAGGTGGCAAGGGTGTTCGTCCCGAAACAGCTTCCGCTTAAGGAGCTTCCGACCGAGCCTGAAAAACTTGCAATCGTCGCTTACGGCACAGATATGGATTTCTTCAAGCTCAAAGGCGTCGTCGAAGCGGTTCTTTCCACTTACGGCATCACGGACGCAGAGTATAAAGCCGAACAAAAATCCTATATGCACCCGGGCAGAAGCGCAACGGTCAGCTTCTACAAGGGCAAAGCATTCGGCGAACTCGGTGAAATTCACCCTGCAACCGCAAACGCCTACGGTATCGAAGACAGAGTTTACTTTGCCGAACTTGACGTTAAGGATTTGCTCTCTGCCGCCGTCAAGGTAAGACCTTTCGTCGCCGCGCCTAAATATCCTGCTTCCACAAGGGATCTGGCGTTTGTCGTCAAAGACAGCATCACCGCAGCAGAGCTTATCAAAGCAATCAAAAAGTGCACCGACAAACAGCTTTTGGAAAGCGTTGAAGTTTTCGACGTTTACAAAGGCACGGGCATCAAACCGGGCTATATGAGCATTGCGTTCAATCTGGCGTTCAGAAGCGCAACCGGCACTTTGAAAGACGACGTCGTGAACGGACAAATCGACAGAATTTTGAGAAGCCTCAGACGCAAATTCCGCGCAAGACTTCGCTAAGGTATGAATCGTTCCAAACCTGAAATTTTAGCCCCTGCGGGCGATATAAACGCACTCAGAAGCGCCGTATTTTGCGGCGCCGATGCCGTTTATTTGGGTTTGGAGGATTTCAACGCCAGAAAAAAAGCTCAAAACTTCACCGCGGAAAATCTTGCGGAAACGGTGAAGTTCTGCCATTTTCATAAAACCAAAGTTTACGTAACCTTAAACACCAACGTCAAGGAAGCAGAGCTTCCCGAAATGAGAAAGGCCGTTCGGGCAATTAACGACGCTCACGCAGACGCCGTGATTGCAACGGACATAGCCGTCATTTCCGCAATAAAAGAGGAAGCGCCCGAAATCCCCGTGCATCTTTCTACGCAGGCGGGCGTATGCAATCTTGAAGCGGCAAAATTTGCCGAAAGTCTGGGCGCCGACCGCGTGGTTCTTGCAAGGGAAACGTCGCTTGAAGACGTCAGACGTATAAAAGAAAACACAAATCTCGAAATCGAATATTTCGTTCAGGGCGCGCTGTGCGTGGCTTTCAGCGGCAAGTGCTTGTTGTCGTCGGTGAAAACGGGCGACAGCGGAAACAGAGGCCGTTGCCTGCAACCGTGCAGGCTGGAATATTCCTGCGGAAAAACCTGCGGCTATCTTTTAAGCCCAAAAGACATATCGCTTTTTTCTCGACTCAAGGAACTTGAGGACGCCGGCGTTTGCAGCTTCAAAATCGAAGGCAGGTTGCGCAGTCCCGAATACGTTGCCGCAGCGGTAACTTGCTGCAAAGAAGCGGTAGAAACCGGAAAACCGAAAAAAGAATCTCTTGATAAGCAGAAAATCGCATTCAACAGAGGCGATTATATAGACGGATATTTGAGCGGGAACGGCGGGATCATTTTCCCCGGCGTTCAAAGCAACGTGGGCCTTACCGTCGGCAAAGTGATTTTTGCCGACCGAAAAAGCGCGCTCGTTTCGTCCGATCGCAATCTTTCTGACGGCGACGGCTTCAAGATGATGTTTGAGGGGAAGGAAATTTCGGGCGGCGCAGTCAAAATTTTGCATCGCGAAAAACGCGGTTATCTTATCGAAGCCGCAAACGCAAAAGTAGGCGCAGACTTCAACCTTACCAAAACTTCGGAAAATGCCGCCACCCCGCCGAAAACCTATCCCGTTTCCATGACGCTTTCCGTTTCGGACGGCGGAGAAGCAAAGCTTTCGGCAATTTCGGACGGACAAGCCGCCGTTTCGTATTTCAACGTTCAAAAGGCAACGGGCAAGCCGACGGGCGATGACGAAATATCTCTCCAACTCAAAAAAACCGCCGACAGCGGCTTTACGGCTGCGGACATAAAAACCGAAAACGCAAACGGATTTTTTATCCCTAAATCCGTCCTGAACGGCGCAAGGCGAGAGGTGCTTGCCAAGCTTTACGAGAAGATTCAATCGAGCTTCAAAGGCCTGTACGGCTCGGTTTCAAACCATAACAAGCCGCAAAGTATTATGAAAAACGGCGGTTTTCAGAGTAATCTCGTTGCTTTTCAGCTTGATTCGGCCGAAAAACTTACGGGGGCCGTCACGGACGGCGACGTTATCGTTTATGCGCCCGCGGTTTTTTCGGAAAAAGAGGCAAAGTTATTTTCGGAAAAAGCCAAGGCAAAAAGCAGCGCTAAAACTTTTTTGAGGCTGCCTCCGCAAGCGGACGGAAAAGATATAGCGCTCTTTGAAAGAATTTTGGACAGCAGTTCTTTTGACGGCGTTATGGCAGAAAACTATTATGCGCTGATGCTTGCCGAAAAATACGGCAAAAAAGTCTTTCTGGGCGGCCTTTTGAACGTTTACAACTTAAAGGCGCTTAACGCCTTTTCCTGCGACTACTTTATGCCGTCTGCGGAGCTTTCGGCAAAAGAAATTTCGGCGGTTTTCGGAAGCGGAGCGTTCGTCTATGCCTACGGAAGAATGCCGCTTATGAACTTTAAGCATTGTCCCGTCAAAGCGCTTTACGGTAGCGACTGCAAAAATTGCAGATACGACGGACCGCTCGAGTACGCGGACAGAAAAAATTTCCGATTCAAAATCGTCAGGCGCCGCGCGGCGAATTGCTATTTCGACCTTTTGAATTCGGTCAACACCGACGTAAGGGCAAAAATGGACAAATTGCCGTTCAATTTTTACGTCGATCTTTCGGACGAAAGTGCGGATAACGCAAAAATAATCGCCGAAAGCTTTTTGAAAAAAACGCCCGCATACGTTTCGGGCGTAACCTACGGACATCTTTTCAGAGGAGTTTTGTGATGGAACCTAAAACCCTAAAAAGCCTTGAATACGACAAAATTCTGGACATGCTGAAAGGTTATTGCCAGTCGTCGTCTGCAAAAAATCTGGCGGGAAGCCTGCTTCCGACCTCCGACATCGAAGAGGTCAGAGCGCTTTTGTCGGAAACGGCGGAGGCGGACAAGGTGCTTTACGACTTTTCCGTCGATCCGAATTTTGCGATAGACGACGTTTCTGCCGCGCTTAGCCGCGCCGAAGTGCTGTCCACGCTTTCGATGGGCGACCTTATAAAAATAGCAAGAGTTCTGAAAGTTGCGAGGGAAGTTAGAACGAGCGTCGAAAAGGTGCAAAATATTCCGCATCTGACGGACGTACTCGGCGGTATTTTCGTCAACAAAGCTTTCGAAGACGACGTTTCAAAGGCCATTTTGTCCGAAACCGAAATGAACGACAACGCGTCTCCGGAGCTTCGCTCCATACGCCAGAAAATCAGAAGAATCAACGACAACATTCGCTCAAAACTCAACGAATACGTAACTTCTCCCGTTTACGGCAAGTATTTGCAGGACAACATCATCACCGTCCGCGGGGACAGGTACGTCATTCCCGTCCGCGCCGAGTGCAGAGGCAACGTTTCGGGCATAGTTCACGATCAGTCCGCTTCCGGTCAAACGGTTTACGTCGAACCGCAGCAGATCGTCGAAATGAACAACGACCTCAAAACGCAGCTTCTTTCCGAGGCCGCGGAAATCGAGAAAATTCTCAGGGAGTTCACGTTCCGCGTTTCGACAGACGCCGTGGGCATAAGACGGAATTTCGACATCGTAACGCGGCTTGACGTCATTTTTGCCAAGGCAAAACTTGCCCGAGGTCAGAAAGCCGTTATGCCGGAGGTCAACGACAAAGGCTATCTTTCCGTTAAAAAGGGACGCCATCCGTTGATTTCGAAAGAAAAAGTCAGGCCGATAACCGTTTATCTCGGCAAAGATTTTGACATTTTGCTTGTAACCGGGCCGAACACCGGCGGCAAAACCGTTACGCTTAAGCTTACGGGGCTTTTCGTGCTTATGGCGATGACGGGCTTGTTTTTGCCTGCCGAAGATGCCGAAATCCCAATGTTTGACGAAATTTATTCGGATATAGGCGACGAACAGAGCATCGAACAAAACCTGTCCACTTTTTCGGGGCACATGAAAAACATAACCGAAATCGTCAGAAAAATGACTGCAAAAAGTCTTTTGCTTTTGGACGAACTCGGCGCAGGCACAGATCCGTCGGAAGGCGCAGTGCTTGCGGTTGCCATCACGAAATATATCAAGGAAGCGGGCGCGAAGGCCGTTATCACCAGCCACTACAACGAGCTTAAGGAATTTTCCTTCACCACCGACCGCGTCGAAAACGCTTCGATGGATTTCGATCCGAAAACCTTCAGCCCGACTTACAATCTGACAATCGGCGTTGCGGGCGCATCGAACGCGCTTTATATCGCGCAAAAACTCGGACTGCCCGAAGGTATTTTGTCCGACGCGCGCAGTATGCTCAGCGCCGACACCAAGGAATTTAACCACATTCTTCTTTCCGCCGAACGCCAGAGGAGAAAGGCTGAGGAGCTTACCGAAAAGGCCAAAGAGCAAAAAACGCAGGCCGACAAAGAACTTAAAGAGGCCATAAACGAGCGTAACCAGCTTAAGGTTCAGGCCGAAAAGCTCAACGAAAACCTTCGGAAAGAAACCAAAAAGCTCATAGATTCAAGCGTCGAAGAGGCGGAAGACATAATCGAGGAAATGAAGCGCCTTCTACTAAAGTCCGACGAAAAAGCGCTTTTCGAGGCCAGAAGGCTGAAAAAGAAACTTGAAAATATGTCCGCCGACTACGTTGACGAAACGCCTTTCGAAAACGATTTCAAGGTGGAAGGCAAAATCGAATCGGACAGCGAAATTAAGCCTGGGGACGTCGTTTTTTACAAAAAAATCAACTCCAACTGTATCGTTCAGTCGGTCGGTAAAAACGACCTTACGGTGAAAGTCGGCAACATGAGCATGAAAGTGAAAGCTTCCGACTGCAACAAAGTTAAGGTTTTCAAAACCGCCACCGCGCCGCGCCAAAAGAGCGTGAAAACGGAGGCCAACACCGAAACCTTCAAAAACGAAATCAATCTTTTGGGCAAAAACGTCGACGAAGCCGTCTATCTGGTGGACGAATTTTTGGATGCCGCCAAGGCGCACAATATGGAAGAAGTCCGCATAATTCACGGCAAAGGCACGGGCGCGCTTCGCGCAGGGATACAGAAACATCTGAAAACGCATCCGCTGGTGGCGGAATTTAGGCTCGGCCTTTACGGCGAAGGCGAAAGCGGCGTAACGATTGTGAAACTGAAATGACGGATAAAGTTTATTACAAAATTTTCGTCGCGGCAACTAGCCCACAAACTTTGAAAAAGAACCGAACTTTGAACGCCGTTTCCGTTGCGCTGAAAGTTCTGGCGGCAGTGGCGCTTATCCTGTCTTTTACGAAAAACCTTTGGTTTTTGGCAGGAGCGGCCGCGCTGTTCGTTTTGGGCGTAACGCTAAGGCAAATCTTTTTGGAGAGCGTTGCAAGCTACGTATATACTCTCGTCGGCGATGAATTTTCGGTTTCAAAAATCACTATGCTGGGCACCGAAAAATTGCTGATAAACGGAAAACTTTCGGACGTTTCGGAGTTTTCGGACAGCGTAAATTTTTGCAAAACCGATGACGTTTTCACCGTAAAAGCGACCGACAAATCCGAATTTTCGCAAATTTCGTTCAATTTGGACGGAAAAGTCGTCAGGGTGCTGTTTTCGCCGGACGACTATATGACGGCTCTTATAAAAAAACAAATGACAAGGAGAAACAATGATTTATCTTGACAATGCGGCCACAACGGCCATGTATCCGGAATGTCTGGACAGTTTCAAAAAATACGGAGTTGAAAAATTTTTCAATCCGTCCGCCGTTTACGCGCCGTCCGTTGAGGTGTCGCGGGTGCTTAAGGAAGCCAGACGTGAAATTCTGTCCGCGCTCCACGCTCCCGACGGAACCGTCGTTTTCACTGCGTCAGGTTCCGAGGCCGACAACCTTGCCTTATTCGGCTCCAAAAAACCGAAGGGCGGAAAAATCGTGACCACGGCAGGCGAGCACAGCGCAGTCATCAATTCCGCCGCGGAGCTTTCGGCAAGAGGATACGAGGTGGTTTACGCGCCGCTCCTTCCCGACGGAAAAGTGAACATCGAGGAGTTTGAAAAGCTTTTGGACGAGAGCGTATGTCTGGTTTCGGTTATGCACGTCAACAACGAAACGGGCGCCGTCAACGACCTGAAGGCCGTTTCCAAGCTTGTCAGAAGGCTGTCGCCGTCGGCGATTTTCCATTCGGACGGGGTGCAGGGCTTTTTGAATGTTGAAACCAACCTTAAAGATAAGGACGTCGATCTCTACAGCATGAGCGCGCACAAAATTCACGGGCCGAAGGGCGTGGGCGCATTGTATATGAAAAAAGGGATTCGCGTTTCGCCGATAATCTTCGGCGGTGGACAGGAATACGGCATACGCTCGGCAACCGAAAACGTGCCGGGCATCGACGCTTTCAGAGTAGCCGTGGAAATCGGCAGAAAGAATTTTGCCGCCGCAAAAGAACATAAGAAGCAGATTCTTTCCTATCTGCGCGAGGAAATCGGAAAAATGGACGACGTTATTCTGGTTTCGAATCCGGACAGTCCGCACGTTCTGACGGTGACTTTCAAGGACGTTCGCGGCGAAGTTCTGATGCACGCTTTGGAAAGCCACGGCATATTTGTCGGCATCGGCAGCGCGTGCAGCTCCAAAAAGGGCGTGTCGAGGTTCAAGGATTTGCTGGGGCTTGACAAAGGCTACGACGAAGGCATAGTCCGAATCAGCGTTTCGGAAAGCACGAGCCGCACGGACGCAGAGGCGCTTGTGGAAGCGCTTACGGTCGAGGTGCCGAAACTCAGAAAATACAAAAGGATATAGATATATATGAACACCATTCTTATTCGTTACGGAGAAATCTTCTTAAAGGGCAACAACAGAGGCTATTTCGAGTCGGCGCTTGCCAAAAACATTCGCACGGCGCTGGAAAACTTCACTTTCAAATTTGTCAGAGCGCAAAACCGCTTTCTGATCGAGGACTACGACGAGGCTTACGAAACCGACATCATCGACAAACTGACGAAAATTTTCGGCATACATTCGGTTTCGGTGGCTGTAAAAGTCAAATCGACGGAAGAAGAGCTTGAAAAAGCGGCCGTTTTGATGATGAAAGACAAGAGCGGCACTTTCCGCGTTACGGTGAATCGCGCAGATAAGAAAATCCAAAAGAGCAGTATGGAGCTTGCTGCCCAGCTTGGCGGCGCGGTTTTGGAATCGAATCCGAATTTAACCGTCAATCTCCACGTTTTTGACACCGATCTTTATGTGGACATAAGGGAAAACGGCCTTTCCTATCTTTTCACCGACAAAATTATGGGCGCAGGCGGTATGCCTGTCGGCACTGCGGGCGCGGGCATGGTGCTTCTTTCCGGCGGCATAGACAGCCCGGTTGCCGCATATATGATGGCAAAACGCGGTTTGAAACTTCACGCAATACATTTCCACAGCGCGCCTTACACCAGCGAAATGGCAAAACAAAAAGTCGTGGACCTTGCGGGCATTGTCAAAAACTATTCCGGCCCGATCGTTTTGCACGTCATTCCGTTCACCGACGTGCAGCTGAAAATTCACGAAAAATGCCCGGCCGAGCTTATGATAACCATCATGCGCAGATTTATGATGCGCATTGCCGAACGCATTGCCAAAGCAAATTCCTGCGGCGCGCTGATAACCGGCGAAAGCTTGGGGCAGGTCGCTTCGCAGACCATGGAGAGCATAACCGTCACCAACGGCGTCATTGAAGATCTGCCTGTTTTCAGGCCGCTTATCGGTATGGACAAAACGGAAATTATGGACATAGCCCGAAACATCGACACCTACGACACTTCCATTTTGCCGTATGAAGATTGCTGCACCGTTTTCCTGCCGAAAAACCCTGTGATAAGGCCGAAGCTCGAAACCGTGCTTAAGGCGGAAGCGAAGCTCGACGTCGAAACACTCATCGCGGCCTGCATCGAAAATCAGGAAATCATCAACGTTTAAGAAAAGCCCTCTTTTTGAGGGCTTTTTGTTTTGTCAGGAGAATATATTAAAGCCGGAGTAAACGGCGATTTTTTCGGGTTCGCCCCAAACGGCAACGCCGAAGTAGTCTATAAAACCGCATTTTATATAATAGGTTTTCAAAAAACCTATAGAAAACGCATAATTTTGAAGTTCGTTTTGGCCGTTTGCTTCGAAAAGCAGTTCTTCTCGGCCGAAAACGTCCACGGAATAAATTTGATAGACGAACGGTTTTTTGCCGAAGAAACTGACGGACGCGTCGTTGCCGTCGGACGTAACGGTGAGGCCGTCTAAGGTCGGCGCAAGAAAGTTTGCGGACGTTTGATAGCTCGGCAAATTCCGGACGCTCACGTATTCCTCGAAAAAGTAGCCTTCGGGGGTGTTCGGCGCGGCAAGAGTCAGGTTGCCGTTTTCGAAATCGGTGAGGTCGAATTTGGTTTTCAAAATCCCCGCAGGTTTCTCGATAGGTGACGGCGAGAAGCGGTCGTAAAGCTCGGAGAAAACCGCCAGCAAACTTTCGGTTGCGAAATTTCCGCCCGTGTCGGTTTGCGATAAGGCCGAATTGTCGCTGTTTCCGCGCCAGCAAACGGCGGTGTGTTTGGAAGTATATGCCACCGAGTAGGCGTCCAGATTTTTTCCGTTCACGGAATTCGTGCCCGTTTTTGCGTAAATCGGGATATTCAGCGCGGCAAGCTTTTTGGCCGTCCCCGTTTTTGCGGTTTCAGACAGCGCTTCACCGACAAGGTAAGCCGTTTCAGGTGAAAAAACCGGCGTTTTTTCGGCAGCATGTGAGTAAAGCACCGTTCCGTTCAGGCTGATTTCGCTGACGTAGGACGGCGAGGAGAATTCTCCGAGGTTTGCAAGCGTCATATACGCCCCTGAAAGCTCCGAAAGAGTCAGCCCTTCGGTGAGGCCGCCGAGCGCCAAGCTTAAGTTGTCGTCTTTCTCGGTAAGCGGCAGCCCTAACTTTTTGGCGTAGGAAAGCGCGGTTTCGGTTCCCATCTCCGACAGAATTTTGACTGCCGGCACGTTTAAGCTCTTCGATATTGCCAATTTAGCGGAAACCGTGCCGTAATAACGATCGTTGAAGTTTCTGGGCGAATATCCCGAAAACGAAGTCGGTTCGTCTTTTATCGGCGTGGCAAGAGAAATAAGTCCTTGCTCGATTGCGGGGCCGTAAACCAAAATCGGTTTTGCGGTGGAGGCAATTTGCCGTCGTAGCTTCCTTACCTCGGTTTTCGAGGTGGAGGCAAGGGCGATTATGCCCGAAGTTTCGTTGCTTAAAATCATCACCACGCTTTCGGCGCCGGGCGAATTTTTTATTCCGTCGTCCGCCGCTTTTTGTGAAATAGGATCGAAATAGGTCTTCACCACATAGCCGCCCGACGTCAGTTGTTTTTCGGTTATGCCCAAAATTTTTGCGGCCTCGAAGGTCGCTTCACGGACGTAAGAAGCAAAGTTATTTTTGATTTCCGTGACGGTTTTGAGAGGTTTGCGCTTGGCGTTTTCAAGCTCGGTTTCGGAAATGTAACCTTGCGCTTTCATGAGGTCAAGGATAAGATTTCTGCGATTTTTAGCCGATTTCGGGTTGTTTTTGGGGTTAAATCTGGACGGATTTTTGGTTATGCCCGCAATGGTCGCGCACTCGGAAAGCGACAAATTGGAAACTTTTTTTCCGAAGTAATATTTGGCTGCGCTTTGCACGCCGTAGTTTCCGCCGCCTAGGTATATGACGTTGAGATACATCTCGAGAATCTGATTTTTGTCGTAAACCGTTTCCATTTTTTGAGCTATCGCCATTTCGTTGATTTTGCGCTCGAATGTTTTTTCGGAGGTAAGCTGCGTGTTCTTGACGAGCTGCTGGGTTATCGTCGAGGCGCCTTCGGCCATTTTTTTGGCTTTGAGGTTTTTGATTATGGCGCCGGCAACGCGCTTGTAGTCAACGCCGCCGTGGCTGTAAAATCGCTTGTCCTCAACGGCTATGAACGCATTTATAAGATTCTCCGGCATTTCGGCCAGCGTAACGTAGCTTTCGAATTTGAAAATTTCGCCCCCAAAGCTGTCGGTTACCACGGTTGCGGGGCCGTTTTGCGGTAGCGCTTTCACGTCGATTTTCGCCTCTGCTTTAAGGCTTCTGAAACCGAAAAAACCGATGCTTGCCACAAACAAGCCGAGCACCGAAATTGAAGCTATAGCGATTTTTAGAAACTTTTTCATATATACCTCGGCTTTATTATGTCCGTAATTCGCGTTTCTATTTGCAAAAACCGCTTGCCATAAAATGCAATATTATGTATAATATTGACGGAGGCATATATGAAATACACAAACGTCAGTTACGGCTGCCAGATGAACGTGCACGAATCGGAGAAGATTGCGGGCATTTTGGAAGAGCTCGGGTACACTCCCGCAGGTAGCATCGAAGAATCGGATATAATCGTTTTTAACACCTGTTGCATCAGGGACACCGCCGAGAAACGCGCTTTCGGCAACATCGGCGCAGTCAAACCCATAAAGAAGAAAAACAAAGACCTTATCGTGGCCGTCGTCGGCTGTATGACCGAGCAAAAAGGTTACGACAAAATTTTTAAGGAAAAATATCCTTACGTCGATATAGTTTTGGGCACGGGCAATCTCAACCTTTTGAAGGAAAAGATAATCGAGAAACGCGAACAGGGCAAAAAGACCTATCTTACCCAAAGTTGCAACGATCCTATCGACGAAACCGTTCCGCAGTCCAGAACCAGCTATCCAAACGCCTGGGTGAACATTATGTACGGTTGCAACAATTTCTGCACCTATTGCATAGTGCCTTACGTCAGAGGCCGCGAACGCAGCAGAGAACCCGAGGAAATTTTGAAGGAAGTCAGAAGCCTTGTCGAGGGCGGATATAAAGAAATCACTCTTTTGGGGCAAAACGTCAACAGCTACGGCAACGACTTTTCCGATAGGCCCGAGGTCAATTTTGCAAACCTTTTGAAGGCGGTTTCGGAAATTCCGGGCAAATTCCGCATACGCTTTATGACTTCGCACCCAAAAGACCTCACGGAAGAAGTGGTGGACGTCATTGCGTCGTCCGACAAAATTATGAACAACATCCATCTGCCTGTTCAGGCGGGCAGCGACGCCGTTCTCAAAAAAATGAACCGAAAGTACGACAGAGCGCACTATCTCGCCCTTATCGACATGATAAAAACGAAGCTTCCCGGCGTAGGCATAACCACCGACATAATGGTCGGATTTCCGACGGAAACAGAACAAGATTTTTTAGACACTTTGGATTTGGTCAGAAAAGTAAGATATTCCAACGCATTCACCTTCATTTATTCGGTCAGAAAGGGAACTGCCGCCGCAACGATGCCGCAAATCGATTATCAGACCAAACGCAGAAGGATAACCGAGCTTATCGCGCTTCAGAACGAAATCACCAAACAGCTTTCCGAAGAATACATCGGCAACGTCTATGAGGTTTTGATCGAAGACGTCAACAAAAAATACAAAAACGCCGTCTGCGGCCGCACCGAAAGCGGCAGGCTTGTCAGCTGCGTCGGCGATCCGAGCCTTATCGGAACATTCCAAAATATACTTATCACCGAAGCGCGATCCGCTTCGCTTTTCGGAAAAATCGTAGAATAACGAGGAAAACATGGCAAAAGAAAAACAACTTTCACCGATGATGCAGCACTACCTTCAGACGAAGGAAAAATATCCCGACGCCATTTTGATGTACCGTCTGGGCGATTTTTACGAGATGTTTTTCGACGACGCAAAAACCGCTTCCGACTTTTTGGGGCTTACGCTGACGGGCAGGGATTGCGGTTTGGAGGAGCGCGCGCCTATGTGCGGCGTGCCGTATCATGCGGTCGATTTATACGTTCGCAAGCTCATCGAGGGTGGCTTCAAGGTGGCAATCTGCGAGCAGCTTTCCGATCCTAAAGCCGGCAAAGGCATGGTGGACAGGGACGTCGTGAGGGTTATCACTTCTGGGACGGTCGTCGAAGACGACATTCTGGAAGAAAAGAAGAGCAACTACCTCATGAGGCTTTCCGCCAAAGAGGGCAAAATCGGCTTTGCATGGGCAGACGTGTCAACGGGCGAATTTAAGCTGTACGAATATAAGGGCGAAAATCTTTCGGAAATCGCCGAAGATTTTTTGGTGACCATTTCTCCTGCGGAAATCATCGTAAACGCCGAGGCGAAATCTCTTTTCGACGCCTTAAATCCTACCGTCAAAAACACTTTGCCAAAGGCGCAGCTTTACGTCGAATACGCTTACGGCGACGCATACGCCGAAAAAGCCCTTCAAAAACAGCTTGGCGTTCAGAGCTTAGAGGGCTTTGAGTGTAAGGACAAAAAACGCGCAATCTCCGCCGCGGGGGCGCTGCTTGAATACGTCAACGACACGCAAAAGCGTTCGCTTTCACACCTTAGCAAAATCGTTTACGTCCGCGACAACAGCTTTATGTTCCTCGACGCCAACACCCGCCGAAACTTGGAGCTTACCGAAACCATCAGGGAGCGAAAAAAGACGGGCAGCATTTTGTGGCTTCTGGACAAAACCAAAACGTCCATGGGCGGCAGAAATCTTCGCAGGTGGGTTTCGGAACCGCTTTTGGATCCGAAACTTATAAACGCGCGCCTCGACGCCGTGGAAGAGCTGACGGCAAATCCGCAAAAAATGGAGGAAATCACCGAAGTTTTGGCAAAAATTCACGATATGGAGCGTTTGGCGGGCAAAGTTGCCTATGGCACCGTCAACCCGAAAGACTGCTTATCTATGTCCGAAACGCTCAACGTTTTGCCGGAACTTAAAGACGCTTTTTCGGATCTTACGTCAAAATTTCTGACCTCAAACGTCAGGGACGTAAGCCTGCATAAGGACGTTCAGAAATTGCTTTTCGCCGCAATCGACGAGAAAGCTCCCGCAATAGTCAGGGACGGCGGCTTCATCAAAAAAGGATATAACCGCGAACTCGACGGCTATCGCTCGGCAGGCACCGAAAGCAAAATCTGGCTGACGAACCTCGAGCATAACGAAAAAGAAGCCACGGGCATCAAAAACCTCAAAATCGGATATAACAAAGTTTTCGGCTATTATCTCGAAGTCAGCAAAGGCCAGACCGACCTCGTGCCGCTTCGCTACCAGCGAAAACAAACTTTGACGACCGGCGAACGCTACATCACCGAGGAGCTTAAAGAAATCGAAGAAAAGATTCTGGGCGCCGAAGAAAAAGCATTGAAACTGGAGCTTATGCTTTTCGAGGGCGTAAAGAATACGCTGTTTGACGAAGTTCCCGCTTTCCAGAAAACCGCAAGGGCGATTGCGGAGCTCGACGCCGTGGTTTCGCTTGCCTCGGTGGCTCTCAAAAACAACTACGTCCGCCCGACGATTAACTCTAAAATCAAGCATATCAAAATCGAAGGCGGCCGCCACCCGATCGTTGAGCAGCTTCAGTCCGACAATCAATTCGTCGCAAACGACACCGTTTTGGACTGCGCCGAAAACAAAACCATGGTTATAACCGGCCCGAACATGGCGGGTAAATCCACCTACATGCGCCAGGTTGCCGTCATAACTCTTATGGCGCACATCGGCAGTTTCGTCCCAGCAAAGTCGGCCGAAATCAGCCTTACCGACCGCATTTTCACGAGGGTAGGCGCGTCCGACGACCTCATTTCCGGCCAAAGCACTTTTATGATGGAAATGATTGAAGTGGCCACTATTCTGAATAACGCAACCGAAAACAGCTTGCTTATTCTCGACGAAATCGGCAGAGGCACGTCCACCATCGACGGCCTGTCCATTGCATGGGCGGTTATCGAAAAAATCAACACGATAGGCGCCAAAACGCTGTTTGCAACGCACTTCCACGAGCTGACCGAACTCGAAGGCGTTCTTGCGGGCGTGAAAAACTACCGCATTCTTATCAAGGAAATCGGCGGCACGGTGGTATTTTTGCACAAAATCGTCAGGGGCGGAGCAAACAAGAGTTTCGGTATCGAGGTTGCCGCGCTTGCGGGCATACCGTCGGACGTCGTTTCGCGCGCAAAAGATATTATGCAAAAGCTCGAAGAAGCCGACGTCGGACGCGACACCAACTCAATTATGCTCGGAGCAGCCACCAAAAACGCCTCTAAGCAAATGTCGCTTTTCGAGGTTTCCGAAAAAGAATCGGAAATTATGGGGATTCTTAAAGATCTCAACATGGACGGCACCACGCCGCTTCAGGCGTTCGCCATACTTATGGACTTAAAGGAAAAGGCAGGTAAGTGATATGAAAGTCATCAACCTATTGACTCCGAACGTTTTCAACCTTATATCTGCCGGCGAAGTGGTAGAGCGGCCTGCTTCGGTCGTAAAAGAGCTGGTTGAAAACAGCATAGACGCAGGCGCCACTCGCATTAAAATCGAAATATTCGGCGGTGGCATCGAAAAAATCAAAGTTACCGACAACGGCGAAGGCATTTCGCCGGAGTTTGTGAAAACCGCTTTTATGCAGCACGCGACTTCAAAAATCAAAGACGCCGACGATTTGGAAGCCATAACCACTTTGGGTTTCAGGGGCGAGGCGCTTCCGAGCATTGCATCGGTGTCGATGGTCGAGCTAAGGACTAAAACCGCCGAAAACGACTTCGGCTCGCTTTTGTGCCTGAAAGGCGGGGTAGTCACGGAAGAGGGCGTTTGCGGCCTAAACGTCGGGACGGAAATAACCGTTTCGAATCTGTTTTTCAACACGCCAGCAAGGGTTAAGTTTTTGAAGAAGCCGAAGACCGAAGAAACCGCCGTAACCAAAATGGTCGTCGATCACGTGTTTTCAAATCCGTACGTCGCGTTCGAATATTTCGCCGAAGGCAAACTGATTTTCAAAACCAAGGGTGAAGGCCTTTTAGAGGCCATAAATTCCGTATATCCTCGTGATATTGCTGTGAATTTCGCCCGAATCGAGAATACTAACAGCACCGGCATTTTCGGAATTTCCGGTTACATGTCGCTTCCGACCTATCAGCGGCCGAACAGAAGCTATCAGATCGTTATGATAAACGGCAGGCCCGTCGAAAACAAAACCGTCGTTACGGCTATCGAAAAAGCCTATGAAGGCAAGCTTATGACCAGAAGCTATCCGATGTTCGTGGTGAATCTGACGCTTCCGTACGATTTCGTGGACGTCAACGTCCATCCCGCAAAAACCGAAGTTCGCTTCGCCGACGCAGGCCACGTGTACGGCTTCGTGTATAAGTCGGCGGTCGAATTCGTGAACGAGGCAAGCCTTCGTATTTCCGAAAAGGTTTCGGACGACGAGGAGGAAAATCCGTTTTTCACCGAATCTGCTATTTCGGAAAAAGCGGAGAAAGAGGAAACGACGGAATATTCTTCCAAAGCCTCTGAAGAAGATCGACAAGCGTCCCGTCCGCTTTCCGAGTTTAACTTGTCTGCGATACTGGGGCATAGTTCGTATCCGAAAAAAGTCGCAGAGGGCGGAATAAGCTACAACGACCGCCTTTCAAACCGTGCGGAGAACATAGATAGCGACGCGCAAACCGATTCCGAAAGCTTTTTCGCAGCAAATCATTCGCAACCCGAGCTTTTCGGCGCGGACGTCGTCGTTTTGGGACAACTTTTTGCCACCTACGTTCTCGTTGAAAAGGACGATTCCGTGTACGTCATCGACCAGCACGCCGTCCACGAACGCATGATTTACGACCGCCTTATGAAAAACGTCGGCGAGAACTACGTGCAAAGCTTGCTTATCCCGTACGTTTTCAGCGTGAATTTCGAAGAAAAGGCCGCTTTGGACGAGCTTTTGCCGGAACTTACCGAAATCGGTTTCGAAATCGAGGACTTCGGCGGGCAAAGTTTTAAGGTGTCGGCAGTTCCGGTTACGCTTGCAGGCATGGATCTTGACGCCTACTTCAGGTCTGTTTGCGAAGATCTTTCGGGTTTTAAGAAGGTCAGCGCCAGTGACGCAATCCGAAAAAAACTCGTTCAGCACGCTTGCAAAACGGCAATCAAGGGCGGCGACAGCCTGAACGACGCGCAGATAAGGGATTTGCTGTCGCAAATCAACCTCGCCGAAAAGGTTCCGCTTCAGTGTCCGCACGGCAGGCCTGCAATCGTTAAAATCAGCCACAAAGAAGTGGACAAGATGTTTAAGCGTATAGTATGAAAAAGCCAAAAATAATTTTCGTCGTAGGGCCTACGGCGTCGGGCAAGTCGGCGCTTGCGGTGAAAATCGCAAAGCGTATCGGAAGCGACGTTATTTCGGCCGACAGCATGCAGATATATAAATCCATGGACGTCGGCACGGCAAAAGCCACCGAGGCCGAGATGCAGGGCATCAGGCATTTTATGATTGACGTAGCGGAGCCGTCGGACGATTTTTCCGTGGCCGAGTATTCGGAAAACGCCGAAAAATATATCGAAAATATGCAAATAGACGGGAAAATCCCCGTGGTTTGCGGCGGAACGGGGCTTTACGTCGAATCGCTTTTATATCCCTTAAACTTCGCCAACACCGAAAAATCGTCTGAAATCAGAGATAAACTGAACGCCGAATACGACGAAATCGGAGGCGAAGCCATGTGGGAGCGGCTTTATAAGCTCGATCCCGAATCGGCAGGAAAGCTTCACCCGAACGACAAAAAACGCCTCGTCCGCGCTTTGGAAATTTTGCTTTCCGGAGAAAAGAAAACCACCGAAGAAACGCGGGAATATAAGTGCGAGCCGCTCATCGTCGTTTTGAATTTCGATGAACGCGCCAAGCTTTACGAGCGCATCGACAAACGCGTTGACCTCATGTTCGAAAACGGACTTTTGGAGGAAGTGGAAAGCTTAATCGGCCGCGGCGTAAAATTTTCGGATCAAAGCTTTCAGGCAATCGGCTACAAGGAATTTGCCGCATATTTTGCAGGCGAACAAACCCTTGCTGAAACCAAAGAGCTTATCAAAAAAAACAGCAGAAACTATGCAAAACGTCAGCTGACCTGGTTCAAAAGATACAAAACCGCCGTCTGGTTTTCGCCTGACGACGAGGAGAAAATCTTTGAAACAGTCGATCGTTTTTTGGAGAAATAATATGTATATAAGTCAAAAAAGTTTCGATTTCGTCGAAAAATGCGAACAAAATTGCAAGGAAGCCTTTATTCGCGCGGACGAAATCTGTTTCAAAAATCAACTGAAAGTGCTTTCGGCATTTCAAAAGAACCGTGTTCAAGCCCGACATTTCTACGGCACGACGGGTTACGGCTACGACGACATCGGCCGCGACAATCTCGCAAAAGTTTTTGCAGACGTTTTTCACACTGAAGCCGCCATCGTTTCGCCGCTCATAACCAACGGCACACACGCGCTGACACTGGTGCTGTTCGGACTTTTGCGCCCGGGCGACACGGTGCTTTCGGCGACGGGCGATTTGTACGACACCTTGCACGACGTGCTTTTCGGAGGCGGAAACGGAAGCCTGAAGGAGTTCGGCATTTCTTTCGACAAAGTGGAACTTACCGAAAACGGCCTTGACGAAGCGGGCGTCCTTGCCGCAGTGGCCGAGAAAAAGCCGAAAGTCGTGTTTTTCCAACGCAGCCGCGGCTACAGCTGGCGCAACGCTTTGACAACCGACGAAATCGGCAGTTTGGCGAAGAAAATCAAAAAAATCGCTCCGGAAATCATCGTTGCCGTTGACAACTGTTACGGCGAATTCGTTGAAGAAAAAGAACCTACCGACGTCGGCGCTGACGTTGTGGCGGGAAGCCTCATAAAGAACGCAGGCGGGGGTTTGGCACCGTCGGGAGCGTATATAGCCGGCACCAAAAAAGCCGTGGAGCTTATCGGTTACAGGCTGACCAGTCCGTCGCTCGGGACCGAAGTCGGAAGCTATGCGCCGGGTTATCTTGCGTTTTACGAAGGTTTGTTCCTTGCACCAAACGTCGTCAGAAATGCGCTTAAAGGCAGCGTGCTTCTTGGCGAAGCCTTTGAAAAAATGGGCTACGACACGATGCCGAAGTCCGGCGGAAAAATCGGCGACATAATAAGAAGCGTCAAATTCGACACGGCAGACGAGCTGGTCAAATTTTGTCAGGCAATTCAGGAAGCGTCTCCGGTGGACAGCGACGTGGTTCCAGAGCCGTGGGACATGCCGGGTTATGAAGACAAGGTTATCATGGCGGCAGGCACGTTCGTTCAGGGAAGTTCAGTTGAGCTTTCGGCCGACGGCCCGATAAGACCTCCTTACACGGCGTATATGCAAGGCGGCCTGACGTACGAGCACGTCAAAATCGCCACGGCAAACGCGGTTGAAAAACTGCTTAAATAACACACAAAACCATTAAGTATTCTGAAAAACAGCAATTTTTCAGAATACTTTTGATTTTTAGCGGCAGTTTTCCTTATAATTTTGTTATAATTTGATCTCAAATCAATTTATGAGCATATAAACAATTATCCTTGAAACCGATTAAATTATATTGATTGTAAAATTGATTATAAAATCGGTTACTAAATGGCTACAAAACCGCAAATATAATCACAAACACAATTCAAGGAAAACTAATGTGATTTTAAGGAAAACTTGTCAAAAATTGAAAAACCCGCTCTTTTTGGGTAAAAATACCCCTATTTCTGCGTAAAAGAAGGCTTTTACGCATAGATAAGGAGGTCGCTATTTGCTGCTCCGCCAAGGTTTTTGCCGAAAAATCAAAAGTTTTTCGCTCTTTAACAAATCAAATTCCGAACGGATTTCGTCAAGCCCAACAGGCTTTCTCTCCCAAAAATTTCAAAAAGTTTAACTTTATATTTTACATATAAAGTTTTTGATGTTATAATTAAATCATGGACGCAACCTATTTCAAACAACGCAACAAGGATAACACTCTTCGCCTCAGGGAGCTTTTGACGGAGCTTCCCGACTTTTGCGACGAATATTTTACGGGCATCGAGACAACCACCACTTGCCTCACTCGCCTCAATTATGCGTACGATCTGAGGGTTTTCTATCATTATCTGACGAGCGAGGTTTCCCGCTTCGAAGGCATTTCCCCTACCGAATTTTCCATGAGGGACTTAAGGCGCGTCACCACCACGGACATCGAAAAATTTATAAGTTATCTGTCGCTCTACACTTTTTGCGGCAAAGAATATTCCAACGACAACACCGGCAAATCCCGAAAGCTGTCGGCCGTCCGTGCGATGTTCAAATATTTTTACAACAAAGAAAAGCTCGATTCCGATCCTGCGGCCAAGGTTGCGATGCCGAAGCTTAAAGAAAAAGCCATCGTAAGGCTTGACGTCAACGAAGTCGTCGAGCTTTTGGACAGCGTCGAGGACGGCTTTGGGCTTACCGCAAGGCAAAAAAGCTTCCACCAAAAAACGAAACTGCGCGACGTTGCCATGCTCACGCTGTTTTTGGGCACGGGCATTCGTATATCGGAATGCGTCGGGCTTAACGTTTCCGACGTCGATATTGAAAACAAGGCTTTCACAGTCACCCGAAAAGGCGGAAAACAGGCCGTGCTCTATTTCGGCGACGAAGTTCAGGAAGCGCTGGCGGCTTATCTCGAGGAGCGTTTTTCGGACGAAAACAACCCCGATAACGAGCCTGCTCTCTTTTTGTCGCTGCAAAAGAAGCGCATTTCAACGAGGGCCGTTGAGGATCTGGTCAAAAAATACAGCCGTATAGTTACCCCCCTTAAACACATCACTCCGCACAAACTTCGCAGCACATTCGGCACCAACCTCTATCGGGAAACCGGCGATATCTACGTCGTTGCCGAAGTTTTGGGCCATAACGACGTCAACACCACTAAAAAACACTACGCCGATTCCAGCGATGAAATACGTCGAAACGCCGTCAAAAACATCGTTTTAAGAGAAACCGACGACTAATCATAACAAAATCATTATGAAATATTGACTTTTATATAACTATTTAGTAATATAAAAGTATGTATATACGCCGATTGCTTTTTTCGGCATAAAGGAGAAAACATGGACGTTTCAAACATCAACACCGATCTTATAAGAGGAAACGTAAACAACTTTATCCTTCGTTCGCTTCTGGACGAAGACAGATACGGTTACGACATCTTAAAAGAAATAGAACTTAAAAGCGGCGGCGTTTACAAGCTCAAACAGCCTACCCTTTACAGCTGCCTGAAGAGACTTGAAAAACAAGGCCTTATTTACAGCTATCTCGGCGACGAGGATCAGACCGAGGGCGGCAGAAGGCGCTACTATGCCCTCACCGAAGAAGGCCGCGCGTATCTGATAAAAATGAAAACCGAATACGAGTTCAGCAGGACCATAATCGATCGCCTGCTCTCCGACGAAACCTTCGACCTCGAGAACGGAAACGCTCCGTTTGACGTCAACGGTCTAAGGCCATACACCAAACGCAAAGGCTCGGACGACGAGGACGAAAAGATGGAAGCCGTGCAGGAAATCATCGACAAGAGTTTGTCGGACGAAGATCAGGACGCGGCGCCGGTTGTTGAAGATAAATATGCCGTTACCGACAGCGAATCTTTAGCAGAAGCAGAAAGCCCTGTCGATGACGATAACTCTTCCGAAACCGTAACCGTGGAGGCTGCGGCCACCACGGAAGAAGAACCTGCCGAAACAAAAGTAGAAACTGTCGAAATCGTAAAAGCCGAAAAGCCTGCCGAGGAAAAACCGACCGAACCTGCTCTTCCTAAACAAAAAACCGTTTTGGAAATCGAAGACGACGGCCTTTCTTACGTGGACGTTACCAAGCCTGAACGCGACGGAAACGTCAAGCGCAGTTTGTCGGATATGCTTTCGGGCATCGAAAACAAAATCGGTGAAAACGAAAACGAGGCCATTTCCAAAACCCTCAAAACGTCCACCGCAAGCGATAAACGCTCCGACATTCAGGAAAAACGCGAATATTATCGTCCGGAAAAACTGGTTTCCAACACCTACCCTGACGAGCCTGCCGAAAACACTCGCCGCGAAGCTCTGACCGAAGAACAACGCAGAGCCAGAAGCGTTGCCTCCGAAAAACTCGGCATCGGCAAATTTGCGGATCCGAATTCATATAACTACGAGCGCTTCGGCATTCAAAGACCTACCGAAAAAGCCGACGGCGACGCCTCCGACGAGGACTCTCCCAAGCGTAGGTGGTAACGAACAATTAACAGAACAGGCGACGAACCCGACTTCCGAAGCCGAAAAAGCCGAAGCGACGGAAAAACCAAAGGAAGAAACCGATCACGTCCTTACTTCAAAAGAGATTTTGTATGGAAAAGGCGCAATCGTGAAAGCGAAACAGCTTACTCCCGATGAGAAAAGCGAGCAAGAAACCACGATACTTAGCGGCATCGTATCCGACGCCGCGGCAGATATGGCTACGAGGGTTGTCGAGGATAGTTCCGATGAAGAAAAAAAGGTACGCTCTCTCCTTCCGGACTTTGACGCGTTTCAGCCTAATCTGACCGTAAAAGCGCACACCGCCGAAGACGAAATCAAAAATGCGGAAACCGCGCCGAAAGAGGCACAAAAACCGCAGAAGCGCGATATGTCGAGCTTCGCTTTTAAAAACGACAACAGTGCAAACGGCAACTATCTGGACGCTTTCTCGGATTTTTACAACCGTAATACCAGCGAAACGATGGTCGAAACCACCGAGGTTGACGAAAAATCCGGCGAAATCGTTGAGGTACAAAAGCCTATTCCGACGGCCGACCTCAAAACCAGATTGTACGCAGAAGGTTTCAAAATGCGCGTCTACACCAAGGCAAACAGCGAAAATTACTACGCGCAAAACTTTTTGGCGGCAAACAAAATCGGCCGCGACTGCGGCATAATCATGTATCTCTTGATTCTGGTCGAAACGCTTTCGGGTTGGCTGATTTTAAAAGACGCACTGCCCGTTACGTATTACCTTTGCGTATGTGCTTTCGGCCTTGCGGTGCCGGTGTTGCCGCTCATCGTTTATCTTCTGAATCCGAACAGAAGAATAAGGGCAAACTTCAACTTCAAAATGTCGGTGCTATATAGGTTCATGGTGTTTTTGAACGTGTTTGTGTTGTTGCTTCTGGTGGGATTCTTCGGTTTCAAAGCCGATCTCAAGGACGTTTCGACAATGGTCGGGCCGATTATCGTTCCGTCAATTCTCGCCCTGAATTTGCCGATTTCGAGCGTAGTTTATTTCTTCTTGTATAACAGCGGCAAATATCATATCTCATAAACAAAATAAACAAAGATAAAAGGAGTTATGCAAATCGCATAACTCCCCTTTTTTATTTGTCAAATGTTGCCGATGATACCATCATCGTAATTGTTTTATTTTTCAGGTTGATTTTCGGAGGAATCTAAATTGTCACCCGGAATTTCGCGTTCGGCTGCTTCCGTTTCTCTCCTGCGTTTTTCCGCAAGTTTTTTCGGCATAATCTTGTAGATAATTTTGGTCATAAGGTTTTCAAGCCACTCGCCTTTCTTCCAGCAAAGAACCAAAAGCCCGATGACGACCAAAGCTATAAGAGCATAAATTAAAAACCCGACCGGCGTGAGCGGTATTTTTGAAATCAATTTCGTCAGGTAGGACGTGTAGGAAATGGTTATAACCCTTGACAGCAAAACGAGGAGGAAGAACCCAAGATACGACATATTCGTAAGGCCGAAAAACAGGCAAATCAAATCGTCCGGGAAAAACGGGAACAACATCATATAGCCCAAAATGACCTTATCTCTGCCCTTGACGAACTTGTTATATTTTTCGAACATTTCTTCGCCGGCGATCCATTTTGCCAGCTTACTGCCGAATTTTCGCCCCAAAAAGAACGCAAACATGCTGCCTGAAATCTGCCCGATAAGGCTGTAAATCATGCCCGCCCGGGTCCCGAAAACCAACGTTCCCGTTACCGTGGTTATGGTTGACGGAATAGGTATGAAGGTAACCTGCAAAAAGCTGATGAGGATAAACAGCGCTATGCCGTAAGGATTGCCCGAAATGTATGCGGCAATTTCCTCCGACGAATCGAACCGCTTAATAAACCCCGATTTATACATCGCCATGTAGCCGGAAAGTATCACCAACGCACAAAAAACGGTTACCGTCGCAAGCTTTGTAAGCGAGTCGATTTTTTTGAAAATCCCCACTGCAAACAGGCCTAAAACCAAAAACAAAGCAACCCAAACGATCGCATACAACCAGGTCTTGAATGCGTCAGACATAAAGCCGAGTTCTACGGCCACGCCCACAGACAGCGCAAGCGTCGCTATTGAATAATAAAGTTGCTTTTTTTTGTCCATTTCGTTATTCCGCGAGGATATGAGCTTGCAATTTTTTTATGGCGGCTTTCGCCAGTTTGTCGCAACGATTGTTGCCTTCGTTGTCGGAGTGCCCTTTCACTTTCACAAAGGTTACGTCGTGTTTGGACATCTCGATAAGCAGCAGTTTCCAAAGATCGACGTTTTTCACTTCGTCTTTCGAAGCAGTCTTCCAGCCCGAGGCCTTCCAGCCGTCTATCCACCCTTCCAAAAACGGATTGAGGCTGTACGCCGAATCGCTGTACACGGTGACTTCGCAACGTTCCTTAAGCTGTTTGAGACCTTGAATTATGGCAAAAAGCTCCATACGATTGTTGGTGGTGTCTTTCATATAGCCCGAAAGCTCTTTTTCGATGCCCTTGTAGCTGAGTATCGCCGCCCAACCGCCTGCTCCGGGATTTCCGCTGCAAGCGCCGTCAGTGTAGATGTCAACGTGCTTCATATACACACTCCTAAATAATGTATTCTTATTATACAATAAAGTAGCCGTAAAGTCTATCAAATTTACCGCCCCGAAAAATTTTGCAAATATAATTGCGCAAAGTTCCTTTAAGCGTAAAACCGAAAATATACAAAATATAGCGGAACGAAGTTAGCGTCAGCCGGGCTGCATTTGTTTGCAAATGCTTTGCGTGGAGACTCGCTCTCCCACCACTCTTTTTTTTGAAAACAAAAAGCAAGCACAGAGTGCTTGCTTTTGGCAGGGGAGACGCGAGTCGAACACGCAACCGACGGTTTTGGAGACCGTTGCTCTACCATTGAGCCACTCCCCTATGTTTTACAACGAAACATATTATAGAACAAAATTTGATTTTAGTCAACAAGTTTCGTCGTCCTAAACGGATATTTCCGATTTAGTTTTCGAAGCGTCGGGATAATTTTTTAAAAGAGGTTCCACGACGTCAAGAATATATTCCTCCGTCTGCATCGGCGCAGCGCCGACAAAGCGTTTCGGATCGGCAAGAAGCGGAATATCTGCCGCAATTTTTGAAAACGCCGAGTCTTTCGCAATCCTCTCCAAAAGGTCGTTCGGTTTGCCCTCTTCTTTCACGCGTTTTGCAGCGGCCATGGAGTGTTCTCTGATTTTCTCGTGAAGCTCCTGGCGGTTTCCGCCCGCTTTAACCGCCTCCATAAGTATGGTTTCCGTGGCCATAAACGGAAGCTCGTCCGAAAGATGTTTTCTGATCATCTTCTCGTAAACGACCAGACCGTCCGAAATGTTTTCATACAAATTCAGAATGCCGTCGGTGGCCAAAAAACCTTCGGCCATAACGATGCGCCTGTTTGCGCTGTCGTCGAGGGTGCGCTCAAGCCATTGCGTCGAAGCGGTGATTGCCGCGTTCTCCGGAAGCGTCAAAACGTATCTTGCCAAACTGCACATACGCTCCGAGCGCATCGGATTGCGTTTGTAGGCCATTGCCGAAGAACCGATTTGTTTTTCCTCAAAAGGCTCCTCAAGCTCCTTCATACTCTGGAGCAGTCTTATGTCGTTGCCGGCTTTGTAGGCGCTTTGAGCGATTTTTGAAAGCTGCGACAAAATTTCGTAGTCGAATTTTCTCGGGTAGGTCTGCCCCGTTACGTCAAAAGTATTCTGAAATCCGAGTTTTTTCAGAACAATTTGATTGAGTTTTTTAACTTTTTCGTAATCGCCGTCAAAAAGTTCCAAAAAACTTGCGGCGGTGCCGGTGGTACCGCGAACCCCCCTGAGCTTGAATTTTTCTTTCAGGTCCCTTACGTTTTCGAGGTCGGAAACAAGGTCCTGAAGCCACAAAGCGGCGCGCTTGCCGACGGTGGTCGGCTGGGCCGGCTGAAGATGAGTGAAGCCAAGCGTCGGAAGATCTTTATACTTTTTTGCAAATTCCTTCAGATTGAAAATCACGGTCGCCAGTTTTTGCTCCAAAAGACCGAGAGCTTCGTAGTAGCAAATGAGGTCCGCATTATCGCCGACGTAGCAGCTGGTGGCGCCGAGGTGAATTATGCTCTCCGCTTTCGGGCATTGTTTGCCGTAGGCGTAAACCTGCGCCATAACGTCGTGACGGCATTCCCTCTCGCGGTTTTTTGCAACGTTGAGGTTAAGGTTTTCGGCGTTTCGTTTCAGCTCGTCGATTTGCTCGTCGGAAATATTTAAGCCGAGTTCCTTTTCGGCCTCCGCAAGCGCAATCCAAAGCTTGCGCCAGGTTTTGAACTTTTTGTCGTCGGAGAAAAGATAGCTCATTTCTTTTGACGCGTATCTCGTGCCGAGAGGATTTTGGTAAACGTTGTAATCTTCCATATTGACCTCGTTTGAAAGAAAATCCACCCCCGACGATACGGGAGTGGACGGGGTTTTAATTGTGATTAGTCTTCAACTTTGATGTCGAGATTGCCCAAGATATCGGCGAGAGTTGCAAAACCGTTGTCGGAAATGTAGTTTTGTTCTTCGGCGGCTTTTTGTTCTCTCTTAGCTCTTCTTTGTTTGTTTTCTTCGGATTTTGCCTGAGCTTCGCTGTAATCCATAGCTTTTTTAGCTCTCGGAGCGCGTTTTGCAGGTTTTTCCTGTGCTTCGCCGTCGGTAGCTTGCGGAGCTTCTTCGGTGGTTTCAGGAGCCGGAAGCAATTCCTTGATGCTGAGGGTGATGCGATTGTCTTCGAAACCGATGATTTTAGCTTCGACTTCGTCGCCCACTTTCAGAACTTCGTTGGCGTCCTTGGTCCAGTTGTGGCTGATTTGGGAAACGTGCACCAAACCGTCTACGCCGTCTTCGATGGAAACGAATGCTCCAAACGGGAAGATGCGTTCGACTTTGCCTTTGATGACGGTGCCGACAGGATATTTTTCAGCTGCGATTTCGTAAGGTTTCTTTTGAAGTTGTTTGTAGCCGAGGCTGATTTTGCCTGCTTCGCGATCAACTTTCAGAACTACGAAGTCGTAAGTTTCGCCAATGGTGAGAACCTTGGAAGGATCGGTGATTTTGTTCCAGCTGAGGTCGCTGATGTGAGCCAGGCAGTCGAAACCTTTGACGGAAACGAATGCGCCGAAAGCGGAAAAACGTTTAACTTTGCCGCTGACGATAGCGCCCGGAACCATGGTGGACCAGAAAGCTTCTTCTTTCGCTGCTTTTTCTTCTTCGAGGATAACTCTTTGAGAAGCGACGATAAGTTTAGGATTGCGGCGTTTTTCTTCTTCGCCCTCTTTCGGAGGAAGCGCGCGCAAACGAAGTTTCTTGGAAGTGTAATCTTCAAGATTCTTCACGTAACCGATGCGAATTTGGCTGGCCGGAACGAACACGGTGTAGCTTCCGATTTTGCCCAGCAAACCGCCTTTGACCACTTGTGTATTTTCAAGAGTGAATTCAGAGCTGTTAAGAGCTTTTTCTGCTTCTGCGTCTTCGGCTTTTTTGATGTCTATCTCGCGCTTGGAAAGCGAAACGTAGGTGCTGTCCTTGGTTTTGGAAGGAACGATGACCGCTTCGATTTCGTCGCCGACATGATAATCGGCCGGATCGTATGTACCGTCGATGGTAACTTCGGTTTTATCGATAAAGCCGTCTTTTTTGCCAGGGATACCGACGTAGATGCCGTTTTCATCAACGCTGATGATTTTTGCCACGATGCGTTTGCCGGCTTTGTAAGACATGTAGCCGACGGATTTGTTGGAAGAAACGATATCTTCCATGGTGAGCTCTTTGTTTTCTTCTACAGCTTCCGTAACTTTTGCTTCTTGAGTTTCACTCATATAAATTAAAACCTCCATTGTCAACTCTTTTGGAGTTGATGCTGCGGCCAGAATGGCCATTGTAATAAATTTGTTATAATATTCGGGGCGAAGCTCCGAGATATCCGAAATAAAAAACGTGTTGGGGTTGAGGGATTTTGCGAGGTCGAAAAGTTTTTTTGCGTTGCTTGACGACTTGCTTCCGACGACCAACACTGCGTCCGAGGATTTGGCCAAAGCTTCTGCCTCAGCTTGTCTCGCGTAAGTAGTATAGCAAATTGTGTCAAAAAACACAACTGATTTTGTAGCAGTGTCTGAATATTTTTGTATATTTTTCTTTATTTTATCGTATTTTTGCACGGAAAACGTTGTCTGCGCAACCACGCAATATTTGCCCGCGGGAAGTTTTTGAAAATCGAAGTCGTCCCCCGCCACGTAAACCTTGGTGGAAACGTAGCCCGCAATGCCCAAAACTTCCGGATGCGTCGGGCTTCCCGCCACGATGACGTCGTAACCGTTTTTTGAATACTCTTCCACGGTTTTCTGTATTTTTTTGACGAACGGACAGGTTGCGTCGAAAACTTCCGGCACGTTTTGCCTTATAAGCTCCTCAGTGCTCTTTGCTACGCCGTGGGCACGGATGACGACGCGTTTTTGCTTCAATATAAAATCGAGGTCGTCGGAGGATTTTACGCCTTTTTTTTCAAGCTCCTTAACCACTTTTTCGTTGTGAATGAGCGTGCCGTAGGTGTAAACTTCTCCGTCTTTTGCCGCATTTTGAGCAATTTCCAAAGCGTTTTTGACGCCGAAACAGAAGTCGGCGTGTTTGGTCAGAAAAATTTCAGGCATCTTTCTTTTCGACGTAAGCGTCGATTTCCGTCCTCAGCCCTTCAAACACTTTGGCAAGATACTCCGTTCCTTCCTTTACCGTCGGAACGTGGTCGAATTTGTCGGTAAGATAAAACGGTTCTCCCACGATCAGCCAGTTCTTTTTGAACGGTTTGAGCTTTCTGTAATAAAGCATCGGAACGATCGGAGTGTCCGTTTTCAGGCTGAACGCCGCAACGCCGTCCTTAAGCGGAAGCATGGTTTTGTCGTCGCCCGTTTTGTTGCGGGTGCCTTCAGGGAAAATGACGATTTTTTTGTTTTCCTTAAGTTTTTTGATCACCGCCCTCGTGGCGTGCAAATCAGGTTCTCCGCGATGAACGGGAATAACCTCGATTTTGGTCAGAAACCAGTTTGCGAATTTGTTTTTAAAGGCTTCGTATTTGCTGAGCGCGCAGAAATAATCCTTGAAGAACTCAACGCAAATGACGTTCGGATCCATGGTGTCCAAATGATTGCTACAAACGATGGCGCGTTGATTTTTGTCGAGCTTGTAAAAGTTCTCTTTATGCAAAAATTCGGTCGGCCAAACGAGTTTTATGAGCGGCCTCAAAAGAAATCGAAAGAAACGATAAAAATGGTTCTTTTGAGGAGTTTTTTTTGTTTTTTTGGTTTTTTCGTCGTTATTTTTCATTAAAAACGTCCTGACTTATTTTTTTATTTCGGCCAAAACTTTGGCCACGGTCTGAGCAATATCGAGGTTTGTGGTGTCAACGAGAACGGCGTCGGAAACCTTAACGAGAGGCGAATTTTTGCGATGCGTGTCGTTGTAGTCGCGGTCTTCGATGTCCCTCAGCACTTCGTCGTAGGAAAGGTTCGAGCCCTTTTCCTTAAGCTCCAGATAGCGGCGTTTTGCGCGTTCTTCGGGAGCTGCGGTAACGAAAAATTTATGTTCCGCATGCGGCAAAACCACGCTTCCGATATCTCTGCCGTCAAGCACCACGTCGGATTTTTTGGCGATTTCCTGTTGCAGCTCAACCAGTTTTTTTCTGACGTTAAAAAGCTTGCTGACGTCGGATGCCGCTTTGGACACGCTGTGCTCGCGGATAAACGGGGTTACGTTTTCGCCGTTGACGATAAATTGCTGAACTTCTCCGTTCACGACGTCCATTTTAAGGTTGTCGAGCATAGGCTGAATGGCTTTTTCGTCGTCGATCGGAAAACCGTTTTTCAGCGCGTAATACGCCACGCTTCTGTACATCGCTCCGGTGTCAAGATATACGATGCCAAGTTCTTTGGCAACTGCCTTCGCTATGGTGCTTTTGCCTGCTCCGGCAGGCCCGTCTATCGCAATGTTTATCATAAAGTACCTCTATCGTTTTATTATACAATTTGCCGAGCAAAAAGCAATCGTTTTTTTGCAAAAAGAAAATATAATTGCTTATTCGACGTTTTACCCTAAAATATGCGTTGCCGCGGCGTAAGCTGTTGACAATGCAATCTGAATGTTAAAACCGCCCGTCAACGCGTCCACGTCAAGCACTTCGCCGACGAAATAAAGCCCCTTTTGGAGTTTCGATTCCATGGTTTTGGGGTTGATTTCCTTCACGTCCACGCCACCGGCGGTTACGATAGCTTCTTCGAACCCCGCCGGTTTTTTTACGGAAAAAGTCAGATTTTTCAGCAAATGAACCAAATTTTTGCGTTGTTCTCGGGTTATTTGTCCCACTTTTTGTTCGGGATCGATTTTGCTTAAACCGACGATAACAGGCACCAAGCTTTTCGGCAACAGTCCGTCAAGGCTGTTTTTGAACTGCTTCAGGTTAAGCTCTGCAAAATCTCTTTGCAGCCTTGCGTCCAGAACGTCGTCCGACAAAGCGGGTTTAAGGTCGATCACAAGCTTCAGTCCGTTTGGATTTAAGCGGTTGATTTTCGACGACAACGACAAAATTATCGGCCCGCTCACGCCTTTATGGGTAAAAAGCATCTCCCCGAAATCCGAAGCGATTTCCTTTTCACCCGCCGTTACGGTGCAACGAACGTTTTTAAGGGATAGTCCCGAAAGTTTTTGTACCCACGGCTCGTTAAGTTCGATAGGGACAAGTGCTTGCACGGGTTTGACGATTTTATGTCCGAAGGATTTTGCGATTTCGTAGCCGTCGCCCGTAGAACCCGTTGACGGATAGCTTAAGCCGCCCGTCGCGACGATCACTTTTTGGAAGCGTTCGGTTTTATCCGAAAACGAAACGACGAAATCTTCACCGTCGCTTTTAACGCCGACGACTTTTGTCGACAGCAAAATTTTTACGCCGTTTTTGCGGCAATAATCGGTGAAGGTTTTTATGACGTCGGACGACTTTTGGCTGGCCGGAAACACGCGATTTCCGCGTTCGGTAACGGTGTTTAAGCCGTTTTTTTGCAAAAAATCGACAGTATCATAGCTGTCGAACGCATTTATCGCCGACATCAGAAACTTCGGATTCGAAACGACATTTTCCAGAAATTCTTTCCCGTCGCATTCGTTCGTAACGTTGCAACGACCTTTTCCGGTTATGTAAAGCTTCTTCCCCGTTTTTTCGTTTTTGTCCGCAAGCGTAACGTCGAAACCACGCTCGGCAAGCGTGCCTGCCGCCATAAGTCCCGCCGGGCCTGCGCCTATAACAAGAATTTTCATAATAAAGATAAAGCGGTCTTTCGGCCGCTTTATACCTTGCTTATTTTATTTCCGAAACGCCCACGACGACGTCGCCGACAGGCTTTGCGGCCGCCTTCGCTTCAGCCTTCTTTTCGGCCATAGCGGCTTTGGAAGGTTCTGCGATGTCGATGCCGTCGCGCCTTGCTTCGAAGAACTTGGTGGCAACCTGCGGGAACAATGCGTAGCTCAAAACGTCTTCTTCGGACTGCGCCCATTCTTTGGATTCCTCGCGGTATTTGTCGAGTTCCGGACCGATGAGGTCGGCCGGCCTTACGGTGATCCTCGGAGTGTCGCCGAGCACTTTCTTGTAAACTTCGTGATTGTAGTCTGCCGGCAAGGTGCCGTATTCGCCGCGAAGAACGCCCTTGGTTTCCTTGGTGGTCATCTTGTAGCGTTCGCCGCAAATGACGTTGAGAACCGCCTGCGTGCCGACGATTTGGCTTGTCGGAGTTACGAGCGGCGGATAACCGAGGTCTTTTCTGACTTTCGGAACTTCCGCAAGAACTTCATAGTACTTATCGGACGCGCCCTGTTGTTTAAGCTGATTGATAAGGTTTGAAAGCATGCCGCCCGGAACCTGATAAATGAGCGCGTTGGTGTCGATGCGGAGCACCTTTTCGTTCAAAAATCCGTCGGCTTTGAGCCTGTCGGCCACTCCTCTGAAGTAAGCGGCGATTTCGGACAGCTTTTCGAGATCCAGACCGGTGTCGTATTCCGTACCCTTGAGTGTTGCTACCAACGGTTCGGTTGCAGGCTGACTGGTGCCGTTGCCGAGGCTGGAAATTGCGGTATCGACGATGTCAACGCCGCCTTCGATTGCTTTGAGAATGGTCATATCGCCGGTGCCTGCGGTGTTGTGGGTGTGAAGATGAATCTTCATATCGTCGCCGAGGCGGGCCTTGATGGCTTTTACAAGCTCGTACGCTTCGTAAGGCAAAAGCAGGTTTGCCATATCTTTTATGCAGATGATGTCCGCGCCTTCGTTGGCAAAGGTTTCGGCAAGATTTACGAAATATTCGCGGGTGTGCACCGGGCTTACGGTGTAGCTCATTGCGCATTCGCAGATGCCGCCGTATTTTTTGGTGGAAGCGATGGCCTGTTTAAGGTTTTTGACGTCATTGAGGGCGTCGAAAATGCGGATAACGTCGATGCCGTTTTTGATGCTGAGGCGAACGAATTCGTCCACGACGTCGTCGGCATAGTGTTTGTAACCCAAAATGTTCTGACCTCTGAACAACATCTGAAGTTTGCTGTTAGGCATGGCTTTTCTCAAAGCGCGCAGCCTTTCCCACGGGTCTTCGTTCAAAAAGCGCAGGCATGCGTCGAAGGTTGCGCCGCCCCAGCATTCAACGCTGTAGTAGCCCATTTCGTCGATGGTTTTTGCAATCGGCAGCATTTCCGACAGCTTCATACGAGTTGCCGCCTGCGATTGATGCGCGTCTCTTAATACGGTTTCTGTAACGAGAATTTTTTTAGACATATATTACCTCTTATAAGAACATTGCGATAAGCACGCCGGCCGCGACAGTGCTGCCGATAACGCCGGCCACGTTAGGGCCCATTGCGTGCATGAGCAAATAGTTTTGCGGATCTTCTTTCCTGCCGACGTCCTGCGCCACGCGAGCTGCCATAGGAACAGCCGAAACGCCCGCCGCGCCGATAAGCGGATTGATTTTACCTTTGGTGAGCTTGCACATAAGTTTGCCGAGAAGCACGCCGCCTGCGGTGCCGAACGAAAATGCCACGACGCCCAGAACGATGATGCCGAGAGTTTTCCATTGCAGGAAGATAGGAGCGTAAGCTTTGCTGCCCACGATGAAGCCGAGCAAAATGGTTATGGTGTTTATAAGGCCGTTTGCCGCGGTGTTGACGAGGCGAGGAACCACGCCGGATTCTTTGAACAGGTTGCCGAGCATCAGCATACCGACCAGCGGCAAAGCGCTAGGCAGGAATATACCGACGATTGCGGTAACGATGATCGGGAACAGAACTTTTTCTTTTTTGGAAACGGGCCTCAGCTGTTCCATTCTGATTTTTCTTTCTTCCTTGGTGGTCAGAGCTTTCATGATAGGAGGCTGAATGACCGGAACCAAAGCCATATAGCTGTAAGCGGCGATTGCGATTGCAGGAAGAAGTTCAGGTGCGAGCTTGGACGTAACGTAAATTGCCGTCGGGCCGTCTGCTCCGCCGATGATGCCGATGGAGGCCGCCTCTTTAGGAGTGTAACCGAGAAGCAACGCGAATATGAAGGCCATAAAGATGCCAAGCTGCGCCGCGGCGCCAAGCAGCAAACTCTTCGGATTTGCGATAAGCGGACCGAAATCCGTCATGGCGCCGATGCCGAGGAAGATGAGCGGCGGGAAAATAACCCATTCTACGCCTTTATATATGTAGTAGAACAAACCGAAATCGGAAACCACCACGTGTTCGAACGTAACGCTTGCGCCCGCGGAAGCTTCAATGGCCGTCTTAAGCGCGGCCACGATTTCCGATTCCTTTCCGCTGACGGTTACGCCGTAAACCTGACAGAGGTTTTCAAGCGTGCCGCTTGCGACCACCGCGCCGGACGCGTCGGTAAAAGTATAGCCGTAGGTGCCGTACAAAATGTTGTAGGCGCCCGGAAGATTGATAAGGACTACGCCGAACGCAATGCCCAAAAGCAAGGTCGGTTCGTATTTTTTCACGACGGCAAGGTAAATCAGCAAGCAACCCACCGCGACCATAAACAGCAATCCCCAGATGCCGAAATGATAGTTTTCGTAATAAGCGAAATCATTTGCGACGAAACCGGTGCTGTTCCAAAGGTCCTTAAGGGAGTCAACCAGCGATTTGCCTGCGGCCGAAGTCAAGCCGTAAAACATTGTGGCCTCCTATTCGATGACAGCCAGAACGTCGCCGGTGTTGACGGTTGCGCCCTTCTGAACGAGAACGGTGATGCGACCGGAAGCGTTTGCGGCGATGTCGTTTTCCATTTTCATGGCTTCGAGAACGATGACTGCTTCGCCTTCTTTCACGCTTTGTCCGTCTTTGACTTTAATATCGTTGACGGTGCCAGGCATCGGAGAGGTAAGTTTGACGCCGCCCTGCGGAGCTTTTACGGCCGGAGCCGCCGGAGCGGAAACGGCAGCCGCGACAGGGGCCTGAACGGCCGCGTCTGCGGACACTTCTTCGAGTTCTACAACATAATTTTGACCATTGACGTTAACATTGAATTTACGCATAATTCTTTCTCCAACTAAATTTTTCTTATACTTTTGACAGCGTATTTTTTGTCGCTGCCGGTTTTGGACGCTTCCTCGGAAAGGACCACGTTCAAGGTTGCCATGATTGCCGCCTGAATTTCCTCGTCGTTTTCGGACGCGGAAACGGTTTCAACGGGCGCAGAAGCTTTTTCGGGCCCCAAAGCGGCTTTCTTCTGATTGAACATTTTTTCGAAAATCTTCAACACGCCGACAAGCAGGAAAAGCATCAAAAAAACGACGCCGAGCCCGATGAGGGTGGTCTGTGCGCCGAGAACAAGGTTGTCGACGATTTCGGATGCAAGAAAACTTAAAACCATTTTCACCTCTCGATGCGAATTGCCGCATCATATATAAAATTATTTACCATTTGTTAAACCGATTATTATATAAACAGTCGATTGTCCCAAATTTGCCTATTTTAGATTATAGACGAAATTGTCAACATTTGCAAGCGTTTTTTCGAGTGAAAATTTCATTTTCAGACAAATTTGTCATTAAAAAAACCGCAGAAAAATTCTGCGGCCGATTTTATAAGTTTTTGAGATATTCCACTTCGAAATCGGAAAGGTATCTGGTCTTTCCGCGACCGAGGCCGCCGAGGCGCAAATCGCCGATTGCGACGCGCTTCAAAAACACCACGTTTTTGCCCACGGCTTCGAACATTCTGCGAATCTGGCGGTTCTTCCCTTCGAAAATGGTCATTTCGTATTTGAAAATTTTGCCGCCCTGTTCGGTTTCTTTGAATTTGATTTTGGCGCGTTTGGTTTTCACACCGTCAAGCGTAACGCCCTTTCTCAAAAGCGCAAGGTCGTTTTCGGGAACTTCACCCTCCACCTTCACGACATAAGTTTTAGGGATTTCGTGGCTCGGGTGCGTGAGATAGTTCGCAAGCTCGCCGTCGTTGGTGAAAAGAAGCAAGCCTTCGCTGTCGTAGTCCAGTCGTCCCACCGAGAACACGCGAACGTCGGTTTCCAGATAGTCGTAAACGGTTTTTCTGTTTTTGTCCTCGTCCTGCGCCGTGCAAACGCAACCTTTCGGTTTGTTCATCATAAGATAAACTTTCCTCTCCGCCTGTTTCAAAACGACTCCGTCAACCGACACCACGTCGGATTTGTCGTTGATTTCCACGCCGAGCTTGGTAACGACGGCGCCGTTAACCTTGACTTTGCCGTCCGAGATAAGTTTGTCCGCGCCCCTTCTGGACGCCACGCCGCATTCCGCGATAAATTTGTTGAGTCTGACTATCATTCGTCCTCCGTCTGCCGCCAAGGCAGTCAAAATGTTATTTCCCTTGCATTGTAGTAAAAACCGTGGAAAAAATCAAGCGATTTTCGGCATATACGTCAAGTTTTCCGACGGTTTCGCCTATCTTCACGCCCACAGGAATAACGTCGTTGAATTTTGCGTCGAGTCTTACGGTGACCGCTTCGCTTTCCGTCAGCGGAAATTCGGGCGAATTTTTCGGCATGCAAAGCACTCTCCCGCCTTTTTCGGTTTTCAACCAGTAGGCGTTTTCTTCCGCAAAATAAAGCGGTTTCATTTTATATTTCGAAAAACAGTTTTCAAGCATTTTTGCGCTTTCGTTCCACATGTCGGAAACGTTTAAGACCACGGAAATAAGCCGCATATTCTCGCGTTTTGCCGACGTAACCAGACATCTCCCCGCTTTTTTGGTGTAGCCCGTCTTGACGCCGTCCGCGCCGTCAAAGAGCGACAGCATCTTGTTTTTGTTTTTCAGATAGCGCCGGCCTTCGCCGTCTGCGCCGGGGATGGTCGCCGATTTTGCCGAAACAATGCTCCTGAAATCCTCGTTTTTCATGGCGTATGCGGTGATGACGGCAAGGTCGTAGGCCGAAGTGTAATGGTTGTCGTCGTGCAGGCCGTGCGGATTTACGAAGTGCGAATCCTTAAGCCCGAGTTTTGCGACGAGGTTGTTCATCAAAACGGAAAAATTCCACACGTTCCCCGCAGTTACAACGGCAAGCGCCACGGCTGCGTCGTTTCCGGAGCGAAGCATCAGACCGCAGAGCAAATCCCTCACGGTAAGCTTTTCGCCCTCCGTAAGATAAATGCTGCTGCCCTCCGTCCCGACAGCTACTTTCGGCACAGTAACCACCCTGTCAAGATTTTCGGTATGCTCGATAACGGTTATCGCCGTAACGATTTTAGTGGTCGAAGCGTTGGGAAGCCGCAAGTGTTCGTTTCTTGCAAAAAGCACCCTCAGCGACGATTGTTCCAAAACTATTTCCGCGCTCGAACCGCTTGCCATCGCAGGCTTTTCGGGAATTATCCAAGTAAAACCGAAAGCAAGCGCAACTACGAGCGCTATTTCAACAAGCTTAACGCGTTTTTCAACAAATTTGCCCATTTGTCCTCCGTGACGCTGTCGTCGATTTTCAAAAACGAAGTTCGGCAGGCGTTTACGCTGACGAAGCCTATCGGCGTTATCGTTGCGCCCGCGCCTATGCCGCCCGCGTAAGGAAGCGATCCTTGCTCCGTTTCGTAATTAAAACCGTATTCGCCGCCACCCGAAACGTAGCCGAAGCTGACCTTTGAAATGGGTATAACGACGTTTCCGTCCGAAAGCCTGACGGGCGTGCCCACGATGTTATCCGCGTCAATGCCCGACTTTACGGTGTCGAACGTATTTTTGATGATTTCCGAGATGTTGTTTGACATTTTCTTCCCTCCGCTATTTTTGTTAGCGTGTCCCAAACGGACAGTTTTATGCAAATTTCAAAGCTGCCGAAAAACCGCTCGCCGCCCGACGGCACGACGGTTTTTTTCACCTTAACGCCGCCTGCGCTTTTTGCTACCGCCAGAACCGAATTTATTGCGCCGAGAATAAGCGCCGTTTTGTACGAGTCCGAAAAGCCGCCGAAAACGTAGGCCGAAATCTCGTTGATTTTAGCTGCTTTTAGCACGGCTTTTATCGGAAAAAACCTTTTCTTTTTGCCGTTTCGGCGCTTGTTTTGTCCGCCTGATTTAAGCGTGATTTTTTTGATTTTTCCGAAAAACTCCAAAAAAACGCCCTTGTCTATTATATAAAACCGCACTTTTGCGACTAATACGCCCCAAATCCTGACTTCCACTGACGAAAAGCCGTAGTCCGCCGCGACGTAAAACGAAAGCCTGATTTTGTGTCTGACGAGCACTGCCACCAAAATAGCGATTAAAACAAAAAAGAAAAAGAAAAAAGCCATACCTTTAGTGTACGGCTTTTTGCAAAAACTATGTTATTCGAAAATTTCGACGTCTTCCCCGTCCAGAAAATCGTCATCGTCGTCGTCATCGGAGAAAATGTCGAAGTCTTCGTCGGTGAACTTTTCGTTTTCGGGAGAAACCTTGTCCCTCGGCCCCGTGAGAATGTCGGGGATTTTGTATTCGGGCTTGTCGGGACCGACGATAATTTCGTCGGGAGTGTCGTCCGAGAATATCTTTCTGTTTGCGTAAAGGGTGTCGCGGGAGGCGTTGTAGTTCTGCTCGAAAACGGCAATGCGCTCCAGAACCTGCCCGTAGTCAGGCAGATCTTCGATGTTTTCAAGCTGAAAACGCTTCAAAAATTCGTCTGTCGTTCCGAAAAGCACCGGATGTCCGACGGCGTCTTTTCGCCCCACAACCTCGATAAGGCCGGCTTTTGCAAGCATGGAAATCTGATATTCGACGGTGGTTACGCCCCTTATTTCCTCAAGCTCCGGTCTGGTTATCGGTTGACGGTAGGCAATGATTGCCAGAACCTCCAGAAGCGATTTGGAAAGCTCTCTCTCCTTTATCGGAGTCAGAACCTCGGCAAGAGTGTCGCCGTAGGCGGGATTTGTGCTGAATTGATATTTGTCGTTGAAGCTCAAAAGCAAAATGCCGCTGTCGCCGGAATACTGCTCTTTCAGCTCCTCGATGATTTTTGTAAGTTCTCTGGTGGTAAGCGCGGGGATTTTTTCCACTATGTCCTTTTTGCCGAGCGGTTCGCCGCTTGCAAAAATCAATGCTTCGACCACGTTTTTAATGTTGTTCAAATTCGTTGTCCCCCTCGAGGTTGATAGGAAGCGCGCCTTCGGCAAGCTCCAAGTAAATGTCGCCGAACGTGTCGTCCTGCGTGGTTTTTATGACCTGACGTTTGACAAGCTCCAGAAGCGCCAAAAACGTGTTGACGATCTCCAGCCTTGTGAAATCCTCGTCGAAAAGACTGAAAAGATCCAGTTTCTTTTCCGAAAAAATGCGCTGCGCGATGTAGCTTATGCGGTTGGAAACGGAAAACCGTTCCTTCATAACCTTTTTCGGTTCGATGTCGGCTTCCCTGCGGTTTAAGCGGTCGATGAGGCGCGCGTAAGCGTCCAGCAGCTTATCCATCGAAAAGTTTTTGATGCTCAGGCGATAGTCCTCGTCCGTGTAAACGGGCTCGCGATAAAAGCGGTTCGTAGTTTCCAGTTCTTTTATCCTTTGCGACATGGTTTTGAACATTTCGTACTCTTTCAATCGATCGATAATGCTCTTCTGCGCTTCTTCTGCTTCTATCGAGGCATCGTCCTCCGTAGGCAGAATGTGCACCGATTTAATGTAAATAAGCTCCGAAGCCGTGGTCAGAAATTCCCCTGCGTATGCAAGCTCGGCTTCGTCGAATTTTTCTACCTTCGAAATAATTTCGAGATATTGCTTCGTTATGTCCGAAACGAAAAGCTCGTCAATGTCGAGTTTTTTGTTTTTAAGCATGAACAACAACAAATCCAACGGTCCGTCGAAATGCGACAGGAAAAAGACGTAGTTCTTTCGGCCGGTTATAAAGTCCTCGTCGGTTTTGTAGAAGGTTACGTTTTCGTAGCCCTCAACGACGTTATCCTCGAAATCGTAGTGGTCGCTCGACGCTATTTCGCCCTGAACGTCGGACATAATCAAATGCTCTTTTTTAAGTTCGTCTGCCATCAGAACGTCCACCCTCCGAAAATCAATGAAAACAGCTTTTCAATAAGCCCCGAAACGAAGCCGACGTATATGCCCAAAACGTCCAGCGACGGAACCAGCGTGCCGAAAACCACCAGGCCTATCAGAATATAGTTGCCGTATTTGAGCAAAAATTCGGTAACCTTCGAGCGCGGCGCAAGCGCGGACAGCACTCTGAACCCGTCCAAAGGATAAAGCGGCAAAATGTTGAACGCGATAAGCGAAAGGTTTATGGAAACCGAATAATAGAAAAACAGATAAAAAAGCAGAATTATGCGGCTCCAAAGCTCCGACGATTCGGTGCTCCCGAAAATTTTGTAGGTCAAAAAGCCCAGAAGATAGCACAAAAACGCAATGACGAAGTTTGCGCCGACGCCCGCAAGCGAAACGGTCAGCACACCTTTTTTGACGTTTTTGAAGTTTCTGTAATCGACGGGAACCGGTTTTGCCCATCCGAAGCCGACGAAAAGCATCATCAAAAAGCCTATCGGATCGAAATGCTTTGCGGGATTGAAGTTGAGCCTGCCCGCCATTTTTGCCGTCGGATCGCCGTTTAAGAGCGCAACGTAGCCGTGCGCCACTTCGTGGCACATAATCGCAACCATAATCGCGCCGAGAATGGCCAAAAGATATATAAAAATTTCGACGGCCGAACGCCCGCTCTGAAAAAGCTGAATGATGAACATAGTTAGTCCTTAGTTTAATTTAGATAATTATACTCCAAAGCCGCCGATTTGTCAAACGTCTTTCAAAACTAAACGCCCGCCATATAGCGAGCGTTCGTTTGCACGTTTACCATTCTTTGAATATTTTTCCGATTTCGTCCCAAAGGTTTGATTTTTCGACGCATGATGCAAAGTGCAGAGTCTGCTCCGCAACCTGTCTGTCGCCGTCGTAAACCACGATCTTCCCCGCAACGTCGCCGGCTTTAAGCGGAGCTTTGACCTTATTCGGCAAAACGTACTCGATTCGGTATTGAGTGTCGTCGCCTCTTTCGGCAATCACCCTAAGGTCCTCCGAAAGCGTAACGCCGACCGTCTTTTGCTTACCTCTCGACACCTTGACGTCCCTGACGCCCTCTTCCGCTCTCAGCACCACTTTACATTCGAATTTTGAAAAACCGAAGTCGAAGAGTTTGGATACCAGCGCGTTACGTTCCTTCGAGGTTTTTGCCCCCATAACCGTGGCGACTATTCGGACGCCCTGCCGTTTAGCCGAAGCCGACAGACAGTACATCGCTTCGCTCGTAAATCCGGTTTTGCCGAGGTCGCAACCCTTGTAGTATCTGACGAGCTTGTTGGTGTTCGTCATAACGGTCGTTCTGCCGTCGGGGTGTTTGAAATCTTCAAGCCAGATGGAACAGAACTTTTTGTAAAGCGGATATCTGACAAGCTCTTTTGTCATGACGTTAACGTCTTTTGCGGTGGAATAGCCTCCGATTTTAGGAAGACCGGTGGCGTTAACGAAGTTCGTATCCTTCATTCCGAGCTCTGCGGCGCGCTTATTCATCATGGAAACAAAGCCGTCTTCGCTGCCGCCGATATGCTCGGCAAGAGCCACCGCGCTGTCGTTTGCCGACGCAACGACGACCGATTTCAAAAGTTCTTCAAGCTTTATGCTGTCCCCCGCGTCCAAAAACACCTGACTTCCGCCCATGGATGCCGCGTGTTCGGAGATTTCGACGCTGTCGCCTTGCGAAACCTTTCCGTCGTCCAAAGCTTCCAGAGTCAGCAGCGACGTCATGATTTTGACCATGCTTGCAATAGGTTTGCGATCGTTCTCGTTTTTGGCGTAAACGACCTTGCCCGTTTGATATTCGGTTACGTAAACGGAATTTGCGCCCGAAAAATCGACTTCCGCCATAGCGTTTTCAGCGCCCGAAGGTATCACTGTCGCCATTGCCCCTACCGCGAAAATCGTCAATAAAAATGTAACAAAAACTTTTTTAAGCATATTTTTCACCTCGCCCATAGTCTTTGCAAAGCAAAAAAATTTATTCCTAAAACCTGATTACGTCGAAAAACGCCCCGAAAACGAGGTTCAGAAGCACGATGGCCAAAAAGTTCACTCCGTAAACGCAAAGCGCGTCTTTCAGGCCGCTTGCTCCGTTAAAGCATACGCACGATTTCAGTTTCACCGAAACCAGTCCCAGACAAAACGCCGAAAAACACGCAAGCGGAACGTACAGGAGCGTCAGATTGATTATCCCCCAAACCCCGCCGAATTTCACGAGCATAAAAAAGGCTCTGCCCCAAAACGTGAACATCACCGCAACTAGCGCCGCCATAACGGTTTGTTGCCCCTTAAAGCAATATGCCCGAGTAAAATATACCGCCGCGTAAGCAACCAGCATAATAAGGCTGTATCTGACGATGATGTTTTTATAGACGAGGTCGTCGGGTTCGTTGTCGGGATTTTGGATAAATATGCCGATAACTATGCCCGCGCCCGCAGAAATCACCACCGCCAAAAATGCGGCCATATTTTCTTTTATAAGATATTTGATGCCGTCGAAGGCTTGTTTGCGGTATTTCATACCAAAGTATATGCCGCGGCGGCGGTCGTTGTTACGCTTTCATCAAACTTTCCAAAGCGGTGAAAACGAATTGTTTGTTCGACGGCTTGCCCTTTTTCTGATCGACGGTTTCGCCGAACTCCGAGTAAAGCCTGTCCACGTCGGCCTTAAGCCAGGCGGCGGATATGGCGTTTTGAATGTCCTTTTCGATGGTGTCGGCGCTTTTAAGGTATTTTTCCGACAATTTTCTGTAGCCGACGTATTTAAGCGGCAGAATGTCTTCGCCGGTTGCGGCGAGATAAATCAGCTCTGCAAGCATATTGTAGCCCGCAAGGTTAGGCGTGAAGCCCAGCGACAACATATAATTTTTGATTTTCGAAAGCATAATTTCCTCCATAGACAAAATAATAGCGCATTCTCACAAACGATAAATGCGCTATTTTGAAGAAATTTGGTTTGTTTTGAACTTTTAGAGCATCCACCCTACGTAAATCCCGTAGCCCTTGGTCGGATCGTTGACAAAAACGTGCGTTACCGCGCCGACCAGTTTGCCGTTTTGCAAAATGGGACTTCCGCTCATACCTTGGACGATGCCGCCCGTGGTTTCCAAAAGTCTTCTGTCGGTAACCGAAATCAACAGACCTTTCTCTTTGGGATTGCCGTCGGCGCCGGATTTTATGATTTGAATTTCATATAAGTCCGGTTCGTCGCCGCCTATCGTCGTGTAAACGTAGGCCTTGCCGGGTTTCACTTCGTTCGAGGAAGCGACCTCGACGGTTTCGAGATCCAGCTTGCCCACGTCCAGAACTCCGAACACACCGAATTTGGTGTTCGACGTAACGTAACCGATTTTGTCGGTCAGTTCGTTGTAAGTTCCGATCAAAGCTCCGGGGACGCCTTTTTTGCCTTTCTCCACACCTTTTATCGCGGCTTCGTAGATATTTCCCGAGTTTAGCTCGGTGTTCAATCCCGATTCCACGTCGTAAATCATGTGCCCGAGAGCTCCGAAGCTTCCGTCGGTATTGACAAAAGTCAGAGTTCCGATGCCGTCAACTTGTTCTTTGACTCTCAGTCCCAGCGTTTTTCTGCCTGTAAGCGCAGATACCGCCGGCGTTACGGTGATTTTGTAAGATTCGGTTTTTCTCAAAAAATCCGCTTCGATTTGACTCTTGCCTCCGATTTCGCGCTCGAGTTCGGCAACGGTGGAAATTTTTACGCCGTCAACGGCCGTAAGAACGTCCCCCGTTCTGACATCCAAGCCCGCAAGCGGGGTTTCAAGTCCCGTTGGCGTTACCACCGAACCGACACCCACTACGATAAGTCCTTCGGCTCTCACGCTTATGCCGAGCGGATACCCGCCCAGATACACTCTTTCGGAAATTATTTTTCCTTTCGTGGTTTTCAGCGTAAAAGCGTCCAAAAACTTATAAGTCAAAGTAAAGTCGCCGTCATTTGTCGTCAGGCTGTGCGAGAGAAACGGCAAATCGTTTTCCCGATGGCATAAAGCTCGCCTCGTACAACTTGCGGCGCCGTCTGCCGAGCTTATCCATCCCGCATAAACGGAAACGATAAGCACGAGCAGCGCAACTAAAAGTTTTGGCAACCTTTTCTTCATACCACTATCATGCCACCCGAAAACTTTTTTATTCAAAAAAACGGCGCCGAACTTAAATTCGTCGCCATTTTGCCTAAAATTTGTCGTTTTGTTATAAATTTCGGCCTAAATTATAATAGTTAAGCCTGTTTTTTTCGGTTTTCCTTGTAAGCCAAAGCGTGTTTTTTCATTTCGGTTGCGTGCAAAGCCGCATAGTCGCTGTACTCTTTGCCGCCGACGAGTCTGGCAAGCTCCCTGATTTCGTCGTCGCCGGAAAGGAGTTTCAGGTTGGTCGAAGTCTTGCCTCCCGAAACGGTTTTTTCGATGAGATAATGCGTGTCCGCCATCGAAGCCAGCTGCGGCAAATGCGTAACCGCAATGACCTGACGGTCGTAAGCAATATTGTAAAGCTTCTCCGCCACCACCTGCGCGATGTTGCCGCTGATGCCCGTGTCTATTTCGTCAAACACCATGGTGCCGATGTCGTCGAGGCGCGCCGTGATGTTTTTTAAGGCGAGCATAAATCTGCTCATTTCACCGCCGGAAATGATTTTCGCAAGCTCTTTAAGCGGTTCGCCGACGTTTGGCGAAATCAAAAATTCCACTTTGTCGGAGCCGGAAGACGCAGGCGCAGTCGGTTTGAAATCCACTTTGAAGGTGCTGCTGCCCATTCCGAGGTCCTTAAGCTCGCCGAAAATGTCCTTTTCAAACTTTTTGGCAAAGCTTTTTCGAAGTTCCGAAAGCTTTTCGCACTCGGCTTCGAGTTTAGAGGAAGCCATTGCGATGTTCTCCTTAAGCTCCTCGACAAGCTCGGCGGAATTTGCAAGCATATCGTGCTCCGCTTTTATCTTGTCGTAAAATTCGGTAACGTCCGAAATGGTAGCGCCGTATTTCTTTTTCACCTGACGAATGACCGAAAGTCGGTTTTCGATCCACTCGAGACGCCTTTCGTCAAACGCGTTGGAACCCAAAAGCTGTTCCAAAGTGTCGGAAACGTCCCTGAGTTCGATTTTTGCCGATTCGATGCGGCCCACAATTTCCTTTATCTCGTCGTCGTAATCGGAAATCTGCGCCAAAAGCTGTTTTGCGGTGTTGAGGTCCGCTATGACGGAACGCTGTTCGTAGCCGTCCAGAATCTGTCTGGATTCCTCCAGGCCCGACGTGATTTTTTCGGCGTTCCTGAATTTTTTGCGTTCGGCAAGCAAATTGTCCTCTTCCTCCGGGTCCGAAAGGTTTGCCTTTTCGATTTCCTCGATCTGATAAGCCAAAATGTCCAGTCGTCTTTCCCTGTCGCCGTCTGCGCCGAAAGCCGAAAGCTGCTTTTCGTAAGCCTTGAGCTCGGAATAAATTTTTGCCACCTTCGCTTTTTGCGAAGCGATTTTGTCGCCGCCGTAAGCGTCCAGAAGCAAAAGATGATTGTCCGTTTTAAGAAGCGATTGATGTTCGTGCTGACCGTGAATGTCGCAAAGAAGCTCCGTAAGTCCCTTGAGCACCGACAACGTAACCAGATTGCCGTTTATGCGGCACTCGTTTTTGCCGGAAACCGTCATTTGACGCCTTAAAATCAAAACCTCTTCCGCCTCGATGCCCTGACTATCCAAAAAAGCCCCGACGTTAGGCGTCAGGTAATTTTCGAAAACCGCCTCGACCTGCGCCTTGTCCTCGCCGAAGCGAATGAGGCCTTTGTCGGCCCTTTCGCCCAAAACGAAGTTCAGTGAGTCGATGACGATGGATTTGCCCGCGCCCGTTTCGCCGCTTAAAATGTTCAAACCGTCCAAAAGCTCGACGGTTACGTCGGTGATCAGCGCGATATTTTTGATGTGCAGAGTTTTAAGCATTTTGCCCTAATCCAAAAGCGAGGTAAGTTTTTGCACGATGCCCTCGACGTGCGACAGATTTTTGATAGCCAAAAACACGCAGTCGTCGCCCGCGACCGTACCGATGATTTCTTCTATGTTCATTTTGTCGATAAGCGTGCAGGCAGAAGCCGCCGCGCCCGGCAAAGTTTTCACCACGATAAGGTTGCCCGCTTCGTCGATGCTCATCACCGATTCGCGGAACAAATTGAGCATTTTGGCGTTGGTGTGGCCGTCCCTGCCTTGCGGTTGGGAATATTTGTAGGTCTTTTCCGGCGTCATAACTTTTATGAGGCCAAGCTCCTTTATATCCCTCGAAACCGTGGCTTGCGTAACCTTGAAGCCTTCTTTTATGAGGGCGTTCGCCAGGTCGGATTGAGTTTCTACGTTGGTTTTGTTTATGATTTCCAACAGCTTAAGTTGTCTTGAAGATCTTGCCATGATATTATCCTTTGTGATGTTCGTCTACTTTGGTTACGCCCCAGACGTTGAGCTTTTCGATGAGTTTGTCGAAGAACCCTTGGTCGGTCAGCTTGATGAATTTTGCCGATTTTGTCGATTTTTTGATCACGACGTCCGTTCCGTTTTGCAGAAAAACGATGCTGCGGCCGTCTAAAACCAGTTGCACGAAGCCCGAAGCCGCGCTGCCCGAAATTTCCACCTCGGAACTATCCGAAACGACGACAGGCCTTGCGTGCAGGCTGTGCGCGCATATAGGATTGAGCACCATTGCCGAAACGTCCGGCGACACAATCGGTCCGCCCGCGCTTAAAGAATAACCCGTGCTTCCCGTCGGCGTCGCCACAAGGTAAGCGTCGCTTATAAATTTGTCCAAAAACTTGCCGTTCACCTTAACCTGAAATTTTGCGGGTCTGGTGTCCGAGCCTTTTGAAACGACGCATTCGTTCAAAGCTTCGTATTTTTCGCCGTTCGCCGCAACCTCAAGAAGCATTCTGGATTCCGTGGTGAAATTGCCTTCCACGATTTCGCTCACCGTTTTTTCCGAAAACGCTGCGTACTCTATTTCCGTCAAAAAACCGAGCCTGCCGATATTTACGCCGAGGATAGGCACTTCCGTTCCCGCCGTAAGACTGACGAGGTTAAGAAGCGTTCCGTCGCCGCCAAGCGCAACCAAAACGTCAAAACTTTGGTTTACGGCATAAAAAAATTCCGGCGTGTGAGTTTCCACGCTCAGAATTTCCGCCGAAATTCCCCTCTCCGTAAAAGCCTTTTTGAGGGTTTCGGCCTTATGTTTGCCAACGTCTATGTCGCAGTTAGTAAAAATTCCGATATGCATAAAACTTCCAAATATCCTTGTTCTATACACACATTATACTACTATTAAACAAAATTGACAAATATTTATTCGACGTTATTCAAAAATTCTTTGGTTAAATCCGTAAGATATTTTTTGCCGGGGACGATATTTTCGAAAAGCGCCGTGTATTCGACGTTCTTGTTTTCGAAAAATCTCGGGACGGCGCAGACGTCCAAAAGTCCAAGGCCTATGCTTTTTGCAAATTCCACCACTTCGGACACGGCTTTAAGCCTGTCCGAAACGCTCGTGACTATACCGCTTTTTGACGCTCTGTGGCCTATTTCGAATTGCGGCTTAATGAGCGCGACGATTTTTCCGTCCTCTTTTAGCACGCTTTTTATCGGCAAAAGCACCAGCTTTAAGGATATGAAGCTGACGTCAACGGTTACGAAATCGACTTTTTCGCCCAAAACCTCCTCCGCCAGATACCTTGCGTTGATTTTGTCCCTGACGATCACGTTCGGATTGTTTTTAAGCTCAATCGGCAGCTGACATTCCGCAACGTCCACGGCATAAACGGTTTTGGCTCCGTTTTTTATCATAAAATCCGTGAACCCGCCGTTTGACGCGCCGACGTCCGCCGCTACCTTATCCGTAAACGAAAGTCCGAAAACCGCGGCGGCTTTTTCAAGCTTGTATGCGCCGAGGCTTGCGTAACCTTCGTCTATGATTTTCACATCGTCGGCGTCCATTACTTCCGTGCCCGCTTTGGTGACGGTTTTTCCGCCAACGAAAACCGCGCCTTTTTTTATGAGGTTTGCGGCCTTCGACCGCGACGCAAGCGAAAATTTTTCGGTTATAAAGTTATCTAATCTCATCCAGAATCCTTTTCGTTATTTTCTCAACCGTAAGTCCCGCGCTCTCCAAAAGCTCGTCTTCGGACTCCGTCGGATAAAATTTGTCCGGCACGACGAAGCGAATGACCTTTGCGTTTATCTTGTTGTCGCAAAAGTATGCGAGCACGCTTTCCGACAAGCTCCCCGCCGAAACCTCGTCCTCGATGATAATAATCGGGTTTTTGCACATAAGGTCAAGAGCCTCGGTGTCAAGCGGTTTTATGAATTTTGCATTGACAGTACTTAAATTAAGGCCGTTTTGTATAATAGTTCCTGCAACTTTGACCGCCAAATCATAGCAAACCGCCCCCGAAGTCAGAATATAGCCGTCAACGAAGTCCTCACCCTTGTGATAATCCCATTTGCCGTAGCGAACAGGCAGAACGAAGTCGTCGAAGCTTTTTTGACTCTTCGGATATTTCACCACGAGCGGCCCATCGAAGGTTAAGGACCAGTCGATGATTTTTTCAAGCTCCTCTTTGTTTTTAGGCGCGCAAACGGTGAAGTTCGGCATAAGATTGAACATATTTGGAGAGCTTATGCCCTGATGCGTTTCGCCGTCGCCCTCCACGAGGCCCGCTCTGTCCATAAGCACGGTAACGGGAAGACGCGGAAGCGCAACGTCTGTCATCAGCTGATCGAAAGCGCGTTGCATAAAGCTACCGTAAACCATAAGATACGGTTTCAAACCGCCTTTTGCCATGGCGGCGCACATGGTTGCGGCGTGCTCCTCGGCAATGCCGACGTCCACAAATCTTTCGGGATAGATTTCCGAAAACTTTTCAAGCCCCACGCCCTGCTTCATTGCGCAAGTAACCGCAACGAGGTTTTTGCATTTTTCCGCCGCTTTCAAAATCGCATCTCCCGCAACCCGGCTGTACGTTTTTCCGCGTTTCTCGGAGTTTTGCACCGAGTGAAAACCTTCGGGATTGTCGCTTGACGGCTTGTCGCCCATGCCTTTTTTGGTCAGAACTCTTATGACGACGCTCGTTTCCGATTTTTTAGCGGCCTCGAGCGCCGGAATAAGCGACGAAAAATCGTGTCCGTCCACGCCGTCAACGTAGGAAAAACCGAATCTTTCAAAAAACTCCTTGGTGTTTTTGCGGTCGGACAGATTTTTTGCCATAAGTCCAACGGTCGGCGAAATGGTCATGTTGTTGTCGTTTAACACGATGATTTGTTTTTCTCCGAGCGTGGATGCGTCGTTCAATGCCTCGTAGCACATGCCGCCGCCCAAAGCGCCGTCGCCCAAAACGGAAATGATTTCGTATTTTTCACCGCAAAGCTTCCTTGCGCGCATAAGCCCAACGGCCAAGCTGAGGCTTGTGCTGGCGTGGCCTGCGTAAAACGGATCGCATTCGCTTTCCGTCGGGTTCGGGAACCCCGAAAGCCCGCCCTTTTTTCTGATCGTGCGGAAAGCTTCTTCTCCACGCGTCAAAATTTTGTGCGCGTAGCATTGATGCCCGACGTCGAAAAGAAGCTTGTCGGTCTTAAAATCGAAAACCTTGTGCAACGCAACGGTGAGCTCCACCACTCCGAGATTGCTTGCAAGGTGGCCGCCGTTTTTATAGGTTACGTCCGTAACCAGAAAACGGAGCTCTTTTGAAAGCTCCGTAAGTTCTTCGTTTGACATATTTTTGAGATTTTTAGAAAGAAAATCGCCCATTATTTCTCCTTTTGGAAAACGGATAAAATGCGGCTGGTGAGCATAACGAATTCCTTGCTTTTGTTGATGGCAACGGTTTTGAGGCAGGCTTTTCCGCCGACCGTCATAGCAGAAACCAGCGCGGAAACGCCGACGGCGAGGATTTTTTCCGGTGTGGACGGCAGCGTTTCGACGATTTTCAAAACCAGAGTCGCCGTGCACGCACCCGACATAATGCTGCAGCAGTCGCCGATAACGTCGTTGCAAATGTTTGAAACCACTTCGGCGTTTTTGACGAGCTTGATTGCGGTTTTGCTGCCCTTAACCTTTCTTGACGCCATGGAAACCAGCGGCGCGAGCTCGCACGACGTAACCGAAACGCCTACGCCGTCGAAAATTATGCCCATCGCCACGAACACCAACAGCAAAATGCTGGTGAACACTATGCCCAGGCTTTCAGTCATTTCCGACAATATACTGAAAAACGCCGACAAGATGAAGGTGATTATAAAAGCCTTCAATGCCCAGCGACGTTTAAGACCGCCCTTCTGTTTTTTCGAGTGCGGCTGTTTTTCTTTTTTTTGCGACTTCGGGACGCTTGCGTCCTCGGTTTTTTGTTCCAAAGCGGCCGAACTGCCGCTGTCAGAGCTGTCCATATTTCTCCTTATAAAAAATTTGCGGTGGTGATATGTCAAGTAAACCTTGCGCCTTTAGGTCCGGTAGGCTTTCCCCGCAAACCAACTCGTTGTCGCCAACCAAGAAGTTTCCTATTACGCGCTTACGGTATAGGGTTACCCCGTATACGACCGGACTGCCACTTAGAGCACACTATAATCCTTGACATATCTCTGCCGAACAGTCTAGAAGTTTTCCTTGGCAAACTTTGCGCACATCTATCTTCTTTTGCAACGGCAGTTTCATCGGGCAATCGCTCTATATCGCATTGGCCAACGCAACACGGCGTATTCCCGAATTCACTGCAACCACTCAAAGCAGGCTACTCTGCACACAGCTTTAGCCGCATTGCAGGTTTACCCCTTGCCAGTAAACGATTTTACGTTCACCCAACAAGGCCTCCACGGTAGTTGGGTCGAGATCCGTATGCCATTACGGGTCGCCCAAGAACCTTAACTTCCAGCAACAGCCCGAGTTTGGGCAAAACAGGCCATCACAAGAAACTTCATCGATATGCCCTTTAGCGGTATTTTAACCCCGCCTTCGATGTGGTAGGTCTGACTAGAATACTGCACCACCTAATTTTGAGATATCAAATCATTATACAAATATTAAGTTGTATTTGTTACAATCAAAGCATAAAAACCTTAATTGCACATTAATTATAACACTAATTTCAAAAAATTACAACAATTTACAGGGGCAATTTGTCCGATATTTCATCGGTAAGCGCCCAAAGTTCTTCCCGCCCCTTAAACGGTTTGACGGCGGCTTTTGCTTTTTCGAGCAGAAGTTTAGCGTCCGCTTTGGCCTTTTCCTCGCCGTAGAAAACGGCGTAATTGCTGTCCGTATTCTCGCCTTTCTTAAGGTCTGCCAAATCGTCTGCAATCTGAAACGCCTTGCCGAAACAATCTGCGTATTCCGAAAGCGCGTCCGTAAGCCCTTCGCTTGCGCCCGCAATCGCGGCGCCGCCCAAAAGCGCGGCCCTAAACAGCGCGCCCGTCTTGAACTCGTCCACCGTTTCCGGCGCCGTAGGCATCGTCGATATGTCGAAAATCTGCCCTTTAATCATTCCCGTGCTTCCCGCTGCGCGCGAAAGTAAGCTTGCCGCGGCGGCTTTTTTCGCGGAATAATTTGCCGCAAGCTCCTCAAAAAGCTTTTCGTATGCAAGGTTCAAAAGCGCGTCGCCGGTGAGCACCGCAATGCTTTCGCCGAATTTGACGTGAACGGTAGGCTTACCTCTGCGAAGCTCGTCGTTGTCCATCGAAGGCAGATCGTCGTGCACCAAGCTGTAGGTGTGGATAAGCTCCACCGCCACGGCGAAGTTTTTGACTTCGTCTTCGTTTGCGCCCGCAATCCTTGCCCCGAGCATCGAAAGAATCGGCCTCAGGCGTTTTCCGCCCGTAGTTAGCGCATAGCAAATCGAAGATTTAAGCGGTTCGGGAACTTCGGTAAGCTCCAACGTTACCTCGTCAATCCACCCGTCGGCTTTCATTTTCAAAAGTCCAAAAAGAAGATTTTTCATTTCAGTTAAGGTCTATCGAAAATTCTTCCGTAAGTTTTTTCAGTTCGTCGGTCAAAAGCAAAATTTTGCCTTTGGATTCGTTCAGGCTTTCCAGACATTTTTTGGAAAGCTCGATGCCTTTGTTGTAAAGCGCGATGCTTTCCTCCAGACTTACGTCCTTGTCGTCCAGTTTTTTGGTTACGTTTTCAAGTTCGACGTACATTTCTTCAAAAGTCATATTTTGTCCTCCACTTTATCTACGACGGCTTCGAAAGCTCCGTCTGCTCCTCGGGCGGCGATTCGGTCGCCGACCTTCACACCTTTCACCGCCGAAAGCGGTTTTCCTCCCGAATAAATTTTGAAATAACCCTTTTCCAAAGTTTTCACAGGGCTTTTTGCGTCAAGCGTCAAAAGCGCTTTTTCGATCAAATGTTCCTTCTCCGAAAGCTTTGCTGCAACGGAATTTTGCATAAAAAGGCTTGTTTTTTCAAGATTTTTGCACGCCGCCGCCAGTTTTGACTGAACGCAGTTTTGCATTTTCAGGTTCAGAATTTTGATTTTCGAAACGCTTTCCGAAAGGTGCTTGCCGGTTTTCAGGTTTATGGACGTTGCAAGATATTTGGTTTTTTCAAACCCCGAAAGCACTCTCTTTGCCACGGTTACGCGTTGCCGCTCCAAGTTGTCGAGTATGCTTTGACGAAGCGCGTAATAGTCGTACGCCACCGCTTCGCCGGCGGCCGTCGGCGTTGCCGCCCTGAGGTCGGCCGCCATATCGGCAATGCTGAAATCGGTTTCGTGTCCGACTGCGGAAATAACGGGAGTTTGCATTTCGTATAACGCGCGCGCCACCTCATCGGTGTAAAACGGCATCAAATCCTCCAGACTTCCACCGCCTCTTGCAAGTATCACGGCGTCAAAGCCCAGCTTGTCCACGCTTTTTAAAGCCGCGGCAATTTCTTTTTCCGCGCCTGCGCCCTGCACTCTTACGTCTTTCACCACGATGTCTATAACCGGGTTTTTCAGGCGCACCGTTTTGACGATATCGCGTATGACCGCGCCCGTTTTGCTGGTTACCACGCAAACCTCTTTGTTAAACCTCGGGATAGGCTTTTTGTGGCTCGCGTCGAAAATCCCCTCGGCGGCGAGCTTCTTTTTAAGCTCTTCGATTTGTTTCAGGATAAGTCCTTCGCCGTACGGTTCTATTTTTTGCACCACAAAACTGAACCTGCCGCCTTTTTGATAAAAGTCGGGTCCGCCCACGCAGATAACGCTGTCGCCGTCTTTTGGGATATGCGTTTTAGCGACGTAAAAACAGCTGCACGGCAAGGCGGATTCCTTGTCCTTAAGCGTGAAATAGGCGTGTCCGCCGGAGATTTTGAACCCCGACACTTCGCCCAGCACCGCCACGTTTTTCAGCATGTCTTCGGCGTAGAATATTCGTTTCAAAACCGTCGTAAAGTCGGTTACAGAGATATATTTTCGTTCCATTTTCCCATAAGTCTTTTTTCTGCGCTTTTCACGGTGTTGACCATAAGCATGGCAACCGTCATAGGCCCCACGCCGCCCGGCACCGGAGTGATGAAGGACGCGACCTTTTCCGCCGATTCGAAATCGACGTCGCCAACAAGGCGACCGTCTACGCGGTTTATGCCGACGTCCACGACCACGGCTCCCTCTTTCAGCATATCGCCGGTTACGAATTTCGGTTTGCCGATTGCAACCACCACGATGTCGGATTTTTTCAAAATTTCGGCAATATCCGGAGTTTTGCTGTGGCAAATCGTTACGGTTGCGTCTTTTTGCAGCAGAAGATGCGCCATAGGTTTGCCAACTATATTGCTTCGCCCGACGACGGCGGCCGTCTTTCCTTTAGGATCGATATGATAATATTCAAGCAGTTTTATAACTCCCGACGGCGTGCATGCGGCAAATTCGGGTTTGCCCAAAAACAGCTTGCCCGTCTGCGTTTCCGAAAAGCCGTCCACGTCCTTTTCGGGATCTATGGCCTTCAGAATTTTCTCCTCCGAAAACTTTTTCGGAAGAGGCAACTGCACCAAAATGCCGTCCACAGCGTCGTCCGCGTTCAGTTTTGAGATAAGCTCCAAAAGCTCCTCTTCTAAAACGCAATCGTCAAAGTGATAATCGAGGCCCTTTATCCCCGTTTCCGCGGTGGCCTTCATTTTGTTTCTGACGTAAACTTCGCTTGCGGGATCGTCGCCCACTCTTATGACCGCCAGACACGGCGCCCTGAATTTTTCAGACAAAAAAGAGGCGCGCGCCAAAACCTGCGCTTTCACCTCTTTGGAAACTTCTTTACCACTGATAATCGTAGCCATTTTAACCTCTGTTCGTTTCTTTTATGAGCGTTGACAAAATGCCGTTGACAAAGCTGAAGCTTTTTTCGTCGGAATAGCGCTTGACAAGCTCCACCGCAGACGCCGCAACGACGGCGGGCGGGATTTCGGTTTCGTATTTAAGCTCATAAGCGGCGATGACGAGAGCCGTCAGATCGGGCTTATAAATTCGGTCTGCGTCGTAGCCGACGGCGTATTTTGCCACCATGCTCTTAAGCTCCGAAAAGTTATCGGCAACGCCGTTATAAATTCTGTCGATATAAGCCTTGTCGTCGGCCGTAAGCGAGCCGTCCGTTTTCAAAATTTCAAGCGTGGTTTCGTTCTTTTCGCCGTAAAACAAATATTCGAAAACCAACTTGAAAACTGCTTCTCTTGCGCTTCTTCTTGACATAAAAAATCCTCTTTGGAAATATCCGAAAGCCCCGACTTGTCAGGGCTTTTTTCAGAACAATACGTTCACTATTTTGACGTTGATGCCCGAAACCTTATATTTGGTTGCGCCTTCGACGTCGGTTTTGATTTTGTCCTGAACCTGGCAAACCACTTCAGGGACGTTGTAGCCGTAAACGGCGTTTAAGAATATGTCGATCGAAACCTTATCCGGCGTGACGAAATACACCTGCACGCTTTTTTGCGGATCGAAGCTTTTTTTGCCGTCGGACGTGAGAACGTGAAGCCCTTCTACGCTTTCGGCCGCCTGAACGCTGAGCGCGGCGATGATATCTTCACCGATTTTAAGGTTGCTGTTTTTTTCTTTTGCCATTTTGTGCCTCCGAAAATCAGCTAAATTATAGCATAGATTTCGGATATATGCAAGCGGTTAGGAACAAAGTTTACAATAATTTAGTTATACGGAGTAACTATAACGTCGCTCGGCTTGTAGTCGCTGTTCTGGGTTACCACGGAAAGTATCTGCGCAACCTGCTGAGAAGTCATAGCGTCTTCGGTCTTGACGACGACGTAAACGTTGCCCGCGCTGAGTGTTACCACGCAATCTTCAAATCCGTAGGATTTAATGAGATTTTCCATGGTGAGTTCGGTTTCCATGTTTTTGCACATCAGAAGTTTTTGTTCTTCGGCGGAAGCTTTTGCTTCTTTGGACGAATCCGCGCTCTGAATGATGGCGTCAAGGTTGGTGATGGCCTCCTGTCTTACCGCCTGACGATCGGTTCTGAAGGAGTTGAAGTAAGTAGCCACGACTTCTCCGTTAGGATCGGTTTTGCCTGCGCCTCTGATTTCGCTGAGATAATAGTTCAGAACGCCCGTTGCAACCAGCAGCAGAACCATGCCGACCAGCACGGCAATTTTTTTGCCGTTACCGCTGAAAATTTTCTTTTTTGCCTCTTTCATAATATACCTCCAAAAAATTTTTAAGTTGGTTTTTGATTATTTGCCTTTCGAAAGCACCGCGATTATGCTCGGATCAACCGCCAGAGCCGTCGATGCCGCCTGCAAAATCTTTATCCTGACGGCAATGTTTTCCGCGCCTTCGGCTACGATCAGAACTCCCGATATTTCCGGATATTCCTTTCCGACGACCACCACGCTTCCACCGTCGAGAACGGGACTTGTGCCGCTGGTTTCGATTCTGTCGAAGTAGGAGCCGCCAAAGCTGTCGTCAGACTTTTCGGTGGATTTCGATTCCGTGCTCATTGCGGGAACTATCCTTGACGTCCCTTTATAGGTTATAAGAACGTCAACCTTTCCCACGCCTTCAACTTCCGACAAAATGCTTTCCAGTTTCTTTTCGACTTCCGAAAAATATTTTTGCTCCGAGCTTTCGCTATCGGTTACAGAGTTCGGCTTGAAGGCGGCGTACGCAATCAGCGCTATCGCTAATATAACTATGCCGACCACCACTTCGATATTCTTAATTTTCGTTTTTTCGGACAACCTTTTGAAAAATTTTTTCACGGCGCCGCTATCCGCGTTCCGTTCGTCTTTTGCCACAGAAACTTCAGTCGGTTCCAAGTATCCTTACCTCCTCGCTTTTTATATTCAGATAGTTTGCCACAAGCAGTTTGGTTTTCAAGTAATTTTCGCGTGTTCTGCAGCTTTTTGGCGACGCGGAAAAATCGACGTTGACGTACGACACGTTTCCGTAGCCGTCCGTTCGCGGCGCAATTTTTACGCCCGAAATTCCGTTCGCTTCAAGCATTTTTTCTGTTTTTTCGGAAATATTTTGCAAATTTTCTCCAAAACCCGCAAAACTTCCGCCGTCTCCGAGCGAAAAATCAAAGCTCGTCTCATCGAAACTTTCGGCCCATTTTACCCCCGACTTAACCAGCTTCGGCAGCGGTGACACGATGACGTAAACCACCAGCACGGCAAATATTCCTTTTATGTATTTTGCGGTTTTTCCGTGCGGGAGCACCACGTCCAGCAGCACTCCGAAAACTATGATTCCCGTTATCGACATAATCCACTCTTTCACGCTACACCCCCGGATTGAATGTGAAAATCATAAGCATCAGAAGCACCGTAAACACAAACGTTATGCCCGCAAGCGTCGAAACCAGCAAACTTGCGCTCTTTGCCATTCCCGAAAGCATGGCCGAAATTTTTTTGTCGCCCACCGCTTCCGACACCGCGGAAGTCAGCCTCGAAAGAAGCAAAAACGCCACGATTTTTATAAGCGGCGCAAGCGTGGTCGCCGCGAGCACCAAAACGCCCGTAAGCCCGACGCTGTTTTTTATAAGTCCCGTGCTAACCAGCGCAATGTCGAAGCCGTCCGTAAGATAATCCCCGACAATCGGCACGCTTCCCGACACAAGCTTTTTCGCGGCCGACATTTTTGCTCCGTCCACCGCCGCGCCGGACACTCCCTGAAAGGTCGCAAACGACACGAACAGGCTGAACGATATTCCCAAAAGCCAACTTGAAAAACTTTTGAAAAATCCCGTCATTTTCTCAAGCTTAACGTTTTCCGACACGTTCCCCACCACCGAAAACACCACAACGGCAATGAAGCAAGGCAATATCACCGCGTCTATAAGCGCAATAAGCACCGACGAAAAACAGACCGTAAGCGGACTGTATATTCCCGCCGAAACCGTTCCGCCGAGCGCCGTCGTCAGCACCGTCAGCACCGGGAAAACAGCCTCCGAAAGTTTTTTGACTCGCCCCACCGTGAGCTTTACGGTGTTCAGCATCGGAACGAGCGTTCCCAAAACCGTCAGCACCGCCGCAACGTAAAGCACTATGCAGATGACCTCGGACGTTTCCTTTTTAAGCAGATCCGAAGTCAACCCACGAAGCAGCCCCGACAGCACAGATATTATCATAACCGACACGAACGCGGGCAAAAGCGATGTAAGGCCTTTTGCCATCGACTTTGCCGTCAGCGAAAAAAAGCTTCGGAAGGTTTTTGCACTTAAACCGTTTTTTGAAACGTAGGACATCAAGGCTTTTATCGTTCCGAACCCCAAAACGTCCTTTTGTTCGCTGCTTAGGCTTTCGTAGTATTTTTCGAAGTCGTCCGCGTCAAGGTCCGAAATCTTTTCGTCAACGCTGTCATAAAACTCGTTTTCAGCCTTATTTTTGTCGGTTTCTTCGCAAATTGCTATGCATTTTGGCGAAAAATAGAATACTATCGCTACAACCGTCAAAAACAAAATAACCGATTTCTGCGGCGTAAGCCTATTTTTCATAGGAGTTCCCCGACGACTTTGATAAGCGCCGTAAGCATCGGCATGCTCATCAAAAATATGCCGATCTTTCCCGCAAGCTGCAATTTTTCGCCCACGGACGCGCAGCCTGCGTCGCTCGCCACGGCCGCGGAATATTCGGTCAGATAACCGATTCCGATGATTTTGAGTATGCCCGTGTAAAGTCCGTTCGGAAGGCCCGACAGCGCCGCAACGTCCGTCAGACCTTTGACGCTTCCCTTCAGCCCGTCCATAATCATAACGAGAAGCACCACTCCCGTGGCAATCGTCGCAAGCGGCGCGTATTCGTTTTTCGCCGATTTCAGCACGAGAATCGCCGCCACCCCGGTCATTCCCACGCCGATGACTTTCACAAATTCCATCTTTCCTCCTACAGTCCGAAAACCGATTTTATGGTGTCAAACAGACCTCCCACCATGTCCACGACGATCATCAGCACCATCACCAGACACGCAATGGTTACGAACGTCGAAAGCTCGTCTTTGTCGCTCTTTTTCAAAATGGTGTTGACTACCGCGGCAAGCATACCTATTCCCGCAATTTTCAAAATGATTCCGACTCCCATTTTCACCTCAAATAACCACAAGCATTGCCGCAAGCCCCAAGACTATCGACAGCTTGAAATACATTTTCCCTTTCTTTTCCGTTTCGTTTTTTGCGGTTTTCAGATTCTCCGCCGCTATGTTCTTCACCGCGCCAAGCAGATTCAACTCGTCCGTAAGCGAGGTTTTTCCGACGTTTTTGAAGTAGTCGCAAAAAAGCTTTACGTCGGACTTTTTCAAAGTCTTCGACGTTATAGCTGATATTTTCTCGCGCCCACCTGCCGCTCCAAACGCGTGCTCGACTTCCGAAATCATTCTAGAAAACTCCTTGGACTTTTTTTCCACGTTCCGATATTCCTTCAAAATTTCGGTAACGGGACTTTTGAAGGCCGAAATTCTGTTTTCTGAGAACTCAAGATAGCTTTTGAAATCCTCGTAAAACGCGGCGCGCTCCTTATAACGCCTTTCGATCTGTATTCCGACGTAGCCGCTCGCAAGACATAAAAGCCCTCCGCCTATCACCTTAAGCAAAGCGTTTGACCTCCTTCACAGTGCCGGGAGACGGATTTTTCGCCAGCAATATTCCCACCTCCGTTACGTCAAAAAGTTTTTTAGCGTCCGAAAATTCGAGCCGCTTCAGGCTGTCGCCGTGCACCGTATAGAAAATTTTAATGCCGGAGTTTGCGATTTTCACCATTTCTTCCGCCTCTCTTTCCGCGTATATTTCGTCAACGGCAATAACGTCCGGATTCATGCTTCTGACGACGTTTTCGAAAAAAACCGATTTCGCCGCTCCAAGCATCACGTCGGTATTTTCCCCGAGGTCGAACGCGCCGGAGCCCGACAGCTCGTATCTCTCGTCCAGAACCAAAACGTTTGCCCCCGTTTTGGACGCAAAGCGCACCATGCTTCTCAGCATCGTTGTTTTTCCGCCGAACGGCGGCGAAACGATTGCCGTGTTTTTGACGGCGCCGTCGAAAAAAACCGAACCCTCCAGTTTTTCGAAAACTCCCTCCGCGTCGGTCGGAATTCTTATGCAAAGCGACGAAACGCTTTTTACGTTCATAAGCTTGCCGCCGTCGGTAACCCCTTCGCCCGTTATTCCTATCCTCACACCGCCGTAGTAATGAAGATATCCTTTAAGCGCGGCGTCCGACGCCGAATACGCCGAATATCCCGTCGCAACGTCCAGCACTCTCGAAACGTCTTTTTCGCTCGCAATCTTCGAAACGTAAACGAATTTGCCATTCGCCGCGTACCTTATGGGTTTTCCGACGCGGATTCTGATTTCGGACAGCGGAAACGATTTTGCGCTTTTCGAAATTTCTTCCCACACGTCGTCAAAAAACAGTTTTCTAAGCTCGTCCATATCATAATTTATGAGGGGTTTGTCCCAAAAATTCCAACAAAAAAACGCAACCGCAGGGTTGCGTAAAAAAACCGCAAGCAAATGCTTGCGGTGGTTTTTGATATATTAGACGCGGCTCATATATTCGCCGGTTCTGGTGTCGATTCTGATGGTGTCGCCTTCGTTTACGAAGAACGGAACCTGAATGATGTATCCGGTTTCGAGGGTTGCAGGTTTAGTGCCGCCGGTTGCGGTGTCGCCTTTAACGCCCGGTTCGCAGAAAGTGATTTGCAGTTCGACGAAGTTTTCAGGCTCAACGCTGAACGGGCTGCCGTTGAAGAAGGAAACGGTGCAAGTCATGTTCTCTTTGACGAAGTTCAAAGCGTCGGCAACGAGTTCCTTGGTGAGCGGAATTTGTTCGTAGGTTTCTTCATCCATAAAGTAGTAAAGTTCGCCGTCGCTGTAGAGATATTGCATTTTCTTTCTTTCGATGTGAGCAAGTTCGAACTTGTCGGTCGGGTTGAAAGTACGCTCGATGACGCCGCCGGAAATTACGTTGCGGATTTTGGTGCGGACGAAAGCTGCGCCTTTGCCCGGTTTGACGTGTTGAAAATCAACGATGGTGAAAACGTTGCCGTTCTCTTGGAAAGTGGTGCCTTTTCTGAAATCACCTGCTAAAATATATGCCATAATAACCTCCAATAAATTTTACAGTATAATTAAATTTTTGTCCGATTTTGAAAGAACTTCGTTGCCGCTGTCGGTGATAACGAGAAGATCCTCAACTCTTACGCCGCCCACGTCCGGAATGTAAAGCCCCGGTTCGACGGTGATGATCATGTTCTTTTGCAAAGGCTCGACGCCGCGTTTGTTGATAAACGGATCTTCGTGAATGTCGATGCCCACGCCGTGGCCGGTGCCGTGCAGGAAGTATTTTGCCATGTCTCCGAAATATTCTCTGCAAACCTTGTCGACGTCCGCGCCGGTAACGCCCGGTTTTGCGAATTCTATGCCCGCCATGTTGGAGTGCAAAACCGATTTGTAGATGCCTTCCATTCTCTCCGACGGTTTGCCGAAGAAGAAGGTCCTCGTAATGTCGCTGCAATAGCCTTTGTATTTGCAACCGAAGTCAACGGTTATCGGCATGCCGCATTTAAGCTTTTGATCGCCTGCGTGCGCGTGAGGCTTTGAAGTGTTTTTGTCGAAAGCAACGATGGTGTCGAACGCCAAGCCGTCGCCGCCGAAAGTGTGCAGACGATATTCCATTTCGTCCTTCACTTCTTTTTCCGTCATGCCTTCCTTGATGACTTTCCAAAGATCGACGATTGCAAGGTCGTTTATGGAAGCGGCCTTTTTGATAAGCTCCACTTCCTTGTCGGATTTGACGGCCCTTGCCTTAAGAAGGTCTTCCTCGATGCCCTTGAAGGTTACGCCTTTTACGTTTTCGGTCATCGAAACGTAGTCGCGATATCTCGTGGAAACGTCCTCGAAGCCCAGAACTTTGACGTTTTCGTCATGCAGAATTTCGGTGATTTGCTTAAAAACGCCTTCGGCCGCAATCCTTTGCACGTCGAATTTTTCGCCGAGAGCAATGCTTGCTTCCTCGAAGTATCTGTCGTCGGTAAGATAGTAAGTTTTGTTTTTGGTCAGAATGATATAGGCGTTGCTGCTTTCGTATTCGGCAACGTAAAAGGTGTTGGCTTCCGCAAACAGAAGCGCGCCGTCAACGCCTTTCAGTTTTTTTAAAATTTCAGTACCGTTTTTCATAATACATAAATTGTAACATAAACTAAGCGTTATGTAAAGTATTTCAGCCAAACAAGCCGCAAAACGGCGTTTAACTTGAAAAATCAAAGCGTTTTTGAAAGTTTTTCGAAGTAAATTCGTTTCATAGTCGCCGCGTCTTCCGCCTGCGTTCCCTGCGACTCGGACAAGATAACCGGTTCCAGGTTATATTTCACCAAAACTTCCGCAAGCGGCTCGAATTTCGGCCCGTAAACGTCGTCGGCAAACGTCAGATGCTTCACCTCGCCTTTTGCCGAGTACATAATTTTGCTGAAATGCATGTGCATTCTTTTGGTCTTTTCGGTGCCGATAGCGTTTTGGAGATACAATATAACGTTTTCGTAATCTTTTGCGGTTTTCAGGCTGCCGAGCGTTCTGGCGTTGACGTGTCCGAAATCCACGCACGGATAAATCGACTCGTCCACGTTGCAAAACTCCGCCACTTCCTCCACGGTGCCTATTTGCGCAAACTTGCCCATGGTTTCGGCGCAGATGATTTTGTTTTCAAAGCCCGCGTCTTTCTTCAGCGACATAAATTCCTTCAAACGCCGTTTAATGAGCTCCACGCCTTCTTCCCTCGGCCTTTTGCCTTCGGTGCCCGGGTGGAAAACCGCTCTTTCGCCGCCGAGAGCGGATAACGCCTCGAGGCTTTGCAGCAAATACCCTTTGCTGTTTTCCGCCTTTTCGGGATCGGGATTAGCAAAATTTATAAAGTACGGCGCGTGAACGGAAACCTCGATGCCGTTTTCGGCAAAGTTTTTGCCGATTTCCGCAGCCGTGCTTTTTCCGATGTTCACGCCTCTGCCGAACGGATATTCGAAAACGTCCAGATTTCTGTCTTTAAGCCACTTTGCGGCTTCGACGGTGGACTTGTGGCCTTCCGCAAAAAAACTTTCGCTGTTGCCGCTTGGACCGAATTTTATCATCAGAACCTCTTGATCGCGCCCGATTCCACGATGTCCTTGGACAAACGCAGAATAAGCTGCTCTTTAGAATCGTATTTTTGTATGCCGCGGATAAATTTGAAAAATTTAACCGTGATGGTTTTGCCGTAAAGGTCGCCGTCGAAATCTATCAGATAAGTTTCGGTGTTGACGTCCGTCACCCCGAACGTAGGCTTGTCGCCGACGTTGGTTATGCTTTCGTAGCTTTTGCCGTCAACCACGGTGGTGGTGGCGTAAACGCCGTGCCTGATGCACATTTTTTCGGGCGGGATGTCGATGTTGGCGGTCGGAAAGCCCAAGGCTTTTCCTCTGCCGAAGTTCTTTTCGACAACTCCCGTAATGTGGTACGCTTCGCCCAGAAGCCCGTTTGCGGCCTCGACGTTGCCGACGGAAAGATATTGCTTAACCGTCGAAGTGCTGATTTTTTTGTCCGCCGTGTCCAGCAGAAAATCGACCACGTTGACCTTCACCTTGTAGTGCTTTGCCACGAGGTTCAAAAGATTCACGTCCCCGAAGCCGTTTTTGCCGTAGCGGTAATCGCTGCCGCAAAAAACCTCGGAAATTTTCATAGTGGAAAACAGCTTGTCCAAAAAATCGACTGCAGGTGTGGCGGAAAACTCGTTGTCCATGGTTGCCGAAACCACGATGTCTACGCCCATATTTTTGAGCATTTCAATTCTTTCCGAATAGGTATAAACTTCGCCCTCGTCGCGGCCGACGTAGCCGAACGGATTGTTGTCAAAAGTGAACACCGCCAGCTTTTCGCCGTTTTCGGCGGCTCTTTCTTTGGCTTTTTCAATCAGATGACGATGCCCTCTGTGCACGCTGTCAAAAAAGCCCAAAGCAATCACGCATTTTTCGGCGTATATACGGTTAAATCTCAATTCAAGCATTTTCCAACCTCGTCTTAACTATCAGATATTCGTTTTCGGTTTCTCCGATGCCCAGAAGCTCGTTTGAAACGTACACCGCAAAAGGCCCTTTTTCGGGACTTCCTATCTTTACCTTCACACCGCATCTTACCTGTTTTTCAAATTGTGCAGGCACGTCGAAGCGCTCGAAACCTGAAGTAACGGTTTCAATCGGCATAACGAATTTTGTCGGATTTAAGGCAAATTCTTCCAAATTTACGCTGTTTTCCATCAAAAATTCGCCGCTTTTTGTACGAATAATGAAACTCATATAAGCAAGCGCGCCAAGCCTTGCGGCAATATCGCGAACAAGCGATCTTATGTACGTTCCGCCCTCGCAGACTATGTCCAGAACGTAGTGTCCGGGTTCAATTTCTCTTTGAACGCTTATGTCAAAAATTTTCACCGGTCTTGCAGCAATCACCACTTCGCCGCCGCGCCTTGCCAGCTTATAGGCCTTAACTCCGCCCACCGAAAGGCTCGAATACGCAGGCGGAACCTGCATAACGTCGCCCGTAAGCTCGGGCAAAACGGCCTTAAGCTCCTCCGCTGTCGGCAAAACGTCGGAGGTTTCGGTAACCTCGCCGTAGCTGTCCAGCGTGTCGGTGGTTTTCCCGAAGCATATCCCAGCGCGATATTTCTTGATTTTTTTGGTGGTGTACTCAAAAAGCTTGGTTCCCGCTCCCACGGCAATGGGCAAAACTCCCGCACCGTTCGGATCCAAGGTTCCGAGATGACCGACTTTAATTTTTTTATCCCCGGTCGCGCTGCGAAGAATCCCCCTCACTTTCACCACGACGTCGCTCGACGTCATGCCCGAGGGTTTATTTACCGCTATGAAACCGGAAAGCTTTTTTTCACTCATAAAACGTCTCCGCAAGCTTTCAGAATTTTGTCCAAAACGTCCTCGTAGTAGCCCGACAGTCTTGCTCCTGCCGCCCTTTTGTGGCCTCCTCCGCCAAAAAACGACAGCATATCCGCCGCGTCAACCTTTTCCGACGAACGAACGCTGATTTTGAAGCTTTTTTCACCCGCTTCGCAAATCGAAACGGCAACGTCGACGCCTTTTATGGCGATAAGCTCCTGCACGACTCCTTCGGTGTTCTCGGGTGAAGTGCCGGTTTCCGAAAAATCGTCCTTTCTGAAGGTGATCACCGCCACGCGGTCGTCAAAGAAAAATTTGGTTTTCGCCAAAACTCTGCTCTTAAGCATAAAAACGGATCTACTCGTTTCCGAAAGCATCTTAAAAATTATGCCGGACGCATCGAAACTGAATTTATAAAGCTCGCAGACAACCTCCATCGTGCGCGCCGTAACCGACGAAAATCTGAAACACCCCGTGTCCGTAACGAGGCCGACGAACAGACATTTTGCAACCTCGTCGTCCATAAGCGGCTTTCCCGAAAGCTTCTCGAGCTCTCTTATAACGAAGTAAACGAGCTCGCAGGTTGCCGCGGCCGAAGAGTCCGCCAAAGCGCACCCGAAATTCGACTGCAAGCCCTTGTGATGATCGACGGCAAGCGTCTTTTTTGCGTGCTTAAAATACTTCGCCGAAACGCCGCCTCTTGACGTTTCCGAAAAATCAACCGCGACCGCCAAATCAAACTTTTTCTCGGATGACGTGTTGATTTTTTCAAAATTTTGCAAAATCGAAAGCTTTTCGTAAGGAAAATCGTCGCAAAAAATCTCGGCCGTTTTTGACAGTTTTTCCAAAACGGCTTTTAAGGCAAGCGCCGCGCCCACCGTGTCGCCGTCGGGATTGACGTGGCACACCAGCGCAACGGTCGCCGCTTCAAAAAGATTTTTTGCGGCAAGTTCAGTCCTCGTTTTTGTCATCGGTGATGTTAAGCTTGTTGATGATGTCGGTGATTTTCATACCGTATTCGATGCTGTCGTCCAGAACGAAAGTCAAATCGGGAATGTTTCGTATGTCCATTCTGTGTTTAAGCTCGTTCTTGATAAATCCCGCGGCAGACCTAATGGCCTTCAAGGTTTCTTTCGGGTCCTCAACGTTCAAAAACGACAAATATACTTTTGCCGTTTTCAGATCTGTGGCCGCGTTGACCCGAAGAACGCTGATCATTCCGTCCTGCGTCCTCGGATCCTTCAAGCCGTAGTTTATAACGTATGAAATTTGTTTTTCCAGCTCACTGTTGATGCGCTGAATTTTGTTGTTACTCATTTATCTGCTCCATAACGTAAGCTTCGATTACGTCGCCTTCTTTGATGTCCGAGAAGTTCTGAATGCTCATACCGCAGTCGTAGCCTCTGGCAACTTCCTTAACGTCGTCCTTGAAGCGTTTAAGGCTGGAAAGCTGACCGTCGTAGATGATGACGCCCGCCCTGAGCAGTCTGACCTTGCAGTTTCTGACGATTTTGCCGTCGATAACCATGCAGCCGGCAACTGTGCCGACGCCCGTGATTTTGTAAACCTGACGAACCTCGGCTCTGCCCAAAGTGTTTTCCTTGAATTTCGGATCGAGCATACCCTTGATAGCTTTTTCCACGTCGTCGATGACTTCGTAGATGATGCTGTAGGTTCTGACGTCGATTTTTTCGCGTTCGGCAATGACCTTTGCGTTGTTATCCGGCCTGATGTTGAAGCCGATAACGACGGCGTTTGAGGTTTTTGCAAGCATAATGTCGCTTTCGTTGATTGCGCCGACCGCACCATGAACCACTTTCACCTTAACTTCGTCGCTCGAAAGCTTCAGAAGCGATTGTTTGACCGCTTCCACGCTGCCCTGAACGTCGGCCTTGATGATAAGGTTAAGCTCTTTGGTTTCGCCGGTGGAAAGCTGACTGAAGATGTCGTCCAAAGAAGCAGGCTTGTTTTGCGCGGCGCTTTCTTCTTTTTGTTTGAGTTTTCTTTCTTCCGCAACCTTTCTGGCAAGAGAAGCGTCCTCTGCCGCGATCAATTGATCGCCCGCGTTAGGAACTTCCTCAAAGCCCAGCACGGAAACTGCCGTGGACGGACCTGCGCTTTTCACTATGCGGCCTTTGTCGTCAAACATATTTCTGATTTTGCCGCATACGGTGCCCGCAACGACGTTGTCGCCGACGTGAAGCGTGCCGTTCTGCACCAAGATGGTTGCAACAGGGCCGCGGCCTTTGTCGAGTTTGGCTTCGATGATGCTGCCTTTTGCCATGCGGTTAGGGTTTGCTTTAAGCTCGGACACTTCGGCAACCAGCAATATGGTTTCCAAAAGCTCCGACACGCCCTGACCGGTTTTAGCCGAAACGTAGCACACAGGAACGGTGCCGCCCCAAACTTCCGGAACGAGGTCGTAATCGGTCATTTGTTGCAAAACTCTGTCAGGCGTTGCGCCCGGTTTGTCGATTTTGTTGACGGCAACGATAATCTGAACGCCCGCGGCTTTCGCGTGGTTGATGGCTTCGACGGTCTGCGGCATAATACAGTCGTCTGCCGCAACGACGATGACGGCGATATCGGTTACCATTGCGCCCCTGAGCCTCATGGTGGTGAAAGCTTCGTGTCCCGGGGTGTCCAAAAACGTTATAGGACTGCCGTTAAGCGTAACGGTGTACGCGCCGATATGTTGCGTGATGCCGCCCGCTTCGCCGGAAGCGACGTTTGCTTTTCTGATGTAGTCCAAAAGGCTGGTTTTGCCGTGGTCGACGTGTCCCATAATGGTTACGACAGGAGGTCTCGGAACGAGATTTTCGTCGTTTTCGTCGTCTGCGGAAACCTTGGACAAGCTTTCTTCGGCGGTGTCGTCAACCTTAAGCTCCAGTTCGATGCCGAGTTCGTTTGCCACAAGCTCAGCGGTTTCGAAGTCGATGCTTTCGTTAATGGTCTTGACGATGCCCAGATTGAACAACTGTTTGATGATTTCGGTGCCGGTTTTTCCGATTTTTTCGCTCAAAACCTTAATCGGCACTATCTTGCTTGTAATAACTGCCTTTTCGATTTTTGCGTATTGAGTAGGCACCTGAACCTCTTTTTTCTTTTTCAGGCTCTTATATCTGCGGTTGGAAACTTCGCCGTCCTCGTCCATAACGAAGCCGTTGTCGTCGATGTAACCCATGCGGATAAGAGTCCTCTTGTCCTTGGCCTTTTTGTCCTGTTGATTGTCGGAATTTTTGGATTTTTTGCCGAAGTCCTTGTTCTGCGGCTTGCTCGGCTGAGGTGGCGGAACAGTCGGTTTTGCAAACGTAGTCTGCGGCCTTTGCCCTGCGTTAGGTCTGCCCTGACCGAATCCGCTTTGCCCTTGCGGTCTTGCTCCGGTTTGCGGACGGGAGCCCTGCGCGGCGCCGCCTTGCGGACGCTGCGAGCGTTGCGGCTTGTCGTCAAACACTCTGATCTGAACGTTCGGGTTGGTTTTAGGCGCGGCAGGAGCCGTAGGCGCAACCGTTTTTTCTTCCTGCGCCGCTGCGCTTGCGGCCTTTTCCGCTTCTTCCGCTTCTTTGGCCTTTGCGGCCGCTTCGGCGGCCTCTTTAGCTTTTGTTTCCGCTTCGGCGGCTTTCAGAAGCTCGGCCTCTTTTTCGGCCCTAAGCTTTTCTGCCGCTTCGTCTTCGGCGCGTTTCCGAATCTCCAGAAGATTGTTTTTCGCCTCCAGAAGCGTTTTTTTGGTGTCGTCTATTTTAGCTCTCGCATTTTTCAAGCGTTCCTTGACTCCGTCCATGCCGGAAGCAAGAAGCTGTTGACCAAGCTTGATGCCCGCGAGATTGTCGTTGGAATTTTGTTGTACGTTAGCCATTCTCTTTCTCCTTTATTTCAACAGAACGTATTATGGCGTCGGCCAGATCCTTGTTGGTTATGGCCAGAGCCTTTGTGTTGCGTTTCAAAATATCTTCGAGCGTGTAACCGTCTTCCAGGATTATCAGCTTCGAACCGGTTTCTTCGGCGTAAGCGGCGATTTTGTCGCGCAGGTTTTCGGACGCGGTGGAGCTTAACAGAATCAGTTTCCTCTTTCTCTTTTTCTCCATAATGAGGTCGCTGCCCCACAAAACCTGACCGGCCCTCACGGCAAACCCGACGTACGCGCTAAGTTTGTTGTAGTCTGTCATATTCCTCCTTGACGGCCGTATAAGCTTCTTCCGAAAGGTTTTTCTTGAGTGCGCGGCCAAAAGCCCTTGTTTTCAAGCATTTTTTTATGCAGCTTTCGTTTTTGCACAGATAAACGCCTCTCCCTTGCGCCTTCTGATTTTCGTCGAACAGCAAATTGTCGTTTTCGTCCAAAACGAAACGAAGCAAGCTGTTTTTGGGAAAGGACGTTCTGCACGCCACACACATACGTTCCGGTGTAAATTTCGGCATTGTTACCTCTTATATTCTTAGTCTTCCTGAACGGTCGCTATAGAGCTGTAAGGTTTGACGTCGATTTTCCAGCCGGTAAGTTTGGCAGCCAGTCTGGCGTTCTGACCTTGTTTGCCGATTGCGAGGCTCAGCTTGTCGTCGGCCACGATAACTTTGGCGCTCTTTTCCAGTTCGTTGATCTGAACCATCTTGACTTGCGCCGGGCTTAGGGAACGAGCGACGAATTCCAAAGGATCGGCGCACCATTGAATGACGTCGATTTTTTCGCCCGCAAGTTCGTTTACGATTGCGTTCACGCGCACGCCCTTGTTTCCGATGCAGCTGCCGATGGCGTCGATGTTGCTGTCTTCGCTGTAAACGGCGATTTTTGTGCGGTAGCCTGCTTCCCTGACGATGTTTTTGATCTGAACGAGGCCGCTTCTTATTTCAGGAACTTCCAGTTCGAACAGTCTTCTCACGAAGCCCGCGCTGCTGCGGCTGACCATAACCTGCGTGCCGCTATAAGCAGAGGTTCTGACGCGTTTGACGTAAACCTTGATGACGTCGTTGACGTTCAGGACTTCGCCCTTGATCTGATCCTGAGGGCCCAAAACGCCTTCCAGTTGGCTGCCCGTCATTTCGACGTAAACGGTGTCGCCTTCTTTTCTTCTGACGACGGCGGTCATGATTTCGCCTTCTTTTTCGCTCATTTCGCTGTAAACTGCGTCGCGGGTGGCGTCGTTCAGGCGTTGCATGATAACCTGTTTTGCGGTCTGCGCGGCAATACGGGAAAAGTTTTTAGGCGTAACGTCCTCCAGAACCTTGTCGCCGAGCTTATAGCTCGATTTGATTTTTTTGGCGTCTTCAGGCAAAATTTCCTTTTCTTCGTCGACGATTTCGGCAACGACGGTACGATAAGCGTACACTTTGATGGAATTTTTGGTGTCGTCCAGTTTCACCATAACCGGTCTGGATTCTCCGGTTTCTTTTTTGTAAGCGGAAGCAAGGCCGGCTTCCAGGCTTTCGATGAGCTTTTCTTTTGACACGTGTTTTTCGTATTCCAATGCGTCGATTGCGTCAAAAAAATCTTTGTTAACCATATTATCCTCCTAAAATTTTACGAAAGGTACCACTTTCGCCAGGTTTTTTCTTTCAAATTGATGTTTTTTGTCTGCCGACGAAATTTCGACGGCGTCGGCCGTGTAGCCGACGAGGGTTCCGACGTACTTTTTCTTTTTGTCCACGGGAGCAAAAAGCGTGATTTCGATTTCTTCGCCCATTCTTCGTCTGAAGTCGTCGTCGGTAACGATCTTCCGGTCAAGCCCCATGCTGCTGACGTTCAGGTTGAAGGCTTCTTCTCCGAACGGATTCAGCTCGTCGATGATCGGATCAATGGCGTTCGCCACTTTTTCGCAGTCGTCAAGCCCCATGTTCCCTTTTTTGTAGATAATCACGTTGAGGTTTTCGGTGCCGTAGTTTTTGCCTGCCGTAACGTCCACAAGTTCGTAGCCCAGGCTCTCCACAATAGGGGTAAGCGCGTCTTTGACGTTTGCGACGATTTTTTTCAGATCCATAAATTCATCCTCCAAAACTTTTTCCGAAAAGGCTAATCTGAATTTGCGTCTAACCAAAAGTGAGTGGCCGTCGGCCACTCACTAAATCAAACGTATTGTTTTAGCATATATATAATAACATATTGCGGGATTTTTGACAAGCCTTTTTAGGTGTATTTTGCTTTGTTTTTCACAAAATACGCGCATTTTTTGACTTATTTGGACGAAAGAAACTTTGACATCTTGATAAAGCACTTCGCCGTGGCCAGACTGTCGAACAAAGCGCGGTGCGCGTTGGTGAGGTCTATGCCCAAAGCTTCGCTTATGGAGCCGAGCTTGAAGTTTTTTGTTTTGCCCACCAGATACTTCCTCGCCATGGCGTAGGTGTCCAGCAGCTCGTTGTCGAAAACGTAGCCAGAGTCCCTGCCGTTTGAAAGCAGCATTTTGTAGTCGAAATCGACGTTATGTCCCACCATAACCGCGCCGCGTGTGAACTTGTAAAAATCAGGAAGAATTTCGGCAAAGCTCGGTTTTTCGGCGACGTCCTCGTCCTTTATTCCGTGAATAGCCGTCGTCGCTTCCGGGATATGTATGCCCGGGTTACACAGGCTCGACCATGTTTCCACGATTTTTCCGTCCACGATTTTTGCGGCGGAAATTTCCACTATTTTATCCTTTGCGGTGTCGGTGCCGGTGGTTTCGGTGTCGAAAACGACGAAGGTCTTGCCCTTGAGATAAGCGTTCACTGCCGTCGGATCCGAAAACATATCGGTTTGTTCTTCTTCGACGAACTTTTCGGGATAAACCAGAACGTAGTCGGAATTCTCTTTTTTCTGCGGCACGCTTTTGACGATGCCGTCAAAGTCTATCTCCGCCTTCCACAGCGAGCGAACCATAATCTGAAGTCCGCCTGCAAACTGATTGTAGCCCACGGTGCCCTCTGCCGCCACGAGGTCGCCGTCCGAAAGCGCCCTTAATTTATCGAGGTTTTCGTCCCTTGGAAAAACGACTGCCGAAATGTTGCCCGTCGTGTCGTTCAGGGTGAAATTGAAACGCGGCAGAAACTCGTCGGTGGTGTTGATTTTGAAACGCGAATTTTTTGCAGGTTCTGCGCCGTAATTTTTGTTTTTATACGTTTTTTCGACAAAACCCGAAACTTTTCCGCACAAAACCGTAAGTCCCGTAGTTTCTTTCATATCCGAAATATAGCTCGGCGCAACGCTGATTCTGCTCTTTCCGAACACCTGTTCGACAAGCTCGATTTTGATAAGTCTTGCCCCCGAAACGTACCCCACGGCGTCGTCCGGCAAAAAGGCTTTTTCGCCTTCTTTCAGCTCCTTTTCGGTGAATTCCACGGTCGGCGTTTCCACAAAATTTTCGTCCAGAAAGTTCTCGAGGTCTTCCGAAAAACCGCAATCCTTCAGCATTTTTATCATGCTTTCCGAAGCGGCTATTTTAACGTTTATTCTGCCGCCCGAAACAGTAACCGAAACGTCGCCGTCCTTAAGCTGCATGGTGAGCGCCTGTTTTTCGCGCGTTATGTACTGAACCACTTTGTTTTTGACGGTGTTTTCGTCGGCGTAGGTTTTGTTATAAACTATCTCGTAATACACGCCCTCGGGCATCATTGCCTGAACGAACCTTTCAACCTCTTTTCTCATCTCGTCATTAAACTGCCCGTCGTACATGGACGTGGAGCGCAAAAAGTCCAGCCTTACGGTTTTGTCGCCTTTTGAATAGACCGCTTTCACAAACTTCAAAAACGGATATGCGCCGCGAGTTTTAAGCTGAAATTGTTCGTTAAAATTGTTTTCCGTCATATTCCCTGAAAAGTTTCTCCAATTCCGAAAGTATTTCGTCGTTAGAAACGACCTTGTATTTTTCGCCGTTTCTGAAAATAACCGATTTATCTTTTCCTCCGGCAACGCCGAAGTCTGCGTGCTTGCCTTCCCCTATTCCGTTCACTACGCAACCCATAACCGCAACGGTAAGGTTTTTGTCGTAGCCTGCGGCAAGTTTTTCCACCGCTTCCGAAAGCTTTTCGACCTCGATTTCCGTTCTTCCGCAAGTCGGACAGCTGACGACGTCCACGCCGCCTCTGAGCCCCAGCGACTTCAAAAGATAGTTTGCCGCCACCGCTTCTTCCGTCGGATCGCCCGTAACGGACACCCTGATCGTGTCGCCTATGCCCTTTAAGAGAAGCGAACCTATGCCCACGGAGCTTTTCACCAAACTGCGACGAAGCGTTCCCGCTTCGGTTACGCCGAGGTGCAACGGATAGTCGCAGATTTCGTCCAGCTTTTCGTAAGCGGCGATCATATCCCTCACCGACGACGATTTTGCCGAAATAACGATGTCCTTAAAGCCGAATTTTTCGAGGAGCGAAGCGTGATACATTGCGCTCTCCGCCATAGCGTCCGCCATTTCGAGCCCCGAAAATTTTTTGTCCAGACTGCCGCCGTTCACGCCGATTCGGATAGGAACGTTGCGTTCTCCCAAAAAGTCGGCCAGAATTCCGACTTTTTCGTCGTCGCCGATATTTCCGGGATTTATCCTTATTTTGTCCGCGCCGGCCTTTGCCGCCGCAATAGCCAACCTGTAATCGAAGTGTATGTCCGCCACGAGCGGCACGCTCGTTTCCTTTTTAAAATCGGAAAAAGCTGCCGCGTCCCTCTCGTCCCGAACTGCCAGCCGCACTATGTCGCAACCCGCTTTTTCGAGCTTTTGAATTTGCGGCAGAGCCGCCCGAACGTCTGAAGTTTTGACGTTCGGCATCGACTGCACCGAAACGGGCGCGCCTCCGCCTATAAGAACTTTTCCGACCTTAACCTGTCTTTTCATCTTATGCCACCAGATGGAATATATCCAACCCTATCGCAAGTCCGAACAGCAGCACCAGCCCCACCATGTGAATGACGGCTTCTACCTTTCTGTTTATCGGCTTGCCTCTTATCCATTCTATAATCGTAAACACCACCTTGCTGCCGTCGAGCGCAGGAATAGGCAAAAGGTTCATAACCGCAAGGTTTGCGCTGATAATGCAAACCAACCAGAAGAAGCTGCCGAAACCGTTGCTCACGGCCTTTGCCATGGTGGAAATTATGGTAATTGTTCCGCCGGCGTTTTCGATGCCGTGCGGCTTGAACAAATCGACAATGGACGTCAGAATTTTGAACACCGTATAGAAGCTGTACGGAACGGCCCTGCCTATCGACCTCGTGAACGAAAGTTTTTCGTAGCCCACCGAGGTTGCCACGCCGAAGCCGTAAGAGGTGTCCGATACGGTTGTTGCGCAGTCCGAAATCGACGAGATCGGACTTGTCATCGAAACGTCGCCTTGCGTATAGTAAAGATCCGCTGCGGATTTCAAGTAAACGTGGGTGTCGATATAGCCGTCTTTGTCAAACCTTTCGGAAGATATCTGCTCTTCAGGCAATTCGTCCGCAAAATGAACATAAACGAAATTGACGAGATATTCTTTCGGCAGATTTTTGGTGTTCTCGATGATTTCGCCGTCCGTCGTAACGTAGCGGTAAAACGTCAGACTGTCGCCGTTTTTTGCATTTTGGAGATAGGCGTTTACCATATCCGGCGAATAGCAATACCCCAGCTTCCCGCCGACCTCGTACAGCAAATCGCCCGGCCTGAGCACAAGCTCCATACCCTTTTCGGTGCGTGCAAAAACGTTTTCGGAAAGATTCGTCTGATAAGTCATATAGTTGCCTTTCGGCACCTTCACTTTGACGATCTCACCGTTTCTTATAACCGTAAACGTCACCTCGCCCGTTTCGTCTTTGGAAACGTAGTTGAACGCGCTGTCGCCCATGGTCAGAACGTTCGCCATTTTTCCGTTGACGTTCAGAATTGCGTCGCCTTCCATAAAACCGAATTCGGAAGAAACGGAAGTGCTGTCCGAATACACCGCGCGAATGGTGGTCATCGGTTGCCCGTAAGCCATAAAGAAAACGGAAATGAAAACCACCGCGCACAAAAAGTTCATCGTCGCGCCGGCAAGAAGAACGATTATCCTCTGCCAAGGTTTTCTGTTGTTGAAAGCTTTGGGATTATCCTTTGCTCCCTCTTCGTCCTCGCCCTCGAACGCGCAATAACCGCCGAGCGGCAGGCACCTGACGGAAAACAGCAACCCGTCTTTCATTCTCTTTTTGAAAATTGCCGGACCGAACCCTATTGAAAACTCGTTCACCTGAAAGCCGAGCTTACGCCCCGCAATAAAGTGCCCGAATTCGTGAACGACAATCATAAACATCAGCGCCAGAAGGCTCAGCAAAACGTACAGAATCGTTTTAAAAACCCCCGCAAGCGCAACACACAACAACATAAAAGCCTCCTAAAAGCCTGCTTTTTTTAATATATACTCCCTAGTATAGCGGTCAATGCTTAATACATCGTTAAAATCGGCCGCATTTCCCGTTTCTGCCGATTCCACCGCCACCGAAACCAACTTCGGAATGTCGGTGAACGAAATTTTTCCGTCCAAAAACAGTTTCACGGCCACTTCGTCTGCGGCAGACATCGCAATAACCGCAATTTCGCCCTTATCTTCCGCCTCGTAAGCAAGGCGCAGTGAGCGGTATTTTTCAAAATCGGGCTTAGAAAAATGAAGCTCGCCGTAATCCGCAAGATCCAGCGGCCTTACGCCCGTTTCGAACCTCTCCGGCCAGGACAGCGACAGCCCTATCGGCACCCTCATATCGGGTTTTCCCAAAACTGCCACGACGCTGCCGTCCGTAAAAGACGCCATGCCGTGAATGGCGCTTTCTCTGTGCATCAGCACTTTTATCTTAGACGCGGGAAGTTCGAAAAACCTTGCCGCTTCCACCACTTCGAGCCCCTTGTTCATAAGAGTAGCGCTGTCCACGGTAACCTTTTTTCCCATTTTCCACACGGGATGAGTGGTTGCCATTTCCGGTGTTACGGTTTCCAGCATTTTTTGATCGAAATCCCTGAACGCGCCGCCCGAAGCCGTCAGCGTTACGGACGAAAGCTCCTTTTTGTCGCCAAGCTTCAAGCACTGAAAAATCGCGCTGTGTTCGCTGTCAACGGGGATAAGCTCTCCGCCCGACTTTTTGGCGATATTTTTAAGTAGTCTTCCCGCAGTTACGACAACCTCTTTGTTTGCCAAGGCAAGCTTTTTCCCTGCCTCGAGCGCCTTAACCGCGCACGTAAGCCCGCCTATTCCGACCACTGCCGACAGCACGACGTCGGCAGAACCCAGCGAGGCAACGCTCTCCGGCGGCAGCACTTCGACGTTCAGATTTGCTTTTTTCAGCTCCTCGGTAAGTGCGGGAACAAGGCTTTCGTCTCCTATTCCGACGTATTTCGGCGAAAACTCCTTTGCAATCCTTAAAAGGCCAAAAATGTCCTTGCCGCAGGTTGCGCCCAGAAGCCTGAACTTCGTCGGATTAAGTTTTATATAATCGAGGGCTTGCGAGCCGATGCTGCCCGTAGCCCCCAAAATGACCACGTTTTTCATAGAATTATTCTGAAATAGGCTGTTTTTTATAACAATTTCTCAATATATAATCTGGAACGCGACAAACAGCAGAACCAACATAAACATAATGCTGTCTATCCTGTCCATGCTTCCGCCGTGCCCCGGAAAGATGTTTCCGAAATCTTTTACGCCGAGCTTACGTTTCACCGAGCTTGCCGCAAGGTCGCCAAGCTGCGAGAACACGCCGCCCAAAATCCCCAGCACCACGTAGATGACTATGGACGCCCATTGCTTTTCATTAAACGGTATGTAAGCAGCTTTGTCGCCGAAAACGGCAAAGTATTCGAAAAGCAGATAAAAGACGACGCTCATAATTATGCCGCCCAGAAGGCCGCCGACTGCCCCTTCGACGGTTTTTTTCGGGCTTATGGTCGGGCAAAGCTTATGCTTGCCCATGGTGCTTCCTACGAGGTAAGCCATGGTGTCCGTCATAACCGGCACGAAAATCGCATAAGCAACCGCAAATATGCCGCAGAAGTTTTCCGTCATGTAAAACGCCGGCGAAAGCATAAAATACGGATAAATCATCGCAAAGAAAGTGGTTGTCAGGTCGTTTAGCGACGAGTCTTTTTTGAAAGTCATTATCACGAGCCCCACGGCAAAAGCCACGCCAAACACGCCGATAAGCCCCGGCAGCTTAAAGAACAACCACGCCGGATACGCCAAAAGCGCAACGATGATAATCGGCGTTTTGTACGGATTATATCCTCCGACTTTGAGGCATTTATACATTTCGTACACGCCAAGCGTCACGAAAAACAGGATAAGACCGTCCAAAAAGTGATAGCTGACCGTCACGCCCAGCACAAGCATTGCAACGACGAACGAAGTCAGCAAAAAAGCCGTCAGAAATCTTTTTAACATATTCTACTCCACGTTGCCGAATCTTCGGTTTCTCTTTTCGAAGTCGGCAAAAATTTTATCTATTTTGCCTTTTGTCATATCGGGCCATAAGACGTCGACGAATTCAAGTTCGGCGTATGCCGCCTGATACAGCAAAAAGTTTGAAAGCCGTTTTTCTCCGCCGGTTCTGACCAACAAATCCAGTGGCGGCAGATCTTTTGTGAGCAAATGCTTCTCGAAGCTATCTTTGGTTATATTTCCCGAAAGCGCGGCTCCCTGCGCCGCCCTTACGATTTCCTCCGTCGCGCCGTAATTTAGGGCAATGGCGAAAATCATGCCGGAGTTACCCGCGGTTTCGGCCTCGACGGTTCTGATTTTTTGAACCAGACTTTCCGAAAGTCCGTCCTCAAACCCCAAAAACCGAATTTTGAGATTGTTTTTCATGCAGAAACGCCCCGCGGATTCGGAAAATTTTTCGACAAGCGAAAACAGCGCGTCAACCTCATCCTTCGGCCGCGACCAGTTTTCGGTCGAAAAAGCAAAAAAGGTTGCCGCTTTTATACCGTAATCCGACAGGCACTTCACCACTTTTTTCAAGGCTCTCACGCCTTCCTCGTGGCCGGCCTTTCGCGGTAAGCCGTGCTTTTTGGCCCATCTGCCGTTGCCGTCCATGATAAACGCAACGTGATCGGGTAGTGTTTTATACTCTTTTTTCACAGAAACATTCTTCCCCATTTTTCAGAATACGAAACGGCATATTCAAGTTTGGCGAACGAAAATCGTTCGCCAAACCATCTAAATCTTAAGCAAAAATTTGGTGGCCGAAAGCTCCACCGTATTATCGTTCAGCACGGCGCGCGTAACGAGAACGGAATCGAACTCGTCTATCTTGCCGCCGTCTGAAATCGTCGATTTCACGGCGTAGCCCCTTTCCGTCAGCAGTTTTTCAGCCACAGACAGCTCGAGGCCGACGTAATCTTCGCCGTTAAACACTCATAACCTCTTGTTCTTTGTCTTTTGCGAGCTTGTCGATTTTTTCGATGTAAGAAGCAAGCTTGTCGTCAACTTCCTTGAGGTAATCTTTCAGATCGTCTTCGGTGATGACGCTGTCTTTTTTGAGAGCCTTAAGGTCTTCGTTGGCGTCGCGGCGATGGTTGCGAAGCGTAACTTTCATATTCTCGGCGCCGGCTTTGATGTCCTTTACCAGCATTTTTCTGCGTTCTTCGGTAACTTCCGGGAACACCAGCCTTATAACGTTGCCGTCGTTGTTCGGAGTGATGCCGACGTTCGCTGCCAAAATAGCCTTTTCGACGTTTTTCAGCGCGCTCTTGTCCCACACGGAAATAACCAACACTCTGGCTTCTGCGATGGTAACGTTTGCCATATTGTTTATAGGCGTAGGAACGCCGTAGTAATCGACGAGAACTTTGTCCAGAATGTGCGGATTTGCGCGGCCCGCTCTTATTGCCTGAAGTTCGGTTTTGAAGCTGTCAACGGTTTTTTGGCTTTTTTCGTCCATTTCGCCGAACAACAGTTCGAGTTCCTCCAAAGGATATGCCATAATATGTTCCTCCATATATAAATTATAAGTTTATAATAGACATTATAACATAGGTTGCTCTAAAAATCAATATATTGAAACAAAAATTCGGCGCAAGCGTGCGCCGAATGATTTCGTTAAGCGTGAACCAAAGTTCCGATTTTCTCGCCGGTTGCGGCTTTGACGATGCTGTTTTCTTCATCGAGACCGAAAACGACGATGTTTATATCGTTTTCCATGCAGAGGCTGACCGCCGTGGTGTCCATAACGTGAATGCCTCGCTTGATGACGTCCATAAAGCTGATTTCGTCAATCTTTTTGGCCGACGGATTTTTACGCGGATCGCTGTCGTAAACGCCGTCGATGTTTTTGGCGCACAGAAGGACGTCGGCGCCGATTTCCGCCGCTCTCAGGCTTGCGCCGGTGTCGGTCGAGAAATACGGATTGCCCGTGCCGCACGCAAAGATGACCACGCGGCCCTTTTCGAGGTGGCGCAAAGCTTTTCTCAGAATGTACGGTTCGGCCACTCTTTCGATTGTCAAAGCGGTCTGAACTCTGGTCGGAACGCCGCTATGCTCCAAAGCGTCCTGCAAAGCGAGCGAATTGATAACCGTCGCGAGCATGCCCATATGGTCTGCCGTCGTGCGGTCCATATCCACGCCCTGACGGCCTCTCCAGAAATTGCCTCCGCCGATGATAATGCCGACGTCTATGCCCAGATCGTGCACGACTTTGATTTGTTGAACCACTTTGTTTACGATATGGTTGTCGATGCCTGTGCCGGACGGGCCCGCAAGGGCTTCGCCGCTGATTTTGATGACGACTCTTTTATATTTAGCGGTCATTTTTACCTCCGATTTTTTTGAAAAAAGTGGGATACAAAAGGTATCCCACCGTTTTTAACTATTTGGTTACTTTGGAAACTGCGTCGCCGATTTCGTCGAGGTAGTTGTCGACTTTCTTTTCGAGGCCTTCGCCCATTTCGAAACGAACGAATTTTTTGACGCTGCTGCCGTCGTTTGCAAGCACTTTGCCGACGGTCAGAGAGCCGTCTTTAACGAAGTCTTGTTCCAAAAGGCAAACTTCTTTGTAGTATTTGTGAATTCTTCCTTCAACCATTTTGTCAACGATAGCGACAGGTTTGCCTTCGTTGAGAGCTTGAGCGCGAAGAATTTCTTTTTCTTTTTCGATGTCGCCGGACGGAACTTCTTCCTTGGAAACACAAGTCGGTTTAGCGGCTGCGATCTGAAGAGCCACGTCGTGGATGACTTCTGCGGAAATGTTTGCGCTTGCTTCGACCAAAACGCCGATTTTGCCGCCCATGTGAATGTAGCTGTCGAGTTTGGAATCGGAAGCGACCATTTTTTCATAGCGACGAATGCTGATTTTTTCGCCGATTTTGGCGATTGCAGCGTTTAGAGCTTCGGTTTTTGCTGCAACGACTTCGTCAAGGGATTTGACGTCGTTGTCCAGAATATATTCGGCAACTTCTTCCACGAACGCCTTGAAGCCTTCGCCGCGAGCAACGAAGTCGGATTCGCAGTTTACTTCGACGATAACGCCTTTGTCGCCTTTGATGGTTGCGTAAACGATGCCTTCGGAAGCCACTCTGCCTGCTTTTTTAGCGGCGGTAGCCATGCCCTTTTCTCTGAGGAAGTCAACGGCTTTTTCCATATCGCCGTCGCATTCGGTAAGAGCTTTTTTGCAATCCATCATGCCAACGCCGGTGCGTTGACGGAGTTCCATAACGTCTTTACTGGTAAACATAGATATTTCTCCTTAAAATTATTCGGCTGCCGGAGCTTCGACTGCTTCTGTCGCTTCTTCTGCCGGAGCTTCTTCCTTATCGGATTCGGCCGCTGCTTTTTCCGCTGCGAGAGCGTCTTTGCCTTCTTTTGCTTCGATAACCGCGTCTGCAATGATGGAAGCGAAAAGTTTGATTGCTCTTATAGCGTCGTCGTTGCCCGGGATAACGTAGTCAACGAGGTCAGGATCGCAGTTGGTGTCCACGACTGCAACGATAGGAATACCGAGGTTTCTTGCTTCTTTGATGGCGATTTCCTCTTTCTTGAGGTCAACGACGAACAGCAAACCCGGAAGGCTTCTCATGTTTTTGATACCGCCGAGGTTCTTTTCCAAGGTGTCTCTTTCGGCTTTAAGCTTCACGACTTCTTTTTTAGGGAGAAGATCGAATTCGCCGATGATTTCCATCTGGTTGATTTTGTTCAGACGGTCGATACGGGTGCGGATGGTTTTGAAGTTGGTGAGAGTGCCGCCCAGCCAACGTTGATTGATGTAGTACATGCCGCAACGTTCAGCTTCTTGCTGGATGGCTTCCTGAGCTTGTTTTTTGGTGCCGACAAACAAAACGTCTTTGCCCATTTTAACTTGGTCGCGAACGAAATTGTAAGCCTCTTCGACTTTATCTACGGAGATTTGCAAATCGATAATGTGAATATCGTTGCGGGCCGCGTAGATATATTTGCCCATTTTCGGGTTCCATCTTTTGGTTTGATGGCCGAAGTGTACGCCTGCTTCGAGCAGGGCTTTCATAGAAGTAACTGCCATAATAATGACCTCCAAAATAAAATGTATTTAGTCCTCCCGCCAAAATATCACATTCGGCAACCCTGAGGCTACAGCCGATTTTCAATGGCGGTGCGGATTTACTTTGTAAATAATAGCATAAAAACGAAAAGCAGGCAAACGATTTAAGCCCGTTTTGACCTGCTATTTCAAAAAAATTAAAATAATTTTCAAATTTTGCCGAAGCACGCAATCTTATCCGAATAAAAGCTTCCCCCCTTCATCATCTTCGCCAAAGTCGCCTGTCGGCTATCGCTCCGCAATTTTGCCCTTGCGGTCAGACTTTGGCTCGCTGTCCTCTACGCACGCCTCCTGAAAGGCCGTTGGCTTTTCGTCGGCTTTGCTTGTTGTCACGGAGTTTCCCCCGTTTCCGTTCCCCTTATTGCTTCGCAACAAGGAATCCACGGAAAGCCCCACGGCTTTAGGCACTAGACGGGATTTAGAAAATCCCTATTCCGTGCCACGCCGCTTTATGGGCGGGGACACTCTCGGTCTCGCAGTCGGGAGCTTTTTCTGATTGTGCCACTCGTTTTCGGGGCGGCGCACTGCGCCATGCAAAATTCCCGAAAACTTCGTACAAAGTGCAGCTGCTCGACACTCTAAAACACGGCCGCTGTGTAAACCAAAACCATAGCTGCGGCCGTGGCCTCATTTCTCGTTCAAGAAAAGTGCTTGCTCAATGTTGCAAAACACAGAGGCTTTCTTATGAGAAATTTCCCACGCTAAAAGCGTGCTATTTCCCTTCGTTTTGCAACATTTTTTCGACTTCTTTCTCGTATTCGGCATAGACGGCATTAAGAGTGTCGTCGTCCTCGATAGGCGAGAAAACGTCGCCTCCCTCTTCATCCTCGTCCATACGATAGATAATCACGTCGTCTTCTCCGATTTCGTCGTCAGGTACCACCGGATTCAAAAAGATGTACCAGTCGCCCTTATAATCGATGGTCGCGACGTGATAAAAATCCTCTTCCTGTCCTTTGTCTTCGTTGTACAAAGTGATGATGTCGTCGTCGCCCGATTCCAAAAGTTCGTCAAACAAATCTGCCATATTTTTCTCCTTTTCGGCGTGATGCCGTTTTTATTTCAATTTAATGACTGTCCAGATAGTTCTGCAAAATGATGCATGCGGCCACCTTGTCGATGACCTTTTTTCTTTTGTCGCGCCTTACGTCCGCCTGTATAAGCATGCGCTCGGCGGCGACGGTGGACAGCCTTTCGTCCATATAGACGACGGGAAGTCCTGAAAATTCGTGAAGTTTGTCGCCGAATTCCCTCGTTACCTCAACCCTTTCGCCTTCGGTTCCGTCCATGTTTTTCGGAAGTCCGAGCACGAAAGCGTCGGCGTTTTCGGCCTTGGCAAGGTCCGTAAAATACCTTAAGTCCTTTTCCAAACCTTTTCTGGTGTAGCTTTCTCTGGCGTTTGCTATCATACCCAGCATATCGCTGACGGCAATGCCTATTCTGACGTCGCCCACGTCAAGTCCTATTTTCTTTCCCATAAGTCGTCCTTTCGCCCGATTGCTATGAATTAGGCGGTTTTTCGTAGTAATTTTATTGTTTTTGCCCGCAAAACTAAACGGATTGCTCGATTCTCTCGAAATATTCCACTCCCTTCGTTTTCAGGCGTTTTGCGTTTATCAGCGTAAACGGCACGGCAATGGCTATCGAAAGCGCATAGAATATAACGGCCGCCAAAGCGTCGCTTTTAAGCCCGGTAAGCGCCATCGCCGCAATCATTTCGACGACGCCCACCCCTATCGCGTAAAACATAGGCACCATCGGATAAAAGTTTTTCTTCGTGGCTTCGGCAGGGTTAGTCCAACCGAGGGACGGTTTTTTCAGATCTCTCAAAACGCCGAGCCTGTTGAACCCGAGGTTGTATAGCGCCGAAACGACGATTATGCCCAGCGAATGGAACCCCGTTTTCAAAAAGATTGCGCCGGACACACCCGTAACGATTGCGCCCGCAAGGCCGATAATATCCGCCAGCGCGACTTTTGCGTCGATGACGTCTTCGGGATTAAGAGGAAGATATTTGTTTATGTAGAAGGTCTTCCCCTCTCTTGAAAACGCAATGGACGCGGCGTAATCTATGCCGCAGGTGCAGAAAATGCCGTATATAAGCGCAAATCCCGCAGAAACCATCATCGCTGCGCCTTTAGATAACTCCTGCCCTTCCTCCTGCCCTATTCCGGACATTCCGCCCGACGCGCCGGTTATCGTCATAAGTCCCAAAAGAACGAATGGCATAATCACCGACAAAAGCGTGTTGAAAGCAAAGTTAAATTCGCCGACGAGCATTTTCCATTCGCGCTTTATAAGGGCTTTTCTGACGTTTTCAGGTTCCAGAACGATTGCCGCAGAGGTTTTTTTGCCGCCCGCGCCGCTATTTTCCAAAGCGTTTTTGGCGTTTTTCTTGAAGAAAGTGCTACTCACCAGATAGCAAACGCCCACCATCGCCGCAAGGAACAAAACGTAGAACAATAAGTCCAAAGCCTTTGCCCCGCACATGGAAAATGCCAGCCATCTGTTGAAGAAGAAAATCCTGCTCGTAAGCAAAATGCTCTTTATCATTTCGTCGGTCACGACGAGGTTTCCCTCTTCGTCTCCCGACGCATTGCCGAACTTTTTCATGACCATCATATACGCAAACATAATTCCGATGTACAAAACGGCCGCGACGATAAGCCCCGTGTAGGTTCTGTTTTTAAGTCTTTTTGTCACGAAAATGATCGGCATTGCCAGAAGGTTCGCAAAAAGAAGCGGAACCACCGGCGCCACGAACACCGCAATCGGCGTCAGAACGTAGAACAAAGCGGGCAGCTCCACCCCGGCTTTTTGAACGCCCATCACAAAGCTTGCCGTTGCGGGAACTATCATTGCGATTGCGATAACCGCTTCCGTAACGTAAACGTACGTCATTTTCGCCCAGAACACCACCGACGGTTTCACCGGAAGTTGTCCCAAAAATTCCAGATCGGAAGCTTTGTAAAGCACGCTGACCACCGACACCATACCGAAAACGAGCACCACCACCTGCGACACACTGAGAAGCATGCCGTATAGGTCGGCGTGAACTCCGCTCATGGCCATGGCCTCGGAATAGACGTAAATCATATAACAAAAACCAAACAGAATCGGCGCAAATCCCACGATCAAAAGCGCCGCAAGCAAAACCGCGTTCCTTATTTTTTTGGCTTTTTCGGAGCCACTACCTGCGCCGAGCTTAAGCTTGTCGCTTCGGAATGCGTTTTTGAAGATGAGTCCGGTTATCAGAAGATACTCGTTCATGTTAAGCCTCTTTCTCCGCCTCGCCCGTGATTTGCAGGAAGAATTTTTCCAAACTGTCGTCCGCGCTCTCTCTTATCGCTTCCACCGAACCGACGGCTATGATCTTGCCGTGATCGATGATGCCCACGCGGTCGCAAATCTTTTCCACCACGTCCAGAACGTGGCTGGAAAACAGCACCGCGCCGCCGTTTTCGGCGTGCTTTCTCATCATCGTTTTAAGCTGAAACGCCGACTGCGGATCGAGCCCCGTAAACGGTTCGTCCAGAACGAGAAGTTTCGGATTATGTATCAAAGCGCCGATTACGTTGATTTTTTGTTTCATGCCGTGGCTGTAGCTTTTTATCGGGTTACCCGCAACCTCTGTGAGGTTGAAGTCGCCCAAAAGTTCTTTGAGGCGCTGTTCGTCTGCGGGCGCGCCGTAAATCGTGCGCATAAAGTTGACGTATTCCAGCCCCGTCAGCTTGTCGTAGATAATATGGCTGTCCGAAACGTAACCCACGCTCTTTTTCGCCGCAATGGCGTCGGTTTTGAGGTCGTGTCCGTCGATGACGATGCTGCCTTCGTCGAAGTTCAGAATGCCCGTTAGGCATTTGATGGTCGTGGATTTTCCCGCGCCGTTAGGGCCGATAAACCCGAAAATTTCGCCCGGTTTTACCTCGAACGAAACGTCGTCAACCGCCTTTTTGACGGAGCCGCTATATGTTTTTGAAAAGTTTGTGATTTTAAGCATTATTCTCTCCTATTTTTTGCTCTTACGGCGAGCCTGTCGCTCCCTTACGTCGGCCTCGTAGCCGTGATCGGACGGGCGATAAAAAACTTCGTTTTTCACCTCGTCCGGAAGATATTGTTGTTCAACCCAGCCACCGTAGTCGTGCGGATATTTGTAGCCCGAAATTTTTTCGGTTTTGTAGTTCGGATCCTGCAAATATTTCGGCACTTCCTCGACGCCGATTTTCTCCACCGCGGCCTGCGCGGCGTTAAGTGCGACTATGACGGAATTTGATTTTTCCGCTTCGCAAACGTAAATTATGGCCTCCGACAGCGGGATAAGCCCCTCCGGAACCCCCAGTTTTTCGTAAGCTGTAAGCGCGGCCACCGCCATCTGAAGCGCCCGAGGATCGGCCATGCCCACGTCCTCTGCGCTGTGCGCTATGAGCCTGCGGCAGATTAGCAGCGGATCGCAACCCGCCTGAATAAGCCTTTGACTCCAGTAAAGCGCGGCGTTGCTGTCGCTGCCCCTGAGGCTTTTGCAGAAAGCGGAAATCATGTCGTAGTACATGCTTTCATCCACCGACAGCACCCTTCTCTGAATGGATTCGGCGGCGTTTTTTTCGGTTATATGAATATATCCGTCCTCCGACGGGTCCGTCGTCATAAACGCAAGCTCCAAGGCGTTGTAGGCGTTTCGGAGGTCGCCCGATGCCGCCCACGCTATATGCTCGTAGGCTTTTTCATCCACCTTGACGGGATAGGTTCCGAGGCCTCGTTCCTCGTCTTCCACGGCGCGCTTCAAGCCCTCAACGATTTCAGCCGAGGTCAGCTTTTTGAATTCGAAAACGCGACACCTCGAAACGATTGCCTTTGTCATCGAAACGTACGGATTTTCCGTGGTCGAACCTATGAAGATTATTTCGCCCTTTTCCACCGAAGCCAGCACGCTGTCGGACTGCGCCTTGTTCCACCTGTGACATTCGTCAAGAAGAAGATAGGTCTTTTTTCCGTACATTTTCAGGCGGATTTTCGCCTCTTCAATGACTTTTTTCGCGTCGGAAACGCCCGACGAAACGGCGTTCAGCAGTTCGAAATGGCTGTCGGTGTTTTTGGCGATGATGTTTGCAAGCGTGGTTTTCCCCGTCCCCGGAGGTCCGTAAAAAATGCAGCTGCCCAGTTTATCCGCGCTTATCGCCCTGCGAAGCAACGTCCCTTCGCCGACCAAGTGCTTTTGCCCGATAAACTCCGACAAATTGCGCGCGCGCATACGCTCGGCAAGCGGCGCGGTTTTTTGAATATCGACTTCGCTTGCGTAATCAAACAGATCCATCGTCCACCTCAAAGCGTTTGTTAAGCATATATTATAACATAACTTGGCAAATTGTAAAGCAAAATAACGTTATTCTCGCCAAACTTCCACTAGAGAGCTTCCCCCCTTCCTCACGGAGTTTCCCCCGTTTCCGTTCCCCTTATTGCTGTGGCAACAAGGAATCCACGGAAAGCCCCACGGCTTTAGGCACTAGACGGGATTTGGGAAATCCCTATTCCGTGCCACGCCGCTTTACGGGCGGGGACACTCTCGGTCTCGCAGTGCAAGAGCTTTTCCTAATTGTGTCACTCGTTTTCGGGGCGGCGCACTGCGCCATGCGAAATTCCCGAAAACTTCGTACTGCCTGCAACTGCTCGACACTCGTTTACACGCCGCCTGTGTAAGCCTTAACCATAGACGGCGGCGTGACCTCATTTTTCTATCGAAGAAAGTGCTTGTTCTCTTTTGGCAAAACACAAGCGTTTTGACAAAATAACGTTATTCTCGCCAAACTTCCACTTTGAGGGTTTTCCCTTTTCTGAACGGAAAAACGTCGTTTCCTAAAACGTTCACACCGTCTGCGACGAGTCGGCTCGCGCCCTTTTTGTAAGATATTTCTATAGTTCCGCCGTTCCTTTTCACAGTAACTACGGTGCCGTCAAGCCTATCGGGGATACCCTTTGGGTTGATTTTCAGGTTGTCGCCGAAAAGCTTAAGCCCCAGTAAATCCTCCAGAATCACCTTGTAGCACCAGGACGCGCTGCCCGTGTACCAGCTCCAGCCAGCGCGGCCGTATTCGTTTTCGGAAACGTAAACGTCGGCAGACAAAACGTACGGCTCGCCCCTGAAATTCGGATTATGGAGGTTTTGCCAAATCGGATTCATTCGCGACAAAAGCTTATATCCGGTTTCCGTTTTCCCCGCCTCAAGAAACGCTTGAGCAAGCCACACCGCGCCGTGCGTGTACTGTCCGCCGTTTTCCCTCACGCCCTCGGGGTATTTTGAAATATATCCGAGATCGGATTCCTCGTTTGCGGGCGGCCAAAGCAGACGGATTATGCCGTCGTCCGACACCAGCTCCAGCGCTTTTTCAAGCGCGGAAGCGGTTTTTTTCTTGTCGGCAATTTCCGAAATAACCGCCCATGCCTGCGATATGACGTCGATTTTTAAAGCGGGCGATTCTTCGGAACCCAGCCACGCTCCCTTTTTGGTTACCATACGTTTGAAATAACCGTTTTCAAAAGTCGTATCGACGGCTTTTTTCAATTTTTCGGCAAACAGCAGCAATTCCGTTTTGATTTTTGCGTCGGGTTCATATTCGACATAGTCCATAACGCACTTGTAAAAGAACATCGTCAGCCACACGCTTTCGCCCCTTTCTTCGTCGCCCACGTTGTTGAGGGCGTCGTTCCAGTCGCCGCCGAAAACTTTCACCAAGCCGTTCTCTCCGAGCATAGCGGTTTTTTTGAAGGTTTTCAGGATATGCTCTCTTATCGTTTCCTCGTAGTCGGCCCAAAACAGTTTTTCCATTCTGTCCTCCTCGAAGCTTTCAAGCGGTTTGGATTTAAGATACGGCGCTTTTTCCGAAAAAATGCCGACGTCCCCGGTGGCCGAAGCGTACTCGCAGGCAACGTACGACAAAAACAATCTGTCGTCGGAAATTCTTGTTCTTATGCCGTAACCCGTGTTATGCCACCAGTGAACGGCGTCGCCCTCTTCGTAGATTTTTGCCGCGCAGCACAGGATAATTTCCCTCGCAAGCGACGGATCGAACCATATTGCCGACAAGGCGTCCTGCAACAAATCCCTGAAACCGAAAGCTCCGCCCACCTGATAGTACGCAGCGCGGGCGTTTATTCGCGAGGACAGCGTCTGATAAGGCAAGTTATCAAACAAAAGCGCAAGGTTTTTGTCGGCGGAAATTATCTTAACGGGGTTCAACGCTTCCCATTTTTCCGTCTGCAAAGCCTTTGACGGCGTTTTGCCGAAATGTTTTTCGGCTTCTTCGGCGGACGGATAAAGCGTATAGCAAAAACGTTTGCTCTCGTTTTCCGAAAGCGAAAACTCCAAAACCGAAGCAAAGCACTTCAGGTTAAGACTTCGGTTTTTCGAATAATATTCCCCGACGTCCGTTCTGGATTTTATCTTTCCTGCGTCGGTAACCGGCTCGGCTTCGTCCGGAAGCTCCAGATAGCACCCCACTCCGTTGCGGATATTTTTTGCCGAAATGCCGTGCGGATGCTTCTCGATAAGATAAAAACCATAGTTCGGCATAACTCCGAGCGACAAATCGAAATCGGTTATCGCCGTAAACTTCTTTTCGCCCTTACCTTTGTTTTTGATTTCCAGTTCGTAGCGCTTGCCGAGGCCGTCGGGGAGCATATATTCGGAGAGCTTAGTCAGCGCCTCGCCCGTATCGGACAAAAAGGTAACGGCGCCCTTTTCGAAAACCGCGGCAGAACCGTCGGTCAGAAAATAGCTTTTCCCCGAAGTCGTCAGCACGAATTTTTCCGAAATCGGCGGCGACACGGTGTCCGAATCCCAAACCGTGGTTTTGCACTCCCTGCTGTTTAAGAACCAACTGTGTCCTCCGCCGTTATCGGTTGCCACGAATCCGCCGCACGGCTCCGCCACGACGTCGGAATACGGCAACGCATCCGCTTTCATGCCTTTCGAAACGTAAAAGTTTTTGTCGCCGCTGATTACGAATGTTCCGTTTCCGACGTCAAAATCACCGTTAATTTGCCACGGTTTTGCCGTTTTTTTGCGATTTTTAGGTTTTGCGACGGGCAATTTGTGTTTTTCCGAAAAACCCGAAAAGCTTTTGAAACACAAATCTTCTACGCCCTTTCCCTCAAGCTCCAAATTTACGATGAAAACCTCTTTGCCTATAACGGAAGATTTGATTTTGCTCAAAATCCTGCGATAAGTTTTGCCGCCGTAAAAGTCGCTTTCGACGTACCCCACCACGAGATTGCATTCCGCGCCGAACCCGCGGAGCATCTCGAACCCTTCTAAAAACTCGGCAAAGTCCTCTTCGGTTTTTTCGTTGAACCCGAAGTACAACGCCTTTCTGCAAAAATCCGAAGTTATGGTTTTCGAAAGTCCCGTTTCGTCAGCTGAAAGTTTTTTCAGCTTGCCGTCGGAATACGGCACGTAACAAAGCGCGCCGAAGAGGGCGTTGAAATATTCGTACGCCTTCCCCGTAAGTTTTATTTCGGTTTTGTCGTTCACCGTCTGCGGACTTTTCAGGCTCTTTCCGAAGTAAACGGATTTCGGCCGCTCCAGAAGTCTTAAGGCGTCCTTTTCGTTTTCGGCATAGCCCAAAGTTACTTCAACCGATTTTTGCTCGCCGGGCTTAAGGCTCACCTCGCCGTAAAACGCCATGCACGGCTCCGAAACGTCGCCCGCTACTCTTTTCGGAAGCACGGTGTATGCCAAAGCATTTCCGACCGTTCGGTTTTTGCCGATAAAACGAAATCTGTCCGTAACGCCCGTAAGGCCGTCCGCCCCTTTTGCCGTAAGCGTCATATACGCCTTTTTGTCCGACGTCGGAAAGCGCCGCTCCATACTCATCTCCAAAACGCCGTTTTTGTCCGTTTTTTCGGTGGTTTTGGAAAACAGATTGTTGAACGATCGATGAGCAAAATCCGCTTCCTGAGTTCCGAGCAGCGGTTCCGAATAGAAAAACACCGTGTACGTTTTGTCGGTTTTGTGCGGGTTAGACAAAGTCAGAATCCTCGTTTCGCCGCAATAAAAGCTCGGGCAAAACACTTCTTCCGAAAGGTTTCCGTTTGAAAACCGCGCATGATTTAAGCCAAACTCCGCGCTGTAATCTCCGCGCGTCTTAAGCGGCGAAAAGGTCGGCGATAAAAGGCTGTCATCGTCCTCGTCCCTGACCACGAAGAAATTGCCGTACGGCTCGAACATATTCTGTCTGAACCTCGTCACGAAAACGCCGTTTGAAAAGGAATATCCTTCGCCGAAGTCGTTCACCGCCACGCCGTAGTCGTCGGTTTTCAAGAGGTTGAACCGCGGGATAACGAGATTTTTCGGATAAACCGCCTTAAAGTCGCGTTCTTCCGTCACCGTTTCCGAAAAGCCGTTGTCCTTTTTCCTCTGCACTTTGGCGCGATTTATCGGCTCCGTCAAAAGTATTTTCGCGCCGTCCATCCGGGCGTCCGACATAAACGCGCGGCGTATTGCTCCGCACTTAAGATAGTTGGCGACGGCCGCCAGCAGCATTCCCGTATGATGCGCCATATATTCCCTGACAACCTGCGGCTTTTGATTTCTGTTGTCCACGGCTTCGAAAAATCCGAAGCTTCCGTACGCCTGTTTTTTCAGATTTTCAAGGTTTTTTACGGCCTCTTTCGGGGCAAATTCCAACGCAAGCGCGCTGCTGTACGGCGACACTACGCAAGCATTTGCCGACGACTTTAAGCCGAGCGCGTTCAGGCCGAAGGCCTCATAGCGATAGTTTCCGCATTCGTCAACGTCCGAATAGCCGCATTCCGAAACGCCCCAAACGCCTCCGCAAGCCGATTTGATTTGCACTTTTACGGCGTTTTGCGCCGACGAGCCCACGAGGCTTTTTTTCGGCGTATCCAAAAATATTTCGGGCATAAGATACTCGAACATCGTTCCGCCCCAGCTGTAAAGTGTGTTTCCTTCCTCGCCCGACAGCACGTTTTCCGTTCCGAAATATGGTTTTGACGATTTATAGAGCGCCGAATAAACGTAACCGAGCAACCTTGCCTCGCTTATTTTGAGGTCGTAATGCCCCTCGAATCTGCCGGTGTCGAGATTGTAGCCGATATAAAACTGTTTTCGCTTTTTGTCGTATAAAGCGCCGAGATCGGTTTCTTTCGTCAATTTTTTGCAAATTTCGCCCACTTTGCCGCCGAAAAAGTTGCCGCACGCAACGAGCGCCGCCACAAAATTTCCGCTGTCAACCGACGACACGAATCTCGGCGGAAGCGGTTTTTTCGTTTCCAAGTCGTACCAGTTGAAAAGATTGCCCCTGTATTTTTCAAGGCTCTCCGCCGCGGACAGAATTTCCAAAGCCGTTTGCTCTGCCGCGGACTTATCCTTAAACCCCAAAACCACCGCCGACATTTCGGCAACGAGCGAAAAGCCGACGTTCGTCGGCGAGGTATAGGAGGCGCGCTTTTCTTTTTTGATATAGCTTACGTTGTCCGCAATAAGTCCTGAAACTCTGTTCTTTTGAAAGAAATCGTAGGCCTTTTCTGCGGCCGAAAGAAGCATTGCGTTCTTGACTTCAAAAGCGGTCTGCTCCGCTTTTTTCCCGCTCCCGAAGGTTTTCCAGACCAGCATATTTTTGCCGCCGTAAACCTTTGCGGTCGCCGTAATAAAGACGTATAAGTCCACCAAACCGTCGAACGCAAGGACCGCGGGCGCGACGGCAAGCTTCAAAAGGCTTTTCGCCACCTCTTTCGCCGCGTAGCGAAAACGATAGGTTTTGAAAGTGTAAAAGCTTTTTGCAAGCTCCGACAGTTCTTTCCAAAAAGCAATCACCGCCGCGGTAGCAAACGCCCACACTCCACCGCACGCCCCTGCCGCTATCGTAAGCGCAATCTTAAAAGCCGCCGAAAGCTTACCCGCCGCGCCCGTAAAAAGCAACAAACGATAGCAGCCGGGTATGCTTCGCCCCATTTTCGTCAGAAAATAGCCGAGCGAAACGTCGCCCGCGGACCAACGCAACCTTCTCGAAAAATATTGCGAAAAGTTTTCCGGCGCTTCCTCGAACACCGAGGTATCCAGAGTTACCGTGTTTAGCAACGCGCCCTCCATAAGGTCGTGGCTCAAAAGCTTTTTTTCGGGGAATCTGCCCGTCAGCTTTTCGTGAAACGCCGAAAGCCTGTAAAGCCCTTTTCCCGTAAACACGCCCCTGCCGTACACCGTCTGAAAATCGTCCGAATACGACGGATATTCCTCTGCGCCGACGTTGTCTGCAAAAATAGCGGAAAACTTCGTCGTCAGGCTGAACATATTCGTCTTCGGCGAAAAAGCAAACATATCTGCGCCTCGGTTTTCCGGATGCGCCGCGGCAAGGACGGCTCGTTTCACTTCGCCGGGAAGAAGCACGCTGTCCTCGTCAAGAACGACGATATACTCCGGCTTTTCAGGCACCGAAAACAGCGTCGCAAAAAGATTTGCGGCGTTTTCCTCAAAGTAACGATGCAGATCCTCGAGCGCGCCGCGTTTTCGCTCCCTCGCGCGCCATTTTCCGTCCGAATATACGCGCTTTCTTACGGCAAGCCCCACTCCACGCAAATTTTCTATGAGTACCCTTTCGATGTTCTCGTCGGTTTTCGTTCGCTCTTCGCTGCTCATAGCAAAGTCGCAAAGCAGCAAAAAATCAACGCCGTCCGCTCGCTCGGAGGCCGCCAGCGCGTTCACGTGTTTCGCCAGCCGCTCCGCGGCCTTTTCGGACGAAACGTACGCAGGCACCACAACAACGGTTTTCCCAAGCTTCACGTCCGCCTCCTCGGAAACGCGAAGAATACGCTTTTTGTCAAAAAACAGCCGGGACACCCGTATCGCCAGATTATAGCTTTGTTTCACCGTCGCAAAAGCCGACAGCAAGGCGCAAAAAACCCATAATTTTGCGGGCGCGCCGAAAAGCGCCGCCACCACGCTCACAGCGGCGGCGAATAACGACTGAAAAATCACGAAAAACGAAAGCGCGACCGCAAACGGAGTTTTTTCGCTTACATCCGAAAGCTTCTCCGTTTTCAGGGTTTTTTCGAGCTTTTTGGGCGGCAGCTCCACCAGATGCGGAACGCTTGCCACGCCGTCAGATTCCGCTTTCAGCAGTTTTTCGGCAAAGTCCGTTTCCGAAACGTTCAGCTTGGTTGCACACGCGGAAAACTTTTTCAAAAGGTAATCCTTTCCCTCGTCGTCGGTAACCGCAAACGAACGGCTTTTCTCCAAAATTTTTGCAGGCGAATAAACCTCTTTCAAATCAAAAACCGTTTCGTCCAGCGTCAAAAGCGAGCGAACGAGGTTTTCCGTTATCACCGAATTTTCCACCAAAACGTTCGAAAAAGCGTAATCGACGTCGTCGTAGCTGAGGCCGTGGTTGTCCATATAATGCTTCAGCTTTTCCGACAAAACGGGATTCCTTTTCAGAACGTAGTAAACGTAGACGTTGTCGTTTGCATAGCGTTTTACTATGTTTTTCAGATTGAGCGCATAAACGAAAAATCTGTGATATTTGACGCATTTTTCCGAAACTTCGGCAATCCGAAGCAAAATCGCATAAGAAAACGCTGCCTTTGCGGCCAGAATTTCGTCGTATCCGAAGCCTTGCAACCTGTCCGCTTCCGAAAAAGCGAGTTCCACCTGTTCCTTTTTGAGCACGCCGCCCAAATACCCCAGCACCTTTTTGCACAGCAGCACCACGCGCGGCGCGCCACCCGAGTGCGGAAGCGACGAAAATTCGTCGTAATTTTGTTCAAGCGCTTCGGCGATTTTGAAATGGTTCTCGTAAAGCCACTTTTCGTACTCGAACAGCCTTTCGCCCTTCTTGACCTTTTTGTGCAAAATTTTGTAGGCTTTTTCGATCGGTTTTTTTATCTCCTCAACCGAAACTCCCGCTCCGCCGTTTTCGGGCGCAGGCATGGCCGACAAAAACCTTCTGACCTTAACGGCGAATTTTTCATCGGAAAAATTATACAAATAATTGCCGCCGTACAGCAGCCTTCTCGAATAGCGCACCACCACGCCGAATATCAGAACCAAAACAACAATAAATACAGCCCAAATCATAACTATGATTTTTGACAACGCCGCAATTTTTTATACAGCAAAACGTTTTGTTTGCCATTCCGAACCCAGCGAAAAATCTCCCGGAAAGGCATAAAAAATATAACCCGCCGGTGGCGGAGTAAAACTTCCCCCTCTGTCAAGCAGGTTCCCCTATCGCCGTTCCCCCACAAGCGGGCCCCACGGCGCCTCTTACGAGGGGGCACCTCTCGGTCTCGCAGTCGGGAGCTTTCTCTGATTGTGTCACTCGTTTTCGGGGCGGCGCATTGCGCCATGCAAAATTCCCGAAAACTTCGTACAAAGTGCAGCTGCTCGACACTCGCTTACACGCCGCCTGTGTAAGCCTTAACCATAGACAGCGGCGTGACCTCATTTCTCGTTCAAGCTGACTGCTTATCCTCTTTTGGACAACAAAAAACACGGCGCAGGAACAATCCTGCACCGCGGCGAGATTAGTCTGTAAGCCGAGTTCTGTCTTGAACGGTCATCTGTCTAGACGCGCAGTTACCTGCGCGTTCAAGCGATTTTGCAGACGGGCGGGCCACCCTGCGTCTGACTTCTCTTGCATCGAATGGGGTTTACATGGCCGACTTGTCGCCAAGCCGCCGGTGAGCTCTTACCTCGCCGTTCCACCCTTACACCATAGACGGCGGATATAAATGCTTATAAAGTCGTCGTCATTCCCGAAGGTCGGTGCGGTATATTTCTGTTGCACTATCCCTGAAGTCGCCTTCGCAGGCCGTTAGCCTGCATTCTTGCCCTGTGATGCTCGGACTTTCCTCATCGAAACCGATGCGACCGTCCGGCTAACTCGCAAACCTATTATAACATCAAAAATCAAATTGTAAAGCATTTTTTTCGGGACATACAAAATTTGTCGAAAAACGGAATATATTGTATCACGTTCGGAGGGAAAAATGATTCAAAGTTTGGTTGGCATGTTCAAAGATCTGATGCTTTTCGGGTCGTTCGTAAGCGTAAATTCGGGCTTTCCGATGCCTCTTTCCGCGGAAAAAGAAGCCGAATACATTCAAAAAAGCCTTTCGGGCGACAAGGAAGCCACGGAGATTCTCATAAAACACAACCTGCGACTCGTGGCGCACATTGCCAAAAAATATCAGAACTACCCCGACACCGACGAGCTTATCTCCGTCGGAAGCATAGGCCTTATAAAAGCGGTTTCCACCTTCAATCCGCAGCACGGAGCCGGCCTTGCGACCTATGCGGCACGATGTATCGAAAACGAAATTCTGATGATGCTCCGCGCCGGCAAAAAGCACCTCGGCAACGTTTCCCTCTCCGACGCCGTTGGAACCGACAAGGACGGCGGCGAACTCACCCTTTTGGACCTTCTTGCCGAAAACGACGAAAACGTAATCGCGAACGTCGAAACCAAGCTGCAAATAGAAAAAATCATGGAAGTTATAAGAAAGGTTTTATCCCCAAGGGAATATCAAATCCTCGTGCTCCGCTACGGCATCGGCGGAGGCCCCGAGCTTACGCAAAAAGAGGTAGCCAAAAAATTCGGTATATCCAGAAGCTACGTTTCCCGCATCGAAAAAAAAGCTCTGGACAAAATCCGCGAAGAGATTAAGGACGAATTTTGAAAGGTTTAACTTATATTTCTTAAAAGATTGCAGGGAGTGCGATGGAACTTCCCTCGCCCGACAAAACGCCTGCGTTTTGCCCAAAGGAACAAGCACTTTGCTTGTCATATTCTCCATTAAACCCGCCGAACGGCGGAGTAAAACTTTCCCCCTTCCTCACGGAGTTTCCCCCATTTCCGTTCCCCTTATTGCAATGCAACAAGGAATCCACGGAAAGCCTAAAGGCGGGGACACTCTCGGTTTCGCAGTCGGGAGCTTTTTCTGATTGTGCCACTCGTTTTCGGGGCGGCTAAAGCCGATACCAATCCCCGAAAACTTCGTACAAAGTGCAACCGCTCAACACTCTATTACACGCCGCCTGTGTAAGCCTTAACCGTGGACGGCGGCGTAGCCTCATTTTTCTATCGAAGAAAGTGATTGTTCCTTTATTGACAAGCTTACAAAAAAACCGCAGATAGCTGCGGTTTTTTGGTTTTTTTGCTAAAATTTGCTGTATTCTATATTTTTTTTGTTAAGGTATGCAAGCGGGCTTTCGGGCGGAAAATCAAAAACGAGCTTATAAGCGGTCAGCTGCTGTTTTTTGTAACCCATGCGGCGATTGATATCGTCGCGGCCGTATTTGCCGTCGCCCAAAACGAAATGCCCGACGCTTGCAAGGTGCGCTCGAATCTGATGCGTCCTGCCGGTTACAAGCTCGACGTCCAAAACGGTGCTTTCGGGAAGGCGTTCGGACACGACGTATTTCGTGATAATTTCCTCCGCTCCCCTTTGCGGCCTGGAAACGACGGCAACTCTGCCCGATTCGGCGTCCTTCAGAAGATACGCCTTAAGAGTTTTTTCGTTGTCCGCGACTTTGCCATAGACGTGCGCCTTATAGAACTTATGAACGTAGCGACGTTTGAACGCGTCGAAAAGTTGTTTCTCGGCGTCTTTGTTTTTGGCGAAAACCAGAAGTCCGTCGGTGTTGGTGTCCAATCTGTGGCAAAGCACGTAACGATCGGAAAAAGCGTTTTTGACGATGTTTTCAAACCCGCCTTCGCCCTCGGACGGAACCCCTTTCGGCTTATAAGCGACGAACACGTTGTGATCCTCGTAAACCGCGCGGACAGGCACTTCCTTGTTGTACAAAACTATTTCCGAACCGCTTTGCACCACGACGTCAGAGTTCACCCTTACGCCCGCCACCTTTACGTCCTTGTTCCTCAGAAGCTTGTTGAGAGCGTTATACGACACGTCCGGCGCGCATTCGGCCACCACTCTTGACAGTTTTTGCGGCTTGCCGCTATAGACGAACGTTTTCATTTTTTATTCTTCGGCTGTTCCAGACTTTCCTTCAGCTTGACGAGGGTTTCGATTTCGGACAAAAGCGTGTTGATGTCCTTGAACTGGCGATGCACCGACGCAAAACGAACGTAAGCGACTTCGTCCACTTCTTTCAGGGAGTCCATAACGTATTCGCCGATCTGATTAGAGGTTATTTCCTGCTCCAGGCTGTTGTGCACCCTCTTTTCGATGTCGGAAACCATGCGTTCGATTTCCACCATCGGAACAGGCCTTTTTTCGCAAGCCTTCAAAAGCCCCATTCTGATTTTGTTCGGATCGAAAAGCTGACGATTGCCGCCTTTTTTGATGACCATAATCGGCGTCTGCTCAACCGTTTCGTAGGTGGTGAAACGCTTGCCGCACGACGTACATTCGCGCCTTCTCCTGATGGACGTGCCGTCCTCCGACAGCCTGCTGTCGATAACCTTGCTGTCCAACGAACCGCAATACATACATTTCATATCAAATTGCTCCAAAGTGTTTTATATCTAAATTTTAGTCGTTTTTTTGAAAAAAGTCAAAGATTTTGGAAACGATTTCGCTTTTTCGGCATATTTTAGCCTAAAGAGGGGGACCGATTATGAACAAATGCACCGACTACACTTTTTGCGAACTGAAAAACAAAACCGTCGTCAACCTCGTCGACGGCAAGGACCTCGGCCACATCGTGGACGTTTCCTTCACCTGCGGCGGTCAGATTTTCGGCCTCATCGTTCCTGTCGGCAAAAAGTTCTTCAAAAACGCCGTATCGGGCGACAGCATATTCATTCCGTGGCGCTGCGTCCGAAAAATCGGCGGCGACGTCATTTTGGTGGAACTTAACGGCAATCAGGTTTCCGCCCTTGCCGCCGAGCCCGACACCATTCAATGATTCAGGCTTCAAAACGCAAGACCTTCCCTTGCCGAATTAAGCACAAAAAAATCTCCCGTTTGTGGGAGATTTAACGTTTATTCTCAAATTTTCACGTTATTCTTAGGCAAATGCTGCCGGAATGTCAACGTTTACCCGTACGGCAAAAAACATTGCTGTAAATAAACAAGATTAGAGATACAACTTTTTTTCAGTTTTTTTTCCTTGAAATATCTTTTGCTTTATGCTTTAAAAACTAAGAACCCACACAAAACTATGGCCGTTATAGTTCTGGTGGTATTAAACAAAAAATCCCCGAAATCGGGGAAATTTTTACATATAAGATTTCAATTTGTCGATTGCGGACTTCTCTATTCTCGACACCTGCGCCTGGCTTATTCCCGCGGCCTTCGATATCTCCACTTGGGTTTTGCCGAGGTAGTAGCGCATAAACAGAATCTGTTTTTCTTTTTTAGGTATTCGCTGAACCGCGCCCCTTAAGGCAAGGTTTTCCAGCCAGTTGTCCTCGCTTTGTTTTTCGTCGGTAAGTTTATCCATAACGGTGAGGCCACCGTCATCGCCGAAAGCGGGCTCGAAATAGCTGACGGTGTCGGACACGGCGTCCAGCGCGCAGGCGATTTCGGATATAGGTATGCCGATCTCTGCGGATATTTCCACAAGCGAAGGCTCGTTGTCCTGCCCTTCGGAAGTCAGCTTCTCTTTGGCCTTTAAGGCCTTATAGGCGGTATCCCTGACCGAGCGCGTAACCTTTATGCCGCTGACGTCGCGGAGAGCGCGGCGTATTTCGCCGATTATCATCGGAACCGCATAAGTCGAAAACTTAACGTTTTGCGAAACGTCGAAGTTATTCAGGGCCTTTATAAGCCCTACGGCGCCTATTTGAAACAAATCGTCCTGACTGACGCCGTCGCGCCGAAAACGCTTGCACACGCTGAGGACGAGCCTTAAATTAGCGGTTATAAACTTATCCCTCGCCTCTTTGTCGCCGTTTTTGACTGCTTTTAAGAGTTCGTCGCATTCCGCCGCGCCCACCTTCGGCAAGGTCGAAGTGTCCACGGCAGTTATCTCTATTTTGCTCATCACATAATCCTCCTTTCGGTTTTTTATGTAACGAGCTTGATTTCATACTAATTTCGATATGTCTTTTTTGAGTCTGGAAACTATCTTCTTTTCCAACCTCGAAATGTAGCTCTGACTGATGCCGAGCATGTCGGCGATTTCTTTTTGCGTTTTTTCCTCGTTGCCGTAAAGGCCGAAGCGCAGCTCCATTATGCGCTTTTCCCGAGGCGAAAGCTTTTGGAAGCTCTTGTCCAGAATTTCCTTTTCCGTCTGCGCCTCGACGTCTTTATAGATGACGTCGCCGTCGGTTCCCAGAACGTCCGACAGCAACAGAACGTTGCCGTCGAAATCTGTGTTCAGCGGTTCGTCGAACGATATTTCCGCTTTTCTCTTTACGGCCTTGCGAAGGTGCATCAGAATTTCGTTTTCGATGCAGCGGCTGGCGTAAGTGGCAAGCTTGATGTTTTTTTCCGCGTCGAAGCTATTCACCGCCTTTATAAGCCCTATCGTCCCAACGGACACCAGGTCCTCGAGGTCGATATTAGTATTCTCAAATTTTTTGGCAATATATACCACCAAACGCAAATTGCGCTCCACGAGGACGTTCTTCACGCTCTCGTCGCCGCTTGAGAGCTTTTTCAAAGCCTCGGCTTCCTCTTCTGCGGACAATGGCGCCGGAAGCGCGTCGCCGCCGAGAATAAAGTCCACCCTGCCGTCCGGCGTGAGCTTGAAAAAATCGAACAGTTTTCTAAGCAATTTCAACAAAGTTTTCATGCGACCTCCTTCAACGCGCAGTTCAATATGATTTTATATCCCTCGAAGCTCTTCGGCGACACCGCCACCCTGACGCTTTCGAATCTTTGGCCGTCCACCTCTATGGACTCCACGTCCGCGGTTTCCAGCTTCCCCGACGACGTAACCGTGGTCGCCGTTATCTCGCCGTCGGGCGTAAGTCTGAGCTTTTTTGCAAGGTCGCGGCTCAGTATCACCACGGGTTTTGCCGTAAACGGCTCCGTAAGGCCGTTGCCGCTGTCCCACACCGCTCTGGCCGTTATCGTCGCTCCGTTGTTCAAAACCGTACAAACCACCGCCACAGGCGCGATTTTCGCCTCAAAACGCACGCTCGCGCGCAACTGCGCGCATAGGTAAGCGACGATCAGCGCCGATGAGAAAAACAAAAACGGCTTCGGAGTCAGGCTCACCGCCCCGTAGTCGAAGCCCACGTCCATGCACTCGAGGGCGAGCATGGCTCCCGCCGTCAGCGAGCTTACGCCGAAAAATATCAGCGCCGACAAAAAATACTCTCTTGCGCCGTCGTATTTTTTCAACCCCGCCACCGTCAGCAGAAGCACGGCGATTTTGTAAGGAACGGTCAGCTTGCCTACGTACGGATACGCAAGCGACAAACCCGCCCCGAAAAATGCGCAAAGCGCCACCCTTTTCGCCCCTATCTTGCCCCGACCGAAAACGGACGTCAGATAAAGCAAAAACGCGTCTGCCGCGAAGTTGTTTAAAAAATAAATTTCGACGAACATACCGAGATTATAAAAAACGCTGGCGAAAATATCTTTCCGTCCGTGTCGAATATTTTAATGCTCGGTCAAACTATTTTCCCGACTTTCAAAAACGCTTTTTGCGCCGCCGGAAAGGCTCTGTCATTCTGCGTCGCTCAACAGCGCCACACCCACAAGGAATCTCCGCCCTTGTCGGCTTCCCTCGGGGAAGCTTCGCCCTGCGGTGAAGGGGCAAACCGACAAAACGCCTGCGTTTTGCCCATGAAGGGACAAGTACTTTCCCAGATAGAAAAATGAGGCCACGCCGCCGTCTATGGTTAAGGCTTACACAGGCGGCGTGTTTTAGAGTGTCGAGCAGCTGCACTTTGTACGAAGTTTTCGGGAATTTTGCATGGCGCAGTGCGCCGCCCCGAAAACGAGTGGCACAATCAGAGAAAGCTCCTGCACTGCGAGGCCGAGAGGTGCCCCCTGCCGGTGGCAGTCGCCGTGGGGCCCGCTTGCGGGGAAACGGCGATAGGGGAACCTGCTTGACAGAGGGGGAAAGCTTTATTTTAGCTTGATTAAGTAAAATCCCGCCAACGGAAAGTTATCCACATAGACAGAAAAATGTTGATAAAAATGTGGATAACTCGACCGTACCCGACAAAAAATGCTTATTTATCTATACAAATGTCGGCAAGTTGTCGATTTTCGTTACCCGCCGAACGGCGGAGTAAAGCTTACCCCCCCTTCCTCACGGAGTTTCCCCCCGTTTCCGTTCCCCTTATTGCTATGCAACAAGGAATCCACGGAAAGCCTAAAGGCGGGGACACTCTCGGTCTCGCAGTGCAGGAGCTTTCTCTGATTGTGTCACTCGTTTTCGGGGCGGCGCACTGCGCCATGCAAAATTCCCGAAAACTTCGTACAAAGTGCAACTGCTCGACACTCTAAAACACGGCCGCTGTGTAGGCCAAAACCATAGCCGCGGCCGTGGCCTCATTTTTCTATAAGGCAAAGCGCTTATTCCCTAACGCAAAAAGGGCCGCTCAAACGAGTGGCCCTTTCAAGGTCAATATGTTAGTTGTCGCCGTGAAGCTTTCTGAGGAAAGCCGGGATATTCTGGTTCTGATTGTTCAGGCGGATAACCTGAGTGCCGTCTTGTTGAGGAGCGGCAGGAGCCTGTTGTTGCGGAGCTTGAGTCGGAGCGGCGTTTTCCATGATGTCGAACACGTTGAATTCCGCTTGCGGTTCAGGTTGTTTTTCCACAGGTTTTTCAGGAGCCTTATGCTCTTCTTCGTCGGTGTGGCCGGTGAAACCGGTTGCAATGATGGTGACGATAACTTCGTCTTTAAGTTCGGCGTCGATGCAAGCGCCGAAGATGATGTTTGCGCCGATATCCACAACGTCCTGAACGAGGCAGCAAGCTTCGTTGACTTCGCTGAGTGCGAGATCCAAGCCGCCGGTAACGTTAAGGATAACTCCGGTTGCGCCTTCGATGTCGGTTTCGAGAAGCGGGCTCTGCACTGCTTGACGAACTGCTTCCAAAGTGCGGTTTTCGCCTTTGCCGGAGCCGATACCCATGTGGGCGAGGCCCTTGTTTTTCATAACGGTTCTTACGTCCGCAAAGTCCAGGTTGATGAGAGCCGGATTTACGATGAGGTCGCTTACGCCCTGAATGCCCTGACGGAGAACGTCGTCGGCAACTTGGAAGGCTTTGACGATAGGGGTGCCCTTAGGAACTACTTGCAAAAGTTTTTCGTTAGGGATAATGAGCAGAGTGTCAACGTATTTACGAAGTTTTTCGATACCGATTTCGGCGTTAGCCATACGGCTTCTGCCCTCGAAGTTGAACGGTTTGGTAACGACTGCGACGGTAAGAATGCCCATGTCTTTTGCCAGTTGCGCAACGACGGGAGCCGCGCCCGTACCCGTGCCACCGCCCATACCTGCGGTAACGAACACGAGGTCGTTTCCTTCCAGAACCTGTTTGATTTCGTCAACCGATTCCAACGCGGAATCTTCGCCGATTTTCGGATCTGCGCCGGCGCCGAGACCTCTGGTCAGTTCTTTGCCGAGCTGAACGCGAAGTTCTGCTTTGCTTCTGTTGAGAACTTGCAGGTCTGTGTTCATTGCGACGAAATCCGCACTCTTGATACCTGCGTCGATCATTCTGTCAACGGCGTTATTTCCGCCACCGCCAATACCGATTACTCTGATTTTTGCAACATCTACCGGTGCTTCAAACATAATATTTATCCTCCAATTTTTTCAAGTAGTTTTTTAATGAACCCGTATTTTCGTTGTTGAGAAAGTTTGCTTGCAGTTTCGAAAAGAGCCATCGTGCTTGCAAGCGCCGGTTTATCAAACCGAGGTAAGCCGGAAGTCAACACTTCGATCGGCCTGTTAAGCGAGGCGGATAAATACTCTTTTGCGCCCCTTATTTCCGTGAGCCCACCGCCCGTAAGATAGACGGCCGCGTATTCCGGACAATCTTTGCCGGCGATTTCAAACGCCTGCCTGATGATGTTCGCTATGCTGTCGAGCCTTGCAAAAGCAATGTCTTTTGCGTCTTTCGCGCTTATGCGCAGCGGTTCGCCCTCGAGCCCCGTAACCTCGAAGTACTCTTCTTCCGAATAGTTGAGGTTAAGATCCAGTTTCGATTGCACCTTTTCGGCCACTTCGAACGGAAGGTTCAAGAGAACGCTGATGTCGCCCGCGATGTGTCCTCCGCCCTGCGAAAAGCTGGAAAGGCTTAAAAGTCCGTCGCCTTTTATCGCCGCAACGCTGCCGGTTATGTAACCCACGTCGACGATCACCGCATAACGGTCGCGTTGTTCGGGCCTCAAAAGCCCCATGGCTTCCGCCCACGCTTCCGGAATGTATTCGATTTCTTTCAAACCGAGTTCTTCCGCCAAGCCGTCGAACAGATTCAAAAAGTCTTTTTCACAGAGAACGTACGAAAGTTCTGCCGTAACCTTTTTCGCCACGAAGCCTCTCGGCTCGATTATTCGCTTAGGATTGTCGTCCAGAACGTAGTAGATGGCCGAACAGTTCACCGAAGAAAACCCCGGAGCCGTTTTTTCGAAATCGTCGCCCTTGTTGAACAAAGCGTCGATCTGCTCCGACCCGATGCGACTCGGGCGTTTGAATTCGTAAGCGATGATTTTGGTTGCCACCGCCAGAAATTCGCTCGGTATTCCGACGTACAGTTTTTTCACCTTGACGCCGGCTTCCACTTCGGCGATGTTCAGGGCCGCGCGAACTGCGTTTTTAAGTCCCGGAACGTCGAACCACTCGCCTTGGGAAAAGCCTTGGTATCCGTACTCGCCCATGCCTTTCACGCTGGAAAGGTCGCCGCCGACTTTTTCGCCTATAAGCGCCGTCACGGATTTGCTTCCGATATCCAATACTGCCACGACGTTGGAACGAGACATAGCTTTCTCCTTTGCAAGTTTCTTGATATTATTATAAATAATATCGCCCCGCTCTGTCAACTGTTTTTTCGCATTTATTTATATCATTTTAATATTTTATGGAATATTGTGCGCACATACGCGCACATTAAGAGAAAAACACGCCGTTTCGGCGTGTTTTCATCGTGTTTTCGTTAAATGCTGGAGTTCCAGGTGTACGCGTCCTGCGCGGCGTCGTAGGTGGCGTAGCCTCCGCTCACCGTCATGCCGACGTCCAGATACCACTCGTACGCGCGCTTCACGCGATGCTTGATTTCCTCCGTGGTCAGAACGACGTTATTTTTGTCCTTCAGATCCACCAGAAGCGAAACGCCTTCGTTCGTCACGAGCGTCATTTCCGTTGCGGTAACCCTTATTCTCGTTATGAATTTGCTGAACTCTTTCGGTGCGAGGCCTGCATACTGAAAACTTACGGCCACGTTCTGCAACTGATAAACCACGTTGCCGTAAGCGGTGCTGAGCGTTTCGCCCACAACCACCGAACCGCCGGTAAGCGGAGTGTTCTCGACGATTGCCAGGCCCTCCAGCTCTTCCGGAGTGCCGTCGACGACGCTTAAAACCTTCATCATGCTGTCCACGATAACGTATTTGGTCTCGTCAATACCCGTTGCTATAGGCACGGCCATTATCGGCGTGCGCACGGCAACGTACAAAACGATTTTGTTTATGTACCGCTCTATGGAAACCACCTCGACGTCCTTGACGTTTTTCTCGATATTCTTGGTCACCACGCTTTCGCGGATGATAAACATATTCTTGCCGATCGATAACCCGGACTTTTCGATTATATTGCGGTCGAACTCCTGTTGCTCTTCTTCCGAAAGGTTCGTCGGCGTTTCGTATTTGATTTCAATACTCTTCACCACGAACACGCATCCGTTGACAACCAGAAGCACCGCAATCACCACCAGTCCGATGAGCAGCGAAAGCATCCTTTTGTTCATGTCATATCCTTTTTATCACGGCTCCCAAAGAAGCCAGCGTATTTTCGAATTTTTCGTATCCCCTGTCAACGTGTCCGATCCCGAAAACTTCGCTTTTCCCTTTTGCGGCAAGCGCGGCTACGATCGTTGCGGCGCCGCCCCTCAGGTCAAAGCACCTGAGCCGCGCTCCGAAAAGCTCTTTTCTGCCGTAAACCGTCGCGACGTTTTTTTCGATTTCGATTTTCGCACCAAGCTTCTCGAGCTCCGCCGCGTGATTGAAACGGGTTTCGAACAAATTTTCCGAAATGCGGCTTACGCCTTCGGCCACTGCGGCGACGGCCATAAACTGCGCCTGCATATCCGTCGGAAACCTCGGGTACGGGCCCGTCGAAACCGAAAAGCTTTTCGGCCTCCGACAGGACGACACTACTATATTATCACAACTATCCCCAAACTGGCAAGCGCTTTTTTGAAGTTTTCGCGTTATAGCGATAAGGTGTTCGGGCCTGACGTTCTCGATTTCCGCTTCTCCGCCGCAGGCGGCCACCGCGCACATCACCGTTCCCGCAACGATGCGGTCCGGTATCGGCAGGTACGTTACGCCGTGAAGCTTTTTCACTCCCTCGATTTCGATGACCGAAGTGCCTGCGCCCTTAATGCGCGCGCCCGAAGCGTTCAGAAAGTTTTGCAAATCGACGATTTCGGGCTCCCTCGCGGCGTTTCGTATCACCGTTCTTCCCTTTAGAAAAACCGAAGCCGTCATCATGTTTTCCGTCGCGCCCACCGAAACGCCCTTAAGCGTCACGTCGCCCGCGCGCATATCTCTGCCGTCGCAGACGACCGAAGCCTCCGTTTCCGTTATCTTAACGCCCAGCGCTCTCAGACCTTGGATATGTATGTCGATGGGGCGCGCCCCTATGTTACAGCCGCCCGGCTTAAAAAGCAAGGCGTGTCCGCAGGAAGCAAGTAGCGAACCCAGCAAAAACACGCTGCTCCGCATTTTGACGGCAAGTTCCTTAGGAACTTCCGGCGCTCTCGCCTCGCCCGACACCGTTATGGTTCCGCCCTTTCTTTCGACCTTTGCGCCGAGAAGCGACAATATGTCCGTCATTGCCGAAATGTCGGTTATGTCCGGACAATCCAGAATCGAACTTTCCTCTTCCGTCATTATAGACGCGGCAAGAATGGGAAGCACGGCGTTTTTTGCCGATTTAATTCTAACTTTGCCGAAAAGCTTTCTGCCTCCCTCTATTTCAAAGCGACTCTCCACTCTTTTTCCTCCGAAGCTTATTTTTTATCGAAAACGTTTGCCCGTTATCCGTGGCCGACACGTTCGCGAGAAGTCCCGTTGCCGCCAGAAACGCAACCAGACTGCTGCCGCCCGCGCTCATAAACGGCAAAGGAAGTCCCGTCGGCGGTATGCTTCCGCTCACCACCGCGGCGTTCACCAGCACCTGCACCGACACCACTGCCGTTATCCCTATCGCCAGATAGCACCCGAAGGCGTTTTTTGCTTTCACCGCCGTTCTCGCCCCTTCCGTCAGGAAGACGACGAACAGCGCCAGCACCGAGGCCACGCCGAAAAGCCCCATTTCTTCCCCGATAACCGACAAAATGAAGTCGCTTTCCGAAAACGGCAAAAACAGATATTTCTGTCTGCTCCCGAAAAGTCCCACGCCGAAAAGCCCTCCCGAGCCCAAAGCGTAATAGCTTTGAATCAGCTGATATCCCTCGCCTTTAGGCGAACTCCACGGATCGATATACGCCAGAAGTCGTTTCATTCTGTACGGCTCCGCCACGATAAGCGCAGGGAGCGCGAGCGCGGCGCCTCCGCCCAGAGCCGCAAGCGACTTCCGTTTGGCTCCGCCCGCAAAAACCATAATCGCCACCACCGCCGCGGCGCAGACGGTTATGCTCATATTCGGTTCCAGAATTATCAGCACGCATTCCGCCATACCTATCGCCAGAGCCGCAAAAAGATTTTTCGTTTTCCGCATATCTCTTTCGGCCATAAAGTCCGCCAGAAAAAATACCGTCGTAAATTTTGCGTATTCCGACGGTTGAACGGTGGTTATACCGAGATTGAGCCAGCGCTTCGCCCCGTAGCTTTCGACGCCGAGGCCGGGGACGAACACCGCCGCAAGAAGCACCAGTCCCGCGGCGTAGAACACCCGGGAATATTTGCGAAGTTTGTCCAAATCGACAAAAATCAACGCCGTCATGGCGAAAATTCCCAAAATTAATGCAAAAACCTGCTTTTTGACGTAAAAAAACGCGTCGCCGTAGGTCCTTTGCGCCGAATACGAAGAGGCCGAATATATCATAACCACCCCGAAAACCGACAAAACGACGGCCAAAACGGGGATTTTCAGGTTAATTTTGCGCATCGGGCAGCTCCGAAAAGTATTTGTTGAAGGTGTTTCCTCGGTCAACGTAGTCGGAAAATTTGTCAAAACTTGCCGAACTCGGCGAAAAAACGACGTTTTCGCCCGAAAACGACAAGCTTTCCGTAACACATTCCTTAAGCGTCGCCCTATACGACACGTCAAACCTGCCCGCCCGAAGCGCGGCTTCGATGATTTTGTCGCCGTTTGCGCCCGTCACCAAAATTCTTTTGACAGAGCCCGGCATCTTTTCGAAAAGCTCGTCGAAGGACTCCCCCTTGTCGCTGCCGCCGAGAATCAGAAGCGTATCTCCCGAAACTGCGGCGAGCGCGGCCAAAGTGGCCGAAACGTTGGTTCCTTTGGAATCGTTGAAATAGTTTTTCCCGCCCTTTCGCCCGACAAACTGCATTCTGAAATCGGGCAATCTGAAATCCGACATCACCTTTTCGATGATTTTCGGATTGATGCCCATAATGCACGCCACGGTAATTGCCGCAAGCGCGTTTTCGAGGTTATGGTCGCCAAGAACCGAAAGACGCTCCGTTTCCATTATCCCGATTTTCTGCTCATCCTCAAAATATATGACGTTATTTTCGACGAAACAGCCGTGAACTCTCGTTTTTTTGCTGAAATAATAGTTTTTTGCAAAGCTTTTTGACGCCATTGACGCCGCAACCCTGTCGTCGAAGTTAAAAACGGCATGGTCTTTTTTGGTTTGATTTTGCAAAATGCGCGATTTTGCCTGAACGTATTCGCCGAAGGTCTTGTGATAATCCAGGTGATCGGGCTTCACGTTCAGAACCACCGCGATTTCCGGCTCGAAGCTGTCGGTTCTCGAAAGCTGAAAGCTCGACGTTTCCACCACGGCAACCTCTCCGTCCAGAAGCTCCGCCGCTTTTTCGGAAAACGCCACTCCGCTGTTTCCGAGCATATACGCCGCTCTCCCCGAAGCGGCAATCAGTTCTTTTATCATTTTACAAACGGTGGTTTTTCCGTTGGTGCCGGTAACGGCTACGATTTCCGAATCGCAAAAGGCGTAGGCAAGCTCCAATTCTCCGATGACGGGAACCTTCGCCTCCTGCGCCTTTTTAACTATGTAGTTATCCGTCCCCACCGACGGCGAAACGACGAACAGGTCGAACGTGTCCGCCGATTCTTCGGGATTAAGACAAAACGGAAATTCCGTTTCGGTTTTTTTGTCGTCGTAAACGAAGACGCGCGCTCCTTTTTCGTCGAGAAGTTTTGCGGCAGCTTTTCCGCTGACGCCGTAGCCGTAAACCAACACTTTTTTATGCGCAAAGGCACTTATCATTTTACACTCCCAGGCAAGATATTGCCGCAAGCCCGAAGATCAAGGTCAGAATAACGTACCACCAAACGATTTTTTGTTCCTTAACGCCGCACTTTTCCAGATGATGATGGAACGGCGACATTTTGAAAATTCGTTTGCCCGTCAGCTTGAACGCGGCCACTTGCATTATTACAGATATGCAACTTACCACGTACATTATGCCCACCAAAAGGATTAAAAGCGGCGACTTTGAAAAAAGTCCGACCACGGCCACCGCTCCGCCGAGCGCCAGCGAACCCGTGTCGCCCATCATGATTTCTGCGGGGTTTTCGTTGTGCCACAAAAAAGCCGAAACGCCGCCTATCGCCGCGCCGCAAAAGACCGCAAGGTTCGAAAGCTCTTTTGCCTCAAGCGTTTTTCCGAAGCTTTTCAGGGACGCCGCCAAAATCAGGATTATAGCCGAAAATACCGAAAAATACACCAGCGACACGCTTCCCGCAAGGCCGTCGAGGCCGTCCGTGAGGTTGACCGCGTTCGTCGAAGCAATCAGGACCAGCATGGCAAACGGAACGTACCACCCCTTAAGATCCCACGGTTTTTCGGTCAGCGGCAGATTTATTTCGCTTCCGACAAACGGATTTTTGTAGGCATACAGCGCAACGAGCACCGCAATGCCGAATTGACCGATAAGTTTTTGGTAGGCGCGAAGCCCCAGATTCTGCTTGAAGCGAACCTTGATAAAGTCGTCCAAAAATCCCAAAACGGCATACGCCACCGTCGTCATCACGGCAACGAGGTTCATTTCGGAATAGCCAAAAATCAAAGTCGAAACGACGATCGGAACGATAAATATAATTCCGCCCATGGTCGGAGTGCCGCTTTTTGCCTTATGCTGTTCGACGTAGCCCAGCACCACCTGCCCCGCCTTAAGCTTTTTCGCAAGCTTTATGACGAGCGGCGCCAAAGCCATTCCGAGTGCAAAAGCCACCGTAACCGCAAGAGTCAGTTTTCTTACCGAGTCTATCATGCCTCCTAACACGTTTTGCTCCTTATTTTTTGCAAAATTTCCTTCATATCGTTGTACGGGTGCTTAACGCCTGCGATTTCCATATAGTTTTCCGCGCCCTTTCCCGCAAACACCGCCACGTCGCCCGGGGCGAGGTTTTCAAGCACGAAATCTATCGCCGCGCGCCTGTCCGTCGTCATCACGCATTTTTTGGGATCCGCTCCCGCCAGAATTTCCTCGATGATTTTCGGCGGCTGTTCGCTTCGCGGATTGTCCGACGTCAGCACGATTCTGTCCGCAAGCTCCGACGCGATTTGCCCCATAACGGGCCGCTTCGTCCTGTCCCGATCTCCGCCGCAGCCGAAAATCGCCCACAGCCTTCCCGTGCAAAGCTCCCTTGCCGACTCCAGAAGGTTTTTGAGTCCGTCGGGCGTGTGTGCAAAATCCACCACGATCTTCGCGCCGCCGCTCACCACTATCTCGAACCTTCCCGAAATGCTCTCCAGCTTGTCAAGCGCCGCAAGCATACATTCTTTTTTCACGCCAAGCACCTTCGCCGCAGTCATTGCTGCCAGCACGTTTCTGACGTTGTGCAAACCGTGCAGATGAGTTTTCACTCTGAATACGTCGTCGAAAAGGTTCACCACAAAATTCGTTCCTTCGTCCGTATGCTCCACGTTTATGGCAAACACGTCCGACGGATTTTCCAGCCCGTACGACACCGACGGCACGTCTGCTTCTTCGATAAGCTCCCGTCCCGTTACGTCGTCAGCGTTCAAAACGGCAAATTTCGTCGTTTTTTTGGAAAAATAACTCTTTTTGACGTCGGCATACGTTTTCATATCCTTAAAATAGTCCAAATGATCGGGCGTAACGTTGGTGAAAATCGCCACGTCCGAAACCACTCCGCTCATTTTTTCCAGACATATCGCGTGCGCCGACACTTCCATAACCACGGTTTCCACGCCCGCCTTCTGCATTTTCGCAAACAAACGGTGCATGTCGTAAGGATCAGGCGTTGTCATGTCGGTTTTGACGGTTTTCCCCGCGTACCTTGCGCCAAGCGTTCCTATCGTCCCGACGGTAACTCCCGCCTCTTCGAGCATCTTTGACAGAATTTCCACGGTGGAAGTTTTGCCGTTCGTGCCCGTAACGGCAACGATTTTCAGTTTGTCGGACGCGTTGTCGAAATAGTTTTTTGAAATTATCGCATACGCGCGTCTGGCGTCCGGCACGATGATTTCAGGCAAACTGCATTCGGTTTTATGCTCCGAAACGACGGCAACCGCGCCAAGCATCTGCGCGTTAAGCGCAAAGTCGTGACCGTCGTACTCGCTGCCCTTCAGGCAGACGAACAAATTTCCGGGTTCGGTTTTTTGAGCTCTGACGGATATTCCCGTCACGTCAACGTCAACGTCGGTGTCTGCGACGCCGACCAGAAGGTCTTTAAGTTTTTTCATAGTCAAACCTCTTTTCAAATTGTCTTTGAAAATATCTTATTATGTAATAATAACCAAGTCAACGGCAAGGCGAAAATCGACCTTTTAAGTCAATTTGTAACCAAAAGCGCAACGGTTTTTCCGTTGCAGGTTGCGCCCGCCGCGGGGATCTGCTCCGTAACCGTTTGACCGTCGCCGTCCGTTTCGAAAAACACGCCCAGTTCCCGCATTTTTCTTTCCGCTTCCGAAATCGAAAGTCCCGTAACGTCGGGCATAACGAAGGTTTTCGTCAAAAGCTTACGGTCGGTTTCGTCGTAAGACGGCTTCTCGCCGTATCTTGCAAAAATTCCTCTGAAGATTTCGCCGACGTAAGGCGCGGCCACTATGCTTCCGTAGTACGGCCCGACAGGTTCGTCCACCATAAACAGCACCAACAAATTTCTTCCTCCGGCTTTAGAGAACCCTATGAAGCTCGAGATATATTTTCCCGACGCTATTTTTCCGTTTTCGTATTTTTGCGCCGTGCCGGTTTTGCCGCCTATATCGTAGCCCGAAACGTACGCGCCCTTGCCTCCGCCCTCGGAAACGACGAGGTAAAGCATGCTTTTGAGTTTGTCGGAGGTTTCCTTTCCAATGATGCGTTCGCCGGTCTTTTCTTTGTGTCTGTACGCTTCCGTCCCCTCGCCGTCCGAAACCGATTGCAGGATATACGGAGTAACCGAAGTGCCGCCGTTTATTGCGGCCGCAACGGCCGCGGCAAGTCCGACGGGAGTCACCGCCACCGCCTGCCCGAAGCCTATTCTCGCAAGGTCCACCGATTTGACGCTTTTTTGCGGCAAAAACAGTCCCGAGGTTTCGCCCACGACGTCGATTCCCGTTTTCTTTTTTAGGCCGAACCTTTCAAGATATTCGTAAAAAGTGTCCGTCCCTATCTGAAGCGCGCTGTCCATAAACACGCAGTTGCAGCTGTTTTTGACGCCTTCGGCGAAAGTCTGACTGCCGTGCCCTCTCGATTTCCAGCATCTGATTTTTTTGCCGTCCACTATTCTCGAACCCGCGCAGTAGAACCGTTTTCCTTCGGGGAACACGTTTTTTTCGAGCGCTATTGCGGACGTCAGAATTTTGAACGTGCTCCCCGGTTCGTACACAGTGGAAACCAGCAGATTTTTGCTGTTTGCAAAAAGAGTCCGAATGTCGTCGCGCGGCACGGCGTTAAGGTCAAAGTCCGGCTTCGAGCTCATTGCAAGCACCGCGCCGGTGTCGGCGTCCATAACCAGACAACTTGCGTTTTTCGCTTTCGTCGCCGCCATTGCCTTTTCCAAAGCGCCCTCGACGATCATCTGAACCTTAAAATCCAGAGTCGTTTGTAAGTTTAGCCCCCGAACGGACGGAATATACTTCTCCTCGCTGCCATCAATCTCCCTTCCCACGAGGTCGGTTTCCGTCAGCACTTCGCCGTCGATACCTTTCAGGTAGTCCTCGTAATAGCTTTCGAGGCCGCTTTGCCCCACCACGTCAACGTTGCAAAACCCAAGAAGCTGCGTCATAAAACTGCCGTAAGGATAATATCTTTTGACCGATTCCGAAAAATAAATCCCCGAAAGTCCCGCTTCTTTTATGGAAACCGTTTTTTCCTTTTCGACGTTTTTCGCCACGGTTATCTCCGAAACGCCGCGCTTGGTGATTTTCTCCAAAAGCTTGGCTTTGTCCGCGCCGAGCTTTTCCGAAAGAAGCTCCGCCACCTCCTCGGGGTCCGTAACGGCGTTCGGTCTGACGTACACGGTGTAAACGGTGGCGGACGCCGCGAGCACCACGCCTTCGGCGTCCCTTATCTCGCCGCGCTCCGCCATAAGCGGCAAATCGCGCATCCACTGATCCTTGGCTTTCGCCGTCAGCTCCTTCCCCCAAAAAATCTGCACGTAACAAAACCTGCCGAGAATCGCCGTAAAAACGAAGATTGCCAGCAGCAAAAACGCCAGAATTCTCTTTTTCGGACTATACAAAAATTCATCTTTCATATCCAAATTTTATGAATTCTCCGCAACCTATATGCAAAAAGAATAAAAAAAGCGACCGCCCCGTTTCCGAGGCGATCGCTTTTTTGGGATTTATACTATGTTCTCGCAAGCATAGTGAAGTTTCAGTTGCTGCCGAAAATGTCGTTCAGTTTGTCGCAGAAGCTGTCGAACCAGTTGGTTTCGACATTGTATTCGACCGGGCTTGCCATAAAGTGCAAACCTTCTTCGGTTGCGACGAACGGATCGGTTACGGTGGTAACAGGCAGCTCGTGCGAATCTTTGCCGTTTATAACTTCGGCGTTGACGATGACGAGCGCGGTGATAAGAAGCACGACGGCAATGTAAACCGCAAGAATAACTTTGCTTTGAGTGTTCAGTTTTCTGCGAGGTTTTGCGGCGGCTTTAGGTTCGGCTCTGGTGTATTCGACAGGTCTGAATTCCTGCTCGGTGCGAGCTGGAGCCGTCGGAGCGTAATAGCTCTGTCTCGGCGCATAGGTCTGCGAAGCTGCGGAACCGTTGAGTTTGTTCCACAAATAGTCGGTGTATTCGTCGTTTCTCTGAGCAGTCCGGGACGCGTAGGAATCGCTTACCTGTTGGCCATAGCCGGAGCGAGGCACGTAGTTGGTGTAAACTTGATAATCGACGTTTTGATTTTGTTGTTGTTCAGTTCTCTCTCTGGTGGCTAACATAGTTTCTATCCTCACTTAAAATTTTATTATCACAATTTTTCCGCTATCCTCAGCTTGGCGCATTCCGCGCGGCTGTTGACCTCGAGTTCTTCTTTCGTGGCCGTAATCGGCTTCGGGGTCAGAATTTTGATTTCCCTTTTCTTTCCGCAGACGCATTTCGGCAAGCTTTTGTCGCAGATGCAGTCGGCTTCGAAATATTTGTAAACGTTTTTGATTATTCGGTCCTCTAAGCTGTGGAAGCTTATGACGCATATCCTGCCTTTCGGGTTAAGCCTTCGGATAAGCTCGGACACCGCTTCGTCAAGACGGTTGAGTTCGCCGTTGACTTCGATTCTTATTGCCTGAAACACTCTTTTCGACGGGTTTCCGTATTTGAAACGGTTTGCCGCCGGAACGCTTTTTTCGATAAGAGCAGCAAGCTCGCCCGTGGTGCTTATCGTTTTTTTGTCGCGTTCTCTGACGATGTTTTCGGCAATTCTTCTGGAGAACTTTTCTTCTCCGTAAACGGTGAATATCCTCGTAAGTTCATTTAAGGAGTATTCGTTCACGACGTTGAAGGCCGTGAGATACTGACTTTGATCCATGCGCATGTCGAGCGGCGCGTCTTTCATGTAGCTGAAGCCCCTTTCCGCGGTGTCTATCTGATAACTCGACACCCCGAGGTCCATAAGCGCTCCGTCGATTTTTTCTATCCCCAGTTCGTCCAGAATGTTTTTGATATTCTTGAAGTCGTCGTGGACGAAAGTGATTTTGTCCTTATGCTCTTTAAGGCGTTCGGCGGAAGCTAAGATTGCGTCGGCGTCTTTGTCTATGCAAATCAGCCTGCCCGTTTTCAGCTTTTTAACTATTTCCAAGCTGTGGCCACCGCCCCCGAGCGTACAATCGACGTAGATGCCGTCCTCTTTGACGTTAAGTCCGTCGATACACTCCCAAAGCATAACCGGCAAGTGCTTGAATTCCATTTTTATACTCCGTATTTTTCCAGATCGACAAACGCTTCGTCAAACGCTTCAGGATTGTCGAGGTTGTTGTATTCGTTCCAGCGTTCCTCCGACCAAAGCTCGATGCGGTTACCCACGCCCACGAACACGACGCCTTTTTTGATGTCGGCGAATTTTCGTAAGGACGGATCGAGAATGAATCTTCCCTGATTGTCCTCTTCCGGCTGATCGATGGATGCGAAGAAGGTTCTTGCGGTCTTCTGATTCTGTTTGTCGCCAAACGGAATGGAAGCCAGTTTGCGCTGAATTTCTTCGATTTTGTCGGGAGCGAAAATGAACAGGCATCCGCCGACGCCGCGGCTTACGATGAAGTCGCTGCCGAGCGCGCTTTTCAGCTTGCACGGAATGCGAAGTCTGCCTTTTGCATCCATTTGGTGATTGTACTTACCAAAGAAATACATTGCTCCTCTCCTTGTCGAATTATTTTGTAGTTTAATAATATCATAGATATTTTTCAGACGCAACCACTTTTACCCACATTTTTGTAATTTTTCGAAAATTTTTTTGTCATTTTTATTCTATTTGACCAAATTGCGGCATTATCTGCCGATTTCACACCGTTTCAGGCAGTTTGCGCCAAAAAAGCGTGGTGGTTACGCCTCCCTGACTTTTTCGAAAAATCACCCCATTTTATGCGTTTGACCTGATTTTTGTTACGCCGAAAGCGCACCTCGAAAACAAAATTTCAACCGCCGAAAATCCGCCGTTTTTTGCATAAATTTCATCGCACGAAAAACCGCTCGGATTTTTGTCAAATCCGAGCGGTTATATTATGGTTAATAGGAGCATATAATTATATTTATATTATATAGGCGTTTCTTCGGTTTTTACGTCGGTGTCGTAGAGCAAAATCAGCTTGTTGTCAACCTGATCGCAGCTGGTGATATAATAGTCCACTCCGTCGCGATTGACCACGGGAAGAACTCGGCTGTTTTTTCCGTGCAGGTGGCCGTAAACCACTTTCTTTGCGCCGGAGGCCGAAAAGATTTTCGTCAGCTCCGATTCGTCGAACTTCACGTTGAACGGCGGGTAGTGAATAAGCCCCACCGGAACGTCGCCTTCCGACAGCTGTTTCTTCATATCTTCAACCGACATCGTGAGCCGCAAAATCTCGTGCTCGTAAATTTTTCGGTCGGCCTCCGAAGTGTCTTTCGTCGGAATCACCCAACCGCGCGTTCCGAAAAACACGAAGCCGTCAAGCTTCACCGCGTTGTTCTGAATAGGGTAAACCCCGTATTCCGAAACCATGGATTTCACTTTGCCGAGGCTGGACCACCAGTAGTCGTGATTGCCCTTCACGATGACTTTTCTGCCCTTAAGCTTGCCGATTTGGACAAAGTCTGCCTTAGCGTCGTCGATTTTCATGCCCCACGACAAATCGCCGGCCAGAAGAACTATGTCTTCGTCGGACACTTTTTCGTTCCAATCCTCGACGATTTTTTCCCAATAGCCTTCCCATGCGTCGCCGAAAACGTTCATCGGTTTGTCGGTTGAAAACGAAAGATGCAAATCGGATATAGAAAAAACTTTCATATTACCTCTTTATTATGATACCACGTTTTTCGATTCTTTTCAAGAAAATACGTGCGGTTTTTGCGGCAAAGTAACACAAAAACCTCCGTCGTCATAAAATACAGCAAAGCCATATAGGAGGTAAAATATATGTCGTTCAACTGCAACACGAATTCAACAAGAACGCCGGGGCCTATAACGGGAAATCCCGTGAACGGTCTTTGCGAAAAAGCGTGTATACATGTGTCCAGAGTGTTTGACGCTTGCATAAATCAACAACCGCTCGAAGGATATACTCTCACGCTCACAAACCCTAACCCGTCTACATACGTTGCTCCGCTGACGTTTGTAAGCGGCAGATCAACCACCACGACAGGGACGATAACCGCCCTCACCGTAACGCCGCTTGCGGATCAACCGAACTACAGCCGCGTGCAGATAACCGTGGACGTTCCGGTTGCCGTGGCCTACACCGACGCAAACGGCACGGCGGGCACGGCAACGGGCGTTATAACAAGAACGCTCGACATCGTGATGCGCTTCCCTCAGGCAAGCATATTCCCTGCGGCGGTAACTGCAAAGGTGAACGCGGTCATTGCGTCGGGAACTTACGTAAGCGACCTCACCTTCACGGTAACTTGCTGCGTCGTCGTGATGCTGAAGGTGGAAGGCGACGTGGAGCTGGTGGTCCCTACCTACGGCTATTGCCAGATTCCGGAATGTCAGCCTTACACTCAGGAGGTTTGCACGGGCGTATTCGACGCACCGCTTTTCCCGAGAAGCTAATAAAAACACAATATCCCACCGTTTTCGGTGGGATATTGTTCTATTTTAGCCCGTTTTTCAGAGCAATCAGCCCAAAATTTGGTCTATTCTGGCAAAAATTTCTTCCTTGCCCGTCTTTTTCAAGCTGGACACGACGATGACGTTTCCCTCGCCCATACACAGCTCGTTAGCAATCATTTTCTTGCTTTTCTGCTGTTGCATACGGCTGAGTTTGTCGGCCTTGGTGGCGACGACTGTGAACGGAATGTTGAAGTGATAGAGATAACCCAAGAGCATTTTGTCGTCCGCAGACGGCGTGTGGCGAATGTCCAAAAGCACGAAAACGTGCTTAAGCGTCGGGCTTTTCTGAAGATAACCTTCAATCATTTTGCCCCACTTGGCCTTCTCCTCTTTGGACACTCTTGCAAAGCCGTAGCCAGGCAAATCGACAAGCAAAAACTCGCCGCCGTTGATGTCGAAATAGTTTAGAAGCCTCGTTCGCCCCGGCTCCGAAGAGGTTCGGGCGAGCTTGCCGTTTGAAGTTATGAAGTTTATGAAGCTGGATTTTCCGACGTTGGATTTCCCCGCAACGGCAATTTCCGCCTTATCGTAAGACGGCAATTTGTCGCTGTCGGCGACGGATATAACGAATTTTGCGTTTTTGATTATCATAAGTTGTTTATCGCAATTTCAAACACTTCGGAAACGTGCTCGACGGGAACTATTTTCAGCTCCGCCCTGACGCTTTCAGGAATGTCCGTGAGATCCTTTTGGTTTTCTTTAGGAATGATGACGGTTTCGATGCCCGCGCGGTTTGCGGCAAGCATTTTTTCTTTCAGGCCGCCGATCGGAAGCACTTTGCCCCTAAGAGTTATTTCGCCCGTCATGGCAACGCTGCTCTTCACACCCTTTTCCGTCAGCGCCGAAAGCACGGCGGTGGCGATTGTGATGCCTGCCGACGGGCCGTCCTTAGGAATCGCTCCCTCCGGAACGTGGATATGAATGTCGTGAGTTTTGAAAATTTCGTCCGAAAGACCGAATTTTTCTTCGTTCGCGCGGATATAGGTTACGCCCGCCCTCGCAGACTCCTTCATAACGTCCCCGAGATGCCCCGTCAGAAGCAAATCGCCTTTTCCCGGAATCAGACTGACTTCGATGGACAGAATTTCGCCGCCGACGCTCGTCCAGGCAAGCCCCGTTGCGGTGCCGATTTCGTCCTTGTCCGCCTTCGGCGTTTCCAAAAACTTCTTCGGCCCGAGGTACGACGAAAGATTTTCGGAGTTCACGAAAATTTGTTTTTCTTTTCCGCTCTCCACAAATTCCCTTGCGGCCTTGCGCATAACTTCGCCTATCGCCTTTTCAAGACCTCTCACGCCGCTCTCTCTGGTGTAGAAACGAATGACGTCCCAAAGTACTTCGTCGGAAAGCTCGAACTTGTCGCTCGGCAAACCGTTGATTTTCAGCTCCTTCGGCACTAGATGTCTTTTGGCAATCTGGAACTTTTCTTCGGGCGTATAGCCGCTCATTTCCACGATTTCCATTCTGTCGTAAAGCGCAGGAGGTATGGTTTCGGCGCTGTTAGCCGTGGTGATGAATATGACGTTCGACAAATCGAACGGGATTTCCAGATAGTTATCTCTGAATGAATTGTTCTGTTCCGGATCCAGCACCTCCAAAAGCGCGCTTGCGGGATCGCCCCTGTAGTCCGAAGCCAGCTTGTCGATTTCGTCAAGCAGGAACACCGGGTTCATGCTGCCCGCTTGTTTTATTCCCGTTACGATACGGCCGGCCATTGCGCCTATGTAAGTTTTTCTGTGACCGCGTATTTCCGCTTCGTCGTGAACGCCGCCCAGACTCATGCGAACGTATTTTCTGCCGATTGCGTCGGCAATGCTTTTCACAACGCTGGTTTTGCCCACGCCCGGAGGCCCCACCAAACACATTATCGGCTCGCGATTGTCGGAGGTAAGCGACTTGACGGCGATGAATTCCATAATTCTGTCCTTCACCTTCTCGAGGCCGTAGTGCGCTTCGTCCAGAACTTCCTTGACGTGTTTAAGGTCAAGCTCCTCTTCGGTTTCGACGCCCCAAGGCAGCTCCAGAACGAAGTCGAGATAGTTTCTCGTCAGCGCATAATCCGGACTGGACGGCGACATATTGTTGCCGCGTTCCAGATCCTTTTTGAGCTTGTCCTTATATTCTTTTGCAACGGGGAGTTTGTCGATTTTCTTTATGTATGCCGAATCTTCTTCGCCCTCGCCGAGCTCTTCCTCTATCGCGCGCATCTGTTCGCGCAGATAATACTCTTTCTGACTGTCGTCGATGCCGTCCTTGACCTTTTGCATAATCTGACGGTCGATTTCGGCAATCTTCATTTCGTTTATAAGAGTGTCGGTGAGTTTTTCCAGCCTTTCTTCCAAGGAAGAAAGCTCCAGAAAAGCCTGCTGCTCCTTCCGCAAAAAGACGTGCGCCGCCTGATAGCAAAACACGTTGGCGTTTTCTTCGTCCAAAATGGCGGCAAGCATTTCTTTCGGCATGGCGTCGGTGAGCGGCGAAGGCGCGGAAACTATTTCTTTCGCACGTCTGAAATACGCTTCCGCTTTCGGCGTTACGGCGTTTTTGTCGCGGACGGTCGCAAACGAGGAAACGTAAAAAGGTTCCTCCTGAATGTATCCCGTAAGTTTGATTTTCTTTTCGGCAGTAACGACGATTCGTTTTATTTCGTCCGGCATTGCGGCAACCTGCACCACCTTTGCCAGAACGCCGATTTCGCATATTTCGTTCGGGTTCGGGTTTGGCGTGGCGTTAGATTTCTGACTTGCCAGCAAAACGTAGCCGCCGGTGTTTTCCACCGCATCGGCAAGCGCGGCAAGACTTTTCGGTCTGCCGACGTCAAAATGAACTGTCGTTTGAGGAAAAACCGTTAATCCCCGCAAAGGGATTAACGGCAAAAAGGTGTATTTAGCCATACTTCTCCTAGGCGATTTCCTTCCTGACAACGTCAGGCTGATGCTTGTTAAGCACGGTGTCGCCGTTTACGATAACTTTTTTAATGGTCGGATCGGAAGGGATTTTGTACATAATGTCCAGCATAACGCCTTCCAGAATGCTGCGCAATCCTCTCGCGCCCGTATGCAGGCCGATTGCTTTGTCGGCAACCGCACCCAGCGCGTCGTCGGTTATTTCAAGCTCGACGCCGTCAATGGAGAACAATTTCTGATATTGTTTGACAAGGCTGTTCTTCGGTTCTTTTAAGATTCTGACCAAAGCGTCCCTGTCGAGTTTGTCTATGCCGACAATGATCGGAACGCGGCCCACGAACTCCGGAATAAGGCCGAATTTGATGAGATCGTCCGGTTGAATTTCGGCGATAAGCTTGCTGTAGTCCCTGCCTTCTTCGGTTTTGAGGTTGGCTCCGAAACCGAGGCTGCTGTTGTCGCGGCGTTTGTCGATGATTTTTTCAAGGCCGACGAATGCGCCGCCGAGGATAAACAGAATGTCGGTGGTGTCTATCTGATAAAATTCCTGTTGCGGGTGTTTTCTGCCGCCCTGAGGAGGAACGGAAGCCACCGTGCTTTCCAGAATTTTCAGAAGCGCCTGCTGAACGCCCTCGCCCGAAACGTCGCGGGTGATGCTGACGTTTTCGCTCTTTCTTGCGATTTTGTCGATTTCGTCGATATAGATGATGCCCTTTTCCGCTCGTTTGATGTCGCCGTCGGCGGCCTGAATGAGCTTGAGAAGGATATTTTCGACGTCCTCGCCCACGTAGCCCGCTTCGGTAAGCGTGGTAGCGTCGGCCACGGCGAACGGAACGTTCAGAATTCCGGCCAAGGTTTTTGCAAGAAGAGTTTTGCCGCAGCCCGTAGGCCCCAGCACCAGCACGTTGCTTTTGTCGAGAACCACCGAGTCGTCGGAGTCGGCCTTTTGCCCGATGCGTTTATAGTGATTGTAAACGGCGACGGACAGCACTTTTTTGGCCTCGTCCTGACCGATGATGTATTCGTCCAGCTTGCCCTTAAGCTCCTCCGGAGTCAGCAAATTGACTTCGGACGAAAGCCCGTCGGGAGTTTCCTTGAAATAAGAACGCAGGATGTCGTTGCAAGTTTCTATGCAGTCGTTGCAGATGGCAACGCCGTCCGGACCGGAGATAAGTTTTTCCACCTTATCTTCGCTCCGTCCGCAGAATGAACAATAAAGTTTTTCGTCTAACAAGTTACGCTTACCTCTTACTTCCTGCGGTCGAAAACTTCGTCGATAAGGCCGTAGGCCTTAGCCTCGCTTGCGGACAGGAAATTATCTCTGTCGGTATCGACGATAATCTTGTCCAGAGGCTGACCGGAGTTCTCCGCCAAAATTTTGTTGAGCCTGGATTTGGTTTTCAGAATATGCTCCGCGTGGATAGCGATGTCCGACGCCTGTCCCTGAAAACCGCCCAAAGGCTGGTGAATCATGATTTCGCTGTTAGGGAGCGCGCAGCGTTTGCCTTTTGCGCCCGACGACAGCAAAAACGCGCCCATGGAAGCGGCAAGCCCGATGCAGATGGTTCTGACGTCGCACTTGACGTAGTTCATGGTGTCGTAGATTGCAAGCCCTGCGGTAACGCTGCCGCCCGGGCTGTTGATATACAAACTTATGTCTTTTGAGGAATCTTTCGCTTCGAGGTAAATGAGCTGCGCAACGACGGTGTTGGCCACTGCGTCGTCGATTTCGCCGGTGAGGAAAATAATCCTGTCCTCGAGCATTCTGCTGTACAAATCATAACTACGTTCGCCTCTGTCGGATTGCTCCACGACGTACGGTATGAGTGCGTTTCGCATATATATGCCTCCTTTTCGGCAAGTTTGCCGTTGATTTAATGTCGTTATTCGTTATTTAACGATGGTGTTGTTCGCTTTCAGGAAACCGAAGATTTTGTCGGTTGCAAGGTTGTTGACGATGTAGTTGAGTTGACGTTCGTGCATATCCTTGGTGTATTCTTCAACGGTCTTTTTGGCGCCGTCGGCGAATTCCTTGATTTTGACGTCCACTTCTTCTTTAGTCGGTTCGAGATGTTCGGCGCTTATGAGAGCTTCCATAACCAGTCTGGATTTGACGGTTTTTTCGGCTTGTTCCCTGAAGTCCTTTCTGACGGCTTCCATGGTGGTGCCGAGCATTTCGAGATATTTATCCAGCTGCATGCCCTGATACATAAGCTGATATTGCAATTCCTTAAGTCTTTCGTCGATGGCTTCTTCAACCATTTCGTCAGGAACTTCCACTTCGCTGCCGCCCGCAATGAGTTCGACGAGGTCGTTTTCGACTTTTTCGTCCGCGCGCTGATCGGCTTCGTGTTTCAGTTGTTTTTTGATGTCTTTCTTGTATTCGTCCAAAGTGTCGAATTCGGAAACGTCTTTTGCGAATTCGTCGTTGATTTCAGGCATTTCTTTGGCTTTGATAGCTTTCACTTTGCAAGCGAAAACGGCTTCTTTGCCGGCAAGCTCTTTGGAGCCGTAGTCTTTAGGGAAAGTAACCTTAACGTCCTTCTCTTCGCCGACTTTGAGGCCTTCGAGTTGCTCTTCGAAACCCGGGATAAAGGTGCCGGTGCCGAGGCCGAGGTCGTAATCTTCGGCGTGGCCGCCGTCGAATTCCACTCCGTCAACGCTTCCGGTGAAGTCGATGGTGACGAAATCGCCCTTCCGGCTTGCTCTGTCGTCCTTAACTTCGACGAGGCGGGATTGACGATCCTGCGCGAGCTTGAGTTCGGCTTCGATCATGGCTTCGGTGATGCGGACTTTGTCGCGTTTGACTTCGAGGCCCTTATATTGTCCGAGCTTGACTTCCGGTTTGACGGTCACGGTTACGCTGAAGGTAACGCCGTTGTCCTGGAAATCCATAATGTCGGCTTCCGGACGTCCGACGGGAACGAGTTCGGTTTCTTTAGACAAAACTTCGTCGTAATATTTCGGTAAAATGATATCCAAAGCGTCTTCGTAAAATACGCCTTTTCCGTAGGTTCTTTCCAGAACGCTCTTCGGAACGTGGCCCTTTCTGAAACCTTCGACCTGATACTTATGTTTGTTTTTGGCATAAGCTTCGTCGATGGCGGCGTCGAGTTCTTTCTCGTCGACTTTGATAACGAATTTTACTCTGCTTTTTTCGAGTTTTTCAACTGTGTAGTTCATATTGTCCTCCAAGACGTGTAATCTCATAATAAGTTAGTAAATTATATCATAGCAAAATTTATTTTGCAAACGAATATGACGGCAATTTATTTGCTTTTCAAAAAAAACCGAATTTTTTTGTCGAAACCGTCCTTTGCGGCAAGGTCTGCGGCTTTTTGGTTGCAAAAAAGCAAACGACGTTGTATAATATAAAAAAACTTTTCGAGGTGTTTATGCCGTCGGATCTTATGACCTTAAGGCCGCTCGCTCTGGAGCTGAACGACATTTTATCGGGCGGAAAGGTGGACAAAGTGAATATGCCCGAAACCGACGAAGTGCGTCTGCAAATCAGAGTCGGGGGCGAAAATCTGGTGCTTACGGCGTCGGCAAACCCGACTTCGCCGAGACTGCATCTGACAAAAACCAAAAAGGAGAACCCTATGGTTCCTCCCGCTTTTTGCATGCACCTTCGAAAATATCTGATTTCCTCAACCGTAACGTCCGTCGAACCGCTCAAGGACCGCGTGGTGAAAATCACTTTTTCGGGACGGAACGAGCTTAAGGACGTCACCTGCTACCACCTCTACGTCGAAATTATGAACCGCTACAGCAACCTCGTTTTCACCGACGAAAACGACGTGGTTACCTCGGCCCTGAAAACCGTCGGCATCGAGGACAACGTGCGCCCCGTCATGTCGGGACTTAGATATACGCCACCCGTTCAGCAAAAAGTGAATACAGACGATTTCGAAGCGGTAAAATCTTTGATTTTAAGCTTCTCCGGCGACAGCCTTGCGGGCTTTTTGACAAAGCGCCTTAACGGCGTTGCGAAAATAACCGTGGAGGAAATTCTGAAACGCGCCGATTTTTCGGGCGAAGTGAACGAACAGACCGCCGAGCGTATAGCTTTATGGGCGCAGAAATTCTGGAATGCGTACGGAACGGAGCTGTTTTGCCCGTCTAAAACCGAGGTTCCCGCTCCCGACTTTTTCTTCACTCCGTACGACGGGTTCGACTGCTCGCCTTGCAAAACCCTTAACGAAGCCGCGGACCTTGCTTTTTCCTACGCCGACAAGTGCGCCCGAACCAAACAAAAAACCAAAAAACTTGTGGACGCCGCAACGAGGTTTAAGGACAAATGCCTGCAAAAAATCGAACTGTCGGACAAAAAACTCTCCGAGTGCGAAAAAGCCGACGAATATAAAGTCAAGGGCGATCTTATCCTCGCAAACGTCTGGAAAGTGAAAAAAGGCGACGAAGTTTTAAGCACCGAAAACTGGTTCAATCCGTCTTCCCCTCTCGTCGAAATCAAGCTGGACGGAAGGCTCACCCCGGGCGCAAACGCAAACAAATATTTTCAAAAATACCAAAAACTGAAACGCGCCAAATCCGTAACCGAAACGCAAAAAGCCGAGGCCGAAGAGCTGTTGGACTACGCAAACGGAATTTTGGAGGCGCTCGGCCGCGCCGAACCGGACAAGAGTCTTTCGGACATCGAGCAGGAGCTTCAGAACGTCGGGGCGATAAAGCTGCCGAAAAATCAGAAAAAGCCCAAAAAAGAACCGCCTTCCAAGCCTTACGTCTACGAGTTCGAGGGCGTGAAAATCATGGCGGGCAAAAACAATTTGCAAAACGAAGCGCTGACCTTCAAAACGGCTTCTCCGTCGGACGTGTGGCTGCACGTCAAAGCGGAACACGGAAGCCACGTAATCGTCTTTTCTTCCGCCCCGCCTGAAAGCGTTCTGACCTTTGCCGCCGAAATTGCCGCCGCGCTGTCGTCGGCTTCGATGTCGGACAAAGTCGAGGTTGACTTCACCAAACGGAAAAACGTCAAAAAAATCCCCGGGAAGCTCCCCGGCAGAGTAACCTACGCCTCTCAAACGACGCTCGTAGTCAAGCCCGACAAACATCAGACCTTTCTCGTTTAGGCCGAATTTCAGAATAGTTTACGCAAAAAAACCGCCGTTTTCGGCGGTTTTTAGATTTCGTCGTTTATTTTTGAGTTTTCCGAAGTTTTTCCAGAACCTTCTCGAAATAATCGGGAAGTGGCGCGGTAAACGTCATCGTTTCTCCTGTCGTAGGATGCGTGAAAGTCAGTTTATAAGCGTGAAGAAGCTGCCCTTTAAGGCCAAACTCGTTGCTCCCGCCGTACACCGGATCGCCCGTTACCGGATGATGCAGAAACTTTGCGTGAACCCTTATCTGATGCGTGCGGCCGGTTTGCAGATTAAACTCCATAAGCGTGTATTTGCCGAAACGCTCCAGCACTTTCCACTCGGTAACCGCCCTTCTGCCGCCCTCTTGAACGGCCATTTTTTTGCGATCCTGCGTTGACCTTGCGATCGGCTTGTCGACGATTCCCTCGTCCTCTTTTATATTGCCGTCCACAAGCGCGACGTATTGCCTTTTTGCGCTCTTTTCCGCAATCTGTTTGGCAAGATTTTTGTGCGCTTCGTCGGTTTTTGCAACCACCAAAAGCCCCGAAGTGTCCTTGTCTATGCGGTGAACTATGCCGGGCCTTGCCACTCCGTTTATGCCGCTTAAAGAGTCGAGCCTGAAAAGCAACGCGTTCACGAGAGTGCCGCTTTCGTTGCCGTTTGCGGGATGCACCACCATGCCCTGCGCTTTGTTTACGACGGCAAGCTGATCGTCCTCGTAAACTATTTCGACGGGAATGTCCTCGGCTTTTGCGTCAAGCGGTTTTGCGTCGGGTATTTCGATTTCCACTTCGTCGTCGTATTTTATGGCGTAGCCCGACTTCGTAACGGTTTTGCCGCCCACTTTGACGAGGCCTTCCTCAAGCATATTTTTTATGCGGCTTCTCGTAAGTCCCGTGACGTTTTCGGCCAGAAACACGTCGACGCGCTTTCCCGCGTCCTCTTTTTCCGCAACGAAAAAAAGCCGCTCCATCAGTCGTTCCCCTCGCTGTCCGAGGTTTTTTCCGCGGTATTTTCGCCAAAATTTTCCGTTTGTTCTTTGATTTTTTCGGCCTTGCCCTCGTTAATCAGCGAAATAACGAGCGAAATTATGACGAGCGCCGCGCCCACGGTTATGAAGCTGTCCGCGACGTTGAAAATCGGAAAATCCATAAACACCGTCGAAATGAAATCTCTGACGTAGCCGAAAACTATTCTGTCGTACACGTTTCCCAAGCCGCCCGCCGCGAAAAACACTATGCCCAGCCGCAAAAGCTTGGATTCCTTTTTGATGAAAAACAAATAGACGATAAGCACCACGGAGCAAATCGCGGAAAACACGGTCAGCAAAACCGTGTTGTCGCTGAGCATGCTCCAAGCGCCGCCCGTATTTTCGGAGTACCGAAATTCCAACACTCCTTTTATGACCGTTATGGTGCGTTCGGCCACCCCGTTCGACACGCCCAAAGCCGAAACAACGGCGTATTTGGAGGCTATGTCTGCCGCAACGATAAGCACCAGAACGATGATTTCATACAAAAACATTATCTTTTGTCCTCTACGTCCCTGCGAATCTGGTCGACCGGAACGGTGATGTTGACGCCTGCCGGCGTGAGAAGGAAAATCGTTTTGCTGATACGCTGCATATTGCCGCTGAGGGCGTAGATTGCGCCGCTCATAAAGTCAACTATCCTCTGCGCGCCGTCGCCGCCGATTTTGCCAAAGTCGATGATGACGGGTTCGTGGCGTTTTAGGTGGTCGATGAGGGTTTGCACGTCGGCGTAGGTTTTAGGACTGTAGATAAGCACGTTAGAGCCGAGGCCCTGCATCGGCACTCCGTTCATGCCGCCCTGCGGCCCTGCGGGGCGTTGCGGTTGCGGCGCATAGCCGCCCGAAACGGGATAGGAAGAAGGAGCCTTCGGCGGAACGTTTGGGTTTGAGTAATACCTCGGCTGCACGGAAGCAGGGTTGCCGATAGGCGGCAAATCGCCCGTCAGATCCTCCCTTATCGGCTGAATGTCGTCCAGCCTTCTGCCGTAGCCTCTGTAGCCGCGATCTCTGCCTCTTTCCCTATCTTCGGAAGAATCGCCGAATTCGCCTCTCGAATAGCGCTCGTCAAAGCTGTTGCCTTCGTTAAAAGAAAAGCCGCCTCGCCTGTCGTTTTGCGACGAGTTGTCGTCTTCTCTGCGACGTCTTTCGTCCGAATTTTCGTTCCAGAATGCCATGTTTCCTCCCTTTTTCGCCCGAAACGGCGAACGTTTGTGATTATTTCTATAATAAAACATGATAACACATTATTTGCCAAAAATCAAGTTTAACTTTCAATTTCTGCCCGAAAAAGACGTCTTTTTTCAAAATACTTTCAAATTGAAAGGGCGAGCCGACTCGGCTCGCCGCTTTCACAGAAGGTAACATATATTAAGGCACCTAAAAACCGACTTCCGCGCTTACTTTCGTCGGTTCCTCGTCCACTGCCTCGATTTTTGCCGCCGAAACCTCGAACGCGGTTTTGAGAACCTGTTCTTCACCCTGCATTTTGGTGTAGTTTCGACTTTGAATGCGGCCCGTAACCGCAACCTTTTGCCCGACCGCAAAATCACCCGCAAAGCGCGCGTTTCTGCCCCAGCAAATCATCGGGATATAATCGCTTTTGTTGTACGCGCGGTTTATCGCAAGCAAAACGTCGCATATTTCACGCCTGAAAGGCGTCGTCCTGTAAACCGGTTTTTTGCAAACGTAACCGACGAGTTCGATGACGTTCGGATTTTTGGAGTAGTCGTTTTCGGGAAGCTCTCTGGCAAAAACCGTAAGCATAAGCTTGCTTCTGCCGTCCTCTGGTTTGTTGTAACTTCTGAACTGCCCCGCAACCGTAACCACCGATCCCACCGACAAATCGGCGTCTTTCATTATCCTTTCGCTTATCGTAACGGGTATCATATCTTCTTCGCCCGACAATCTCGATATTGCCAAAGTGAATTCGTAAAACCCTTCCCCCATAACTTCGTGCGAGAACTGCGGTTTTGCCACCACCGCTCCCCTAAGGTACGCTTTGTTGTTTGCCATCTCGTTGTAGTTCATAAATTCCTCCACTAAACTTTGTTTAACCGCTGTGTTCCGTCGGGGCCTATGACGTAGTTTTCCGTATAGACCAACTCGGACAGTTTGACGAATTTGTAGCCCTTGTTTTTCAGCGCCGTAAGCACCAGAGGCAACGCTCCGAGGATGTTGTCGCTGTTGTTGTGAAACAGAATGATCGAGCCGTTTTTCGCGCCTTTAAGCACTCGGGTTGCGATTGCTTCTGCGGAAAGACCTTTCCAGTCCAGACTGTCCACGCTCCACTGCACGGCGATCATACCCTGCTTTTCCACGCCTTCGACCAGTCTGTCGTTGTAGTCGCCGAACGGCGGGCGGAAGAACTTGGGGGTGCAGCCGGTAAGCTCCTCGATCCGGCGGTTGACCGACAGAATTTCTTCCTCGATTTTTTCCGCCGAAAGCTTGCTCATCTCCAGATGGTGGTCGCTGTGATTTCCGATTTCGAAACCGTTTTCCCTTATCATCACCGTTTCCTTCGGAAACGCGTCAATCCAGAACCCCACCAGAAAGAAGGTTGCGTCCGCGCCGAAATCGTTCAGCGTTTTCACGATGCCCGCCGTTTTATCCGCACCCCAAGCCGCGTCGAAAGTCAACGCCACGACTTTTTCGTCCGTTTCAACGCCGTAAACGGGGAGCTTACGCTTCTTTCCCGAAACGGCCTCGACGACTCCTCCGAAAGCGCATGCCACAGATAGCGCAACCGTCAGCGTCAAAAGCGCAAGCGCCGTCAGAATCTGTCTTTTTTTTATCACCCAAATCATAGCGGTTACCTCAAATTCTACAACCAAAAATTTTGAAAAGCGCATCGGTTGTTGTCGAAAAGAGCGTGTTTTTGCCGCCTTTTGTCGGCCGAGGGCTTTTGTAAATCCTATTCCCGAAAAAACCGAAATATGCAAAAAAAAGCCCGACCGCTTTCGGTCGGGTGAAAAATCGTTGTTATTTGAAATATTTTATGCCGGCTTCGTAAATTTTCGTTTCGAAGCACTCGCCTTTCACGTCAAGATTTGCGGGGATATGGCAAATGCGACCGAGGATCCTTCCGTCGGGCGACGTAAGCCCCTCGACGGCGTTGAAGCTTCCCGTAGGATTGTCGGGATAATCGGAAGCCGCCATGCCGTTTGCGTCCACAAACTGCGTTGCGACGAGTCCGTCGGCCATAAGCGAGGAATAGTCCTCTGCCGACATTTCGACTTTCACGGCGTCTCTGAAAACCGCGGCGGAAAAAACGTCGCCCACCACTTCGCGGTTGAACCACGGCGACAGATTGCCGGAAATTTTCACCTTGGCAAGGCTGTTCTGACATTCTCTTTCGGCCGGCAGAATTTTGATCGGGTTCATTTTAGGAAGCGTCAGCTTTTCAAACGGAAGCAATCCCGACTTAACGAGAGCCGAAAAGCCTCCGCCGACGCCGAGAATCAAACCTCCCGCGTCAAGCATCTGCATAACCGCATCTCGCACGCGTTCGTTGACAAGAAGCGCCGCCACCTTTTCCGACGAAAAACACAATATCTGGCTTGCCGCCACCTGTTTCGCAAAATTTTTGAGCGAAGCGGAAAGCTCGGTTTTGTCTAAAGCGGACATTCTGATAAGCTCTGGTTTCCCTTTTGCGGCCAAAAAACCTTCATAAAGATCTTTTACCTCCGACGCGTCCGAAAAATACGGCACGGCAACCTTCGCCTTGACGGGTTTTCCGATATAAACCGATTTGTTGCTGAAGCCCATCCCTTCGGTCCTTAAAACGTCGGCGGAAAAATCGCATTTCGGATAGAACTTTTTCCAGTACAGCTCGTATGCGGCTTTTGCAATTTCCATGCTGACGACGTCGTCGCCGAAAATCACTTGCGGGTTGTCTATGACCTCGCCGATTTCGATGGCCGCAAAATTCGGTTTTTTAGGCGCGGAGATTATTACGTCTCCGTAAAACGGCGCAAAAAGTTCGGGCGCGGAATTTTTGAAATAAACGCCTTTCCCTTCCGCCATTGCGCCGATTATCGCCGACACCGCGGCGCCGCCGTCCGCAACCATTCTTGCGGCAAAAATTTCGCCTTTGTCCATTGCTTCGGCAACCGATTTCAAAATCATCGAAAAGCTTTTGAAATCAGGGGTTTTATCTTCGGTCCTCGGAAGATGCAGAAGATAGAGCTTGGAACTCACAAAAAAGCTTTCCGCGCGCTTTTTTTCGGGAGAAGTTTTTGCAACCATTGCGGCAAAATCCGCGCCGATTTCCGAAAAACCTATGCCAAGTTCTTCCGCAAGATTTTTTGCGGCGGGCGATGCGAAAAGTTTTGCTTCACAGGCCAAATCCGCGCCCGCAAAAACCGCGTTCTCCAAAGCGAGAACGGCGTTATATTCGGCGTCGTAACGATTGTCTGCCGAAATCAAAAATTCTCTTCCGCTTTTTTCGAATTTCACTGCGCCAGACGGCACCGTTTGCCCTTTCCCGCAAAATGCGGAATATCCCTTCTCGAGCGACGCAAACGATTTTTGAAGCTCCGCGCAAACACCCGTATTTTTGTCCGAAAGCGCAAGGATTGCGGCCTTTCTGACGTCGGCCTCCAAAAGCGTTTTGAATTTCGGATTCACCGAAAAATCTCTTTCGAATTTCGAAGTTTCAAAGCCGACGGAAAGCGCATCGCAGTCCAAAGAGCCGTCGGACACGAAAACCGAAAAGTCGCGGCAAGAAGGCCTTGCAATCGCCGGGCACGAAACCGCTTTTGAAAGAGCGTTCGCTTTTGCAGAAGCAGTATCGGCGGATTTTGCGTAAACGGATAAAATTGCGGCATGCGCGGAAGAATAACCGGCTTTTCCGCAAGTTACGGTGAAGGTCAGGTCTTCGCCTCCGTCCGAGGTCGCCGAAAAACGCACTTCACCAAGCTTTCCCGAGTGTTCGGGAGAAAATTCGATTTGGCCCACAAATTCCGAAAGCAGAGCTTTATTCTCCGTTTTCGTCATATAAACAGTCGTTACCGAAACGTTTGCCTTTGCGTTCTGAAAAGCCAGACGGCAAACGGCGGACAATTCGTCGTCGGTGCCGGCGGCGATTTGCGCCATGTCTTCCGCCCCGAAAAACGGCGAATACTTAGCAAATTCGAACGCCGAAAACATCTTTTCTTCAATTTCCGTCAGCCCCGAAATCTTCACTTCGAAGACCTCATAAACGGTGGCGCCGTTGTAGGTGTAAACCTTGTTTTTGGTTAAATATTTTTTCATATCGTAAGCTCCGTCCATTTGTCGAAAAGCCGTTCGCATTCGGCCTTAACCGTTTCCGCCTCGGCGCTCAGCTCCATAAGTTTTTTGTAGTCCGACACGCATTTTTCCATTTCCGAAACGATTTCCTTTTCCCTGTCTTCAAGCTCTTTTATTCGGCCCTCGAGGGCGGCGATTTCCGCTTTTTTCTTAACTTCCAAGGCTCTGTCGGCTTTGCTTCTGTAGGCCTTTTCGGGGCGTTCCGAAGCAGCGGTTTTTTGGGTTTTTTCCGCCGATTTTGCAGCGGCTATTTCTTCTTTGGCGCACTTTTCGGCCTCCGAAAATTCGTCGAAAGTCCCGCGAAAATCAACCAGATTTTTGTTCGAAATCTTAAGATACCGCTTTGCCAGTTTGTCCAGAAAATATCTGTCGTGCGAAACGAATATAAGCGTGCCGTCAAACTCCGAAAGAGCGTCTTCCAAGGCTTCCCTTGCCTGCAAATCCAAGTGGTTCGTCGGCTCGTCCAAAATCAGCACGTTGGCCTTTTCGGCCATCATAACGGCAAACATCAACCGCGCTTTTTCGCCGCCCGAAAGGTTTTTGACCTTCTTTTGCACGTCCACGTCGGACCCCATAAGAACCATGCCGAGCAGATTTCTTACTTCCGTCTGCGACCACGAAATATGCCGCGACCAAAGCTCAGTCAGCACGGTGTTTTCGCCGTCTAAAACGGCCGCTTCCTGATCGTAGTAGGCAACCTTTGTGCCCTGCCCGAAAACGACACTTCTTTCAGGCTCCGAAAAGCTTTTTACGAGGCGCTTGATAAGCGTCGATTTCCCCGTTCCGTTTGCGCCGACGACGGCCACTCTTTCGCCCTTTTCAACCGTAAACGAACAGTGCTCCAGAAGCGAATTGCCGTCAAACCCCAGCGACAAATCGTCCACCTTAAGCACGAGCTTTGCGGGCTTTTGCGCATAGTCGAACTTGAAGCGCGGCGGCTTGACGTAAACGACCGGTTTTTCGATTATGTCCATGTTGGCCATCTGATGTATGCGACTTTTAGCGCTTTTGGAGGTGGTGGCGCGGACCAGGTTTCTGTCAACGTAGTCCTGCATACGCCTGAGTTTTTCCTGCTGAATTTTGTACTCTTTTTGCCACCTTTCGTAGCGTTCGGCCTTTAACTGTTTGAATTTCGTGTAGTTTCCGCGATAGGACGACACGGTTTTTTCCGTAAGATCCCAAATTACGTTCACGGTTTTATCCAAAAACCGCCTGTCGTGCGAAACGACGAGAATAGCGCCCTTATAGTCCGAAAGATATTTTTCAAGCCATTCCAAGGTGTCGTAGTCCAGATGGTTGGTAGGTTCGTCCAAAACGAGAAGCTCGGGATTTTTCAGCAGAAGCTTTGAAAGCGCAAGCCGCGTTTTTTCGCCGCCAGAAAGCGTGGACACCACCTGATCGTATTTGCCCGAAAAGCCCATGCCGTTCAGCACGGTTTTGACTTTTGTAGTAACCAGGTATCCGTCCTTTGCCCTGAAAAAGTCGGAAACTTTTTCGTACTCCGCGCTTTTAATGCGGTACTCCGTGCCGTCGTGCGGCAGAGCGGCCATTTCATTTGCCAAAGCCTCCATTTTATCTCCCGCAGCAAGCACCTCGGAAAAAACGGAATAGGCTTCGCTTTCGACGGTAAGCTCGCTGTCCATAGCGGCGTTCTGCGGCAGATATCCGACCGACAGTTCGCTTTTTTTCAGAACTTCGCCCTCGTCCGCATGCAAAAACCCGAGCATCAGCTTTATAAGCGTGCTCTTTCCCGATCCGTTGACGCCGACGAGGCCTATGCGGTCGTTTTCGTTCACCGTAACGTCGACGTCTTCGAGAACGGTTACGTCGTCGTAACCGAAGGTTAAGTTGTTAAGCGATATAAGCATATAAAAGATTATACCTCAAAATTTCGGATGTATCAACTAAAAAAGCGTGGCAAAACGCCACGCAAAAAATTTTGACGTTATTTTTCCGAAAAAACGAAATCTTTGATTTCTTCCGGGGTGTCCACCACGGTTTGACCGGTGGCGGAAAGTCTTGTGCGGTCGGAGTGGCCGTAAGTAACAAGCAAAACGTCGGCACCGATGGCTTTGGCCGTGTCGTAGTCGTGAAGGGTGTCGCCGACGAACAATGTGTCGGAAATGTCGGTTTTGCTGTCAGAAATCCACTCTAAAGCGCGCTCAACCTTGCCTTTTGCATAGATGTCGCCGCCACCGAGCACTGCGTCGAAATACTTTCCGAGGCCGAAACGGCATATGTCTTTGTCAAGCATATTCTGCTCGCAGGCGGACAAAATCATCTGTTTTATCCCCGCGTCCTTAAACGCTTCCAGCACTTCTCTTATGCCCTTAACGAGGCCGCTGGAAACCAGCTTTTGATTGTATTTGTCGATGAACTCGTGCGCGAGAACAGGATATGGCTCCTTCGAAAAATCGAAGCCGACGTTTTTATAGTATTTTTCGATCGGAAAACAAAAATGCTTCAGATAGTCTTCCTTGTCCTTGAACTTCGGCATACCGCGCTCCTCGAACATTTCGTTTATGGCGTCGATGCTTATTTCGAAATCGTCCAAAAGCGTGCCGTTCCAATCCCATATCACTCGTTTGTATTTCATTTTTCGCCTCAAAATTTTTTTTGATTATAGCATAATTGCGCTCGCTTTGCAAGCAGAATAAACGGCGGAAGGTCGTTCCGCCGTTCGGTATTTCGATTGTTAAACGTTAAAGCAGCTGCCGCCGATAAACTCGCGCATCAGGGAGTTGCAAGGTATGAGCGATTCGTCCTCGATAGGCTTGAAGTATTTGAGATACTTGATGAGGCGGTTTGCAACCAAATATTGCGGATCGGTGTCCTTGATTTCCTTAAGCGCAGGCAACGCTTGCGTACGAAGTACGCACAGCTCGTAGTACAAGCTGGAATTGAAGACGTAGTCCGCGCCTTCCTGATTCGGGTAAATCCACCTGAATTCGCCGCTTCTGACCGATTGCCACATGTCGATGGTGGCTGCGGCAGGGCTACCCCTGAACTTCATATCTCTGACTATTCTTCTTATCAGCCTCAGATCGGTGATGTTCAAAGGAGAATGGTTGTCGATGTTTATTTGTGCCTGTGGCGCAATGAAAATTTTAAATTTTTGATGCTTCGGAATGCTTGCCGTCAGCTTTTCGTTGAGAGCATGGATACCTTCGATGATAATCGGGCTGTGTTCGTCGACTTTTATCGTGCGGCCGACTTCTCTTTTGCCCGCCTTGAAGTTGAAGCACGGAAGCGTAACTTCTTCGCCGTTTATGAGGGCGAAAAGATCTTTGTTAAACTGCTCGATATCCAGGCAGTTGAGGTGCTCGAGGTCGATTTCGGACAGAGGCACCTTCTGAATTTCGGCGATTTTGGCCTTTTCGAGGTAATAATCGTCCATGGAAATCATAACGGGGTTTATGCCGCGGCTCAGAAGTTCGATTCTGAGGCGGTTGCAGAAAGTGGTTTTGCCGGAGGAGCTTGGCCCCGCAATCCCCACGAGCCTTATGTTTTCGATGTCGCTTTCAATGGCATCCCCGAGTTCGGCGAGCATATCGTTGTGCCTTGCTTCGCACATTTGCACGAATTCCAGCATTTCGCCGTTCTCCACCTTGCGGTTGATGTCGGCTACGGTTTGCAGATTTGCCTTTTTCGACCAGCGGTAAATCTTTTGCAGAGTGCGGCCGTAGGTGCTTTCCTCCACAAATTCAGGGATTTGCGCGCCCAGTTCGTAGCGCGGATATTGAATTATAAGCCCCGGGCTGTACGGCGTGATGCGATAGTTTTTGATGCAACCCGTGGACGGCACCATATAGGCGTTGAGATAGTCGTAAAAACCGCCGCACTTGTAGAGGTGTACGGTGTTTTCGGGACGATATTTCAGCATTTCCATTTTGTCGGCGTAGCCGAAACGAGTGTAGATTTCGCGCGCTTCGTCCAGCGACACGGTGATGCGTTCGATGGGCAGGTTTTCCTTGATTATCCGCCTGACTTCCGCCTTAACTTCGTCGGCGATGCGGGACATGTTGACTTCTCCCTCAACCGCCTGGCAGAAAATCGCCCTCGAAACGTTGTAGCTGAACCTGATTTTCACTTCCGGATACAGCTTGTAAAAAGCCATAGCCGTGATAAACCTCAAGCTCGCTTCGTAGGCTTTGCCGCCTTCGATGTTTTCAAGCCCAAGAAGCTCGATGGCGGCACCGTCGTTCTTCGCGGTCAGACGATAATTGAGTTCCTTAACCTGCGCGCCGATGCGGCACACCGAATAATTGCATTTTTCTTCTTCTTTTACAAGGTCGATAACCCTCGTTCCCTCCGGAACGGAAAGCTCCTCGCCTTTAAGTTTGATTTTTAGCATAAACAAATTCCTTATCATTATATTTTTATTTAACAATATTTCTTGTTAACTTTTATTATACCGCACCTTTTGCCTCTTTGTCAACAGGTGCGTTTTGAGCTTAAACGAAAAACTATTACGAATGTATATGACATTTGCGCGAGTTTTTTTCAAAATAGCTTGAAGTTTTTCTGAAAATAGGTTATACTATGCTTGTCACACAAACTAAATATAGAACGTTATCGGCTCTCTTTTGCGGGGTTATTTATCCTTTTGTCTTTACATACGAATTTGGCAAAATGCAAAATCCACATGTAAGGGCAAAGCTTAAATTTGTTCTATATGGTTTGTGTGACAACAATCGGAGTTTGCATTTTCGGTGTGCATAACTTCGGTTGTGCACACTTTTTGTTTTCAGAGGCCAAATGAAAAAGCGAACTGACAACCAGCCGGAACAACTTTCTCCTCCCGTAGCCGGTTACGAACAAACCGCTCCTCCTCCGTGCGCCGAAACGTCTTGCGCATCCGCAGACGAAAATCAGTCAGACGAAACGTCCGACTGTTTAAGCTACGCTGAATACGACCTTGGGGACGATTTCGACTGCACGTCTTTCAAAATCTGAAGTTTACAAAAAAAAGCAAACCCAAAAGTTTGCTTTTAGTTTTTGTTTAGGTTTAACAATAGCGGCCGCTTTGAAAATTCTTGCCCTGACGGGCAAACTTTGGCTTGCTGTCCTCTGCGCACGCTATTGTTTACACGCTTGCCGTCTGCAAAACGATGACCGTTTTGTACCAAAACCGCTACGCTTCAAATGCTCACGCATTTTGTCATTGTTTTGCGTCATCTGCGCACGCCTCCTGAAAGGCCTTCAGCTTTTCGTCGGCTTTGCTTGTTGTCAGCGATACGGCACCGTATCAGCGGCCTTGCCGCTTTGCAAATTATAAATTTGCAACGGTTCGTCCGTCACGCATCAAAAAAAGACGAGAAACATCTCGTCTTTTTTTGGTGCCGCTGATCGGACTCGAACCGATACGGTGTCGCCACCGAGGGATTTTAAGTCCCTTGCGTCTGCCATTCCGCCACAGCGGCATATTTTGTTTTGTTTTGCCTTTTCCTTGGCGGTTTGGAAGACGCATTGGATGAACATCGTTCATTCGTCTGCCATTCCGCCACAGCGGCATAGGAAGTTTGTCTGCCGTATTTTCCGTCAGACAACGAAAATGATTGTAGCACGACGGACTGTTTTTGTCAACAATTATCGTTTGACTTTTGGGCGCTTTGTTATTTCTTCTTTTTTCTCAGGTCTTCGACGGTGACAGCGGAAATCTGTTTCAAAAAATCCGCGTCGTCCAGATTGTCCACAAGATACATCGTCTTTGCGCCCTCGTACGGCAATGCCTCCGAAAACCCGTAGCGCGCGTTGCCGGCGGTCTTTTTAAGCAAAAACCGATTGTCGAAAATGCCGGCGTAGTAAACGCCTTCGGAATAAACCAGCCACTCGCCCATCATAGGTTTTGCCGTAACAGACGGAACCGCCCTCAAAGCTTCCAGCACAAAATCTTTATATTCTTTCGTAGTTGCCATAAAAACCTCCTGCATTTTTATTATTATACCGCTTTTTCCGAAGATACGCAACAAAGTTTCGCCCAAACCGGTTGCAAAACCGACCGCTTGGGGGTATAATTAGGTATCAAAAAAGAAAATGAGGTTTTTTATGAAGAACTATGCTTTCATAAACGCAAACGTTATCACGGAAAACGCCTCGGATGACGTTCTGAAAAACGCAACCGTCGTCGTGAAGGACGGCAAAATCGCCGCCGTCGGAACGAGCGTACCCGTCCCCGAAGGAACCAAAACCATCGACCTTAAGGGCAAATATCTTATGCCTGGCCTTATCAACCTGCACGTTCACCTTCCGGGCTCCGGCATGCCGAAGGACACCAAAAAACAAAACAAAAAAACCGTCCGCAAGCTTATGAGCAATCCGCTCACTAAATATATCGTCTATAAGCTTTGCGCGTCCTACGCAAAAGTCGACCTTATGTCGGGCGTAACCACCATTCGAACCGTCGGCGGTCTGGACGACATCGACAGCAAAATCCGCGACGCATCCGAAAAAGGCAAGCTTGCAGCTCCGCGCGTCATAGCGTCCAACATGGCCGTGTCCGTCGAGGGCGGCCACATGGCGGGGCTTCTCGCATACGAGGCCAAGGATCCCGAAGACGGCAGAAATTACGTCAGAAAGATTGCCCGAACCAAACCCGACCTTATCAAGCTTATGATAACCGGCGGCGTTCTGGACGCCGAAAAAGAGGGCGAACCGGGCGTTTTGAGAATGAGTCCCGAAATCGTTGCCGCCTGCTGCGACGAAGCGCACAAGCTCGGTTTCAAGGTGGCGGCGCACGTCGAAAGCCCTCTGGGCGTGAAGGTTGCGCTTAAAGGCGGCGTGGACACCATCGAACACGGCGCGGCTTTGGACGACGAGGACGTCGAACTTTTCAAAGCGCATAAAGCGGCGCACGTTCTGACGATCTCCCCCACCGTTCCTCTCTGTATGTTCGAACCGGAAGTTTCGGGCGGCACCGAGCTTCACCGCAAAAACGGACTCGTCGTTTTTGAAGGCATGCTTGACTGCGCCAAAAAATGCCTCTCGGCAGGAGTGCCCGTCGGCCTCGGCACCGACACCGCTTGCCCGTTCGTCACGCATTACGATATGTGGCGAGAATTAGGCTATTTCGTCAAATATTTGAGAGTTTCAAACGATTTCGCCTTAAAAACCGCAACGATCGAAAACGCAAAGATTGCGGGTATCGACAACGTAACCGGCAGCGTCGAAGTCGGAAAATCGGCAGACTTTTTGATCGTGGCCGAAAATCCTCTGGAAGATATTTCTGCCCTGCGCCGCCCCGAAACCGTCGTTTTGAGAGGCAAAATTTACAGCAAACCGAAAGTCAAAAAATTCGAATACGTCGAAAACGAACTCGACAAACATCTTTGAAAAAAGGCTCCGCCAAAGCGGAGCTTTTTCGTTCGTAACCAGACGCATAAAAACAGCGGTCCGTAAAACTAACAGACCGCTGTTTTTTGGCTGTTATGGTCTTAAAAGATGACGCTTTGCTTTTGTAATATTTACAAACCGGAATTTATGTTTCTATATAAAAATATTGCATAGAACTAAAACAATATTCAATAAAATGAGCAAATGCAAAATCATATGATACAAATCCGGAATGAGTTTTGTTTTACTGGCAGGGATAATATGGACGGTATTTTTGAAGCAGTCATTATATCCTTTTAACTTCTTCTCCGAAGCGCCAAAAATAGTATAATACCAATGGCAAAAAAACTGAACGGTAAACCAAAAAAGCAATACTCCCAAAAGGAACCACTTTCCCAAAAAAGGCACTATCCAAAAGGAGATACTTCCTATGCTGAATAAGCATAACATAACAAATTCTGCGCTTTTTATCCCCATGCCATCTACTAAAATGTATTTTCCGAATTTGTACGTGCAAACACACCCGAAAAACCAACAAAACAATATAATTTGAGCAAGAACTGTTGCTGTCGTCACATTTACACCTCCGTAAACTCCGATTTATTGATATAAATATTATACTAATAAATAGGTCGAAAGTCAACCCCACCGGTCCGATTCCGCGCTAAAGGTCGAAAACGGCGTATCGTTTTTCAATATTTCTGATTTTGTGAGGCAAAATCAACTACACCTTTTCACTATTCACTATTACCTATTACTTTCCAAAAGTCAAGAATGCGGATTTTAGTGAAGAGTGAAAAGGTAAAAAGTAAAAATCCCGAACGCTGTTGCATTCGGAATTTTTTGGAGGCACCACCCAGACTTGAACTGGGGGTCAAGGCTTTGCAGGCCCGTGCCTTACCACTTGGCTATGGTGCCGTAAAAAAAGAAATCGCTTTAACACTGGAGCGGGAGACGGGATTCGGACCCGCGACTTCCACCTTGGCAAGGTGGCATTCTACCACTGAATCACTCCCGCATATATTAAACCGATTTCTTTTGTGCTCGTCGGTTTCCCAACGAATTTGCTATTTAATAATACCAAATAATTCCGAAATATGCAAGCTATTTCGCATTATTTTTTGAAAAAGTCCGAAATTTTTAGAAACGCCCGACGTCCTTTATCAGCTCGGCATATTTTTGCAGGTTAAGCTTGTCGATATTTTGCAGCATAAAGTCGCTGTCGTAAACGTCTTCGGCCACTCTTTTTGCGGTTTTGATGACGTCGGTGTCGATCCTTATTGCGTAATTGGAATCGAAGGTGTCGCCGCACTGACGCGTGCCCAAAAAGTCGCCACCGCCGCGCATGTCAAAGTCTATTTCGGCTATGCGGAAGCCGTCGTCGTTTTTCTTAAGCACGGCAAGGCGTTCGTTTTCGTCCGGAGCTTTGGAGTGCAAAAAGCAATAACCTGCCTTATCTCCTCTGCCGACGCGTCCCCTTAGCTGGTGAAGCGTGGCCAGTCCGAAGCGATCGCTGTCCAAAATCACCATGTTGGTTGCGTTCGGGACGTCGATGCCCACCTCCACAACCGTCGTCGAAACGAGAACGTCGATTTTTCCTTCCGAAAATTCGCGCATAACCTCGTCCTTTTTTGCAGCCGACATTTTGCCGTGCAAAAGCCCCAGCCTGACGCCTGCAAGAGGGCCGTTTTCAAGGTCCTCGAAGATGTTTTCGGCAGAATACAAATCCATACCCTCGCTGTCGGTTATCCTCGGGCAAACAACGAACGACTGATTGCCGTCTTTCGCTTCTTTTTTCAGATATGCGTACATATCCGCAAGCTTCTCGTCGGGCACCAAAGCCGTTTTGACAGCCGATTGCGAGCTTCTCTTGTAGATTGTGCTCTGCTTCAGGTCTTCGTAGAGAATAAGCGCCATTGCGCGAGGTATCGGCGTTGCCGAAAGCGTCAGCACGTCGGCAGTTTTTGCGCGCTCGGCAAGCTCGGCTTTTTGTTTGACGCCGAACTTATGCTGTTCGTCGATAACCACGAGGCCGAGGTTAAAAAATTTCACGGTTTTTTGAATGAGGGCGTGAGTTCCGATGACAAAATCCGTTTCGCCGCTTACAAGGCCTTTCAGGACGGCTTTTTTCTCGGCGGCAGGAGTGCTTCCGGACAAATAAGCAATTTTGATTCCAAGCGGCTCAAGAAGTTTTTTTGCCGTTCCGAAATGCTGCGAGGCCAGTATTTCCGTCGGCGCCATCAAAGCCGCCTGATAGCCGCATTTTATCGCAAAGTACACGGCCGCAAACGCCACCACGGTTTTTCCGCTGCCGACGTCGCCCATCAGAATTCTGTTCATATAGTCCTTTCCTTCAAGGTCCGAAAAGATGTCGGAAAGGGCTTTTTTCTGGCTGAAAGTCAGCTCGAAAGGAAGGCTCGACACAAATTCGTTTGCCACCGACGGCGACAAATCGTAGGTAAAATATCGCTTGTTTGCGCCGTTTTTTTGCAAAATTCGGTAGGAAACGATAAGATTTACGGTATCTTCCACCGCCAAACGTCTTTGCGCAGAAAAGCCCTCGGAAACGCTTGTCGGAAAGTGCGCCAAATAGTAGGCCTCCTGCAAATTTTGAAGATTATGGCGCTTTGCCACGTCGTCCGAAACGACGCTTCCCGGTGTGAAGCTTTTAAGCACGGACTTAATCATATTTCTGAACGTGGACTGCGCGATGCTGCCCCTCGTTTTGTAAACTGGCATTATCCCCACCAGATTTTTTCTGGCGTCCGCTCTTTCGAATTGCGGGTTGGCAAGCTCTGCCTTCGAGCCGTCGAAACGGACCTTGCCGAAGAAATAGTACTCGTCCCCCACCTTCACGTTGCCCCTTTGATAAGGCTGATTGAACCAGGTTATAACGATTTTCAAAGCGGAATTTTTGTTCCACAAACCGCGCTTCCCCTCAGGCTCCGTCAAGCATTCGGCATAGGCCTTGAAAAAGCTCATTCCCTTCACTTTCGCAATGCCCGTTACCTTGACGATTTTGAGGTTAAGCAGTAAAAATTGCCCGTCTTCGGCATCATACACCGAGACGGGCTTTGTTAGGTCTATATAGCTTTTCGGGAGATACCCGATAAGGTCGTCTGCTGTGAAGATGCCGAGCTTATTCAGTTTTTGGAGCGAGGCCTTGCCTACGCCCTTTACATCTTCAAGTAGCATTTTTTATTCCAACGAAACGAGATAATAGTAGTGAGGTTGTCCGCCCGGATATGCCGCAACGTCCTGATCTTCGAAAACTTTCGACAGTTCCTCCACGAGACTCTCCGCTTCTTCGTCGGTTACGTCCTCGCCGTAATAGAGGTTGATGGAAACGATTTCGTCGTCGAGCAGCTTTTCGATGGTTTTCTGAACGGTTTCGTTAACGGTTGCGCCTTTTGCAACCACTTTTTTGTCGTCAAGGCCGATGATGTCGCCTTCTTTGAGGCTGAAGCCGTTGATTTTGGTGTTTCTGACTGCGTGAGTGATCTGTCCGCACTTGACGTGATCCGCCGCGGCAGTCATATCACCGAGGTTGTCCTCAACGGAAACCTCCGGATTGTAGGCAACGATTGCGGATATGCCTTGCGGGCAGTTGACGGTCGGGATCATATAAACCTTCTTTTCGGCGAGATCCTTGGCCTGCTCGACGGCAAGAATGATGTTTTTGTTGTTAGGGAAAACGATGACGCTTTCAGCGTTGACCTTGTTGATGGCCGTGAGAATGTCGTAAACGCTAGGGTTCATGGTCTGGCCGCCCTCGACGATGTAGTCCACGCCCAGATCCTTGAATATCGACGCCATGCCTTCGCCCGCGCATACGCTTACCATGCCGACAGGTTTGACGTGTTTCTTCTCTTCCTCGCGCTTTTTGAGGAGCTGACGGTTCTGTTCCATCATATTTTCGATCTTGAGCCTGTCAAGTTCGCCCAGTTTCAAGGCGGCGTTTAAGGCCCTGTCCGGATTGTTGGTGTGAACGTGAACCTTCACCAGACTCAGATCGCCGATAACCAGAACGCAGTCGCCTATCGTCATAAGATAGTCGCGAAGCTTGTCGATGTCGGACAAAGTAACTTTCTTTTTAAGGTTTGTGATGAAATATTCGGTGCAATAGCCGAAATGGATTTCGTCCAGATCGTCCTCGACCATTCTTTCAAAAGCGTCGAGGCTCGGTTTGTCGTCGGCGTCTTCCACGACGTCCGGCATTTCGATGCCGGCAAGAGCGTTGTAGTAGCCCTGGAATATGCACAAAAGACCTTTTCCGCCCGCGTCCACGACGCCCGCCTTTTTTAGAACCGGGAGCATGTCCGGCGTTTTGTTCAAAATGTCCTCGCCTGCCGCGATAACTTTGGTGAAAAAGTCTTCAAAAGTAACTTCTTTGCGGCGTTTGGAAGTGATTTCCAACGCTTTTTCCGTCATCACGCGGAAAACCGTCAGAATTGTGCCTTCTTTCGGCTTGGTAACGGCGCTGTAGGCGATTTCGGTGCCCACCTTCATGCCCTGAGCAAAGTCTTTTGCGGTGATTTCGGTTTTGTCTTTCGCAGATCCCGCAATGCCCTTCAGAATTTGCGACAAAATAACGCCGCTGTTTCCTCTTGCGCCTTTGAGCGCGCCTTTGCTGTAGGCCGCGGCAAGGTCGGAAATGTCGCCCGACGTAACCTGTTCGGTTTCTTTCACTGCGGTTGAAACCGTGTAGAACATGTTCGTGCCGGTGTCGCCGTCAGGAACGGGAAACACGTTGAGCATGTTTACGGTTTTCTTGTTTATTTCCAAAAATTTTGCGCCGCCACGAATCATGGCCGCAAACTTAGTTCCATCTAATTTACACATATACCCTTTTTAGACCCCAGAATTTTCAGACTCGCAATCCGACGACGTTTACGTTAACGTTCTTGACACGCATACCCGTAAAGGATTCAACCGAGTATTTAACCGTGCTCTTAAGCGACTCCGTAACGGCCTCAACCGACACCCCGAGCTTCAGAACGACGAATATGTCGATGAAAATCATGTTGTCTTCGGTCAGCACCCTGATGCCTTGCCCCGGGTTCTGCTTGTTGAAAAGCCGCGATATATTGTCCGTCAATTTACGGCTCACAAGCTCCACGACGCCATAGCACTCGCTTGCGGCATGCGATGCCACGGTGGCGACTGCTTCGTCGGAAATGGTTATTTTACCGTAAATGTTAGACGTGTTTAATGACATTTTATATTCCTTTATATAATCGAAGATAGATTCGATACGTTGACATTTTACAATAAAATCCGAAATTTTGCAACTGTTAGCGCTTAATAATCTTGAAAATATGCGTTATTTTGCTTGCAATTTTCAAAATATAATGGTAAAATATCAGCGTTGTAACAAACAAAGGAGGATTTTTTCTTATGTCCAGAGTATGCAGCGTTTGTCAAAGAGGCCAAATCAGCGGTAACCAAGTTAGCCACAGCCATCGCAAAACACGTCGCAGCTGGGGCGTAAACGTGCAGAAAGTTTCCGTCGTTAAACCGGACGGCAAAATTTCCAGCGAATACGTTTGCACCAGATGCCTGCGCAGCGGCAAAGTTAACAGAGCCTAGTTTTTTATCATGCTACAAACCGCCGGAATCTTCGGATTTCGGCAGCCTGAAGAGAGCAACGTAAAGTTGCTCGCTTTTTTGTATTCTTTTTTCGGGCCGACAAACCCGAAATGCAAAAACCGCAGCCTACGCTGCGGTTTTTTTGTTTCTCTTCAGAAGCCGAAGAAGCCTTTTAAGAAACTTCGGCGGATTGATGCATACAATTTTCATAGCGGCCTCCTTGCGCCATAATATGCAAGGCGGGTTACGTTTGTTACCGCTATTTTGTTTTTGCCGCTTTGAGCGCCGCGATTGCGGCTTTCGGATCGGCGGCCCTAAACACCGCGCTTCCTGCAACCAGAATGTCCGTGCCCGCGTTAAGGATTTCGGCGGCGTTCTCCTCGGTGGCTCCCCCGTCCATTTCAATTTCCACGTTTCGCCCGGCGATAAGCTTTTTGAGGGCCTTGATTTTTTCGGTGGTTTCGGGGATATACTTCTGCCCTCCGAAGCCTGCGTAAACGCCCATAAGCGTTACGACGTCCACCTTGTCGAGATACGGCTCCACAAGCTCCAGGCCTTTGTCGGGGTTAAGAACGAGGCCGCATTTAAGCCCTGCGGCTTTTATGACGTCCAGCGTGCCGCCGACGTCGTCCGAGGCGTCTGGATGAAAGCTTATGACGTCGCTTCCCGCCTTGATAAACTCCGGAACGTATCTTTCGGGTTTAGTTATCATAAGATGCACGTCCAGAACCATGTCGGTGTATTTTCTGAGCGCCGCAACCATAGGCATGCCGAACGTTATGTTCGGGACGAAAACGCCGTCCATAACGTCAACGTGAACGTAATCGGCATTCCAAAGTTTCAGGTTTTTAACGGCCTCGGCCATTTTTGCAAAGTCTGCGCTCAGAATCGACGGCGCAATTTTGACGTCAGTCATAACGTTTCCTCCATTTTTCGTTAAGTTCGTTGTATAGCTCGACGTATCTGTCGTAGCGCGCTTTGGAAATTTTTCCGCTCTCCACCGCTTTCTTTACCTCGCAATCGGGCTCTGTGGTGTGCGAGCAACCGCGAAAACGGCAAGTTGCGGCGTAGTCCGAAAAATCGTCGTAAAAATATTGCAATTTTACCGGATCGAATTTTTGCGGCAGTTCGAGCATACTGAAACCGCAGGTGTCCACGAACCTTGCGTCCCCCACCTTCACGATTTCGGAAACTCTGGTGGTGTGTCTGCCGCGTTCGATTTTCGACAATCCGCCGGTTTTAAGAACGTCGCTTTTAAGCACGGCATTTAATAAGCTGGATTTCCCGACGGCAGACTGCCCCGCAAAGCAAGCGGTTTTGCCTTTGGCAAAAGACACGATTTCGTCCACCCCTTCCCCCGTTTTTGCCGACGCCGCCACCACTTTGGCGACGTTTCTATATTCGGCGGCGATTTCTTCCGTCAGCTTATCGTCCAAGTCCGATTTGTTCACCACGATAATCGGCTCGACTTCTGCCGTAAACGCGTCAACGATAAGCTTGTCCACAAGCGTGAGATCGGGCTTCGGAACGGGCGCGATGACCGCAAAAACCACGTCCACGTTGGCAACGTAAGGTCTGATGAGGCAATTTTTCCGAGGAAGAACTTCGGTTATGACAAAGCGCGAGCCTTCTTTTGAAAGCTCCACCGTGTCGCCGACGTAAATTTCGCCGCCGCGCTTAAGTTTTCCTCTTGCAAGAGCCGTAACCTTTTCCCCGCTTTGCGTTTCCACGTCGAAAACGGAAGCTACGCCCTTAGTTACTATTCCTCTCATCTATATACCTTCGCCTGAGTTGTCCGCATGCGCCTTCGATGTCGCTGCCCATGCTTCGCCTGAGCGTTGCCGAAACGCCCAAACTTTCCAGCTTCTTCAAAAATCTGTCGCAGTTGTCGCTGCAGGAAAGATTTTTTTCTTTCACCTTGTTCAGCCTTATGAGGTTGACGTGGCACGGGAACCCCCGACAAATCGCCGCAAGCTTCACGGCGCAGTCATCCGAGTCGTTGACTCCCTTGACCATTGCGTATTCCAGAATAACGCGCCTGCCGGTTTTTTCAAAGTAATAATGCAGCGCGTCTATATCCTCTTTTATGCCGTAAGCCTTGGTTACGGGCATCATTTTCAGGCGGATTTCGTCCGTCGGGGCGTGAAGCGACAGCGTCATCGTAACCGTGAAGCCGTCGTCCGCAAGCTGTTTTATCTTCGGCGCAAGCCCCGATGAAGACAGGCTGACGTTCCTTTCGCTTATGTTGATGCCGTCCGCTTCGCCCAAGAGCCGCAGAAATTTCGTCACGTTGTCGTAGTTGTCCAAAGGCTCACCCGAGCCCATCAGAACGACGTTCGTTACCGCTCTTTTTTCAAGCGTTCCGCCTTCGTCGCGGTTGACGGCGACTATCTGCCCCAAGATTTCGCCGGCAGTCAGATTTCTGACGAGTCCGCCTATCCCCGAAGCGCAGAAAGCGCAGTTCATACGGCAGCCGACCTGCGTCGAAACGCAAAGCGTGTTGCCGTACTTGTAGCGCATAAGCACGCCTTCCACGACGTTGCCGTCGGCAAGCAGATACAAGTATTTGGTCGTCTTGTCCCTGGCCACGATTTTTTCGATAATCTTTACGCCTTCCGCCCTATATCCGTCCGCTTCCAACCGTTCGACGAGGCTTTTAGGCATATTCGTCATACCCGAAAACCCGACTCCCTTGTGAAGCCACGAAAAAAGCTGTTTTGCCCTGAAATTCGGTTGCCCGTAGGCGGACAGAATTTCGGCGAGTTCGGTTTTTGAATAATCTAAAAGGCTAGGCATGTTTCACCATTCTCGCAATGAAAAATCCGTCGAGCTTGTCGCTCGGAAGAATTTGAAGCGTTCCGTCGTTATTTGACGGAAGGTCGATTTTGTCCAAAGAAAAATTCGGATTCTCCCGCAAAAAATTCTCGACCTGGCGTATATTCTCTTCCTTTATGACGGTGCAGGTGCTGTACACGAGCGCGCCGCCGACTTTGAGGTATTTCGCCGCGTTAGACAAAATAGCTTTTTGAATTTCGGTAAGGCCCTGAACGTCCTCGGGCTTTTTGTTCAGCAAAATGTCGGGCCTCGAGGACACGACGCCCAGTCCGCTGCACGGCACGTCGCAAAGCACGTAGTCGAAGCGGTTTTCGAAGTTTTTGTAAAATTTTACGGCGTCCAGCTTAACCGTCTGCACGTTGGTTACGCCCATGCGCTTTGCGTAGGCCTTCACAAGCTCCACTCTGTGTTCGTGAACATCGCAGGCAAGCACGGCTCCGCCCTTGTCGATTTCTGCAAGAAGCACCGCTTTTCCGCCCGGCGCGCTGCAAAGGTCGAGAATCATCGAACCTTCTTTCGGTGCAACCGCAAGCGCGGCCATAACGCTGGTTTCCGATTGATAAGTTATCCTTCCGTCCGAAAAAAGCCTCTTAATTTCCGGACAATCCTTGACGTAGTAACCGCCCACGGTTGACTCGGAGTATTCTAAATTGTGCTTTTTTGCATAGCACTCGAAGGAGTTTTTGGTCATTTTCAGGCTGTTCAGCCTTATATGCGCAAATTTTTTGGGTTTTGCGGTGATGATTTTTGCGGCGTCCGCGCGGCCGTAATCGGAAAACAATTTCCGAACCAGCCACTTCGGCTTCGAATACTTAACGCTGAAGTACCCCACGGGATCGGCTTCCTTGTCGGGAAGCGTAACCTTCTCCCTTATGACGGTTTTCAGCGTTGCGTTCAAAAAGCCCGCATACGCCCCAAGTCCCACCTTTTTTGCAAGGTTGACGTGATTGTTGACGACTGCGTAATCGGGCAGACTGTCCATATATCTGACGCAGTAAATGCCCTGCTTCAAAATGATTTTGACCGCGCTTTTGGGCGGCTTTTGGCAGGTTTTTGCAACTATGTATTCAAGCTCGGTGTCCTTATCCAGAACGCCCAGAACGATCCTCGTAACCAAAGCGGCCTCGTCGGAAGATTCCAGCTCCTTATGCAGTTCGATGTTGCTGTAAGCGCCGTCCTGATAGACCTTGGTTAAAATTTTGTAAGCTGTTTCGGTGTACGTCATTTCAGCCTCCGAACTTGTCGCCGACCGTCAGAGCGTGTCCTAAAAGAAAACTCGAATCGGACATTCTTTTGCCGTTTTCGGGCTGAATTTCCTTAAGCCTTACCGCGCCGCCGCGGCACGCGACCACAAGTCCGCGTTTGCTGTCGGCAAAAATTATCTCGCCCGCGTCGCCCTTTCCTTCCGTTTTTTCGACGGCAAAAACCTTAAACGTCTTGCCGTTTAGCTTTGAAAATGCGCCGGGCCAAGGCGTAACGCCCCTCACGAAACAATCGAGCTCTGAGGCCGTTTTGTCGAAATTTATCTCGCCGTCCTCTTTTTTGAACCTCGGATAATGCGTTGCTTCCGCTTCGTTTTGCGGAGTGAATTTTGCGGTGCCGTTTTCCACTTGGCGTAAAGCCTCGGTCAAGGCCTCGGCGCCGATTTCGGCAAGCTTATCGAACATGGTGCCTGCGGTGTCGGTCGGCAAAACGTCGGTTTCTTTCGTCAAAAGCATATCGCCGCTGTCCACCTTGTAGGCGGTTTTCATGATGGTTACGCCGGTTTTCTTTTCGCCGCTGATTATCGCCCACTGAATCGGCGCGCTGCCCCTGTATTTCGGAAGAAGCGACGCATGGACGTTCAGGACGCCCATCGGCGGAAGGCTCAAAAGCTCCTCCGACAAAATTTGACCGAACGCCGCGGTAACGATGACGTCGGGGCCTATAGCCCTCAGATCGTCCATACCCTCTCGGCTGACTTTTTCGTATTGCAAAACCCTGACGCCTCTCTCCAGCGCCAGTTTTTTTACAGGCGAAAAGCTCTCCGCTTCTCTTCTGCCCCTGACCTTGTCGGGTTGGGTTACGACGGCGACGACGTCAAACTTTTCGTCCAGAAGTTTTTTTAAGCAGCATACGGAAAAATCCGACGTACCCATAAAAACTATTTTCATTTGCTTTCCACCTCGTCTTCGGCGTCAACCTTGTCGTCGTAGAAACGATCGACGAACAAAATCCCGTCCAGATGGTCGATTTCGTGACAGCACGCCCTTGCGACAAAACCTTCGGTTTTGAGCTTAAGGCGTTTGCCGTAACGATCCTGATATTCGACGGTGATTTCGTACGGACGTTTCACTCTGCAATGATAGTTTTCCACCGACAGGCAACCCTCCGGCCCCACTTGTTCGCCTTTGGCTTTGGTTATAACCGGATTTATGAGTTCGACGTAAAAGTCGTCAACCTCCACGACGGCAAGCCTTCTCAAAATGCCAACCTGCGGTGCGGCAAGCCCCACTCCGTCGGCGTAGAGCATGGTTTCGCGCATGTCGTCCAAAAGTTCGCCGAGCTTGTCGTCGAATTTTTCAACGGGTTTGCACTTTTTATGCAGAACGGGATCGGGTTCCTTCACGATAAATCTTCTTGCCATAATTTCTCCTAATTGAGGTTCTGCGGATTGATTTCCACAAAAACCGTGTTCTTTTTGTTTTTATATCGGTCTGCCGCCTCGTAAATTTCGTCGATAACGCCGTCAAAACGGTCGGCCCCGATACGCATAAGAATCTGGTATCTGAACAAATCCTGCGCGCGTTCTATCGGCGATTTCATGCCCTGAAAATAGATGAACGCGTCGGATTTTTCTTTTTTGAATTTAGTCAGGTCGTCGTATATTCCGCGCGCGGTCTTTTTGGCTTCGGCGTCCTCGGCCGCGGCCACCAGCACCCTGACGATGACGGCAAACGGCGGAAACTTTGCCGTTTCGCGGCTGTTTAATTCTTTGCCGAAAAAGCCCTCGTAGTCGTATGCCGAAGCGTAGCGGAAAACGTAGTGTCTCGGCGTATAGGTCTGAAGATAAACCTTGCCGCCCTTTTCTCCTCTGCCTGCGCGCCCCGCAACCTGCGTAACGAGCTGAAACGTGCGCTCGTTGCTTCTGTAGTCCGAAAGATACAAGCTGTAGTCCGCTTCCAGAATACCCACCACCGTTACGTTTGAAAAGTCGTGGCCTTTTGCGATCATCTGCGTGCCGACAAGCACGTTTGCCTCGCCCGATTTGAAAGCTTCCAGTATGTTTTTGTGCGAATTTTTGGTGCGGGTGGTGTCGTTGTCCATTCTGAGAACTTTTGCGTTCGGGAAGCGTTTTGCAACCTCTTCGGCCACCTGCTCGGTGCCGATATGCCCTTGCCTGATGCGTTCGCTTCCGCAGCTCGGGCAACAGCTCATCATTCTGTAAGTCTTCCCGCAGCAATGGCATTTCAGTCGGTTTTCCGTCTTATGATACGTAAGCGACACGTCGCAACTTTCGCATTTTGCGATATAGCCGCAGTCCCTGCACATAAAGTAGCTGAAATAACCGCGCCTGTTCAAAAACAATATGACCTGTTCGCCCCTAAAAAGCGCGTCTTCCATTGCGGTTTTTAAGGGTTTCGACAGAATATCTCGGTTCCCAAGCCTTATTTCGCGGCTCATGTCAACGATTTCGATTTCCGGCATAGCCTTTTGATTGATGCGGTTTTTAAGCTCCAACAAACCGTAGCGACCGGTTTTTGCGGCGTAATAGGTTTCCACCGACGGAGTCGCGCTCCCCAGAACCAGCGGCGCGCCCCATTGCTTTGCGCGGAACTCGGCTATGACTTTTGCGTCGTAGCGCGGGTTCGATTCGGAAACGTAGCTGCCGTCGTGCTCTTCGTCGATTATGACGACGCCTATGTTTTCAACCGGCGCAAAAATTGCGGACCTTGCCCCGATGACGATTTTCGCTTCGCCCTCAAGTATCCTTTTCCACTCGTCGTAGCGTTCGCCGTCCGACAGTCCGCTGTGAAGTATGGCCACGGCGTCCGAAAAACGCGACCTGAAGAGACCGAATATTTGCGGCGTCAGGCTTATTTCGGGAACGAGAACTATCGCCGTTTTTCCCTTTTTGACAACCTCTTCTATGACCGCCATATACACTTCGGTTTTGCCCGAACCCGTAACCCCGTGCAGAACTTCCGTTTTGCCCGACGCCAGAATTCTGTCCACGGCCGCCTGCTGCGCGGCGGTAAGAAGCACCTTTTTGGCCTCGAACGCCGCGGCCTCGGGTTTTCGTTTGACGTGCACCTCTTCGGTTTTTACGTAGCCTTTTTCCTTAAGGGCCGAAACTGCGGCCGAACCGAAAAGCTTATTTAGTTCCGCCGAGAAATCGCCTTTATCCTTAAGATACCTGACGCACTCGATTTGTTGTTTTGCCCTTGAAGAAAGTTTTTCTATGATTTTTTCGGCGTCGTCCGTGAGCGTGCAGAACGGAAGCATTATGTCCCTTACTCCTCCGCCGCGCATTTTGGACGGAATAAAAAGCCTCAGAGCGTCGATCTTTCTGAGGTGATATTTCCGGCACATAAAGTGCATAAGCTCGAGTCTGTCCATGCTTATTGCGACGAACGGATCGGGGACAGCTTCGATTTCTTTCAGCTTGTCCTCGGGAACGTCCGATTGCTCTTTCAGGCCGATGACGAAGCCTTCCGTGGTTTTGCCGCCGAACGGAACCAGAACTCTGGTGCCGGGCAAAACGTCGGACGGCGCTTTGTAGTCGAACACTCTGTCGATTTCACTCGACGAGATGTCGACGATTACTTCACAAATCACTTTCCGACCTCTTGTATTTTGTCCAAAATAACGTTTGCGATTTTGCTTTTTTCCATAACGCCGCTGTCCCACCGCTTTCCGTCCGGGGTGATTATGCTGACGACGTTGGTGTCCGAGCCGAAGCCCGCGCCTTTTTGGGTAACGTCGTTTGCAACCACCATGTCGGCGTGTTTCTTTTTGAGTTTTTCGGTTGCGTTTTCGATGAGGTTTTCGGTTTCCGCGGAGAAAACCACCAGCTTCTGCCCGTCGGTTTTCAGTTCGCCGACCATTTTGGCAACGTCGGGATTTTTCTCCAAAGTCAAAGTTATCTTTTCGGCCTTAAGTTTGCCGGAAAACTTCTCCGCAATCTTATAGTCGGCCGGAGCCGCCGCCATCACGAAAAGATCGCACTCCTTAGCCAGCGCCTTCACCGCGTTATACATATCGTTCGTGGTTTTCACCTCAACGGTTTCGGAAACGCCGTCCGCCGTAGGCACCGACACTTTCCCTTTGACGACAACCACTTCCGCGCCCCTGTCCGCCGCCGCTTTTGCGATGGCCATACCCATTTTGCCGGAAGAACGATTGGTGATGCACCTTACCTCGTCGATAGGCTCCTCCGTGCCGCCCACGGTGATAAGAACCTTTTTGCCTTTAAAATCCCTGACCGGCTGCAACAGATTTTCAACGTAGTCCGAAATGACCTCGGGTTCCGCCATCCTTCCCTTTCCTACGTCCCCGCAAGCAAGCCTGCCCGATTCGCCGTACAAAACGTGAACGCCTCTTTCTTCAAGATGACGAAGGTTGTTTTCCGTTTCGGCGTTTTCAAGCATATTCGTGTTCATAGCCGGACAAATCACCATAGGGGCCTTGGTTGCAAGCGCCGTGGTGGTGAGCATGTCGTCCGCAATACCTCCCGCAAGTTTGGCAACGAGGTTCGCCGTTGCCGGAGCAACCACAAAAACGTCCGCCGCCTTTGCAACGGAAATATGCTCCGTGCTGAACACGAAGTTCCTGTCGAACATATCGAAAACGACGCGGTTTCCCGACAGCGTTTCAAACGTAAGGGGTGTGACGAATTCGGTGGCGTGCTTCGTCATAAGAACGATGACGTTTGCGCCCAGCTTTTTAAGCCTCGACGCAACCTCGCAGCTCTTATACGCGGCAATGCCTCCCGAAACGCCCAAAACGACGGTTTTGCCTTTAAGCATACTAATCTCTCTGAATCTTTTGTTTGCCTTCGTAAATCTCTTTGCAGGCAATGGAAATAGGCTTTTCGCCGTTGACGAGTTTGTCCTTATCCTGCGCCTGAATGGTGCGGGCGCGTTTGGCAACTGCCACGGTCAGAGCGTAGCGGCATTCTGCCTTGGTGATAAGTTTGTCGATAGGTGGGTCAATTAACATATTAACATCTCCTTTATATCGCGGATTGCTCCGCAGCTTTTAATTTTTATTTTTATTTGGTATTTTGTTTTCTTGCGGCAAGAATCTCAATAATTTCCGCCGCCGCTCTTTGAGGAACGTCGTTAAGCACCTTGAAGTCGTACTCGTCGGAAAGTTCCATTTCTTTGTCGAAATAAGCTATGCGCTTTTTCAGTTGTTCTTCGTTTTCGGTGTGGCGTCCCACGAGGCGCGAAATAAGCTCCTCCCTCGACGGCGGAAGCAAAAACACCAAAAGCGCGTCGGGATAATTCCTCTTCACGTTCACCGCTCCCACGACGTCAAGCTCCAGAATAATATCCTTTCCCTTTTCCAGCTCCGCCATAACGGGCGCAGTCGGGGTGCCGTAGCAGTTTCCGTACGTTTCGGTGTATTCCAAAAATTCGTTGTTGCGCACCATTTCGTCAAACCTTTCTCTGGAAACGAAAAAGTAGTGCTTGCCGTGGATTTCGCCTTCTCTCGGCGCTCTTGTGGTCGCCGAAACGCTGTAGAAGAAGTTGCCCTCCTTCATAACCTCTTTTATTACCGTGCCTTTGCCGCAACCCGACGGGCCGGATATAACCAAAAGTATGCCCTTATTCATCGTCTGTGTTTTCTCCGTTTAACCTGTCCGTTAAGGTTTGGGCGTTGAGGCCTGTGGTAAGAACGCAGCCGTCCTGGTCCAAGACTATGATCGCTCTGGTTTTTCTGCCGCAGGTGCCGTCGATAAGTTTGCCTTGCTCCTCGGCGATTTTAAGCCTGCGTTGCGCCGCATGGCCCGAAACGGAAAGCACCGCCAGAACCCTATCCGAATTCACGACGTTTCCGTAGCCTATGCTGACGAATTTGTTTTTCCTGTCGTTACTCAATGTTCTGCACCTGCTCCCTCAGTTTTTCGATTTCGCTTTTCATGGCAATGACGAGGTTGGTGATGCCGAGGTCGTTCGCCTTGCTGCCCATGGTGTTGGCTTCGCGGTTCATTTCCTGCGTGTAGTAGTTGAGTTGCGAACCGATGGCGCCCGGCTGCTCCATATTGTACTCGAAGTTGTCGATATGCGCTCCGAGGCGTTGCATTTCTTCGTCGATGCAGACCTTGTCGGCATAGGAAGAAATTTCGGAAATAAGCCTGTTTTCGGCGTCTTCGTCAACCCCTTCGAAATATCTCGTTACCCTCGACACCAGTTTTTCGCGATAGTTTTCCATAACGGACGGCGCGCGGTTTCTGACTTCGGCGAGATAATCCCTGAGGTTTTGCAGTTTGACTTTGAAATCGTTGTAAAGCCCCAGTCCCTCTCTGCCGCGTTTTTCCTCCATTCCTTTTGCCGCCTCTTTCGTCGCTGCGACGACCAAAGCTTCCAAAGCGTCTTCGTCGTCCTCGGTTTCAACCGAAGAGATGACGTCCGGGCTTTTCATAAGAGCCGACACCGAAAAGTCGTTGACGAGATTATATTCCGAAGCAAGATATTCGGCAATGCGCACGTATTCGGACGCCAGAGCGTCGTTCACCATAACGCCGGAAGCGTCGTCGGAAGTGTTTTCGTAGGTGATGAAAACGTCTATGCGACCGTGAATAAAAAAGCTTTTGACGGTTTTTCTGACGGCGTCCTCCGCAAAGTACAACGCTTTTGGACTTCTGACGTTCAAATCGAGATTTTTGCTGTTGACGGATTTCATTTCGACGGTGATTTTTCTGCCGTCGGCTTCGGCGAATCCTTTTCCGTAGCCGGTCATACTGTTCATTTTTTACCTACCTTCAAAAGTTCGTCCGCGTCCACCGTAACGGCAACCTTTTCGTTTCCGAACACTGCGAATGCGCCTTCTTTAGTGATTTTTCCGATAACTGCGGCCGAAACGCCCGCTTTTTCCAAAGCCTCGATTGCCCTTTGCGGTTCGGACGTCGTAAAAAGCATACTACCCGACGATATGAACCTGAATTTGTCTGCTCCCAAAGCTTTTGTAATTTTGTCCGTAATAGGGAGAAACGGAACCTTGTCCGCATAAATTTCGATTCCGACCTTCGCCGCTTCCGAAATTTCAGCCGCGGCGCCGAATATTCCGCCCTCCGTAACGTCGTGCATACAGTGCACCGACGAAAGCCCCGCAAGCACTTCGCCTTCCTTAAGAACGCTCAGTTTTTCTTTAAGGCTCTCCGCTTCCGCAAGTTCTTCGTCCGTCAGCCCTATTTCTCTCCCGCGTTCTGCGGCGAGAATGATCGTTCCCTCTATTCCGAGCGTTTTCGTCACCATAACCGCGTCGCCGACCTTTGCCCCCGAGCTTTTAACCGCTCTCTTGCAGGTGCCGAACATCGTAACGCTGGTTATCGGCCTGACGACGGCGTCCGAAAATTCGGTATGCCCGCCGATGATGTCGATGCCCGCTTCGTCTGCGCGGCGCACGGCGTCCGTCATTATGTCTTTAACGGTCTGAAGCTCCGCGTCCGGCGGGACGATGATGGTGAGCAGACACGCAAACGGTTTGCCTCCCGAGCTTGCGATGTCGTTTGCCGACACGTCCACCGACAGCCTGCCGACGTCGAAAGTTGCGGCGGTTATGGGATCGGTGGTAACGAGAACGATTTGATCCGTTTTCACGGCCGCGCAATCCTCCGCCAGCCCCGCGCCGAACAGCACTTCGGGATTTTTCAGTTTTAACCTGCCGAAAACGATTTCGTCGAGTTCGGCGTTCGTAAGTTTACCTACACGCATACGCACGCACCGCATAAAAAATAATTACATCAATTTTAGCATACTATTTCATATTTTTCAACGATATTTGCGCCGCTTGGCAAAATATTTTCAAAAAACGCAAAAAAATTCGGGCGACAAATTTCGCCCGAATCTTTACAGCATACTCTCAAATTCCGCTTCGTCCACGATTTTTATGCCCGCCCTCAAGGCCTTTTGCAGCTTGCTTCCGGCCTCCTCGCCGGCAACCACCAGATTGACCTTGGATGAAATCGCCGACAGCACTTCGCCGCCTCTGTCCTCTATAAGCTTCTGCGCTTCGCTGCGCTTAAACTTTGAAAGCGTGCCCGTAAGAACCACCCTAAGCCCCGCAAAACTTCCGCTGTCGTCAGCCGAATTATCGCTATCGACAAACCGCACTCCTGCATCTTCCAAAAGCCGCAACTGTTCTGAATTAGCGGGTTTTTCAAAGTAATTTACCACCGATTTGGCCATAATTTCGCCGAAATCGTCGATTTGTTGAATATCTTCCACAGTCGCCGATTTGACGGCGTCAAGCGTTCCGAACTTTTTGGCAAGCTCTTTTGCAGCCTTTTGTCCGATGTTCGGAATGCCCAGCGCGTACAAAAATCTTTGGAGAGTGGTTTCCTTGCTCTTTTCTATTGAATCCAAAAGATTCTGCGCCTTTTTGTCCTTGAATCCGTCAAGCGTCATAAGCTCGTCAAAAGTGAGGCGATAGAGGTCGGAAAACTCCTTGACCTGCAAATCGTTGTAAAGCTGCTCCACGGTTCTGTCCGAAAGGCCCTCGATGTTCATTGCGGCCTTTTCGGCAAAGTGCGTGATTTTGGAAACTATTTGCGGCGCGCAGCTGACGTCGTTGGTGCAATACAAAAACACGTTTTCTTCCCTCACCGGACTGCCACATTCAGGGCAGAATTTCGGCTTTTCGACGGGTTTCGAATCAGGATAATCCTCCGCCACGCCCAGTATTTCAGGAATTACGTCGTTGGAACGCCTGATGAAAACGCGGCTTCCGATTTTGACTTTCTTTTTCAGAATGTCGCCGTAGTTGTTCAAGGTGGCGCGCCTGACCGTCGTGCCGCAAAGGTCCACCGGCTCAAGCACTGCAAGCGGAGTCAGTTTGCCGGTTCTCGAAACCTGCCACACCACGTCCTTCATAACGGTGGTTGCCTCCTCTGCTTTGAATTTGTAGGCAACGGCCCATCTCGGAAATTTTTCCGTTTCTCCCAAGGTTTCTCTTGCCGAAACGTCGTTGACCTTGAAAACTATTCCGTCAATCAAAAAGTCCAGCGTCGGGCGAGCTTTTTCGATTTCGTCCATCCGTGCGTAAGCGTCTTTCACGGTCTTCACGGTTTTGAAATAATCCACCGTTCCGAAGCCGTTTTTTATGATAAAATCACGCATTTCGGCCTGCGTGGAAAAGTCGGGATCGCCTTCGGCGTTGTAGCACATGACGTCAAGATTTCGTTTGGCGGTAACTTTCGGATCGAGATTTCTGATGGCGCCCGCCGCGGCGTTGCGCGCGTTTTTGAGCCTGTCGTCGGGATACTTTTTGTTGTATTTTTCCAAAACCGACAAGCGCATTATGCCCTCGCCCTGAACTTCGACGTGCCCTTTGTAATCTATCGTTTGCGGAACGTTTTTGATGGTTTTTGCCTGCGCCGTGATGTCCTCGCCCACAAGTCCGTTGCCTCTCGTTGCCGCGGAAATCAGATTGCCTCCTTCGTAAACGAGGTTCACCGTAAGACCGTCGAACTTGTATTCCACGGTAAGCTCCGGCATATATCCCAAAGCTTTTTCGGTGCGGCTTGCCCAAAGAGCAAATTCCTCTTTCGACTGGCACTTGTCCAAGCTGTAAAGCTTGTGGCTGTGGCGATATTCCTTAAATTCCTTAAGCGTTTCGCCGCCGACGCGCCTCGTCGGAGAATTCGGCAAAACCACCCCCGTAAATTCCTCGAGGGCTTTAAGCTCGTCGTAGAGCTTGTCGTACTCGGCGTCGGCGATTATCGGCGCGTCGTAGGTGTAATACATTTTGGCATAGCGGTTCAGAAGCTCCACCAGCTCTTTCATTCTGTCCATAATTTACTCCACGATTTCGAGGTTTGCGATAAGAAGCAGCAGCTTTTTCACGCCCACCGTCTGAAATTTGATTTGCGCGGCCATATCCATGCCGTCGCCGAACACTGCAATTATTTCCCCTTCCCCAAACTTTTTATGCTTCACCTTGGTTCCCACCTTGAACGCGGAAAAATCGGTGTTTATCGTTTTTGGTATTGCCGCAAGATCCAGAAGCGGCGTGGTGGCTTTTTGCGTTTTAGGCTGCGGTGCGAAAAGATTTTGCGGACGCGCAGGAATCTGCGGTTTTTCCGCCGACTCACCCTTCATTTCGTCTATGAAACGGCTTTTTCTGTTGTAAACGACTGAATTGAACCTGAAACGACGCCCCGCATAAGTGCAGAACAGCTTTTTTCTGGCCCTCGTAACGGCAACGTACATGAGCCGTCTTTCCTCCTCCAGCTCGCCTTTGTCGACGCATCGTTCGAGAGGGAAAATGTTCTCCTCCAGTCCCACGATAAACACGGCGGCAAACTCCAAGCCTTTCACCGCGTGCACGGTGGCCAGCGTTACGAAGTCGTCGTCCAGAATGTCGTCTGTGTCGGACACCAGCGCAACCGATTGCAAAAAGTCGGACATAGTTGCGCCCTCGTTGTCGGAAGCGAAATAGGCAATGGACGACAAAAGCTCGTTGACGTTTTCCAGCCTGTCGGCCTCCTCTTCGGACGATTTGTAGGAATTTTCAAGCCCCGACACTTCCAGCACGCTTTTTGCGTAGTCGGTCAAGGACATCGTCTGTTCGTTTTGCATCAGTCGGCACAAAACGTCGCGGAATGCGGAAATCTTTTTCTTCGTTCCCGTCGAAACGGTGGCGGAATCTATCCCCAAAATGCCGTCCACGAGGTCCAGTCCTTCGCTTTTGCAGAAAGCCGAAATTTCGTTTATCGCCCCGTCGCCGATGCCGCGTTTAGGAAAATTGATAATTCGGAGTATGCTCTCCTCATCCTTCGGATTGCTTACGACCTTGAAATAGGCCAGAACGTCCTTGACTTCCTTCCTTTCGTAGAACTTGAAGCCGCCGTAAACCTTGTACGGTATGCCGTAAGCGTTGAATTTTTCTTCGAAGGTGCGGCTGAGCGCGTTTATGCGGGACAAAACCGCAATGTCGCGATATTTATAGCCCGTGCGGCGTAGCATGTCTATCTGTTTGACGACGTAGTCCGCTTCGTCGCGGTCGGAGCCTGCGCTGCAAACGGCAATTTGCTCGCCGTCGGTCTTGTCGGTCCAAAGATTTTTGGCGGCAAGGCGCTGTTTGTTGTTTGCGATAAGGCGGTTTGCGGCGTTAAGAATCTGCGAAGTGGAGCGGTAATTGCGCTCCAGCATATAGGTTTTGACTTCCGGAAACTCCTTTTTGAAGTCCAGAATGTTCTTTATTTCCGCGCCGCGCCAGCTGTATATGCTCTGATCCTCGTCGCCGACGGCAAAAATGTTGCCGTGCTTTCCCGCAAGCAGCTTTATGAGAAGATACTGCGTGGCGTTCGTATCCTGAAATTCGTCGACGTTTATGTAGCGGAAGCGGTTCTGATACCTCTCCAAAACGTCCGGACACGTCAAAAACAAGTTTACGGCGTTCAAAAGCAAATCGTCGAAGTCCATTGCGTTGGACTCTAAAAGCTTTTCCTGATACTGCTCGTAAACGGTGGCGGCAAGGTCGGCGTCCTTGAGGTGCGCGTATTCCAGCCTGAACTTTGGCGGAGTCATTCCGAAGGATTTTGCGTCCGAAATGTAGCATACGATCCTTTCCTTTTGCTTCTGATCCTCGATTTTGAGATCCGCGCACACCCTTTTTATGGTTTTTTCTCTGTCGCTTTCGTCGTAAATCGTGTAGTTAGACGTGTAACCTATCCTGTCCGCGTCGCGGCGCAGAATGCGCGCGCAAAAGCTGTGGAACGTCATTGCCCACACGTTTGCGTTCTCGCCCACCGCGGCGTGAAGCCTCTCCAGCATTTCCTTGGCCGCCTTGTTAGTGAAGGTTATGGCCAGAATTTCGTACGGATCGACGCCGCAATTTTTTATGAGATAGGCTATCCTCGAAATAAGCACGCGGGTTTTGCCGCTGCCTGCGCCTGCGATAACCAAAATCTGACCGTCGGTGTCTTCGACGGCCCGTATCTGTTGTTCGTTGAGTTCAATAGGTAAATCGTACATAAATATCTCCGTATATATTTTAGCACGTTATAGCCAAATCTCCAAACGCCTGCAACAAAAAAAACGAGCGACCGAGCCTATTTTGGCCCGTCGCCCGAAATCTTTTTCTATTTTACGCCGCGTTTGTCCTCCAGTTGCCGTTTTACGCTTATGTAAGCTTCCGACAATTTGAAAATGTAGCGTTGTTTTTCTTCCTGCCCCAGTCTTTCGAAATAGTCGTAGTCGATAAGCAGCTTCAGCGGACTTTCGACGCTCTTTTCGGCGCGCAGAATGGCGTCGTAAATTCTGTAGCAGTCCACGACGTCCGAGGAAAACACCGTCGTCCTCTCTGCCGAGTAAATCCTTTTCGGATCTATTTTCAAAGCCGCGTTACCCCTGAAACCGTAGCCTTGGCGAATTCTGTTCTTCGCCGTGTTTGCAAGTTGCGATATAGTTGATTTTTGTGCCATCGTAAAAATTTCTCCCCCTTTTTTTTACGAGTTCTACGATAGCAAAAAATAAACTTTCTGTCAATGGCAAAAATTATTGATTTCAAAAGATTATTTTTGATTTTGAGAAATTTTTGGCGATTTTTAAGCAAATTTTGTGATTTTTTTATTTTTTACAAAAAAATCAAATAAATTCAAAAAAATTATTTTTATTCGCCAAAGCGACATTATCCGACCTTTGGTTTTTGTCAGAAAATCTTCAAAAAATTCTTTTTGCCGCCTTCCTCCGTTACCTTGAAAACTCCGATGAATGTCGGAAACCCCGTTTTCAGGAGAGACAAATTGACGTAGCCCGAAGCCTCCGGCCCGCATTTCACCGAAATTCCGCAGCCGACCTTCGCCTCTTTGGGCGTGTTCACCACCCTGCAATTAACCTTGTAGGACCTCAAAAGATCGTAAAATCTCAAAGTATGCGCCCTCGAGCGGAACGCCGTCAGAAGATAAACCATACCCCACCTCGATTTTTTATGTAGAAAACTCGTCTCGGCGGAATATGCCTTAGAATTTATCTCCGAGCTTTTTAATATATTATATTGTAAAAACAAAATTTGCGTTACGGAGGTTATATGATTTATTTCGACAATGCGGCCACTTCGCGTTTTAAGCCAAAATCCGTCCGAAAAGCCGTCGTAAAAGAACTTAAAAACAGCGCAAATCCCGGCCGAGGAGCGCACAGGGACGCTATCCGCGCAAGTATGCTGGTGGAAAACGCGCGCGCCTATCTTTTGTCGGCGCTCGGCGCGGACGACGACTACGAACTGGTTTTCACCAAAAACTGCACCGAGGCCCTGAACCTTGCGATATTCGGAACGGTTATACCCAAAACGCACGTCGTAACCACGGCTCTGGAGCACAACAGCGTTCTCCGCCCGCTCTTTAAGCTTAAGGACGAAAACGTAATCTCCCTATCGGTTCTCAATCCCGACCGCTTCGGAAAAATAAATCCCGCCCACTTCGAACGTATGCTTGGCAACGACACCCGCCTTGCCGTAGTTACCGCACAAAGCAACGTAACGGGCATGACCACGGATCTTGCCGCAATCGGGAAAATATGCAACCTCCACAACGTTACCCTGCTTGCAGACGGCGCGCAGGCAGTGCCGCTGACGAAAATCAACGTCAAGGAAATGAATATATCCATGCTTGCCGCACCCGGACACAAGGGTCTACACGGCCCGCAAGGAACGGGCTTTCTGATTTTCAAGCGAGATCTGAACGTCAGGCCGCTTCTTTTAGGCGGAACGGGAACCGACAGCGACAGCGTTTATATGCCGAAGTCCCCTCCCGAAAGCTTGGAAGCGGGCACCCTTAACGCCGCAGGCATCGCGGGACTTTTGGAGGGCGCCAAATGGAGTTTCAAGCACGCCGAAGCCTCCCGAAAGCACATCGAAAAGCTTTCGGAAAAAATCATATTCGGCCTCAAAAAAATCCCCGGCATAACGCTCTACACGGCAGACGACTGCTTTACGGGCGTCGTAAGCTTCAAAGTGAAAGGCGCAGACAGCACGGAAGTCGGCGACATTTTGAACGAAAAATATCACATTGCCGTTCGTGCGGGGCTTCACTGCGCGCCGCTGGTGCACAACGCAAACGGAACTTTGGACGTGGGCGCCGTGCGCGTGGGAATAGGCGTGGACAACACCGAAAAAGAGGCCGACAAGCTTTTGTCGGCCGTAAAGTCGATTGCGGCAAAATTCCGTTAAATGACGGATAATTCTAAAAAAGCCGCTATTTCATAATACTTTCGGCGATTTTTGACGCGTTAAGCACCCGTACGCCGCCAAATTCGTCAGAAAACGAAAGCAAAAGCTTTTTGATTTGCCAAGGCGTGGCCGCGGGATATTTTTCGTATAAAAGCGCGGCCGCGCCCGCAACGTAAGGCGCGGAAACCGACGTTCCCGACATCCTGACGTAAAGATTGTTTGCCTGTCCTACGCCCTTTATCTCAACGCCGGGCGCATAGATTTCCGGCTTAAATTTTCCACCAACTTCTCCATAAGACGAAAAGCCAGCAACAATATTATTATCATCGACGCTCCCCACTGTCAAAACTTTTTTTCCGGTCCCGGGCGATTTCACTCCCCCTTGGCCGCTGTTCCCCGCCGAGGCAACCACGGTTATGCCGTTTTTTATCAAAACGTCCGCGCCGCGCTCCAACGGATCCGCGTAGTCGACGGGATTTGCCCCGAACGACATACAAACCACTTTGATGCCGTGCCGATCCTTGTTATCGACAACCCACTGCATTGCGTCAAGCACGCTGAAAAGTCCGCACTCGCCGCTCTTTCCTATTGCCTTGACGGCAACGATATCCGCTTCGCTCGCCACGCCCGACACCTCTTTCCCCGAAGCCACTCCTCCGCCCGCCGCAACCCCCGCAACGAACGTGCCGTGGCCGTTGTCGTCGTAAACCTCTTCCTTGCCGCCGTAAACGTCCTTGAAAGCAACGATTCGGTTTCGGGGAATGCAAAAGTCGGGATGCGCGGATATGCCCGTGTCGATGACGCAAAGGCCCACACCCTTGCCCGTGAGGTTTCTTCCTGCGGTTTTGGGGCGAAAATCGCGCATATTTCGCGTTTTTGCGGCAAGCGCAAACACTCTGCCGCCCGTTGCGATATGTTCGACGTAGGGCAAATTTTCCGTTTCAAAATCATCGGCCACGGTCGCTCCTACGGCACTCAGGAACGGATACACCCTTTTTACGTCGAAAGCGCTCGGAAGATGCCTGACGTAGCCGAGGCTTTTAAGATAAACGATTACGTCCTTCCCCACCTACAACAGAGCCCCCAGAATGTCGTCAAGTTTTTTGCACTGCTCCGGCGTCAGCATAGGTCTGACGTTTTCCGCGGCCTTTTTAAGAGCTTCGGGGTTGAAGGTTCCGTCTGCCTTGCCCTTGGCCGCGCGCTTGAATATTTCGGACATAATTTCGTTTTCGGACATTCCTTTTACGCTGTCCAATGCTTCTCTGACATTGCTTTCGGTTATTTTTTCACTTGAGGCCGCAAAGCTATTCGGGCTTTTTGCGACCTTGTGCTCTTCTGAAAAGGTTTTGAAATCCATACTCACCTCCGCACTCATCATTTATATTCGGCATATACTGTGAACGTGATAGGTGAAAACATGAATCTTCAGACAGTGCTTCCTCTTCTTCTCGCCTTAAAGGGCAGCTCAAGCAATCAAAAAACCGCCCCAAGCGGCGGCTTTGACGTTTCCAAGCTCCCCGAAATGATTGAAAAGCTGAAATCGGGCGACGTTTCCGCCCTTTTTAACGGTTTGAATCTGGACGACAAAACCAAAGCTATGTTTCAGATGATTGCGTCTTTCGGCGCGGCAAAAACCGCAAACGTCGAAACGCCTGATGCAGCCGTCCCCGCGCCGCCCTCTGAAAGCGAGACGAAGCCCGCTTCCGCAGTGCCCAACGAAATAAATCAGGCCCTCAAAAAGCTTATGGAGAAAAACACGTAAAAAGCCACGCCGTCCGGCGTGGCTTTGGTTTTACGCTGAATTATAACGCTTGTTTAAGGAAGGCTTCGAAGTCCTCCTCTTTTTTAGGACCGACGAAATAGTCTATCTTTTCGCCGCCCTTAAAGAGCATGATCGTCGGGACGTAGCTGATGCCGAGGCTTACGGCAAGGTCCTCGAATTCGTCGACGTCAATCTTCAAAAATTCGATGTCGGCGTGCTTTTCGGCCGCGGCTTCGAAGGTCGGCGCAAACATTTTGCACGGGCCGCACCAGGTGGCGAAGAAATCGACCACGACGGGTTTGTTCCCTGCCAGAAGCGCGTCAAATTGTTCCTTGGATGAAAGTTTCATACATTATACCTCTCTGTTTTCTTTTTTGGTGACTGCGATGGAAAGATCCGTAAGCTGTTGATCTTCCACGAAGTCCGGAGCGCCGCTCATCAGGCAGCTGGCGTTTTGCACTTTCGGGAAAGCGATGACGTCTTTGATGTTGTCGGTGCCGCCGAGAAGCATAACCAGCCTGTCCAGACCGAAAGCGAGACCGCCGTGAGGAGGCGCGCCGTATTTGAACGCTTCGATGAAGTAACCGAAACGCTCCTTGATTGTTTCTTCGGTAAGTCCCAGAAGCTGGAACATACGATGTTGCAAATCCTGATGGTGGATACGAATGGAACCGCCGCCCGCTTCCTGTCCGTTGATGACGAGGTCGTAGGCCACCGCCCTTGCGTCGCCGATTGTTTCGAACTTGTCAAGAAGCGGCAAGTCGTCGATGTTCGGCATGGTGAACGGGTGGTGAGTTGCGTAGTAGCGGCCGTCTTCGTCGCTGTATTCCATAAGCGGGAAGTCTTTGATCCACAAAATGTCGTATCTGTCCGGAACGAGATCCAAACGTTTAGCAAGCTCCAACCTGAGCGCGCCGAGGCTGTCGTAAACCACTTTGTTCTTCGGAGAAGCAACCACGAAGACGATGTCGCCGGTTTTTGCGCCGAGCTTGGTTTCGATGGCTTTTTGCGTGTCCTCGGAGAGGAACTTGTAGAAGCTGGAGGTGGTGCCGCCTTCCTTAAGAGCCGTCCAGGCAAGGCCTTTTGCGCCGTAATCCTTGACGAATTCGGAAAGCTTGTCGATTTCCTTTCTGGTGAACTTGTCCGCGCCGCCCGGAACCACTATTGCCCTGACGCTGCCGCGTTTGCCGTTTTCCAAAGCGGAAGTGAACACGGAAAATCCGCAGTCCTTCACTTCGTCGGAGATGTTTTGAAGTTCGAGGCCGAAACGAGTGTCGGGCTTGTCGCTGCCGAAACGGTCCATACCCTCTTGCCAGGTCATTCTTCTGAACGGTTTGTCCCCGAAATCTATGCCCTTGACTTCCTTGAAGATACGTTTGATGAGGCCTTCGGCCATTTGCATAACGTCTTCGTCGCGTTCGACGTAGCTCATTTCGATGTCGATTTGCGTAAATTCAGGCTGACGGTTTGCCCTCAGATCCTCGTCGCGGAAGCAACGCGCAATCTGATAATAACGGTCGTAACCCGCCACCATAAGAAGCTGTTTGTAAAGCTGCGGGCTTTGCGGAAGCGCATAGAACGCGCCCGGGTGCACGCGGCTAGGAACGAGATAGTCCCTCGCGCCTTCCGGAGAAGATTTGCCGAGGCACGGAGTTTCGATTTCCAAAAAACCGTTTTCGGCAAGATAGTTTCTGGTGACGTGCGCAATCTGACTTCTGAGCATAAGAAGGTTCTGAAGATACGGACGTCTGAGGTCGAGATAACGATATTGAAGCCTCAGGCTTTCGCGGGTGTTCACGTCGTCCTGAATGAAGAACGGAGGGTTCTCCGCTTCGTTCAGAATTCTGACGTCGGTGGCCAAAATTTCCACTTCGCCGGTCTTCATGTTAGGGTTGACGTTTTTGCCGGTTCTCAGCTGCACGACGCCGGCAACCGCGAGAACGTATTCGTTTCCGACGGCTTCCGCTTTTTCGAAGAGGTCTGCGTTTTTCGAGCCGTCAAACGCAATCTGCACAAGACCGGTTCTGTCCCTCAGGTCGATGAAGATGAGGTTGCCGAGGTTTCTGACTTTTGCGGCAAAGCCCATGACGACCACGTTTTTGCCTTCGTCTTTTGCGGTCAGGTCGCCGCACATGTTTGTTCTTTTCAAACCGTTGATAAATTCTGCCATAGATGTATTCCTCTTGTTAAAATTTGTAAGTTGAAAGGCTTTCGAGGTTCACTTCCGCGCTTTCGCCGGAAAGCATGTTTTTGAGAGTGGCTACCCCGCGCTGTATTTCGTCGTCGCCCAAGCAGAGCGTGTATTTGGCTCCGATTTTGTCGGCGTATTTCATTTGTGCTTTTACGCTTCTTCCCATAAGATCGGTGTCTGCGGATACACCGGCTTTTCTGAGCTTTGAAACCAGAACTCTCGCCGCGTCCGCCGCCGCTTCGCCTATAGGCGCAACGTAAACCTTGACGCTCTCGTGATTATCCGGCAGCAGATTCAGCGCTTCCAGAACGTTCAAAAGTCGTTCCACGCCCATGCCGAATCCGACCGCCGGCGTAGCTTTTCCGCCCACTTCTTCCACGAGATGATTGTATCTTCCGCCGCCGCATACGGTGCCCTGCGCGCCTATATCCGTGCTGACGAATTCAAACACCGTGCGGGTGTAGTAGTCCAGCCCTCTCACTATTTGCGGATTGACTACGTAAGGTATGCCCACTTGGTCCAGACCTTTTTTTACGCCCTCAAAGTGATTTTTGCACTCGTTGCACAAAAAGTCAATGGTTTTCGGCGCATTTAAAGTGATTTTTTTGCATTTTTCTTCTTTGCAGTCCAAAATCCTGAGTGGATTTTTTTCAAAACGCTCTTTGCAGGAAGCGCACATTTCCGAAACGTTGGCGGCAAGATAGTTCCTGAGAGCCGCGTTATAGTCCTTTCTGCAATTTCTGCAACCGATGCTGTTGAGGTTAAGCTCCAGCTTTTTAAGCCCCACCGTATCGAACAGCGTCTTTGCTATGGATATGGCCTCCACGTCCGCCGCCGAGCTTTCCGCGCCGTAAATTTCAACGCCGAACTGGTGATGCTCCCTATACCTTCCCGCTTGCGGTTTTTCGTAGCGGAAGACCGGAGTTATATAATACATTTTCACCGGCATAGGCAAGTTCGAAAGCCCGTTTTCCACAAAGCTTCTCGCAACGCCCGCCGTGCCTTCGGGCTTAAGGGTTATGCTTCTTCCGCCCTTGTCGTTGAAGGTGTACATTTCTTTGTTGACGATGTCGGTGGTGTCGCCGACGCCGCGCAAAAACAGTTCCGTATGCTCGAAAGTCGGAGTGCGGATTTCGGACAGTCCGAACAGCCCCGCCACCTTTCTGATGTCGTCCTCAACGTAGTGCCACTTGTAGCTTTCCGACGGCAGTACGTCTTTCGTACCTTTTGGAATGTTTATCATTTCCCTCTCCTATAAAATGTATTTCCTGAAGTTGGTGTCGTCCAGACTCGACGCCAGATTTTTGTCGACGTAGTCCTTGTCTATGGTAACCTCGGTGTCGGGCATGTCGCCTCCGGCGTTGAAGCTCAAGTCTTCGATGAGGCGTTCCATAACGGTGTGCAGCCTTCTTGCGCCGAGATTTTCCATGGTTTCGTTTTCGGCTTCGGTGATTTTTGCGATTTCGTCCACTGCGTCGTCGGTGAATTTCAGCACGACGTGATCGACCTTCAGAAGCTCGGTGTACTGGCGGATAAGCGCGTTGTCGACCTGCGTCAGAATCTTGACGAAGTCGTCCTTGGTGAGGTTGTCAAGCTCCACCTTCACGGGGAATCTTCCCAAAAGCTCCGGAATTAGGTCGGTTATCTGGCTGACGTGGAATGCGCCCGCCGCGATAAACAGCATATAATCGGTTCTGATGTTGCCGTATTTGGTTTTCACGGTACAACCTTCGACGATCGGCAGAATATCTCTCTGCACGCCCTCGCGGCTGACGTCCGGGCCACCGCCCTGACGGCCTGAACCCGCGATCTTATCGATTTCGTCGATAAAGACGATGCCGTCCTGCTCGGCGCGGCGAAGAGCTTCGGTGTTTATCGCGTCTTCGTCGATAAGCCTGGACGCTTCGTCGGACGAAATGATTTCCATCGCCTGTTTTACGGTAACTTTGCGCTTTTTCTTGCGTTTTCCTCCCATAAAGCCGCCGAAAATGCTGCCGATGTCGATTTCCTGCGTTTCCTGCGCATTGAGCTGAATAGGCTTCGGCTGCTCCACCACGTCAAGCATAATCTCGAGATTGTCGAGTTTTCCTTGGCGAAGCTCCTGCAAAATTTCTTCCTTCAAAAGTGCGTCCGGCGTTTCCGAGGCATTTTGCTTTCTTATCGGAAGCACCGCTTCGACCACCTTTCTTTCGGCGATTTCGGTAACTTTAGGCTGAACCTCTTTTATCTTTTCTTCCCTGACCATTCTTATGGAGGCTTCCACAAGCTCTCTTATCATGGATTCGACGTCGCGGCCGACGTAGCCCACTTCGGTGAACTTGGTGGCTTCCACCTTGACGAACGGCGCTTTGACGATTTTCGCAAGCCTTCTTGCAATTTCCGTCTTGCCGACGCCGGTAGGGCCTTTCATAATGATGTTTTTCGGGGTTATCTCTTCCCTGAGTTCTTCGGGAAGCTTGCTTCTTCTGTAACGATTTCTGAGAGCTATGGCAACCGCCTTTTTGGCAGACGACTGACCGATGATGTATCTGTCCAGTTCCTGAACCGTTTGTTTAGGTGTCAAATCCATAACTTGCCTCCTATATCTTTTCAACCGTCAGGTTGTGATTTGTGAAAACGCAGATGTCGGCCGCGATGTGCATGGCCTTGACTGCGATTTCTTCGGCGGAAAGATCGGTGTTTTCGATGAGCGCTTTCGCCGCGGAATAAGCGTAGTTGCCGCCGCTTCCTATAGCGCAGACGCCGCCGTCGGGTTCGATTACGTCGCCGCCGCCGTTAATTATGAGAAGGTGGTCGTGATCGGCAACGATCATCATTGCCTCCAGTTTTCTCGCTTTGTCGTTGCGCCAAAGCTCCACCAGCTCGACGGCGCTTCTCGTCAGATTGCCGCCGTACTTGTTGAGCATGGCTTCGAATTTTTCGCTGAGCGCAAAAGCGTCCGACACGCTTCCAGCAAAGCCCAAAACGACTTTGCCGTTATAAATACGTTTGACTTTTTTCGCAGTGCCCTTGAAAATCACGCTTTCGCCCATCGTGACCTGTCCGTCGCCGGCAATCACGGTGCTGTCGCCTTTTTTGACTGCGCAGATTGTGGTACCTCTGAATTCCATGTAAATCTCCTTTCAACGCTAAACGTTGACGATGTCCGCAAAAACCCCAATATCGTTTTTGCTGCGTTCGGCGTAAAGCTTTTTTCTAAGCTTTTTGTCGCGAACGGCGATGTCCGGCAATATGCCGAAGTTGCTGTTCATCGGCTGAAAATTTTTGTCCGACGAATGAGCTATGTAGTTGGTAAGCGCGCCGCAAACGGTGCTTTGGGGCGGCAGGACTTTTTTAAGTCCCCTCTGCTCCCTGTAAAGGAAAATTGCCGCCAGAAGTCCGCTCATAGCGCTCTCCATATATCCCTCTACCCCGGTGATCTGACCGGCAAAGTAAATATTTTTGCTGTTTTTAAGTTTGAAAGTTTCGTCCAGAACCCTCGGCGAGTCCAGATAGGTGTTGCGATGCATAACGCCGTAACGCAGAAATTCCGCTTCCCTAAGCGCCGGAATCATGCCGAAAACGCGTTTCTGCTCCCCGTACGTCAGGTTGGTCTGAAATCCCACCATATTGAAAGCCGCGCCTTCGTTCGTTTCTTTCCTCAGCTGAACGACCGCATAGTACTTTTCGCCGTTCGGTCCGAAAAGCCCCACCGGTTTAAGCGGCCCGAAACGCATGGTGTCCGCGCCTCGCTTTGCCATAACCTCGATCGGCATACACCCCTCGAAAACCTCCGTGCCCTCGAAGTCCTTAAGCTCGACGGTTTTGGCGGATATAAGCGCGTCGTAAAAAGCGAGATATTCTTCCTTGTTCATAGGAAGATTCAGATAGTCGTCGCCGCCCTTATTGTATCTTCCGCCGTAAAAGGCTTTGCTCATATCGATGCTGTTTTTGTCAACGATAGGTGCGATTGCGTCAAAAAAATGCAAATCTTTGCCGTTTTTCTGAAAAATGCTGTCGCAAAGTCTGTCGGAAGTTAAGGGGCCGGTCGCATAGATGACGGGCATTTCGTCCGAAAGCTCGACTTCTTCTTTGGTGGTTACGGTAAGGTTCGGGAAACTTCTCAGTTCATTTTCCACCGCGGCCGAAAACTTCACCCTGTCCACGGCAAGCGCGCCGCCGGCTTCCACCTTTGCGCTGTATGCGCATCGCAAAATAAGGCTGTCCAGGGCGGCAAGCTCGGTTTTCAAAGCGCCGGACGAGGTATCCGGATCCATGCTTTTAAGGCTGTTGCTGCAAACCAGCTCGGCAAAGCCCGCGGTTTTGTGTGCGGGAGTGAATTTTTCAGGGCGCATTTCCACCAGTTCCACCTCCGCTCCTCTTTTCAGAAGCTGATAGGCGGCTTCACAGCCTGCAAGGCCTGCGCCGACGACTTTTACTTTCAATTATGTTCCTCTTTTTTGACGATAGTTTCGGAGTGCGCGCAGTTTCTGTTTACGCAAGTGTATTTGACTCCGTTTTTAAGCTCGGTAACTTTCATCACTCCGCCGCATTTCGGGCAGAAGTACGGCGCCGGAATCTCCCACGACACGAAGTCGCATTGAGGATAACCGCTGCAGCCGTAAAAAGTTTTTCCGCTGTGAGAAGTGCGTTTCAGAACGTCCTTCCCGCATTTCGGGCATTTGCCGACCACTTCGGAAAGCGACTTGATGTTTTTGCACTTCGGATAGTTCGGGCAAGCGAGGAATTTGCCGTATTTGCCCTCTTTTATCACCATCGTAGCGCCGCATTTTTCGCATTTGACGCCCGATTGCTTTTCTTCCATGTGAACCTTGTTGCCGTTTCTGCCCGCGGCCATAAGCTGCTGATGGAATTTAGGATAGAAGCTGGCGATGACTCGTTGCCATTCCACTCCGTCCTCGGCCACTCTGTCCAGAGCGCCTTCCATTTTCGCGGTGAACTTGAGGTCCATAATCTGCGGGAAGTGAAGCACCAGATAGTCGCATATAACCTCCCCCAGTTCCGTCGGCACCAAAGCCTTGCTTTCGCGCTTGATGTATGCCTGCTTTTCGAGCTTGGACACGATCTGCGCGTAAGTGGACGGACGGCCGATGCCGTTTTCTTCCATTGCCTTTATGATGGTTGCGTCGTTATATCTTGAAGGCGGTTTGGTGAATTTTTGCTCCGGCAAAACTTCTTTGACCGTAAGCTCGTCGCCCTCTTCGATTTTCGGGAGAGTTTTTGCGGTGTCGTCCTCTTCGTCGCCGGAGGAAGCTTGGTTGTAAAGCACGGTGAAGCCGTCGAATTTGACGGTCCTTCCCGTCAGCTTGAAGCCGTATTCTCTGCCGTCGGCGCCGTCGCCGTTTATATGCACCTTCAAAGTGTCGTAAACCGCGTCGGACATCTGACTTGCGAGATAGCGGTCGTAAATAAGCTTATAGAGGCGCAAAAGGTTTTTGTCGATTTTTCCCGACAGGCTTTCAGGCGTTCTGTCGAGGTGAATAGGCCTTATGGCTTCGTGAGCGTCCTGCGCGTCGGCCTTGGTTTTGTAAACGTTAGGGCGTTTAGGCGCGTAGGCTTCGCCGTAGTTCTCGCGTATAAATTTGAGGGTTGCAAACTGCATTTCCGGATTGATACGGACGCTGTCGGTACGGATATAGGTAACCAGCGCAACGGTGTCGCCGCCGATGTCCACGCCCTCGTAAAGTTGTTGCGCAAGACGCATGGTTACGGTTGCCTGCATATTGAGCTTTTGCGAAGCGTCCTGTTGAAGAGTGGACGTCGTGAACGGAGGCTGCGGACGACCTTTCGCTTCGCTCTTTACGGCGCTGTCCACCCAAAAACGCTTTGCAGAGGCAATCTGCGCCACGATTTTGTCGGTTTGTTCCTTGTTTTGCAGTTTAACTTTTTTGCCGTCAACGTCGTTGAAAGTGGTTTTGACGACGTTCTTTTTGAGGTTTGGAAGGCCGTTTTTCAGCATCATTGCCGAAACCGTCCAGTACTCTTCAGGCTTAAAATCCCTTATTTCGCGTTCTCTGGTGACAATCATTTCCAAAGCCACCGATTGAACCCTGCCCGCAGATTGCGCTTTTTGAGCCGAACTGCCGGTTTTGATTTTGTTTGAAAGAATCGGGGAAATTTTGAACCCCACGAGCCTGTCCAGAACCCTTCTCGCCTGTTGCGCGTCCACCAGTTTCATATCTATCTCGCGCGGATGTTCGATTGCGTCGAGTATGGCTTTTTTGGTGATTTCGTTGTAAGTTATGCGGTTTTTCTGCCCTTCCGGAAGCTCCAGAACCTTCTGAAGATGCCAGCTTATGGCTTCGCCTTCGCGGTCCGGGTCGGTTGCGAGATAAACTTCGGGATACTGCTTGACCGCCGCCTTAAGTTTTTTGATGATTTCCTTTTTGTCGGCGTTGACTTCGTAGATAGGTTTGAAGTTGTTTTCGATTTCCACACTCAAGGCCTTCGGGTTCAGATCCCTCACGTGTCCGCTCGACGCCATAACGACGTAGTCGTTCCCGAGGTATTTCTGAATTGTTTTCGCCTTGTTAGGCGACTCGACTATAAAAAGTTTTTTCATTTCTTCTCCATTATCTCAAAGAGTAAAAGTTTCCGTCGGATTTGACGACGAGGTCGTCGATTTCCATCTCCGCAAGGATACTTTGAAGCTCGTTGACGTTAAATTCGCTTTTTTCGAGAATTTCCTCGAAATGCATTTCGCCCTGTTTCAGCACGTCCAGAATCACTTGTTCCGACAAACTTATCTGCACCGCTTTTGATTTTGCGCTTAAGGACAAATCGTAAAAGTCCAGAACGTCCGAGGCCGAAAGCGCCATTCTCGCGCCCTGTTGAAGGCATTTGTTGCTGCCGGAGGCTTCGGGATTGTTGATGTTGGACGGCGTGATAAAAACCTCTTTCCCCTGCTCGGCGGCAAGGTTCAAAGTTATCATCGTTCCGCTTTTCGACGCGGCTTCGGGAACGAACAACGCTTTTGCCAGGCCGCATATAAGTCTGTTTCGTTCGGGGAACTGATAGGCATTCGGTTTTGTCTTTAATTTATACTCCGAAATTATTAAACCATCATTAAGAAGAATGCTCTCCCTAAGTCCCCTGTGCTCCGCCGGATAAACTACGTCCAGTCCGTTGGCAACCACCGCAACGGTTTTTCCGCCCGCGTCGAGCGCGGCCCTGTGCGCCGTGCCGTCTATGCCCGCGGCAAGCCCCGAAACGACGGTAAGCCCCGCTTTTGCAAATTCGGTGCAGAAATCGTAAGTTACCGTTTCGGCATAGCGAGTCGGTTTTCTCGGCCCGGCAACCGCCACGGTTTCCGACTTTAAGAGCGAAACGTTCCCCTTGACGTAAAGCAAGAGCGGCTTCGGATAAACCCCGTCGAAAATTTCAGGGTACTCGTCGTCGAGATAAGACACCGCAAAAACGCCCTCTTTTTCCATTTCCTTCGTTCTGTCGGAAACGTAGTCGCTTTTCAGATTTTTCAAAAGAGTCAAAGCGTTTTCTTCGCCCACGGCTTTTTTAAGCTCGAAGAGCGCGTCCTCCGCTTCAGTAAACATGTCGGCAGGCTGCTCGAACAGCGACACCGCGTTATGTTTTCTGGAAAGACCTATTTCCAAGCCGTTCAGCGCGATAAGCGCCTGAACGTTTTTGTTAAATTCCATTTCAGTTTCTGTATTTTCTGTCCAAAGACCGATACTGCACGGCTTCGGCGATATGTTCCGGCCTGATGTTTTCGCTGCCGTCGAGGTCGGCGATGGTCCTTGCAACCTTCAGCACTCTCGAAGTTGCCCTTGCGGAAAGATTGAGCTTCTGAAACGCTTTTTCCAAAAGCTGTTCGCATCTGTCGTCCAAAGCGCAAAATTCCTTTATCTGCCTGTTGGTCATCTGGCTGTTGGTGAGAACGCCCGTACCCTTGAAGCGGCTGCGGCAAAGATTTCTGACGGCGTTGGTGCGGCGTTTTATGTCGGCGGACGACTCCAGCGCGGTTTTGTCCCTAAGTTCGCCGTAGCTGACGCTGTCGACTTCGATTTGCAGATCTATTCTGTCCAGAAGCGGACCGCTGATTTTTGCAAGATAATTGTGAATTTGCGTCGGCGAGCATTTGCACACCGCCGTCTTACTGCCATAATTGCCACACGGACAAGGATTCATACTTGCGATAAGCATAAAGTTCGCTGGATATTCCACCGTTCTTGCGGCGCGCGCGATGGTAACCGTTTTGTCCTCCAGCGGACCTCTCAGGCTTTCCAGTTTTTTTCTGTCGTATTCGGGCATTTCGTCCAAAAACAGCACGCCGTTGTGCGCCAGACTGACTTCGCCCGGCATAGCGTTGGAACCTCCGCCCACAAGCGAAGGCAGGCTTGCCGTATGATGCGGCGCGCGGAACGGCCTGACGGTGATTATCCCCACCTGACTGTCTAAAACGCCCGCAACCGAATGAATCTTCGTAACCTCGATCGCTTCGTCAAAGCTCATATCGGGCATAATCGTCGGCACGCATCTTGAAAGCATGGTTTTGCCCGCGCCCGGCGGCCCTATAAGAAGAACGTTATGCCCTCCCGCAACGGCGATTTCCAAAGCGCGTTTTGCGGTAGTCTGCCCTTTTACGTCGGCAAAGTCCACGGCGTACTGCGTTTCGTTCACCATTTCGTCGTACTTTTTGTGCGGAACGGGAGCCAAAGCCTCGTCCCCGTTCAGAAATTCCACCACGTCCCTGAGGCTTTTTGCCGCATAAACCTTGACGCCTTCGATAAAGCTGGCTTCCGCCGCGTTGTCCGCAGGAAGAATAAATTTCGAATATCCTTGCTGATACGCGCTTATGATAAGCGGCAAAACGCCGTCGATTTTCCTCAGCTCTCCGTTTAATGAAAGCTCGCCCATGATTATAAATTCCTTATAAACCGAGCGTTCCATCTGTTCGCTGGCGGCAAGTATGCCGACGGCTATCGGAAGGTCGAACGTCGAGCCGTCCTTTCTGGTGTCGGCTGGGGCAAGGTTGACGGTTATCCTTTTTAAGGGATAGGTGTACCCGACGTTTTTTATGGCGCTTCGTATCCTTTCTTTGGCTTCTCGGACGCTGGCGGAGGCAAGCCCTACCATTTCCACGCCCGGCAACCCTTGATTCAAATCGACTTCCACGTCCACCTTGTAGCCTTCGAGGCCGGAAAGAGCGAACGTATTAACTTTTGCAAGCATTTCAAATCTCCGTAGAATAACTATCATTTAGTGTAGCAAACTATGACGGAAAATGCAATATAATTGTATGCGTTTTTTTGAAAAATAAGGCGTTTTTTTGCCGACTTTATAATGTACTTAAATAAGCATATATTATATTTAAGTAATGGTTCCGCACGCCGTGCGTGCGCGAAAAAACAAAAAACCCTCGCAGACTGCGAGGGTAATTTATCGGTTTATCAGAGAGCTTCTTTTCCCATCATTCTCAGAACCCAGTTTTTGAAAGCAACGTCGGTTCTGTCGTAAAGAGGGACGATTTCCCTGTGATCGTCGTTTATCGCGACTTTATACGCCAACCAGCCGTAAACGCCGGTGAGGACGACCGCCACGATGCTGCCGACGATGAGCAGCGCGTTTTTGGCGCCGAAGCCCACCTCAACGTGTGCCGTGCCGAATGCCGATTGCAGGTTGAGGAGCGAAGCGTAGTTCACGAATCCCAAGGTTGCAAAGGCAACGAACAAGGCGTAGAAGCGTTTGTCGCCGGAAACTATCGCATATACGAGAAGCATAGCAAGGCCCGGAACGAGGCTGACTGCGCTTTGATTTAAGCAGCACGTCGAAACGCCGATCATAAACAAGCCTGCAAGCATCAGCAATTCCGCGCGATGACGGTTCTTGAAATACAGGCAAATGACAAGCACGCCGAACGCCACCATAAACAGCGCGTTCAAAACCATAGCTGCGGTGTTCACCGCTCTGCCGTCGTTAAGTCCGAAGATGGCGTAGAGGTTGAAAGCGTTGTCCACGCAAATCTGGCTCGTGAACGTCAAATCCCAATAAACCTTGAAAACGTTAAGCGGATTTTTGACGTTGAGCGGCAGGCTGAGCAAAAACCAACCGGCCAAGGAGCAAGCGGCGGATATGCAAACTTTTTTCAGCACTTCCCTGTCCTTCACCGACATATAGACGGCGTAAGTCAGAACGAACGGAACGATGACGATTGCTTTTTCGGTAAGCAAAAATGCCAAGGTGCTGAAAACGAACATACCGACGTACTTTTTGTCCAGAAGCATCACGGCAACCAGCACGACGAGCATCGTCAGAACGGAAATTTCGTATCCGCTCTGCGCCGCAACGGTGAACGTGAGCGGCAGAAGCGCGTAAAGCAAAGAATACAGACCCGCGGATTTTTCGTTGCCGAACTTCCTTGCCAAAGCGAAGATGCAGTAAACGGTTACGACCTCGGCCAGAACGGCAGGCGCGCTTGCGAGAACCGCAATGCCGACGACCGTGTTGACCTTCAGAAGCGCGGCGACTTTTGCGACCGCCCACATAATGAACATGCCGCCCGGAGCCGCGGTTACGTCGGTGGTATAAACCTTATCCAACGAAACTTTGCCGACTTCCTTTATCGTTTCGACGAGGTGCGCGGAAAGATGACTGTCCGCAAACACGAAATAGGAAAGCAAAAATCTTACCAAAAACGCCGCAACGAGGCTGATCGCCAAGGTAACGTAGGAGTTTCCGAAAAGCGCTTTGTCTTCGCCCGATTCGCTTTCTTTGGCGTAAAAACGACGCATTGCGACGTAAACGGCCACGCAAAGAACCACGGTGAACACGGCAAGAAGAACGTCGTACCAGACGCCTGCGGTGCTCTTGCCCGCTTCTTCGGCTTTATACTGCTTGATTTTCAGAACGGACGCGCCGGACGGAGCCGATTTGACTCTCTGAACGGAAACGTTGTCGAACATAGCCACGCCGGAAGCTTTCGCCGTTTCACTGCCCAGACAAAGCATCAAATCTGCGGTTTCGCCGTCGGCCACTTTGAAATAAACTTCGTAAGTGTGCCACTGGTTGTCCCCGCTTCCGATGCTGACGAGCGGACTGTGAACGTTGGTGCTGAGCCTTACGGACACAGCGTCTTCTTTGGAAGAAGTTACCGTTGTGACTTTTATGTCGATCGTCAAACGATATATGGCGGAATTGTTGACCGCAATCGTTTGATACATGTAGGCGTAATCCGACTTGGCGGCCGTGATTTTGCCCACGTTTTTGTGAGTGCTGTCGGTGGATTCGCTGAGAGTAACCTTCTGAACCGTTGCGGAAGAATATTTGCTCTTCCAGTGGTTTTCCGCTACGCTCGATTCGAACGAGCCGTATTGAATCAGTTCGCTTTTCTCGCCATACACGACGTCTTTGTCGCATCCGGCAAGCGAAATGATCATGCCCGCTATCACCAACACCAGCAGAACAGCGGTAAATTTTTTCATTTTCGTTATCTCTTGATTTCTTTGACTTTAGCTGCCTTGCCCTTGCGATCACGCAGGTAGTACAACTTGGCGCGACGAACACGACCGCGTCTTACGATTTCGATTCTGTCGATTTTCGGACTGTTCAAAGGAAACGTTCTTTCAACGCCGACGCCGTAGCAGATACGACGAACGGTGAAAGTTTCGCGAATGCCGCCGTTCTTTCTTGCGATGACGGTGCCTTCGTAAGCCTGAAGACGTTCTTTGTTGCCTTCGACGACTTTGACGAAAACTTTGACGGTGTCGCCTACGTTGAAGTTAGGCAGATCCTTGCGAATACCTTCGCTTTCAATTAAATCGATAATGTTGCTCATGTGACTTTACCTCCAAAAATTTACTAAGCGTTCTTGCCCCGTTGGCAGAGGACCGCCCGAAGTCATAATGCAAATATTTTAGCATAAAATATAAAAGCCGACAAGCGTTTTGGCGGCCTGTCGGCAAAAAATAAATATTTTTTTATCAAAAAGCGTCGGGAACGTAGTTTATCGAGTCGCCCACGATGCCCACGGCGTCGAAACGAACGTCTTTGTCGAACAAACGACGTCTGATGATATATTCTTCCGCCATTTTTCTGTACTTTTGCACCTTGCGCCTGTCGATGGCCTCCAACGGATCGCCGAAAGCAAGCGTGCTTCTGGTTTTCACTTCCACAAACACCAGAACGTCCCCGTCGTAGCACACGACGTCTATTTCGCCGACGGTCATTCTGACGTTTTGCTCCACCACTTTAAGCCCTTGTTTTTTGAGATATTCTATGGCAAGCTCCTCGCCCGATACCCCCTCTTTTCTGGAATTCATCTACTCCTCCGAACAAAAGTTTTTAATGAAAGTTTTTCTGTGGATCGGCGTGGGACCGAACTCTTTCAGGGCGGCGATATGCTTTGCGCTGCCGTAACCTTTGTTGGACGAAAACCCGTATTCGGGGAAAATTTTGTCGTAGTCGTCCATCAGTCTGTCGCGGTAAACCTTCGCCAGAATCGACGCCGCGCCTATGGAATAGCTGAGCGCGTCGCCATGGATTATGGAATGTACAAAATAAGGAATTTCCAGCTTCACCGCGTCTACCAAAACGACGTCGGGTTTCACCTTCAAACCGCAAACCGCCTGTTTCATTGCTTCTTTTGTGGCCGCTAAAATGTTGATTCGGTCGATAACGTCGTTGTCAAGACTGACGATTTTGTAGTCGATTGCGGAGGCGATGATTTTGTCGTAGAGCGCCTCTCTTTTCTTTGCCGTCAGCTTTTTGCTGTCGTTCACGCCGTCAACGAGTTTGTCCAAATCCATAATAACCGCGCACACTGTAACGGGGCCTGCAAGAGGCCCTCTTCCGACCTCGTCCACGCCGCAGATATACCTGCAACCTTTTTCGAGGTAATATTTTTCGTAAGTCAGAAGACTTTGAACGTCGGTGTTTTGTTTCATATTCAGTCGGGATATTCCAGTATCAGTTTGCCTAAGCGTTGTTTTCTGAAATCGTCCAGAACGGCGGCCGCGGTGCGGTCGTAATCTATTTCGCCGCCTCTGACGACGTAACCTCTTGCGCGGGCGATCTGCTCGTAAATTTCAATCGGCGTTTCCGAAAGGACAGAAAGATTGTACCTTTCGCAAAGATTTTTCGGATAGTGCTGCTGCATAAAGCCCAAAAAGAACAGACAGATTTCGTTTTTGTCCACGACGTCGTCCTTTATGCTTCCGATGTAAACGAGATGCTTTGCTGTCTCCTGATCCTCGAAGCTCGGCCAAAGCGTGCCCGGAGTGTCCAGAAGGTCTATCCCCTTCGACACGGCAATCCACTGCTGGCCTTTGGTTACGCCCGGCCTGTCGCCCGTTACGGTTTTTTTGCCACTGCACAGGCTGTTGATGAGCGTGGACTTTCCGCCGTTAGGTATCCCCAGAACCATCGCCCTTATCGAAGCGTTTACGCCTTTTTTCCGATAGTTTTCCAGTTTTGCAAAGCAAAGTTCTTTCAGTTTTGCAACAATAAGGCCGCTTTCCTTCCCCGCCACGCTGTTGGCTTTGACGTAGGTTTTGCCTTCTTTTTCGAACTTGTCGCACCAAGGCTTAAGCATAAACGGCTCGACGGTGTCGGCCTTGTTGAAAACGTACAACACGGGTTTGTTTTTTATAATTTGGTCAAATTTCGGGTTTATGCAGGCGGAAATCGCCCTGCTGTCCAGAACATAGACGATGACGTCGCATTTTTTGACGTTTTCCTCCATTTCTCTGGTGGCCTTGGTCATGTGCCCCGGGTACCATTGAATGACGCCCATCACTCGCCCTCCTTTTCCAAAAGATCGGGACGGCGCTTTTTGGTGATTTCCAAAGCTTTTTCATAGCGCCACTTGTCAACCAACCCGTGATTTCCGCTGACGAGAACCTCCGGCACTTCCATGCCCATATAGTTTTGCGGCCTCGTGTATTGCGGATATTCCAGCAAATTCGTGCTGAAGCTCTCTTCCTCGGTGGACTGCTCGCTTCCCAGAACGCCGGGAACGTATCTCACGACGGAATTGAGCGTAACGAGAGCTGCGGGATCGCCGCTCGTCAGAACGTAGTCGCCTATCGACAATTCCTCGTCGATATCCATGTCCACAACTCGCTGATCGACGCCCTCGTAGCTGCCGCACAAAAACAGAATTTCCTCGCCCGACGAAAGCTCTTTGACCTTCTTTTGCGTAAGCACCTGCCCTCTCGGCGACATAAAAATCCTTCTCGCCTTATGCTCCGGATCCACGGCGCAAATTGCCTTGTGAATAGGATCGGGCGTCATAACCATGCCCGCGCCTCCGCCGAAAGGATAGTCGTCGCAACGCTTGTGCTTGTCCTCGCTGTAGTCGCGGATATTCACTATTTCCACGCCGAAAAGGCCACGCTCGATGGCCTTGCCGATTATGCCGCTTTTCAGGCATGCGTAAAATTCGGGAAACAGAGTTAAAATCTTAAAGGTTATCATACACCGCAAGGCGCGAAAAGGCCTCTTCGTTTAAGGTGATCGTTTTGTTTTCTACGTCCACTTTTTCAAGTACGTTTTCGGCGGACGGGAACATGATTTTGCCGTCGTCCAAAACGTAAACGTCAATCGGCGCATTCTGATTTACGTCGGTAACTTTGCCGATGACCTTTCCGCCAAGCACTGCGTCGCAGCCCACGACGTCCACGATGAAATACCTGCCCTTCGGCAGCTTCACGGCGTCAGCTCTTTCGACGAGAATTTCTTTCCCCGAAAGCACTTCCGCGTCGTTTCTGGTGTTGCACTCGGCAAATTTGACATAGACGAAACGATCGTCAAAACGCAAAAAATCGATGTTCAGGGGCTTGTTCGGCCCTATAAACACCGTTTTCAGCTTCTTGAATCTTTGAGGGTCGTCGGTTAGGGGAACGATTTTCACTTCCCCCTTTATACCTTGAGCCTTCAAAATTTTGCCAACCGTCAAAAAGTCAGTCATTTTTCGTTAATGGTAACGACGTAACGTTTTCCGGTCTTGCTGCCACCCGCCTTAACAAGCGTTCTGATGGCTTTTGCAATGCGTCCTTGCTTACCGATAATCTTGCCGATTTCCGATTTCGGAGCGGTGATGATTATCTCGGAATTATTGTCGTTTTCGATAAGCTCTACGTCGATGTTTTCCGCGTCGTCAGCAAGGTTTGTTACTATAAATTGAACCAAATCCTGCATTACTTGCTCTGCCTCGAACTATTTGCTTTCGATAACGCCCGCGCTCTTGAGCAAAGAACGTACGGTTTCGGTAGGTTGAGCGCCGTTGTCGAGCCATTTTTTGGCGATTTCGGTGTCGATTTTGACGACTGCCGGTTCTTTGGTCGGATCATAGTAACCGATTTGTTCGATGTACTGACCGTCACGTGCTTTTCTGCCGTCCATAACGACGATGCGATAGAAAGGTGCTTTCTTTGCGCCCATGCGGGTGAGTCTGAGTTTAACTGCCATTGTTTTCTCCTTATTAGGCCTAAGCCTTTGTAATGTATTTTTTAATATGTTTCAACCTAAAGGTTGAGGTTTGCTATTTCATTCCCGGGAAGCCGCCGCGCATAAAACGTTTTGCGCCGCCGCCCGACATTTGCTTCATCATTTCTCTGGACATTTCGAACTGCTTGAGCATCTGGTTGACTTCCTGAATGCTGGTGCCGCTTCCCGTCGCTATTCTCTTTCGTCTGGAAGCCTTCAGTATTTCCGGATGCGCCCTTTCGTACGGAGTCATCGACTGAATGATTGCTTTGGTCCTTGCAATCTTCGTTTCGTCGATGTCGGCGTTGGCGAGCTGTTTACCCATGCCCGGAATCAATTTGAGCATATCTTTGAGGTTGCCCATTTTTTTGACGCTGTCAAGCTGGTTGAGATAGTCCTGAAGCGTGAAGGTTTTTTCCTTAAGCTTTTTGGTGAGGGCAAGCGCCTCTTCTTCGGAAAAAGCGTTCTGCGCCTTCTCGATGAGGGTGAGCACGTCGCCCATGCCGAGAATCCTCGACGCCATTCTGTCCGGATAAAACGGCTCCAGATCTTCGGGTTTTTCGCCTATGCCGCAAAACTTGATAGGTTTGCCGGTAACCGCTTTTATCGAAAGCGCCGCGCCGCCGCGGGTGTCGCCGTCGAGCTTGGTAAGAATAACGCCCGTTACGTCCAGTTTCTCGTTGAAGGTTTGGGCTACGTTTACCGCGTCCTGACCCGTCATGCTGTCCACGACCAGCAATATCTCCTGCGGAGATACCGCGGCTTTGACGTTCTGAAGTTCGGTCATCAAGGCTTCGTCGATGTGAAGCCTTCCCGCCGTGTCGACGATAAGCGTGTCGGCGCCCTGCTTCAACGCTTCTTCAACGGCGCATTTCGCAATTTTCACCGGATCTATCTGCCCCATCGTGAAAACCGGAGTTTTGACTTTTTCGCCCACAACCTGCAACTGTTTTATTGCGGCCGGTCTGTAGATATCGCAAGCCGCCAGAAGCACTTTTTTGTTTTGCTTTTTAAGGTGCAAAGCAAGCTTGCCGCACATGGTGGTTTTGCCCGCGCCCTGCAAACCGCACATCATTATGATCGTAGGCGGTTTGGAAGCCACGGAAAGCTTGGCGTTCTGGCTGCCCATAAGAGCTATAAGCTCTTCGTTGACGATTTTTATGATTTGTTGGGCAGGATTCAGGCCTTTTAGGACGTCTTCGCCCACCGCTTTGTCGGAAACCTTTTGGCAAAAGTCCTTTGCGACGGCGTAGTTTACATCGGCCTCCAGAAGCGCGACTCTGATTTCGCGCATGGTCTGCTTGATTTCCAGCTCCGTAACCTTGCCCTTATTCTTCAGTTTGGAAAAAATGTGGTTGATTTTGTCGCTTAAGCTGTCAAAAGCCATATTATTCCTCCTCGATAAGCGAAGTCAGGATTTCCTTCGCCGATTTTTGATTGTCCGAGTCGATCAGTTCCACCGCTTTTTTCAGTTTATCTGCGGTTTCGGCGCGTCGCTTCAAAAGTCCGAGTTTCGCTTCGAATTCGGAAAGCACTTTTTCTCCTCTGACTATCGCATCCCTCACCGCCTGGCGGGAAATGCCGTATTGCTCGGCAATTTCGTTAAGGGAAACGTCGCAGTCGTAATAAAGTTCCAAAAACTCCCTCTGCTTTTCGGTGAGCAGACTGCCGTAAACGGCGTTCAGGTCAGAATAGGAGAGGTTTTTTTGAAATTCAATCATATCGCACCTCGGTGTAAAGGCCTTAACCTTTACAGATATCTTATCTTTTTTTTCGAATTCTGTCAAGCGATTTTTCTCTATACTTTTATTTTTAACAAAAAAACACGCCTCCGAACGAGAAATCCGAAGGCTGTGTCAAAAAATCGGTTATGTGTGTCAAAAATCCTTATATGTTTTTGCCGTTTTTTCTGATAATGCTCATTTTGAGGTCGTAAAGCTTGTCGGAAAGATCGACTTTGAACTCGGCAGGATACAAGGTTCTTCTGTATTCCTCGTGGAATTCGGCCATGCTTTCGTCTTCGTGACGGCCGATTTCGTGAAGATTCGGAAGATTATAAACCTGTTTGCCCTTTTCAAAAACGGTAACCTGCAATTCCTTTACCGTGAAGTTTTCCAAGGTTTTGGAAATCCAGTGTTTTTCGGGATGATAGATGGTCAGCGGTTTGGCGGTGTCGAAGGTTTCCTCCTTCAAACATATAAGGTCCGCTTCGGCCATGCCGTCTTCGTTATAAAGTCTGACGACTTTTTTAAGCCCCGGATTGGTCATTTTCACCTTGCTGTCCGAAAGCTTCATTTTCGGAACCAGCACGCCGTTTTCGTCTTCCATCGCGGCAAGCTTATAAACGCCGCCGAGGCTCGGTTGACGATAGCTGGTGATAAGCCTCGTGCCGATGCCGTAGATGTCGATTTTCGCGCCCTGAATCTGCAAGCTCAACAAAACATCTTCGTCGATGTCGCCCGACGCGAAAATTTTGCAGTCCTCGTGGCCTGCCGCGTCAAGCATCTTTCTGGCCTGTTTGCTCAGATACGCCAGATCGCCGCTGTCCAGTCTGATGCCGGACGGCTTGTAGCCTTTCGCTTTCAGCTCGTCAAAAACCTTTATGGCGTTTGGAACGCCGCTCTTTAAGGTGTCGTAAGTGTCCACGAGAAGCAGGCAGTTGTCGGGATAAAGCTCCGCGTAAGCCCTGAAAGCCGACAGTTCGTCAGGGAAACTCATAACCCATGCGTGCGCGTGCGTGCCTTTGACGGCTATGTCGAACATTTGTCCCGCAAGAACGTTGCTTGTGCTTCTGCAACCGCCGATATAGGCCGCTCTCGCACCGTAGATGCCTGCGTCAGGGCCTTGCGCGCGTCTTAATCCGAATTCCAAAATGGTGGATTTGGTGGCGTTTGAAAGCCTTGCGGCCTTGGTGGCGATGAGCGTCTGGTGATTCAAAATGCAAAGAATGGCCGTTTCCACCAGTTGCGCCTGAAACAGCGGCGCTTTGACCGTCAGAAGCGGTTCGAACGGGAACATAACCGTGCCTTCCGGAACGGAATAGACGTCGCCCGTGAATTTGAAGTTTTTGAGTGCAGTCAAAAATTCCTCGTCGAAGCATTTAAGACCTCTTAGGTATTCGATGTCCGCTTCGTCGAAATGAAGATTTTCGATGTACTCCACAACCTGCTCGAGGCCTGCGGTTACGACGTAGCTGAGTTCGGCTCCGCCGCGATAAAAAACGTCGAAAACGGCCTCTCTGTCGGCAGTGCCGCACTTAAGATAACCGTTCATCATGGTGAGTTGGTAAAAGTCGGTAAGAAGTGTTAAGTTTCTCATAATTTTTTGCCCGCTATCGCCTTTTCTTCGGCTGCGGCAATCTCCTCTTTTATTTCGGCGCGCTTAAGATTGAGAACGCCGTGTTTATAATATAATATACCGCCCACGACGCCGATTAAAGCGCCGATAAGCATTGCTATCTGCGTAACGCCGATTCCGCTGGCCGTTTTAACTGCGTCAAGGCGAATAAATTCCATAAAGAAACGTTTGGTGCAATATATCGTAAGATACATAAACACCGCCAAGCCTTTGACTTTGTTCTTTCTGGTGCAAAGGTAAATCGCCAAAGCGCCCAGAAGATTTATGACGAACGCATAGAAAAAGGTTGCCAGATGCCACTCGCCCACCGCGTCGATATAAACGGCGAAAGGGAACCATTGCCATTTAGGATCGGTTACGACGAGGCCGTAGGCCTCTTGATTCATATAGTTGCCCCAACGGCCGATTGCCTGACACATCAGAAGAACGGGCACGCAAATGTCGGCCAGAGTGCTGAATTTGATTTTGTATTTTCTGCTAAACAGCCAGCCGCCCAGAAGTCCGCCGATTACGCCGCCGACTATCGTGATGCCTCCTTCCCATATTGCAAAAAGATTTATGAGGCTGTTTTCGGGCGTCGGGGTGCCGATGCCGCCGTTTTCTATCCATTCTTTTATGCCGATGGATTTTATCGGGAAATACTCGGGCCTGACGATAACGTACACCAGCCTTGCAAAAATGACGGCCAGCGGTATGATATACAAAAACAAAGTTATCATATCGTCCGACTTGATCTTTTGCTCTTTCCCCAGCAGAATTATGCACACAAGCCCCAGAACCATGGCGGAAGTAAGGATAAGGCCGTACCATTGCACGGTAAGCCTGCCTATTGTGAAAGCCACGTTGTTAGGAGCCGAAAGCAAATAACCTAATAAATTCATTTGACACCTCAGAAGTCGATTTTGGTTGCGCCGACTTTTCTTATTGCAAGATTGAAAATGTTGTTTTCTCCGAAAACGGGTTTTATCGCTTCGATAAAGCGTTCGGAACCCGATTTTTCGACGAAACAAATGATCGTGCCGGCAAAGCCTCCGCCGTGAATACGGCAGGCCTTAACCTCCGGACGGCGTTTCACCACCGCAAGCGCAAGCGGAACCGACTGCACCTTGTCGTTTTCGGGATAGCAGTTCTGAAGCATTTTGTAGCTGGATTCGCCGCTGTCGTTCACCGCTTTCAGAAAAGCCGCTTCGTCGGCTTTTTCCAAAGCCTTCACCGCGTCTTCCACGCGTTTGTTTTCCTCAAAAAAGTGCATTGCGCGAAGTATAGCCCTTCCCGAAACTTTTTGTTTCAGGTCCTTTATCGAAGCGTAGAACTCGTCTTCGTCCACTTCTCTCAAAACCTTTTTGCCAAAAAGCCCCGCGACTTCTTCCATTTCCGAGCGGATTGCAGCGTAGTTTGCGGTGAGGTCGCTGTGGTCGCCGCCGGCGTTGACGATAACGACGTCCAGATCGTCGAAAGGTAGATCGTAGTTTTTCACCTGCATTTTAAGCGGATCCTTAAAGTCGATATAACTGACATCCCCCAGCGCAATCGCCGACTGATCCAGCAGTCCGCACGGCTTGCCGAAATAGAAATATTCGGCGTACTGGGAGGCGACGGCTTTTTCTATTGCGGACATTTTGCCGTCGTTATACAAAACGTTAAGAATTTCGGCGATAAGCACCTCGAACGACGCGCTCGACGAAACGCCCGCGCCTTTTATGACGTCGCTCACCATCGTTGCCACGAAACCGCCCACCTTGTAGTCGTTTTCCTTAAACCAGTTGCAGACGCCCTTGACGAGCGCCACGGAAGTGCCGCGCTCCTTTTCGGAAGCGAGAACCTTGTCGACGTTGACTATGAAAATAGGATAACCGCCGGAGAGTATTTTTATGTAGTTGTCGTCGGTTTTGGTCACGCAGGCCAAAGTGTCCAGACTTATCGCCGCGGCAAGAACCTTGCCGTTGTTGTGGTCGGTGTGATTGCCGAGCACTTCTATCCTTCCCGACGAAGAGAAAAAGTCGCAATCCAAAACGGAAAAATTGTTTTTGTGCGAAAGATAAAGATCGACGTAACGCTTTTGCTGCGCGCCCAGATTATGACGGCTGTAAAGCCCGCCTACGACGGACAAAAATTTGTCGGTGTTTTCAAGTTCTGCGAAGAATTTGATTGCCATTATAGCCTCGCGAGTGTATAATTATTGATAGTAAAAGTATAACACATATATTTTCAAAGAGCAACAATAACGTTGCAAATACTTTAAAAGAGGTTTTTTATGCCAAAACAAACCGACGTCGCCAAAATCGCAAATTGTGTGGCCGAGCTTATGCTTTACGCCGAAAAAAAGCTGTCCCTAAATCCCGACGACGGGGTTTACGTCCGAAACCTTCTGCTTGCCGAGCTTAAAGTGCCCGAGCCTGCGGAAGCGGCCGTAACTTACAGGCCGATTCAGACCGTTCTGGACGAAATCACCGACTACGCCGTCCGAAAAAAGCTTACCACCGAACAGGAAAAACTGCTGTTTGAAACCAAAATCATGGGCATTTTGACGCCGATGCCGAGCGCCGTTATCAAAAATTTCGACGACGTAGCGGCGGAAAGCGGCGTGAAAGCCGCCACCAAATATCTTTTCGACCTTTCCGTGGCAAACAATTATATCCGCAAGGTTGACATCGACAAAAATATAGGCTGGGAAGTTCCGACCGAAAAAGGCAGCGTCAAAATCACCATAAACCTCGCCAAACCCGAAAAAGATCCGAAAGCCGTGCTTGCGGCGTCGAAAGCTCCGCAAACCAACTACCCTAAATGCCCGCTCTGCGTGGAAAACGTCGGCTGGTGGGGCAATCTTCAAAAACCCGCAAGGCAAACCCTCAGGGCCGTTCCGCTGTTTTTGAACGACGAAAAATGGTGGCTGCAATTCAGCCCGTACGTTTATTTCGACAATCACTGCATCTGCTTTTCCGACGAACATCGCCCGATGCATCTGGACGTAAATTCATTTAAGCATATGGCCGATTTCGTGGATACCTTCCCTCATTATTTCATCGGCAGCAACGCTCCGCTTCCTATCGTCGGCGGCAGCATTCTTGCGCACGATCACTACCAAGGCGGCGCAAAGGTTCTGCCTGAAATGAAAACCGCTTACCTCAAAAAGTTCCGTCACCCGGACTTTGAAGGCGTAACCGCAGGCATTGCCGACTGGTACAACAGCGTCGTCAGGATCGAAGGCTCCGACGCAGAAAAAGTGATTGCTCTCACAAATCACGTTTTCGAAACCTGGAAGACGTACAGCGACAAAACCGTCGATATTCTGGCGTTTTCGGGCGAAACTCCACACAACACCGTCACCCCTGTCGCGCAAAAAACCGACGACGGAAACTATCGTTTCGACCTCATTCTGCGCAACAACCGCACCGACGAAAAACACCCTTACGGCATCTTCCACCCGACCGAAGACATGCACAACATCAAAAAGGAAGCAATCGGCATAATCGAAGTTATGGGCTTGTTCATTCTTCCGGGCAGACTTGCCAAAGAAGCCGTGGAAATCAGAAAATACCTTACAGGCGAAACGCCTCTTAACTTCAAGGAACTTTCCGATCCCGAGCACCCGCTCTTCAAGCACGTCGGCATGATTGCGCAGCTTGCAAACGACAACGGCCTCAACCTGTCCGAAGGCGAAGCCGGCGACGTTATCACCGACTATATCAACAAAACCTGCATAAAAATCCTCGAAACCACCGCCGTTTTCAAAGCCGATCAAAAAGGCCGAAAAGCCTTCGACCGCTTTATGGCTAAATGCGGTTTCGAAGAAGAATAAAAAATCAAAGCCTCCCGTTCGGGAGGCTTTTTTTTAACAATACACATACGGTTTAACGGCCGCAATAAATTTTTCAACAAACGGAAGAGATTTCTCTATTTCTTCTCTCCATTCTGCCTCATCGTTTTGATAGAACTGAATTTCTCGCTTTATCCAACGCGTATTTTTGTTTTTTTCACCGTTCTTCCAAACCAATTCCATTCCGACTTCTCTTTCGATTTCGTCTTTATGCGCAAAAAGCTGATTGTACGTATCAAGGTCGTTTTCTATGTAAACGCAAATTCGACATCTTTTTTCTCTATAAAGATAAACCACGGTTAGAACGGGCATTTTTCTTCCGTCTTCGCCGAAAGAATTGATTCCCGCATAATGTTTTGGACTTCCGTCGGTTTCATAAGCAGGATAAAGTTTGAAAGGATTACCGTTTTCATTTAGAATAGTTTGATAAAGTCTCCAAAATCTTATTCTTTTTGCAATGCAATCAGTCATGTTTCCTCCTTTTCCTTAGATGAGCTTTATACATTTGTTTGTTTTCAGAATATGGCCACTCGATAGAAGTGACCATATTTTTTAGTCGTCCATGGTGAACATAACTTCGAAGTTATGCGCGCCGCGTTTGATTTTGTATTGTTTTTTGGTCATTGCCAAGGCAGGAACGTCGCCGCCTACGCCGCGCTGTTTGCCGTCGATGTTCACGGTGAGGTTTTTGAGAGGTTTAAGCGCGTGCAAGTGCTTTGCCCCTTCGATTTCCTGCACGGTGTACGGATAAACGCTGGTTTCAAAGCTGCCCGTCACTGCGTTGAAGTTCACGGCGTGCTTGTCGTCGCCGTCCAAAGAAAGGCGTTTGACGAAGGTATGGTTGCCGTTTTCCTGCGGATAGAGATAGTCGTGCCTGAAAAGCTTTTCGTTTCCGACGTACAGCCCGAAATCGGCCGCGCGCTGTCTGTCGCAATAGTTTTCGTGCGGGCCTCTGCCCAAAAGAACCATGTTTTCGTAGCCCTCTGCCAAGCTCATCGTGAAGCCGAAGCGAGGCATGCGGAACAGCGGATTGCGGAAAGTCATCTTGAGATAAGCCCTTCCGTCGCCGTCGAACGTGTACGTGGTGACGAGGTTCTCGACGCACGGCATGCTCCATTTGACTTTAACTACCACGGTGTTGCCCTTTTGTTCGACCTTCACCTTTCTTGCCTTGAGGCGTTTTTCCGCCGAGCGGAAGAGGTACGTCCCTTTTAGATACGCCAAAAATTCAGGCACCTGCGGAGTTCTGTCGTTGTCAGTTGCCGCGCGCCAGAATTGCGGTCTGACTTCGCCGGATATAACTTCTTCGCCGTTTTTGGTCGCCGTAAGTCCGCCGGTTTTTTTGTTTATGCGATAAACCGCGTCGTCCGCCGAAACGGAAACGAAATCGCCCGACTCGTTCACCACCGGAAGCACCGAGCTTTCAGGCTTTTTGAACGAAGAGGTCGTAACCACGAACTGCTCGGACGCCACAGGGAAATTCTCCGGACACCACGAGGTTCGCGCCGCGGTTTTAAGGGTAAGATTGACGCAACATGTTTTCTTTTCGTCCTCGAAGCGGATTTTGAGGTTCACTTTTGCCATTTGTCCCGCTTTTATTTCAGGAAGCTGAACGTACGAAGCCGAAGTTTCCACGCCGTCCTCCGTCAGCGTAACCAACAGTTTGTAGGCCGACAAATCGGAGAACATAAAGTTGTTTATCACGGTAAGGGTTTTGCCGTCAAGGAAGAAATCAACCGGCTGATAAACCTTTTTCACTTCAAAAAGCGCAGGGTTAGGGCTTCTGTCCGCGCGGACTATGCCGTTGAAGGCAAAGTTGCCGTCGTTAGGCTTGTCGCCCCAGTCGCCGCCGTAGGTCCATTCGGTTACGCCGTCGCGAACGCGTTTTATACTCTGATCGGCAAAGTCCCATATATAGCCGCCGTGTAGTCTGTCGTAGCGCTTGAAGTCGTCCATATAGTCGCCGAAATTGCCGAGCGAGTTACCCATGCAGTGGGCGTATTCGCACAGAATAAACGGCCTGTCTTTGTAATAGGACGGTTTCATAACGGAACCCATCATGTTGTTCCAGAGCGCGCGGCAATGGATGACCTGCTTGTTCTTGCCGATTTTTTTCATCTTGGTCTGAAGCGTGTACATTTCGCTGTACAAATCGGAGGCTTTGAGGCGGGTGTCAGGCTCGTAGTGGATAGGACGGGAATTGTCTATACCCAAAACCGTCTGACGCATAACGTCGAACGCTCTGCCCGTGCCCGATTCGTTGCCCAGACTCCAGAACACTATGGACGGATGATTTTTGTAGCTTTGAACCATGTTGGTTATGCGATACACGCACGGAGCAATCCACATCGGGTCGGACGACGGAATGTGTTTTGCAAGGCCGTGAGTTTCGAGGTTGTTTTCGCACATAACCAGAATGCCGTAACGGTCGCAGAGGTCGTAGAAACCTCGGGAGTTAGGATAATGGCTGGTTCGGATGCTGTTTATGTTGTTCTGTTTGCACAGAACGATGTCCTTTTCCGTGAGGGAAAGCGGCACTGCGTGGCCGTAGTCCGGATGAAATTCGTGGCGGTTGACGCCCTTTATCATATACGGCCTGCCGTTTAAAAGAATAAACGGACCGCGCCCCGTTTCATCGTTATACGGAACGATGCGCACGTTTCTGAAGCCGACCTTCAGAATCCTTCTGTCCAGAACCTTCGCCCCGACAGACAAAATGAGGTCGAGAGTGTAAAGATTCGGAAATTCGCCGCTCCAGGCCAGCACTTCTTTGACGGTTTTTGCGTACTCGACCGCCCTTTCGCTGCCGTCCTTCATCGGAGGAATGTCGGCTTTGGTTTCGCCGATAAGATCGCCGTTCGGCGCCTTGAAGCGAATGATAAGTTTAGCCGCAGGAGAATCGGCACCCATTGCTCGAAGGGTTATTTTGCTGTTCAAAACGCCCGTCGAAAAATCGTCGCGAAGATCGGTGCGGTTGTGGACGTCGGCAAATGACAGCTTGGAAACGTAAACAAGGTTTACGTCCCTGAAAATGCCCGCCAGTCGCCACATATCCTGATCCTCGAGGTAGCTCGACGTCGTAAACTGATAGACGGTTACGGCAAGCTTGTTTTTGCCCGGCTTAAGATATTTGGTTATATCGTAGGTAACGCTGTCGAAGGTGTCCTCGCTGTAGCCGACGAAAAAGCCGTTCAGATAGACCTCCCCCGCCTGATTTATGCCGCCGAAATCCAGAAGCACGTTGTCGTCCGACGGCGCGTAATCGAATTCGGTAACGTAAAGTCCGCAAGGAGCGATCTCCTCGTGGATATACGGAATTTTGCTTTTGCGTTTGCTTTCCAGCGCGTAAGGATATCTGACGTTGGTGTACTCCGGCACGCCGTAGCCTTTTATCTGCCACTCGGACGGAACTTCGATGGTGCCGAAATCGTCGTTGGTGTTTTCCGGAAGATAGTAGCCTTCGGGGATATTCAGAACGCTCTCTAAAAACTTAAATTTCCAAAGGCCGTTCAGGCTGACGATTTTTTTGCGCCCCGCCTCGTCGTACGGAAACCCCGCCGCGTTAGGCTTCAAGACGTTTACGGAAAAAACGCTCGGGTCTTTGTAAAAAGGTATCACTCGTTTTGCTTTTGCCATATTTGCCCCCTGAAAGTTTTATTTTATATAAACCAATCTGCCGCAACTCTGACATTCCACCACGTCGCCCGGATTTTGCAGATTTTTAAGAGCGTTGTCCAAAAGCTTGACGCCGCATCTGCACGCCTTGAATTCCGGATTGAGCGGCACGAACGCAGGCATTTTTTTGCCGTTTCTGCGTTTTATATACATCTCCATAACGTCCTCCGGAACGTCCTTTTTGATTTCGGCCAGACGGCGTTTGATGGCGGTAACTTCCTCGCCCTTGCTGTCGATAAGTTGCTTGAAGGCGGCGTTTGCCTCGTCAAGTTTTTTCTTGCAAACGGCGCATTGTTTGACTTTTTCGTCAAAATTTTGCAAAATTTTCTTCATTTGCGCTTCGTTTTCGTCCATAGCGCGTTTGAAAGCGTCGGCTTCGGCGGCAAGCTTTTGCGCTTCCTTTTCGTAAAGCTCAAGTTCCTCTATGCCTGCGTCCTCGATGTTTATGTGAGCCATATCGTCGATTTTCGCTTCCAGCGCGACAAGTTCGTCCGCCTGACGTTTCGCAAGCTTGACGGCCTCGTCCATTTCGGCGTTAGACCTTATAAGCCCGCCGGAATATTCCTTCATAAGCTCTCTGTACTTTGCAACGAGCTTGCTGGCGTCGCTGCCGCTGACTTCTTTTTCCAAAGCGTAAAGACGCATGTCCACGTCCTGATATGCCAAGATGCTGTCAAGTTTCATTCTACAAAATCTCCTTGTTGTACGGATTTTTTTGACTTTCGGCGCAAGCGGTTTCGACGACGCCGTCCAAAAGTCTTTCGAAAATTTTCACGAAGCTGAATTCGCTTGCGTAATGGCTGACTTCGATGATTTTGAAGCCCGCCGATTTTGCCGCCACCGCAACGTGGTGTTTAAGCTCTGCGGTTATATAGACGTCCGCACTCTTACTTAGCGCTTGTTTAACGTCTTCGGTGTCGCCGGCGGCTCCCGAAACGGTCGCCACCCTTTTGACGGTTTCGTCCAGATTTCCGATGGTTCTGACGTTTTCGTCCAAAATTTTCGCCACTTTCGCCGCAAGATCGCGGTATTTTATTTCCTTAACGTCGCCCACTGCCCCGAAACCGTTGTCGAAAAGCGGTTCCGCCGAGTCGCAGCCGAGGTCCTTCAAAAGCTCCCAGCTCATGTTGCCGGCCATTGCGTCGACGTTGGTATGCGCCGCATAGACGCCTATGCCCGCGCGAATCGCCTTAACGACGGGATCTGCCGTCGGATAGTCAGGCGTAAGTTTTTTTATGCCCGCCCATATGACGGGATGGTGACTGAGTATGAAATCACAGCCCTTTTCCACCGCTTCGTCAACCACTTCGGACGTAACGTCCAACGTAACGAGCACTTTTTTCACTTCGTCGTCGGGACTTCCGATCAAAAGCCCCGGATTGTCATACCCCAACGCCGATTCGACGGGAGCCATAGATTCGATAAAGTACGTAAGTTCCCTTACTTTCATTTCAATTCCTCCAAAAGCGCCAGCTCTCTCTGAAGCTGCGCCTTTCTTTCGCCCCGAGCCACTTTTTCGACCGATTGAATCTTTTGTTTTTCGAAGGAAAGGTATTCTTCACGGTCGCCCTCGTCGGTTTTTCCGAACAAAAGCTCGGCTTCGGTATAGTCGTTTTCGGTTTTTTCGCCTTCGCCGGCAACTATTATGCGGTAAAATTTACCCTTGGAAAACACCGGATAATCACGCTGAATAACTATGTTCTCGCTTATGATTTTTTCGCGAAGCTCTTTTTCCGACGAATGCGGACACAAAACGTATTTTTCAAATTCGAGCGTCCCGATCATTCCTGCAATCTCGATGCCGCCCATACCGGCAACGACCAACGTGTCGGCCTCGCCGTTTTTCAGCACGGTAACGCCGTCGCCGACTCTGAAATCTATCATATCCGAAACGCCCGATCTGTCCGCCAGCTCCACCGCCTTTTTCAAACTCGGCGCCGAAATATCCGTGGCAATCACGCGGTTTTCGGTTATTTTCACCGCCGCCACCGCAACTTTTCCGTGGTCGCAGCCGACGTCGGCCACCCTGTCGCCGGGTTTTAGATTAGAGACTATTTCGGAAAGTCTTTTGTCCAAACCGTTCATTATTGATAATCTTTGAGGTGCTTGATGCGGTTAGGATGACGAAGCTTTCTGAGTGCTTTCGCCTCGATCTGACGGATACGTTCACGAGTTACGTTAAATTCCTTGCCGACTTCCTCAAGCGTTCTCGGGTGTCCGTCGTCCAGGCCGTAGCGCAGACGCAGAACCTTTTCTTCACGCGGAGTAAGAGTGTTAAGCACTCTGACAAGCTGTTCCTTAAGAAGCTGACTTTCGGTAACTTCCACAGGGCTTAATGCGCCTCTGTCCTCGACGAAATCGCCGAGATGACTGTCTTCCTCTTCGCCGATAGGGGTTTCCAGCGACACGGGATCCTGCGCGATTTTCTGAATTTCACGCACTCTCTCTTCACTGCAACCGATGTATTCGGCGATTTCCGCAGGGGTCGGTTCGCGGCCGAGCTTTTGCAGAAGCTGTCTGGTTGCGCGAACTTGCTTGTTGATGGTTTCAACCATATGTACCGGAATACGAATGGTTCTGCCCTGATCGGCAATGGCCCTCGTTATCGCCTGACGAATCCACCAGGTGGCGTAGGTGCTGAATTTGAAGCCTTTCGTATAGTCGAATTTTTCAACCGCCTTCATAAGTCCCATGTTGCCTTCCTGAATGAGGTCCAGGAAATGAAGGTTGCGCCCGACGTAGCGTTTGGCAAGGTTGACAACCAGTCTGAGGTTGGCTTCCGACAGTTTTGCTTTTGCCTCTTCGTCGCCGGCCTCCATGCGTTTTGCAAGCTCGATTTCCTCCTCCTTGGTGAGAAGCGGAACCTTTCCTATGTCTTTAAGATAAACCTTCACCGAGTCGTCGACGTTTGCCTCGCTCATGATTTTTTCAACCAGCTCGGCGTCGTTGACGGGTTCGTCTTCTTTTATCTTCACTCCCGCCGCTTCCAGAGCTTTGAAGACGGCTTCCATATCTTCGGCAGAGGAATTAAGGTGCTCCAGCCTGGCCATGATTTCGTCTTCTGTCACCATTCCCTTTTGTTTGCCTAAGGTTATCAGCTTGTCTATTTCAACCTGCAACGGCGATGTTTTGTTGTCCATATAAACCTCCTCGGACGTTCAATTTTTTCTCATTAAAATTTGGTATTCTTTGATTTTTTCCGCAATCTCGGCCTTTTTTTCGTCGTCCGCCGACGAATATTCCGTCAAAAGGTCCTTGATTATTTTGTTGTAATATTCTTTTTTGAGTTTTCGGACGCAGTCTGTGTAAACCTTCTTTTGCGACTGCTCGTCCTGCACTCCGAAATCGCCCTGAATGATGCCGAGCACTTCGTCGGTGCTGTCCATAAAGTCAAACAGCATTCCGGGCGACGGCGTTTTGCCGTTTTCGTCCGTCATTTTGAGATACGCGTAAACCTCTTTGTGCGGCGCGTAGGTCAAAAACTCTTCCGCCACGTCCTGAAGCTTCGCAAACGGCTTTGCGTACAGCAGGCATTTTAAGACGTATTCGGCAGAATTCAAGTACGGCGCGGACGGCTTGTCCTCTTTCGTTTCGTCGTTTTCAGGGGCTTTAAGCGGCTTTGGCGGCTCGCTATCGTCGTCTGCCGTCAGTTTCAGCTCGCCCGAAAAATACTTCCTCAGTTGTTCGTCCGGTATCCTGCTCTTTTCCGAAACCACGCCGACGTACACGTCCCTCTCCGTAGGGTTACTTAGCCCTCTCAAAACCTCCATTGCGCCCGTGGCATATTTCGCCCTGCCGTTGGCAGTCGCCATGTTGCACCTGTCTTCCACAAGCTTCAGTTTGTAATCGGTGAGCGGGAGCGCCTTTTCCATAAGGTCGAAAAAGCCTTTTTGCCCAAGCTTATTTGCCACGTCGTCAGGGTCCATGCCGCCCGTAAGCGTTATGACGAAAATTTCAAGCCCCGCTTTTTCCAGCACTTCCAAACTTTTTGCCGCGGCGTTCTGCCCCGCGCCGTCGCCGTCGTAGCAGACGTAAACTCTGTCGGACAGATACTTAAGCTCTCTGGCTTGTCCGTCGCAAAGAGCCGTCCCCATGCCCGCAACCGCGTTTGCGATGCCCACTTTGTTGAGGCTGATGACGTCCATATATCCTTCGACGATGATAACCTCCGTTATCCCCGCCTTCTGACGTTGTTTTTTGGCGATATTTATACCGAAAAGCGTTTTGTTTTTTTCAAAAACGGGCGTGTTCGTGGTGTTGCGATATTTTGCGACGCCGTCCTTTTTCTCCAGAATTCTGCCGCCGAAAGCAACCACTTTGTCGGCCCTGTTTATAATCGGAACTATAAGCCTGTCCGCAAGCGCGTCGTAAAGCGAACCGTTTTTGTTTTTGGTGCCGACGCCCGAATCCAGAATTTCCTTGTCGGAAAAGCCTTTTTCCCTAAGATAGTCGATGACGGAATTAAAATCCTTGCTGTAGCCAAGCCCGAATCTAACCACCACGTCCGACGGAATCTTACGCTTTGCCAGATATTCTCTGACCTTTTTCCCGACGACCGGGTCTGCGAGGTTTCTGTAATAATGGCCTGCCGCCTCCTTGAGCGCGGCGTAAAGCCTGTCGCGGTATTTCTTTTCCGTCTGAAGAGCTTCGCTCTTTTCGGTTTCGGGAACCTGCATACCCGCGGCGTCCGCCAGCAGCTTGATAGCCTCCGGAAACCCCACGTTCTCCATTTCCTGCACGAATTTCACGACGTCGCCCCCTGCGTGGCAACCGAAGCAATAGTAAAAACCCTCCCTCTGATTCACCGTGAACGAAGGAGTTTTTTCGTGATGAAACGGACAACAGCCCCAGTATCTTCCGCCCTTGTAGTCCAACCTGACGTAGCGCGAAACAACCGAAACGATGTCGTTTTTGCTTTTAAGTTCGGCCATCCAGTCGAGAGGATATCCTTCTCTTGCCATTCTTACCTCGAAAATCTTGCTAATATTAACTACGACAAAAAATCAAAAACTCCTACCCGATTTTTCAACTTTTTCGGTTAAATTCGGTCATATTTTGCTTTTGCGGCGATTTTTGGGCAAAGTATTCTATTTTACCCGCATTTGTCATAATAGTTTTCTGTCTTTATATAAGGTAACGTATAAATACTATAAAAATAAAGTCAAACTTTCCACACACAAAAACAGCCGCCCTTTCGGACGGCTGAATTGATTGTTGTTTTGTTTTTTAGTCTTTTAGCCCCTGGTTTTTGATGTTAGCCTGCGCCTTTGTTGCGATATAGAAATATCTCAATCTTGCGTCTCAAGCTCTCTTCA